>Ga0082335_1000046_pt1 | contig 373856 bp, 355 predicted proteins | sample Subgrocontami58m_FD_72375 | JGI IMG/M metagenome (GOLD analysis project Ga0082335, IMG submission 72375) | Subsurface groundwater microbial communities from S. Glens Falls, New York, USA - GMW37 contaminated, 5.8 m (SPADES assembly) (version 2) ... | reverse complement strand
GGCGCTTCTCCAATGCTTTGAAATCCCGCTTGTGCTTCATCGTCGCACCTCGAAATGGACATAAGCATATTAACGTTTCCGGGTTTCATCGCGTTGACAGTCATTTATACGGGGCTCAATAATCCGGCAGTTTCGGCATGATCTTGCGATCCACCGCCTCGGCTACGACGAATCCCACTCCTTTCCCCTCCCGTTCCAGGAGCTCGTGCAATGGTGTCTGTACCCCTTGATACCTCCCCGCATGAAGTCGGCGGCCAGACGCCTGCTTCCATGGAAGCCTCCATCCTGGATTTCCCCTGAATTTGCACGCGCCATCAACCTGCGCGACCGCATGATGCAGCGCGCGGTGCCGTCCCGGTTCCCGACCATTGCGCAGCAAAGAAGTTATGCACAGCTCGATAGCGGATTCGCTGCCCTGAGCTACGAGCTGGTGAACCGGATGGAGGCGCATCAGCGCATGGAGGGACGGCATCCATTCAATGATCGCCGGCTCATCGAATTTGCGCTGGCCCTGCCCGAGGATCAGCGCTGGCGCGGTGACCAGACCAAGTATGTCTTGCGCCAGGCCATGCGCAGACAGCTTCCCAACTCGATCCTGCAAGGCAGAAGCAAGGCGGACTATACATTCTTGTTTACCGAATGCCTTGCCCGGGAACGGGCAGGGCCGGTTTTCCGGACACTTCGTCTGGCCAAGGAGGGTTACGTCGATGCGCACGAGGTGCAGGCGATGTATGCGCGCTGTTGTAATGGTAAAATTAATGAAGCAGTTCCATTGTGGATGGTCCTTGCGCTGGAGCTTTGGCGCGACAGGGCGTTTTCGTAGCGCCTGGTGGGGCGCTGGATCGAACCCGGTGGGGCGCTGGATCGAATATGGGTAACGGAGCCGATATGAGCACAAACCAATTCCCGCCGAAAGATGATGCCAGCGCAGGTACGGACTCGCCCGTGCGTCAAAAGAAGCCATACAGCCCGCCGCAACTGACGACCTATGGGCACATTTCCAAACTGACCACGGGCAACTCAGGCAATTTTGCGGACGGGGCCACGAAAAGAAAGACCAAGTGCCTTTGACTCCGGCACCGGCGGGCTTCCTGCCTGCAACACATCAACAGGCGTGAACGACGCGAAGGCCGCTGCGCCATTGCAGCACCGTCGGGCCGGAGCGGACCCTGCGCCCAAGTATCGATATTCCGGGGAAAAGCATGTCACTGGTTCTTGACGAGCATCGGCAATATCTGTCCGACCTGAATCGCCTGGACGCTTACAGCCGTGCGATCGCGGAACTGGTCAAGCCTGGCGCGGTCGTGGTGGATCTGGGCGCCGGCACGGGAATCATGGGACTGCTGGCCTGCCGCGCCGGGGCCAGCCGCGTCTACTGCATCGAAGAGACCTCGCTGATCGGCCTTGCGCGCGACCTGTTCCAGGCCAACGGTTTTGCGGACCGCGTCACCTTCATCAAGGACATCTCGACGCATATAGCCTTGCCGGAGCAAGCCGACCTCGTCATCGCCGACCAGATCGGCCGGTTCGGCTTCGAAGCCGGCGTCTTCGAGTATTTCAATGATGCGCGCAAGCGTTTTCTCAAGCCCGGTGGCGTATTGCTACCCTCGCGCGTCGATCTGATGGTTGCGCCGGTCGAACATGCAGAGCTGTGGCGCCAGATCGAGTTCTGGAACCAGCGTCCGGCGGGTTTTGATTTCCGGCCGGCGCGCAGGATAGCGGTGAATACGGGCTACCCGACTTCGCTGCAGCCGCAGCAACTGCTGGCCCCGCCTGGAATGATCGTTGCCCTCGCTACCGAGGAATGTCCTGATTCGATCTCCGGTATCGAAGCAACGACCGAGATAGAAAAAGCGGGGATGCTGCACGGCATCGGCGGCTGGTTCCGCGCGCAACTGTCCCCGCAGATGACGATGTCGAACGGACCGCTCGAGCCGCAGAGGATAGGCAGGCGGAACGTGTTTTTCCCCATAGACAAACCCGTGGCAGTGGAAGAAGGGGACAGGGTGCGCGTGGCAATGCGCATCCAGCCGCGGGACATGATGGTGACTTGGAAGATCGAGGTGTGGGAAAAGCGGACGCCGAGAGATGGATCGAGCGCACCAAAGGCACGGTTCACCCATTCGACTTTCCAGGGCATGCTCGTGTGCAAGGAGGATTTGGAAAAGATACAACCGCGGTTCGTGCCTAGCTTGACCCCCAGGGGCGACGCCCGCCGTTCCATCCTCGAGCTTTGCGACGGGCGCAATGCCCTCGCCGACATCGAGCGAGAGATCTACCGCCGTCATCCACAACTCTTTACCTCGGCGGCACAGGCCGCTGCCTTTGTGGCCGAGGTCGTCACCCGCTATTCCCGTTGAACTGCCAACCTGAATCGCCCGGAGGCGCCATGCGCTATCGTTATCGCATTTGCGGTCTCACACTGGCGAGCGAAATTGCGCTGCCCGAACTGCCTCTGTCCAGCGGGACGGCGCTCGCGCTGGAGCCCGACGTTAGCTTTCGTGTCGAGAACTGCGATCAAGGATCGGGGGCGCGCGCGGACTGGTTCATGTCACTGGCGCTTCCCACCGGCGAGCCCAGTCTGGCCTGCGCAAAAGAGCCCGGCGGTTACCGGCTGCGATTTCCCGAGTTGACTGACTTTCGGGTGGATTCGAGCGGGCGGGAGATCGTTTGCGAAGCGGCGGAGGGAATTCCGCCGGCGTCTATCCGCCACCTCCTGCTCGATCAGGTGATCCCAAGAGTGCTAAGCCTTCTCGGGCGCGAGGCGTTGCACGCGACCGCCGTCCTGACGCCGCATGGGGTATGCGCGTTTACCGGACCTAGCGGCGCAGGAAAATCGACTCTCGCCGCATTCTTTCACCTTGCGGGCTATCCAGTGCTGAGCGACGACTGCCTGGTCTTGCATGAAGAAGGCAAAGTCATCCTGGCAACCCCGGCTTATCCCGGGGTGCGGCTCTGGGACGATTCCGCGGCTGCGCTTTGCTGTGGCCGCGAGGACCTGCTGCCGCTTGCGCATTGCAGCTCAAAGCGGCGTGTCCTTGCAGACATGCGCCAGGTGTCATGCTCTCCGGCGCGCGCGGCCCTGGTCCGCATCTACCACCTGGGCGAGACGCCCGGGAAGGATGGGGAATCCGGCGCCGGGAACCGCGTCATCGAAGTAATCTCCCGGCGGGAAGCATTCATCATTCTGGTTACCTCCGGCTTTCGGCTGGACATAACCGACCGCACGATGATGGCGCGGCAGTTTGATTTGCTCGAACGGGTCGCCATGCTCGTACCGGTGCGTCGCCTTCACGTTCCCGAAGACTTCTCGGCGCTGTCTGCGATCCGGGACACGATACTTGCCGATCTGCGCGCGACCCCGGAATCCCGGCAGCAAGCCGCATGAAGATCTGCCTCGCCACGATCCATGCGGACCCGGAGTTTACGCCGCTGGCGCTGCTGTACCTGAAGGCGTATCTGGTCGAAAACAGGACGCTTGTCGCGGAGGACGTGCAAATCCTCGAGTTCAAGCGCAGCGATTCGCCCGAGGAGATTGCGCGCCGGGTGCTGCAGGGCGCGCCCGAAATTGTTGGCTTGTCCTGTTACGTGTGGAACATCAAGGCGCTGACCGCCGCCGCGCGGCGTATCAAGGAGCTGCGACCGGAGGTGCTCATCGTGCTCGGCGGGCCGGAAGTCGGCCCGGTCGCCCGATCCGTGCTCGAACGGCATCCCCACATCGACTGCATCGTCAAGAGTGAAGGCGAACTGGTATTTGCGCAGATCGTCGCGGCGTGGAAGGGCGGCGGCGACATCGCCACAGTGAAGGGCATCAGTTTTCGCCGCGAAAATCTGGTCTTCGATACGGAAGACGCGCCCATACTGCATGACCTGAACGAACTGGCGCCGCCGACGCGGACCCTCGGCGGCGACACCAAGGGGCGCGTCATTTGTATCGAGACGCAGAGAGGATGCGTCTTTCGCTGCAATTTCTGTTTCTACAACAAGGATCTGTCGATCCGCAACCGGCGCTTCGATCTCGACCGGGTCAAGGAAGAAATTCTGTACTGGCTGCAGCAGGACATCTCCCAGATCTATCTGATGGACCCGGTGTTCAACCTCAACGCGGCGCGCGCCAAGGATATCTGCCGCTTTGTCGCCGAGCACAATCAGCGGCGCGTACCATTCCATACCGAGGTGTGGGCCGAGTTCATCGATGAAGAAATGGCGCGCCTCATGCACGCGGCGAACTTCGACTTCCTCGAGGTGGGGCTGCAGACGACAGACGTTAACGTGCTCGCGACGGTGGAGCGCAGGTTGAAGCTTGCACGCTTCCTCGAGGGGATCGGTCACCTGAAGCGCTTCAGGATTCCCTTCGAGCTGCAACTCATTTACGGCCTGCCGGGTGAGACCCGGACAACATTTCGCACTTCGCTGAATTTCGCGGCCTCGCTCCAGGCGCCCGACCTCGCGGTCTTCCCGCTGATGGTTCTGCCCGGTACCGAACTCCGGAGGAAAGCGAAGGCACTCAAGATCGAGTTCGATCCGGAGCCCCCGTACTACATACAGTCGCACTACAGCATGACCGGCGAGGACATTGCCTATGGCCTGAAAGTCGCCGAGGCCGTCAGTAGAGTGGGAGACGCGTGGACCATCCGCCTCCTTGGCCGCGAGGTGGGTGTGACGTTTGCGGATGTGATCGATGAATGGATCGAGTGGACCGGCGGCGTGCCGGCCGGGCCTTCGGTGCACGAAGAGGTGCGGGACCGATCCAAACTGGACCAGAGCATCCGCCAGTTCATACCGCACTTTTGCGCGCGCAAACAGATTCCGCAGAAATTCTATGAGGCGTCTTCGGCGATCGAGTTTCGCGCGCGCACCAGGGCCGCGGTGTCCCGTGTCTGACTGCATGCCGAAAGGGTCACGGCGGCACACCTGGTGGGCACGTTCAAATCCATATCTCCGGCGCGGCATGACGGGGGGGCGTTGACGCGCGCGCTTCGCGCCAGGATTCAATTGCGTCGCGCCGGCGGGCCAGCATGCGTTCCAGCCAATCGGTCAGGTTCCGCGGGATGCGCTGTGCGGCTCGGCAAGTCGCGTGAACGCAAGCCCGCCAGCGGCCCAGCCGCGCATGAAGCACGGCCAGATTCATCCAGGTGCCGGCTGTATCGACACCTCCGGCTGCGATGGCCATACGATAGTCGGTAATCGCCTTCTCCCACGACCGCGTTGCCATGTGGAGGCGGGCAAGTTCCGCCAGGACCGCACCGTGATCCGGATCCCATGGCGTCCTCCAGTCATGGCCCTGGCTAAGCGTGATCGGGTCGGTCAGGGCACGCCGTCCCGACAATGCCAGCTTGAGCGAACGCTCGTAGGCGGCGACGGCCTCCGAGTATGCGCCGTGCCGCGCAAGCACCTGCCCCAGGGCGCGCCAGGCTTCAACACAGCGATCGTCCAGCGCGATGGCCTGCCGCAGCGAAGATTCGGCAGCCCGCCATTGTTTCTCCTTGATGGCGAGCAGCCCACGGCCCAGGTGGGCGTAGGCGTCGCCGGGATTCAGACTCAGCGTACGCGCAAATGCAGTCCTTGCCTGGTCGTGGCGTTCTTTTTCGAGGTACCACCACCCCGCGTTGTTGTAAGGGCTGCGGTACGAAGAATCGAGGTCGCATGCCCGGCGAAGGTACTCGCGCCCGGCTTCGAGCCGGCCCGTCGCGGCGCACAGATGGGCGAGGTGATAGCACGGCGCGGCCAGTTCCGGCCATAGCTTGTGTGCGGCGAGATAGTGCGTTTCGGCCAGGTGAATATCGCCGCGTCCAGCCGCCCGCACGGCATCACGCATACGATCTGCCCACGCCAGATCGATCGAAGCAGGCTGCAGCCGCTGCGCCAGTTCGTCACCGAGGTACTTCCACTGCAGGGGTGTGTAGTCCCCTTCGACCGAATACGCGATCGTCGCGAGGTCGGTGCGGATGCCGCGCGCCTCAAGAATCATCAAGAGTTCGTCCGGCCAGCACCAGGGGTTGGAGCCGTAAACCCCGATTCCGCGATAGCCGACGTTCGGAATGACGAAATAGTCGACGTCGATGTCGAGCAATACAGCTTCATTCAGCGCCGGCAGGTTTCCCGCTGTGCAGACTCGTATGGGCTTGCCGAGAACGGTGCTGGTGATGCGATCATGTCCGACCCGGATCGCCGGTTTCTTGCGCCCGGCGCCCTGATCCAGACCCTTCAATTCGTGCACGATATCGCGGAGGCCTGTCCGCGTGGCGCAGCTCTGGTCCGGCACCACCCAGATCACTTCGCGGACCAGGTTCTCCTCCAGCGCGGCGTACACGAAGTTGGCGATAGTGATCCGCGCGCGTTCCTTGGGATTTTTCTTGTCGATCCAGGCGCCATACATGTCGTGGTGCGCGTCGACGTGCACCAGCACGCGTTGCGCCATGCCGGCATCGCGCCAGATGGCACAGGCGCCGTCATGGTTCTCGATGCGATGGATGGGGCCGGTGCTGATGCACCCGCCTGCGGTGGCCATGGACGTTGTCGAGGTGAGCATTGGCGGTTGGCAGCAGATCTACGCAGTTGTGGTCAGCGTCCGGTCAGCGCCGGTTCGGGCGTCTTGTCGATCGAATTCGGCAGGTGGTGCGCAGCCGGGTTGCGGTCTCAGCTATGAATTTTCAGGTATTCGAGGATTCGCTGCGCCGCCTCTTCTGCCGACAGGGTCGTCGTGTCGATGCGGATTTCCGGACTTTCCGGAGGTTCGTAGGGGGAGTCGATGCCGGTGAAATCCTTGAGCTCGCCGCGCCGTGCCCTCTTGTACAGTCCTTTCGGATCGCGCGCTTCGGCGACTGCAATCGGCGTATCGACAAAAATCTCGATGAACTCCCCCGCGCCGACGAGCTTGCGCGCCATGGCGCGTTCACGGCGGAAAGGCGAGATGAAGGCCACCAGCGTAATCAGTCCTGCATCCACCATCAAACCTGCGACTTCGGCTATGCGGCGGATGTTTTCCACGCGGTCGGCGTCGGTGAAACCCAAATCCTTGTTCAGGCCGAGCCGAACGTTGTCGCCATCGAGCAAATAAGTGTGTTTGCCGAGCGCATGCAGCCGGCGGTCCACGAGGTTGGCGATGGTCGACTTTCCCGCTGCGGACAGGCCGGTAAACCACAGAATCCTGGCTTCCTGGCCTTTGAGATCGGAGCGGGCTTTTCTGCTTATGTCCATGGTTTTCGGGCGGATGTCAGGGTGGCCGTACGGGACTCATTTCGTGCTCTTGCGCGCTCGACGCACACCCACTCCGGCGCCCGCCCGTCAGTTCTTGGCGGCGATACATTCGCCGAATTATTGTCTGTCATAATGGTGTTGCGAGAACCACAGGTGAAGCCACCATTCTACTACCAGCGCCGCACTAAGCCAGTGCGCGGAGACCATCCACTGCCATGCCAAGCGCGTCAAATCGGCATGATCGCCTGAGTCCAGGCGCACGCGCGCTGCTCGGGTTTCTTCGGCCCGCCGGCGGAACCGCCGCGGCAATTCGCTTCGGAAACTTGCCGCCACGCGCCTGGGAGGAGATTCTCGAGCTTGCGTTGCGGCACGGGGTTGCGCCGCTGCTGCATCGTGCGCTGCAATCGGGCGGCGCGCACACCGGGCTCCCGGACCAGATACGAAGCCGCCTCGACGAAATCCGCCGCGCCACGGCGCTGGACAATCTGCGCAACTACGGCCAGTTCCGGCGCATCGCACGCGCGCTGGCGGAGCAGGGCATTCCGGTCATCGCGTTAAAGGGGCTGCACCTGGCCGAACTCGTATATCGCGATATCAGCCTGCGGCCGATGAGCGATCTGGATATTCTTGTTGCACGGCCGCAGTTGAAACAGGCGGTCGCCACGCTCCATCGGCTGGATTTCGGATTCGACGAAGGGTTCTCCGGCGCCGCCGACGCGATGCTCGACAGGAAATGCGATATCGAACTCGCCCATCGCTACACGGGCGTAATGCTGGAGGTTCACTGGTCGCTGTTCGAACCGCCAGCGCGCTACGCAGCCGTCCTCGAAAACATCTGGCGCAGTGCCGTTCCGACGCGGCTGGGCGATGCCGATGCGCTGGTCATGTCGCCGGAGTTTCTGCTGCTGCACGTCTGCACGCACCTCGCATGTCACCACATGTTTGTTTTCAGCCTGCGCGCGCTGTGCGATATCGCCGAGATCGTGCGCGCGCATCCGGCGATCGATTGGACCGTGGTCGTCGAACACGGGCGGCGCCACGGCTGGGGTCGTGGCGTCGCGGCCGCGCTGCGGCTCGCAAGTGATCAGCTCGGTGCGGCGGTGCCGGCGGACGCGCTCATCGCACTGGGTGCCGACACCCTCGACCCCGCCATGCTCGCCGAGGCGATGGAGCACTTGCTCGCCAGCGGCGCTATGCCGGACGGATTGAGCCATGCCACCAATCTCCTGGCGATTGCCGGCAAGCACGGTCGGGCGCAGAAACTGGGAGCGCTTTGGAGCAGGATATTCGTGCCCCGGGCGGAGCTTGCGCTAATCTATCGCGTGCCGGAGAGTTCGGCACGCTTACCCCTTTACTATGCCCTCCGGCTGAAAGATCTGCTGCTTAGATACACGGTCAGCGCTTGGGCGTTGAACGTGTCGGACCCGCAACTTGCCGTCGCCGTCGCGCGCCACGCGCGCCTGGCACGATGGATCAACGGCGCCTGAGCAACGGCATTCGACAAGGATATGTCATCCTATGAACGGCAGTGGAATCGTGGTGCTGATAAGCTTTAGCCTCACAGGGTGGGAGTTGGCGGGGTGTTTCTTGGTTCGAGGGGACTCACCCAGTGGGTGAAGCGAAACGCAAGGCATTGGCTGTGCGGAAAGAGCCGATTGCGCTGGATACATTTGTGCGGCTCACCCGGCCGCACAAGCGTTTCGAGGCGATCTCGATTCGACCGCTCCTGCTGCACGGTGTGGCCACGCAAACGCAGCACGCTGTACAGAAGCGTCTGACTATCGCCAGTACGCATGCCAAGCAGGCTGTCATACAAGCCATTCTGACAAGCTTGGCAGGCTTCCTGCGTTCACTGAAAGCCACTGTGGAGCCGTTGACTGATGCCTAACGGCTACGCGCGATTCTCACGCGTGCGTTCGCGAAATTCATGCTCGCTACCGCCGGTCCGCCTGCCATGCTACCCGTTCAATCCAGCGCAAATTGACAATCCTGCCGCATTCTTTAGGTTCAAGGCAGCTTGCCGGAGACGACCATGCGGTTCATCAGCGTCGTCAGCGGGATAAAGGCAACTAGATCGTCGAATTCGCACATGGGCGCGGTGCCGGCGGTATCGCTACAACCCGAGGAGGCGTCTGTTTTGTCGCGGCTGATGAATTTGGTCGTGCCAGCGGTCGCGTTGGTCGATTCGTCGGTGTTGGCGGCGGGCACCGCGGAAAGAAGAGCGCCCTGCGAACCATAGGCTCCGTAGCCATTCTTGCCATGAGAAATGTACACTGCCGGCAGCGCGACATTGGTCATGTCGTAGACTACCTTGGCTGCGGTGCGCGATTGGATTTTCATGTCGCCGCTAGCACAAAGCGCAAAGCTTGACTGTGCGGGGTTGACAGCGGGGGTGCAGCCGTAGGTGGCATCAGCGATTGCGTCGGCAAATGTCGAGCTAACCCGGTAGGTAAATCGACCGCCCCATTCGTCCGTTTCGGCGACGTTGAGCGTTACCCAGGGGATGACCCCGATTTTCGTGGCCGCAGTGGCGCAGGCAGCGCGCTCTTCGCCGGCTTTGGCGGTGCCGTCGGCTATGCCCGGGTCGGCGGGGCAGGGCAGCCTGCCATTGACCAGAACGAAGCCGATCAGCGCTTCATTGATCTGGTCCAGGGTTTTCCTGGTGTCGGCGTATCTGCGCAGTTCCATCTGCAAGGACAGCGGCATCAGAAGACCGGCCAGGAGGATAGACACGACCAACATCACGATGGTGAGCTCGACCAGCGTGAATCCCGGCTGCCGCCGGGTCAGGCAAATTCCGTGCGCGTGCAATTGTTTCACGGGCAGGCGGCGTAAGCTGCGGGGTCCGCAGGGGGCGCTGCCGTCGCGGCCGGAACGGATACCATTGTGCTGCCGTTGTAGCATTTGACCTCAAGATTTCCGTCGATGGCGTACACGATGTCGTTGAAGCTGCTGCTGGTGGCGGCGGCCTGATAGTTGCCGCTGCCGGTATCGGCGAGAACATTAGTGGAATTGGGCGCTTCGAGATAGTTTGCGATCGAGCCTTTGTCGCCGGCGGTGTTCCGGCTCTGGCCCGAAAGTTTTTCGCCGGCGAAGATGACGACTGCGGCATAGTAGGTGGCGCTGGCATTGATCCGCAAACAGGAGGGGCAGTCCCCTGCTTGCTGCCTTGACGTTGCCGGCCGGAAGTTTTTGGCGACGGCATAGAACAACTGGTCCTTCCAGTTCTCGTACCAGACTTGCTGATCGGACGTGTAAGAGCAGTAGGAGGTCAAGCTAAACAGGTAATAGTTGTCGTCGTAGGACCGGAGATCGTTATTGGTCTTTGCGCCCGAGGTCTTGACCTTGTAGGACAGGCGGCCGGACATAAGATCGTCGCGGTCGTCGTAGCGGGAGTCGACGGCGTAAGTCGGGATTGAGGTCGTCGACAGGGATACCCTGCTCGCCCAGGGCAGGAGCTTGTCCTTTCCGGGACCGTTGTGGGTTCCGTACTTGGCGGTGCATTCGGCTGCGCGGCGGGTGAGTGCGCGCAGATGATTGTTGAAGTCGGAGCGCTTCTTGACCGCGCTCCAGATGTCCGCGCGGGTGATGTACACCAGTTGGTCGTTGAATCTGTCGCTCTTGGCGCCGGCGATGAACGCGTCAAGCGCATTCGCAGTTGTCGAAACCACACTGTTATTGACACCGGCCGCGGTCTCCAGATAATTGGCGGCGGTGTAATTCCCAGCGCAGAGTGGTGCATTGGCATCGGGAGTCCGATTCTGCCCGCTCAGCGCGCTTCCGGGGGCGAAGATCACCGCGACGGCGCGGTTGCCGGCTGCCGGCCCGGCAAGATACGTGGTTCCGTCGCCGGCCCTCACCTCGAACTGTCCGTTGGTGTCCCAGTTCATCATGTTCGAGGTTGCGGTGTCGGTGGTGACTCCGTTGAACCAGCTCTTGTATGTTCCGGAAACTGCATACCACAGACATTCGCCCGAGCCGTCGGTGACGGGACCCAGGCCCAGCGTACGCCATGGCAGTCTGCCAAGCTGGCTCACCAGTGGGCCGTCGCAAGAAGGGCTTTTGGCAACACCTTCTTTACCGATCTCGGCCGCTATTTCAGGACAGGGCAGATAGCCCGGAATCCGCTTCGCATGCGAAGGGTCATCCGCATAAGTCACTGCATACGCGATCAGCGCCTCCTTCGCCTGCGCCAGCGCGGTCGTGGTTTTCTGCGCCCGTTCCTGGGCCATACCGGCTGCGCTGCGGTTCAGGCCGGCCACTACCGCATAGGTGAGCGCGACGCTGACCAGGGCAAGCAGGATCAGCAGTGCCGCGCCGTGCTGGCGTGCCGGCAAACGTACTCGGGCGATGCCGCGCATGGTTCTAGCGGTCGGGTGCCAGCGCTTTGGCGGCGCCACCGCGCCGGGTCACCGACCGGGCTGGTCGCGCGGCTTTCCCGATCGTGATTTTGCCACCGTGCAGGTGGTCACGCACCTCGCCGCTCGTGCGCTCGTAGGTCTGGCCGATCTTGAGGCTGACGCCGGGCTCGCCCGCGTTCGGTACCACTGTGACCCGCGTCGGGTCGCGGCCGGTGTGGCTATCGAACCGGGGCGAGCCGTTGATCCAGGTGGCGGTCCTGCCGCTGGAACGCTGGACGTGGCCCTCGATCGTGAGCGGGCCTTCCTGGATCCGCGGCGCCACTTCCTCGGTGCGGTTGCTCGCGCGCCTGCGGTCCAGATCCTGGCGTTGTTGCGGCGTAAAAAACAGACGGCCAAGTTCTTCAGCGGTCGCCGCGGCAGGCGCGATGAGGCACACCAGCATCAGCGCGAGCGATACCAGAAATCTGCTTTCAAGAGAATGGAAGACGCAGATTCCTCGGCTTTCGTCCCGGAGGAATCGATTCTCCTCGAGGAAAATGTCCCATTGCGGGACAGCCTCGGAACAACGATTCTCCGAATAATGATTCTTCAATACCCCCATGATTGATTATAACCGCGGGATTGACAGTGAGTAGGCGCCTAGGCGGGCTTGCCGAGGCGTATGGTGATCAGGTCGAATTCGCAATCCGCTTGCAGTCGCGGGGCGAGCGTGGTCCCGCCGCTGCCGCGGCTCTCGCGCCGTACGTCGCAGCTTCTCACCGACAGGTACGATTTGCCGCGCCTGGCGAGGTCGTCGAGGAAGTTGAGCAGGTCCTCCTCGTGCAGCAACTTCATGGATATTTTCACGCGGCTGACCATGAATTTGACGCCGCTGCCGCGACTGAAGCCGGGGTAGTCGAGCTCCTGCTGCGGTTCGATGCTGTAGCGGATATTGAACAGCCGCCGCTCGTTTTTGACCGCGGTGACGGTGTCAACCCAGTCCAGGCGCTTTTCCTCGCCGACGATGCCGCGCGCCGCCAGCGCCTGGTACTGCTGCAGGCTGGCCTTGATTTCGCGCCCTTCCTCGGTGGCGCTGGCAAGCTTCGCTTGCACCTCGGCGCGCCGCGCGGACGCTGCCGCTCCCAGTTTCCTGGTTTCCTGCAAATAGCTATAGGCGGCGAACAAGCACGCCGCGCCGGCGAGGACCAACGCGAGGCACCCAGCGATCGGCAGGCGCAAGTGCCTCAGATCGCCGCGGCCCAGTTTCATCGGCCCAGCTTCCTGCCGACAGTGACGCCAAAGTCTGCATCCTCCGCGATCGCGCGTTCCGATCCGATGTCGCCGGCGAGTGTATCTTCGGCGGTGATGGCGAAAGGCATATGCACGTCCATGATCTCTAGCTGCGGGTTCTTCTTCAGCGTGGCGATGAATTGGCTGGCCGTGTCGGTGATTGAACGCAGATCGACGCGGCGTGCGCCCACCACCTGCGCCGAGACGACCGCCAGCGCGTAGCCCGGGTCGGCCGCGCCCGGTGCAGCCGGCTTGGGCGCACCCGTGAGGCCGGTCTGCGCTGGCGGCTTGTGGACGCGCCACTGAATGCGCTCGATCTCCACCTGCGCAATGCCGGCCAGCGCTTTGCTGATTTCAGCGAACAGGTCGGCCGGCGTAGCCGTTTGCTCCTGCAGCACCCGGTATTGTGTGATCGTGGTCTTGAGGTTTTCGGTTGAGGTCGGCGTCGGCGGAAAAGTGGAAGTGACGCGCGCGTACTCGGCGCTGAACGCGCGGAACCGGGTCTGGTCTGACTGGATCTGCTCGTGCAGGCGGTAGACCCCCAACAGTTGCTCGCCCGCGAACAGCAGGCACGCGGCCAACACACCCAGGCCGGCCGCATACAGACCGCGGCTGATCTGCCAAAGACGATAATGGTGACGGTGCTGCTCCTGCGCAAACTGTTCCACGGGAGCGGCGGTGGCGACCGCCTGCAGGAACAAGGCGTCGCAGGGAGCGTCCGGCGGAAAGCGCTTCAGCCCGGCCGCGCGGCACCGGCTGTCTGCGTTGACTATGTGGAAGCGCAGCAGCTCGCTGGTGCGGCAAGCCTCGGTGAGCGCGGCATGATACTTCCCCGCCGCCAGCACCATTACGTCGATCGGCGTGGCGGCCGTCGGCAGCACGCGCGTCGTCACCAGGTATTGCTGCAGGCGTGCGGATTCGGCGGCGCAGGCTGTAGCCACGCCCGCCGTGTCCTCCAGGTTGAGCCGGCCGACACGGGAAAAGCGGATCTTGCCGTCCTCCACGTAGCTTTGCCGCAGGCCTGTCTGCTGCACACTCACCAGCAGGCAGCGCGGCAGTTTGAGTCCTGCGCCTTTGATCAGGGCCGGCGCGAGCAGTGCGGTGGAGTAGACCCCGGCGAGGCGGCATTCGCTTTGCTCCAGCGCACTGAGCCAGGGCTGGAACTGCTGCGTGTTGGAGAATGAGGCGTACAGGATTTTCTCGTTGCGCCGCTCGCCCTGTTCGTAACCAAGCGACATGCTCAGGGTGAGGCTGGTGTCGCGGTAGCGTTGCCCGAGCTTTCGCGCGAGCACCTGCCGCCGGTCACTGCGGCCGAGGTAGGGGATAACGTCCTGGTGATAGTCCTCCTCCACCACGTCGACCACCAGGTAAAAGAGTTTGCGCGAACCGGCGACATAGGTGGAGAAGGCGGCTAGCCCGGAGTCGTTGCACTCGAACATGGCGTCGACGACCAAGCCGCCGCGCGACAGCCTATGGGCTGTCAACCGATTGGCGGTGAGGTAGAGCAGGCCTTGTTTCGGCATGGCGCTCCTAAAACCTGATCTTGGTGATGGAGTCGTAGATCGGGCCCAGCACCGACAGCATCACCCAGCCGAGGAGCGCGCCGAGGATGACGGTCATGGCGGGCTCGATCATCACCTCCACTTTGCCGATGGCATCCTTTACGTCGCGGTTGTAGAAGTACGACACGTTGAGCAGTGCGTCGTCGAGCTTGCCTGAGGATTCGCCCACGCGCAGCATGCGTATCACCAGAGGCGGGAACAAGCCCGCGTCCTGGAACGCGGTGGAAACGTTCTTGCCTTCGGCGATCTGCTGTCCGGCACGCTCCAGGCCTTCCCTGATCACCAGATTGCCGGCGATATCCTCGGAAGTCTTGATGCAGTCGATAATGGTGATGCCGGCCGAATACATCATGGCGAAGATACTGGCGAAACGCGACAGGATGATTTTGCGCTGGATCGGGCCGAGCAGCGGCAGGCGCAGCTTGAAATCGTCGAAGCGGTAGCGCAATGCGGGGCTGCGCGCGATGGCGAGCCTGATGCCGGCGAAGGCGATCACCGGCGCGATGAGGACAGCCCACCAGTAGTTGATGAAAAAACCCGAGACCTGGATCAGGATGCGCGTCTGCAGCGGGATCGCCTGGCCGGTGCTTTTGACGAAGCCGATCATCTGCGGTACCAGGTAGATCATCAGAAACATGGTGACCACCAGCACTATGCTGCCGACAAACGCCGGGTACATCATCAGCTTCTTCGTCTGGGTGATCAGCTCGTCCTCCCATTTCAGATTCTCCGCGAGGCTCTCCAGCACCTGGGACATGCGCCCGGTTTCCTCGCCCGCGCGGATCAGGCTGGCGAACACCACGGGGAACACGTCCGCATAGTCCGCCATGGCGGCCGACAGATTCTGCCCGCCCTGGATGCTCTCGATCAACCCGGAAATGACCTCGCGAAAGCGCGGGTTCTCGACGCTGTCGCGCAGGTCGGCCAGCGATTCGAGTATCGGCACGCCGGCGGCGGTCAGCTGTTCCAGGTGGAAGCAGAAGTTGATCAGATCGGGCCGTCCGATCGCGCCCTTGAACATGCTCGCGCGCCTCTTCGCCAGCCCGCCGGCGATCAGGTCCAGCCCCATGCGCTGCAGCCGTAACTCCAGGTCGATCAGGTTGATGGCTTCGATCTGGCCCATGAGCGACCTGCCGCGGCCGTCGATTGCCTTGTAGGAGTACAGCGCCATGCGTGTGCGGGAACGGCGGCGGGCGCGCTACATGCGGTCGGTGAGATCCACCACCCGCATGAGCTCCTCCAGCGTGGTTGTGCCCTCGAGTACGCGGCGTGCGCCATCGTCGGCGAGGGTGCGGAAACCCTTGGCTATGGCGGCGAGCTGCAATTCGCGCGCGGTGGCGCGGCGCGCGATCAGTTCGTCGATGTCGGCGTCCAACTTGAATATCTCCATGATTGCCAGCCGCCCGCGGTAGCCCTGGTAATCGCAATGGTCGCAGCCTACCGCGCGGTAAACGGTGGGCGGCCGGTCGACCTTGACCACGAGCAGGCGGCATTCGGCCGAAGTCGCCGTGTACGGCTGGCGACAGTGTTTGCACAGGCGCCGGATCAGCCGCTGGGCGATGATGCCTATCATATTGCCGGCCATGACCTCGGGCGTGACGCCGGTATCGAGAAGGCGCGGAAAGGCGCCCACCGCGGAATTGGTGTGCAGCGTGGAATAAACCTGGTGCCCGGTCATGGCGGCGCGAAACGCCATTTCCGCGGTTTCCTCGTCGCGGATCTCGCCCACCAGGATCACGTCCGGGTCCTGGCGCATGAGCGAGCGGATACCGTTGGCAAAGTCCATTTTCGCGGCCTCGTTCACCGAGGTCTGGCGGATCAGCGTCATCGGGTACTCGACCGGATCCTCCATGGTCATGATGTTGACCGTGTCGGAATTGATGTGATTGAGGATTGAGTACAAGGTGGTGGTCTTGCCGCTGCCGGTCGGGCCGGTCACCAGGATGATGCCTTCGGGGCGCGCGATCATGCGCTTCAACAAGTCGAGCTGGCTCGATTCCAGACCCAACCCGTCCAGGGGCACGATGCCCTTTTGCCGGTCGAGAATCCGCAGCACCACGTTCTCGCCATGGCTGGTCGCCTGCGAAGCGACGCGGAAATCCACCTGCCTGCCGGTGAGCGAGAGGGAAATGCGCCCGTCCTGGGGCGCGCGCGTTTCCGCGATGTTCATTTTCGCCAGCACCTTGATGCGCACCGCCATTGCCGCCCAGTAGGTTTTGTGCAGCGAGCGGATCTGGCGCAGCACGCCGTCGATGCGGTAGCGGATGCGCAGGAAATTCTGCTCCGGCTCGAAGTGGATGTCGGACGCATTTTTTCCGACGGCGTCGGCGAGCAGGGCCGCGATCAGCCGCACCACCGGCTGGCTATACTGCTCGCCCGCGCCGGACAGGCTTTGGTAATCGATCTCGCCGGTCTCGATCTCGTGCAGGATGCCGTCGATGGACAGCTCGTGGCCGTAGTACTGCTCTATCGCGCGCGAAATCTCGGAGTCGCCGGCCAGGCGTGCCTCCAACTCCAGCTCTCCGCGTAGGCGCGCGCGCAGCTGGTCCAGGGCGACGAGGTTGTTGGTGTCCGACAGCGCCACGATCAGTATGCCGTGCTCGCGGTCCAGCGCTATCGGGAATATGTGATGGCGCAGCGCGAAATCGCGCGGCACCAGCTCCATCGCCTGCGAGTCGATGATGATCTGGGACAGATCGACGCTTTGCAGTCCGAGCTTCTCCGACAGCGCGTCGCGCAGCGTGGCTTCCGAAACGAAGCCCAGATTGACGAGGAGCTTCCCCACCGGAAGCTTGGACTTGATCTGCTCCAGCAGCGCGATGCGCAACTGGTCTTCGGTCAGGATACCCTGCGAGATCAGGATCTGGCCGATGTGGCGCTTGGCCGCGGTGGCCGGAGAGGCAGGGGAATTCATGGTCAGCGCGCTAGCTGCGACACCCTTTTGCTTACCTGGGCCCTGTCGAAGGAAATCGGGTGGCCTTCGGCCAGCGTCAGCGCCAACCTGTAATACTCCAGCGCCGGCTTGCTCTGGTGCATTTTGTCCAGGCTGACGGCGAGATTGTAGGCAAAATCGGGATGTTCGGGGTCACCGCTGTGGGCGCGGAAATAAGCCTGCTGCGCTTCGGCCCAGCGGCCCTGCGCCGCGTATTGATTGCCCAGCGTGAAATTAAGGAAGCCCGCTTCGGGCTGCGCCGCGATCATGTTCTTCAGGCGCGATTCCGCCGCTAGCGGATCGACCTGTCCTTTCAGGCCGATCATCCCGGCATGGGCGTAAGCGTCGCGCGGGTCGAGTTCGAGCAGGCGCGTGTAAAAGCGCTCGGCGGCGTCGTAGTGCTTGGCCTGCATCTCCACCGCCGCCAGTCCCAGCAGCGCATCGCGGCTGTTGGGGCTATTGCGCAGCACTTGCCGGTAGCCGTCGCGCGAGCGCGCCAGATCGCCGGCGTTGAAGGCCTGGTAGGCGCCCTCCAGCACCGGGTCGGCCTGCACCCGGGCCGGTGTGATCGTGATTCCACTCTCGCTCGGGGCCGCACGCGGCCGCGCCGCGGCAGCTGCGGGCGCCGGCGCAGTCTGGTGCGCACCGGCCTTGCGCAGCGCGCCAGCCGGAACGGCGGCTGGTGCAGCCGCCGGCGTTGCAGCGGCCGGTGCTGCGCCAGGGGCGGTCGCGAAGGGTGTCGGCAGCGCCGGCTGGGCGCCGACGGGGGGCGTCACCGTGGTCGCAGCGGGAGCGGCCGGCTCGGCCGCCGGTGCCGCCGCCATCGGGGGCGAGGCGGACTTTGCCGCGGCCGGGAGCGGCTTGAACATGGTTTTCGGCTGCAGCTGGTACCAAAAGTAGCCGACCGTGCCCAGCGCGAACAGGCCCAGCGCGCCCACAGCAGTGTAAAACGGCTTGCGCGAGTTGACGTCCAGTTCCTTGGCCTCGAACAACTGTTGTGCCCGTTTGCGTTCCACGGTTTCGCCCGGCGCAGTAAAGCCGGTTTCAACAGGCGCCGCGCGCGGCGCAGGCGCAGGTGGCGCGGCGGGTGCGGCGCGTGGTGGTTCCTCCAGCGCGAGTTCGAGAACCGGATTATCCTCGCGCCTGGTCGCGGGCGCGGGCTCGGCCGGACTCAGATCCTCGCTGTGAATCTCCATCGGTTGAGAGATGTCGGGCAGCTTGTCGCGCGTGAACGGCGGTTTGTCCGCAGCCGGCGGCGGCTCTTTCGCCGCCTGTTTCGCGAGTTCGGCCTTTTTCAGCGCCTCGAGCAGCAGGCTCATCGCGGCGCACCTTGCGGATCACCGAGAAGCGCCGGTTTGCCTGGATTGGGCGCGGCCATGAACTTATCGTCCGGCAAGAAGCTGCGGTAGCCGCGGTAGTCGCCGTCGATGCTGGCATCGCGGATAATGATCGGGCGCATGAACACCACGAGCTCGGTCTTGGTGTTGATCAGGTTCTTGTTTCCGAAGAATCCGCCGTAGCCGGCGAGGCGGCTCGCGCCGGGCACGCTGTCCTCCAGGTCGTTGACCCGGTCCTGGATCAGCCCGCCCATCACCGCGATCTGGCCGCTGTTCACCTTGATCAGCGACTCCATTTCGCGCGTCTGAATCACCGGAATATTGCTGGTCACCAGCAAGGATGGGTTAGGATCGGCAACATTGCCGACGATGCGCGATATGCTGGGGCGCACGTTAAGCAGCACGGTGTCCGCGTCACTGATCTGCGGCGTCACGTTCATGATCAATCCGACGGCCACGATATTGGGCGTGGTGGTGAACGTGGTGACCGGCGCTACGCCCGCCGAGCCCGCGGTGGTGGTGGACTGAATCGTGAAATAGACCTGGTTGTCCACCACCTTCAGGATCGCGGTCTGGTTGTTGAGCACTGTCAGCCGCGGGCTGGAGAGCACACGCACGTTGCCGAAGGATTCGAGCAGGCGCACCGAGGCGAGCAGATTGCTGTAATTGGGCGCCGCTGCCCCGATCACGAAAATGCTGCCGGTCGGCGACGCCGTGGTGATGCCGCTGGCGGATTGATTGAAGGTGAATCCGGTCGAGCCCATGCGCCCTGCCGACCAGTCTATGCCCTGCTGATACTGGTTGCTCAGCTGCACTTCGGCGATGGTGGCTTCTATCAACACCTGGCGTTTGGCGTTGATCAGCACCTGATCGAGGAATTCCTGGATTTTTTCATGCTGGCGCGAGGTGGCGCGGATGCTAAGCACGCCGGATTCGGGGTTGGAAATGACCGAAGCCGCTTCGCGGAAACCTGCTCCTCGTTGCGCTGGCGCTGCGGTTAAGGCGCCCGGCTGCGGTGCCGCAGCCGCGGCTGCGGGCTGCGCGCCCGGCTGCCCCGACGCGGGCAGGATCTTGTCGGTCTCGTGCAGTATGTCCTGCACGTTCTTCACCAGCGTATCCCAGAAATGGTTGGTCGACTTATTCGTTATCGAGGTAGTCGATTGATTGCCGCCGGCGCCGCCCCCGCCACCCCCGGCCGCGCCCGGCGTCGCCACCTGGGTCGAAGTGCCGACCTTGCTGTCGGTGTCGCGCTGCATGTTGACATAATCGATCTTGTAGATGCGCAGATAGGGCGTATCGGGCATCACCGCCAGGTTGGGGCCATCGAGTTCGTAGCGCATGTCCACCTGCTTGGCGATGCGCGCGAGCAACTGCTGCAGCGTCTGGTCGATGGCGTTGAGCGTGACGCTGCCGACGATGCCGGCATGAACGTCAACGTTCAGCCTGGCGTCGCGCGCGAGCGCGAACAGCAGCTCCTGCACCTTGACGTTGTTGACCACTACGCTATAGGTTTCCGGCCGCGCAGCGGGTTTCGGCCGGGGCAATATGGGTGTGATCCGCACCGGTTCGGGGATGTCGCCTGCAGGCGCTGGCGCCACGGCCTGTACATGTCCGGGCGAGGGCTTCATCGGCTGAATGCCGCAACCGGCGATGAGCAGGCATGTCCCAAACATCAGCCCGGCTCTAAGATTCATATCCCTCGCCATTGATACGTATATGGTTTCCCCCTTTTTATTATATAGCACAACCGTGTTGGCGCAATGCGCGCCCTGAACCGTTTGCCGCGCCGTGCGCGGGCGGCGCGCTGCGCGCGTTTGCAGCGGCGAAAAATCTACTGGCGGTTCTGGCTGCGCATGCGCTCCACGCTGCGCAGATAAGGGCCCGACTGCCTGTAGACCGCGGGCAGATTCCTGATGCCCTGATCGGCTTCGGCGAACGTGGAGTAGAGTCCGTAGGCGAGGCGATAGTGCTGCCGCTCGTCGATCTTGACGCCGTAGATATAGAAATCCGACAGCCCGAGATTTTTTGCCGCGGCGCGCGCGAGCAGTTCCTCCACGGCGGGCAGGTCGTGCACGTCGGCGGTGAACAATTGAATCGAATATCGATTGCCGGGCGCGCCTTTCAGCCATTCCTGCGTGGCGTCAAAACGCGCTCGCGTGAGTGTTCCGGCTGGCGGTGGCGGTGGTAGGTAACTCTGCGAGCCCGGCTCGGCGCTGACGGCCGCCGGAATTGCGTGCTGTACCCGGGACGCCGCGGCTGCAGGCGTGGCGCCGGCGTCAACTGGCGCAGCTGCAGCGTCCGATGGCGTGGCCACGGAAACTGCCGGCGTAACCGCCGCCGGCTGTGCCCGGGCCGTGCTGATCGCGGCGGGTTGCGCTGCAGCTGGTGGCAGCGACGGCGATAGCAGGTAATGCAGACCCAGCCCCAGCGCCAGACCCGCGGCCACGCCGCCTGTTGCCACACCGATCCTGGCCTTGCTCATGGCCGGGTGATGGAACTCGGAGTCGCGGATGGCGCGATCGACGTGCCTGGCGGTGATGCCGTGCTGGTTGTCGGCGAAGGCGGCAAGCAGGGACTTGTCGGCGAGTATGTTGACGCGCCTGGTCAGGCCCTCCGAGGCCTTGACCATCCGGCGCACCGCTTCCGGGGCGAACACCTTCGGCCCGCGGTAGCCGGCGGCGCGCATGCGGAAATCGAGGTATGCCTCGATGTCGGAGCGCGCGAGCGGCTGCAGACGGAAACTGTGCGTGATGCGTTCCTTCAATGGGCGCATGTGCGGCAGGTTCAGATGTTGGTCCAGTTCGGACTGGCCGAACAGCACGATCTGCAGCAGCTTTGCGTGGCTGGTCTCGAGGTTGGACAGCAGCCGGATCTGCTCCAGCGTTTCCTGCGGCATGGCATGGGCTTCGTCAATCAGCATCACCACGCGCCGGCCCTGGCTGTAGAGCTGGATCAGATGGTCCTGCAGCGTGCGCAGCAGCAGCGGCGGACGCTGGTCGCCGCTGCCGATTTTCAGTTCGTCGGCGATGACGTAGAGGATTTCCTCGCGCGCGAGCGAGGGATTGGACAGCAGTATGGTGTCGACGTACCCGGGGAGCCGCTCGATCAGCACCCGGCACAACATGGTCTTGCCGCTGCCCACTTCGCCGGTCACTTTGACGATGCCCTCGTCGTGAGTGATGGCGTAGAGCAGCGCCTCCAGCGTCGCGCCACGGTTGGCGCCGGCGAAGAAAAAATCGGTGTGCGGGGTGATGCGAAACGGCGGCTCGTCCAAACCGAAGTGGTTGAGGTACATGATGCCGACTATTGCCTCTCCTGCGGTTCCATGCGCGAGTACAACGTGGTGCGGTTGATGCCGAGCATTTTCGCCGCCTGGCTGACGTTGCCGTGGGTAAGGCGCAAGGCCGCCTGTATATAGCCCTGTTCCCAAGCCTTGAGCATGTCGTCGAGATTGAACTGGCGCTCGCGTTGCAGGTGGCGCTGCGCCTGTTCGATCAGCGTCTGCGGATCGCCGGGCGGTCCGGGTTCCGCCGCGGCTGGCGCCCGCGCGCCCGGCGACGTCGCCGGCTCGAGTTCGGGTTCGAGTTCGAGCGTCGACAGTTTTTGCCCGGGGTATTTGGTGGTAAGGCGGATGACAATATTCTTTAGCTCGCGCACATTGCCGGGGAAGTGGTAGTCGCGCCATAGCCTGGTTGCGCTCGGATCCAGCGTAAACGGCGCGAGCTTGGCCTGTTCGGCGTAGAAGCGGGTGTAATGCGCGAGCAGCAGCATCTTGTCCTCGGCCATTTCGCGCAGCGGCGGGACGCTGATCGAAAAGACCGACAGGCGGTGGTACAGGTCGGCGCGGAAGCGCCCGTTTCTTATTTCCTGGCGCAGGTCGCGGTTGGTGGCGGCGACCACGCGCGCGTGGGAAATGCGCTGCTGCGTCTCGCCCACGCGCTGAAACTCGCCGTTCTCGAGCACGCGCAGGAGCTTGGCCTGCAATTCCAGCGGCAGCTCGCCGATCTCGTCCAGGAACAACGTGCCTTCCTCGGCGTCCTCGAAATAGCCTGACTTGTTGGCGCCGGCGCCGGTGAACGCACCCTTGGAGTAGCCGAACAAGGTGGGCTCGACCAGGGTAGGGGCGATGGCGGCGCAGTTGAGCGCAAACCAGGGTTTGTCCTTGCGCCAGGACAGGCGATGCAAACAGCTCGCGACCACCTCTTTGCCGCTGCCCGATTCGCCCTCGATCAGCGCCGGGAAGGGCGAGTCCGCGTACTGACTGATCTGGTTTTTCAGCTTTTCCAGCATCGGGCTCGCTCCAATCAGCTGCCCGCCCTTCGTCTCGGCGCCGCCGGAGATTTCCGCGGCACGGAACTGCAGCGCGTGCAGCAGCAGCCTCTTCAGGCCTTCCGCCTCGCACGGCTTGGCCACGAAATCGGTCGCGCCCAGGGTGCGGGCGTGGCGCGCGTTGGCGGCGTCGTTCTGGCCCGAGAGCACCAGAATTTTCATCTCCGGGGAGTGCGCGACCAGTTCGGCAATCAGCGCAAAACCCTCATCCGGCCGGTGCGGCAGCGGCGGCAGTCCCAGGTCCACCAATGCCAGTTGCGGGGGGGTATGCTGGCGACGCACCAGATTCACCGCGTTGTTGCGCGAGTCGCTTACGATCACATCGAAGTCCTTGCCCAGGGCGTAGGCGAGGGTATCGGTGATCAGCGGATCGTCATCGACGATCAGCAGGCTGGGCTTGTCAGGCATGGGCGCCGCTTTCGATGCATTTGAGGAAGGATTGTTCCATCGAGTCCCTGGCATAGATCGGTATGGCGGGTGCCGAAGATATCGATGCGGCCGCCATCAACGTGGCAAAAGTCGAGCGGGTATTTGATCAGCGTGGTCTTGCCGGCGCCGTTGATGCCGACCAGGCCGAATGTCACCCCGGCGGCGACCTCGATGTTGATTCTCTGCAGCACCGCCTGATGGCCGTGGCTTTTCCTGACTTGGTCGAAACGGACAGCCGACTGTGCCATTGGATGCGGTAAGCCAAGCAAAGCAATTACTATAACAGAGGACCTCGGTTGCGATGCGAGGGGAGCGCGCGCGGGGTTCAAGAGAGCTAACAAAACGAGAGGACACGTCCCCTCGTGCTCCCCAAGATCAGGCGCCTAACAGCAGTTCTGTTAGGCGCTCTAATTGAATGCGCCGTCGCAGCCGTCTGGTAGAATGCTTACCCCGCGTTTTTTGCTGACCCCGCTCCGTGCCGACGCTACCCGCAACAGACAATCTGGTCGAAGTCGAAAACGTAAGCTTCGCCTACGACCGCCGACAACAGATCCTAAAGGGCGTGAATCTCAACATCCGCCGTGGCCAGGTGGTGGCGATCATGGGGCTGTCCGGCTGCGGCAAGACCACGCTGCTGCGCCTGATCGGCGGCGCGCTGCATCCCACCCAGGGCGAAGTGCGCGTCGGCGGCCAGTCGGTGGCCAAGCTGAGTCACGACGAACGGTTCGCGCTGCGCCGCAAGATGGGGATGCTGTTCCAGTTCGGTGCCCTGTTTACGGACATGTCGTGCTACGAAAATGTCGCTTTCCAGATGCGCGAGCACACCGATTTGCCGGAACAGCTGATCGACGATCTGGTGCTGATGAAACTGCAGGCGGTGGGCCTGCGCGGCGCGCACCGGCTCATGCCCGCGGAGCTCTCCGGCGGGATGGCCAGGCGCGTGGCGCTGGCGCGCACTACGGCGCTCGACCCGATGCTGATCATGTACGACGAACCTTTCGCCGGCCTGGACCCGGTTTCGATGGGCGTTATCGGCCAACTGATCCGGCGCCTGAACGACTCACTTGGCGCCACTTCCATCATCGTCACGCACGACGTGGCCGAGGCGCTGGAGATCGTTGATTACGTGCATTTCATGTCCGACGGCGTGATCGTTACCCAGGGAACTCCGGATGAACTGCGCGCCTCCGACAAGCCGTTCGTGCATCAATTCGTCTACGGAGAGACGGACGGACCGATGCCGTTTCACTATCCGGCCGACGACTACGCGCGCGACCTGCATGCCGGGGAAGGGTGATGACCGCGGTGATCAATGCTCTTGAAAAGCTGGGCGGGCGCGCAGTCGGCTGGGTCCACCGGATCGGATTCGCCAGCCGCTTTCTGCTGTTGACGCTGCGCAACTCCGGCATGTGCCTGCGCCGCTTCTCCCTGGTGGCGCGCGAGATCTATTTCGCCGGCGTGCTGTCGCTGATCATCATCCTGGTGTCGGGCCTGTTCGTCGGCATGGTGCTGGGCCTGCAGGGCTACGACACGTTGGAGCGCTACGGTTCCTCCTCGGCGCTGGGCGTGCTGGTGGCGCTGTCGCTGGTGCGCGAGCTCGGGCCGGTGGTGGCGGGCCTGTTGTTTGCCAGCCGCGCCGGCTCGGCCATCACCGCGGAGATCGGCCTGATGAAGGCGACCGAGCAACTGGCGGCGATGGAGATGATGGCGGTGGACCCGATCGCGCGGGTGATTGCGCCGCGCTTCTGGGCCGGCGTCATTTCGATGCCGCTGCTGGCGGCCATGTTTTCCGGGATGGGCGTATTCGGCGGCTACCTGGTCGGCGTGCGGCTGATCGGGGTCGACGAAGGCGCGTTCTGGTCGCAGATGCAGGCCGCGGTCGACTTCCGCGAGGACATACTCAACGGCGTGATCAAGAGCCTGGTGTTCGGCATCGCGGTGAGCTGGATCGCGGTGTTCGAGGGCTACGATGCTCCGCCTACCGCCGAGGGCGTATCGGGTGCAACCACGCGCACGGTGGTGAGTTCGTCGCTGTCGATACTCGCGCTGGATTTCATGCTGACTGCATTCATGTTTCGAGGGGCTTAATGATGATGAAGCGTAAGGCGCTGGACCTGTGGGTGGGCGTGTTTGTCGCCATGGGCTTGGGCGCGCTCCTGTTCCTGGCGCTCAAAGTGGGAAATCTTGCGTCCTTCTCCGCCGCCGAGACGTATCTAGTCAAGGCGAATTTTGATAACATTGGCGGCCTGAAGAAACGGGCGCCGGTGAAAAGCGCCGGAGTGGTGGTCGGACGCGTCGAGGACATCGACTTCGATACCGAAACCTACGAGGCGACGGTCGCTTTGTCGATCGACAGCCGCTACGAATTTCCGCAGGACACCTCGGCCAAGATACTGACTGCGGGACTGCTCGGCGAGCAGTACGTCGGCCTCGCGGCCGGTGGCGACACGGTGAAGTTGAAAAACGGCGACAAGCTCAAGCTTACCCAGTCCGCAGTGGTGCTGGAGAACCTGATCAGCCAGTTCCTGTTCAGCAAGGCGGCAGACGGCAGCAATACAGAGGGCAAATGAGAAGGACCATGATCATGCTGCGGCGTTTATCGGTATTGCTGTTGCTTGGCGCGTTGGGCGGCCTGGGGGGGTGCGCCACGACTGGCGGCAATCCCGACGACCCGCTCGAACGCTACAACCGCGCCATGTTCAATTTTAACGACGGCCTGGACAAGGCGATTATCAAGCCGGTGGCGAGCGGCTACAAGGCAGTGATGCCGGGGTTCGCCCGCACCGGAGTGACCAATTTTTTCGCCAACCTGGGCGATCTCTGGATCGGCATTAACAACATCTTGCAAGGCAAGGTCGGCGCCGGCGCGAGCGATTTCGGCCGTTTCGTGATGAACACCACCGTCGGTATCCTGGGCGTGTTCGATGTCGCCAGCAACGCCGGGCTGGACAAGCACAACGAGGATTTCGGCCAGACTCTGGGCCGTTGGGGCGTGGGCAGCGGCGCCTACGTGGTGCTGCCCTTCCTCGGACCGAGCAACGTGCGCGACGGCTTCAGTCTGCTCGCCGTGGACTGGCACGGCGACCCGCTTTGGTACGTGGGCAATGTTCCGACGCGCAACGAACTGTACGGTGTGCGCCTAGTCGATAACCGCGCCAGCCTGCTCGACGCCAGCCAGCTGCTCGAAGAGGCGGCGCTGGACCGCTATTCCTACGTGCGCAGCGCGTATCTGCAGCGCCGTCGCAGCCTGATTTACGACGGCGACGCGCCGCCCGAGCCGGAGCCGGCGAAGACGTCGCAATCCGGCGCCGAGGCCGCAGCGCGCACCGAAACCGAACTGCCGCCGGCGCAGATCACCAACCAGCGGAGCGAAGGGGTAATCGCAGTCGTCGACGGGGAACTCACGCCCGCGAAAGAGTTTTCCGAGACCCAGGCGCATCCGGTCGCCGCGAGGCGGGACGCGAGCGGCGCGCCCGCGTCCGACTACGAACCCGGGATCCCCGGCAACTATGATGACGCGCTGCCCGTCGCTCCCGCACAGGCGCGCATCGGGTTTGCGCGAACCACCATGAGGCCATGATGAAGGTAGTTATCGCACTGTGTTTTTCCGTCTTCGCGAACGCGGTCGCGGCGCAGGGTCTTGCGCCCGACGCACAGGTGAAAAGCATTTCCGACGAAGTCATCGGCATCATCAAGCAGGACAAGGACATCCAGGCCGGTAACCAGAAGAAGATCAACGAACTGGTCGATGCCAAGGTGCTGCCGCATTTCAACTTCAGCCGCATGACCGCGCTCGCGATGGGGCGCAACTGGCCCAAGGCGAGTGCAGAGCAGCAGAAGGTCCTGACCAGGGAATTCCGCACTTTGCTGGTACGCACCTACTCGAGTGCACTGTCTACCTACAAGAACCAGGTGATCGAGTTCAAACCGCTGCGCGCCGCCGCGGGAGACACCGAGGTCATGGTCAGGACCCAGGTCAAACAGCCGGGCACCGAGCCGATCAGCATCGATTACGGCATGGAGAAAACAGCCAGTGGCTGGAAGGTGTATGACATCGTGGTTGGCGGCGTAAGCCTGGTGACCAACTACCGCGAAACCTTCAATGCCCAGATTCGCGACGGCGGCGTGGATGGTCTGATCAAGTCCCTCGCCGACAAGAACCGCTCCCTGGAAAGCCAGGCCAGCTCCAAGCCCAAGTGATCACCCAAGAAGGCGACCGGCTGCTCGTCGACGGCCCGGTCACGATCGGCACTGTCACCGCGCTCCTCGCGCAGAGCCGCGCGCTGCTCGCGCCGGGCGTGGCGGTTCTGGATTTCAAAGGCGTCACCGAGGTGGACTCGGCGGCGGTGGCGCTGGCCCTGGAGTGCCTGCGCGAGGCGCGCCGGCGCAAGCTCGCGCTGTCCCTCGCCAACCTGCCTGAGTCGATGCAGCACCTCGCCGAACTCTACGCCGTATCCGAGTTGTTGCAGGCCCAAACGGCCTAATTCTCGCCCCGCCGTGACGCGGCGCCGCACATGACCCCCGCGATCCAGATCCAGCAGGTGCACAAACGCTTCGGCGCAGTTCAGGCGCTCTGCGGCATCGACCTGGAGGTGGCGCCGGGCGAGTTTTTCGGCCTGCTCGGCCCCAACGGTGCGGGCAAGACCACGCTGATCAACATTCTCGCCGGCCTGGCGCGCGCCGACAGCGGCAGCGTGCGCGTCCTGGGGCACGACGTCGTTACCCAGTACCGTGACTCGCGCCGGGCGCTGGGCGTGGTGCCGCAGGAACTGGTGTTCGACCCTTTTTTCAGCGTGCGCGAAACCTTGCGCATCCAGTCGGGCTACTTCGGTCTGAAGCGCAACGACGCCTGGATAGACGAGGTCATGCACCACCTCGACCTGACCGGCAAAGCCGACGCCAACATGCGCTCGCTCTCCGGCGGCATGAAGCGGCGCGTGCTGGTGGCGCAGGCGCTGGTGCACAAGCCGCCGGTGATCGTCCTTGACGAGCCCACCGCCGGCGTCGACGTGGAACTGCGTCAGGGGCTTTGGGAATTCGTGCGCGGCCTGAACCGCGCCGGCCACACCATCGTGCTGACCACGCACTACCTGGAGGAGGCCGAGGCCTTGTGCGCGCGCATCGCGATGCTGAAACAGGGGCGCGTCGTCGCGCTCGATAGCACCAGCAACCTGATCAACCGCAGGGACAGCCTGTATCTGCGGCTGCGTCTCGCCGGCGCAGCACTGCCGGCGGCCCTGACTTCACGGGTGCGCGACAGCCGCGACGGGGCGCATACGCTGCGCGTGCGCAGCTATGCCGAGATCGAAGGCGTGCTCGCCCAGGTGCGCGAGGCCGGCGCGCAAATCGAGGAACTGGAGCTGCTGCAGCCGGATCTGGAGGATGTGTTCGTGCAGATTATGCAAGAGGCTAACGGCTAGGAGAGCCAACATGATCCCCTGCGTTTTTTCAAATTCCAATCCCTGATCTCCATGTCCGGCTTCGGCACGCTGCTGTACAAGGAACTGCTGCGCTTCTGGAAAGTGGCGTTTCAGACCGTCGGCGCGCCGGTGCTGACCACGCTCTTGTATCTGCTCATCTTCTCCCATGTGATGCAGGGGCGCGCGCCGGTCTACGGTGAGGTGCCGTACGCGGCGTTTCTGGTGCCGGGCCTGGTGATGATGGCGGTGCTGCAAAACGCTTTTGCCAACAGCTCCTCCAGCCTGATTCAGTCCAAGGTCACGGGCAATATCATTTTCGTGCTGCTGCCGCCGCTGTCCTATTGGGATTTCTTCGCCGCCTACGTGCTCGCTTCGGTGGTGCGCGGCATGGTTGTCGGGGCAGGGGTGCTGCTGGTGTCGCTAGCTTTCGTTGCGCTCTCTTTCGAGCACCCGCTGTGGATACTCGCCTTCGCACTCACCGGCAGCGCTATTCTGGGTACGCTGGGGCTGATCGCCGGTATCTGGGCGGAAAAGTTCGACCAGGTGGCGGGGTTCCAGAGCTTTCTCATCATGCCGCTCACGTTTCTGTCCGGGGTGTTCTATTCGATCCACTCGCTGCCCGCGTTTTGGCAGGGGCTGTCGCGATTCAACCCCTTTTTCTACATGATCGACGGTTTTCGTTACGGCTTTTTCGGCGTGTCCGATATCGATCCTGCGTTGAGCCTGGCCATCGCGCTCGCCAACCTGCTCATATTCGCCGCCATTACCCTCGCGCTGCTCAAGCGCGGTTATAAACTGCGTCACTAGGAAGCCGTTGCAAGATGACATTGCACCGGCCTGACTTAGGGGAGTTTGAGGGGATGTATCCCCTCAATTTGTAATTGACACTGAAAGGACGATCATGGTTACACCGGAGGAAGTCAAGACTTACATCGAGCAAGGACTGCCGTGCGAACTTCTCGAGCTCGCCGGCGACGGCCAGCATTTCCAGGCGCTGATCGTCTCGGCCGAGTTCCGCGGCAAGAACCGGGTGCAACGGCATCAGCGCGTGTATCAGGCCCTGGGTGAGCGCATGCGCGAGGAAGTTCACGCGCTGTCGATGCAGACCCTCACTCCGGAGGAATGGCGCGCGCAGGCCGCCTGAAAGAAAGCAAGAGGCCATTTCAGAATTACCGAAATGGCCCCCGATCTAGGGGAGCATGAGGGGATGTATCCTCTCAATTCGAACAGGCTCTAATCATGGACAAACTCTTGATCCGCGGCGGCGTGCCGCTCTCAGGCGAAGTGCGCATCTCCGGCGCCAAGAACGCGGCGCTGCCCATCATGTGCGCGGCGCTGCTCTCGGCCGCGCCGCTGCGGCTCACCAATGTGCCGCATCTGCGCGACGTCACCACCTTGCTCAATCTGCTCGGCGGCATGGGCGTTGCCGTGTCGCTGGACGAAAAGCTTGGTTTGGAACTCGACGCAGGCCGCCTGCACACGCCGCTTGCGCCCTATGAAATGGTAAAGACCATGCGCGCTTCCATCCTGGTGCTGGGGCCGCTCCTGGCGCGCTGCGGCGAGGCGCGCGTCTCCCTGCCCGGCGGCTGCGCCATCGGCCAGCGGCCGGTGGACCTGCATATCAAGGGCCTCCAGGCCATGGGCGCCGACATCCGCGTCGAGCACGGTTACATCATCGCGCGGGCCAGGCGTCTGAAAGGCGCGCGCATCTTTACCGACCTGGTCACCGTCACCGGCACCGAGAATCTGATGATGGCCGCCTGCCTGGCCGAGGGCACCAGCGTAATCGAGAACGCGGCGCGCGAGCCCGAGGTCGTCGATCTCGCAAATTGCCTGAACGCGATGGGTGCGAACATCGAGGGCGCCGGCAGCGACATGATTACCATCGAGGGCGTGAACGCGCTCGCAGGTGCTGCGCACCGCATCATGCCGGACCGCATCGAGACCGGTACTTTCCTCGCCGCCGCCGCCGCGACCGGCGGCTCGGTACGGCTGCGCAACACCAATGCGCGCATACTCGAAGCGGTGGTGGACAAGCTGCGCGAGGCCGGCGCGAAAATCACCGCGGAGGAGGACGCGATTGCGCTTGAGATGGACGGGCCGCCTGTGAGCGTCAACCTGCGCACCTCGCCCTACCCGGCTTTTCCCACCGACATGCAAGCGCAATTCATGGCGCTGGACTGCATTGGGCGCGGCACGGCGGTGTTGACCGAAACCATCTTCGAGAACCGCTTCATGCATGCGCTCGAGTTGCAGCGCATGGGGGCGAATATCGAGATTTCCGGAAACACCGCGGTGGTCAAAGGCGTGCCGCAGCTCGATGGTGCCACGGTGATGGCGACCGACCTGCGCGCCTCGGCGAGCCTGGTGATCGCCGGGCTGGTCGCGCGAGGGGAGACCGTGGTCGAGCGCATCTACCACCTCGACCGCGGCTACGAGTGCATCGAGGAGAAACTGTCCCAGCTCGGCGCGCGCATCAAACGCATTCACTGAAAAAACGATTACCGCGGAGGACGCGGTAAAATCGCTTTTTTGATCAGGCATCACTGTGTCCAAAATCACGATAGCCCTGTCCAAGGGTCGAATTTTCGAGGAAACCCTGCCGCTGCTGAAGGCGGCCGGCATAGTGCCGCGCGACGATCCGGAAACTTCGCGCAAGCTGATCATCGCCACCAGCCGGCCCGAAGTGCGCCTGATCATCGTGCGCGCCTCCGACACCCCGACCTATGTGCAGTACGGTGCGGCCGACATCGGCATCGCCGGCAAGGACGTGCTGCTCGAGCATGGCGGCGACGGGTTGTACCAGCCGCTGGACCTCGGCATTGCAGCCTGCCGCTTGATGGTGGCGGTGCCGCAGGAATTCGACTACGCGCAGGCGGTGAAGCAGGGCGCGCGGCTGCGCGTCGCCACCAAATACGTACAGACGGCGCGCGAGCATTTCGCCGCCAAGGGTGTGCACGTGGACCTGATCAAGCTCTATGGCTCGATGGAACTCGCCCCGCTGGTCGGGCTCGCCGATGCCATCGTCGACCTGGTGTCCAGCGGCAATACGCTGAAAGCCAATAATCTGCGCGCGGTGGAGGAGATCGCGCCGATCTCGGCGCGGCTGATCATCAATGTGGCGGCGCTCAAGCTCAAACGCGCGGCGCTCCAGCCGCTGGTCGATGCCTTTGCCGCCGCGACGAAGGAAATGCGCAATGGCTGAGATTGCGCGCCTGACTACCCGCGACGCGGATTTCGACGCGCGGCTCGCGCGCCTCACTGCTTTCGACGCCGCCCAGGACGAAACGGTGGATCGGACCGTGGCCGAAATCCTGGCCGCAGTGAAAAGCCGCGGCGACGCGGCGGTGCTCGAATACACGGCGCGCTTCGACGCGGTAAATGTCAAGGCACTGGCCGAGCTCGAGCTGCCGCGCGCGCTGCTCGCGCGCGCGCGCGACGCGCTGCCGCGCGCGCGGCGCGAGGCGCTGGAGCAGGCGGCTGTGCGCGTGCGCACGTACCACGAAAAGCAATTGGCGCAGTCGTGGCAGTACACCGAGGCCGACGGCACGGTGCTGGGCCAGAAAGTGAGGCCGATCGACCGCGTCGGCCTGTACGTCCCGGGGGGCAAGGCGGCGTATCCGTCATCGGTATTGATGAACGCGCTGCCGGCGAAAGTGGCCGGCGTGGCCGAGCTCGTGATGGTGGTGCCGACGCCGCGCGGCGAAAAGAACGAGCTGGTGATGGCAGCGGCGGCGATAGCCGGCGTGGACCGGGTGTTCACCATCGGCGGGGCGCAGGCGGTGGGCGCGCTTGCCTACGGCACCGAAACCATCGCCCAGGTCGACAAGATCGTCGGCCCGGGCAACGCCTACGTTGCCGCAGCGAAGCGGCGCGTGTTCGGCGTGGTCGGCATCGACATGGTGGCCGGCCCGTCGGAGATCCTGGTGATCTGCGACGGCACGGTGGAGGCCGACTGGATCGCGATGGACCTGTTTTCGCAGGCGGAGCACGATGAAGTGGCGCAGGCCATATTGATCTGCCCGGATGCCGCCTACATCGAGGCGGTGGCGGCGAGCATAGCCCGACTGTTGCCGCAAATGCCGCGGCGCGAGGTGATCGCCGCGTCCTTGAGGGGCAGAGGCGCGCTGATAGAGGTGCGCAGCCTGGAAGAGGCATGCGCCATCGCCAACCGTATTGCGCCGGAACACCTGGAACTGGCCGTGGCCGAGCCGGAGGAGCTCGTCGACCGGATACGCCATGCCGGCGCCATATTCATGGGACGCTACAGTTCCGAGGCGATCGGCGATTACTGCGCCGGGCCCAACCACGTGCTGCCCACCTCGCGCAGCGCGCGCTTTTCCTCCGCGCTCGGGGTGTACGACTTCCAGAAGCGCTCCAGCCTGATTCAGGTGTCCAGGGCGGGTGCGCAGACCCTCGGGCGCATCGCCGCCACCCTGGCGGAGGGCGAGGGCCTGCAGGCGCATGCCTGTTCCGCCGAATACCGCCTCGATCCCAAGGTGCGCTTATGAGCCGCTACTGGAGCACGGTCGTGGGTGGATTGACGCCCTATGTGCCGGGCGAACAGCCCAAGCTGCCCAACCTGGTCAAACTCAACACCAACGAGAACCCCTACGGGCCAAGCCCGCGGGCGCTGGCAGCGTTGCGCGCCGAAGCGGGCGATACGCTGCGGCTCTATCCCGACCCCAACTGCGACAGCCTCAAGCAAGCCATCGCGGCCTTTCACAAGCTGAAGCCTGCCCAGATATTCGTCGGCAACGGTTCCGACGAGGTGCTGGCGCACACGTTCCTCGCCCTGCTCAAGCACGATGAGCCGGCGCTGTTTCCGGATATCACCTACAGCTTCTACCCGGTGTATTGCGGCCTGTACGGCATCGAGTACAGGCAGGTGCCGCTGACCGGGTCGTTCGAGATCCGCGTCGACGATTATCTGAGGCCGAACGGCGGTATTATTTTCCCCAATCCGAACGCGCCCACCGGCCGGCCGCTCGCGCTCGCTGAGATCGAGCGCCTGTTGCGCGCGAATGCCGGGTCGGTGGTGGTGGTTGACGAGGCCTATGTGGATTTCGGCGCCGAGTCGGCGGTCGGGCTGGTCGAGCGCTATCCGCAACTGCTGGTCGTGCATACCCTGTCGAAATCCCATTCGCTCGCCGGGCTGCGCGTGGGGTATGCGCTCGGGCACGCCGATCTGATCGAGGCGCTGCGCCGCGTAAAGGACAGCTTCAACTCCTACCCGCTGGACCGCTTCGCCGTGGCCGGGGCCGCCGCCGCGATGGAGGATCGCGCTTACTTCGAACAGACCTGCGCCAAGGTGGTCGCCACCCGGACCCGGCTGGCGGGCGACCTTGCATCGCTGGGCTTCGACGTGCTGCCGTCGGCCGCCAATTTCGTGTTCGCGCGGCATCGCCGGCATGGTGGCGCCGAACTGGCCGCCAGATTGCGCGAGCGCAGCATTATCGTGCGGCATTTCAACAAACCGCCTCGCATTGAGCCGTTCCTGCGCATCACGGTCGGGACGGATGCGCAATGCGTGGCCCTGATCGCAGCCCTGAAGGTGATTCTGGCCTAGAATAGGCACATATTGCCCTGAGCTGGCTTGCCCGCTGGTCGCGCTGGGTTAGAATGCAAATCGTTCCGGCGATTCCTTCGGCCAATAATTTGTTTATGCGTACTGCTTCGGTCACCCGCAACACCAACGAGACCCAGATCAGCGTCAGCCTGAACCTGGATGGTACCGGCTCGGCCAAGCTGGCCACCGGCCTGCCTTTTCTCGACCATATGCTGGATCAGGTTGCGCGTCACGGCATGATCGACCTGGAGATCGCCGCCAAGGGAGACTTGCACATCGATGCCCACCACACGGTCGAGGACGTCGGCATCAGCCTGGGGCAGGCGGTGGCCGCAGCGGTCGGAGACAAGCGCGGCCTGCGCCGCTACGGCCATGCCTATGTGCCGCTGGACGAGGCACTGTCCCGGGTAGTGATCGATTTTTCCGGGCGCCCCGGACTCGTATATCAGCTCAAGTTCAGCCGCGCCTGGATCGGCGAGTTCGATGTCGACCTGGTGCGCGAATTCTTCCAGGGTTTCGTCAACCACGCCCAGGTGACGCTGCATATCGACAATCTGCGCGGCGACAACGCGCACCACCAGTGCGAGACCGTGTTCAAGGCCTTCGGCCGGGCGTTGCGCATGGCGGTTGAGCCCGATCCGCGCGCGGCGGGTACGATTCCCTCGACCAAGGGCAGCTTGTGATTTCACAGGGTTGATGGGGTCGCCGGATCAAATCTTGCACAGCCCGGATTCCTGCCCGCCGCATGGATTTCTTTTTCGCTAATTCTGTTCAATTGCACTCGCAATGGCCTTGATCGCAGTAATCGACTACGGCATGGGCAACCTGCGTTCGGTATCCAAGGCGCTGGAACATGTCGCGCCGGATGCCGAGGTGCAGGTCACCTCTGATCCAAAGATCGTGCGCCAGGCGGAGCGCGTGGTGTTCCCGGGCCAGGGCGCGATGCCCGACTGCATGCGCGAGATGGATGCCAGGGGCTTGCGTCCGGCGGTGCTCGAGGCGGCGCGCTCCAAGCCGTTTCTCGGCATCTGCATCGGCTTGCAGATGCTGTTCGAGCGCAGCGAAGAAGGCGACACGTCCGGGCTGGGCATTTTTCCCGGGCAGGTCAAGCGTTTTCCGCAGCAGCAGATGAAAGACGCGCAGGGCGGCAAGCTGAAAGTGCCGCACATGGGCTGGAACGAGGTGATGCAGGCCGAGCCACACGCGCTGTGGCGGGGCATCGCCGACGCCAACCGTTATTATTTCGTGCACAGCTATTATGTCGAGGCGGGCAAGCCGGAACTGGTGGCCGGCTACAGCGTCTACGGTTTTCCCTTTACCTGCGCCGTGGCGCAGGATAATATTTTCGCTGTGCAATTCCATCCCGAGAAAAGCCAGACTGCCGGCCTCGCGCTGCTCGCCAATTTCGTGACCTGGAAACCCTAGGTCCCAAGCATTCGCCCTCCCACTTTTCTTATAGCCTTCATAGCCGGAACGACACATGCTTATCATCCCCGCGATCGACATCAAGCAGGGGCGCGCTGTGCGCCTCGAACAGGGCGATATGGACAAGGAGACGGTGTTCTCCGACGATCCGGCGGCGGTGGCCAGGCACTGGCTGGAGCAGGGCGCGCGCCGGCTGCACCTGGTCGATTTGAACGGCGCTGTTGCGGGCAAGCCCAGGAACGAGAGCGTAATCAAGGACATCGTGAGCGCGGTCGGCGGCAGGATCCCGATACAGCTGGGTGGCGGCATCCGCGATCTGGACACGATCGAGCGCTATCTCGACGACGGCATCAGCTTTATCATCATCGGCACGGCGGCGGTGAAGAATCCCGGTTTCCTGCAGGACGCCTGCACCGCCTTCTCCGGCCACGTTATCGTCGGCCTGGATGCCAGGGACGGCAAGGTCGCGGTGGAGGGCTGGTCGAAAATGACGGGCCACGACGTGATCGACCTGGCGCGCAAGTTCCAGGACTATGGCGTTGAAGCCGTGATTTATACCGACATCGGCCGCGACGGCATGCTCAACGGGGTCAACATCGAGGCCACGATCAAGCTGGCGCGCGAACTGGTGGTGCCGGTGATCGCAAGTGGCGGGCTGACCAACCTGAACGACGTCAAGGCCTTGTGCAAGATCGAAGGCGAAGGCATTACCGGGGTCATCACCGGGCGCGCCATTTACCAGGGCACGGTGGACTTCAAGAAGGCGCAGGCGATGGCGGACAAATTGGGCTTAGGGAAAAGGGAGAAAGGAGAAGCTTGAGCGCAAGGTTGGATTCCTTCACCCGCGTTCCGCCTCCCACCCCATGGGCCTAGCCAAGCGTGTCATTCCCTGTCTCGACGTCACCCGCGGTCGCGTGGTCAAGGGGGTGAATTTCGTCGGCTTGCGCGATGCCGGCGACCCGGTGGAAATTGCGCACCGCTACGACGATCAAGGCGCCGACGAGCTCACCTTCCTCGATATCACCGCGAGTTCGGACGAGCGCGACATGATCCTGCATATCATCGAGGCGGTGGCGGCGCAGGTGTTCATCCCGCTCACCGTGGGCGGCGGCGTGCGCCGTGTCGAGGACGTGCGCCGGCTCCTGAATGCCGGCGCGGACAAGGTCTCGATCAACACCGCCGCGGTGCAGAATCCGCAGCTGGTGGCGGACGCCTCGGGCCGCTATGGCGCCCAGTGCATCGTCGTCGCCATCGACGCGAAACGCGTCGATCCACCAGGGGGCGCGAAACGCGTCGATCCAACAGGGGACGCGAAACGCGTCGATCCAACAGCGGACGCGAAACGCGTCGCGGCCGCAGCGGGTGCCGGCGCAGCGGGGACCGAAGCGCGCTGGGAGGTATACACCCATGGCGGGCGCAAGCCGACCGGCTTGGACGCGGTGGCATGGGCGCGTAGAATGCAGACATTGGGCGCGGGCGAAATCCTGCTCACCAGCATGGACCGCGACGGCACCAAGTCCGGCTTTGACCTGGAGTTGACGCGCGCCGTGGCCGAGGCGGTGGACGTGCCGGTGATCGCCAGCGGCGGAGTCGGCAACCTCGAGCATCTGGTCGCAGGAATACTCGAGGGCAGGGCCGATGCCGTGCTCGCCGCAAGCATTTTTCACTACGGCGAGTACAGCGTGCGCCAGGCGAAGGAACTGATGGCGTCCCGGGGCATTGAAGTCAGGTTGTGACGGGTGACGGCGACGGCGCGAATGGATACGCGCAGCGCACAGATCGGCCGCCGCGATTTCATCGCCCGCCTCCATAACCCCTGACCGGGGGGAGCAGAAGGGGGTGTTTCCCCTCATTGCGCATAGAACTTTTAGGCAAACATGGACTGGCTCGATAAAGTGAAATGGGACGCCAACGGCCTGGTGCCGGCGATCGCGCAGGAGGCGGCGAGCGGCAGGGTGCTGATGGTCGCCTGGATGAACCGCGCGGCCCTTGAGCAGACGGTTGCCGGCGGCGAGGCCGTATATTGGTCGCGCTCGCGCCGGAAACTGTGGCACAAGGGCGAGGAATCCGGTCATGTGCAGAAGGTGCGCGAGTTGCGCCTGGATTGCGATGAGGACGTAATATTGCTCAGCGTGGAACAGGTCGGCGGCCTTGCCTGTCACACCGGGCGGCACAACTGTTTTTTTCAGAAATACACGGACGGAGAGTGGATCGTGGCCGACCCAGTCATCAAAGATCCCAAGGAAATATACGGCAAAGGAAGCTCTGACTGAGCCATCGCTTAGGCGGGACTTCCCCTGAATTGGGGGATATGCAAGGGGGCATAGCCCCCGTGTTCAAGGACAAGCAAAATGAGCGACATACTCGAACGCCTGGCCGACACGATAGAGGCGCGCAAGGGCGGTAATGCGGATGCATCCTACGTTTCACGGCTGCTCGCGCGCGGCGAAGACGCCGTTCTGAAGAAGATCGGCGAGGAGGCCACCGAGACCGTCATGGCCGCCAAGGACGGGGACAAGCTGCGTATCGTCGGCGAAACCGCCGACCTGTGGTTTCATTGCCTGATCATGCTGTCGCACTACGGTTTGCGGCCCACCGACGTGCTGTTCGAGCTCAGGCGCCGCGAGGGCATTTCCGGAATCGACGAAAAGGCGGCCAGGGCCGCAAGCTCGCGCGTCGAGTCCGAGCGTAAATAAAAGGATTGCCTTGGAAGACTGCATCTTCTGCAAGATCATAGACGGCAGGATTCCCTGCAACAAGGTGTTCGAGGACGAGGACATTCTTGCGTTTCACGACATCCACCCGGTGGCCCCGGTGCATTTCATGGTCATCCCGAAGCTGCACATCGCCTCGCTGGCGCAGGTGGATCTGGCCCACCAGATGCTGCTGGGCAAGATGCTGGTGCTGGCGTCGAAACTGGCCATCGGGCAAGGCTGCGGCGACGGCTGGCGTACCGTCATCAACACCGGACGCGTCGGCCGCCAGGAGGTGTATCATTTGCATATGCACATCATCGGCGGCAAGGAAGTTCTGCCGGGGATGATAAAACGTTAGAGGAGTAGAGCCATGGGTTCATTCAGCATTTGGCATTGGCTGATCGTTCTGATCATCGTCATGCTGGTATTCGGCACCAAGAAATTGCGCAACATAGGCGCCGACTTGGGCGGAGCCGTGCGCGGGTTCAAGGAGGGGGTGAAGGAGGGCACCTCCGACAAGCCCGAGGCCGGCGGCGCTGCGCAGAAGACCGAAGGCAACATTATCGAGGGTGAAATCAAGGAAAAGACCAAAAGCAGATAAGCCGCTCTGAGCCTGGCGCGGGGGCGTCCTGCTCCGCGTCCCCGTTTGTTCTTCTTCCCCCACCCTTGTCCCCGTAATGTTCGATATCGGGTTTTCCGAGCTGATAGTCATTGCCCTGGTGGCGCTGATCGTGATCGGTCCGGAGCGCCTGCCCCGGGTCGCGCGTACGCTCGGGGCCCTGTTGGGCCGCGCACAACGCTACGTCAACGACGTGAAGTCGGATATCCAGCGCGAGGTCGATCTGGACGAACTGAAGAATATCAGGTCCACCTTCCAGGACGCGGCAAAGTCGGTGGAGCAGTCGGTGAATCAAGCCGGCGAGGAACTGCAGGCGGCGGGGGAGTCGCTCAACCAAAGTGTCTCCGGGTCTGTGGAGGCAAAGAACGAATCGCTTGCGCAAGAGCCAGCGGCTGACAACGCGATCCCCGCGGCTTCGGCGCAGCTGGATCTGGGGCTGGAAGCGAAGCCTGCCGCCGACCCGGCGGCGGCGCCCAAGGACTGAACACCAGTGAGCGTGCAGGAAACGTTTATTTCCCATCTGGTCGAATTGCGCGATCGGCTGCTGCGTTCGATTTACGCGGTGTTAGGGGTATTCACGCTACTCTGGTTCTGGCCCGGCCTGGCCGAGATCTACGATCTCCTGGCTCTGCCGATGATGCGCACCTTGCCCGAAGGCACGCATATGATCGCCACCGGCGTCATCACGCCTTTTCTGGTGCCGCTCAAAGTCGGCCTGATGGCAGCGTTTATGGTGGCGCTGCCTTATGTGCTGTATCAGGTCTGGGGCTTCATCGCGCCGGGTCTTTATGCCCATGAGAAGCGCTTCGCCCTGCCGCTGGTGTTCGGCAGCACCCTGCTGTTCCTGGCCGGGGTCGCATACTGCTATTTCGTGGTATTCAACCTGGTATTTCGCTTCATCATCCAGTTTGCGCCCAAGAGCATTACGCCCGCGCCGGACATCGAGGCCTACCTCAGCTTCGTGCTCACCATGTTCGCGGCCTTCGGCATCACCTTCGAGATTCCGCTGATTCAGGTGGTGCTGGTGCGCACCGGCGTGATCACGGTGGCGAAGCTCAAGGACATCCGCTCCTACGTGATCGTCGGCGCTTTCGTCGTCGCCGCGATTGTCACGCCGCCGGACGTGGTGTCGCAACTCCTGCTGGCGATCCCGATGTGCCTGTTGTACGAATGCGGCATTCTCCTGGCGCAACTGATGGAGCGGTTCTTAGGCAAGCGTGTAACCGGGGACGGGGGCGCGCCGGATGCAGCGGACGGAGTGCCGGGTACGGCCGAAACCGGACAAAAGCGGTTGCCGTAGCCGCCACGCCCGGCGGCGTGCTCTTATTGCAGTATTCCCAGCTCGCGCGCGCGCACCAGCGCATGCGTGCGGTTGCCGACCTGCAGCGTCTCGTAGATTTTTTTCAGATACCACTTCACCGTTTCTTCGGAGATGAACAGGCGTTGGCCGATTTCGCGGTTTCTGAGGCCCAGGCCGAGCAGGTTTAGGATCTGTACCTCGCGCTGATGCAGCGGCAGCGGCCGCCGCGCAGAACCGGCCGGCGCCGCCGCTGTGTGGTGTTGCCCTAGCGTCTGGGCAATGCGCTGAGCGAATGCGGCGTGCGCGCCGCTGCGGTTGTGCAACAGTCCGGTGAGCCCGGTCCCCGCCGCGAGGAATGGATAGACGACCCCGGCCGGCGCGGCCAGCGCCAGCGCATCGTCGATCGCCTTGGCCGCCGCGGCCGCGTCCCCCATGCCTTCGTGCGCAAGTCCCTGCCAGATGCGGAACTCGATTTGCATGCGGGAGCGCCCGGCGCGGCGCGCATGCGTCAGGGCAGCAGTGGCGAGCCTGAGCGCCTCGGGAAAGTGCGCGCGGGCGAGCGCCAGCTCGACCGAGGCGCTTACCCAGGACGCATGATGCTCGGTGTGCGGCGTGACCGCTGCGTGGCCGGACAGCTCCAGCATGCCGTGCGCGCGGCGCAGGCACTCCTCTGCGCGTTCCAGCTGAGCGCGGCGACAGGCGAGCCGCGCTTCGGCGAGGTCGGCGCGGAAAGCGACGCGGTCGATGTTGCGTTCGGCGCTGACGGCGCGCGCCCGTGCCAGGTCGGCCTCGGCTGCCGCGTCCTCGCCCAGCAGCGAGAGCACCTGCGCGCGGACCACCTGTGCCACGCCGACGAAGGCGTAGGTCTGCGTGGAGTCGAGCAGGTCGATCGCCTCGTCCAACTCGGCCAGCGCAGCGGCCGTCTCGTTGAGTTCGAGCCGCATGATGGCCAGGGCCACGCGCAGGAAGCCGGCACTGCCGGTTCTGAGCCAGCGCCGGTTGCGCGTATCGCGCAGCCAGTGCGCGAGCTCGCCGGCGGCGATGTCCGGGCGCGCGCGCAGGTAATCGACAATCGCAATGTTGTAGCGAGCCATCAGGTTCACCACCGTCTCCTCGCTCGCGTCGGAGATGCGCACCGCCTCGGTGAACTGCCCGCGCGCGCCCTCCAGCCGGCCGGCCAGCCGCTCGGCGTAGCCCAGCACGACGTGGGCATAGGCGCGCTGCAGCGGATCCTCGGGGCCGAACGCCTGCGGCAGCTCCGCGTTGAGTCCGCCGACATCGGGCAGGTCGTAGCGGGTCACCCCGCTCATGGTGCGCAGGATCTGCAACTCGGCGCGCAGCGTAGGCAGCCCTGCGGCGGCGCGCCTGCCCGCCCGGGTGCGCTCGATCGCCAGCTCGGCCGCGCGGATCGAGCGGATCGCGGCAAGCGCGTCGCCGAGGTACAGCTGCGTCCATGCGTCCAGTACGCACAGCGTGACCGAGCGTGCGAGCGCCGTCCACGGCAGCGCCTCCAGCCAGGTGTGCAGCTCCTTCAGGTTGCCTTCGCGCAGCAGATTGCGGCCGTGGCGCTCGAGCAGCCGCACCGCCGGTCCGTACAAGCCGCCGCGCAAGGCGTAGCGCAGCGCCTCCGTCGGCAGGTCGTTGGCGGCAAGCCAGTCGCAGGCGCGCCGGTACAGCGATTTCAGCAGCTCCGGGTCGCTCGCCTTGAGGCGCTGGCGCAGAAAGGCCGAGAACAAATGATGGTAGCGGTACCAGATGCGCTCCTGATCCAGGCGCAGGATGAACAAATTGGCTCGCTCCAGTTCGCCGATGCGCGCGTGGCTGTCGTGCCGTCCGGTGAGCGCATCGGCCAGCGGCGCGCTGAACTGATCGAGTACCGCGGTGCGGTCGAGGAACTCGCGCAGTGCAGGCGCTTGGCGCGACACGATGTCTTCGAGCAGATAGTCGGCGAAACTGGCGATGCCCGGGCGCTCGCCCGCGTCCAGAGCCAGGGGCGGCGCGGCGCTCGCCCGCTGCGCCAACGCGATGGTTGCCAGCTGCAGGCCGCCGATCCAGCCTTCGGTCTGCCCCGCCAGCATGCCGATCTGCGCCTCAGACACCTTGAGCTGTTTCAGCCCGCGCAGGTAGTCGCGGATCTCCAGCGGCGAGAAGCGCAATTCGGCAAAGCCCAGTTCGAGCACTGCTCCGCGCGCACGCAGGCGCGCAATCGCCAGCGGCGGCTGGGTCTGGCTGGCGATCGCGAGGTGGATACTGGCGGCTGAATACTGCAGCAGGTAGCTGACTGCGGATTGCACCGCGGCATCGGTGATCACCTGGAAATCGTCGAGGAAAATCGCCAGCGGGGCGGCGCTGGTGGTGAGGTCATTGATCAGGCTCGCCATCACCTCCTGCAGCGGCATGCGCGCCGCCGAGCGCATCATCTCGCAGGCTTCGCACCCGGCGGTGGGGCGCGCGCGCTGCACCGCCGCGATCAGGCTCGCGCAGAACCGCTGCACGTCGTTGTCCGAGGCATCGAGCGACAGCCAGCACACGTCCATGCCCTGGGTCGCGAGCGCCAGGTAGCCTTGCGACATCAGGGTCGACTTGCCCGAGCCGCTCGGGGCGGTGACCAGCGCCAGCTTGCTTGAGCGCAGGTTGCAGAACCCGGCGAGCACCTCCGGCCGCGCGAGCAGCAGCGCCTCGCTCGAGGGCGGGACCAGCTTGGTTAGCGGGGGCGTGGGCAGGCGGCGTTTGGCCATATTCCGCATTTTCCACCCTTTCGAGGGGTGAAAGGACGCGTATATGCGAACAGGATAACGTCCAGTTCCGGTAGCATTGCGCCGGGAGCGGAGCGTTTCCTGCTGATCCGGTTTCAGAATTCAGACGACACAGAGGAGGAATCATGCAGATCAGACATTCAGCCATCGCCGGTGTTGCGCTTGCCCTATGCGCCGGCTTCGCCTCGGCGCAGGACATCAAGATCGCCCACGTCTACGATAAGACGGGCGCGCTCGAAGCCTATGCCAAACAGACCCAGACCGGGCTGATGATGGGCCTGGAATACGCGACCAACGGCAGCATGAAAGTCAATGGCCGCAAGCTCGTCGTGATCGAGAAGGATAGCCAGTTCAAGCCCGATGTGGGCAAATCCCAGCTCGCATCGGCATTTGCCGACGACAAGGCTGACATCGCGATCGGGCCGACCGGCTCGGGCGTGGCGCTGGCAATGCTGCCGGTAGCGGAGGAATACAAGAAGATTTTGCTGGTCGAGCCCGCCGTGGCCGATTCGATCACCGGCGATAAATGGAACCGTTATATTTTCCGCACCGGCCGCAATTCCTCGCAGGATGCGATTTCGAACGCCGTTGCCCTGGACAAAGCGGGCGTGTCCGTCGCCACCCTGGCGCAGGATTATGCTTTCGGCCGCGACGGGGTCAAGGCATTCAAGGACGCGCTGAAGCACGCGAAGATCGTGCACGAGGAATACCTGCCCACCAGCACCACGGATTTCACCGCCGGCGCGCAGCGCCTGTTCGATGCGCTCAAGGACAAGCCGGGACGCAAGGTCATTTTCATCATCTGGGCCGGTGCCGGCAATCCGTTCAAGATCGCCGATCTGGATCCGAAACGCTATGGCATCGAGATCGCGACCGGCGGCAACATCCTGCCGGCGATGGCGGCGTACAAGAACTTCCCCGGCATGGAGGGTGCGACTTATTATTACTTCGGCATCCCCAAGAACCGGGTGAACGAATGGCTGGTGGCGGAGCATTACAAGAAATTCAAGACGCCACCGGATTTCTTCACCGCCGGCGGTATGTCCGCCGGAATCGCGGTGGTGGAAGCGCTGAAGAAGACCGGCGGCAATACGGCCACCGAAAAGCTGATTGCGGCGATGGAAGGCATGGCGTTCGAGACGCCCAAAGGCAAGATGGTTTTCCGCAAGGAGGATCACCAGGCGATGCAGTCGATGTACCACTTCAGAATCAAGGTCGACCCTGCGTTCACCTGGGGTGTGCCCGAACTCGTGCGCGAAATCAAGATCGAGGACATGAACATCCCGATCCGCAACAAGCGCTGAGGATAATCGGCGCCGGCCGCGTGACCGGTGCCGATCGTCTGTGCCATATACGGCGTTTTGAGCACTGTCGTATGCCACCAGCGGACTTGCGCGCTACGCGCGCCAACCGTGTTTCCTGTACGGATGAAAAGCGTATCCGTACAGGAAACACGGTTATTGTTAACACCAAACAGGGCGCGGGGGTTTTATACAAGATCGTCGATTGCGCGCGGATGTGGTTTTCATCCGTGCACAATCGATGATCCGCGCGGGCGGTTTCTCGTCCGCGCAACATCGCAACTTTGTTGAAGCGGTACCAATGGGACAACCATGACGTTCGCACTGGAAACACGCGAGCTCACGATCCGTTTTGGCGGCCATGTGGCGGTCAATTCAGTGTCGTGCGCGTTCGCACCCGGCACGCTGACCGCCATCGTCGGCCCCAACGGCGCGGGCAAGACCACGTACTTCAACCTGATCTCGGGACAGCTCAGGGCGAGCGCCGGGCGCGTGTTCCTGCACGGCGAAGACCTCAGCAGTTACTCGGCGCCGCGGCGCAGCCGCCGCGGCATCGGCCGCGCGTTCCAGCTGACCAACCTGTTTCCGAACCTGAGCGTGCTGGAGAACATCCGGCTTGCGGTGCAGTCGCGCGCCGGGCTGGGCCTCAACCTGTGGAGCATCTGGAGCAGCCACCGCGAACTGACAGGCCGCGCCGAGGAGGTGCTGGAAACCGTGGCGCTTGCGGCCAAGCGCGACGTCGCGGCGCGCGCGCTGCCGCACGGTGACCAGCGCAAGCTCGAGGTCGGTATCCTGATGGCGCTCGAACCCGACGTGTTCATGTTCGACGAACCGACCGCCGGCATGAGCGTGGACGAGGTGCCGGTGATTCTCGACCTGATCCGCACGCTCAAGGCGCGCCGCGACAAGACCATCCTCCTGGTCGAGCACAAGATGGACGTGGTGCGCGAGCTGTCAGACCGCATCATCGTGCTGCACAACGGCGCCCTGGTGGCCGACGGCGAGCCGGCCGCGGTGATCGCCTCGCCGATCGTGCAGGAGGCGTATTTGGGAATTGAGGCGAACAACAAATGAAGGAGCCCCTGCTTCGGCTGGAAGGCGTGCACACCCACATCGGCGCCTACCACATCCTGCACGGCGTCGATCTCGAGGTCGCGCGGGGGGAACTCACCGTGCTGCTCGGCCGCAACGGCGCCGGCAAGACGACCACGCTGCGCAGTATCATGGGGTTGTGGCGCGCCGAGCCTGGCCGCGTCTGGTTCGACGGCGACGACATCGCCGCGCGCGCCACGCCGGAAATCGCCCAGCGCGGCATTGCCTACGTGCCCGAGAACATGGGCATCTTCGCCGATCTCACCGTGCGCGAGAACATGATCCTCGCGGCGCGCGGGGCCAGGCGCGCCGAAGACATCGACGCGAAGCGGCTGGACTGGATCTTCGGGCTGTTCCCGGCGGTCAAGAAGTTCTGGCAACATCCGGCGGGGCTGCTCTCTGGAGGACAGAAGCAGATGCTGGCGGTGGCGCGCGCGATCGTCGAGCCGAGGAAACTACTGCTGATCGATGAACCGAGCAAGGGTCTCGCTCCCGCCATCATCCAGAACATGATCGCGGCTTTTCGCCAACTCAAACAGACCGACACCACCATCCTGCTGGTGGAGCAGAATTTCAATTTCGCGCGCCAGCTCGGCGACCAGGTCGCGGTGATGGACGATGGCCGCATCATCCATGCGGGCGCGATGGCCGAGCTCGCCGCCGACGATGGTTTGCAGCAGCGCCTGCTCGGCCTGTCGCTGGCGGCGCATCAATGACGGAGCGCCGATGAGTACTTCCGCCGCAACGGCCCCGGCCGCGGACGCACTGCCCGCGGTTGCGCTCGACCGTCTGCCGCTCGCGCTGCTGCCAGCGCTGGCGCTCGTCGCGCTGCCGTTGGTGGGGTCGTTCTCGACCTGGGTAACGCTCACCGTCGCCGGGCTGGCGATGGGCCTGATCATTTTCATCATCGCCTCTGGCCTGACGCTGGTGTTCGGCCTGATGGACGTGCTCAACTTCGGCCACGGCGTGTTCATCGCGCTCGGCGCCTACCTTGCGGTTTCGGTGCTCGGCGCGATGACCGGCTGGACCGGGAGCGAAAGCCTGTTCCTCAACCTGCTGGCGGTGCTGCCCGCGATGCTGGTGGCGATGGCGGTGGCCGGCGGCGTGGGCTTCGCCTTCGAGCGCGTGATCATCCGACCGGTGTATGGCCAGCACCTGAAGCAGATCATGATCACCATGGGCGGAATGATCGTCGGCGAGGAACTGATCAAGGTCGTCTGGGGCGCGCAGACCATCCCGCTGCCGCTGCCCGCGGCCTTTCGCGGCGCGCTGCTGCTCGGCGACGCGGCGGTGGAAAAGTACCGGCTGATCGCGGTTGTCATCGGCCTAATCGTGTTTGCGGCGATGTACTGGGTGCTCAGCCGCACCAAGGTCGGCCTGCTGATCCGCGCCGGCGTGCAGGACCGCGAAATGGTGGAAAGCCTGGGCTATCGCATCCGCAAGCTGTTCGTCGGCGTGTTCGTCGCGGGTTCTGCGCTGGCCGGCCTGGGCGGGGTCATGTGGGGCCTGTACCAGCAGAACGTGACGCCGCAGATGGGCGCGCAGGTGAATGTGCTGATTTTCATCGTCATCATCATCGGCGGCCTGGGTTCGGTCGGCGGTTGCTTCATCGGTGCGCTGCTGGTGGGGCTGCTCGCCAACTACACCGGCTTTCTCGCGCCCAAGGTCGCGCTGTTCTCCAATATCCTGCTGATGGTGTTGATCCTGTTGTGGCGACCGCAGGGAATCTATCCGGTGGCGAAGCGATGATGCTAAGAGCCTATTACGATATGAGGGGATATTTCCCCTCATGCTCCCCTAAGTCAGGGGCCATTTCGGTAATTCTGAAATGGCCCTGATAAGTCGAGTGCTCTCCGGCGACTTGCCGCGCAACCGCATCCTGACGGCGCTGCTGATCGCGATCGTCGCGGGCCTTGCATTCGCGCCTTTCATTTTTCCCGGGGCAAAGGCGCTCAATGTCGCGGCCAAGATATGCATTTTCATCGTGCTGGTGGCGAGCTTCGACCTGCTGCTGGGCTACACCGGCATCGTCTCGTTCGCGCACACGATGTTCTTCGGCATCGGCGCTTACGGCGTCGCCATCGCGCTCACGCGCCTGGGGCCGTCCTGGGCGGCGGTGGCCGCGGGCATCGCGGCAGCGCTCGCCCTGTCCTTGCTGCTGTCGCTGCTGATCGGCTTGTTCAGCCTGCGGGTGAAGGCGATTTTCTACGCCATGATCACACTCGCGGTCGCCTCTGCCTTCCAGACCTTCGCCTCGCAGTTGTCCGAGATCACCGGCGGTGAGGACGGGCTCAGTTTCAAGGTGCCTGGGATGCTGACGCCGGGCTTTTCCTTCGCCGAGCAGCCGTTTCTCGGCGTATCGCTGGACGGAAAGCTGATTTCCTACTATCTGCTGTTCGCCGTCACCGTGGCGCTGTTCCTCGTCATGCTGCGCATCGTCAATTCGCCCTTCGGCCGCGTGCTGCAGGCGATCCGCGAGAACGATTTTCGCGCCGAGGCGCTCGGTTACCGCACGGTCGTGTATCGCACGTTATCCAACGTGCTTTCCGCCGGGTTCGCCACGCTGGCGGGCGCCTTGCTGGCATTGTGGCTGCGCTACAACGGTCCGGACACCTCGCTTTCGTTCGAGATCATGATAGACATCCTGCTGATAGTGGTGATCGGCGGCATGGGGACCATGTATGGCGCGGTGGTCGGGGCGACGCTGTTCATCATCGCGCAGAACTACCTGCAGGATGTGATGAAGCTCGCGAGCGATGCGGCCGCCGGCGTGCCGTTGCTGCCGGACCTGGTGCACCCGGACCGCTGGCTGTTGTGGCTGGGGATCCTGTTCATTCTCAGCGTGTATCGTTTTCCCACCGGCATCGTCGGCAAGCTGAGAGCCAGTCAATGAACATGACTTCCCGTTACATCACGGTGCTCGAGCGCGAGCTGCATTACACGGAGTGGGGCCGCGGCAATGCCGAGACCATCGTCCTGTGGCATGGCCTCGCGCGCACCGGGCGCGATTTCGACGACCTCGCCGCGTCGCTCGCGCGCCGCTACCGCGTAATCTGCCCGGACACCATCGGCCGCGGCCTGTCGCAGTGGAGCCCCGAGCCCGACCGCGAGTATTGCCTCGCGTTCTACGCCCGCCTGGCCGCGGCCTTCTGCGACGCGCTGGGCGTTCGGCGCGCGCACTGGGTCGGCACCTCGATGGGCGGGGCAATGGGCATCAAGCTTGCGAGCCGCAAGGGCGGGGCGCTTGCCGGCCGCATCGACAAGCTGGTGCTCAACGACAACGGCCCGCAGCTGGCGGGCGCCGCGATCGAGCGCATCAGGAGCTATGCCGGCAATCCGGCGGCGTTCGCGAGGGTGAGCGAGCTGGTAGCCTATTTCCGCAAGGTATATGCGCCTTACGGCATGCTCACCGAGCGCGAGTGGGTCAAGCTCGCCGAGACCTCGGTGAGGCGTCTGCCCGACGGCCGCGTCACGCCGCATTACGACCCGAACATGGTGCGCCAGTTCGTGAATTTCCCGAACGACTACGACCTGTGGCCCGAGTACGACGCGCTCGACATTCCGGTGCTGTGCCTGCGCGGCGCGGATTCGGATCTGCTGCTCGCGGAAACGGCGCAGGCGATGCGCGCGCGCGGCCCGCGGGCGCGCGTGGTGGAGATTGCCGGTTGCGGCCATGCACCGGCGCTCAACGTGCCGGGGCAGATTCGGCTGGTGGAGGAATTCCTCGCCGCTTGAGGCGTGCCGCGGGCGCTTTTCGAAAGACTCCGGCCGGGCGCAGGGCCGATCTACTCGGCCTGGCGCGGCGCGACCGGTCGCTTGCCCACGTTGACCTGCAGGTCGAGATTATTCTGGCCGCGTTTCAGTCCGAGCGTAACCTGCCTCCCCGGCGCCAGGGCGACAATCTGGTTGCGCATGGAATCCGGGTCGCCCACCGGCTTGCCGTCCACCGTGACCACGATATCCCCGGGTTTGATGCCGGCGCGGTCGGCGGGGCTGCCGCGCTGCACCCCGGCGATGAGCACGCCAGCGGTGGTGCCAAGCTTGAACGAGTCGGCGAGTTCCGGCGTGATCTCCTGCAATTCGACGCCGACCCAGCCGCGCGTCACGGCACCGGTCGCGATCAACTGCTCCATCACCTGTTTGGCGATGGAAACCGGAATTGCAAAGCCGATGCCGATGGAGCCGCCCGATTGCGACAGAATTGCGGTGTTGATGCCGACCAGGCTGCCTGAGGCGTCGATCAGAGCGCCGCCGGAATTTCCCTGATTGATCGCGGCGTCGGTCTGGATGAAATTCTCGAATGTATTGATGCGCAGGCCGGTCCGGTGCAGCGCCGAGACGATACCCATGGTCACCGTCTGGCCAACGCCCAGCGGGTTGCCGATGGCCAGCACCACGTCGCCGACTCTGAGGTTTTCCGCCTGGGCCAACGTGATCGCCGGCAGGTTCTGCGCCTCGACCTGCAATACGGCAAGGTCGGTTTCGGGATCGTTGCCCACCACCTTGGCGACAAGCTTCTTGCCGTCGGGGAGCGCCACCTCGATTTCGTCCGCGGCCTCGACCACGTGTTGATTGGTCAGAATGTAACCCTGGGGGCTGATGATGACGCCCGAGCCCAGACCGAAGGCGCGCTGCGCCTCGTCCTCGAAGCGTTCGCCAAAGAAATGGCGGAACAAAGGATCGTTCATGAACGGGTTGCGCGGCCGTTTCACTTCCTTGCTGGTGAAGATGCTCACCACGGCCGGTGCCGCCTTGCGTACCGCATCGCTGTAGGAACCGGTTCTGACGCCGGCGCCGGTCACGGCGGGCGCCGCCGCTTGGCCCGCGACCTCGACCTGAACGGCGGGCTTGTCCGGCAGCCATTCAGGCTTGAGCGTACCAACCACAAACAGGATGGCGAGGCAGATGGTGGCCGTCTGCGCGAAGGTCAGCCAAAGTCGGTACATCACGTGCGTGTCCTTGCTTTCGTTGCAACATGAGGGGATATCCCCTGAGGGGACTTTCCCCTCATGCGCCCCGTAGTGCTGGGCAGATGATGCGCCGGCGTGCGTGCGGGTACAATTCCGGCTGGCTTATGCGATGGGTGCCGCAATGCAGCGCGAGGAACTGAACCGTTACCTGGACGGCTTGTTGGAGGTCTCCCGATACCGCGATTATTGCCCAAATGGGCTGCAGGTGGAAGGGCGCGGTGAAATCCGCCGCATCGTGAGCGGAGTGACGGCGAGCTTTGATCTGATCCAGGCCGCGCTTGCACAAGATGCGGACGCCATCCTGGTGCACCACGGCTATTTCTGGAAAGGCGACGACCCCTGCCTCACCGGCACGCGTCGCGCGCGCATCGCGCTGCTCATTGCGCACGAGCTCAACCTGTTCGCCTATCACCTGCCGCTGGACGCTCATGCCGAATTCGGCAACAACGCCCAGCTTGGCAAGCGCTTGGGCCTGGTCGAAACCGGGCGCTTCGCCGACCAGGAGATCGGGGTTCGCGGCATGCTGGAGACGCCGATGCGCCTGGACGACTTCGCGCTGCAGGTCAAGCAGCGCCTCGGCCGCGAGCCGCTGGTGATCGGGGATGCCGCGAGGGAAGTCCGGCAAATTGCCTGGTGCACGGGCGCGGCGCAGGGATTCTTCGAGGAAGCGATCAAGTTGCGCCCCGACGCCTACCTCAGCGGGGAAATCTCCGAGCAGCAGGTGCATCTGGCGCGCGAGTCAGGCGTGGCGTTCATCGCCGCGGGCCATCACGCCACCGAGAAATTCGGCGTGCAGGCTTTGGGCGAGCATCTGGCCTCGCAGTTCGGCGTGGCACACAGATTCATCGACATTCCCAATCCGGTATGAGCCCGGTTTCCGGCGGCTGTTGTAGCGCGCCTAAGTTTATCCATATATTTCAATGTATTAGGGTATAAAACTTTAATCCATCCGGTGCTTTCAGGTATAATCGCTGACCTTAGTATTCAGCATATTCTTGTAAATTGGGGTATTTTTGATGAGCGACGACAAGCAAGTGAACAAGAGCCGGCGCAATCTGGTGATCGCCACCTGTGCCGCGGGTGGTGCCGCCGGCGTGGCCGCGGCTGTACCATTTGCCGCAAGCTGGCTGCCTTCGGAGCGCGCCAAGGCGGGCGGCGCGCCGGTCGTGGCCGATATCAGCACGCTGGAGCCGGGCCAGATCATGACCGTGGAATGGCGTTCGAAGCCGGTATGGATCGTACGCCGCACCAAGGAAATGCTCGACGGTCTGGCGCGCCTCGACAGTAAGGTGTCCGATCCCGGCTCCGACGTGCCGATGCAGCCGGAATACGCGAAGAACGAATACCGCTCGATCAAACCGGAGGTACTGGTGCTGGTGGGTATTTGCACCCACCTGGGTTGCTCGCCGCAGTCCAAGTCGGCCGAGGACAAGTCTGAAATGGGCGCCGACTGGACTGGCGGCTTCCTCTGCCCCTGCCATGGATCCAAGTTCGATCTCGCCGGCCGCGTCTACAAGGGGGCGCCGGCACCGGTGAATCTCGAGGTGCCGAAGTACACGTATCTGTCGGATACGCGCATTCTCATCGGCGACGACACGAAAGGGGCATGACGCATGGCTGCCGCAGAAAAACCCCCTGTCAGTGGAACCGGCTCGGTCGCGCTTGACGGCGCGCTCACCTGGGTCGATCAGCGCTTTCCGCTGATCTCGACCTGGAAAGCCCACCTGACCGAATACTACGCGCCGAAGAACTTCAACTTCTGGTACTACTTCGGGTCGCTGGCGATGCTGGTGCTTGTAATCCAGATCGTGACCGGCATTTTTCTCACCATGAATTACAAACCGGACGCGAACCTCGCATTCGCCTCGGTGGAATACATCATGCGCGAGGTGCCGGGCGGCTGGATCATCCGCTACATGCACTCGACCGGCGCATCGGCGTTCTTCATCTGCGTCTATCTGCACATGTTCCGCGCGCTGCTGTATGGCTCCCACCGCAAGCCGCGGGAGCTCATCTGGATTTTCGGCGTGCTGATCTACCTTTGTTTGATGGGCGAGGCCTTTTTCGGCTATCTGCTCCCCTGGGGGCAGATGTCCTACTGGGGCGCGCAGGTGATCATCAACCTGTTCTCCGCCATCCCGTTCATCGGACCGGATCTTTCCCTTTGGATCCGCGGCGACTACGTCATTTCGGATGCGACGCTCAACCGTTTCTTCGCGCTGCACGTGATCGCGCTTCCGCTGGTCTTGCTGGGCCTGGTGATGGCGCATCTTCTGGCCCTGCACGAGGTCGGCTCGAACAATCCGGACGGCATCGAAATCACCGAGCACAAGGACGCCAACGGCGTGCCACTGGATGGCATCCCGTTTCATCCCTACTACACGGTGAAGGACATCCTCGGCGTGGTCGTGTTCCTGATCGTGTTCGTCATCATCGTGTTCTTCGCGCCGGAGATGGGCGGCTACTTCCTCGAATACAATAACTTCGTCCCCGCCGATCCGCTGCAGACGCCGGCGCATATCGCGCCGGTGTGGTACTTCACCCCCTATTACTCTATCCTGCGTGCGGTGCCGCCGATGTTCAATTCGCAGTTCCCCGGCGTGGTGGCAATGGGGGTGTCGGTGATGGTGCTGTTCGTCCTGCCCTGGCTGGACCGCGGCGCGGTGAAGTCGATCCGCTACCGCGGCACGCACTTCAAGGTCGCGCTGACCGCCTTCGTGATCGTATTCCTGATCCTCGGCTACCTCGGCACCGAGCCGATCACGGTGTGGGGCCAGTTCGGCGCCTGGCTTGGCAACGCCGATCGCGCGACCGTGGCGTCGCGCATCTGCACGGTGATCTACTTCCTGTTCTTCATCCTGATGCCCTGGTACACCAAGGTGGACAAGACCAAACCCGAACCGGAAAGGGTGACCCACTAATGAAGAAGCTAATTGCCAGCCTGTTGTTACCGGCGGCGACGCTCATCGCGTCGGCTGCGGTCCTGCCTGGATCGCTTCCGGTCCTGCTTGGATTGCCTGCGGTCCTGTTTGGATCGCCCGCGGCGATGGCTTCAGAAGGTGGCGTACGGCTGGACGCGGCCCCGATCGAGCCGACCGACGTGGTCAGCCTGCAAAGCGGCGCGCGTACCTTCGCCAACTACTGCCTCAATTGCCACAGCGCCTCGCTCATGCGCTGGAACCGGCTGGTGGAGTTGGGCCTGAGCGAATCGCAGATCACGGACAACCTCATTTTCGACGGCAGCAAGGTGGGCGATCTGATGAACGTCGCCATGACCAAGAAGGATGCGAGGAAATGGTTCGGCGCCGCCCCGCCCGATCTGTCGGTGATAGCGCGTGCGCGCGGGGCCGATTGGCTCTACAGCTACCTGCGCGGGTTCTACCGGGACCCGGCCCGGCCAACAGGCTGGAACAACACCGTGTACGAGAATGTCGGCATGCCGAATCCGATGTGGCAGTTGCAGGGCGAGCGCACGCGGGTCGAGCCGAAAGGCGACGAAGGCAAGGAAGGCCACGCCGGCGCAATCAGGGCGGTCAAGTACGAAATGGTGAAACCGGGCAGCCTCACACCGGTGCAGTACGACGAGACCGTGCGCGATCTGGTCAATTTTCTCGTCTACATGGGCGAGCCGGCGGCCACCAGCCGCAAGCAGATCGGGATTTTCGTGCTGCTGTACCTGCTCGCCTTGTGGCCGCTGGCCTATCTTCTGAAAAGGGAGTTCTGGAAGGACGTGCATTAATCGGGCAATGGTAAGAGGCGATGGACGACGGGCGCCGCGCCCGCACCGCTCATCGCTGGTTCCGCATACCTCATTGCCCATCACCTGGACCCAAACTTATCATGATGAACCTTTATTCCGGCACCACCTGCCCCTTTTCCCAGCGCTGCCGCATCGTGCTGTACGAGAAGGGCATGGACTTTCAGATCATCGATGTCGACCTGTTCAACAAGCCGGAAGACATAGCGGTGATGAACCCCTACAACCGCCTGCCGGTGCTGGTCGAGCGCGACCTGGTCCTGTACGAGTCGAACATCATCAACGAATACATCGACGAGCGCTTTCCGCACCCGCAGCTGATGCCGCCCGACCCGGTGATGCGCGCGCGCGCGCGGCTGCTGCTGTACAACTTTGAGGTGGAGTTGTTCAGCCGCATCGACGTCCTGGAGGACGGCACGATCAAGCAGCAGGAAAAGGCGCGCTCGCATGTGGCCGACCGGCTGACCGAGCTTGCGCCCATCTTCGTCAAGCAGAAGTACATGCTGGGCGACGAATTCTCCATGCTCGATGTGGCGATTGCGCCGCTGCTGTGGCGCCTGAATCACTACGGCGTCTCGCTCGGCAAACCGGCCGCGCCGCTGATGAAATACGCCGAACGCCTGTTCTCACGCCCGGCTTTCATCGAGGCGCTGACGCCATCCGAAAAGGTGATGCGCAAGTGACCCGGTAGGGGTCTCCCGACCAGTCCGGCGACGAGGGATCTCCCTTCCTGATATCGGCGCAGGAGATTCCCCGCCGCATTCGGACCGACGAAAGGATACGTTCGCGCCAATGTCCGAGCTCTCCACCAAACCTTACCTGATGCGCGCCATCTACGATTGGTGCGTGGACAGCGGTTACACGCCCTATGTTACGGTCACGGTGGACACGCTTACGCGCGTGCCGATGGAGTACGTCAAGGACGGCCAGATCGTGCTCAATATTGGACCGATCGCGGTGGAGCACTTCAAGTTGGGCAACGAGCTGATAGAGTTTTCTGCCCGCTTCAATGGCACGGGGCGCGAAATCTCGATTCCGGTCGGCGCGGTGTCCGCGATCTATGCGCGCGAGAACGGCCAGGGCCTGTCGTTCGAGGTCACGGCGGCGGACGCGGCTGCTTCGGTTCGGCCGGGCGAGGGCGATGGGAGCGATGAAACTCCACCCGAACCACCGCGGCCCTCAGGCAAGCCTTCGCTGCGCCGCGTCAAGTAACGGATGGCGGGCTGCGCCGCGCGGCGGGCGAGCAGCGGACGTCCGCAAGCCACCGCGTATAATATGCAGCGCGTGCCGGGTTAGCTCAGTTGGTAGAGCAGCGCATTTGTAATGCGACGGTCGAGGGTTCGAATCCTTTACCCGGCACCAAGAACACATCCGAAGAAGTCCGATAAAGGCCGGAAAGCCAAGTAAATACAAGGCTTCCGGCCTTTTTCTTGTCCGTTGCGGTCCGAGGTAGTCCGTTGACATCCGGGGTAAGTGAGGGGTAGATTGGCGGGGTAATAGCTACCTAAATGGGGTAACTCCATGCCGCTGACTGATACCGCAGTACGAAATGCCAAGCCCGGCGCGAAGCCTGCGAAACTGTTTGATGGTCGAGGCTTGTTCCTGATTGTTACCCCGGCGGGGGGTAAGTGGTGGCGCTTCCGCTACAGCTTTAACCGCAAGGAAAAGCTGCTCGCGCTTGGCACCTATCCCGATGTGTCGCTCGCCAGTGCCCGTCAGAGGCGCGACGAAGCGCGGACACTGCTTTCGAGTGGCATCGACCCCGGCGAACAGCGGAAGGCCGCCAAGGCCGCGCGGGATGGCCTGGCGGCAAACACCTTCGAGGCGATTGGTCGCGAGTGGTACGCGAAGATTGCGCCGTCACTTGCCGACACCACGAAGGTAAAGATAATCAGGCGGCTTGAAGTGGATGCCTTCCCCGTGATCGGACACCGCCCGATCGCCGGTCTTGGCGCGGCTGACCTGATCCGCGTCATCGAGCGAATAGAACAACGGGGATCGGTGGACATTGCAAGGCGAGTGCACAACTACATCGGGCGCGTCTTTCGCTACGCTGTCGGCCGAGGGCTGACAACCCGCGACCCTTCGCGGGACATCGAATTGAAAGATATCCTGCCGCCCGCGAACGTGCGACACCACGCATCGGTTACCGACCCCAAAGAGGTAGGCGGGCTGTTGCGTGCCATCGAAGGCTTTACCGGGGCACTTGGTACCCGCTGCGCGATGCGCCTTGCTGCGCTGGTATTCGTGCGACCTGGCGAGCTTCGCCATGCGGAATGGACAGAGTTCGACTTTGACAAAGCTGAATGGCGCATCCCGGCAGCAAAGATGAAAATGAAGGAGCAGCACATCGTTCCATTGTCTTCTCAGGCCGTCGCCATTCTTCGAGAAATCCAGTCACTGACCGGGCGCGGGCGCTACGTCTTTCCGAGTGAGCGCGGCGGGGGCAGGCCTATGAGCGAGAACACCGTCAACGCGGCGCTGCGCCGATTGGGATACGCCAAGAATGAAATGACGGGCCACGGCTTCCGCTCGATGGCATCAACGCTATTGCATGAGCTTGGCTTGCCTCATGCCGTAATCGAGCGGCAACTCGCGCATGGCGAGCGCAACAAGGTATCGGCTGCGTACAACTTCGCGGAGCACCTGCCAGAGCGGCGCAAGATGATGCAGCAATGGGCGGACTATCTGGACAAGCTCAAGACCGGCGCGGAGGTGATTCCGTTTCATGGGCAAGCCGCTTGACTATCGTGTAATCTAAAAACTACAATGTCCACAAGAACAAGGACATCAGACGTGCCAAAGAATATTTCGAAGACTACAAAGCCCGTGCGGCGAAAAAGCCGCGCCGCCGCACCTAGCCTGCCTTACGAGGACTGGCTGATCGAGAGCCTGAAAGACCGGAATGAGGCGGCTGCCTACCTGGAAGCCGCCATCGAAGACGGCGACCAAGCGGTGCTCATGCTCGCGCTGCGCCACGTCGCTCAGGCCCAGGGCGGCGTTGCCGAAATCGCGCGCCGGGCCAAGCTCACGCGCGAGGCTACGTACAACATGCTGTCGAAAGTCGGCAATCCTGTGCTGAGCAGCCTTACCGCGGTACTTGCAGCAACCGGCCTGCGGCTCTCAGTCAAGCCAGTGGAGAAGCGCCAGCAGAAGGCAACCGCCACCAAGCTTGCAGGCATCAAGACGATCAAGGCTGAATTGCAGGCCGCCTGAGCGTGGTGAACGCCGACACGATGCCCTACAGAAGATGGGGCGCAATTTCTCGCACGGTGCGCTAATCGATTCGCATAACCCCACAGGAGCCTCCCACCCTTTGGCGTAGGGCGCCAGGGTGGGAGGCTCCTGTGGATTTATGCTAGCGAGTCGGTAGACGCCGAAAGCGGCACGCAAAAGAAGTGGGATTTCGTGGCTGTCCGCTTACGGGCTCAACTGCGAATTCATGCTATCGGCCAGGACCAACGCGCAGGCGCGAACTGCAAGCCGCGCCAACCAGTGGCCGTGCTTCAGCGCATTGCAGACTTGCAGATTAAACAATCTGGTGGCCCTTGATCGGCCGAAGCAGACCATCACGGTCAGTTACCCAACGATTACCTCCAAGTTTCCGCTTCGACCTGGATCGAATGGGCCATACCAGATCAGAGCCGTGGTGCAAATGCTGCTCGGCAGAACAGCACGGGCGAGAGGTGCTAGGATAAGTAATCGCGAATTGGGGCATACAGCCCTGTTACCATACAGACAAATTCTGCCCCTCGAAGGATGCCATGAGCTTCACACCATTCGACCCACTTGAATTTAAGAATACAAAAATTAACGACGCTGCTTTCGGTGCGTTGAGACGTGAGATCAATAATATTCTGAGTTCCTATGTTGGCTGGTATGACCCATTCTGCGAGCTCATCCAGAATGCGCTTGACGCAGTGGAAGCTCGTGCCGGAGCCGAGGTAGCTGCGGGCACCGGCAAAGACTACAAGCCGACTATCAGCATTCGGATCGACCTTGATGAAAACTCACTCACTGTGAGTGACAACGGCATCGGACTGGATAAAGAGAAGTTCGAACAGTTTCTTGCCCCAAATTTTTCCTTCAAATCCGGCAATACGCGCGGGCACAAGGGAGTCGGCGCCACCTACGTGGCGTATGGCTTCAATTACATGCGGGTGACTACAAAGATCCCAGGTTTTGTAGCCTCTGGTCGTATTGTCAACGCGCGCAACTGGCTCAAGGACGATGCGAGTGGGGCGAATCCCAAGGTTGAACCAGATTCCTCAAAGCTGGCGGATGAAACATTTGACACCTTCGACAGGGGAGTTTCGATCACTGTGCGCTTTGACGTCTCCACTCACCCGCGGCAACTTAGTTGGCTTCAGGCAAGCAACGCGTCGACCTGGCAGAAAATACTTTACGTGAAGACCGGGCTCGGTTCAGTAACGCCAGATAATTTAGTGCGGGTAACGATCTCAGTAATATCCAAGGGTAAGGTCACCACTCTGGAGAAGATCGGCACCAAGTATCCGTGGCTCCATGAAAACGCAGCAAAGAAAGCGTCGTATACGTCCCTCGTAAAGGCCCAGGACGACCTCTACGCTAAATATGGGCCGGGCAGAAAGATGCCCGATAAGTACAGCAATCTAGATTTTATTTACGAGACTTGGAATGCGGATCAGCTTAAGACACTGCTTGGTAATGTTCTCGACGATGACGAGCAGGACATTCTTCAGAGGTTCACGCCAACTATCAGCGTTGAGTTTGGCTACACAGCCAAGTTGTGGTCCCAGTACAATGAAGCTCTCGGCTTGCGGTCGCGAGTCCTTTCAAGCGGCATACAGCTAGCGGCAAACAATATGCCGCAGGGCGAAACCATGCTGGTACCGCTCACCCGCAACATTGGGCGACAACACCAAGTTCACTTCCTTATCCACTTTGATAACTACACACCTGACCTTGGTCGCAAAGGATTTCACCGAGAGCTCACTGATTTTGCCAAGAATGTGACTCGGCATATCGTCGAGACGCATCTCTCTAAGATGCGGTACCTGCTAAAGGCAAATACCGGAACATCCCCTGATCTGGTCAGGGAGCTTGCTATTGATGACTGGAAGAGCGAGATGCTCGCTCACGAAAGTCTGCAACCACTGAGGCTCCAGAGCAAACATTTCTTCCTGCCTGTGGAACGTGTGTCGATCACGTCAGTTCCAACTCGAGAGCAGGATGTCATAGCCCTGTTCCACCAGCTGATTGCAGGTGGAGTTATTCGTGGGTTGAACATGATGTCCACAAATGAGAGATTTACCTATGACAGCCTGTTCAAAATCGCATTCGATTTGGCACCGGAACTCTATATGTATGACGAGGAGACGAACCCTCTCGGGGTGGCCGAAGCGACCGCAATGGCATTAAGCGGTAAGGTGACCACCCCACGTATTCTGGAGTACAAGTTCTCTTTGGATGGACTTGTCGAAGACTTCGACAGCCAAGACAAGAACATCAAGGACATCGATCTATGCGTAGCCTGGACTACTGGCGAGCAATACAAGGAGAAGTATGGCATCGTATCGCTGTTACTGCCGGAGAATGCTGATCAAAGACAGTACCACGGCATCACACATGTGCTCGTCGATCTAGAATCCGGCGCGAAGTACTGTGAAATGATTATTCTAAGCGAACTCATCGCGTTCCTGAATGACCCGGAGGCTGCGGCGGCGGAGCAACGCATCAAGTACGAGTAGCGTTGTGCAGACAATCAGCGTTCGATCGTTCCATCGAGTACCTAAAGTGGTGAGCCGAGGATGCCCGGGCTGTGGTGGGCAAATTTTGGCGATTATCCCTTATTTGACTTATTCCTCAGAAGGAATAGACTCCCTGCTCTACTAGGCGGGGAGGATTTGGTATGTTCAAACAACTATGTCAATTCGTTCGTGTTGGGTGGACGATGACAAAGGAACTTCATGAGATTTCATGGTTTATACCGTGGCTCTTGGCGTTCCTTGGAATACCTGTCGTTAGTATCCCAGCATGGGCGGCATGGGACAATCCAGTGCTTCGTGGCCCGCTAATTGGTTTGGCCTTTCTCTTATATGCGATGCTATTTCTTTGTGCGTTAGGGTATGTGGGCTACCGAGATTCAAAGAAGTTACCCGTTATTATTGCTGCGGCAAAACCGATAGCGCAATCGAGCGTCAATCCCGAATTCATTTCCTTGGCCGACGCAGCAAGATCAGCGTTTTCTGAAGCTGAGTCTCATCATCCATTGTTGGCTGAAGCCGCAAATCGTGCATTTAGTGCGCCTAATGGCCCTTTGGCTTATATGGCCTCGCATATGCACTTAACTCTTGGGATTCCTATTTACGGAAAGCGGTTTCCCTCCTTAAACTCAAAACCATTAGCGACAGATGCGTTTTTTGGTGGAGATTTTGCACGCAATGTTGAGTCTATTATTGATGAGGGTGGTTCTGCTACTTACACGGAATTGCAGATGAAAAAGGACGATTTGGCAAAAGCTATTGAGAAGATAAGGGCTCCTAGCACGCCGCAATAGCGGACCGGAATATATCCGCGTTCTCGCGGTTGTTGTACCGGAACTCGAATTCATTGACATACAGATTAAGGTATTTCTTACTGACCTTGTGGAACGTGCCGACGATCCCGCGCTTAACGATGCTCCAAAAGCCTTCGATGGTATTGGTGTGAACCGCACCGCAAACGTACTCGTCGCGGCTATGGTGAACCATGCCATGCGGGAAGTGCTTGTCCAAGTGGTTGTACCCGGCGTGTTCGTCGGTAGAGATCAGGCTGACTTTGTGCGACACGGCCTCACGCACGAAAGCGTTAAGCGTTGCGGCTTTGGTGTTCTCGATCACGCGGGCAATGACATTGCCTTTGCGCTGTACCGCTCCGACGACGATAGTCTTTCCGGTTCCGCCAGTGCCGCCCATGTCGTCGCGACCGCCTGGGCCTTTGTGTTTGTTCCGGGCTTTGCCGCCGACAAAGGTTTCGTCTATCTCAACGTAACCGATCAGTTGCTTGAACTCCTGATTGCCGAGCGCGGCCCTGATTTTGTGGCACATCAACCACGCGGTTTTGTAGGAACCAAAGCCCATGTAGCGCATGACCTGCAAGGCGCTGATACCTTTCTTGCTGGTCAACATCAGGTGCATGACGCGGAACCACTCGCGCAGCGGTTTGTTGGTGTTCTCGAAGATCGTGTCCACCAATACGGAAAAGCGGTAGCTGCTTTGCGGAGCGCAGTTGTAGCATTGCCAGTGATAGTCTTTAGTTCCGTGTGCTTGCGCTTCAAAACCGCAGCGAGGGCAGCGTACAACGCCATCCGGCCAGCGATTCACCATAAGATAAGCCTTGCAGGCGTCTTCGTGCGGGAACTGTTTTTCAAACTGCGCCACGCTCATTTGGTGGATTCGGTAGTGCGCAGTCTTAGCGATCTTTTCCATGATGTAGCTCCTAGCAGGTTAGGAGCATTGAATCATGGCTGATGGAAAAAGTCAAGTACGGGATAATCGCCCAAATTTTCCGCCTGAGCAGTACTTATCTTCAGCATATTCTGCAAGTAGCGGGCTGGCTCTGAACGTTTCAGCCAGCGGATGCCGTGTCGTCCGACAATGACATCTCCTGATGTCCTCTAATGACCGGTTGATAGAGACCCATGACTTCCCTGAAAGCAGACATTCACAGTAAGTAGCCGACAAGCCGAAGATCACATCGAGCTGGTATGCGGCAGCTCCAGCTCGGTCAGCCGGCCTTTACGACATCAAAAGCGGGGCGGCTCCTTCGGGTCGGGGCACGGCTAGTCGCGCTTTCTGGAAGCTGACGTTGGAACCGGCTGCGGCGATTGCCCATTCGACATTACGCCACAGTCCGCGCCCTATTTGCGCGCACACCTAGACGCAATTCCCAACGGGGCCTCTGATTCTTTACCCTCCGGAAAGGAATTCATTTCCGCTTTTCTGAATCCCCATCCTGAATTCTCGAAATCCACCCAGATACCGGTAACCACCCGCAACTGCGCCATGATCCGCAACGCCGTGTCCGCCCGGGCAAATCGCCGCGGCTTGCGCGAAGTTTCCGACATCAAATAAAAACTGCCATTAGCCCAACCGTCCCGCTTCCCGCCAGGTGGACGAAACACAACCACCCAGCGCTCGCCGTCAAAACACAAACTCAATTTCCCGACCGCACGCCCCGTACTCGCTACGCCCTTCATCGCTTCGAGGGTCAGCCCTTTCATTCCCGCCAGAAACCCAGGATTCTCTGTTTTCATATCCGTAAAATAAGCGCTTTACGGACCAATTACAAATTTCACGGTCTTGACCTTTTTGACTGCTCTCCGGAGATCAAGCACCGGCGCGGCTCCCAGCCAGGCAACCGCTACCGATTACCAATTTGGGAATGAACGGCGTAGTGTTACTAGCCACCATGTCGCAACGCGCCTGCGGCATCGCCGCCGCGTCCGTCCTCGCTCTCGCTGCGGGCGGGCGCGCGTCGATGCGGTGCGTGACCTTGAGCTTGCGAAGCGGTAACCGTAAAGCGTTTATGCTTCAGGCTGGTGCCAAGGGTGAGCTGCTGCCGTCCCGTTCCGCGCGCGAGTGTGCAGCTCGCAGCGTGCATGCGCTGCGGGTAGATTTGGGGGTATGTGCAGAAACCTAAATCCCTAGGTCAAGCATTGATGCGGCTTTCAGGCCTTCTTGCGAATCCTTTACCCGCACCATCTTCCAGCGGGCGCGTCCGCCGCGCGTTGTGCAGCTCTAGCGGTAGACCAGCACCGGCAGCTTGCAGTGCGTCAGCACCTTGTTGGTTTCGCTGCCGATCAACAGCCCGGCGATACCGCTGCGGCCATGAGATGCCATGAAAATCAGGTCGCATTTGCGCTGCTTCGCGGCCTTGATGATCGCTTGATAGGGCGAATCGTCGCTGGCGTATGAGCCGGAGCAGGAGACGCCCCCGACAGCTGCCAGTTTCTTGATTTGGTCCAGGTATTTTTCCGCGGTTTTCTTGATCTGCGTCTGATACACGGCGAGCGGCACGAAATTCGCCGGCAAGTAGTCACCGGCAACGTTGGGATGATATTCCGGCGCCGCGTAAAACGCCGTAATGCGTGCGCCGTGGACCTTGGCGAAGCGGACGGCATGCTTCGCTGCGCGCAGCGACAAGATCGACCCATCGGTCGGTACCAGGATGTGCTTGAACATGTCGGAATCCTTTCTTAGCTAGAGGCTTCTAAAGACGCCACATTGATATCCGTTGCGGCGGTGCGGTGGCGTTACGCTTGGCGGCGATGACATCCAGGTCCTAGGCCGCGGCGAACTGCCGCCAGACCAGCCCGGACGGGAACTGCGGTCGGGATTTCCTCGTGCGCCGGTCGTTGTTGACGCTGCTTCGGGCCGGGGCCGATCCGGGATGCGGCGCGATGCTGGCCGGGGCGCACGCAGCCGGGTCGATCACGCTGCGCAGGGCGTCGGCGTCGACGATATCGATGCTTCTTTGGTGCACCTGGATGATGCCGGCGCTATTCAGCGCCGAAAGCGCCCGGCTCACCGTTTCGAGCTTCAGGCCGAGGTAACTGCCAATCTCTTGCCGTGTCATGCGCAAATTGAAAGAGCAGCGCGAATACCCCAATGCGCCGAGTCGGGCGGACAAACTGAGCAGGAACGCCGCCACCCGGCCTTCCGCGCCGAGCGTACCCAGGGTCCAGGCCATATTCTGCACGCGCACCAGTTCGCGGCTCAGCACGCGATACAGCAAGTCTTCCAGACTGGGACATTCGTACACCAGCCGCGCCAGACTTGTGAGCGGCACGATCACCACTTCACTCGTATCGAGAGAGACGGCGGTGGAGCTGTAGTGTCCGCAATCGATCCCGTCGGCTCCCATCAGATCCCCGCACATCGGGAATGCCAGCACCTGTTCGCTGCCTGAATAGTCGGTGTAGACGGTCTTGAAGCAGCCGGAGCGGACCACGTAGAGGGAATGGAATTTGTCGCCGGCGTGCACCAGCGCCTCGCCTTCGCGCACCCGGCGCAGGGCGAACGCGGTTCGCGCGAGCCAAGCTTCGTCCGGGTAGTCGATATGCAGCAAGCGGGTAAGCTCGCGCACGCTGAGGTTGGCCCCTTCGTGGACCTGCGCGCTCGTTGTGCCTTGGTCCATGGTGCCAAAATCGAGTGCATCATAGTGCGACATTGCGTCGGTCATGTTCTGCTCCATGATTTTGATTGGCGAGTTTGCATCTGCTTTTGACTGTTTATCGGCCAAGGGCGCCGCCGCCGGGGCGGGCAGTCCATCTCTGTACAATTTCCCGGATGCGCGGGAAATCCGAGGATTTGTCGAGAAAAAATTCGGCGCCGGCGTCCATGCAGGCGCGGCGGTGCTGATCGGTTGCGTAATTGGTAAGCACCGCGACGTGCGGTGCGGGGGCGCAAGCCTGCACGGCCTTGAGCACCTCGAGACCGCTTCCGTCCTCCAATTGCAGGTCCAGAATCACCGCGCCGGGATGAGTCGAGCGAATGCCGTGGATCGCTCCTCCGACCGTGCCTGCTTCGCCCGCCAGTTCGGCGCCCTCGATCGCTCTGATGGTCGCCGCCAGGCGTGCGCGGATTACCGGCGAATCTTCAACCAGAAAGACCATCAGTGTTGCCTCCTGCACTGTCAAACTCATACGTGCCGCCAGATCCGCTTGTTGCGCCGAGTATGGAACATGGCGCCTGCCGCTCGCCATAGGTGCGGGCTGATACTGAGCGTCGGTCTTTTCGGAAGCGGCGTAGGGCGATGCCTACAGACTGGCAAGGGGGACTGGAGAGCCTAACAAGAGGAGGGGACATCCCCCGAGGTGGGAGACCGAAGGTCGGGACCACCCGAAGAGGTGTGGGAGACCGAAGGTCGGGACCACCCGAAGAGGTGTGGGAGACCGAAGGTCGGGACCACCCGAAGAGGTGGGGGGACTTTCCCCTCTCCCGTCAAGCGGGACCGAGGAAGGGGGATCGAGACCTTCGGGGCGCGTTCCCTCGTACTCCCCTGGATCGGGCGCTTAACAGCAATGCTGTTAGGCGCTCCTAGTCGTCCGGCGTGTCGCTGAGCTTGTGCGCCACGGCGTAGCGCACCAGGTCGGCCACGCTGTCCATGCCCATTTTCTCGAGGATGCGCGCCTTGTGGGTGCTCACGGTCTTGCCGCTCAAATGCAGGCGCGCGGCGATATCGGAGACGGTGGCGCCTGTCACCAGCAGACCGAACACCTCGTATTCGCGGTCCGACAGCGTCTGATGCGGCATGCTGTCCGCTTGCGGCCTGAGCGTTAGCGCAAGTTGCTCGGCCACCCCGGGGCTGATGTACAGGCCGCCGTCGGCCACTTTGCGGATCGCCGCGACGAGCAGCGCCGAGGCGCTTTCCTTGGTGACGTAGCCCGAGGCGCCGGCGCGGATTGCGCGCACCGCATATTGTTCCTCCTGGTGCATCGACAGCACCAGCACCGCGAGATCCGGTCGCGTGGCTTTCACCCACTTGATCAGCTCGATGCCGCTCTTTCCCGGCATCGACATGTCGAGCAGCAGCAGGTCGAAGCCGCCAGCGCGCACCCGCGCCATGACTTCGTCGCCACTCACCGCCTCGCCCGCCACCTCGATTCCCGCGGCGCTTTGCAGAATACGGCGCAAGCCGTCGCGCACGATGGCGTGATCGTCGGCGACGAGGATGCGCGTCACGACGCGGCCTCGTCGCCGGCCGCGGCGAGCGGGATGCGCGCGCGCACCTCGCTGCCCTGCCCCGGCTCGCCGCTGATCGCGACCTCGCCGCCGAGCAGGGACACGCGCTCGCGTATGCCCAGCAGGCCGAAGGTACCGCGCTTGTCCCGATCGGCCGCCTCGATGCCGCGGCCGTTGTCGCGGACCTGGAGCTGCACCCAATCGCCGTCGCGCTCCAGGCGGATCTCAACGGCTGAGGCCTGCGCGTACTTGGCCACGTTGGTGAGCGATTCCTGCGTGATGCGGTACAGCGCCGAGGCAAGCGGTTCCGGCACCTGGGCCACGCTGTCGTCTATGATCAGGTCGGTGGCAATGCCGGTGTGCTTCGAATAATTGTGCGTCAGCCAGTCAAGCGCCGCGGCAAGACCCAGGTCGTCCAGCATCAGGGGGCGAAGATCGGCGGCGATGCGGCGCGTGGCCGCGATGGTGCCGTCGAGCAGTGCGTGCATCGCCAGCGCGCGTTCCTCCAGTTCCGGCTGTCCCGGCGGCAAGGACGCGCGCAGCGACTCCAGGTCCATCTTGAGCGCGGTGAGCGATTGGCCAAGCTCGTCATGCAGCTCGCGCGCGGTGCGGCGGCGCTCGGCCTCGAGGGCTTCGTTGGCGGCCTTGGACAGACCGCGCAGCTCGTGCTGCGAGCGCTTGAGTTCCTGTTCGGCGCGCCTGCGCTCGGTGATGTCGCGATGGAATGCCAGCACGTACGGTTTTCCGTCGATATCGATCGCGGACGCCGCAACGTCCAGCGGCACGACATGGCCGTCCTGGTGAAATTGTTCCACTTCGAACCCAAGGGTCTCCCCCGCCAGCACCCGCCTGATCCGCGCGGGGGCGAGCGCCTGCGTTTCCGGCGTATCCAGTTCGCGCAGGTTCATCCGCAGAAGCTCGTCGATGGTGTAGCCGTGCATGCGCGCGAAGGATTCGTTGGCGTCAACGAGATTGCCCTCCGTGTCCAGCATCAGAATACCATCCATGGCCTGGCTGAACAGCGTTCTGTAGCGCAGCTCGTTCTCGCGCAGCGCTGCCTCCACTTGTTTGCGTTCGGTGACGTCGCGCAGAATCACGACAAAATGGTCTACGTCGTGAATCTGCACCTGCGCAATCGAGGCATCGATCGGGAATTCCCTGCCATCGGCGCGCATCCCGGTGAGCGCCAGATGCTCGCCCGACTTGCGCACGGGCGCGCCGTAGTCGTCGAACTCGGCGCTGAATTGAGACTGCGGTCGCAGCACGCGCCCGGGAATGAAGCGTCCGATCCCGGCGCCGATCGCATCCGCGCTCGGGCAGCGGAAGATCTGCTCCGCCGCGGCGTTGAACAGGACGATGCGCTGTTGCTCGTCCACGATGATGATTGCGTCCATCGCCGACTGAATGATCGCGTGCAGCCGCTCCTCAGACTCTATGACGACGGATTTCAGCTCCTCATCGACCCGCAACTGGTGCGCGAGCGTCAAAGTGATAAGACCGAGAAAGGCGGAGGTGACCGCAGCGATGGCTCCGAACAGCGCTGTGCTCCGGTACCAGGTGCGCAGGATGAAATCCATGGTCGAAGTCACCGTTACGACCAGGGGATAGTCGTCGATCGGGCGAATCGCGCTGATGCGCTCGCCGGGGACGGCGTTGCCGGCGTGGCGAATCAGCGCGCGGCCGGCGACTACACCCTGGGTAAACAGCGCGGAGTCGCGGTAGTTACCGGTCGCGGCCGCGATCGCCATGGGGTAGCCGGTCAGCAGCGCGCCGTCACGGCGCAGCAGCCGCACCGCGCCGTCCGGCCCGAGTTCCTGCAAGCCTTGCGGCCCGAGGAAATAGGCCGGATCGACTACTGCGGTCATGACGCCGAGAAAGCGTCCGTCCGGGTCATCGAGCCGGCTGCTTACCGTGACGCCGCGCGCGCCGTCCATCCTGCCGACGACCGGCAGCGCTGGCCGCGCTGGCGTCGCCCGATGTTCGCTGTGCGCGCGGAAGAATTCGCTGTCGCCGTAGTCGAGTGGCGGCGGCGGAAACCCCGCGGTATGCGCGATCAGCCTGCCGCTGGAGTCGACAAGGAAAAGAGCGCTTACGTATGGCGTGTGCGCGATGATCTCGAGCAATTGCTTGTGCAGCTCTCTGGACGGCGTAAGTTGATCCCGCACCCTCGCACGTTGCGCGTATTGCGCGGCCGTGCGAAGAATGGCGTTGACGGCATGCGTCGATCTCAAGGTTTGTTCGGCCAGGATCTGCGACAGGCCGAGCAGATGTTCCTCGGCGAGCTGCGTTACCTCGTTGTGCATGCGCCACAGGCTGAGTACCGTGCCGGCTACGACCGCCACAACCGCCAGGGCACCCAAGCCAAGCACCAGATGGCGCAGCCGACGCGCGCGCTTCGGCCGCGCGCGCGCAGCGCCTTCGTGCTGATCCGGCCAGGCCGAATGTTGCCGCAAACTGCCCCCCTAGTTACGGCTCCAGTACAAATGAGATTTCACTGCGCCAAGCCGGATTATAGGGAAACAATCGAAATCGGGCAGCGCGGCACGATCTATCGACGCTGTGTGACCAAAATCAAGGGTGCAGGCGCGCGCCGGCGCCATACTTGGCGCAGCGCGCGCAAGCGGGGACATCGAGGCGCGCGCAAACGCGATTCGCGCCGCGGGCTGCGCCGGGCGCGTCGACCTTGTGCACAGGGGGCAACTATGAACGTCGGAGAAATCTGCAGCCGGATTGTGGTGGTCGCCGAGAGCGGCACGCCAGTGCAGCAAGCGGCCAAGCTGATGCGGGATCATCATATAGGCGCGCTGGTGGTCACCGAGGGCGGCGCCGGGGCGCTTCGTCCGATCGGCATCGTGACCGACCGCGACCTGGTGGTCGAGGTGGTGGCGGCGGACGTGGACTACCGCACGCTTACCGTCGGCGACATCATGTCGGAGCGGCCGGCCACGCTGAATGAGACTGCCGGCCTGTTCGAAACCATCGCGCAAATGCGCGGCCGCGGCGTGCGGCGCCTGGTGGTGGTGGACGCAAAGGAGCAGCTGCTGGGCATCGTGGCGATGGACGACCTGATTCCGGTCCTGGCCGAGGAACTGTCGGCGCTGGCTCAGGCGATCCGGGTGGAGCAGCGGCGCGAAGCGCAAAGGCGGCGCTGAGAAACAGGTTCAAGCAAGGCGGCTGCGCCCACGCACCAAACAAAGGGGGTTACGCTGATGATCAGAAATAAATTGCTGCGCCGCAGCCTCGGTGCACTGCTCGTGTTTCTCGGTGCGTTGCTGATCTGGCTGCCATACGATCTGGCGAGCGGCATCGTGCTGGTAATCGCCGGCGCCGCACTGGAATTGATCGGTATCGCGCTCGAGAAAAGCGACAGGCGGCCATAGAGATTCCAGGCGCGGCCTGCCAGAGCGGCGGGTTCGCCCGGCGCGCGGCGCCGCTCCAGGTCCAGGCGATAAGGAACATGCTTTTTTGACCAATATCAACAGTGCCGCGGCGATTGCCGTTACGATCAAATTCAATCCCCAGCAGGAGGACGCGATGGGCGCTAAATCGAAGTCCGGAGAAGTCCGCAGCGCGGCGCGCAAGGCCGCCGCCAAACCACCAGGCAAGCGGGGACGCAGGGCGGTGACCGCCCCCGATGCTTGGGAGCAGACCGCACAGGTCCCCGACGAGCGCGAGGGCGAGATCGATTGCCAGCGCATCGTGCAGGGTGACGGCGGCAGAAGTCCGTCTCGGTATTACGACGACTACAACTGAGCCATCGCGGGCGGCAACGGGCGGGGGCAATGCACAATCCCGTAGAGATTTCTTTGCGCGGCATTCCTCCATCGGGCGCGTTGGAACGCTATATCGGTGAAGAGGCGCGCAAGCTGGACAGTATTTGCGACCGCATAGTCAGCTGCCAAGCGGTCGCCGAGGCGTTGCAGCGGGAGAAGCAGCACGGCGCACAGTTCGCGGTGCGGCTGATCATTACGCTGCCGGGGACAGAGGTCGTGGTCAACCGTGAACACGGCGGCGACATCTACATCGCGGTGCGCGATGCCTTCGCCGCGGGCAGCCTGCAGTTGAAGGATCACATGCGCCGCCTCGGCAACGTCGAGCGTCGCCCCCATGGCGGAAAGCCCGATTCGGGCAGCTAGCCGCGACGCCGATACCATACCAATACCAAGGAGGCAAGAGCATGACAGCCAAACAGGTCATTTTCCGCGAAGACGCGCACGCCAAGATCATGCGCGGCGTGGCCGTGCTGGCGAATGCCGTGAAGGTCACCCTCGGGCCGAAGGCGCGCACGGTAATGCTGGAGCGCGCATACGGCGCGCCCACGATCATCAACTCCGGCGTGATCGTAGCCAAGGAAATCGAGCTCAAGGACCGTTTCGAGAACCTGGGCGTGCAAATGGTGCGCGAGGTCGCCGCCAAGACCTCGGAAGTGGCCGGCGACGGCACCACCACGGCCATGGTGCTGGCGCAGGCGATCGCGCTGGAGGGTATGAAATACGTCGCCGCGGGGATGAACCCGATGGACTTGAAGCGCGGCATCGACCGCGCGACCGAAGCGGTGGTGGCGGAATTGAAACGCCTCGCGCAGCCCTGCAGCGGGCGCAACGAAATCACCCAGGTGGCGACCATATCCGCCAATTCCGACAGCAGCATCGGCGAAATCATCGCCAACGCGATGGAAAAAGTGGGCAAGGACGGCGTGATCACGGTCGAGGACGGGCGCGGCCTGGCGAGCGAGTTGGAGCTGGTCGAAGGCATGCAGTTCGACCGCGGTTTCCTGTCGCCGTACTTCATCAACGTCGCTGACAAGCAGCGCTGCGTGCTGGAGGATGCCTATGTACTGCTCTGCGACAAGAAAATTTCCGCGATCCAGGACCTGCTGCCGTTGCTCGAGAAAGTCGCCAAGGCGGCGAAGCCGCTCTTGATCGTCGCCGAAGACGTGGAAGGCGAATCGCTGGCGATGCTGGTGGTCAACAGCCTGCGCGGCGTGCTCAAGGCCTGCGCGGTCAAGGCGCCCGGGTTCGGCGACCGGCGCAAGGCCATGCTCGAGGACATCGCGGTGCTGGTTGGCGGGCAAGTGGTGGCCGAGGAGCTCGGACTCACGCTCGAGCATGCCGAACTCGAACACCTCGGCCGGGCGCAACGCATCGAGGCGGACAAGGACGATACCACCATCATCGGCGGCATGGGCGCGCCGGGCGCGATCCAGGCGCGCATCGCCGCGATCAGGCGCGAAATCAAGGAAGTCACCAGCGACTACGACCGCGAGAAACTGCAGGAGCGCGCGGCCAAACTCGCGGGCGGTGTCGCCCTGGTCAAGGTCGGAGCGGCGACGGAGACGGAGATGAAGGAGCGCAAGTCGCGCGTCGAGGACGCGCTGCATGCGACCCATGCGGCGATGGAAGAGGGCGTGCTCCCCGGCGGCGGGGTCGCGCTGCTGCGCGCGCGCCAGGCCATCAGCGCGCTGCGCGGCGACAACCTCGATCAGGATGCGGGCATCAAGATCGTGCTGCGCGCGCTGGAGGAGCCGCTGCGGCAGATCGTCGCCAACGCGGGCGACGAGCCTTCGGTGATCCTCAACCGGGTGCTGGAAGGCGCGGGCAACTTCGGCTATAACGCGGCGACGAACGTGTTCGGCGACATGGTCGCGATGGGGGTGCTCGATCCGTGCAAGGTGACGCGCTCGGCGCTGCAAAATGCCGCTTCCATCGCTGGGCTGATCCTGACCACAGACTGCATGGTGGCGGAACTGCGCGAGGAGGCGTCGCTGGCAAATACCCCGGGTTCGGACATGGAGATGTGACGCGGCCGTTTGCGCGTTCTCCGGAGATACCCGAATACCAAGGGCTGCTGCGCCGCGCGGGCCAGGGCGCTCGCGCAGACCTGGACTCGGCCGGACGCGGGCTCCGGCCTATACCCATACACGTCCCGATGGTATAAGAAAGAAGGCGCTTTTCACCCCGCTCTGCCAAGGGTAGAATCACGGCCTCTTATGCGACCCCAAGCCGTTTCAATTCTGGCCGGCTTGGCAGGCGCCGGGAAGGAGCAGACTGATTGAAGCCGACCGATATTGGCGCGCCAGATTACTTTCATAAAGTAGTAGACTGCCAATGGGCCTGCCCCGCCCATACCCCGGTTCCCGAATACATCCGCTTGATCGCCGCAGGCCGCTACGATGACGCCTACATGGTCAACTGGCAGTCCAACGTTTTTCCCGGCATTCTCGGGCGCACCTGCGACCGTCCGTGCGAGCCGGCTTGCCGCCGCAGCCGCGTCGAAGAGGAGACGGCTGCTCCAGGCAAGGACGCGGCCGCGAGCGCGGCCAGGGAGCCGGTCGCGATCTGTCGTCTGAAGCGGGTCGCCGCCGACAACAAGAACGACATCCGCGCGCGGCTGCCGGCGCTGCCGAAGAAGAAAAACGGCAAGCGCATCGCCTGTGTCGGCGCCGGTCCGGCCTCGCTTACCGTGGCGCGCGACCTGGCGCCGCACGGCTATCATGTCGTCGTGCACGACGGCGACGCCAAGGCGGGCGGCATGATGCGCAGCCAGATCCCCAAATTTCGCCTGCCCGAGGAAGTGATCGACGAGGAGGTCGGCTACATTCTCGGCCTCGGCATCGAGTTTCGCGCGGGCAAGCGGGTCGACAGCATGAAGGCCCTGCTGGCCGAGGGCTACGACGCGGTATTCGTCGGCTCGGGCGCGCCGCGCGGGCGCGACCTCGACGTTCCGGGGCGCAAGGAAGCGGCCAAGCACATCCACATCGGCATCGACTGGCTCGCGAGCGTCTCCTTCGGCCATATCAAGAAAATCGCCAAGCGCGTGATCGTGCTCGGCGGCGGCAACACCGCCATGGACTGCTGCCGCACGAGCAAGCGCCTGGGCGGCGAGGACGTGAAGGTGATCGTGCGCTCGGGCTTCGACGAGATGAAGGCCTCGCCCTGGGAGAAGGAAGATGCCATGCACGAGGGCATTCCCATCCTCAACTATCTCGTGCCCAAGGAATTCACCCACCACCGGGGCAAGCTCACCGGCGTCACTTTCGAAAAAGTCGCGGCGAAATTCGACGCAGATGGGCCAAATCGTGGCCGGCGCCGGCTCGTGCCCACGGGCGCGCCCGATCAGCATTTCGAGTGCGACGAGGTGCTCGTCGCCGTCGGCCAGGAAAACGCTTTCCCCTGGATCGAGAAGGACTGCGGCATCGCGTTCGACCAATGGGGCATGCCGGTGGTGGACAAGGTCACCCTGCAATCCTCGCTGCCGCGCGTGTATTTCGGCGGCGACGCCGCCTTCGGTCCGAAGAACATCATCTGGGCCGTCGCCCACGGCCACGAGGCGGCGGTCTCGATCGACAAGTATTGCCAGGGCGAGGACGTATCCAGGCGCCCGCCACCGATGGTGCACCTGCTGTCGCAGAAAATGGGCATCCACGAGTGGAGCTACGACAACGAGGTGGCGCTCGACCGGCGCTACAAAGTGCCCTGGCGCGATCCGAGCCAGACGCTGAAGAACATCAAGGTCGAAGTCGAGATCGGGTTCGACCGGGCCACCGCGTGGAAGGAGGCCGAGCGCTGCCTCAACTGCGACGTGCAGACCGTGTTCATCAACACCAAGTGCATCGAGTGCGATGCCTGCGTCGACATCTGCCCGATGGACTGCATCAGCTTCACCGTCAACGGCGAGGAGCGGGACCTGCGCGCGCGGCTCAGCGCGCCGGCGAAAAACCTGACGCAGGACCTGTACATCTCCAGTACGCTCAAGACCGGCCGCATCATGGCCAAGGACGAGGACGTGTGCCTGCACTGCGGCCTGTGCGCCGAACGCTGCCCCACTGGCGCCTGGGACATGCAGAAATTCCTGCTCGAGATGACGCCCGCCGGCCCCGGCTGCCGCATCCGCGCGCCGAAGAAGGAGCCTGTACCGGCATGAGCATAGGAGCAGGGGCCCCGCGTAGCGGGGATGCGACCAGGGCGAATGCCGGCGGACGCCGACATCGCGGTGTGAATATTGGGTTTGCCGGTTCGGAGGCGGCGGCATGAGCCTGAAACGTATCGAGGCCGTCAACGACTTCGTCGTCAAATTCGCCAACGTCAACGGCTCGGGCTCGGCTTCGGCGAACGAACTGTTTGCCCGCTCCATCCTCCGGATGGGCGTGCCGGTGAGCCCGCGCAACATCTTTCCCTCCAACATCCAGGGCCTGCCCACGTGGTACGAGGTGCGCGTGACGGAGAGAGGCTGGCTCGGCCGCCGTGGCGGCGTGGACCTGATGGTGGCGATGAATCCGCAGACCTGGAACCAGGATCTGGCCGAAATCGAACCCGGCGGGTATCTCTTCTACGACAACACGCGGCCGCTGCCGCAGTCGAAGTTTCGCGACGACATCAACGTCATCGGCATGCCGCTCACCGACATCTGCAACGCCACTTACGACGATTCGCGCCAGCGGCAGCTGTTCAAGAACATCATCTACGTCGGCGCGCTCGCCGCCCTGCTCGACATGGACGCGGGCGCGATCGCCGAGCTGATCGGCGAGCAGTACAAGGGCAAGGAGAAGCTGCTCAAGCCGAACCTGAATGCGATGCAGATGGGGCGCGACTACGCGCTCGCCCACCTCGAGTGCCCGATCGGCCTGCGCGTGAAGCGCGCCGACGCGGTCGGCAACAAGATCTTCATGGAAGGCAACAGCGCCGCGGCGTTGGGCGCGGTGTACGGCGGCGCCACGGTGTGCGCGTGGTACCCGATCACGCCGTCCTCTTCGGTCGCCGAGGCGTTCGAGCGCTACTGCAAGCGGCTGCGCGTGGACGAGGCGAGCGGCAAGAACAAGTTCGCCATCGTGCAGGCCGAAGACGAGCTCGCCTCGATCGGCATCGTCACCGGCGCCGGCTGGAACGGCGCGCGCGCCTTCACCGCCACCTCCGGTCCGGGCATCTCGCTCATGAGCGAATTCATCGGGCTTGCCTACTTCGCCGAGATTCCGGTGACCATCATCGACGTGCAGCGCGGCGGCCCCTCCACCGGCATGCCCACGCGCACGCAGCAGTCGGACATCCTCTCCAGCGCCTACGCCTCCCACGGCGACACCAAGCACGTGCTGCTGTTTCCCGAAGACCCGAAAGAATGCTTCGAGTTCACCGCGCAGGCGCTGGATCTCGCCGACCGCCTGCAGACGCCGGTGTTCGTGATGACCGATCTGGATATCGGCATGAATACGCGCCTGTGCGATCCGCTGGAATGGGACGACGCGCGGGTATACGATCGCGGCAAGGTCATGAGCGCCGAGGAGCTGCAGGCGGGCAAGGACTTCGGCCGTTATCTCGACGTGGACGGCGACGGCATCGCCTACCGCACCTATCCCGGCACGCACCCCACGCGCGGCGCCTATTTCACCCGCGGCACGACCAAGGACCGCTACGCGCGCTATTCCGAGGCGGGGCCCGACTATGTCGACAATATGCAGCGGCTATTGAAGAAATTCGAGACCGCGAAGACGCTGGTGCCCAAGCCGCTGCTCACCGCCGCGCCGCATCCGGCGCGCTTCGGCGTGATCTATTTCGGTTCGACCAGCCCGGCGATGGCCGAGGCGCTGGACGCGCTCGCCGCCAGGGACATCTACGTCAACGCCCTGCGCGTGCGCGCGTTCCCGTTCCAGGAGGAGATCGCCGACTTCGTCGCCACGCACTCGAAGGTGTTCGTGGTCGAGCAGAACCGGGACGCGCAGCTGAAAACCCTGCTGGTGAACGAGGCGCATATCAACCCCGCCAGCCTGATCTCGGTACTGCATTACGACGGCACGCCGATCACCGCGCGCTTTATCGTCAAGGAAATCGCCGCGGTGAGCGCGGCCCTGAATGTGCGCCCGTTCAAGAAAGACAAGGCAGCCTAGATTAATCAATTCGAGGGGATACATCCCCTCGTGCTCCCCTATATTGGACGGTACAAGGGTACAAAATGACCTACCTGACCAAACCCAAGCTCCACCACCCGACGCTGCAGAAGAACAAGGTCGGCTACACGCGCCGCGATTACGAGGGCAAGATCTCCACGCTCTGCGCCGGCTGCGGCCACGACTCGATCTCGGCTGCGATCATCCAGGCCTGCTGGGAGCTCGACATCCAGCCGCACCGCGTGGCCAAGCTCTCCGGCATCGGCTGCAGCTCGAAGACGCCCGACTATTTTCTCGGCAGCTCGCACGGCTTCAACAGCGTGCACGGCAGGATGCCCTCGGTGCTGACCGGCGCCAATCTCGCCAACCGTGAACTGATTTATCTCGGCGTCTCCGGCGACGGCGACTCCGCCTCGATCGGCATCGGCCAGTTCGCGCACATCATGCGCCGCGGCGTCAACCTGACCTACATCCTCGAGAACAACGGCGTCTACGGCCTGACCAAGGGCCAGTTTTCCGCCACCGCCGACGCCGGCTCCAAGTCCAAGCGCGGCGTGGTCAATCGCGATGCGCCGGTGGATACGGTGTCGCTCGCGCTGCAGCTGGGCGCAAGCTACGTCGCGCGCAGCTTCTCCGGCGACAAGAAACAGCTGGTGCCGCTGATCAAGGGCGCGATCGCGCACCAGGGCGCGGCCTTCATCGACATCGTCAGCCCCTGCGTCGCGTTCAACAACCACGAGGGCAGCACCAAGAGCTACGACTACGTGCGCGAGCACAACGCGAGCGTCAACCGGCTCGATTTCTGGCCGACGCGCGACGCGATTCAAGTCGATTACCAGGACGGGGCCGTGATCGACGTGCCGCAGCACGACGGTTCAGTTTTGCGATTGCGGAAAACCCATCCCGAGTACGATCCTCTCGACCGCGTCAAGGCGCTCAACTACATCGCCGAGCACCAAGCCAAGGGCGAACTTGTCACCGGGCTGCTCTATATCCATCCCGACGCGGATGATCTCCACGCGCACCTCAACACCGTGGATATGCCGTTCAACCAGCTCGGCGCGAAGCAACTGTGTCCAGGGGCGGCGGTGCTGGAGAGGTTGAACGCTTCGTTGCGCTAGCTCCCCGCGCGTCGGGGCGTTTTTCCGCAGGTCCAGAGTTCGAGTCCTGGTCGGGGAGGCGCCGAATTTAAACGCTTACGCTACGTCGCGTCTTCCTTTAGCTTCTCACCGTAACGAAAACGTAACTGCACCACGTTCCCGCTCGACCTATCGGACTCGATGCGAGAGGCCGCAACCGCCAAGTGCTCGGTCGCAAACTTCGCGTAGCGGTCCATGATCACGCGCGACTTCCAGCCGCCCAGGTCCTTCAGCTCGTCCGTTGACGCTCCCGCCTGCCGCTACCAGCAGGCGCAACTTATGTTATGTGCGGTTCAGAACATAATTGCTTGTTGTTGTGATGGCAACTTACACTTGTGCCGTATCTTTCGAGGCTTCGATTCGTCCTCGTCCGGGATCGACCTTCCGAAGCTCGAAGAGAGGCTCCCGACGACGGCGTTGTAAGGGCTGCACACTGTAAGGACTCTCATGCTGGGCGCAAGACACGTCTCGATTCCAAACCACCTGCTTGCCGCATTGCCCCGCAAGGACTACCGGAAACTGCTGCCCTTCCTCGAACCGGTCAAGCTGGCCTTTGCGGAGGTTCTCTATGAACCCCACGCCCGGATTCGGCACGTGTACTTTCCCAACGACTGCTTCGTCTCAATGCTGACTAGCGTGGATGCCGACCGGGTTGCGGAGGTCGGACTCGTCGGCTCTGAAGGCATGATCGGGGTTCCCGTGGTGCTGGGTGCCGCTGTCTCGCCTTTTCGCGCCGTGGTACAAGGCGGCGGCACGGCAATGCGGGTGAAGATAGCGGACTTTCGCCGCGAATTCAGCGAGAGCGCTGCGTTGCGGCGAGAGTTGTTTCTCTTTACCCACTTGCTGATGATCCAGATCGCGCAGACCGCGGCGTGCAACCGCTTCCATGTGGTGACACAGCGCATGGCGCGTTGGCTGTTGATGACCCGAGACCGCGTCAACTCCAACGAGTTTCGCATTACGCAGGAATTTCTTGGGCTCATGCTGGGCGTGCGGCGGAGCCGCATCTCCGTGGCAGGGAGCAACCTGCAGGCACGCAAGCTCATCGGCTACAGACGCGGCACCGTCACCATCCTCGACCAGAGAGGCCTCGAAGCGGCTGCCTGCGGGTGCTATAAGACTGTCAAAGACATCTACGCCCAGGCACAAGCTTAGAAGGGAATTTCCCCGCCAGTCCCGCTCAAGTCATACATGCAATTGCACGCCCGGATAAGATCGAGTGATCGTCGATGTCTCTCAAGTCGCTCCCTCTAAGTATTTGGTTTGATATGAGCTGTTTTGAGCGACTTCCGGGCGATTTGCGGCCGCGGCCCGATTGCCCGCTAATCCGCCAATCCAGAGCGGACGTTAGGCGTTGCCGACTCAGGGTCCAAGCATGAGAACCACGCGAAAGGCATTCCCGCTTAAGGATCTGATCATAATGACTTCTTCAGGGACGATCGACCTCGTTGCATCAAAAGCAGCCCTGAAAAGCCTCGCCGCCGATCCAGAATTCGAAGCAAGTTACGAGGTGTTATTAGATGTAAGAGACAGCAAGTGCGCAATGTCGATAGTGGACATTTACCAGATCGCGACGTATCTGGCTTGGCCCGACCCTGCACTTCCCACGCGGAAGAAAATCGCGGTGCTGGTATCCGGCCAGCTTGCGTTCGATCACGCCAAGTTTCTTGAGATGTGTTCCACGAATCGAGGCATCCGGGTCGGCGCATTTGAGGACTATGAAAAGGCCAGCGAGTGGCTCGATACGGATTTGCCCGAAGATCCAAAGGGAACGGATCCAATGCCCAACCGGTAGGCGGATTGGACGGGCCTGCAAGCGAAAGGTGCATGCGAAAGCGGCCGTGGTCGAATTGTTTTGGGCTCGCGAAAAATATATCACCATGGTTCATAAACCATGCGGGCTAGTCAACGCGTACTTGTCCCGCAACCGCAATGAATGTCTCCCATGGCTGGCGTTTCGGCGCCAGGCGCTCAACGGCCCTGGCGACCATGCCTGCCGAAGGCAGTAAAACCGCGGTACGGACGCACACGCCGGACACGACGAGGCCGCGCAACATCGCATGAACCTCGCCGATGGTATGCCAGTGCGCGCCCCTGAATGCACCGATGCCACCGAGCCAATTCCAATTCAAGTATGAGTCTGAACGAGGGTGGGGGTGCTGGCGAAGCTGAACGCGTTGTTGCGCTGAGTTCGGTTAGTCACCCCGGTCGCCAGCACGAGGATTAAAGGAAGCAAGCACCATGCCGATGATAACAATAGGATGGGGCCAGATCATGGACTTGGTAGGCGGCATCAAACATATGGAGAACCGGCTTGGAGGGCGTAGACCCGACCACGGCAAGGGTGAGCATGCGCAAAAAAATACCCGCAACGAAGTCCCAATCGACGAGCACTCTGCCGCGCTCGCCGATCATCCCGCGACGGCGGGCGACATCTGGGTCGGACGGAAGGTAGACACTACCGCATAGCCCCGATTGCGCCATTGCCGCAGCGTGCCCGCGCCCAATCGTGAATATCCGCTCGTGGCTTGAAAGCGACACCAGAAGATGATCACTTCGCCATCCAGCCCAGCCCCTTGGCGTGCAGGCTCTGGATGTAGAGCCGGTCGCGCGTTTCCGTGACGGCAGTGGTCTCGGGATAGGCGCCGGCCGGATCCTGCATGTCCGCCACGACTTTGCCGTCTTCGGTGAACGCGATGACATGGCCATAGGCCTTGGGAATCGGCCACAGGGCGCGCGGCAGGCGCAGCGTGAGTTTTCGCAGGAACGGCTGTGGCGCGAGCTTGTCGATGGTCGGGTTGCGCGGTTTGGCAAAGCCCAGCCAGATTCTGCCCTCCAGCCCGCGCATGAGGTTGTCGGGGTAACCCGGCAGGTTGTCGAACAACACCTTGGCCTGCGGGCTGGGCTGGCCGACATCGAGCTGGCTGGCGCTGGTCTGGATTTTCCAGACGCGGTACTTGCCGGTTTCATTGACGAACAGGCTTCGTTCGTCCCGGCTCAGTGCCACGCCATTGGCAAAACTCAGTCCGCGCGCCACGATGCGGGTGGTGCGGGTGGCCGGGTCGTATTCCAATATGCGCCCGGTGGACGTCTGCTCCAGTATGTCCAGCACGCTCGCCTCGAAGGTGCCGCCCCAGGCGGCGGGCGCGAAGCGTGTGGACGCGTCGCTGAAATACATCTTGCCGTTGGCGGCCACCACGACGGCATCGGCGTACTTGATTGGGTCGTTCCCCACCTTGTCGGCGAGCACGCTGATCTTCCTGTCCGGGCTGATCGAGAGCAGGCCTTTGACGGCATCGGCCGCGATCAGATTGCCTAGCGCGTCGAAGTCGAAGCCCAGCACGCGCCCGCCGGTGTTGACGAATACCTCCTGCGCGCTGCCATCCAGCTTCATGCGCAGAATATTGCCGCTCTTCACGGTGGTGTAGAGCTTGCCGTCTTTCGCCACCACGATGTGCTCCGGGCCTTCTTCGGCGCCCAGCGAAATCATGTTCAGGCCGGCCAGCTTGTCGTTGACGGCGTGGGGGCCCACGTAGCCCGGCGCGACGGGCGCGTTCCAGTTCACCGGTTCGATCGGCACCGGCCACAGCGCGAGGTAAGCGACCAGCCCCACCATCCCCGACCCCAGCGCCAATGCGATCTTCCTCATGCTGTCTCCAATATCAGTCGTAGGATGCAGAAGCGGCGTGGACGCGCGCCAGCGCCCGGGTGGGCGATGCCTGCCGCGATGCAAGATTATCCCGATTTCAACGGTCAGCGAAATCAATCTCGTTTGCTATTCGGACCTCGCCACGAGCCGCCCGCGGACAAGCCGGCGTTCGAGTGAAGCGTGCAAAGGGAGTTGATCAGTTGGCGGAACGCGCTGGTCACGCGCGCGTGTTTCGCCATGCTCAGGCCGGCCGCCCGCGGACAGCGTGCCAGAGCTGCGACTCCTTGCGTACCGCTTTCCACCATTGCTCGGGCGCCATGGCGATCTCCTTGGAAATTCTGCAACAATGCGAGGGGATTGGCTCCCCCATGCTTTCCTGAATACGCGGCCGATTCGGTGATCGCGAAACGGTCTCGTCGTCATCCTTAAGTGCTTAATCGGCAGTCGACAGCTCTTACTTCAGGACAGTCGAGCCTCGATCTAAGCGGGGGGAAGCGGGGTGCTAGCCGCTCTTTTTTGAATCTAACCCTAGAGCAGCAGGCCCTGCGACTAAAAGGGCCGTGGTCGAGTTGTTTTTGGCTCGCGAAAAATATCCCACTACGGCCCCTTTAACTCCTCGCCGCGGCGTCAACCTGACCTACATCCTCGAGAACAACGGCGTCTACGGCCTGACCAAGGGCCAGTTTTCCGCCACCGCCGACGCCGGCTCCAAGTCCAAGCGCGGCGTGGTCAATCGCGATGCGCCGGTGGATACGGTGTCGCTCGCGCTGCAGCTGGGCGCAAGCTACGTCGCGCGCAGCTTCTCCGGCGACAAGAAACAGCTGGTGCCGCTGATCAAGGGCGCGATCGCGCACCAGGGCGCGGCCTTCATCGACATCGTCAGCCCCTGCGTCGCGTTCAACAACCACGAGGGCAGCACCAAGAGCTACGACTACGTGCGCGAGCACAACGCGAGCGTCAACCGGCTCGATTTCTGGCCGACGCGCGACGCGATTCAAGTCGATTACCAGGACGGGGCCGTGATCGACGTGCCGCAGCACGACGGTTCAGTTTTGCGATTGCGGAAAACCCATCCCGAGTACGATCCTCTCGACCGCGTCAAGGCGCTCAACTACATCGCCGAGCACCAAGCCAAGGGCGAACTTGTCACCGGGCTGCTCTATATCCATCCCGACGCGGATGATCTCCACGCGCACCTCAACACCGTGGATATGCCGTTCAACCAGCTCGGCGCGAAGCAACTGTGTCCAGGGGCGGCGGTGCTGGAGAGGTTGAACGCTGCGTTGCGCTAGCTCCCCGCGCGTCGGGGCGTTTTTCCGCAGGTCACTGGTTCGCGCCCCGGTCGGGGAGCCATCTGGGTGCAAAACTAGGCACCAATGAGGCGCTAATTTGGACGTTCTGACCTCCTGCCTCAATTGCCCTTCGCGCCCCGAGGGAGTAGCGTTGTATCGGTAGTCCCCCGTGTTACTGCAACGGGAGCGAAGGTCAAATGCAGTGCCTGCAATCGACCCTGAGCCGACTTTGGCGAGTATCGGAAGCAGCCATTCGTGGAACGCTGAAATGCACCCCACGGCTGTTGACTCGACGTAGTCAGATGTTACACAGTGGCATCCTGTCAAGGAGCAGGAGAACCCTATGCATACGCAAGACCTGTCCGCGTGGACGCACGAGCACCGTTTTGATGCGGGCAACGAGGCCGGCGAACGCGGTGCCCGGGCGGTAATGTGGATAACCGCGGCGATGATGGTAGTGGAAATCGGGGCCGGCTGGATGTTCAACTCCATGGCCCTTCTTGCCGACGGCTGGCATATGAGCTCGCACGCGATGGCTATAGGCTTAAGCGCGTTTGCCTATGCGGCGGCTCGGCGCCATGCAGGGGATAGTCGATACGCGTTCGGGACATGGAAAATCGAGGTGCTTGGTGGCTTTGCCAGCGCCGTCGTCCTGCTCGGCGTCGCCGCGCTGATGGTCGTTGGCTCGATTGAGCGCATCATCACGCCCCAACCGATACAATATCAGCAGGCGATAGCGGTCGCCGTGCTCGGTCTCGTCGTGAATGTTCTGTGTGCTGTAATTTTGGGCAATGCGCACCACAGCGACAGCGGGGGCCATCACTCGCATGGTGGCCACGCGCACCACGAGGACCTGAACCTTAAGTCCGCGTACCTGCATGTGCTCGCCGATGCCACGACGTCGGTGCTGGCAATCGTTGCGCTTGCCGGCGGCTGGCTCTGGGGATGGTCGTGGCTTGACCCGACGATGGGCATTGTTGGCGCGACGCTCATTGCGGTCTGGGCTCGCGGCCTGATAACGGAAACGGGCAAGGTGTTGCTAGACCGCGAAATGGACCACCCGGTTGTGGGGGAGATTCGCGAAGCTATAGCGGCGAACGCCGGTATCGGCGAGGCCCGTATCACCGACCTCCATGTCTGGCGCGTCGGAAAGCGTGCCTATGCGTGCGCACTTTGCGTCGTGACGCACGACGAAACGCTTACACCCAACCAAGTGCGCGGTTGGCTTGCCGAACATCAGGAGATTGCCCACGCCACCGTGGAAATCAATCGCTGCGGATAGATACCATTCAGCGACCGCACTTGGAGATGAACAGGGGAGGCGCTCATGGCCGGTTGTTACCCGTGACCTCTCCGCTGACTCAAATTCCGACCTACGTTCGGCAGCAGGCGACCCCTAAGCTGAAGTGGCTCAATTGCGGAAGCGGTCGCTCAGCGTTTGAACTCAGCCGCAGACGTCGGCTTGTCGACCACTGTCAGCCGGGGCTGGTATCCTCCCGATAAGTCACAGTCTTGTTGGTCACACGTTTCGCACCCAGGTCAATTGCTTTAGCAATACCTGAATTTAGCCCAGTTCCAAACAAGCCGAGAGTATGCAACGCGTGTTCCTGCTAAAGCGCAGCGCGAATCGGCTCTGCGAATAACTCCCAGGCTAGCCAAGCGAGCACAATCCATAGGGTGACAATGACGGCGGCACCGACGTAACTCTTCGGCTTGCCGCGCCTTGCCGCGAACCACGCCTCGGCCTCGCGGCGACAGTCTGTAAGAATGACCTCGGGCATCAACCGCACCGTGATATAGACCCCGATGGGCACAATGATAAGGTCGTCCAGATACCCAAGCACCGGCACAAAGTCTGGAATAAGGTCGATGGGACTGAGGGCATACGTAACGACTAATAATCCCATCACCTTCGCGGGCAAAGGCGTATCTGGTCGTCGATATGCGAACCAAAGTGTAAGGACGTCACGCTTAATCGTTTTCGCCCACAGTTTGAGACGAACCATGAGTTGCATCGCGATACCCACCTATTTTTTGCAGCTCACTAATGTTAGGCGCTACTGGCGAGTTCAACAACTCGGAATATCAAAACGGAAGCTCGACAATCGCTTTCAAGACATTCCTGTCCGATGCAGCACCGATGCCTTTTCCGATACCGAGATTAATGTCCACATCTCGATAACGGAAGTCCCAGGCTGCATAGAGGACACGATAGCGCTCGCTCGGTGGAAGCCAGTTTCGAAGCGGCCCTGTCTCGGCGTAATACTCAATGCCCAGTTGATGAGAATTTGCAACCGCGCGCGAGACTTTCAGTGCTGGCTCAAGCAACACCTGCTTTTGTTGCCCGGTGAACGCCCTATTCACAGCCGGGTTCACGCTTATATGCCACTCGCGCCAACGGTAGCCTAGTATCGGGACGAGTTCGATGTTCCAATACGCCGCTTCGGCAACCCGGGAAAGATATGCAATCTCAAGATTCACGCCCCAGTAGGCTCCGGAATCACCGCTGTGCGGCGCAACGTACTGTAGTTCCCCTCGAACGCCGTTCCCTCGCCAGCCATCGGTAGCGGATGCCACCGGTAACTGAGCGATTAAAGGGGCTGTGTTCGAGTTGTTTTGGGCTCGCGAAAAATATTCCAGCACGGCCCCTTTGCTCGCGGCCCCTTTACTGCTCCGGCAATGACGTATAATGTGTCCATGTACAGTTTCATTGAAACGAAGCTATTCTCGCGGCTGCTAGCGGATTACCTGACAGACGACGAGTACGCGTTACTGCAAGAGGCCCTCGCTGAAAGACCGGAACGAGGCGCACTGGTGCCAGGGTCTGGCGGTGTGCGAAAAGTGCGGTGGACTCAGCCCGGACGCGGAAAACGAGGCGGAATCAGGGTTATCTACTACGCCAAGACCCGCGAAGGAGTTATTTGGATGCTCACGATCTATGCGAAGAACGAAGAGGAAAGTATTTCTGCTCATGTCCTGCGCAAGATCAAGGAGGAAATTGATGGCTAAGGCAAAACGAAACATCGGACTGGAAATTCTAGAGGGCATTCGCGAAATCAAGCGCGGCGAGCATGGACGGGTAGTCAATGTCCCTTCCGTGGCTTCCGTTCGCGAACGAACCGGCCTTTCCCAATCACGGTTTGCCCAGCTCCTGGGCGTCTCGGTACGTACTCTTCAAGAGTGGGAACAAGGCCGACGCGCTCCTTCGGGCGCCGCTCGTACGCTGCTTCTGATCGCGCAAAAGAATCCCGGTGCGTTACTGGAAGTCGCGTAGTCGAGGATCAAAGAAGTTTTCGATGCCGACCGATGCCACGCTTACGAGCAAGGGCCGAACGACGATCCCCAAGGAAATCAGGGATAGTCTGGGCATGAAGCCGGGGGACCGGATGACCTTCACGCTGATGCCTGATGCCACCGTGGTCATGCGGGTGAAGAGCAAGAGTGTCACTGAACTTGCGGGCATGCTGAAAAAGAACGGCCGGAAGCCCGTTCCAGTCGAGCAATTGTCGCGCTGATGCTCGGAATCGAAGATTGGAATGCCGGGCCACGGCAAGCTTTGATGCAAAGGCATCCAGGTTGCCTGACTTCATCGCCGCCTGACGATCAAGGGGTAATTCCGTGCCCGGTGCACCTGTCGATCTGTAGATGAGCAGCGTATGAAAACAGTCACCCTCCCCTCCGGCGAGCGCGTCCCCGCCTTTGGCCTGGGCGGCTGGAGCCTCGGCGACGATCGCGCCGCGCGCGCGGAGGAGATCGCGACGCTGCGGCTGGGCCTGGACCTGGGCGCGAGGCTGATCGATACCGCTGAAATGTACGGCGACGGCCGCTCCGAGGAACTTATAGCCGAGGCGATCGCTGGCCGGCGCGACGAGGTGTTTCTGGTGAGCAAAGTGTACCCGCACAATGCGTCGGCGAAAGGCGCGGTCGCTGCATGCGAGCGCAGCCTGCGCCGGCTGAGGACCGACCGCATCGACCTGTATCTATTGCACTGGCGCGGCAATGTCCCGCTCGCCGAGACGCTGCAGGCATTCATGCGGCTCAAGCAGGCGGGCAAGATCCGGCATTACGGCGTCAGCAATCTGGATCTCGGGGACATGCACGAGTTGTGGAAGCTGCCGGGTGGAGACGGTGTGGCGACGAACCAGTTGCTCTACAACCTCACGCGGCGCGGCATCGAGTGGGATCTGCTGCCCTGGCTGCGCCGGCGGGGCGTGCCTGTCATGGCGTATTCGCCGCTGGAGCAGGCGCGGCTCTTCGGCAAGCGCAAGCTCGCAGCGTTCGCCGAGCGCCACGGCATGACGCCGGCGCAGGCCGCGCTCGCCTGGTTGCTCGCGCGTGAGGACGTGATCGTGATTCCGAAGACCGGCCGGCGCGAGCGGCTGAAAGAGAATCTGGGTGCGCTCGACCATGTGCTGAGCACGGCGCAGCTGGCCGAACTCGATGGATTGTTTCCGCCGCCCGCTGGCGCAACTTCGCTGGAAATCCTCTGACCCGGTGCCTGTGCCGCCTGGCCGCCCCGGCCGAAAGGGTAGAATCCGGGCTGTCGCTCAACAGAGCCCGCCGTTTCTTCGAGGTCGCGTGAAAGTCGCCATCATTCCGGTCACCCCGTTCCAGCAGAACTGCTCGCTGCTGGTGTGCGAACAAACCAATAAAGCCGCGGTGGTCGATCCCGGCGGGGACCTGGAACTGATCCTCGATGCGGTGAAGGAGCAGGGCGTGGAGCTGGAGAAAATTCTGCTTACCCATGGGCACATCGACCACTGCGGCGGGACCGCGCAGCTGTCCAAACAACTCGGCCTGCCGGTCGAAGGCCCGCATGTCGACGACCGCTTCCTCATCGACGACTTGCCGCAGCAGGGCCTGCGCTTCGGCTTCCCGCAATTGCGCTCGTTCACGCCGACGCACTGGCTCTCAGGCGGCGACAGCGTATGCTTCGGCGAGGTGGAGTTGCAGGTGCGCCATTGCCCGGGCCACACGCCCGGCCACGTCATCTTCTTCAGCCCGGAGTACCGCCTGGCGCTGGTGGGCGATGTGCTGTTCGCCGGTTCGATCGGGCGCACCGATCTGCCGCGCGGCGATCACGCCACGCTCATCCGCTCCATCCGCGAGCAGCTCTGGCCGCTCGGGCGCGATGTAACCTTCGTTCCCGGCCACGGGCCGACCTCGACCTTCGGCGAGGAGCGCGAATCGAACCCTTTCGTCGCGGACAGCATCCTCGAACGCGCTCGACCTTGATCTGAGCGAAGCAGACGTGGGCGAGCCAAAGGTGAACGACCAACCCGATCTCGACGCCGAACTGCGCGAAGACGTGCGCCTGCTGGGGCGGCTGCTCGGGCGGGTGCTGCAGGAGCGCACCGGAGAGCCCGGTTACGCGCTGATCGAGAACGTGCGCCAGACCGCGGTGCGCTTTCGCCGCGCCGAGCCGGGCGAGGCCGGCCCGGTGCGCGCAGAACTGGCCGGGATACTCGACGGTCTGTCGCGGCGCCAGAGCCTGGATGTGGTGCGTGCATTCAGCTACTTCCTGCATCTGCTCAACATCGCCGAGGACCGCCACCAAAAGAGGAAACGCCGCGCCTGGCTGCGCGCCGGGTTGCCGCCGCGCGAGGGCAGCCTGGAGCGGGCCCTGGCACAATTGAAGGCGGCGGGCGTGGGCGCGGAGGCGCTCCAGGCATGGATAGCCGGCGCTCTCGTGAGTCCGGTGTTGACCGCGCATCCGACCGAGGTGAAACGCAAGAGCACGCTCGACTGCGAGCGCGAAATCGCGCGGCTGCTGGAGCGGCGCGATCGCGAGCAGTTGCTGCCCGGCGAACAGGCGCAACTCGCGCAGGAACTCTACACCTGGATCCTGACCCTGTGGCAGACGGCGATGCTGCGCCTGACCAAGCTGCGCGTGGTCGACGAGATCGACAACGCGCTTGCCTATTACCGCGACACCTTTCTCGAACAGATTCCGCAGCTGTATGCGCAAATGGAACAGGCCATCGCCCGGCACGCCGGCACGGCCAGGCATCTGCCGGTTCTGCTGCGCATGGGCTCCTGGATAGGCGGGGACCGCGACGGCAATCCCAACGTCGACGCCGAGGTGCTGCGCCTCGCGCTCGAACGCCAGGCGCGGCTGGCGTTTGCGCACTACCTGGAGCAGATCCACCTGCTCGGCGGGGAGCTCTCGATCGCCGCGCGCCTGGTGAACGTCACGCCCGAGCTCCTGGCGCTCGCCGATGCTTCCGGCGACGATTCCCCGTTCCGCCAGGATGAGCCCTATCGCCGCGCGCTGGCGGGCATTTATGCACGGCTGGCGGCGACGGCGCGCGCGCTCTGCGGCTATGTGCCGCCGCGCGAGCCGAATGCGGCGAGGGAGCCCTACCGTTCGAGCGCGGACCTGCGCGCGGACCTGGACACCATCGCCCGCTCGCTCGCCAACCACGGCTCCGCAGCTCTGGCCGAGCGGCGGCTGCAGCCGCTCGCGCGCGCAGTCGAGGTGTTCGGTTTCCATCTCGCTTCGCTCGACTTGCGCCAGAATTCGGCGGTGCACGAACGGGTGGTGGCCGAGCTGCTGCACCTCGCCGGCGTGCACGACGATTATGCGGCGCTCCCCGAGTCCGGGCGCGTGGACTTGCTGACCCGTGAACTGGCCGGCCCGCGGCTTTTGTACTCGCGCCACCTGCACTATAGCGCGACCGTGACGGGTGAACTCGAGATCCTGCAGGCGGCGGCGGACATCCACGCGCGCTTCGGCGCGATCGCGATTCAGAATTACATTATTTCGAACTGCGCCTCGGTAAGCGACCTGCTCGAAGTGGGATTGTTGCTGAAGGAAGCCGGGTTGCTCGCGCCGGGCAAGCCGGCGGGGCTGGCGCTCAACATCGTTCCGCTGTTCGAGACCATCGCCGACCTCGACCGCTGCGGCAGCATCATGTCCCAGGCGTTCGCGCTCGAACCCTATCGCCTCTGGCTCGATGCGCGCGGAAAAATCCAGGAGATCATGCTCGGCTACTCCGACAGCAACAAGGACGGGGGCTATGTCAGCGCCAACTGGGCCCTGTACCAGGCCGAAGCGAGCCTGGTCGAGGTGTTCCGCAAATACGGCATCCGCCTGCGCCTGTTCCACGGGCGCGGCGGCTCGGTCGGCCGCGGCGGCGGGCCCGCCTACGAGGCCATCCTGGCGCAGCCGCCGGGCAGCGTGGACGGGATGCTGCGCCTGACCGAGCAGGGCGAGATCATCGCCAGCAAATACGCCGACGCGCAACTGGGGCGCGAGAATCTGGAAACCCTGGTCGCGGCCACCCTGGAGGCGAGCCTGCTGCATGCGCACGGCGCCGAGGCGGCGACGCTGCAGTACGCCGAAGTCATGGACGCGCTCAGCGCGCATGCTTACCGCGCGTATCGCCAGCTGGTCTACGACACGCCCGGTTTCGTCGACTACTTCCGCATGACCACGCCAATCGCCGAGATCGCCGAGCTCAACATCGGCAGCCGGCCGGCGGCGCGCAAAGCCTCCTGGCGCATCGAGGACCTGCGCGCGATTCCCTGGGTGTTCAGCTGGGCGCAGTGCCGCGTGCTGCTGCCCGGCTGGTACGGGTTCGCCAGCGCCGTCGAGGCCTGGCTCGCCCAGAACCCGCAGGGCATGGACACCCTGAGGCAGATGTATCTGCGCTGGCCGTTTTTCCGCAGCGTCGTGTCCAATATGGACATGGTGCTCGCCAAGACCGACCTGTCGATCGCCTCGCGCTACGCTGAACTGCTGCAGGATGCGCAGTTGCGCGAGCAGGTGCTTTCGCGCATCGGCGCGGAGCTGAACGATTCAATCCGCTATCTGTTGCAGATCACCGGGCAGCCGGCGCTGCTCGCCGACAATCCGGAGCTTGCGCAAAGCATCCGCAGCCGCGTTCCCTATCTCGATCCGCTCAACCACCTGCAGATCGAGCTGCTGCGCCGCTATCGCGCGGGCGACACCGACGATCTGACCCGGCGCGGCATTCACTTGAGCATCAACGGGCTCACTGCCGGCCTGCGCAACAGCGGCTAGCCGCGCTGATTATCCGGTTCGGAGCCAACTACCGGTCGTGGCCGGGATTTGTCTGAGGCGGGCGTATGCGTGCCGGGGCCTGCGTGAGGAACCATCCGATAAGGAAGCTAAGACCGATGATCGCCACCGCCGCGCAGCCGAGCAGCAGTTCGTGTTCCGGTGCGTGGCCGGCGATGGCGGGAAAGAGGAACCTGGCCACGCCGTAGCTGCCCACCAGCAGGCTCAGGCCGGCGATGGCGAGGCCCAGCGCGCGCGATGCGATCAGGGCGCGGCGGTCGGCGCGCGCGAGCAGCTTCGCCACCCGCAGCCCGTTCACTCCGTCCGTGGTCATCATGCCGAGCGTGAACGCGGCGCCCAGCACCACGGAGAATCCCCAGCCCGCCATGCTGGAAGCGGTGAGCGAGAACAGCGCCAGCCGGTCGTTGGGCAGGGGATTCACTGCATCAGGCCCTGGTGCTCGATGAAACGCACGATGGTGTCCAGGCCCTGGCCGGTCTTGAGGTTGGTGAACACGAACGGGCGCTCGCCGCGCATTTTCCTTGCGTCGCGCTCCATCACCTCGAGCGAAGCGCCGACCATGGGCGCGAGGTCGATCTTGTTGATCACCAGCAGGTCCGACTTCATGATCCCGGGCCCGCCTTTCCTTGGGATCTTGTCGCCGGCGGCGACGTCGATTACGTACAGCGTCAGGTCCGAAAGTTCGGGGCTGAAGGTGGCGGCGAGGTTGTCGCCGCCGGATTCGATGAAAATGATGTCCAGGTCGCGGAACCTCTGGTTCAGCCGCGCCACCGCCTCGAGGTTGATCGAGGCGTCTTCGCGGATGGCGGTGTGCGGGCAGCCGCCGGTCTCGACGCCGAGAATGCGTTCGGGCGCGAGCGCGCCGTTCTTCACCAGGAATTGCGCGTCTTCCTCGGTGTAGATGTCGTTGGTGACCACGCCCAGCTGGTACTTGTCGCGCAGTGCCCGGCACAGCGAAAGCGTGAGAGCGGTCTTGCCCGAGCCCACCGGTCCGCCTATGCCGATGCGCAGCGGGTTGGCGCGTTGCGCTTCGGCTGTTGAAGCTTGCGCTTCGCTCATGCGATGCGTCTCCATCAAGAACGGAACAAACGACTGTATTGGGTTTCGTGCCGGCTGCACAGTATGGCGAAGCCGGGCGTGTAGTTGCAAAGATCGTCGTCGCCGAGGGCGGCGGCCTCATCAGCGACGCCGGGCAGCAGCGCCGCCAGCGATAGCAGTAGGCGCTGGCCGTCGGTCTGGCCGAGCGGCACCGATTTCAGCGCAGCCATGACCTGGTTCTCCAGCCAGGCCCACAGGTAAGCGATCAGGGCGCTGCGCGCCGGGATCCGCCATTGCACCACCGCGAAGGCAAAAGCGGCAGGAAACGTGATTTCCGTGATCGCGCGTAACTGCGCCAAAGGCGGTTCCTCGAACTCGCGCAGCTCGAGCAGCAGCCGCTGCAGCGAATAACCCATTTGCAGGGTCTCGGCGCGCAGCTCGGCACTTTCGCGCGTGCTGCGAAATATGTCGTTCCAGTGCGCCGCCCGCTCCAGATCGTCTGCCGACCAGGCGGCATGCAGGCGCCACCATATCGGCGCTTCCAGCCGCGCCACGGCGTAGGCGAGCACGTCGCTGATCCAGCCCCCGGCGCTCGCCGCATCGTGCACCAGGCCGGCCTCCACCGCGGCCTCCAGCCCCTGCGAATAGCTGTAGGCGCCGACAGGCAGAGTCGGGCTGGCGAGCTGCAACAGCCGTGCGAGCGCAAGGTCGGTGCTCATAGCCGCGTTCCGGTTATCGGGCTTGCCTGTTCGACGGTCGCTCGATGCTGCCTGGTGGTCATGGATTCTCAATAGTCCTTGGGTAGCAGAGCATTCCGGATTCCGGTGCACAGCCCGGAGCGCCATCGGCAACACCGCCATTCTATTGGATACCCGGCGGCGAAACGAGGTCTCATTGCGCGATGGGAGCGCTCGTGCGGGATCGGCTGGCGCCTGCTGTCTGTCGCGCCTGGCAGCGGCTCGTTCCGCAAAGCCGCCGTTTCGTCGCAAGTCGCTGGCCCGGCGCGCTCCGGCCGCGGAAACTGCCTCCATCACCAGCGTGATTCGATCACGCATTAGCTCATAAGGAAACATCATGGAACACGAACAACTCGTGCGCATCGCCCGCCGCCGCGCCGGCATGAAATTCGGTTTTTTCGTCCACCTCGTTGTGTTCATCGCGGTGAATGCGCTGCTCTTTGTCATCAACCAGCGGACTACGCCCGGCTACTCATGGTTCCCGTTTCCACTCGGCGGCTGGGCCGTCGGCCTGAGCATCCATGGCCTTGCGGTATACTTGTCCGGCTCCGGACTGCGCGAGCGCATGGTCGAAGATGAGTTGCGCAAGCTGGAATCGCGCCGCGCTCCGGGTGCGCGCTGAGCCGACCGAGGTCCGATGCCCATCTCTTCCCGTTCCGACGTGCCGCGCCATGTGCTCGGTACCATAGCGCTGTGCACGCTGATCGCGATTGCGCTCACGGCGTACGGGAGCAGGGGCTTCGGCACCAATCTGGTCTACAGCCTGTGCATAGGCCTTATCACCTACGCCACCATCAACATCTCGCGCCGCTGGCTGTGGCTGCACGGCGCCCCCGCGCTGGTGCCGGTGATCGGCCTCGCGCTCCTGGCTGCGCCCGTCGGATGGTTTGGCGGCAGCTTCCTCGCCAGCCTGCTGCTCGGCCAGCCCTGGGGACCCGGCACCCTGAGTCTGAACGCGATGCTCGGGTTCCTCGCGCTCACTGCGGGAGCGGGTCTGGGCGGCACGTTCATCTTCTGGACGCGCGAGCGGCTTGCCCAGGGCGAGCGCGCTGCGGCCGAGGCGCGCCTGAAACTGCTGCAGGCGCAGATCGAGCCGCATTTCCTGTTCAATACGCTGGCCAACCTGCAGGCGCTGATAGCCTCGGACCCGCAGCGCGCGCAGGCGATGCTGGCCCACCTCGACGCGTACCTGCGCGCGACGCTCGCCTCGACGCGCAAGGACCAGTGCACGCTCGCGGAGGAATTCGCGCTGCTGCGCGGCTATCTCGAGATCCTCGCGATCCGCATGGGCCCGCGTCTGGCTTACTCCCTCGACTTACCACCCGCTCTGGCATCGGCCAAGTTGCCGCCGATGCTGTTGCAACCGCTGGTGGAGAATGCGGTCAAGCACGGTATCGAGCCCAAGATGGACGGCGGCAAACTGTGCGTCGCGGCAAGCGCCGAAGGCAGGCAGCTCGTTCTGGTCGTCGAAGACAGCGGCCTGGGTTTCGGCGCCGCCTCCACTTCCGGCACCGGCGTCGGCCTGCTCCACGTGAAGGAGCGCCTTGCCGCGGTCTACGGTGATGCCGCCGCGGCCGAGATCGGTGAAACTGCGGGCGGCGGCGTGCGCATCACGCTGCGCCTGCCATATCCGGAATAGGTCCGCAAGAATGAACCCGCGCGCGCTCATCGCCGAAGACGAACCGCTGCTTGCCCAGGGCCTGAAGAACGCGCTCGCCCTCGCCTGGCCGGAGCTGCAGGTGATTGCGCTCGCGCCCAATGGAATCGAGGCGCTGCGCCTCGCAGAAGCCGAGCGCCCTGATGTGGCCTTCCTCGACATCCGCATGCCCGGCCTCACGGGACTGGAGGTGGCGGCGGAACTCGCCGACCGGCTGAACGAAGGCGAACCGGTGCCGTGCATCGTGTTCGTCACCGCCTACGACGAGTACGCTCTGAAAGCCTTCGACCTCGCGGCCGTCGATTACCTGTTGAAGCCGGTCGGCGCCGAGCGGCTGGCAAAGGCGGTTGAACGCCTGAAGGCGCAGTTGGCGGCGCCGAAGGAAGGGCTCGCCGAGCTTGTCTCCAAATTGCAGAAAGTGATGGGTGCCGGACCTATGGACGCGGGCAGGGGGCCGGGCGCGGCATCGGCTGACGCTACACTGAAAATCATCCGCGCTGCCGTCGGCAACACGGTGCGCATGATTGCAGTGGAGGAGGTCTGCTACTTCCAGGCCGCCGACAAGTACACCAGCGTGGTCACGCGCGACGCCGAAGTGCTGATCCGCACGCCGCTGAAAGAACTGCTAGCGCAATTGCCGCAGGATCGCTTCAGGCAGATCCATCGAGGCACTGTCGTCAATCTCGCCGAAGTTGCCGCCGCGGTGCGCGACGACGCCGGCCGCCTCTCCCTGCGGCTGAAGCAGCGCAAGGAAACCCTGCCGGTCAGCCGCGTGTACGCCGAGCAGTTCCGGCAGATGTAGGAAGACGCAGGAAGGCCTGGTTGGGCGGACAAGCCGGTGCACACCACGCTACTGCGTATCGCTTCTTCGGAGCCGGCCCGGAAAGGCGAAAGCGGTTTCTGCCCGAGGCCTTGGCGCCGTACATGGCGGTATCGGCGCATTTGAGCAAGGCATCCATGTCTTTTGCGTCGTGTGGATACAGGCTGATGCCGATGCTCAGCGTCACGCGTTGATGGTGGCCGCGGAACTCGTAGTCACCGCAGCAGGTCTGCAGCAGGTTCTCAACCGTCCCGATCGCAAGCGATGCGTCGGGGATCTGCTCGAGGATGATCACAAACTCGTCCCCGCCCAGGCGCGCGACAGTGTCGGTCTTGCGCAGACATTTTTGCAGGCGGACGGCAAGCTGGCGCAGCAGTTCGTCGCCGGCGTCGTGTCCGTAGGTGTCGTTGATGCGCTTGAAGTGGTCGACATCGATGTAGAGCAGGGCCAGGCCGCCGCGATTGCGCTGCGCCGCGGCCATGGCTCTGGACAGACGCTCGACGAACAGGTTGCGGTTGGGCAGGCCGGTCAAGTTGTCGTAGAACGCCAGCTTGTTCAGCACCTCGGTCAGCTTGAGCGCGCCGATATCCTGCAAGAAATGGATGAAATGGGAGATGTGTCCGCTGTTGTCGTGCAGCGGGCACGCCAACTCGAGTGCATGGCGGATTTCATCCGTTCCGGCCTTAAACTCAGTCTCACCTTGCCAGGATTTTCCGGTCAGCAGCATTTTCCTGATGATCCGCTCGGGGAATGCGTCGCTTCCCGACCTGAATTGCGCAAGATTCGCTCCCACTACCTGTTCAACGCTCAAGCCTAGCCATTGACGCAAGTGCGGGTTGGCGTATTCGATCGCGCCGTGCGGCAGCGTCACCGCCACGCCGATCGGGATCTGCTCGATCACTTTCGAAAGATCGTGTCCGTACCAAGTCACGCAATCCCCCTGCGGGTGGTCGCGCCGGATAGCTGCGCAAGTCAATGGAATATGTTACTGTCAGTTATCATAAAAAGCAACCGTTGATATCTGCTCGCGGCCTTGCTTGGTGATATTTTCCAAGCATGGTTCTCACCGACGAAAAACAGGGTTTCAGCAAGCGCTTCAAGGAGGCCATGCGCAAGATCCGCGTCGATGCGGACAGTCCCACGCAGGTCGCGCGCGAATTCAACCTGCGCTACCACGGCGATCCGGTGACGGCGCAGGCGATCCGAAAGTGGCTTGCCGGCAAGGCGCTGCCTTCGCAGGACAAGATCCGGGCCTTGGCCTTGTGGCTGGAGGTCACACCGCAATGGCTCAGATTCGGCGAAGCCGAGCGCAAGGAAGAGCGGGGCGGGGTGGCGGCGAAACAGGACCTTGCGCCTTATGCGGTGGATCCCGCCTGGGTGATGAAAAAGCTCGAACTGCTCGACGAGCCGCACAAAAAGATGGTGCTCGAGATGGTGCGCGCGCTGCTGCGGCTGGAAGGCAAGCAGTAACGCCGCATTCGTGCTGCGGCTCCAGCGGCGCAAGGAAATCCTGCCCGACAGCCGCGTGTTCGCCGAACTGTTCCGCCAGATGTAGGTCGGCGGGGGCTTTGACAGCGCTTGCGAAATATATATGTTAACGTATAATTCGCGCATGGTCAGCAGCGAAAAACCGCTCGAATGGATTGCGAGTAGTTACAAGGACCTGATGGCCTTGCCGGCCGACGTGCGGCGGTTCTTCGGTTACGCGCTATCCCTTGCTCAAGCTGGCGATCAACACGATGCGGCGAAGGTGCTTAAGGGCTTCGGGAGTGCTGGAGTGCTTGAGGTTGTCGAGGATGATGCCGGCGGCACGTATCGTGCCGTCTACACGGTGAGGTTCGAGGAGGCTGTGTTCGTCCTGCACTGCTTCCAGAAGAAGAGCAAGCGCGGGATCGCCACGCCGAAAGAGGATATGAACATCATTCGCGCCAGGCTGAAGGTGGCCGAGGCGCTTGCAAAGGAGCTACGAAATGAAGAAGCGGATCATTGACGGTATCGAGGTGCGGCGCAGCTCTGGCAACGTGTATGCCGATCTTGGCCTGCCTGACGCGGAAAGGCTCAAGATCAAAACGGGCTTGGTCGTCGAAATCAGGAAGGCCATGCGCCGCCTTGGGCTGACTCAACAAGAGGCGGCGAAGCGCATGGGGATCACCCAACCGAAGGTGTCCGACATGATGCGCGGCGACTTCTCCAATCTGTCCGAGCGAAAGCTAATGGATTGCTTGAATCGGCTCGGCTACGACATCGAAATCAAGGTGAAGCCGGCTTCCAAGCCTGTCGGGCATTTGATGTTGGCTATCGCTTGACGATGGTCGATAACAGCCGGTGAGTGTCGTCTTTGCCCCCGGCTAAGGTTTGAACCTGGGGCTTGCGGATTGTAAGTACCGAATCCGCTTCTCGTGTTTTTCCGGAAGTCAGCAATTTCGACGGCGCCGAGATAAACCTTGGAGAAGGTCGATGGTTTGCCTATCCATGCGCGACAGGCCGAGCGCCATTGACGTCCAGACGTCAAACGATTAGCATGCGTCGTTCCTCAACGCCGCCCGTCATGGATAGAAAACGCCCAGGAGAAGTACGAGACGCCATTGTGAGAGTGCTCGAGGCGCGCCCCCGTGGCGCGTCCGTGTCCGAGATTACGCAGCAAGTCACCTCCATGATCGGTGCCGTTCCAGCTTCATCGGTGAGGTCCTATCTGCAACTCAATACACCCGCGTTGTTCGCCCGGATGGATCGAGCCCAATACGTTCTAAAAGGGTTCTTGTACGAACCTGCGCCCAGTACCACAAAGGCCGCGCTGCGTACCTTCCAGCACGGGAAAGCGACGTTGGTTGGAGACGACTGTCTTTCCTGGTTCGAGCGTCAGCCTGTGAACTCGCTGCACGGAGTGGTGACCGATCCTCCATATGGCCTGCTCGAGTATTCGGACCTGGAGCAAGCGAAGCTCCGGTCCGGACGGGGCGGCATTTGGAGAATTCCGCCATCGTTCGACGGCGCGAAGCGGGCACCGTTGCCGAGGTTCACCGTTCTGAAGCCGACAGACCTGGACGCGCTCGAACAGTTTTTTACGGCATGGGCAACGCGGTTGCTGCCGATTCTTGTTCCTGGCGCCAACGTTGTTGTTGCGAGCAATCCGCTGCTGTCCTTCCTCGTTTCGAGCGCGCTTTCCCGGGCAGGCCTGGAGCGCCGTGGCGAAATCGTCAGATTGACGATGACCATGCGCGGCGGTGATCGTCCAAAGGCGGCGCATGTCGAGTTCTCGGATGTGAGCGTCATGCCGAGGTCCATGTGGGAGCCCTGGCTGGTATTTCGCAAGCCCATAGACGGTCGCGTACAGGACAACCTGCGTAAATGGGGCACCGGCGGATTCAGGCGGATATCTTCAGAGCGCCCGTTCGGCGATGTAATCGTCTCCGCGCCCACCCGCGCCACCGAGCGGGCGCTGGCTCAGCACCCGAGCCTCAAGCCGCAAGCATTCTTGCGGCAATTGGTTCGGGGGGTGTTGCCGCTCAGCAAGGGTATTGTGCTGGACCCGTTCGCAGGCTCCGGATCGACACTTGCAGCCTGCGAGGCTGTCGGCTACGAAAGCGTGGGCGTGGAGCGGGATCGCAAGTATTTCGATCTCGCGACCGAGGCTATACCGAAGCTGTCGAGATTAGCGCTGAAGCCCGGCTAAGCTCTATAGATCCAGCACTCGGGGAGATCGTCCCGGCCGCGCGAGTTCAGAACGCAAACAACGGCTGATCAGCGAGCAGCCGCGTTAGAGCTAACTGGCATTACCGTTGTCATCAAACAGGGGAACTTGCTTCTCAGAGTCCGGAAGCCGGATATCCGCAACACCGAGCGCTTGGATACCCACTCGCTTCGCGAGGCGCTGCACGCCACCATCTTCTGTGTAAATTTGCTGGGCGCCGTTGGCCTTGGCAATTGCCACGATTTGGTGGTCAAACTTAACCTTCGCCCAAGTGGCCGCTGAGCCTCCGCGTTTATCCCCAGCGGACAGATCGCGATTCAATGCTACCGCGCACTCAACGGCCGCTTTCTGATCGAACGGAGCCATATAAAAGACTGCGTGCCTTCTCAGCTCCTCCAGCACCGCTGACGCCGCAGCGCCGGCACGCGTCAAGTACTCTGCGAGCGCCGGTGTCGGAATTAGAACGCGCTCGTGCGATTCCTCAAGCGTTCTCACCAGATACTCGAGCTTCTTCTTATCCTCGGTTGATGTACGGCGATGGAATAGCTTGATTAATACGCCCGCGTCGAAGGCGACCATTTACGACCCCTCGCGAACATCTTTCAACTCCGCGAGAGGGTCGTCGTAATCATCCCAGGCATTCCCCTTTATCCCACGGATGGCCTCGATCGCCTCAGATAGCGGGGCAGCATCCAGGAGCTCGAACGTGTCAACGGTGAACTCTTCCAGCTCCCATTCGCCGTCTTGGCCGCGGATCGACTTTGCTGTTCCGGTCAGTCGAATAATTGGACCGAGATAATGTTTAGCAAGCTCTTTGGCCATGTTGCGATTTCGGGTATGGCAGTTCTTGTGAACGTTCCCTTGTTGATCTTGAATCCAGATCGGCACCGATTCATCGATGCCGCCTACCCTAATGACAATCCCGTCGAGAACCCCGGCTTCGTGAACCCGAAATGTTTGAGCGAGGGGGGCTTTTTTCCCGGGAAACTTGATAATCGTCGCGGTCCCCTTCCTGAGGGCTCCGGTTGAGTCGTCGTCACGGAGCATGCGATTAATCGTGCGAAAGGCCTTGGCAATATCCGGGGGCGCATCTGGACTGTCCGCAACTTGAAGGCGCGAATGCACTTTCGGCGACGCCTGAGGTTCGATCCAGGCTTGAAGAACGGCGCTCCCCTTTTTGACCTTGTCGAAGTGCACCCGCTCAGCGTTTGAAAAAAGCTGAGCGAGCTCGGCCATGTACTCCGCGAGGCGCATCATTGGCAGCGTTTCCGGCGTGAGCCCATCGATCTTGAAAGTCAGTATCTCTTTTTTCATATGGCCATCTTCACCAATAGCGATTGCGGCTTCCCCAACCCACTATAAAAGGGTAACACGCGGCCGGCGCGAGTGAAAGCGCCGGCTCGTGGACTGGTTGTGGCGCGGCGAGTGACACTAATTGCAAAAAACGCCCGGAATTATGCAGTTGTTGGTAAGTTGACGCCCTTCGATCAACGGCTAGACTTTGAGTCTTTTCGACGTTGAGCAGGTTCGAGTCCTTTCGGGCATGCCTGCCAAAATGAATCCGGGCAGTGGGTTGAGGCGCTAATAGTGCCCGCACAAGACGGTTCGTGCTCGGATGGATTTTCCTATTCTTTCTTCTCATACTGGTGAATCTTGCCGCCGTGCCCGGCCTCGTCGTGGTGCCCATGGCCGCCGCCATAGGCGCCGGATTCCGGTTCGAACGGCGCTTCCAGTTCCTCAACTTTCGCATCCAGCCCGAGCAGCATGTCGCGGAGCACGTGATCGGCGGCGATGCGCAGGTACCCATCGCCGATCTCGACCGGCACATGGCGATTCCCCAGGTGATAGGCGGCGCGCGTGAGCTCGAACTGGTCGGCGCAGGTGATGTGCAGCACCTGCTCCGGTGCGGCTGATACCTGAACCACACGGCCATCTTCGCTCTGCAGGCATTCGCCGCCGCGCAAAATCGCGCCGCGCTCGGTCTTCAGCACTGTCTCCTCGCCCGAGACGAGACGGGTGCGCAGCCGGCTCCTGATGCGCAGGTCGAAAGGCAGCAGCAACTCGCCGTAGGGATGATCAACGGGTTCGCAGCGGCTTATCAGCGTCAACATCGGAATCTGCTTCGTGAATCAAACAAAAGCAGATTCCTCAGCCTTCGGCTTCGGAATGACAGTTCTTGGCATTGTCGTTCTGCAACGCGCTCTCAGAACAGGAAATAGCGCTGCGCCATCGGCAGCACCTTGGCCGGCTCGCACGTGAGCAGCTTGCCGTCGGCCTTGACCTGGTAGGTCTCGGGGTCGACCTCGATCTTCGGCTTGTAGTCGTTGTGGATCATGTCCTGCTTGCCGATCTTGCGTGTGTTGCGCACGGTGACCAGCGGCTTTTTCAGCCCCAGTGACGCGATCTTGGGGTTCTTCAGCGCCGCTTGCGATACGAAAGTGACCGAGGTGGCGAGCGCGCCGCCGTAAGCGCCGAACATATAGCGGTAATGCACCGGCTGCGGCGTCGGGATCGAGGCGTTCGGGTCGCCCATGGCCGCGGCGGCGATCATGCCGCTTTTCAGGATCAGTGTAGGTTTCACGCCGAAGAACGCGGGTTTCCACAGCACCAGGTCCGCGAGCTTGCCCGGCTCGACCGAGCCTACCGCATGGGCGATGCCGTGGGTGATCGCCGGATTGATGGTGTACTTGGCGATGTAACGCTTCACGCGGAAGTTGTCGTTGCCGGCCGTATCCTCGGTGAGCGCGCCGCGCTGCAGCTTCATCTTGTGCGCAGTTTGCCAAGTGCGAATGATCACTTCGCCGACGCGGCCCATGGCCTGCGAGTCCGACGACAGCATGCTGAACGCGCCCAGGTCGTGCAGGATGTCCTCGGCGGCAATGGTCTCGCGCCGGATGCGCGACTCGGCGAAGGCCACGTCCTCGGCGATCGCGGCATCCAGGTGGTGGCAGACCATCAGCATGTCCAGATGCTCGTCGATGGTGTTCACCGTGTACGGCCGCGTGGGATTGGTCGAGGAGGGCAGCACGTTGGCTTCGCCGCAGACGCGAATGATGTCGGGCGCGTGGCCGCCGCCGGCGCCCTCGGTGTGATAGGTGTGGATGGTGCGGCCCTTGAACGCGGCGACCGTGGCTTCGACGAAACCCGATTCGTTCAGGGTGTCGGTGTGGATCGCCACCTGCACGTCCATCTCGTCCGCGACCGCCAGGCAGCAGTCTATCGCCGCCGGCGTCGTACCCCAGTCCTCGTGCAGCTTGAGGCCCATCGCGCCGGCGACGACCTGCTCCCTCAGCGCCGGCTTCAGGCTGGCATTGCCCTTGCCGAGGAAGCCGAGATTCATCGGGAAGGCCTCCGCCGCCTGCAGCATGCTGTACAGGTGCCAGGGACCGGGGGTGCAGGTGGTGGCGAAAGTGCCGGTTGCCGGGCCGGTGCCGCCACCCAGCATGGTGGTCACGCCGGACATCAGCGCCTCTTCGATTTGCTGCGGGCAGATGAAATGAATGTGGCTGTCGATGCCGCCGGCGGTGACGATCATGCCTTCGCCGGCAATGATCTCGGTGCCGGGGCCAATGACGATATTCACCGCCGGCTGGATGTCGGGGTTGCCCGCCTTGCCGAGCGCGGCGATGCGCCCGTTCTTGATGCCGATGTCGGCTTTGACGATGCCCCAGTGGTCGACGATCAGCGCGTTGGTGATCACCGTGTCGGCGCAGTCCTTGGAAGCCCTCTGGCTCTGGCCCATGCCGTCGCGGATCACCTTGCCGCCGCCGAATTTCACTTCCTCGCCGTAATGGGTGTAATCCTTTTCGACTTCGATCCACAGCTCGGTGTCGGCGAGCCGCACCCGGTCGCCGGTGGTCGGGCCGAACATTTCCGCGTAGGCCTGGCGTCCGATCTTGAGGCTCATTTCGGGCTCCCCGTCAGTTTGCCCATGACCTTGCCCTGGAAGCCGTACACTTCGCGCGTGCCGGCGAGTTCAACCAGTTCGACCGTACGCGACTGGCCCGGCTCGAAGCGCACCGCGGTGCCGGCGGCGATGTTGAGGCGGGTGCCGTAGGCGGCGGCGCGGTCGAACTCGAGCGCGTCATTGGTCTCGTAGAAGTGATAGTGCGAGCCAACCTGGATCGGCCGGTCGCCGCTGTTCGCGACCTTGAGCTTGACCGTCCTGCGTCCGGCGTTGAGTTCGATCTCGCCGGGTTTGATGTTCATTTCGCCTGGAATCATGGCGCCTCCTCGACTAGACGATGGGGTGGTGCACGGTGACGAGCTTGGTGCCGTCGGGGAAGGTGGCTTCGACCTGGATCTCTGGGATCATTTCCGGCACGCCTTCCATCACGTCGGCGCGCGCGAGCAGGGTAGTGCCGAAACCCATCAGCTCGGCCACGCTCCTGCCGTCGCGCGCCCCTTCCATGATGGCCGCGCTGATAAAGGCCACCGCCTCGGGGTAGTTGAGCTTCAGCCCGCGCGCGCGGCGCCTTTCGGCCAGCAGCGCGGCGGTGAAAATCAGCAGCTTGTCCTTTTCGCGCGGTGTCAGTTCCATCCTCGTCCTTTCCTACGTTGCCCAGATGCGCGGCAGCACCGCCGTGCGTCCAGTGAGCGCCGGTCGCAGCAGGGACCACAGCGCAATAAAGTACTGCATGGCTGCCTCGCTGCTGTGACCCAGGTAGCGCGCCAGCAGGATGCGCGGCAGCACGGTGATGCCCGAATGTTCTCCCGCTTCGGGCGCGATGTTGCGGCAGTCATCAAGCAGCTCTTTCCCGATGTCTTTTCCCGCGGCTATGAATGTTGCGCTCACCGTGCAGCCTGCCAAACCCGCCGCGGATGCAAGCATGGCGTCGTCGCCGGCGAGGCGGGCGTATTCGCACCACAGCCGCCGGCCCTGCTGCCACACCTCGGTGCGCTGGCGCAACTCACCCGAGTTGAAGCGCTCGCCCGATGCGGTGCGTCCCATGCAACTCATCTCCCAGCCCAGGTACAAGCCCTCCTGATGCAGCCGGACTTCGGTTTTCGTTTCCGCGCGCGCCGCATCGAACACGATGGCCGGCTGTGGCAACCACTCGAGCACTGCGCCGCGCCCGAGGTCGAAATGCTGTACCAGGCTCGCTTTCGGCCCCGTGCTCTTGTACCACTTGCCCGCGCCCGGAGTGGTCAGCAGCGCGGCCGCGCCCTCGCCCAGGCGCAGCTCCAGCTTCAGGGCGTCGCCCGCGGCGATGCCGCCGGGCGGGTGCACGATGATGCTGTGGCATACCGCCTCGCCCTCGGGATAAAGCGCTTTTTGCACCAGCAGCGGCCCGCTGTGCTCGCGTCCGGACAGCGCAGTACGCCCGCCCTGCCGGGTGTACTCCAGCGCGAGCCGCGCCTGCCAGGCTGCTTCGACCGTAACCATGAACAAACTATAACGCGAGGCAGGCTTTTACGTCGTCCCGCTCCATGTCCGCGCCCGCCCCGCTCCTGATCACCTCGCCGCGCGACATCACCACATAGTGGTCGGCAAGCGAGCGGGCGAAATCGTAATACTGCTCCACCAGCAGGACCGCCATCTCCCCCCGCCGGGCGAGCAGGCGGATCACGCGCTCGATGTCCTTGATGATGGAAGGCTGTATGCCCTCGGTGGGTTCGTCCAGGATCAGCAGCCGCGGCTGCATCGCGAGCGCGCGGCCGATGGCGAGCTGCTGCTGTTGCCCGCCGGACAGATCGCCCCCGCGCCGGCCCAGCATGTCCTTGAGTACCGGGAACATGTCGAAAATCTCCGCCGGAATCGCTGCGCCGCGGCCCTTGGTCGCGAGGCCCATGAGCAGGTTTTCCTCCACCGTCAGGCGGGGAAATATTTCGCGCCCCTGGGGCACGTAAGCGATGCCCAGGCGCGCGCGCGCGTAGGGCGTGAGGGCGGTGATGTCCTCGCCGGCCAGCGCAAGCGTACCGGATTTGACTGGCACCAGCCCCATCAGGCATTTGAGCAGCGTGGTCTTGCCCACGCCGTTTCTCCCCAGCAGCGTGGTGCAGCCCATGGGAATGTCGAAGCTGACGCCGCGCAGCGTGTGGCTGCCGCCGTAGTATTGGTTGATACCTCTTATGCTCAGCATTGTTCAGTACCGCTTCTCAAGCGCTCTCGCATGCCGCGAGCGGAATTGCGCGCTGCGCGCGCCAACCGTGTTTTCCACGCGGAGGTAAAGCGTGTCCGCGCGGAAAACACGGTTACGGTAAACACCGGAACCGTTATCGGGGCTTTCCACGAGATCACCGCTTGTGCGCGGACACGCTTTACCTCCGCGCACAAGCGGTGATCCGCGCGGACGGGCCGCCGTCCGCGCAAGCCTGGCGCCGACTTGCGCGTCGGCCGCGTGCATCTGCGCTTCGCCGAGCTTAAGCCCTTGCGCGCTGCGCGCGCCAACCGTGTTTTCCACGCGGAGGTGAAGCGTGTCCGCGCGGAAAACACGGTTACGGTTAAGACCAACTACAGCTTGGGTTTTCATACAAGATCGTTGATTGCGTGCGGATGTGCTTTTCATCCGCACGCAATCAACGATCCGCGCGGACAGTTTTTCGTCCGCGCAAAATAAACGCTTTGCGGCAAGGCAGGTGCGCTTCACGTCGTCACGTATCAACACTGGTCAGCGTCCCAGATACACTTCGATTACGCGCGCGTCGTTTTGCACCTCGCCCATGCTGCCTTCGGCGAGTACGCTGCCCTCGTGCAGTACCGTCACCTTGTGCGCGATGCCCGCGACGAAATCCATGTCGTGCTCGACCACCACGACCGAGTGCCTGCCGGCCAGGGTCTTGCACAGTTCGCCGGTGCGCTCGGTTTCCTCGTCGGTCATGCCGGCCACCGGCTCGTCCAGCAGCAGGACGCGCGGCTCCTGCATCAGCAGCATGCCGATCTCCAGCCATTGCTTCTGGCCGTGGGACAGCAGCCCGGCAAATCGATCGGCCTCGCCGGCGAGATGGATCAGCGCGAGCGTGTCGGCGATGCGGTCGCGCTGCGCCGTATCGAGCCGCGCACTGAGGCTGGCGCGCACGCGCTTGTCGCATTTCATTGCCAGCTCCAGGTTCTCGAATACGCTGTGCTGCTCGAACACGGTCGGTTTCTGGAATTTGCGGCCTATGCCGGCGTGGGCGATTTCCGCTTCGGTCAATTTGGTGAGATCGATGGTCTGGCCGAAGTACACGGTACCCGAATCCGGCCGGGTCTTGCCGGTGATCACGTCCATCATGGTGGTCTTGCCCGCGCCGTTGGGGCCGATGATGCAGCGCAACTCGCCGTCGTCTATGTCCAGCGACAGCTTGTTGAGCGCCTTGAAGCCGTCGAAGCTGACGCTGATGTCCTCCAGGTACAGGATCGTCTTGTGCGAGACGTCGACCCCGGGGGCGAGGACCCGCCCCCCCGCCGCCGCGCCGCCGCCGAAGGAATCCGGATCGCTGGTCGCCGCGGCATTCACGCGCGCTTGCCCCGCGAGGATTTCAACAGCCCGATCACGCCCTGCGGCAGGAACAGCGTGACCAGGATGAACAGCAGGCCGAGGAAGAACAGCCAGTATTCCGGGAACGCGACGGTAAGCAGGCTTTTCGCGCCGTTCACCAGACCCGCGCCCAGAATCGCGCCGACCAGGCTGCCGCGCCCGCCCACCGCCACCCAGATCGCGATTTCGATCGAGTTCGCGGGCGACATTTCGCTCGGGTTGATGATGCCCACCTGCGGCACGTAGAGCGCGCCTGCGATGCCGCAGATCACCGCCGATGCGGTCCAGATGAACAGTTTGTAGTGCACCGGGTTGTAGCCGGAGAACATCACGCGCGACTCGGCGTCGCGGATCGCGGTGAGCACGCGGCCGAACTTGGACGTGACTATGGCGCGCGCGAACAGCAGCGTGAGGATGAGGGCGGCGCCGGTCGCCATGAACAGCGCCATGCGCGTCTGCGAAGTCGCAATGGTATGGCCGAGAATGCGCTTGAAGTCGGTGAAGCCGTTGTTGCCGCCGAAGCCGGTGTCGTTGCGGAAGAACAGCAGCATGAATGCGAAGGTGAGCGCCTGGGTGATGATGGAAAAGTACACGCCCTTGATGCGCGAGCGGAAGGCGAAAAAACCGAACACGAAGGCGAGCAGCCCGGGCACCAGCACCACCAGCAGCGCCGCATACCAGAAGTGGTCGGTGAAACTCCAGTACCAGGGGTAGGCTTTCCAGTTGAGGAACACCATGAAGTCGGGCAGGTCGCTCTGATACTGGCCCTCGCGGCCTATCATGCGCATCAGGTACATGCCCATCGCGTAGCCGCCGAGGGCGAAGAACAACCCGTGGCCCAGCGAAAGGATGCCGGTGTAGCCCCAGATCAGGTCCATCGCCAGCGCCACGATGGCGTAGCACATGATCTTGCCGGTCAGCGCCACGGTGTAGTCGGAGATGTGGAACAGGCTGCCCTTGGGCAATGCCAGATTGGCGAGCGGAAACAGCACGAACAGCACCAGTGCGCACATGCCGAGCATGGCCCAGCCCCTGCGGCCGTAGAGCCTGCCTATGATGGAGGCCAGCGGCCCCATCAGCCCTCCGCCATGCGGCCCTTGAGGGCGAACATGCCCTGTGGGCGTTTCTGGATGAAAACGATGATGAACGCGAGAATGGCGATCTTGGCCAGCACCGCGCCCGACCAGGCTTCGAGGAACTTGTTGGCCATCCCCAGGCCGAGCGCGGCGTACACCGTTCCTGCGAGCTGGCCGACGCCGCCCAGCACCACCACCATGAACGAATCCACGATGTAGGTCTGGCCGAGGTCGGGGCCGACATTGCCGATCTGCGACAGCGCGCAACCGGCGAGTCCGGCGATGCCCGAGCCCAGGCCGAAGGCGAGCGTGTCCACGCGCGCAGTCGGCACACCTACGCAGCTCGCCATGCCGCGGTTCTGGGTGACCGCGCGCACGAACAGGCCCAGGCGCGTGCGCGCGAGCAGAAACCACACCAGCAGCAGCACCGCAAACGCAAAACCGACAATAATGACGCGGTTCCACGGCAATAAGACATTGGCGAGGATTTCCACGCCGCCGGACATCCATACGGGGTTTTCCACCTGCACGTTCTGCGCGCCGAACAGGGTGCGCACCGTCTGGATCAGGATCAGGCTGATACCCCAGGTGGCCAGCAGGGTTTCCAGCGGACGGCCGTAGAGGAAGCGGATCACGCTGCGCTCTAGCGCCATCCCGACCAGGGCCGATGCGAAGAACGCGACCGGCACGGCCGCGAGCAGGTACCAGCCGAACAGGCCCGGCGCCTGCGTCCGAAACAGATTCTGCACCAGATAGGTGCCATAAGCGCCGATCATGATCAGCTCGCCGTGCGCCATGTTGATCACGCCCATCAGCCCGTAGGTGATCGCGAGTCCCAGCGCGGCCAGCAGCAGGATGGAACCGAGGCTGATGCCGGTGAAAACCTGGCTGATGCGCTCGCCTGCGGAAAGCCGCGACTGCACCGATTTCAACGAATCCTGCGCCTCGGCGCGGACACCGGCGTCGGGCTCCGCGTAGCTGTCGCCCTTTTTTTCCAGCAGGCCGAGCAGCAGCGTTTTTGTATTGGGGTTGTCGCTTTGCGCAAGCGCCCTGACGGCGGTCATGCGCACGCCCGCGTCGGCGCTCTTCAGCTGAACGCTCGCCTGCACCAGCGTGAGCAGGTTCCTGATCTGCGGGTCGGTCTCGCGCGCCAGCGCGGTGCCGATCAGGGGCAGCATTTCCTCACCCGCGCCGTCCGCCAGTGTTTTGACCGCAGCCAGTCGCGCCGCCGGATCGGTGGAAGCGAGCTTGAGCGCGCCGCGCGCCGCCTCCAGCGTGCCGCGCAAGCGGTTGTTCACTATCGGGTCTTCGAGGTCCGCGGGTAGCGGGTCGACCTTGTCGCCGCTCGCGGCGTCGACTGCCCGCGTATCCTTCACGATGAGCACGCGCTTGCCGCCGGCCACCTGCACTTCGCCGTCGAGCAGCGCCTGAAAAAAGATTTCGACTCCGGCATCTCCCGACGCGACCAGCTTGGCCACGGCGGCAACCTGCTCGTCGCTTTCGCCCGCAGCCACCGCCAGCACCAGGTCGGCGGGCAGGGCCCAGGCCGGATGCGCGCAGCAGAGGAAGGCGGCGAGGCCCAGGGCCTGCGCGATTTTTTTCAGGAACATGGCACCTTTTACGAGTCTGTAACAAGACGAGGGGACGTATCCCCTCGTGTTCACCTAAACCGGGCCGTAACAAAAGGATTTTTGTCACGGGTTCTTGAACGGCGGGTTGCGGCGCCGCCGCAGCCCGCCAGCCTGCGCTTACTTCTTGGCCACCTTGACCGGCTCGTCCTTCTTGCCCACGTTCTCGGGGATAAAGGGACTCCAGGGCTGCGCCTTGACCGGACCCTTGGTCTTCCAGACAACGTTGAACTGGCCGTCGGCCTTGACTTCGCCAATGAACACCGACTTATGCAGGTGGTGGTTCTTCGCGTCCATGGTCGAGGTGATGCCCGAGGGCGCGGTGAAGGTCTGGCCGGCCATCGCGGTAATCACCTTGTCCACTTCGGCCGACTTGGCTTTCTCGACCGCCTGCTTCCACATGTTGATGCCGATGTACGCGGCTTCCATGGGGTCGTTGGTGAGAGGCTTGTCCGCGCCGGGCAGCTTTTTCGCCTTGGCGTAGGCGGCCCATTTCTTCCTGAACTCGTCGTTGGCCGGCGCCTTGATCGACATGAAGTAGTTCCAGGCGGCGAGGTGGCCCACCAGCGGCTTGGTGTCCACGCCGCGCAGCTCCTCTTCACCCACGGAGAACGCAACCACGGGCACATCGGTCGCCTTCAGGCCGGCGTTGCCCAGTTCCTTGTAGAACGGGACGTTGGAATCGCCGTTGATGGTGGAGACCACGGCGGTCTTGCCCCCGGCGGCGAACTTCTTGATGTCGGCGACGATGGTCTGGTAGTCGGAATGGCCGAACGGGGTGTACTTCTCGTCGATGTCCTTGTCCTGTATGCCTTTGGAGTGCAGGAAGGCGCGCAGGATCTTATTGGTGGTGCGCGGATAGACGTAGTCGGTGCCCAGCAGCACGAAGCGCTTGGCGCCCCCGCCTTGCTTGCTCAACAGGTATTCGACCGCCGGGATGGCCTGCTGGTTGGGCGCGGCGCCGGTGTAGAACACGTTCTTGGACAGCTCTTCACCTTCGTATTGCACCGGGTAGAACAGCAGCCCGTTCAGCTCTTCGAACACCGGCAGCACCGACTTGCGCGACACCGAAGTCCAGCAGCCGAAGACCACGGCCACTTTGTCCTGGCTCAGGAGCTGGCGCGCCTTCTCCGCGAACAGCGGCCAGTTCGAGGCCGGATCGACCACCACCGGCTCAAGCTTCTTGCCGAGTACGCCGCCCTTGGCGTTGATCTCGTCTATCGCCATCAGGGTCACGTCCTTCAGCACGGTTTCGCTGATCGCCATGGTGCCCGAAAGCGAATGCAGGATGCCGACCTTGATGGTGTCGGCGGCCAGGGCGTACTGCCCCGGAATCAAGGACGCTGCCGCAACGACCGCGCCTGCTGCAACACTTTTTACAAAATTTCGCCGTTCCATATTTGCATCTCCCTTGAAAAACAAACGATGAACCAACTGCCTGGGCTTGCGCGATTTATCAGGCAGGTCATCGGGAAATGAGCACGGTCTGTGCCAGGCAGCGCAAACGCGCAGTTTCTGCCGACTAAATGGCTGTTTATAAAATGGATGAGGCGTCGGCCCCGCGCGGGGCGACACAGCTTCGCAGAATCGTTGCCGCGCATCTGAGCATTGTTGGTGCGCCAAACGGCGCATGTGCACCAAATGGCGGCATGAGACCTGATCGCGGTCAGCGGCTACTGCGTGCTGATGTCGATGACCCTGAACCTGGACCGCACGCCGGTCCACGGCGAGGGCAAGCCGCCGCTACGGCCGCTGCCGCGATAGCGTTGACTGCAGCCTGCGCCAGACGCCGCGCAGGCCGCGCCAGATCTTCGGCAGCAACCAAGCCGCCACCAGCAGGAATATCGCCAGGCCGGCGAAAAAATACAGCGGATGCACGAACGCGGTCCACAGACCGCCGAGCAGCAGGGCTTCCTCGCCGAACGAAGCGGTCCAGTTGGAGACGGGTTCGGGCGAGGTGTTGATGAGTGCGCGGCTGCCGGCCTTGGTGAGGTGCACCGCGGAGGTGAGGGCGCCGCCGAGGATCGCCGCGGCGAGGATCAGCGCGGGATCCTGGTCGGCGAGCGCAAGCGCCGCCAGCAGCGCGCCTGCGGGTATGCGGATGAAGGTATGCGCCGCGTCCCACAGCGTGTCGAAACCCGGCACTTTGTCGGCGAAGAACTCGATGAAGAACATGAAGCCGGAAGCGCCGAGCACTGCCGGATGAATCAGCAGGCTCAGAGTGTGAGGCAATTCGACATAGCCCAGGCGCGCCATCAGGCCGGCGAGGAACAGCACCGCGTACAACCTGATGCCGCTGCCCCAGGCCAGGCCTGCGGCGAGCGCGACCGATTGGAGCGTGTCCATCCGGCTATTGTAGCTGCGCCAGCGGATGTACCCCTCGTTCCCGAAATAGGCTCTAGAATGAAAAATATGAAATTCAAGTTGGCGATCGCGGTGCTGGCGACCTTCCCGCTGCTCACTGGCTGTGCCGGCGCCACTATCGGCCTGCGCAGCACCCACTCGCCTTCGATGGAAAGGAGCGCGCCGCCGCCGGGTAGCTCCTACTCCCACGGTTCGGCGGCGATTCAGGCGGACGTGCGCCCCGGTGCGTTTTTCGGCATGATGTTCCTCGGCTACATGATGGCGGGCATTCAGGACGATTACCTGAGTTGGGGTTTCGGCCCCGCCTGGCGCAAGCCGCCGCCGCTGGCCGAGGGCCGCACCATTGCCGAGCGCGATTGCAGCCGGCCGATGGAGGCGCCCAGCGCCAACCTGCGCTGCAACTAGGCCGGCCTGCGCCACGTCCGCGGCCGGGCTCTGTCCGGTGGTGATAAACTGAGAACGTCGTCAGGATTGCACCGCAATCCCGCGAATATGAAAAGGTCTGTCGCGCCATGCTGCGAAGCACCAAAATCGTCGCAACCCTGGGGCCCGCGTCGAACGATTCCGAGACTCTCGAGCGCATGTTCCGTGCGGGCGTGGATGTGGTGCGCTTCAATTTTTCGCACGGCACGGCGGAGGATCATCTGCAGCGCGCCGAGATCGTGCGCGAGCTTTGCCGCAAGACCGGCCGCACCGTGGGCATCATGGGCGACCTGCAGGGCCCGAAGATCCGCGTCGGCAAGTTCAGGGACGGCAGGATCACGCTCAAGGCGGGTGACGCCTTCATTCTCGATGCCGACTGCGAGCTCGGCGACGGGGGGCGCGCCGGCCTGGACTACAAGGAGCTGCCGCGCGACGTGAGCGCGGGCGACGTGCTGCTGCTCGACGACGGCCGCATCGAATTCGAAGTGGAGCGGGTCAGCGGCAACCAGATCCACTGCCGCGTGCACCACGGCGGCGTGTTGTCGAACAACAAGGGCATCAATCGCCGCGGCGGCGGGCTCACTGCCCCCGCGCTGACGACCAAGGACATGGACGACATCCGCACCGCGGCGTCGATCAAGGTGGACTTTCTCGCGGTGTCGTTTCCCAAGTCGAGCGCGGACATGTACATGGCGCGCCAGTTGCTGCGCGCCGCCGGCGGAGAAGCCTTCCTGATCGCCAAGATCGAGCGCGCCGAAGCGGTCGCGCCCGGCGCGCTGGAGGACATCATGTCGGCCTGCGACGGCATCATGGTGGCGCGCGGCGATCTCGCAGTCGAAGTCGGCGACGCCTCGGTGCCAGCGCTGCAAAAACGCATGATCCGCATGGCGCGCGAGAACAACAAGCTCACCATCACCGCGACGCAGATGATGGAGTCCATGGTTGCGAGCCCGGTGCCCACCCGCGCCGAGGTGTCCGACGTCGCCAATGCCGTGCTCGATGGCACCGACGCGGTCATGCTCTCGGCCGAGACCGCGACCGGCCAGTATCCGGTCGAGACCGTTTTATCGATGAGCCGCATCTGTGTCGAAGCGGAAAACTCGGCGCCGGTCACGCTCGATCGCGAGTTTCTCGATCGCGTGTTCACCCGCGTCGACCAGTCGATCGCGATGGCGGCGCTGTTCACCGCTTTCCACCTGAAGGTCAAAGCCATCGCGGCGCTGACCGAGTCGGGCTCGACCGCGCTGTGGATGTCGCGCCTGAACTGCGGCGTGCCGATCTACGCGCTGACCACGCGCACCTCCACGCGCTACCGCTGCGCGCTGTTGCGCGATACCTATCCGCTGATGGTGAACTACGCCGGCAGCGACCGCGAGGAGCTGCTGGAGGAGGCGGAAAACGTGCTGTTGCGCGCCGGCCTGGTGCAAAAGGGCGACCTGATCGTGCTCACCATCGGCGAGCCCATAGGCAAGGCCGGCGGCACCAACACGATGAAAATCGTGCGCGTAGGTGAACATAGACGATCATGACCGGGCTCGCGCGCACGATTTCGGCGCAGGCTAACTTTCGCGCAGCGAAAGTTAAGCGCGCAGGGCGCGCGGCCGCAGCCAAAACCGTCAAGGTCGGCGACCATCGCCGGGCCTGAACTGTATACGGCGTCGCAAATTCCGTCGCATCCGACGAGTGGAGTTGCGCGCTGCGCGCGCCAACCGTGTTTTCCGCGCGGATGAAAAGCGCATCCGCACAGAAAACACGGTTATGGTTAGCACCAAACGCAGCCGGGGGGTTATACAAGATCGCCGATTGCGCACGGATGTGCTTTTCATCCGCGTAAAATCGCGACTTTGCAAGAACGGCGGGCGCGAATTAAGGCGCCACGTATGGCCGCCCGGGGCCGGTATTGCGCCGAATTAACCGCTTGGTTAATATTCGCGGATCGCATTTTCTGACGGCGAACCTTCCCTTGAAACTTCCCGAGCGTTTTACCGACGTCGCGCATCTCGAAGCGGTCATGACCACGCCTGCGCCCGAGCTTGGCGCCGACCTGGAGCGGCTGTCCGGCGATATCCTGATCCTCGGCGTCGGCGGCAAGATGGGGCCCACGCTTGCGCGTCTCGCGCGGCGCGCCGCGCCGGACAAGCGCGTGGTCGGCGTGGCGCGCTTCACCGAGCCCGGGCTGCGGCAGAAGCTGGAAGCCGGGGGCGTGGAGTGCATCGCCTGCGACCTGCTCGAGCGCGAGCAAGTCGAGCGCCTGCCGCGAATCGAGAACGTGGTGTTCATGGCCGGACGCAAGTTCGGATCGAGCGGACGCGAGGACCTCACCTGGGCGATGAACGTGATGGTGCCGGCGCAGGTGGCCGAGGTTTTCCGCGCCTCGCGCATCGTCGCCTTCTCCACCGCCTGCGTCTATCCGTACGTGGACGTGGACTCGGGCGGCGCGACCGAGGCGTTGCCGGCGATCCCGCCCTCGGGCGATTACGCCAATTCCTGCGTCGGGCGCGAGCGCATGTTCGAGTATTTCTCGCACAAGCACGGAACCAAGGGGCGCTTGCTGCGCCTGGAGTACGCGATCGACATGCGCTATGGCGTGCTCCACGACGTCGGCAGGAAGGTGTTTGCCGGCGCCACTATCGATCTCACCATGGGGCATGTCAACGTCATCTGGCAGGGCGACGCCAACAGCATGGCGCTGCGCGCGCTCGGACTATGCACCACCCCGGCGAGCGCGCTCAACCTGAGCGGCCCGGAGACGGTCAGCGTGCGCGCGCTGGCCGAGGTTTTCGGCCGGCATTTCAACAAGGAACCGAAGTTTACCGGCAAGGAAGCGGGAACCGCCTGGTTGGTGAACAGCGCCGAGGCGCATCGGCTGTTTGGCCGGCCGGGCGTGCCGCTGGAGACCATGATCGCCTGGCAGGCGGACTGGATCATGCGCGGTGGAGCGAGTCTGGGCAAGGACACGCATTTCGACACCCGTGACGGAAAATACTGATCGAGGCCTGGTACACGAGCACGTGCTGGGCGAGCAGCATCTCGCCGGCGCCATGGCGCTGTCGCGCGCGGCGAACTGGAACCAGAACGAGGCCGATTGGCGCATGATGCTGCACCTCGGCAAGGGATTCGGCCTGTCGGCTGCCGACGGCAGCCTGGTCGCCAGTATCGTGGTGCTGCCCTACGGAAATGCGTTTGCCTGGATGAGCATGGTGCTGGTGTCGCCGGCGCATCGCCGCCTCGGCTATGCCTCGCGCATGCTGCACCGCGCGCTCGCCTACCTGCAGTCGCGCGGCCTTGCGGCCGTCCTCGACGCCACGCCCGCGGGACACGAGGTGTACGTGCAGGAGGGTTTGCGCGATACCTGGGGCTTTCAGCGCTACAGCCTCCCGGAGACGCGGCCGGTATCCGGTTGGCAGGATGTTTCCGGCCTGACGCTGCGGCACTTCGCCGCCGCGGATTGGCCGCAAGTCCTGGCCCTCGATCTGCCCGCTTTCGGCGCCAGCCGCGAGCCGCTGCTGCGCGCGCTCGCTGCGCGCCTGCCCGAGGCTGCGCTGGTTGCCGAGCGCGGGGAAAAGATCTGCGGATTCCTGCTGGGCCGCGACGGGCGCGAAGCGCGGCAGCTGGGGCCCCTGATCGCCGCAGACGTGCCCGCGGCGCAGGCGCTGCTCGCGCACGCGCTCGCGCGCGTGCCTGCGCCTCTGTACATGGACATCGTCGATCGTCACACCAGCTTGCGCAACTGGGCGCTGATGCAGGGCTTCAGCGTGCAACGGCCGTTCACGCGCATGGTGCGCGGCGCCGAGCGCGCGCCCGGCAACAACGAAAGCATGATGCTGGTGGCGGGACCCGAGTTGGGCTAGCCCGCGGGCGCTCCGGTCACGACGGCGCCATGCGCCGTCACTTGGTCATCTTGATCGACTTGTCCAGGAATTCGTTGGTGTAGGCGGTCTTGACGTCGAAGGGCTTGTCCAGGCCGATGTAGGTCTTCACCAACTCGTAGTCGGCCGCCATGCGCGCGTCGTCGTGCCAGCCGAGCGCGACCGTTTTCGAGGTCTTGTCGCTCATCAGCACTTCCACCAGCATCCAGTTGGTCATTTCGTTGTCGTACTTGAGCGCGCCGTTGGCGTCGACCAGCGCCTGCACGCAGGGCTTGGGATCGGCGACGCAGGCGGCGAAGGCCTTCTGCGTGACCTTGACGAAAGCGGCGATGGCGGCCTTGTGCTTCTTCAGGTACTCGGCGTTGACGATGACCGAATTGCCGTACGGGTTGAGTCCGGCGTCGCGCCAGGCGAGAAAGCCCATGTCTTCGCCCAGTTCGCGCTGAAATATGTGATGGAGGTTGTAGAACGAGGTGACGGCGTCCACGGCCTTGGCCTTGAGCGAGGCAAGCTTGGAGTTGGCGTCGATGTTGACCCAGGTCACCGAGTTCGGGTCAATGCCGTTGGCCTTCGCCAGCGCCGGCCACATGGTGCGCGCGCCGTCGCCCGGGGGGTTACCGATTTTCTTGCCCACCAGGTCCTTCACCGACTTGATGCCCGAGCTCTTCAGCCAGTACAGGCCCTGCGGCGAGTTGGCGTAGACGTTGTACACCCCGACCGTGTCGGCGCCCTTGCCGCGCAAGGTCAATGCATTGGCCATGTCGGCGAGACCGACCGGGTTGGCGCCGGCGCCGACTTTCTGGATGGCGAGCGCCGAGCCCTTGCCCAGTTCGATGTTGAGGTCGATGCCGGCCTGGGCGTACCAGCCCATTTTCCTGGCGTAGTAATAGGGCGCGTGGTCGCCGCCGGCGACCCAGTTGAGGATGAAATCGACCTTTTCGGCCTTCTGCGCCAGGACGGGGGCGCTGGCGGCGAGCGCCAGAGCGGAGGCGGCGGCCGCGGCAAGGCGGCGGAATCGGAATGCGGTCATGGGGTTCTCCTCGGTGGAAGTGCGCTCGGACGGTGCAACTGCGGTAAGCAGGTGTTCAGGGACGATGGTACCGAGGCCGATTTTCTCTGTCAACGAGCGTCTGCCGGCGACGGCAGTATTGACAGCTTTTCCGGTTTCATGCAAAAGTAACCAGTCGGTTAATTTCTGGAAATCAGCGGTGGGATTGCGTTGGACCGATTGGCCGGCGGACGTGCTGGCGCTGTTGCGCCGCGGGGCGGTGATCCCGGCGCACCTGCTCGCGCTCGACGCGGGGCGCAAGCTCGATGCGCGCCGCCAGCGCGCGCTGGCGCGCTACTACCTCGACGCCGGTTCGGGCGGCCTGGCGGTGGGCGTGCACTCCACCCAGTTCGCCATTCGCGAATCCGGCCTGTATCAGCCGGTGCTGCAGCTTGCCATGGAGACCGCCGAGTCCTGGGGCAGGCGGCCGCTGGTCATGATCGCCGGGCTCGCCGGCAACACCGCGCAGGCGCGGCGCGAGGCGGAGGTGGCGCGCGACCTGGGCTACCACGCGGGGCTGTTGTCCCTCGCCGCCATGAAAAACGCCTCCGAGGACGAGCTCATCGTCCATTGCGGCGCGATCGCCGCGGAGATTCCCGTGGTCGGCTTCTACCTTCAGCCGGCCGTGGGCGGGCTGCATCTGCCGGACACCTTCTGGCGCCGCCTCGCCGCGATCGAAAACGTGGTGGCGATCAAAATGGCGCCGTTTAACCGCTACCGCACGCTCGATGTCATGCGCGGTGTGGTCGCGGCGCGCGCCGAAGAGCGCATCACGCTGTACACCGGCAACGACGATCACATCGTCCTCGACCTGGTCACACCGTTCGTGGTCAAGCGCGACGGCGTGGAAGTGGAGCTGCGCATCAAGGGCGGGCTGCTCGGCCACTGGAGCGTGTGGACCAGAACCGCGGTGGAACTGCTCGCGCGCATCCAGGCGGCGGTCGCGGCAGGCGCCATTCCCGCGGAGCTGCTCGCGCTCGATTCCAAGGTGACTGACTGCAACAGCGCGTTTTTCGACGTGGCGCACGATTTTCACGGCTGCATCGCCGGCTGCCACGAGGTGCTGCGCCGCCAGGGCCTGCTCGAAGGCATCTGGTGCCTGGATCCGCAGGAGGGCCTCTCCCCCGGCCAGGCCGGGGAGATCAGCAGGGTCATCGCGAGCTATCCCGAATTCGACGACGGCGCCTTCGTCGCCGCCAATCTGAAGCGCTGGCTCGCATGAGTCTGCTCATGCTGGCACAATCCCGGACATCCAACCCAAGCTGAAGCGCAAATCATGAACGACACCCCGCGTCGCTATACGCTCGCCATCCTGGCCCATGTGCTGCTCGTCGCAGCCTGGTACCTGTTCATCGAGATCGGCAAGGTGCCGAAGTTCGTCATGCCCTCGCCGCAAGCGACCCTGGGAGCCCTGTTCACCGGCAACTATCGCTGGTTCGACAATATTCTGGTGACAGCGGTGGAGATCTACGGCGGGTATTTGCTCGCCGTGGTGATAGGCGTGGCGATCGCGCTGTCGTTCTCCTGGTCGCGCGTGTGGGAGGATGCGATGATGCCGGTGCTGGTGAGCCTCAACATGATCCCGAAGGTGGCGCTGGGCCCGCTGATCATCGTCTGGTTCTCCTACGGCATGTTTCCCAATATGCTCATCGCCTTTTCCATCGGCGTGTTTCCCATCGTGCTGACCACGGCGCGGGGACTGCGCGAGGTGGAGCCCGAGCTGCTCGACCTGGTACGCACGCTGCGCGGCTCCAAATGGCAGATATTCACCAAGATCCAGCTGCCCGGCGCGCTGCCGTACATCTTCTCCGGCATGAAAGTGGCGGCGGTGCTGGCGGTGGCCGGCGCCATCGTCGGGGAGTTCCTCGGCTCTGACAAAGGCCTGGGCTACCTCATGCTGCAGGTGCAGGTGACGCTCGACACCGCCGCGATGTTCATGGCGGTGATCCTGATCACCCTGCTCGGCGTGCTGCTCTACGGCCTCGTGCTCCTGCTCGAGCGCCTGATGGTGGTGCAGGACGCGCGCGTCAATTAGCGTTGGCGGGACGCGATCGGAAAGCGTCGGGCCTGCGCGTTTTCCGGTGGATCCCGCGCTGTGGTCTGAACAGGGGAAGGTCCCCACGGGAGATATCCCTTCATTTTGTAATAGGCTCTAAATCTTTTCTTCCTGATTCATCCTGCCTATCCATTTCGCAAGTACCGACGCCAGGGCGTCCATGTTTATCGGCTTGGCGAGGAAGTCATCCATGCCGCAGGCAATACAGTGTTGCCGATCATCCTCATATGCTCCGGCGGTCAGGGCGACAATCGGTTGGTGCGGATGCTGTGCCTCATCTTCCCATTGGCGGATGCGTTGCGTTGCCTCCAAGCCGTCCATTACCGGCATTTGTACGTCCATCAGCACCAGGTCGGGCCGCATGCCGCACATGATGACGGCTACTGCCTCCTTGCCGTTTTCGACGCTGTCGACCTGAACATTCAACTTCGTGAGCATCGCTTCTATCACGGTTCGGTTGACCAGGTTGTCCTCGACCACGAGAACACGCCCTGCGAATCCGGTGGCCGTGCCGGTCTTCCGCCCGGAATCGAATGGGCGCTCGAGTGGGCGATGTTGTTCATGCGCCTGCAGGGTATCGACCCGAATGCGGAACGAGAATCGCGAACCTTGTCCCGGCTGGCTCTCAACACCTGCGTCTCCGCCCATTAGCTCGGCCAGGTTGCGGACGATGGATAGCCCCAACCCCGTTCCGCCGTAGTCGCGCGTAGTCGAGCTGTCTGCCTGGGAGAAGGGCCTGAACAGAACAGCCCGCTTGTCCGGAGAAATTCCAATGCCGCTGTCGCTGACGGCAAACTCCAGCAACGCGTTGTCTACCGTGCTGTCGATTTCAGTGGCTTCCACGCGCACCAATCCGCGGGGCGTAAACTTGATGGCATTGCTGATCAGATTGGACAGCATCTGGCGCACGCGGAACGTATCGGCCTTGTAGCCCCGGTTCGTTGGGAGGTGGACTGCAGACTCGATCGCCAGACCCTTGGCTTGGGCGAGCTCGCGAAAAATGGCGATGGTCTCGGTGACGACCTGCTGAGGATCGAACACGTCTTGCGCCAGTTCAACCTTGCCGGCTTCGATCTTGGACAAATCGAGCATGTCGTTCAGCAGGGCCAACAGGGTCTGGCCGGAATTCAGGATGGTTGCGGCGTATTTGTGCTGCTCTTCAGCGCCGAGATTCGGCATCAGGAGCAACTGAGCCATCCCCAGTATCCCGTTCATCGGGGTGCGAATCTCGTGGCTCACGTTGGCCAGAAAGTTGCTCTTGGCGACATTGGCCACCTCGGCCGCTTCTTTCGCTACTGTCAGCTGCATTGTTCGCTCTTCGATCATCTGTTCCAGATGGTTGCGGTGACGATCCAATTCGGCTTCGCGACTTTCCACTTCCTGAAGGTGCAGCCTGATCTCCACGTTCAAGCGGCGTTCTTCGGTAAAACGCTCCTGGAACAGCCGCATCAAATACAGGGTCATCACCATGCTGATGGACAGGACAAACAAGTAGGCAAGCGCCAGCATGGCCGGGGGAGTCGACTGGAGTACAACGATGAGGCCGGAGGTTTCGGCGATTGCCAGGGCGCACACGCAGACGCAGCTCGCGGCAAACAGAAAGAAAAAAATGTGGGAACCCAATAGCCATCCGGAGAAGATCAAGATAACCGGATAGGCAATCAGGATCGGCGTACGAAGTCCTTCCACAATGAAACCCGCGCAGGTCGCGAGTACCCAGCTGGCAATCGCAAGAAATCGCAAAGTCTCAATCGCGCCCCAATATCGAAGCACCGCAAACGCAATGACGGCAACGGCCATGAGGCCGGATGCTATATAGATACGCCACTGAAACTCGAGGGGCGAGGTCAGTATAAACGACAAAGTCAACGCTGATCCGCACAAGAGCACCCAGATAGCGCCCCTTAGCAGGGACACATGCTGGTCGGCGATCAGCCTCGGAAAATCAGAAAAATAGTTTGAAAATAGCTTCATAAACCATACTGCGCTGCTTGAGCGCCGCATCGGAAACCGGGACAACTCATGTTACCTCAATGTCCCGAACGTCAATGGCGTACATGTCGCATTGTCTGCACTCGCCCAAGCCCCGGACATCAGTAACCGCCTCGCCAGCGTCCGCTCAGGCCGGGGAGCAGACCCGCATGACGACGTGGCTGGCAATCTGAAGCGCCTCGAACCGGGACCTTCAGCGCGCGTCTCCCGGGGTCGAGTCCTGCAATCGACGCCATGCTACGATGCATCGGGCGCCGAATTCAAGCATCTCGATCGCCGGGAGAGGTGACGGATTTCGATTGCGAAACTAGATTGGGTTCCGCCCTTCGAACAGGTCGCGCCCCTGCACCAGCGCGCGGATCTTGCCGTCGGCCATGTTGCGCTTGAGCATCCACAAGCCGCAGTCGGGGTGAACGTACTTCACGCGTCCGGCGCCGAGCATCGTTTCCGCGCGTTCGATCGCGCGCGCGATCTCTTCGGGTGACTCGACTTCGGTGCGCTTGACGTCGACCACCCCCAGACCCAGGCCGATCTCGGGCCGCAGGTCGCGAAACACGGCGAGCTCCTCCGCCGGCCGGTGCGCGCATTCCATCACCACGTGATCGGCGTGCAGGGCGTTGAGATAATCCATCAGCTTCGCCCAATTGCCTTTCTGGATCGACTGGCCGCCGTAGTTGCCGAAGCAAAGGTGCACCGCGGGCTTGCCCTTCACCGCGTCGAGCACGCGGTTGATGGCGCTGGCCGCCCATTTCCATTCGTCCGGATGCCCGGGCAGGTTGGCTTCGTCGATCTGCACCACGTCGGCGTCGACGTGCCGCACCTGCTCGGCAAGCACGTCGGCGATCGCGTGCGCGAGTTCGGCCGTGTCCTTGTAATGCTTGTTGAGCAGCGTCTTGGCGAGCATGTGCGGGCCGGTGACGGTAAATTTGAGCGGTTTCGTCGCCAGCGCTTTCGCCCGCGCGCAGGCCGAGGGCAGGTCGAGCGTGCCGCTGCCTAAAGGGCCGTCGACGACGCCGGGCGGACGCGCGCGGAACTGCATGCCGCCGGCCTTGCGGTATTCGATCAGTTCCTCGAAACCGATTTCGCGCCGCACCCCGGCCATCGGGCGCACGAAATACTCGATCATGCCGTTGGTTTCCGGATGGTTGATGTCGAAGCGGTACAGCTCGCCGTCGCAGACGACATCGATGCCGGCCTGCTCCTGCGTCGCCAGGACCACGCGCATGGCGTCGGCGAGCGCCTGCTGTGACGGGCTAGATGCGAGCCAATCGGGAATCGGATAGGAACCGACGACGGTGGTCTTGATGCGCGGGGCGGCCATGTTATTTCCTGATCGGGAAAATGCGAAGATTGCAATTATTAACCAGTTGGATAAAAATTTCACCACTGGTCACATCCGATGCGGGGGATATACGAGGGGGCCTGCCCCCCTGGTTCGCCTAGGGCATGGTTGAAAAGAAAAAAACGAAAGCGGCCAGCACCAAGGCCGGCAATGCCCAGGCGCGCGTCCGGCGCGACCCGGAGCGCACACGCGCCCGCATACTCGAGGCGGCGCGCATCGAGTTTGCGCGCCGCGGCCTGGGCGGCGCGCGCATCGACCAGATCACCGCGCGCGCCGATTCCAACAAGCGCATGATCTACTATTATTTCGGCAACAAGGAGGCGCTGTTCCTGGCGGCCTTGGAGTCGGCCTACGCAGACATCCGCGAGGCCGAGCAGTCGCTCAAGCTCATCGATCTGGCGCCGGCCGAGGGCATGCGGCGCCTGGTGCAGTTCACCTGGGAGTATTACCTCGCGCACCCCGAGTTCATCACGCTGCTGAACAGCGAGAACCTGCACCGCGCCCGGCACCTGAGGAAGTCGAATCAGATCCGCGCCCTGCACTCGCCGCTGGTGGCGATGCTCGAAAGGCTGCTTGCGCGCGGGCAGCGCGCCGGCGTGTTCAGGCGCGGCGTCGATCCGGTGCAGCTCTACATTTCGATCGCCGCGCTCGGCTATTTCTACCTGTCCAACAACCACACGCTGTCGACGATCTTCGGGCAGGACCTGATGCGGCCGCAAGCGCTGCGGCAGCGCCTGGCGCACATGACCGCGCTGGTGCTGGGCTACCTGTCGAAATAGCCATGCGCAAGCGGCGGCGCAGCGGCGGCTTTCTTGACCCGGCACCGGACATCGTGTCTAATGTAACCAATTGGTTAATAATGGGAACAGGCTCGCGTGCAGCCCGGAAAACGGGCGCGGGGCCCGACGCATGAAGGAGTCTTACGCAGGTGGCTGAGCCGTTCATACATCTGTCCGGCGTGCGCAAGCTCTATCGCCGGCGCGACGCCGAGCACCTGGCGATATCGGACGCGAGCTTCGATGTGATGCCGGGCGAACTGGTGGCGCTGGTCGGGCCTTCGGGCTGCGGCAAGACGACGCTGCTGAAGATCCTCGCCGGCCTGCACGGGCACGATGGCGGCGAGGTCAGAATTGGATCGAACACCCACCCGTTCGACCCGGCGCGCGACGTCGGCATGGTGTTTCAGCAACCGCTGCTGCTCAAATGGCGGCGCATCCTCGAGAACGTGCTGCTGCCGGTGGAGATCCTGGGCCTGCCGCCCGAGGCGAGCCGCGAGCGGGCGATGCAGCTGCTCGAGCTGGTGGGACTGGCGGGTTTCGAGCACAAGTATCCGTACGAACTCTCCGGCGGCATGCAGCAGCGCGCGGCCATTGCCCGCGCGCTGATCCACGACCCCAAGCTGATCCTGATGGACGAGCCGTTCGGCGCGCTGGACGCGCTGACGCGCGAGAAAATGAACCTGGAGTTGCTGCGCATCTGGAAGGAAAGCCAGAAGACCATCGTGTTCGTCACCCACGGCATTGCCGAAGCGGTGTTCCTGGGCACGCGCGTGGTCGTGCTCACCGCGGGTCCGGCGCGCATGGCCGACAACTTCACCATCGAGCTGGAGCATCCGCGCACGCTCGACATGAAGACCAACAAGGTATTCGGCGACTACACCCGGCGCATATACAAGCTTCTTGGAATGGAATAAGCGCGCGATGAAACAATCTCGTGGAGTGATGTAATGGCTGAAGCAAGACTTGGAATCATCATGAACGGCGTGACCGGGCGCATGGGCACGAACCAGCACCTGATACGTTCGATCTGCGCGATCCGCGAGCAGGGCGGGGTGGCGCTGGCCGACGGCACGCGCGTCATGCCCGATCCCGTGCTCGTCGGCCGCAGCGCCGACAAGCTCGAGCGCCTGGCGAAGGCGCACGGCATCGTCCGCTGGACCACGGACGTGGCCGCGGCGCTGGCGAAGAAGGACGACCGGCTGTTCTTCGACGCGGCCTCGACGCAGGCGCGGCCGGCGATCCTGAAACAGGCCATCGCGGCGGGCAAGGACATCTATTGCGAGAAGCCGGTGGCGACGGGGCTTGCCGAGGCGCTCGACCTCTACCGCGCGGCGAAGCAGGCCGGCATCAAGCACGGCGTGGTGCAGGACAAGCTGTGGCTGCCGGGCCTGCTGAAGCTGAAGATGCTGCGCGACGCCGGCTTCTTCGGCAAAATCCTGTCGCTGCGCGGCGAGTTCGGCTACTGGGTGTTCGAGGGCGACTGGCAGGCGGCGCAGCGCCCGAGCTGGAATTACCGCAAGGAAGACGGCGGCGGCATCATCCTCGACATGCTGTGCCACTGGCGCTACGTGCTCGACAACCTGTTCGGCGGAGTGAAAAGCGTCAGCTGCATGGGCGCGACGCACATACCCGAGCGCTGGGACGAGGAAGGGAGGAAATACCTCGCCAGCGCCGACGATGCGGCCTACGCGACTTTCGAGTTGGAAGGCGGCGCGATCGCGCATATCAACAGCTCCTGGGCCGTGCGCGTGCGCCGCGACGACCTGGTGACCTTCCAGGTCGACGGCACGCATGGTTCGGCGGTGGCCGGGCTGCAGCGCTGTTTCAGCCAGGCGCGGGTGAACACGCCCAAGCCGGTATGGAATCCCGATGTGCCGCAGAGCATTAATTTCTTCGACACCTGGCAGGAAGTGCCGAGCAACGTCGCCTACGACAACGCGTTCAAGGTAGAGTGGGAGCTGTTCATCCGTCATCTGTTCGAGGGCACGCCGTTCAAATGGGACCTGCTCGAGGGCGCGAAGGGGGTGCAGCTGGTGGACTGCGCACTGAAAAGCTGGGCCGAGCGGCGCTGGGTGGATGTGCCCAGGCTCGAGGCCTGAAGTCGAGCATGAATGCACCCGAGAAATTGAGCGTGAGCATCAAATTGCCGGTCGCCGGCGGACGGCTGGAACACTTCAGGCTGTCCGCACCGCGCAACTTTCCGCGCAAGGCCGCCGGCGCGTTCAATCGCGTCGCCTATTCGGCCGCGCACGTGGTGGCCGATCCGCTGGCCGCGGTCGATCCGTGGCAGGGCTGCGCCATCGACTGGGACGCGACCATCGCTTACCGCCGCACCCTGTGGGGGCTGGGTCTGGGCGTGGCCGAGGCCATGGATACGGCGCAGCGCGGCATGGGCCTCGACTGGAACACTTCGCTCGAGCTCATCCGCCGCTCCATCGAGGCGAGCCGCGACTGCAACGGCGCGCTGCTGGCAAGCGGCGCCGGCACCGACCATCTCGCCGCCGAAGCCGCCACAAACCTGGACGACGTGATCCGCGCCTACGAGGAGCAGGTCGGCGCAATCGAAGCGCTCGGCGGCCGCATCATCCTGATGGCCAGCCGGGCGCTGGCGCGCGTGGCCAGGTCGCCGGACGATTACCACAAGGTCTACGACCGCATCCTCGGCCAGGTGAAGGAGCCGGTGATCATCCACTGGCTGGGCGAGATGTTCGATCCGGCGCTGGCCGGGTACTGGGGGCACGCGGACCACGCCAAGGCGATGGAGGTCGCGCTCGATATCATTGCGCGCAACGCGGCCAAGGTGGACGGCGTGAAAATCTCGCTCCTCGACCAGGACAAGGAAATCGCCATGCGCCGGCGCCTTCCCCGAGGAGGGGGAGCGGGCCCCTGCGCATCGTCCGCGGGGGTAAGGATGTACACCGGCGACGACTTCAACTATGCGGAGCTGATCGAAGGCGACAGCGAAGGTCATTCGGATGCGCTCCTGGGAATTTTCGACGCCATCGCGCCGGCGGCCTCGGCGGCGCTCGCGGCGCTGGCGAAGAACGATCGCAGCGGCTTCCACGAAATCCTCGCGCCTACGGTGCCGCTGTCGCGCCACGTCTTCCGCGCGCCGACGCGTTACTACAAGACCGGTGTGGTGTGCATGAGCTGGCTCAACGGCCATCAGGACCATTTCGTCATGGTCGGCGGCCAGCAAAGCGCGCGCTCCATCCTGCATCTGGCCGAGCTGTTCCGCCTCGCCGATGCGGCGGGGCTGCTGCGCGATCCCGAGCTCGCCTGCGCGCGTATGAAGCAGTTGCTTGGCGTCAATGGAATTACGCAGTGAAAACAAAATCGTCTTCTATGTACCTACTCAAATCGCGCCAACGTTGTTCCGGATTTTTGATATTGCGCGGACGAAAAGCCGTCCGCGCGGATCGTCGATTGCGCACGGATGAAAAGCGTATCCGTGCGCAATCAACGATCTTGTGTAAATGCCACCCCAAATCGCCTCTTGGTTTTATCCATAACCGCGATTTCTGTGCGGATGCGCTTCTTATCCGCGCAGAAATCGCGGTTGGCGCGCGGAGCGCGCAATGGCAGCTCCTGGCACCTGCAAGCATTGGCAGTGCTGCCTAGATGAGCTACTCCCCGCCCAATCCTGATTTGCTCTCGCTCAACACCGCCACGGTGCGGGAGAAGTGGAGCCTGCGCCAGATGATCGAGGGCTGCGCGCGCCATGGCATACGCGGCATCTCGCCCTGGCGCGACAAGCTGGCCGAGCTCGGCGTCAAGGAGGCGGCGAAAATGATCCGGGCGCACGGTCTCACCGTCACCGGTCTGTGCCGCGGCGGCATGTTTCCGGCGGTGGACCGGCAGGGCCGGCAGGCGGCAATCGAAGACAATCTGCGCGCGATCGAGGACGCCGCGACCCTGGAAGCCAGGTGCCTGGTGCTGGTGGTGGGCGGCCTTCCGCCGGGATCGAAAGATCTCGCCGGGGCGCGCGCGCAGGTGCGCGACGGCATCGGCGCGGTGCTCGATCACGCCCGCAGTTGCGGCGTGCCGCTCGCCATCGAGCCGCTGCATCCCATGTACGCGGCGGACCGCGCCTGCGTCAATACCATGGCACAGGCAAACGATCTTTGCGATGAACTCGTCGGCAGCAATGGAACCGGCCTGGGGATCGCGCTGGACATCTACCATGTCTGGTGGGACCCGCAGCTGAAGGCCCAGATCGAGCGTGCCGGCGACAAGCGTCTGCTCGCCTTCCATATCTGCGACTGGCTGGTACCGACCGCCGATCTGCTGCTCGACCGCGGCATGATGGGCGATGGCGTGATCGATATTCCCCTGCTGCGCGCCTGGGTGGAGGCGGCGGGCTACCGCGGCTTTCACGAAGTGGAGATCTTCTCGGCCGGCAACTGGTGGCGGCGCGATCCGGACGAGGTGCTCGCCACCTGCCGCGAGCGGCACCAATCCTGCTGTTAAGCAAGCCGGAGTCCGAATGACAGGTCAGCTCAATCTGACCTCTTTCGGCTCTACGGCCCTCCTTAATTACACTGGCTTTGTGTTATTATGCATCGCAGCAGAGCGAGGCAATGCTGAAGAACGTCAGATGAAGAACGTCACGATCACCCTGGACACAAAGACGGCCGCTTGGGCGCGCGTATACGCGGCCCGGCACAACCTGAGTCTTTCGCGTTTCGTCGGCGAATTGCTGCGCGAGCGCATGCACGAGTCGCGCGAGTACGAAGATGCGATGCGGCGCTACCTTGCCGCGCCGCTCACGGTCCTCTCCGGCCCGCGCCAGCGCTACCCGGGCCGCGAAGAACTGCATGAGCGCGCCGGTCTTCGTTGATACCAATGTTCTCGTCTACGCGCGGGATCTGCGCGAGAAGGCAAAGCAGCCGGTCGCAGCACTATGGATCGCGCAGTTATGGCGCGACCGCACCGGCCGCACCAGCACGCAGGTGCTGTCCGAGTTCTACGTGACGGTGACGCGCAAGCTGAAGCCGGGCATGCCCGCCGCACAGGCCTGGGACGAGGTGAACGCATTTCTTTCGTGGCATCCGCAATCCATCGACGCCGCGCTGTTGCAGCGCGCGTATCAGATCGAGCAACGCTATCGCCTGAGCTGGTGGGACAGTGCGGTGGTGGGCGCGGCCCAGTTGCAGGATTGCGCCTTGCTGCTTACCGAGGACTTGCAGGACGGCGCCGTCTTTGGCGGCGTCACAGTGCGCAGCCCGTTCACTCTGGCAGCGGAAGATCCCCGGGCAATTTACCGACTTCCCCCGCCCGAGAATGCCCATCGTCCGCGCGGGCGGCCAGTGCGAAGAGTGCGCTGAGCGGCGGAAAATGAAAAGACGCGAATCCACGTTACTCCCCCGTCTCCGGTAGAATATGCATCTTTTCCGCTGCACCCGGGTCCGGCGGACCGGGGGGCGCACCCCCTCGGAATATTCAAGGCCAGTTCAAGGAGTATCGATCATGCCCATAGTTTCCATGCGCCAGTTGCTGGACCATGCCGCCGAAAACGGCTACGGCCTGCCAGCGTTCAACGTCAACAATCTCGAGCAGGTGCAGGCCATCATGGAGGCCGCCAGCGAGACCGACAGCCCGGTCATCATGCAGGCCTCGGCCGGGGCGCGCAAATATGCCGGCGAGACTTTTCTCAAGTACCTGATCCAGGCGGCGATCGAGACCTATCCGAAGGTGCCGGTCGTCATGCACCAGGACCACGGCCAGTCGCCCGCAGTGTGCGAGTCGGCGATGAAGCTCGGCTTTTCCAGCGTGATGATGGACGGCAGCCTGCGCGAGGACGGCAAATCCATCGCCGATTACGACTACAACGTAGAGGTGACGCGCAAGGTGGTCGAGGCGGCACACAGAATAGGCGTGACCGTCGAGGGCGAGCTTGGCTGCCTCGGTTCGCTCGAGACCATGCAGGGCGACAAGGAGGACGGCCATGGCGCCGAAGGCAAGATGACGCGTGAAATGCTGCTGACCGACCCGGATCAGGCTGCGGACTTCGTCAAGAAGACCCAGCTCGACGCACTGGCCATCGCCATCGGCACTTCGCACGGCGCCTACAAGTTCACGCGCAAGCCCACCGGCGACATCCTCGCGATCGATCGCATCAAGCAGATCAACAAGCGCATTCCGAACACGCACCTGGTGATGCACGGCTCCTCCTCGGTGCCGCAGGACCAGCTCGCGATCATCCGCGCCAACGGCGGCGAGATGAAAGAGACCTACGGCGTGCCGGTGGAGGAGATTCAGGAAGGCATCAAACACGGCGTGCGCAAGATCAACATCGACACCGATATTCGCCTGTCGATGACCGCCGCCATACGCAAGTTCATGAACGAGAACAAGAGCGCGTTCGACCCGCGCGACTACCTCAAGCCGGCGCGCGCCGCGGCCAAGGCGCTGTGCAAGCAGCGCTACGAGCAGTTCGGCTGCGCCGGCATGGCGTCGAAGATCAAGCCGATGGCGCTGGAAGCCATGGCGCAACGCTACGGCAAGGGCGAACTGGCCCAGGTCGTGAAGTAGCCGCATGAGCAGGGAGCAGGGGCCCCGCTTTGCGGGGATGCGACCGCCCGCGATTGCGGCCGGACGCCGACAGCGCGGTTGTGAACATATGTTGTAGGTAATGGAGGCGGCGCGGACATGAGCATGATCGGCATAGTCATGGGCAGCACGTCCGACTGGGACGTGATGAAGCAGGCGGCACAGCAGCTCAAGGACTTCGGCATCGCCTACGAGGCGCGGGCGCTGTCAGCGCACCGCACTCCGGCCGAGCTCGAGGCCTGGATCGCAGACATGCAAAAGCGCGGCTGCAAGGCCTTCATCGCCGGCGCGGGCGGCGCCGCGCACCTGGCCGGCGTGGTCGCGGCGCAGACGCTGCTGCCGGTGCTGGGCGTGCCCATCCCGTCGAAATACCTCAAGGGCCTGGATTCGCTGCTGTCGATCGTGCAAATGCCCAAGGGCATACCGGTCGCGACTTTCGCCATCGGCGAGGCGGGCGCCGCCAACGCAGGTCTGTTTGCGGTGGCGATGCTCGCGTTGAATGACGCGGACTTGGCGCGGCGGCTGCGCGCTTTTCGCGACCAGCAGGCCGATGCCGTGAAGCAGGCCCGGTTGCCGGATCTTTGAACGGGCTCAGCCTGCCGCGGGCCGGGCGCGCTGCGTCCCGCGACACCGGATTCATATCACTGAGAGAAAAGCGATGACCACCCTATTGCAAACATCGATCGACAGCCTGCCTTTCCTGCACCGCGGCAAGGTGCGCGACATCTACGCCGTGGGCGAGGACAAATTGCTGGTGATCCAGACCGACCGCCTGTCCGCCTTCGACGTCATTCTCGAGGATCCGATTCCGGGCAAGGGCGAGGTGCTCACCGCGCTGTCGAACTTCTGGTTCGCCAAGCTCGGCCACCTCGTGCCCAACCACATGACCGGCATCGATCCGGAATCGGTGGTGAAGGGCGAAGCCGAGCGCGCGCAGGTGCGCGGCCGCGCCATGGTGGTGAAGAAATTCAAACCGCTGACGATCGAGGCGATCGTGCGCGGCTATCTCATCGGTTCGGGCTGGAAGGACTACCAGCGGACCGGCACGCTGTGCGGCATTGCGCTGCCCGCGGGCCTGCGCGAAGCCGAGAAGCTGCCGCAGACCATATTCACGCCCTCGACCAAGGCGCCGGCGGGACATCACGACGAGAACATTTCTTTTGCAGAGGCCGAGCAGCGCGTGGGCAAGGACATCGCGCGCCAGGTGCGCGATGCGGCGATTTCTGTCTACACCCATGCGGCTGAATTCGCCGCCACGCGCGGCATCATCATCGCCGACACCAAGTTCGAGTTCGGCACCGATGCGGCGGGCCGCGTCTATCTGATCGACGAGATCCTGACCTCCGATTCCTCGCGCTTCTGGCCGATGGCGGAATACAAGGTGGGCATGAGCCCGCCGTCATTCGACAAGCAGTTCGTGCGCGACTGGCTGGAGCAGCAGCCGTGGAACAAGAAAGCGCCGGCGCCGCGCCTGCCCGCCGACGTCATTGCCAGGACCGCCGAGAAGTACCGCGAAGCGCTGCGCCTGCTGACTGCCTGATTATTTCCCGCCGGCGCCGGGCAGGGCGCCGCCGGCGGGGCGACCACCTATCGATCTCGTGCCAGTCACCCCCAGCAAATCCGAGATCGAGCGCGCCGCCGCGATCCTCCGGGCGGGCGGATTGGTGGCCTTTCCCACCGAGACCGTCTACGGCTTGGGCGCCGACGCCTCCAACCCCGCCGCGGTGGCGAAGATCTTCGCCGCCAAGGGCCGGCCGCAGGACCATCCGCTGATCGTGCATCTTGCCGGCATCGAGCTGCTGCCGCTGTGGGCGGCGGAAATTCCTCCTGCCGCGCACAAGCTGGCAGCGGCGTTCTGGCCCGGTCCGCTCACCCTGGTCCTGAAGCGCGCCGCCGGCGTGCCCGACTGCGTCACCGGCGGCCAGGATACGGTGGGCCTGCGCATACCCGGGCATCCGGTTGCGCTCGAGTTTCTGCGGGCTTTTGCCGGGGAGGCGGGCGGGCGCCGCTACAGCGGCGTGGCCGCGCCCTCGGCGAACAAGTTCGGCCGCATCAGCCCGACCACGGCCGCGCATGTGCGCGCCGAGCTCGGCGCCGCCGTGGACTGGGTGCTCGACGGCGGCGAATGCGAAGTGGGCATCGAATCGACCATCATCGATCTCTCGCGCGGCCGCGCGGTGCTGCTGCGCCCGGGGCAGATCACGCTGGCGCGCATCGCCGCGGTCCTGGGTGCGGAAGTGGAGTCGCCCGATGCCGCCGCGCCGCGTGCGCCGGGCGCGCTCGACAGCCACTACGCGCCGCGCACGCCGCTCGAGCTCGTGCCCGCCGCGGAACTGCAGGCGCGGCTGGCCGCGCTGCGCGGGCGCAAACTCGCCGTGCTCGCGCGCGCCGAAGCGCCTTCAGGTCTGAAAGACGTCTGCTGGCAGGTGGCGCCGCGCGCGCTGGAGGGCTATGCGCACGAGCTCTACGCCAGCCTGCGCCGCCTCGACGACCGGGGTTGCGACCTGATTCTGGTGGAGGCGCCCCCCGCAGTGCCGGGGTGGCAGGGCGTGAACGACCGGCTCAGGCGGGCATCGTCGGGGTGAGTTGCACTATTGGGAGTTTGCGCGGACCAAAGGCCGTCCGCGCGGATCACCGCTTGTGCGCGGGGGTGAAGCGTGCCCGCGCACAAGCGGCGATCTTTATGAAAACCCACGCCCTGTCGTCACACGCGACTGCGACCGTGTATTTGAGACTTCGGTCGTTTGAATCCTACGCTGCCGCCGCTTGGCCGACCTTGCGATCGAGCAGGCGCGCGAAGTTGTCGATCGAGATCAGGTGGGCGTAGATGCGCCCCATCACGCCTTTCTTGATCAGGTTCTTGTGCTGGCTGGCGTTGAGCAGCCCCAGTTTTTTCTCGTCGACGCGGTACATGCCGGTCAGGTTCATCGCCGCTCCCGACTTGGGCTGCGCCTGCAGCGCGAAGGGCTCGAGCAGCGCATAGTCGGACAGGATGGACGACATCTCCCGGCTGCGCTCCAGGTCGGCCTCGTACTCCTGCAGCAGCTTTTCGATCGGCTGCCACTTCGGCAGGGCCTTGCCCTCGGCATCGAACATGGTTTCGCCCTGCTCGTCGAGGAACTCCTTTTCGACGCAGATTAGACGGTCCGCCTGCTCCACCTTGTCCAGGCTTACCCGCGCCATGCAGAACGGGTAGCGCCGCACATAGGCCGGCAAGTACACGCCTTTGTCCCACGCACCGTCGGCGAGGAACAGGTTCTCGCCGTTGGCGATACCCAGCACCGCCACCGGCGCATAGGTCTTGCCGTTGTCGCCGCTGGTAAACACCAGGGGATAATCGCGGCAGGCCGGCGAAAACTCGGTGTAGCTGATCGGGATGGCGTTGAGTTGCTTGCAGAACCCGGGTACGGTGCCCGGCGCGGGCAGCTTTACCTTGTTGTTTTTGTACAGCGGTACGATTTCCTTGTAGCCGAAGGGTGGGTTGATCTGCATGCAGGCTCCGGTTCGCGGTAAGTTGAACGAACGGGCATGATATCCCGGCCGCGGCGCCTGCAACAACCTGCACGTTGTCGCCGGGCCGGAATAGGGCTAAAATCCGCACCTCCATGGGGTGGTAGCTCAGCTGGGAGAGCGCCGCGTTCGCAATGCGGAGGTCGGGAGTTCGATCCTCCTCCACTCCACAATTTCATCCACCAGAGTAGTCCAAAGCAGTCCGAGCAGGGCCGGAAAAGCCGAACAAAGCAAGGCTTACGGCCTGTTTCTTGTCCAAACCGATGCCGTTGGACTCAGTGAACTTCTGGCAGCTTGAACGCTTCAATGACTGCCCCTTCCGACCGCCTCACTTCATCTTCGGTCATCCAGCTAAAGTGCGTTTGCCGCTTGGTTTTGGAAAGATGTCCCCCGCTCTGATGCACAAGCCGGATGAACAGTTCAAGGGAATGAGCAGGCCAATCCAGGTCGCCTTGTAGCTCGGCGTATGCTGCATCGAATCCAACCAGAAAAATGGCGGCCGGGCTATTTTCGGAATAAATTGCAATTCGCGGCCGTTTATCGGAATAGCCAGGCGTTTTTCGGAAAAAAACTCGAGCAAGCTGGAGCCTGTCGATTCAGGCGTCCGCGCCCCGCCCGGAGCCGGGTTCCGCAACCAGCGGCCCAAAAGTCGCCGTTTCCGCCGAATAGGCGAGCAAGTCTCCGCTGTCGATATCGAAATGCCAGCCGTGCAGCTCAAGCGTGTTGTTGTCGATGCGTTCGCGGATCCACGGAAACGACAGCAGGTTGTCCAGGGAAACCAGGATCGCGGCCTGCTCGCAGGCCCGCGCCTGGAGTTCGGGCGGTTTCTGCGGCAGCTCGCGCAGTACCTGTTCGCGCGCGCGCCTGGCGATGCTGACCCAGGCGCCGATGAACTCGTAATGGTGCTGGGTGACGCCCTCACCGGCCATCAAGGCTTCGATGCCGCCGCAACTGGAGTGGCCGAGCACGATGATGTGCTCCACCTCGAGCGTCTTGACCGCGAACTCGATCGCGGAACGTATCCCCGGCGCCTCGGCATCGTCGCGGTACGGCGGAACCAGGTTTGCCACGTTGCGCACGACGAAGAGGTCGCCGGGATCGGCGCCGGTGAGCACGGCCGGGTCGACGCGCGAGTCGCAGCAGGAGATCACCAGCGCGCGCGGCTGCTGGCCCTGCCTCAGCCGCGAGAACAGGCCGCGCTCCTCGCGGAAGTACCTGGCCTGGAAGCGCTCGAAGCCGGCTATGAACTTGGCGATATCCTTCAAGCTTGGTCCGGCTCCGCCGAACGCGTCCGCGGCAGCTCCTTGTGCAGCCGGACCGGCGCTCGCCGGCGCAGCTTCAGGTTGAGCATTTCCACTGCCACGGAGAAGGCCATGGCGAAGTAGATGTAGCCCTTCGGGATATGCATCGCGAAACCTTCGCCGATGAGCGCCACGCCGACCAGAATCAGGAAGGACAGGGCCAGCATCTTGACCGTCGGGTGGTCGTCGACGAAGTCGCCGATGGGCTTGGCGGCGAACATCATGACGCCCACGGCGATGACGATGGCGAGCACCATCACCGGAACGTGATCGACCATGCCGACCGCGGTGATCACCGAATCCAGCGAGAATACGATGTCGATGATCGCGATCTGTACCAGCACGCCGAGAAAACCGGCTTGCCCGGCACGGTCGGACTGATGCTCGTCCGCGCCTTCCAGCGCGTTGTGTATTTCCATCACCGCCTTGGCGAGCAGAAACATTCCGCCGCCGAGCAGGATCAGGTCGCGGCCGGAGACCTCATGGCCGAAGAGCGAGAACAGCGGATTGGTCAGGCGCATCATCCAGGCCAGGGACAGCAGCAGCGCAATGCGGCTGAACATCGCGAGGCCGAGCCCGATCACACGCGCCCGCTGGCGCTCGCCCGGCGGCAGGCGGCCCACAAGGATGGAGATGAAGATGATGTTGTCCACCCCGAGCACAATTTCCAGCGCCGTCAGAGTGAACAGCGCGATCCAGGCCTCGGGCGAGGCTAGCCATTCCACGGGCTTTGCGCGCTGTGGCCGGCTAGTCTTCGCCGCCGGCGAAACCGAGCAGGTGCAGCAGGCTGGTGAACAGGTTGAAGATCGACACGTACAGCGTCACCGTGGCCATGATGTAGTTGGTCTCGCCGCCGTGGATGATGTTGCTGGTCTCGTAGAGAATCAGGCCGGACATGAGCAGGACGAACATGGCGGAGACGGCCAGGGACAGCCCGGGCAGTTCGAAGAAAACCGCGCCCAGACCGGCGAGGAAGGCGACCAGGATCCCGACCATCAGGAAGCTGCCCATGAAGCTGAAGTTCCTGCGGCTGGCGAGCGCGTAGCCCGACAGGCCGACGAAGATCGCGGCAGTGCCGCCCATGGCGGTCATCACCACCTGCGCGCCGTTGGGCAGTGCGAGATGGGCGTTGAGGATCGGCCCCAGCGTGTAGCCCATGAAGCCGGTGAGCGCGAACACGAAGGCCAGGCCCACAGCGCTGTCGCGGAATTTCGTGGTGAGAAACAGCAGGCCGAAATAGCCGACGAGGGTAAGAATCAGCCCCGGATGGGGCAGCTTCAGCGCCATCGACGCGGCGGCGGCGAGCGCGCTGAAGGCGAGCGTCATCGACAGCAGCAGGTAGGTGTTGCGCACCACCTTGTTGGTCGCGAGCGGCAGGGCGGCGCCCGGCAGCGGGATGGCGCGCGGCTGGTCAAGCATGTTCATGAGTCGTACTCCTTTCCAGGTTCAGGCGATCGGCACAGGGCCGGGTGCGGCGGATGCGCGGGCAGCGCATCCGCCGTCGTGATCGAACGCGCCCATCTTAGCGGCGGCGGGGTACGGGGAAAATTCGAATATACTTCATCCATCCTTCGAAAAAACCAAGTGGAGGCGATTCGATGAGCAGGCTGAACTACAAGCACCTGCGCTACTTCTGGGCGGTGGCCAAGGCCGGCGGCATCGCGCGCGCGTGCGAGCGCCTGCACCTGACGCCGCAGACCATCAGCGGACAGTTGAGCGCGTTCGAGGATGCGCTCGGCCACAAGCTGTTCGCGCGCGTCGGCCGCCGCCTCGAACTCACCGAGGCGGGGCGCCTGGTGCTCAGGCACGCCGACGAGATCTTCACCGTCGGCGAGGAACTCGAGGAGGCGCTGCGCCACCAGGGCGGCGGCCTGCCCCTGCTGTTCAGGGTGGGCGTGGCCGACTCGGTGTCGAAATCGATGGCCTACCAGCTGCTGGAACCGGCGGTACGTCTGAGCGAACCGTTGCGCATCGTCTGCCGCGAGGGCAAGCTTGCCAGCCTCATGGCGGACCTCGCGATCCACCGGCTGGACCTCGTGATTGCCGACGGTCCCATGCCCGCCGGCCTGAGCATCCGCGGCTTCAACCACCTGCTGGGCGAATGCGGCCTCACATTCTTTGCTGCGCCCGCGTTGGCGCGGCGGCATAAAGCGCGCTTTCCGCGCTGCCTGGACGGTGCGCCCCTGCTGCTTCCGGGCGAGGAGGCGGCAGTCCGGCCCGCACTGATGCAATGGTTCGAGAGCGTCGCCGTCCGGCCGAAAATAGTCGGCGAGTTCGACGACGGCGCCTTGACCAAGGCCTTTGGCCAGGCCGGCATCGGCGTCTTCGCCGCGCCCTCGGCGATCGCCGCGGAGGTACGGCGGCAGCACGGCGTCGTGGCCATCGGCAGCACCGATGCGGTGACCGAGCGCTTCTACGCAATCTCGGTGGAGCGCCGGCTGACGCACCCGGCGGTGGTCGCGATCAGTTCCAAGGCGCGCACGGAGTTGTTCGGAAAGCGCCGCAGCAACTGAGCCGGCAGGCCGGAGTTCACCCTGTCGGTGGGGCGCCAAGCCGCGGCAGCGTTCCGGGCGGGCGCTTGTTCCCTGCGTTACAGGGCATCTGCGAGCCAGCGCCTTACCGCCGCCACGTCCGCCAGGCGGTAGCGGGCGCAGCTCGCGCCCGTGCCGACCTTGACGGAAATTCCGTCCAGCCTGTTCACCTCGGCGAAGCCGTGCTCGTCATTGAGATCGTCGCCTATGAACACCGGACGCCGCCCCGCGAACGGCGGCTCCGCCAGATAGGCGGACACCGCCGAACCCTTGTCCATGCCGGCGGGCTTGATCTCCGCCACGCGCCTGCCGCGCTGCACCTCGAGCCCCGCGCTGGCGGCGGCCGCGAGCCGGGCCATCAGGCGATGCGCATAGGCCGCCAATTGCGGCGCCAGCCGATAGTGCAGCGCCAGCGTCAGGCCCTTGTCCTCCAGCAGCAGTCCGGGATGGCGCGCCAGAACCGGTGCCAGCGCCGCCTTGATCGCCGACCTGGCCGCCGGTGGCGCGGCGTGTATCCACACGCGGCCGCTGGCATCGCGGCGTTCCAGCCCATGCTGCCCGGCCAGAGGCAGGCGCAGCGCGCCCAGGCGATGGTCCAGGAACGACAGCGCGCGGCCGCTGACCAGCGCCACGGCGCCGCCACTCGCGCGCTGCAGGCGCGCGATCAGCGTGAGCAGGGCGCCATCGACGTGGACCGCGTCCGGCGTGTCGGCGATATCGATCAAGGTGCCATCGACATCGAGGAAATAAGCCCAATCGAGACGGGGTGGCGGAGGGGGGCCGGGGCGCGTCCTGGTCACGCCTCGGCGCGTCCTGTTTTTACGATCAGGCGGCCGCGGCGGCGCATCGCGGCCGCATCGAGCAGCATGCGGCCGGCCCAGCGGAAAACGTTGAATTCCGCCACCAGCCCGCGCATCAGGCGCATGCGGTCGCGTTGCTCCTCCGCTGGCATCGTCAGCGCCAGGTGCAGGGCCGCGGCGCACTGGTCGGCGTCGTAGGGGTTGACGATCAGGGCCTCGGGCAACTCCCGCGCTGCACCGGTAAACTGGGACAGCATGAGCACGCCGCGGTCGTCGTCGCGGGCCGCGACGAATTCCTTGGCCACCAGGTTCATGCCGTCGTGCAGGCTGCTGACGAAGCAGACATCGGCGGCGCGGAAATACTCGTAGACCGCGCGCGGTTCGTGGTGCTCGACCTTGAGCACGATCGGCGGCGGCCCGCGGCGCGCGAAGCGGCCGTTGATGCGCGTGGCCATGGCGCGCACCTGCGCCTCGTGATGCTGGTATTCCTCGATGCCCGCGCGCGTCGGCGCGGCGATCTGGACAAAGGTAAAGCGTCCGATCCACTCGGGATTGAGTTCCAGCAGGCGCTCGATCGCCCTGAAGCGCTCGACGATGCCCTTGGTGTAGTCGAGCCGGTCGACGCCGACGCCGAGCCTGTGTTCCGGCGGGAGGTCATGCAACTGACGGATACTGCTGCGGCAGTCCGGCACCGTCTTCTCCACCATTTCTGCCGCCGGCGGCCAGGCGATGGAAATCGGGTAGCGGCGCACGGCCGTGAGTTTGCCGCCGAAGGAGACGGTGAAGGATTCGCGATCGACGCGCGCCTCGAGAAAGCGATCGACCGTATCGACGAAATTGTTGCAGTGGGACTGGGTGTGAAAGCCGAGGATGCTGCTGCCCAGCAGTCCCGCGAGCACTTCGTCGCGCCACGGGCAGATGGCGAACGACTCGGGGTTGGGCCAGGGTATGTGCCAGAAGGTAATCACCGTTGCATTCGGCAGTTCCTCCCGGATCATGTCCGGCAGCAGGGCGAAATGGTAGTCCTGCACCAGGACGATGGGGTCCTTCGTCTTGGCTTCGCTTGCCACTGCCTTGGCGAACTTGCGATTGACCGCGGCGTACTGGGCCCAGTCGCCCGAACGGAAAGTGGGCCGGACATGGGCGATGTGGCACAGCGGCCACAGTCCCTCGTTGGCGAAACCGTAGTAGTAGCCGGCCTCCTCCTCCGCGGAGAGCCAGACGCGGCGGATGCGGTAGGCGGGATTTTCCGGCGGCACCGCGACACGGTCGTGCTTGTCGACCACCTCGCGGTCGGCCGAGCCGCTGCCGTGGGCGATCCAGGTGCCCGAGCAGGCGCGCATGATCGGCTCCAGTGCCGTGACCACCCCGCTGGCCGGCCGCTGCACCTCGATGCGATCACCGCGGCGCTGGTGCAAATAGGGCTCGCGGTTGGAAACCACGATCACGTCTTCGCCGCGCAGCTCGCCGCGGAGAATGCCGCGCAGGGACTCCGGCGTCCAGGTGACCTGATCTTCGTCGCGTGCGTGCGCATCGGATTCCAGTTCGCGGATCAGTCGCTGCAGATCGCGCGCGATCGGCTTGAACTCGGGCAGGCTGGCGTGTGCGTCTGGTCCCGGCTGCCGCACCAGCCCTTCGCCGCGCAGCAAGGAGCGCATACCGGCCATCCAGCCGCGCCAGGAGAGCTGGGCAATGATCACCGTGATCAGCGACACCACCGCCGCCAGCCCCATGAACAGGTAGAACAGGTAGCGCTTGGTTTCCTCGCTGCGGCGGGTGACGAAACTCATGTCCTGCACCAGTACCAGGCGGCCGCTCGCCGCCGCATCGCTCGCCATCGGCTGCACCGTCACGTGCAACGGCCCCTGGCCGCTCGGCAACAGGCGATTGCGGGGTCCTTCCCAGCGCTCGAGCTCGGCACAGCGAATCTCCGCCGGAAGCGAGCGGGTGGCCAACGCCTTTGCCGCCGGCGAAGCGCAGTAGCCGACGGCAAACAGCCGCTCGTCGCTGGTGATGCGGTTGAAGAATTCCAGAATCTTGACCCGCTTGCCGGCTGTCAGCAGTTCCTGCAGCGGTTCCTGGATGGTGTTGGCGATCAGCGACGAGCGGCTGTCCAGATCGTGCACGAACCACTTCAGGGTCAAGCGGTCGACCAGCGGCGCGACGGCGTAGGCGATGCCTGCCAGAACCAGCATCAGGGGCAGGACGAAGCGCAATGACAGACGCATGCGGCCACTCTACCAGCCAGGCTGGTTTTAGTCTCTTATCAGTCAAGATTTGACAGAAATGGCACAGATTTCGATAAATGGCGAGGTTGCATTCGCGGGGGGATCAACAAGGGGGGATGCATCTCCCCTTGTTCGTGAGATAAGGTTTTTTCCCCCGCCGGAGACACTTTGCTTGGTTCAGGTTTGTCCGGCTTAGGATACGGGACCTCGCGCGTCGGCAAAAGCAGACGGTACCAAGCCGCCTGAAGGTATCCCGGGGGCAAGGGTCACCGTTCGCCGCTACGATGGAAACCTCGCGTTGCCGATGGCTCGAAATGCATGGCGAGGCAGGTGCAGAGGCGCGCACCCGCAATCTGCAGGTTCGCCGGGCCGACCGAAATGACCCCTTTTTTGCGCTCTGTTCCCGGGCGAGGCGCCGGTTAAAATGCGGATAATTCAAGGATAATTCAATTATCCATTGCCGCATGTGCGGCAGTCGTTGGTTTGTCCTTCATCGCGGACGGCCAGGCTGGCGGGCACCATACGGGAGAAGCAAGCATGACGCCGTTCCGGGACATGCCGATCAAGCGCAAGCTGGCGATCATCGTCATGGCCTGCACCGGGATCGCGCTGTTCATCAGCTACATCCTGTTTGCCGCGACCGAGGTTGTCAGGGAGCGGTCGAAAACGCGGGACCTGCTCGCCGGCTATGCGCAAATCATCGGCAGCAACAGTGCCGCGGCAATCGCATTGTCCGATCGCGCCGCGGCAAAGGTCGTGCTGAACGGCCTGCGCTCCCGCCCTGAGATCACGGCGGCCTGGATCCTGCGTCCGGACGAAAGCGTATTCGTTTCCGACCAGGCGGCGACGCAAAGCGGGCGCCAAGGCAGGAGCGCGCCCAAGGAAACCGGCGACGGTGTTGCCGATCTGCTGCAGCGCGAGCTCGTGGTGCGGCGCAATGTCGTGCACGACGGCCAGGTCGTCGGCATGGTGGTCATCGAAGCGGATCTGCACGGAACCTGGCGTGAGCTGCTGGCGGATCTGGGCCTGGCGGCGTTGGGCATGGTGATCGCCTTTGCGGTCGCGCTGATTTTTTCGGCGCGACTCCAGCTGCTGCTGCTGGCGCCGATCATGGAGCTTTCACGGGCGGCGCGGCGCATCAGCACGGAAAAGGTCTACGGGCTGAGGCTTGCGCGCGGCAGCAACGACGAAATCGGCGCCCTGATCGACGGCTTCAACGACATGATGGCGAGCATCGACACGCGCGACCAGGAGCTCGACGCGCACCGCACCCGCCTCACGCAGTTGGTCGAGGAGCGCACGGCGGAGCTGCGGCGGGCCAAGGAACTGGCCGAGGCCGCCAGCCGGGCAAAATCCCAGTTCCTCGCCAACATGAGCCACGAAATCCGCACGCCCATGAACGGTATGCTGGGGATGACGGAACTGCTGCTGGACACCGATCTGAGCGAGCGCCAGCGCCGACTGGCCGATACCGCGCGCCAGTCGGGTGTGGCGCTGCTGACGATCATCAACGACATTCTGGACTTCTCCAAGATCGAGGCCGGCAAGCTTCAGCTGGAAATTGCGGACTTCGACCTGCGCCAACTGCTGGAAGAGGTGACGGCCATGGTCGCGGGGGCGGCGCATGCCAAGCGCCTGGAACTGATCACCCACCTGGATCCGTCGGCGCCGTTTGCCCTGCGCGGCGACCCCGCCCGGCTGCGCCAGATTCTGGTGAATCTGACCACCAATGCGATCAAGTTCACCGAGCAGGGCGAGGTGATCATACGAGTCGGACTGGAGCGCAATGGCGGCGATCGCGCGCTGTTGCGCTTCGAGGTGAGCGACACGGGCATCGGCATCGAGCAGAATGTTCAATCGCGGATCTTCGACGCCTTCTCCCAGGCCGATGGCAGTACGACACGCAGGTACGGAGGCACAGGACTCGGGCTTACGATCTGCAAACAGCTCGCCACCCTGTTCGGCGGAGAAATCGGCGTATCGAGCCTGCCCGGCAAGGGATCGACGTTCTGGATGACCTTGCCGTTTGACAAACAGCCGGCGGCCACCGCGCGTGCCCCTGCTGCACCGTCCATGCACCTGCGTGATGTACGCCTCCTCGTGGTCGACGACAACGCCACCAATCGCGACATACTGTGCGACGGGCTGCGTGCGATGGGAATGCGCGCCGACAGTGCGCCGGGCGGAGCCGAGGCGCTGGACATACTCTATTCGGCCGCCGGCCGCGATCCCTATCAGATAGCGGTTCTGGACATGCACATGCCGGTGATGGATGGTATGGAACTCGCTCAGTGCATCCGCCGCGACCCGGCGCTGACGGGTCTGAAGCTGGTGATGCTGAGCTCGGTCGTGCGGGAGGTGCACACGCAACGACTGCGCGATCTGCGCGTGAGCCGCTGGCTCACCAAGCCGGTCAGCCAGCAGCAACTGCGCGAGTGCATGCTCCAGCTGATTGAACACGAACGCAGCGCGCCGGGCGACACAGGTGCGAAAGGCGAGGAGACGGGACGTCTGGTGGGCGGTTGGCGCGTCCTGCGGGTGCTGCTGGCCGAAGACAATCCGGTCAATCAGGAAGTTGCGGTAGCCATGCTCGAGACGCTGGGATGCGCCTGCGACGTGGTCGGAAACGGGATCGAGGCGCTGGAGGCGATTGCGCGCGAACGCTACGATGCCGTTCTGATGGATTGCCAGATGCCGGTGATGGATGGCTTCGAGGCGACCCGGCGCCTGCGCCAGCAGGAAGCGGCGAGCGGTGCGGCACGCCTGCCCGTGATCGCGTTGACGGCACACGCGCTGGAGGGCCACCGCGAGCAGTGCCTCGCCGCCGGCATGGACCGTTACCTGTCGAAACCCTACACGCAGGAGCAACTCAGACAGGAGTTGAGGCAGTGCATGACGGGCGGCATCGAACCGGCACCGGTCCCGGTGCCGGCCGCGCCCGACGCCGGAAGCAGGGCTCTGGACCGAACCGCGCTCGACAACATTCTGGGGCTGGGCAAGTCCGGCGGCGCAGCGCTTTTGCGCCGGGTTATCGAGATCTACCTCAGAACCACGCCGGATCTGATAAGCGCGATGCACGCTGCGGTCGCAGCGGGCGATGTGACCGCGCTGGGCCGGGCGGCGCATTCCCTCAAGTCCAGCAGCCTCAATGTCGGGGCGACGCGGCTGGGGCGGTTGTGCCGGGAAATCGAAACCGCTGTCCGCGCCAATTCGCCCGAAGTGGCAGGCAAACTCGCCTCCGGCATCGACGCGGAGTACACGCGGGTGGAAGGCTTGCTGCGCGCGGAACTGGACGGCCTCGCGCAATGACCGGCCCGGCAGCCGATGACTACAGGCCCCTGGTGCTGGTCGCGGACGACGACGAGGCGGCGCGGCTGTTGATCGATTGCGCGCTGACCGACGCGAACTTGCGCGTGGTGCAGGCGCCGGACGGCCAGGCGGCCGTCGATGCGTTTCCCAGGGAACGGCCCGACATCGTGCTGCTCGACGTCAACATGCCGGTAATGGATGGCTACGAGGCATGCCGCATGCTGCGCGGGCTGCCGGGCGGGGCGCGCGTTCCCGTTCTGATGGTGAGCGCACACGAGGGCATGCAGTCGATCAACCGCGCCTACGACGCCGGCGCGACCGATTTTCTGACGAAGTCGAGCAACTGGGCGATGGTCGCGTACCGCGTGCGCTACATGCTGCGTGCCGCGCGCGCGCTTGCCGAAGCCGAGAAGATCCGGCAAAGCCCGGCTTCGGGCCAGGCCGCGCGCATGTCCGGGACGCTGCAGGACGCGGGCGAGCGGCCGGCGAACGATGAAAACATCCGGCGGCCCGATCGCCATGACAGCCTGACGGGGCTGCCCAACCGGGTGATGTTCCGCGACCAGTTATCGCGCGCCATCGCCGGCTGCGCGCGCGCGCAGCAGCGGCTCGTGCTCATGTTCCTCGACCTGGACCTGTTCAAACGCATCAACGATGCGTACGGGCACGCCGTCGGTGACCGGGTGCTCGCGGCTGCGGCCAAGCGCCTTGCCGCGTGCGTGCGCAGCAGCGCGAGCGCGAGCCGCGGTCCCCTGGACGACCCGGCGGGCGAGCCGTTTGAAGCCACGAAAGCACTGCACCCGCTGGGGCGGCCGAGAGGCGATAAATTCTGCCTGTTTCTCGAACATATCGGCGAGCCCCGCGATGCAGCGAAGCTCGCGCGCCATATTCTTGCCGAGCTTGCCCGCCCGATGCCCATCGGCCCGTGTGAGATCGCCCTGGGTGCGAGCATAGGCATTGCGATGTATCCGACGGATGGCGAGGACAGCGAGACGCTGTTGCGCAATGCCGAGGCGGCGACGTACCGGGCCAAGGAAGAGGGACGCAACAACTACCGTTTCTTTTCAAGCGCGATGAATGCGCGGACGTTTCACCGGCTTTCCCTTGAAAACGCGCTGCGCAAGGCGGTGGATAAAGGCGAGTTCGTGCTGCACTATCAGCCCGTGGTCAGCATTTCCGAGGGCCGGGTGGTGGGCGCAGAAGCGCTCATACGCTGGCAGCATCCGCAGCTGGGTCTCGTCCTGCCAGCGGAGTTCCTGGGCCTGGCGGAGGACACCGGGCTGATCATTCCCATCAGCGAATGGGTGCTTGATCAAGCATGCCGCCAGGCGGCCGCCTGGCGGGACATCGCGCCATCCGCGCTGAAGATTTCGGTAAACGTGTCGCCAGTGCATTTCCGGCACCACGCCATGTTGCAGTCGCTGAACCGGGCCCTCCAGTCCTGCGCGCTGGATGCGCGGCTGCTCATGCTGGAACTGCCCGAAAGTACGCTCAAGCACGACGCGGAGACGACGCTGGGCATGCTGCGGCAGCTGGCCGCAATGGGCGTGCGCCTGTGCGTGGACAATTTCGGTGCCGGCTATTCCTCCTTCATGTGCCTGCGTCGCTTTCCGCTGCACTCGGTCAAAATCGACCGCTCGTTCGTGCTCGACCTCCCCGGGAATCAGGACGCGGCGGCGATTGCGCGCGCGATCGCCGGCATGGCCGGCAGCCTCATGCTCACCGTTGTTGCCAAGGGCGTCGAGACGCCGGCCCAGCTTCGATTCCTGCGCGAAATCGGCTGCGAGGAGTACCAGGGATACCTGTTCAGCCCGGCTCTGCCGGTAGAAAAGTTCGCGGAATTGCTGCGGCGCGAACCCGGTCCGCACGGCATCGCCCAGACCTGACGCCTGCACGCCTGGACCATGCTGCCTGGGTTGGGCGGCTCAGGCCAGGTTCGCGACCGCGAACGCCACCAGCGCGCAGGCGCCCACCGTCACGAATGCCAGGTCGCGCAGGTTTTTCCAGTCTACGGGGGTAACCCCTTCCTTTTTCTTGCGCATCATGTTCCATTCGAAGGCGATGAGCAGCAGCCCGAGGCCGGCCGTGATCAGCACGGATTTCATTATCAGGGTCATGCATTTCCTCCGTTGTTGGAACTCATTGGAAATCAGGGGCCGTTGCGGGAATTGTGAAACGGCATTCCAATATCCGGTCAAATCTTCATCGGCAAGATTACCATTTGCAGGCCTTGCAGGTGCAGGCGGCGCTGTATTGCCAGAGCCGCCTCGTTATGCAGCAGACGGATAAGCCAGTTTTCCCGCTCGAAAACGAGCTTGCTGGCGAAGTAGATGCAGTTTGGGTATTCCTCATGCACTCGTTCCGCGAGCTTGATGGCTTCGTCCACCGGGTCGGTGCCGAAGGCCAGATAGGATTTGGCCGCCCAGCCCTTGCTGTTGCAGAAATTGACGAAATAGGTGAGGGAGACGTTGGCTTCCATTTGCGTCATCTTCATGTCTTCGTCGCCGCCGTAGCTGTGCGAATCGACCGTGCGCGCGTTGACGAAAATGAAATTGCGGAAGTGATCCGGGAACATGCGCTGCACCCAAAGCAACGCGTGCAGCCCGCCGCCGCGGCTCGACCCCACCAGAAACACCGCGGTCGGCAGGGATGGGTCGGGCTTGGGCGCATTCACGATGCTGCCGAAAGGCTGGTTGGCGTGTATTTCATCGACCTTGCGGATTTGCACCCTGGCCCAGTTGTAGTGGTTACGGATGGTGAGGCAGATGCCGATGATGGCGATGATGATCAGCGCCGTCAGCCATCCGCCTTCGGTGAATTTCTCCACCAGCAGCATCGCCAGGATTACCGAGCACACGACGAAGCCGGTCGCCGACAAGGCCAGGCGCACGATCCATTTGCCTTGTTCCTCGCGATGCCGCCACCAGTAGATGCACAGGCCGAACAAGGAGATGGCGAAGGTGAGAAACACGCTGACGCTATACAGCACGATCAGCAGGGACACGCTGCCGCGGGTCCAGATCAGGATGCCGAGCGCGGCGAGGCCCATCACCAGGATGCCGTTTTCGGTGACCAGCCGCGTCGACAGGTAACGGAACTTGTGCGGCACCCAGGAGTCCGCAGCCATGTTCGACAGCACCGCCGGACCACCGAGAAAGCCGGTGTTGGCGGCGACGAACAACAGCCCACCCTCCAGCGCAAGCACGGTCCACAGCGCCGTCCTGTTGACCCAGGGATCCCATCCCAGGCTCTCGATAATGGCGCCGAACGCCACGGCGTTCAGCGTCCGGCCTTCGACCGGCTTCGCATCCCACAGCAGGTACAGCAGGATGATGCCGCCGGCGGTGAAGGCGAGCGACAGCGCCATGTAGAGCATGGTGATCTTGCCGGTCTTCACGCGCGGTTCGGCCAGCACGTTGACGTTGTTCGATACCGCCTCCAGTCCGGTATAGGTGCCGCCCCCCTGGGAATAGGCGAGCAGCATCAGCGCGGCGACATGCGCCCAGCCCAGCTGCCCCGACAGCGACCTGGTTTCTTCGAGCGTGGCCGGGATCAGCCGCGGCAGCTGGTCCACATGGGAACCCACGCCGTACACGATCAGGAACGCGTGCGTGATGACGAAGCCGAGAAAGATCGGCAGCAGCACCTTGATCACCTCCTTCATGCCGCGCAGGTTGAGCACGATCAGCAGGATGATGAGCCCGATTTCGGCTGGAAGCTTGTACTGATGGAAGACGAGGGGGAGCAGGCTGAACAGCGCGTCCACGCCGCTGGCGATGGAAATGGCGATGGTGAGCACATAGTCCAGCACCAGCGCGGCGCCGGAAGTCACCCCGGCGTACGGCCCGATGAGCTTGGTGGCGACGCGGTAGCCGCCGCCGCCGGTCGGAAACAACTCGATCACCTGGTTGTAGGCAAGCGCGATGATGAATACCGTGGCCGCAGTGGCCAGTGCCAGGTACAGGCCGAGACCGGTATGTTCGCCGAGCGCCCGAAACGACTCTTCCGGGCCGTAGCAGGAGGACGAGATGCCGTCCGCGCCCAGGCCCACCCAGGCGAAAAACGCCACCAGCGCGATGTTGTGGCGCGTCTCCGCGCTCAGGGGGTCCAGGGGCGCGCCGATGACCTTGGTGCGCAGTTCCGTGTACAGGGACATGGCGGGAGGATTCAGCGCGGCTGGCTGGACTCGAGTTGCTTCTCGATGCGCCTGGCGAAGACGCCCATTTCCTTCGCCGCCTGCTTGTCGCCCCTCTTCTCGGCCACGGCAATGCCCTGGCGGTAGGCCTCGAGCGCCGCCTGCGGCTGTCCGTCTTCGGCGAGCGCCTTGCCGAGCAGCTTCCACGCCGCCGAATAGGCCGGATCGCGGGCCACCGCCTCGGCCAACTGCAGCTGCGCCTTGTGCGCGTCGCCGCCCTTCAGGTACTCGCTGCCGAGGGAAAAACGCAACAACGCCCCGTCGCGTGGCGTGCCGATGAGTTTTTGCAGATTGGCGATGACGGTTGAGGTCATTGTAAGATTCGCCCATCGCGGGAAACAATCCGCGACCGGGCCGCAATTATAGGCTTGTATTATGTCTGCAACATCGAAGGATACGCCAGCCATGCCAAAAGCCGTGATATCGACGCCTCATGCGCCCAGCGCCATCGGCACCTATTCGCAGGCGGTGCGCTGCGGCGACACGATTTATCTCTCGGGTCAGATCGGCCTCGATCCCGCAACCATGCAGCTCGCCGAGGGCATCGATGCGCAGGTGCAGCGCGTGTTCGACAATCTGAAGGCGGTGGCCGCGGCCGCCGGAGGCTCGCTGGACGACGCCGCCAAGCTGACGATCTACCTCACCGATCTCGGCCACTTCGCCAAAGTCAACGCGGCAATGGCCGTGTATTTCACCCAACCCTATCCGGCGCGCGCCGCGATCGGCGTGGCGTCGCTGCCGCGCGGCGCGCTGGTGGAAGCCGATGCGGTGCTGGTGATCGGCTGAGCGGTGCGAGTTGAGCCTTGACGCCAAGCGAGCATTCCCGAATCGGCGCAACGGCCGCGGACTCAGGGGAGCATGAGGGGAGCCGTCCCCTCATGTCGCCATGAGCTCGAGGTCCGTGCGCGCCGCTGCGGCCGCGCCTGCCGCGGCGGGCAGGACGGCGCGGGTCAAGGCGACCGCGCCGTCCTCTGCTGCTTCCTCGTTGGCCGCGAAGCTGGCGAAACTCGGCATCCGGCGCCAGTTCGATCTGGTGCTGCACCTGCCGTTGCGCTACGAGGACGAGACCCGGCTCACCGCCGTCGCCGATGCGCACGAGGGCGCGCCGGTGCAGGTCGAGGGCAGGGTGATCGACAGCCAGATCGCCTACCGCCCGCGGCGCCAGCTCGTATGCAAGATCGACGACGGGAGCGGCCTCCTGTATATGCGCTTCCTCAATTTCTACGGCAGCCAGGCGAAGGCGCTGGTTGCGGGCGTGCGCGTGCGCGCCTTCGGCGAAGTGCGTCCGGGTTTTTTCGGCGCCGAGATGGTTCACCCGCGCTATCGCATCGTGCGCGCGGACACGCCGCTGCCCGAGGCCCTGACGCCGGTCTATCCGAGCACCGCCGGGCTGCCGCAGGCAGCCCTGCGCCGCCTGATCGCGCAGGCGCTGGCGCAATGCGAACTCGACGAAACCCTGCCCGAGGGCATCGCCGAGCGCTGCGGCATGCCCGCGTTTCCGGACGCCATCGACGCCCTGCATCGGCCGCGGCCCGGCGACGACGCGCGCGCGCTCACCGGGCGCACCCACCCGGCGTGGCGGCGGATGAAGCTGGACGAGTTGCTGGCGCAGCAGCTGTCGATGCGCCTGCATTACCGCGAGCGCAAGAGCAAGACCGCGCCGGCGCTCAGCCAAGCCGGTGCACTGACCGCGGGCCTGCTCGAGCGGCTGCCGTTCCGGCTCACGCGCGCGCAGACCCGCGCCTGGGCCGAGATCGAACGCGATCTCGGCGAGGCGCATCCGATGCACCGCCTGCTGCAGGGCGATGTCGGCAGCGGCAAGACCGTGGTGGCGGCGCTGGCGGCGCTGCGCGCGGTGGAAAACGGCATGCAGGCGGCGGTAATGGCGCCTACCGAAATCCTGGCCGAGCAGCACTACCGCAAGTTCTCCGAATGGCTCGCACCGCTGGGGGTGCAACTCACCTGGCTGTCGGGCAGCCAGAAGAAGAAAGAGCGCGCGACGGCGGCGGCGGACATTGCCTCGGGGGCGACGCGGGTTGCGCTGGGTACGCATGCGCTGTTTCAGGAAGGCATCGTGTTCCAGTCGCTGGGGCTGGCGATCGTCGACGAGCAGCACCGTTTCGGCGTCGAGCAACGCCTGGCGCTGCGCGCCAAGGGTTTGGGCATCGACGGCCCGCGTGCCGAGGGCGCGATCAGTGCCGAACCGCACCAGCTGATGATGAGCGCCACCCCCATTCCGCGCACGCTGTCGATGAGCTATTACGCCGACCTGGACGTGTCGCTGATCGACGAGCTGCCGCCGGGACGAACGCCGGTCACGACCAAGCTGATCGCCGCCGAGCGCCGCGACGAGGTGCTCGCGCGGGTGCGCGACGCCTGCCGCGCCGGGCGCCAGGCCTACTGGGTGTGCCCGCTGATCGAAGACACTGGCGATGCGGCCGAAGGTTTTGCGGGAAACGCCCGCGCACCGGGGCGGCGCGCGGGCGGCAGGCAGGCGGAGGTGCTGCAGCTGCAAACCGTACTCGACACGCACGCGCGGCTGGCCGCCGAATTTGCGGAACTCAGGGTGGGACTGGTGCACGGGCGCCTCGCGGGAGCGGACAAGGCGGCGGTAATGGCGGACTTTGCCGCGGGCAGGATACAGCTGCTGGTGGCGACCACGGTGATCGAGGTCGGGGTGGACGTGCCCAACGCCTCGCTCATGATCATCGAGCACGCCGAGCGCTTCGGCCTGGCGCAGCTGCACCAGTTGCGTGGCCGGGTCGGGCGCGGCGCGGCCGACAGCGCATGCATTCTGCTCTACCAGAAGCCGCTGGGTGAGACGGCGCGCGCCCGGCTCAAGGTGGTGTACGAATCGAGCGACGGCTTCGACATCGCGCGCCAGGACCTGCTGCTGCGCGGGCCGGGGGAATACCTGGGCGTGCGCCAGAGCGGCGTGCCGCTGCTGCGTTTCGCCGACCTCGAGCGCGATGTCGACCTGCTCGAGGCGGCGCGCGATCTGGCGGAGAAAATGCTGTGTGCGCACCCCGAGCACGCGCAGCGCCACCTGGCGCGCTGGCTGGGTGGTAGAAGCGAACTGATGAAGGCCTGACGAAATGGACCTCGCGCAGATCAAGCAGCGGCTGACCCTCTACGCAAGGCTGATGCGGCTGGACAAGCCGATAGGCACGCTGCTCCTGCTGTGGCCGACGCTGTGGGCGCTGTGGATCGCCTCGGGCGGGTGGCCTGGATGGACGATGTTCTGGATTTTCTGCATAGGCACGCTGCTGATGCGCTCGGCCGGCTGTGTCATGAACGACCTCGCCGACCGCAATTTCGACGCCCACGTCAAGCGCACCCGCGATCGTCCGCTCGCCGCCGGCCTGGTGAGCGTGAAAGAAGCGCTGTGGCTGGCCGCGGCGGTGACCTTGGCCGCCTTCTGTCTGGTGCTCGCGCTCAACCGGTTCGCGATCGCGCTTTCGTTCGTCGCGCTTGCGCTCGCAGCCAGCTATCCGTTCACCAAGCGCTTCTTGTCGATACCGCAGGCTTATCTGGGCGTGACCTTCGGCTTCGGCATCCCGATGGCGTTCGCAGCCGTGTCGAACTCCCTGCCGCCGCTCGCCTGGTGGCTGCTGCTGGCGAATATTTTCTGGGTGCTCGCCTACGACACCGAGTATGCGATGGTGGACCGCGACGACGACCTCAGGATCGGCATCAGGACATCCGCGATTGCGCTCGGCCGCTACGACGTCGTGGCGGTGATGCTGTGCTATGCGGCCATGCTCGCGGTATTGGTGATCATAGGCATGAAACTTCAGTTCGGCCTGTATTACTATCTGGGTCTGGGTGCGGCCGGCTTCATCATGCTGTATCACTACAGCCTGATACGCGAGCGCCGGCGCGAGGGCTGCTTCAAGGCTTTTTTGCACAACAACTGGGTCGGCGGAGTCATTTTTGCCGGAATCGCCGCGAATTACGTTTGGCGTTAACAGGACCTGCATTCATGCGCTACAAGGATTTGCGCGACTTCATCGCGCAGCTGGAACAAATTGGTGAATTGAAGCGCGTCGCAGTCGAAGTCGATCCGCGCCTGGAGATGACCGAGATCTGCGACCGCGTGCTCAAGGCCGGCGGTCCGGCGATCCTGTTCGAGAACCCCAAAGGCTTTGACGGTGCAGGCGGACGTGCGCGCATTCCGGTGCTGGCGAATCTGTTCGGCACGCCGCGGCGCGTCGCTCTCGGCATGGGCGAGGATTCGGTCGCAGCGCTGCGCGAAGTGGGCAAACTGCTCGCGTACCTGAAGGAACCGGACCCGCCCAAGGGCCTGAAGGACGCCTGGGACAAGCTGCCGGTGCTGAAGCAGGTGCTCAACATGGCGCCGACGGTGAGGAGCAGCGCGCCCTGCCAGGAAATCGTGTGGGAGGGCAAGGACGTCGATCTTTCCAGGCTGCCGGTGCAGACCTGCTGGCCGGGCGATGCCGGGCCGCTGATCACCTGGGGCCTGGTCGTTACGCGCGGGCCGCTTAAAGCCCGGCAGAACCTGGGCATTTACCGCCAGCAGGTGATTGCGCCGAACAAGGTCATCATGCGCTGGCTGGCGCAACGCGGCGGCGCGCTCGATTTCCGCGATCATGGCCTGCATCGTCCGGGTGAGCCGTTTCCGCTCGCGGTGGCCCTGGGCGCGGACCCGGCCACCATACTCGCCGCGGTGACGCCGGTGCCGGATTCGATCTCCGAGTATCAGTTCGCGGGCTTGTTGCGCGGCGCCAAGACCGAGCTGGTGAAATGCCTGGGCAGCGAGCTGCAGATTCCCGCCAGCGCGGAGATCGTGCTCGAGGGCGTGATCCACCCGGACGAAACCGCCCTCGAAGGACCCTTCGGCGACCACACCGGGTATTACAACGAGCAGGAGCGTTTCCCGGTGTTCACCATCGAGCGCATCAGCATGCGGCGCGACCCGATCTACCACAGCACCTACACCGGCAAGCCGCCGGACGAGCCGGCGGTGCTGGGCGTGGCGCTGAACGAGGTATTCGTGCCGCTGCTGCAAAAGCAGTTTCCCGAAATCACCGACTTCTACCTGCCGCCCGAGGGTTGCTCCTATCGCCTCGCCGTGGTGAGCATGAAAAAGCAGTATCCCGGCCACGCCAAGCGCGTCATGTTCGGCATCTGGAGCTTCCTGCGCCAGTTCATGTACACCAAATTCATCATCGTCACCGACGACGATGTCGATATCCGCGACTGGAAGGAAGTGATCTGGGCGCTGACCACGCGCGTCGATCCCGCGCGCGACACGCTGCTGGCGGAACGCACGCCCATCGACTATCTCGACTTCGCCAGCCCGGTGTCCGGCCTGGGCTCGAAAATGGGCATAGACGCAACCAACAAATGGCCGGGCGAGACCAGCCGCGGCTGGGGCGCGCCGATCGCCATGGATGCGGAGGTAAAGCGGCGCGTCGATGGCTTGTGGCGCGATCTGGGGCTATAACGGCGGCAGCGCGGTCCTTGACCATCTATGCGCGGCCTGTCAAATACGTCGCATGGCTGCGATCAGACCTGCGCGCTGCGCGCGCCAACCGTGTTTTTCCAAGCGGATGGAAAGCGCATCCGCTTGGAAAACACGGTTCTGGTTAACACCAAACAAGGAATGGGGGTTTTATACAAGATCGCCGATTGCGCACGGATACGCTTTTCATCCGCGCGCAATCGACGATCCGCGCGGACGAACCGCCGTCCGCGCAAGTGCCGACGATCTTCCGTCCACGCAACTGCCCAACTCTTCAACAACGGAGGGCGCGACTCAAGGCGCCACGTCTGACTACCTAGCGCCTGCCGATCAGCAGGCCGACGGCGACCCCGAGCAGGGCGCTGAAGCCGGCAATTTTCCAGGGATGCTCGTGCGCGTAGTCGTCGGTCGAGTCCACGGCAGCGCGCGCTTTTTCGCGTGCGATCTGCTCGAATTCTGCGAGCCGCGCCTTGGCGTTGCGCAGGTTTTCCTCGATCCGTGGTTGCAGCGCAGCCAGCTTTTCGCCCGATTGGCCGATCACGGCCTTGAGCAACTGCTCGCTGTCGGCGATCACGATGCGTATGTCGTCGATCAGTTTTTCGCGCGTGACGACTTGAACTTTGGTGTCCATGATGCCTCCGGGGTAGCGTGTTGGGAACGATTTGATCCTAGTCCGGGAGGTGTCTCGCGGTTTGATTTTGGTCAAGCCGGACGCCAATAAGCGGCCTATTTTTGCTGTTCTTCGCGATTCTCGGGAAGCAGGCACTGTCCTTTCCCCGGTGCGAACACCGACAGGTGGCGCAGGTAAATCCAGGCGAGCAGCGGCAGACAGGCGAGCAGCAACCAGTGATACCAGCGCATATCAGTGATTTCGCCCTGCCACCAGTCGTGCGCCGTGATCACCGCCGCGAGCGCGAGCGCCGCGTAGGCCATGAACAGCAGCCAGCGGGCCATGGGCGTCAGGACCAGGGGCTTCACGGCCGGCCGCGTCTGCCGCGTTCGTACACCCATTCGAGCAGGGCATCCTGCGCCGGCTGGCCTGCGGCGGCATTGGCGTGGTTAATGAACAGCACCACCACATGGCGCTGTCCGCGTTTGTCCAGCACGTACCCCGCCAAAGTGCGTGCGTCACTGAGCGAGCCGGTCTTGATATGCGCCTGCCCGGCAATGGACTCGAAACGCAGGCGGCGGCGCATGGTCCCGTCGTAGGCGACCAGCGGCAGCGAGGACATCAGCTCCGGCATCACGGCGCTGCGCCAGGCTTCGAGCAGCAGTTTGCCCAGATGTTCTGCGCTGATGCGCTCCTGGCGCGACAGGCCCGCGCCGTTTTCCATGACGAGTTCGGGGAAGTCGAGCTTTTTTTCGGCCAGCCACGACTGCACCACCTGCGCCGAGCGGTCGCTGCGTCCGGGCAGCTTGAGCACTTCGGCGCCGAGCGTGAGAAACAGTTGGCGCGCCATTACGTTGTTGCTGAACTTGTTGATGTCGCGTACGAGCTCGGCATTGCTCGCCGATGCGCTGGTCGCGAGCAGTTTGGCATCGGCAGGAACGGCGCCGTCTTTCCAGCCGCCGGAGAGCGTTCCGCCGGATTCCTCCCATAGTTGCCGGAACACGCCGTAGACGTAGTTCGGCTGCCCGAGCAGGCTCGCATTCCAATAGCGCTCGCCGCAGGCCGCCGGCATGGTTCCGGCAAAACTCGCTTTGGCCGATCCGCCATTCGTTTGGAAGTCGGCCTTGATGCCGGCGCGCCAGTCGCCGCAGGCGCCGTCGGTGGCGCGAACCGCAGCGGCGAACTCGAGTCCGGCGGGCTTGGGCTCCGGGATGACGGTCACTGCCTTCTTGTTGGCGTCCGGAACGAACTGGAAGCGCACTGCCTTGAAGTTGAGCAGCAGCGCGTCCGGCCCGACGTTGTAAGCGCGCAGCGGCTCGGAGTCGAATTTCGCCGGATCGTATTCGGCCGCCTCGAAGTAGCTGCGGTCGAGGACCAGATCGCCACGGATGTCGCGCAGGCCGAGCGCGCGCAGGCGCCGCAGCAGTAGCCAGAAATTCTCCAGGGTCAGCTTCGGATCGCCGTAACCTTTTAGGATCAGATTGCCCTGGAGCACGCCGTTTTCCAGCTTGCCGGCCGCATAGGTCTCGGTTTTCCAGGTGTAGGCGGGACCGAGCAGTTCCAGCGCGGCGTAAGTGGTGAGGAGCTTCATCGTCGAAGCCGGGTTCATGGCCTGCTCGGCATTGTGCGCGAGGTGCGGCCTCCCGCCATCGACGTCCTGCACGTAGCCGGCGACCCTGGACAAGGGGATCTGGGCGCGCTTCAATGCCAGCTCGACCGCAGGCGGCAGGGACTGCGCGTTGGCCGCCTCCGCCAGCAGCAGGAGGACGAAGAGGGCGCGCAATATGGATATTAGGAATGGCATGGCAGGGCGGGCCGGAGCGTTTACGCTGTCATGATACTGGAACCGTCCCGCGTCTGAGCTATGGCGCCGCCGCGCGGCGCCAGCGAAGCGCGCGCTCCAAACTTGGAGCGGCGTTGCGTGCCACTTGAATTTCTCTGCACATGGCCCCATAATTAGCACTCGTTGACCTTGAGTGCTAACAGCCAGCGTCCGATTCTGGCCACCAACATCAAGTTAGTGGCCGCTAACTAACCATCTGTCCGGAGGTAATATTCATGAAAATCCGTCCTTTACACGATCGTGTAATCGTCAAACGCATTGAAGAAGAACGCAAGACCCCCGGCGGGATTGTCATTCCCGACAACGCCGCCGAGAAGCCTGATCAGGGCGAAGTGCTGGCGATCGGCACTGGCAAAGTGATGGACGACGGCAAAGTTCGCCCGCTCGCCGTCAAAGTCGGCGACCGCGTTTTGTTCGGCAAGTATTCGGGCTCCAGCGTGAAAATGGACGGCGACGAACTGCTGGTCATGCGCGAAGAAGACATCATGGGTGTGGTCACCCTTTAATTCCGGCGCCAACCAAGGATAGCTTTGGGGGCTGTAAGGAAAGGGCTCACCCCCTTCGGACCCCCCGGTTCCTTCATAAATTCTTAGGAGAAATTCGATATGGCTGCAAAAGACGTACGCTTTCATGATTCGGCCCGTGCCAGGATGATCGTCGGTGTGAACATCCTCGCCGACGCGGTAAAAGTAACTCTCGGCCCGAAAGGCCGCAACGTGGTGCTGGAGCGCTCTTTCGGCTCCCCCACCGTGACCAAGGACGGTGTGTCCGTGGCCAAGGAAATCGAGCTCAAAGACAAGTTCGAGAACATGGGCGCGCAAATGGTGAAGGAAGTCGCCTCCAAGACTTCCGATGTTGCCGGCGACGGCACCACCACCGCCACCGTGCTGGCACAGTCGATCGTCAAGGAAGGCATGAAGTTCGTGGCCGCCGGGATGAACCCGATGGACCTGAAGCGCGGCATCGACAAAGCCGTAATCGCGATCACCGACGAACTGAAGAAGATTTCCAAGCCCTGCACCACCAGCAAGGAGATCGCCCAGGTCGGCGCCATTTCCGCCAATGCGGACGCCTCCATCGGCGATCGCATCGCCGAGGCCATGGACAAAGTCGGCAAGGAAGGCGTGATCACCGTCGAAGACGGCAAGAGCCTGGCTGACGAGCTCGAAGTCGTCGAAGGCATGCAGTTCGACCGCGGCTACCTCTCGCCCTACTTCATCAACAATCCGGACAAGCAAATCACGCTGCTGGAGAATCCCTACGTGCTGTTGCACGACAAGAAGATCTCCAACATCCGCGACCTGCTGCCGGTACTCGAAGGCGTGGCCAAGGCCGGCCGTCCGCTGCTGATCGTCGCCGAAGACGTCGACGGCGAAGCGCTCGCCACCCTGGTGGTGAACAACCTGCGCGGCATCCTCAAGACCTGCGCCGTCAAAGCGCCGGGCTTCGGCGACCGCCGCAAGGCCATGCTGGAAGATATCGCCGTCCTCACCGGCGCCACCGTGATCGCCGAGGAACTCGGCCTGACGCTGGAGAAAACCACGCTGAAGGATCTGGGCCAGGCGAAGCGCATCGAAATCGCGAAAGAGAACACCATCATTATCGATGGCGGCGGCGACACCAAGGCGATCGAAGCGCGGGTCAAGAACATCCGCACCCAGATCGACGAGGCGACCAGCGACTACGACAAGGAGAAGCTGCAGGAGCGCGTAGCCAAGCTCGCCGGCGGTGTGGCGCTGATCAAGGTCGGTGCCGCGACCGAAGTCGAGATGAAAGAGAAGAAAGCGCGTGTCGAGGACGCATTGCATGCGACCCGCGCTGCGGTCGAGGAAGGCATCGTCGCCGGCGGCGGTGTGGCCCTGATCCGCGCGCGCTCGGCGCTGAAAGGCCTGAAAGGCGACAACACCGACCAGGACGCGGGGATCAAGATCGTGATCCGCGCGCTGGAAGAGCCGCTGCGCCAGATCGTCGCCAACGCCGGTGACGAGCCCTCGGTGGTGCTGAACAAGATCCTCGAAGGCAAAGGCAACTACGGCTACAACGCCCAGACCGGCGAATACGGCGACCTGGTGCAGATGGGCGTGGTCGATCCGACCAAGGTCGCGCGCACCGCGCTGCAGAACGCGGCTTCGATCGCCGGCCTGATGCTCACCACCGATTGCATGGTGGCCGAGCTGGTCGAAGACAAGCCGGCTGGCGGCGGCGGCATGCCCGGCGGCATGGGCGGCATGGGCGGCATGGGTGGCATGGGCGGCATGGATATGTAAGGAGCGCGCAAGCGCGACCTTACCCCCGCGCAAGCGGGGATCCGGTTGTCTCGAAAAGCCCCGCTTCGGCGGGGCTTTTTTTTGCTGCGTCCGGCAGGGCGCGCTCGCTTGCAGGCGTAGGGTTCCTGCTACATGAAAACGCTCACGGCCAATGCGCAGAACGCCCTGGCGCAGACGACGCTCGACCCTGTGCCGGCATTCGAATCCAAGGCCGTGCGCGCGACCGGGTGAAAATTGCAGCACCAAATGGGTCGAGGGCGCGCATCGGAGCCGCTTTCTTGCGGTGTCGCAACATGCTGTTCTGCGACTGACGATTCGCGACCATTGCGCAGAGCAACAAATCCGTGGTGGGTGCCCGGGAAAAAACGACCTGCGCGTAAGGTTGACGTAAGCAAAGGTGGATACCCTTTTCCCGGCATGCAATAATAAAAAAACAAATGTAGTGGCGCCGAGACATAGCCGGCGTATTTCAACGTTCTTTCCGTATGGTCTTTGGAGGAGAGGGAAATCATGGAGCTGACCGAAAAGCACAAAGAGTACTGGCACAAGAACCTGGTGGTGACGGCGATACTGCTGTTCATCTGGTTCGTCGTGACCTTCGTCGTAGCCTGGTATTCGCGCGAACTTAACAGTATTAGCTTTCTTGGCTTTCCGCTGGGTTTCTACATGAACGCGCAGGGCTCACTCGCCATCTACGTGTTGCTGATCTGGATTTACCAGCACTACATGAATAATCTCGACATCGAGTACGGCGTGCAGGAAGGAGAAGACGAATGAGTACCGAGTCCGTGATGGGGCACAAGGCATTCAAAGCCCAACTGCAGAAGTACTACACCTGGTACACCGGCGGTTTCCTGGTGTTCATATTTGCGCTGGCTTTCGCCGAGCAGATGGGCATGTCGCGCAAGTGGATCGGCTACTGGTTCCTGTTCGCGACCATCGGCCTGTACGCGGGCATCGGCATCATGACCCGCACCACCGTAGCGGCGGAATACTACGTCGCAGGGCGGCGCGTACCGGCCTTCTTCAACGGCATGGCGACGGGCGCCGACTGGATGAGCGCGGCCTCCTTCATCGGCATGGCCGGCACCCTGTATCTCGCCGGCTTCGATGGCCTCGCGTTCGTGACCGGCTGGACCGGCGGCTATGTGCTGGTGGCGCTGTTCCTCGCGCCCTACCTGCGCAAGTTCGGGCAATTTACGATTCCCGACTTCCTCGGCGAACGCTACGGCGGCAACATCATCCGCTCGATCGGCATTTTCGCGGCAATTCTGTGCTCTTTCACCTACGTGGTGGCGCAGATCTACGGCGTCGGCCTGATCACCAGCCGCATGACCGGACTCGAGTTCGGCGTCGGCGTGTTCGTCGGTCTCAGCGGCATCCTGGTGTGCTCGTTCCTGGGCGGCATGCGCGCGGTGACGTGGACGCAGGTGGCGCAGTACATCATCCTCATCATCGCCTACATGACGCCGGTGGTATGGCTGTCGCTGAAGCATACCGGCAACCCGATACCGCAAATCGCCTACGGCCAGGTGCTGCAGAAAGTGACCGAGCGCGAGAAGGTCCTCACCGCCGATCCGAAGGAAATCGAGGTGCGCAACATTTTCAAGGCGCGCGCCGACGCGGCCAACACGAACCTGAAGAATCCCGCGGCGGCCTACGCCAAGGGCAAGGCCGACGCAGAGCAAAACCTGGCCAAGGCAAAAGCGGACAACGCAGCGCCCGCGCAGATTGCGGCCGCCGAGAAGGCGCTCGCCTCCTACCCGAAGGATGAAGCCGGCGCCAAGGCGCTATGGAACAAGGAAAAAGGTCTGGCCGCGCGCGCCGCACCGCCGCGTCCCCACGCACAGCCCTACCCGGGCAAGGATGAGGCCGCGCAGAACATCGCGCGCAACAACTTCCTCGGCATCGTGTTCTGCATGATGTTCGGCACGGCGGCGCTGCCGCACATCCTGATGCGCTACTACACCACGCCCAGCGTGCGCCAGGCGCGCCAATCGGTGTTCTGGTCCCTGTTCTTCATCTTCCTGCTGTATTTCACCGCGCCCTCCCTTGCGGTGCTGGCGAAATACGACGTCTACCATTTCCTGGTCGGCAGTTCGTTCTCGAATTTGCCGGCATGGGCGGCGAGTTGGGCACTTGTCGATCCAAGCCTGCTGTCGATCACGGACATCAACAAGGACGGCATCGTGCAACTGGCGGAGATCGTACTCGGCACCGACATCATCGTGCTGGCGACGCCCGAGATCGCGGGGCTGCCGTACGTGGTCTCCGGGCTGGTGGCGGCGGGCGGCCTGGCCGCCGCGCTGTCGACCGCCGACGGCCTGCTGCTGACCATCGCCAACGCGCTATCGCACGACCTCTACTACAAGATGATCGACCCGACCGCGACGACGGCTCGCCGCGTCACAGTGTCGAAAGCCCTGCTGCTGGTGGTTGCGATTCTTGCCGCCACCGTTACCGCGATGAAACCGGGCGATATCCTGTTCCTGGTCGGTGCGGCGTTCTCGCTTGCGGCCTCGTCGTTCTTCCCGGCGCTGGTGCTGGGCGTGTTCTGGCGGCGCGCCAACAAGTGGGGCGCCATCTGCGGCATGGTCGCCGGACTCGGGGTATGCATGTATTACATGGTGATGACCTACCCGTTCTTCGGCGGTGTCCCGGCAAATCAGTGGTTCAACATGAACCCGATCTCAGCTGGCGTCTTTGGCCTGCCGATCGGCCTCGTCGTCAACTTCGTGGTGAGCCTGCTCACGCCGGCGCCATCGAAAGAGGTGCAGCAACTGGTGGACCACGTGCGTTACCCGCACCTGCGCGGCGACATCGACACCCAAGCGGCGTAATTCGTCGCATCGCCGCAAACAAGGCCCGCGCAAGCGGGCTTTGTTTTTTTGCCCGAGCCGGGACCGCTTATGTTCTTGTTGGGCATTCCGTTCTGCTAACATGTGCGCGCATGAAACCTAATCCTTGGTGGCACTACCAGTATTCGCGCCTGCTGGCGCTGTTCAAGCGCTATGACCGGGCGATAGATGAGTTGCAAACAGCTCTGCGTATCGATCCGTCGTATGCGCGCGCCGCCGGCTCGCTCGGTTTTCTGTACGCGAGCCTCGGCCGCTACCCGCTTGCAATCGAGCAGTTCAGGGTGGCATTGAAAGTCCGGCCCAATGATGCGGTGCTGCTGTTCGATCTGGGCTACGTCTATCATCTGCAACAAGATCACGAGCAGGCAATCGCGGCGTTCAAGGAAGCGGTTCGGCTCAACCCCAAGATCGATCGCGCCTGGTACGGCATGGGCGTCGCGCTGGGATCACTGGGCCGGCACGAGGAATCGGCGGCGGCGCTGGGCGAGGCAACCAGCCTGCAACCGATGAACAGTCTCGCGTGGTACGAGTTGGGCATGGCCTACCACACGCTGAACCGCCGCGACAAGCTCGATGAGGTCATTGCGCATTTGAACCGGTTTGACCCGAAGACGACGCAGCATCTGGTCCGCGCCACGGAACAACCCGGCGCGTCGCCGTCGCCGGACGCGCCGCCCGCCGCCGCCGCGGGCGCGGCCACAGGGCACTAGCGATGTACCAGCTGGTGGTCATCCTGAAAGGGCTTAACGAAGTAGCGATGATGGCGCTCCTCGGTCAGGCGGCGCTGTATGTGATTTCGGGGTCGCGGCGTGAGGGAAATATCGTCTATTCGATGCTGAAGACCATCACCGCGCCCATCATGAAGGCGACGCGCTGGCTCGCGCCGCGCTTCATCGTCGACCAGCATATCGCGTTGCTCGCGTTCTTTTTTGTGCTGGTGCTCGAGGTAATCCTGATCGTGCTGAAGGTCCGGCTTTACTATGCCGCGGTCGCGGGATGAACCGGCGATACTCCCCAGGCTGATCGCTGGAGATGGGCCGGCACCGCGCCGGCGTTCGATTCCTTGATCCAGTCCACGCCGCGTACGGCGCAGATTCCAGGAGCAGGCCTGGCGCGCGGACGGTTTCGTTGCGGACCGGGTAGCGCAGCTCAGCCATGACTCGCAGGCCTGTCTTTTCTGGCCCGGGAGAGATCACTCCACAGCCCCACGACTGCGACCACGAAGGGCAGGATCAACAGGAACAGGAAGGCGCGGTCAAGAGACAGGAACCACTGTGTCCACAACTGATAGTCGAACATTTCGAGAGCCGATGGCGGTACCGCGCGGAAGCAGAAAACGGCGACCATCGTCGGAGGCAGTGCCGCAACAAATAGCCCCAACGGGTTGATCGACTGTTCGTCGAAAGAATTCTTCAGGATCGCAAAGCCTGCGGGATTGGGTGCATTGGCAATGACCGTGAGTCCGCCTCCGCTAACGGCACCGGCAACCAACGCGTACTTGAACTCGTCGGATACGCCGCTGACCAGCGATCCCAGATAGGTAAGAGCCGCATTGTCGGTAATCGCCGTCAGGGCGGTCGCGCCGTAATACAGAGACGTTTCGCTGAGGCTGGACAACACTGCCTGCAGCCACCATTGCTGCTGACCGCCAAGAACCACAAGGCCCGCCAGAAAAAACGCCACCATCAACCCTTCGCGCAGCATCAGGCCGTCGTGATGCCTCTTGTACGCCTCGGCCAGGCCGAGAAACAACAGAAACAGGCCCACGAACATCTCCGGGTGATGATTGGTCGCCACGACTCCGGCCAGGATCGCAAGATTGACCAGGACGAAGGCGGCAGGCGTCCGCGCCGCTGTTCCCTTCACGTCGGCCTTCGCCTTTTGCGTGAGTTCCTTTTTGAAAAGAAGGGTCAGGACCAAAGCGTTTGTCATTACTCCGACAAGCGCCTTCCAGCCGAACATGGAGAACACGGTCCCCGAATCCCATCCCCATTTCGCCGCGACCATGAGTATCGGAGGCGCGGCAAAATTGGTGAGCGTGCCACCGATGGATACGTTTACGAAGAGCACGCCCAGCGTCAGGTATTTCAGCCTGTTCGAGGCTTGGCGGGAAAATATCACGTCGCGCAGCATCAGCGCCGCCAAGGTCATCGCCGCTGGTTCGGTGACGATGGACCCGAACAGCGGCACCACGGACAAGGCAAGAAAATAGTAGGCCACCGCGGCCGGAAGCGGGACAACCAGCGCCAGCTTTCTTACCGCATCGGACACCAACTGCAGGATCGGCCTGCTCGCCGAAATCACCATGATGACGAAGACGAACATGGGCTCGACGAAGCGGCTTTGGTCGAGATAGTCGGACGCAGCGCCCCAGCCAAGGGCCGCGGCCATGAAAACCAGCAGCACAAAAGACCAGAATCCAAATACGGTTTCGACTTCGCCGAGCAGATGCCACAAGCCGGCGTGGCCGGGCCGGATATGCGCGAGATGTTCGAAGTACTTGGTTGAAAACGTATGCAGTATGGCCAAACCGAACAGCGTGGCCCCGGTCAATTCGATCCAGGTGACAGCGATCATCGCTTGCATGGAACTACTCCTTGGAAGAAAGCCATGAGCACCGATATTAGAGTCCTACCTGCGCCGTGAAAATTCGCATATTGACGTAAGCAAATTCACTTACTTGCCATCAGGGGCTTCTGGTCCCATCATTGGGGATACTCGATCGAACGATGCGGATTGTATTGATGCTGGCTGATCTCCCGATGTTCGGACCGCGCCGTTCGCTCGCCGCGCATATCGGAGATGCGGTGCTGTTCGCAGCGTGCTATGTGGCGCTCGACTGGGCCAGCTACATCCACCCGCTCGGTCCATTCAACATCACGCCCTGGAATCCTCAGCCTGCGCTCAGCATCGTCTGGATGATGCTCGGCGGATTGGGTTACGCACCCGTCATCTTCGGCACCATCGTCGTTGCCGACATCGTCATTCGCGGGGCCCCGGGGGGAATGCTGTTCACGGGACTGACCTCGTTGGTGCTGGCGGGTGGCTACGCCGCAATCGCCGGAACACTCCGCTATTTCCTCAGATCCGACTCCAGACTGCGCGATACGCGGCAGTTGTGGATATTCATCGCCGTTACAACCATCGGAACCGCGGTCGTCGGGGCGCTCTACGTAGGACTTCTGTGGACGAACGGCTTTCTTGTCGGCGGATTACTTGGCGCCGCGGTGTTCCGGTTTTGGCTGGGCGATGCCGTAGGCGTGCTGATTACCGCGCCATTGCTCTTGCTTGCCGCGGACAACGTCGCGCGCATCCGTTTGCGCGATTCCTGGCGCAGACCCGAAACCGCCCTGCAATTTGCGGTGATGGTGGCGACGGTGTATTTCGTTTTCAAAGGCGCGGGCGGTGATCCGTCGAAGTATTTCTATCTCCTGTTCCTCCCGCTGATCTGGATCGCGTTACGGGGCGGATTCATCGGCGCTGCGCTGGCCTCGGGTGTTGTTCAGGTTGGCGTAGTGCTGGGCGCTCAAAGCGAGCCCATGCACTCATTGGCGCTGGTGGAACTTCAGGCGTTGGTGGCCGCGCTGTCGCTTACCAGCTTGTTTCTTGGCGTCATGGTCGACGAGCGCGAAAGAGCGACAGAGGACCTCAAGGCATCGCTGCGGCTTGCCGCTGCGGGCGAGATGGCGGGCGCAATTGCCCATGAAATCAATCAACCGCTGGCCGCGTTGAGTAACTACGGCAGGGCCTGCCAGCTCTTTCTTGAGCGAGGCGAAGGTAGCATTCCCTATTCCGAACTCAGTGCCACCATCGAAAAAATGCTCGGAGAGTCAAAGCGCGCAGCGGAGGTAATAGGACGCCTTCGGGATTTTTTTCGCAGCGGCACCACGCAGTTGGAGCATGTGACGGTGGAAAGTCTGTTAGCCGCGGCGCGACGAATCGGCAAGAAAGCCGACCCGTCCGGCGAGGTGATTTTCCGCGTCGAGAACGAGGCCGGCGCAGCGGTGCTGCTGGCAGATCGACTGCAAATAGAATTGGTCCTGCGCAATCTGATTGCAAATGCGTTCGAGGCGATTGCGCACTTGCCGAATAACGAAAAAGGCGTAACAGTCTCAGCGCGGCAGGTGGAAGGTGGGCGGATCTTGTTTCGGATTGCGGATAGTGGCCCCGGGCTTTCGCCCTCGGCCCGCAAACTCCTGTTCGAACCATTTTCAACCACGAAGCCGATGGGTATGGGATTGGGCCTGGCCATCAGCCAGGCGATCGCCGAAGCGCACGGCGGCTCCCTCAATGCGGCGCTGACCACGCACGGCGAATTCCACCTGCTGCTGCCGGGTTTGGCTGCTGATGAATAACCCGGCTCGTGACGGTCTCACCGTCTACATCGTCGAGGACGATGCCGCCATGCGCGACTCGCTGTCGCTGATGCTGGGGCTCCTGGGCTTTCGCGCGGTATCGTTCGAAAGCGCCGAAGCGTTTCTCGAGACGTATCGGGACGAGTGGGCAGGCTGCGTCGTGGCGGACCTCAGGCTGCCGGGAATGAGCGGGCTCGAACTGCAGGCGGATCTTCGTGCACGGGGCAAGAAACTGCCGTTCGTAATCATCACCGGACACGGTGACATCAAATCGGCACGTACCGCATTCCAGTCGGACGCCGTGGATTTTATCGAAAAGCCTTTCGACGAAGCGGAGTTGCGGCTGGCGATTGAAACGGGGCTGGACCGGGAATCGCAGCGAATCCGGCGTGCGGAAACAAGCAGCGAACAGGCCATGAAATTGGCGAAGCTGACCGGTCGCGAGCGTGAAGTCCTGGAATTGGTCGGGAAAGGGCTGCACGCGAAGGAAATCGCAGCGTCCCTCGGCATCAGCGCGCGTACGGTCGAGGTGCACAAGGCGCGCCTGATGGCGAAGCTCGAAGCGCGCAATGTTTCCGAACTAGTCCGGTTTGCGCTCGCCGCGGAAAAGGCTTAGCTCAAGTCTTGCCACGGCTGCACATCTCCTCATCGCAATTGAAAACGACGAAGCGAGAACGCAATCCTCGGGTGCTTGCCACTAACTTGCGGGGTCTGTTTCGATCGCGGCGCCGAGCCGGCTGTCCGTAGCCGCTGCGTCTTGCCGCGGAATTTCGGCGCCATGCTTCGCCCACCATTCCTGCGCCGCGGCCTCGCGCAACGGGCGAGCGCCCATGCAGGCATCGAAAACGCGAATCAGCTCGTCGATCGACTGCGGACGATCCGCGCGCGACTTGGCGAGACAGCGATAGATCGCGAGGTCCAGTTGTTCCGGGATCCGTTGGGGCGCGAGACCGGACGGGCGCTGCGCCGCAGTGTTGAGCACCTGCGTGGCGATATCCAGATCGCTGTCGCTTTCGAACACCGGCCTGCCGGTCAGCAGCAGGTAGCCCACAGCACCCACCGCGTAGATGTCGTCGCGCGCATCGGCGGCCGATGCGTCGCGGATGCGCTCCGGCGACATGTAAAGCGGCGTGCCCAGGATACGCAGCGACTTGGTCAGCGCCCGCGTATCGCGGACGGTCGTGTCCTTTACCAGCCCGAAGTCGAGCACCTTGACCACGTCGAGTTCGCCGCCCCGCCTGCACAGCATGAGGTTGTGCGGCTTGATGTCCCGGTGCACCAGACCCAGCTCGTGCGCCTCCTTCAGCGATCCGCACACCTGCCGCAACAGGCAGGCGACACGGGAAGGGGCCTGCGCACCGAAACGCTCGACCAGATCGGCGAAATGGATGCCCTCGACGTACTCCATCGCGTAATACGGCGTCCCCTCGGGCGCGCGCCCGAAATCGAATATCTCGATGGTATTGGGGTGGGTCAGGCGGCTCGCAATCTCCACTTCGCGCTCGAACCGCGCCACCAGCTCGTCGGTAGCCCGGTGCAGCTTGAGCAGCTTCACCGCCGTCGGCCGCTTGAGCAAGGCATGGCGCGCCAGATACACGGTGCTCATGCCGCCCTCGCCGATTTTTTTCAGCAGCGCGTAGCTGCCGACGCGACGCGCACTCGCGACCTCCTTCTGCAGGCGCATCATCGAGTACACGGTCACGAGGAGCACTGCCGCCACCGCGCCCAGCACCGCCAGTACGACGGCGAACACGACGGAGATTCGCCCCAGCGGGGCAAACGCCTCGTCCTGGCCCATCTCAACCGCTATGCCGAAATCGTACTTGGGCATCCATGCCCAGGCGCCCACGACGGATGCGCCCAGGTAGTTGCGATAGGGATCGAGAATGATCCCCTGCTGTGTCCCCGGCTCTGCCGACTCGCTGGCGCGCAGCGCAGTCTCGACCAGTTGGGTCAGCCGCGCTCCGGCACTCCTGGCCGATACGGCTGCGCTCTCCGGCCGGACTGTGCCGGGATCGAGCAGGGGCGCGCCGAACGCGGCGGGTTGGACCGGCGGGCTCGCCCGTCCTGCCGGATCTGCAAAGCGCGATTCCGACAGCAGGCGCCCGTTGCGGTCGAAGGCGTAGGCTTCCCCGCTTGCGCCGAGCCGCGATAATCTGAAGATCGCGTCGAATCTGTCTTTGGCGTAGGTGCCCAGCCCGAGAGCGACAGCCACGCTGCCGTCGTCGCCTGCCACCGGCGCCTCGATCCAGGCCAGCGGGTCGCGCGCCGTTGCCGCCGGCGCCTGCGCAAGCCGCTCCAGCTCGGATATGGGCGCGAAGAATCGCGTCTCGCCGGCAAACACGACGCGCAGGCGCTCGCGTATCGCCGTACTCACGAAGCGGCCGCAATTCTCGTCGGAGCGCGACGCAATCACCTGGCCGGAGCGATTGATGACGTTGATGCCGATGCCGCGCTCTTCATTGACAAACGATTCGAGCAGCGCCAGCAGCGCGCGCCGCTCGGGCGCGGCGCAAAGCGTGCGCGCGTCCGCGCCCGGCGCCTCCGCGCTGCGGGCGAGGCCGAGCACGAGCGGGCGCACGCGCGGATCGTTCGCCCAGCGCCGCGCGTCGGACGCCTTGTCGTCGATCCAGATCTCGATCGCTCCCAACTGCGTGTTGAGCAATGCGGTGAGACCGTCGGTGCGCAATTCGCGCATCGACGTCTTCACGGCGACGTAAGTCCACAGGCCGAACCCAAGGACCAGCGCAATGAGCAGCAGACTCCATTTCGGGTGGTCGATGAGCGGGCCGAACGCCGGCGGCAAACGGCTCTTTGCGGCGCGAAAGGGGGACAGGCGCCGCCGGGGAGCGCCGGTGCCGTCTGCTCCGGCATTTGTCAGGTCGCGTTGCATGGTCGCGTCGTCTGCAGCGAGACGGAGTCTGCCCGCGGCTCCACGGTTTCTTTACTGCGCACGCCGGCTTCCCCGCTTTTCATTCCTTATTCGCGGCGGCGTAGTTGCCGCCTGCGCCGCGCAGATACGGAAAGCGCACGCCGTCGACCATCACCTGCGTCTCCTTGTCGGGAGGCGGCGTCAGCACGCTCACCACGATGATCACGAGGAAGCCGAGCGGAATGCCCCAGATGCCGGCCGAGATCGGCTGAATCTCGAACCACAGGTTGTCGGCGATGGGACTGGTGACGCCAAAAATCTTGCGCAGCCAGGGTTGCGTCGTCGCCATGTAATAGAACGTGATGCCCAGGCCCGAGGCCATGCCCAGGGTCGCGCCCCACTTATTGGCACGGCGCCAGAAAATGCCCAGCACCAGCGCCGGGAAGAACGCGGCCGCCGCCAGCGAAAATGCCGCGCCGACCAGGAACAGGATGTCGGCCGGTTTCTGGCTCGCCACCGTCGCCGCCGCCAGCGCCACCACCAGCACCAGAATCTTGGAGATGGTGACACGCTTCTGCGTCGACGCCTGCGGCTGGATCATCTTGTAGTAGATGTCGTGCGACAGCGCGTTGGAGATGGTCAGCAGCAGGCCGTCCGCGGTCGAGAGCGCCGCCGCCAGGCCGCCCGCCGCCACCAGGCCGGAAATCACGTACGGCAGCCCTGCGATCTCCGGCGTCGCCAGCACCACCACGTCGGCGCCGATGGCGATCTCGGCCAGTTGCACGATGCCGTCCTTGTTGAAGTCGACGATGCTGACCAGCATCGGATCCACCCTTTGCCACGCCGACACCCACGCCGGCAGTTGCGCGAACTCGGAGCCAACCAGCAGGGTGTAGATGTCGAACTTCACCAGCACCGCCAGCGCCGGCGCGGTGACGTAGAGGAGGAATATGAAGAAAAGCGACCAGGTCACGGACTCGCGCGCCTGCCTTGTCGACGGCGTGGTGTAGTAGCGCATCAGGATGTGCGGCAATGCGGCCGTGCCCACCATCAGGCAGAACACGAGCGCGAGAAAGTTGCGGCGGCTGACATCGCGCTCGCGCTCGGTCGCGCCGGGAAATGCCTCGGCGTGGCGCAGCGGCGGCGGCGCACGTGCGCCCAACTCGGCCGCGCGCGTCCACTGGGCCTTCGCCTCTTTCACGCTGCGCGGGAACTTTTCCAGCGCCAGCCGCGCCGTCTGCACCTGCTCGGCCGGCGCTTTCGCCGTCTTCAGATTCTGCAGCGCCCTGGCGAGCTTCACTTTCTCGGCGTCGTAGGACTTGGGCAGGCCTTTCAGCTTGGCGCTGGCTTCCTCCGAGCGCTGCTTGAACAGGGCGCGCACCTCCAATTCTTTCGGGTCGGCGGCGAGCTCGACCTCGCGTGCGCTTACTTTCTCCAGCAGCTTGCCGTAGACCAGCTGCGGGATGGGCAAGCCGGTGTGCTTTACCGACAGCCACACTACCGGCATCAGGTAGGCGACAATGAGCACGATGTACTGCGCCACCTGCGTCCACGTGACCGCGCGCATCCCGCCCAGGAACGAACACACCAGAATGCCGCCGAGGCCGACGAAAATGCCGACCTCGAACGCGACCCCGACCAGGCGCGTGGTCACCAGGCCGACGCCGTAGATCTGCGCCACCACGTAGGTGAACGAGCACAGTATCGCTGCGAGCGCGCCGACCAGGCGCGGGATGTGGCCGCCGTAGCGCGCGCCGAGGAAGTCGGGAATGGTGTATTGCCTGAATTTGTGCAGATAGGGCGCGAGCAGCAGCGCCACCAGGCAGTAGCCGCCGGTCCAGCCGATGATGAAGGCGAGGCCCGCGTGGCCGTTCAGGTAGAGCGTGCCGGTCATGCCGATGAACGAGGCGGCGCTCATCCAGTCCGCGGCGGTCGCCATGCCGTTGAAGAAGGCGGGCACGCGCCGTCCCGCCACGTAATACTCGGCGACATCGGCGGTGCGGGTCATGATGCCGATGCAGGCGTACACCCCGACCGTGGCGATCAGGAACAGATAGCCGATCCAGATCTTGGGCAGGCCGAGCTGTTCGCCGATCGCCAGGGCGAGCACGAATAGCAGGAAGCCGACCGTGTACCAGCTGTAAGCCTTGGTGAGGAAGCGGGAAAACTCGGCCTGGCTGCGCTGGGCCATCACTCATCCCCTGCGCGAGCGCATCGCTTCATGCGACCAGCTTCAGCGGCACGGCTCCGCTGCGCGGGAATATCACCCGCACCAGCGTGCCGTGTCCGGCAGGATTGGGCAGCAGCAGCACATTGGCCGCATGCAGCTCGACGATTTCGCGCACGATCGCCAGCCCGAGGCCCGAGCCCTCGGCGCCGGTGCCGAGCACGCGGTAGAAACGCTCGAACACGCGCTCGCGCTCGTCCTGCTCGATGCCGATGCCGTCGTCTTCGACTTCCAGGACCACGCATTCCCCTGCCGCGACGCGCGCGGTGACGCGCCCGCCGGCCGGGGTATAGCGAATCGCGTTGTCGAGCAGGTTGTTGACCAGCTCGCGCAGGAGGAGGGCATTGCCGGTCACTTTGCTGCCGCCGCCCGAGGCTTCGAAGCCGAGGTCGATGTGGTGTTCCAGCGCCAGCGGCACCCAATCCTGGGCCGCATCGCGCACCAGCGCGTCAAAATCGATCGCGGCGAAAGGCGGCAGGCTGTTTTGATCGCTTTCGGTGCGCGCGAGCAGCAGCAGCTGGTTCACCAGGCGCGCCGCGCGGTCCGCGCTCGCCGCAATCTGCTTCATGGTGTACTGGATATCGCGCATTTCGTTGCCGCGCAGGGCGAGCTCGGCCTGCGTCCTCAAGCCGGCCAGGGGCGTTTTCAACTGGTGCGCGGCGTCGGCGATGAAGCGTTGCTGCACCTTAAGGCTCTGCTGCAGACGCGCCATCAGGTCGTTGATCGAATCGATCAGCGGCCACACCTCCTCCGGCGCTTCATTGCGGTCTATGGGCGACAGGTCCTGCGGCCGGCGGTCGCGCATGCTCTGGCCGATGCGGTTGAGCGGCTCGATGCCGCGGCTTAAGCCCAGCCAGACCAGGAACAGGCCCAGCGGCACGATCACGAACTGCCAGGCGAGCACCCTGCCGACGATGCCGCTGGCGAGCTGGGTGCGCTTTTCCCCGGTTTCGGCCACCTGGATCAGCACTGCCCCGGGGAGGCCGCTGACCTGGGCAAAGCTGTAGGCGATGCGCATCTCGCGCCCGCGCAGCGATTCGTCGCGGAAATACACGGTCTGCGGCTCGATCTCCGGCGTAAACTCGACCGCACCGAGGCTGGCGTCGCCGGCAACCAGCTCGTCGGCGACGCCGCGCACCTGGAACAGCACTTCGTCCAACTCGTCCGCGCCGAGGATCGCGATCGCCGCCGGCGGCAGGTTGACCGTCAGGATCTCGTCCTCGAACGAAACCTGGCGCGACACCGCCACCACGCGGTCCTTGAGCCGCTGGTCGAAGGCAGTGCCTGCGACCGAATAGGCGAGAAAGTAATCGGCGGCGATGCTGATCGGCCAGATGATCAGCAGGGGCGCAAGCATCCAGTCGACGATCTCGCCAAACAGCGAAGTCTGGCCGCGAGCCTTGTGCGCCATGGTATTCAGGGACTCTTCGGCTTTTCCAGGCAGTAACCGAGGCCGCGCACGGTGGCGATCCTGACGCCACCCGCTTCGAGCTTCTTGCGCAAGCGGTGCACATAGACTTCGATGGCGTTGGTGCTGACCTCTTCGCCCCATTCGCACAGGCGTTCGACCAACTGCTCCTTGCTCACGATCCGGCCCACGCGCTGCAGCAGGATTTCGAGCAAGCCGGTTTCGCGCGCCGACAGCTCGAGCGGCTTGCCGCGGATTTCGGTTACCCTGCCCACCTGATCGTAACTGAGTTCCCCGTGGCGCAGCACGCCGGCGACGCCGGCGGAGCCGCGGCGCGTAAGCGCGCGCACCCGCGCCTCGAGTTCATTCAGGGCGAACGGCTTGGCCAGGTAATCGTCGGCGCCCAGATCCAGGCCGCGCACGCGGTCGTTGACGCCGTCCAACGCAGTGAGTATCAGCACCGGCAGGCGCGAGCCGCGCGCGCGCAGGCGCCGCAGCACTTCCAGCCCTCCCATCTTCGGCAATCCCAGGTCGAGGATCAGCAGGTCGAACTCGCCCCGCGTCACCACGCTGTCGGCCTCGGGGCCGGTGCCGACGCGGTCCACCACATAGCCGGCCTGGCGCAGTGAGCGCGTCAGGCCATCGGCCATGATGGCATCGTCCTCGGCAATGAGTATTCTCATGCCACCTCCCCTCCCGTATCAGCCGGTCTTCGCCGGCGAAACATGGGCCAGTGTAACAAACCACCCTTCCGGCTGCATCGATGAAAGGCGGCCGGATCAAGGGTGCGCGAAAAAAAGCCCGGCGTTGTTGCAGGGCTTCCACATTTTGCGCGGACGAGAAACCGTCCGCGCCTGCAAGCGCCGCGCTCCCCCTGGCCATGAACACGATTGCGCTACAATGCACGAAACAGCAAACTGCGAATTCGAGTCCGATCCGGATCGTTACCGCGCGGCGCGAGCCGCCCAAGGAGGGGGCGTGGACAACTTCGAGATCAAGGCACAGCGCCTGGTCGCATTGTGCATGCTGGGCGTCCTTCTGTTCAATTATCCGCTGCTGGCGCTGTTCAACGTGGCGGCGACCGTGTTCGGGATACCGGTCCTGTATGCCTATATTTTCACCGCGTGGAGTCTGTTGATCGCCTGCATGGCGTACGTGGTCGAGACCAAAGCCTAGGTCCAAACGGCGGAGACCGGGAACATAGCATGCTGCAAGGCTGGGTCATCGTCGGAACGTCGTTCGCCTATCTCGGGCTGCTGTTCGCGATCGCCTACTATGCCGACCGGCGCGCCGACGCCGGGCGCTCGGTGATCGCCAGTCCCTATATCTACAGTCTGTCGCTCGGCGTCTATGCCACGGCGTGGACCTTCTACGGCAGCGTCGGGCGCGCCGCCGCCGACGGCGTGGGCTTCCTGCCGATTTACATCGGCCCGACGCTGATGATCGCGCTGTGGTGGGTGGTCATGCGCAAGATCATCCGCATTTCCAAACGCAACCGGATTACCTCGCTCGCCGACTTCATCGCCTCGCGCTACGGCAAGAGCGCGCTCCTGGGCGGGCTGGTCACCATTATCGCGGTCGTCGGCATACTCCCCTACATCTCGCTGCAGCTGAAGGCGGTGTCGAACAGCTTCAGCATCGTGCTGCAGTATCCGCACATCATCATGCCGGCGAAAGTCGGCGCCATGCCGGTGCTGCAGGACACCGCGCTCTGGGTCGCCCTGATCCTCGCCGCGTTCACCATCGTCTTCGGCACGCGCCACCTCGACGCCGCCGAGCACCACGAGGGCATGGTCGCGGCGATCGCGTTCGAGTCCCTGGTGAAGCTGCTCGCGTTTCTTGCGGTGGGCGTGTTCATCACCTTCGGCATCTATAACGGTTTCGGCGACGTGTTCGACCGCGCTGCGGCCGTGCCCAAGCTGAATGCGATGATGACTCCGCTTGAAGGGGTCGCCGGCGGCTATGCCAGCTGGATGTGGCTCACCATTCTGTCGATGCTGGCCATCATGTTCCTGCCGCGGCAGTTCCAGGTTGCGGTGATCGAAAACGTCGACGAGAAACACCTCAACAAGGCGATTTGGCTGTTCCCGCTGTACATGATCGCGATCAACATCTTCGTCCTGCCGATCGCGTTCGGCGGGGTGCTGCACTTCCCCGCCGGCAGCGTTGACGCCGACACCTTCGTGCTGACGCTGCCGATGGCCGAAAAGCAGGAGCTGTTGGCGCTGCTGGTGTTCATCGGCGGACTGTCGGCGGCGACCGGGATGGTGATCGTCGAGACGATCGCGCTCTCCACCATGGTCTGCAACGATCTGCTCATGCCCATCCTGCTGCGCCAGCCATGGCTGAAGCTGAACCAGCGCAAGGACCTCACCGGTCTGCTCCTCGGCATCCGGCGCGGCGCGATCGTGCTGGTGCTGCTGCTCGGCTACCTTTATTTCCGCCTGGCGGGCGAGGCCTACGCGCTGGTTTCGATCGGGCTCATCTCGTTTGCCGCGGTGGCGCAGTTCGCCCCGGCGGTGTTCGGCGGGATCTTCTGGAAGGGCGGCACGCGCCGCGGCGCCTTATGCGGGTTGCTCGCCGGTTTTGGCGTTTGGCTCTACACGCTGCTGCTGCCGGCGCTCGCGCGCTCGGGTTGGCTGCCGATCGGCCTGCTCGAGCACGGGCCGTTCGGCATCGAACTGCTCAACCCGCAGCAGTTGTTCGGGCTCACCCGCCTCGATCACATCACCCATGCCATGATCTGGAGCATGATCGCCAACACTGGCGCCTACGTGATCGCCTCGCTCTGGGGCGTGCAGAGCGCGGACGAGCACCGGCAGGCGAGCCTGTTCGTCGACGTGTTCAAGCAGGGGGGCGAGCGCGGCGAAGCCCGTTTCTGGCGCGGCACCGCGTCGGTGCCCGACCTGTACCGGCTGCTCGCGCGCTTCGTCGGCAGCGCCTCGGCCGTAAGCACAATCGACGACTACACGCAGTCCAAGGGGCCGCAATACCGGGAAAATCCGCTGCAGGCGGACGCGGAGTTTGTCCACCACGTCGAAATGCAGCTTGCCGGCGCGATCGGCGCGGCGTCGGCGCGCATCATGGTCGCCTCGGTGGTCAAGGAGGAGGCGCTCACCGTCGATGAGGTGCGCGAGATCCTCGACGAAGCGTCGCAGGTGGTGGTCTACAGCCACCGGCTCGAGCAAAAATCGCGCGAACTCGAGGCCGCCACCGCGGAACTGCGCATAGCCAACGAGCGCCTGACCGAGCTCGACCGGCTCAAGGACGATTTCATCTCCACCGTCACCCACGAATTGCGCACGCCGCTGACCTCGATCCGCGCTTTTTCGGAGATTCTGCTCGATGATCCTAAAATAGAGCTCGCGCAGCGCAAGAATTTTCTCGGCATCATCACCAAGGAAACCGCGCGGCTGTCGCGCCTGATCAACCAGGTTCTGGACCTGTCCAAGATCGAGTCCGGCGCGGCGGAATGGCAGGAGTCCAGTGTCGACATGAAAGAACTGGTCGCCGACACCGTGGCCGGAATGAGCCAGTTGTTCCAGGAGAAGAACGTCCGGCTGGACGCCGATCTGCCCGAGCGGGTACCTGCGGTGACCGCGGACTTTGACCGTATCGTCCAGGTGCTGCTGAACCTGCTGTCGAATGCGATCAAGTTCTGCGACCGCGACCATGGCGAGGTCCGGGTCGCGTTGACCGAGCACGACGCATGCCTGCAGGTCGCGGTATGCGACAACGGACCCGGCATCGGCGCCGAGGATCATGCCGCTATTTTCGACAAATTCCGCCAGGGCGGCGATACACTTACCGGCAAGCCGCAGGGCACGGGCCTGGGTCTGCACATCAGCCGCCATATCGTCGAGCGTTTCGGCGGGAAAATATGGGCGGAAAGCCGCCCCGGGCAGGGCGCATGTTTCTACTTCACCCTGCCGATCGCCGCCACGCCGGCGCCAGCACAAGGAGGAAACACGTGACCAAGAAGATTCTGATCGTCGACGACGAACCGAACATTGTGACCGCACTCGAATTCCTGCTTCAGCGCAGCGGCTACGAGGTGCTGCTGGCGCAGGACGGCGAGGCGGCGCTGAAACAGGTCGAGCAGCACGTTCCGGACCTGGTACTGCTCGATGTGATGATGTCGGTGAAAAGCGGTTACGAGGTGTGCCAGCGCATGCGCGAACGCGCCGACTGGCAGCACATCAAGATCATCATGCTGTCGGCCAAAGGGCGGGAGGCGGAGGTCAACAAGGGATTGTCCCTGGGCGCCGACTTCTATGTCACCAAGCCTTTCTCCAACAAGGATCTGGTCGCCAAAATCGGCGAATTGCTGGCGCCGGCGGCGAAACCGGGCGGGGCATGAACGTCAGGTTCAAATTCTCACTCTGGCTAGCTGTTCTTTTTGCCGGCGTCGTCGCGGTGGTGGCGGCGATCGCCGTCCTGTTGGCGGCCGGATTGCCCGACGCGGAGTACACGTTCTTCCTGCGCACCGTCCAGGAGCGCGCGCCGGTGCTCGGGTTCGCCGCCGCGTTGCTGCTGCTTGCGTGTGCGGGCTTGCTCGGCTGGCTGTTCAGGAATTACGTGACGGCGGTGCGTGCGCTCGCCGAGCAGACCCGGATAGTATTCGCGGCCAACCCGGAGCATCGCGTCCATGCCCATGGCGGGTCCGAGCTCGTCGATCTCGCCGCCACCATCAATCGGCTGGCCGATGCCTATCACCGGGTGCGGGACGATCTGGAAACGCGGGCCGGGGTATCCAATGCGCGGCTGGAAGAGGAGCGCAACCGTCTCGCTGCCCTGATGTCGGAGCTTTCCGAAGGCGTGCTGCTGTGCAACGCCGAAGGGCGCATTCTGCTGTACAACGAAAAAGCCAAGGCGCTGTTCGGCGCGGGGGCGCAGGCGCCGGGCGCGCGCCAGGGACTGGTCGGCCTGGGGCGCTCGGTATTCGCGCTGCTCGATCGCGATCAGGTGGCGCATGCGCTGGACAAACTCCAGTCCAGCCTGGATCAGGGCGTAGAGTTCCCGGCCACGCGGTTCATCACCAACGCGGTGACCGGCACCCTGGTCAAGGTGCAGATGGCGCCGTTTTTATCGGCGGCCGGGGGCATTGCCGGCATGGTGCTCACGCTGGAGGACGTGACCGAACTGATGGACCGGGAAGCGCAGCGGCGCTCGCTCCTGCAGGCATTCGCCGCGGGGGTGCGCGCGCCGGTGGCGAATCTGCGCGCCGCCGCGGAAAATCTGGTGTCGTTCCCGGAAATGAACGAGGCGCGCCGCGTGCAGTTCAGCGAAATCGTCGCCGCGGAATCGCGCCAGGTCTCGGCCATGATCAACGACGCGTTATCGGAGTACGCGGATGCGCTCAAAGCCGGTCTCGCGCTGGAGGACATGCGCGCCGCGGATCTGCTCAGCGTGGCGCGGCGGCGGATCGAAGCCGTGCTCGGTCTGCCCTGTGGCCTGGAGCAAGCCTCGGAGGAGATCTGGATCAAGGTGGACAGCTTTGCGCTGGTCGAGGCGCTGGCCTATCTTGCCGGTCGCCTGCGCGAAGACTATGGTCTGCGCTCGGTCGGCCTGCGCGCCACTGAAAGCGGCCGTTTTGCCGAACTGGATCTGGTCTGGAGCGGGGCGATCGTGGGCAGCGATGCGCTGGCGCTGTGGGAAACCGAGCCGATGCAGATCGGCGCCCAGCAAACGCCCCTGACCCTGAAGGACGTGCTCGAGCGCCACGGCGGCGAAATCTGGGTGCAGTCGCACAAGACCTCGCATACGGCCTGGTTCAGGTTGTTGCTGCCGCTGGGCGCGCCGGCCGTGACGACAACGCGCCGCAGTCTCGGTACGGACAGCAGGCCCGAATATTACGACTTCGATCTGTTTCGCCACGCCGATACGGTGCAGGGCCTCGCCGAGCGCAAGTTGGCCGATCTGCACTATACGGTTTTCGACACCGAAACCACGGGGCTTGAACCCTCCGCCGGCGACGAGATCATCAGCCTCGGCGCGGTGCGCATAGTCAATGCCCGGCTGCTCAAGCGCGAAGTATTCGAGCAACTCGTCAATCCGCAGCGGCCCGTGAGCAAGGCCTCCGCCCGCATCCACGGCATCGAGGCGCAGGCGCTGGCGGGCCAGCCGACCATCGGCGAGGTCCTGCCGCAGTTCCAGCGCTTTTGCGAAGACACGGTGCTGGTCGCGCACAATGCCGCCTTCGACATGCGCTTTCTCGAGCTGAAGGAGGCCGCCACCGGCATTCGGTTTACCCAACCGGTGCTCGACACGCTGCTGCTGTCGGTCATAGTGCATCCGAGCCAGGAAGGCCACAATCTGGAGGCGGTCGCGGAGCGGCTCGGTGTCAGCGTGATCGGCCGGCATACCGCTCTGGGCGACGCGCTGGTGACCGGGGAGATCTTCCTCAAGTTGCTGCCGCTGCTTGCCGAACAAGGCGTTGTGACGCTGGGGCAGGCGCTGGAAGCGTCGCGCGAGACCTACCACGCGCGATTGCAGTATTGAATTACGAACGAGGCTTGTGATGTCCCCGAAAAAAATTCAGCTCGAACACCGGCTGGCGGGCGAGCAGCAGACGCTGGCGCTGCCGCTGCGCGCGCTGATCCGCAACGCGCCGATCGTCTGCCGTGAAGACCAGAGCGTGCGCGACGCGGTCGCCATCATGCATGAGCGCGGCGTCGGATCGGTGGTGGTGGTCGACGTCGATTCCCGGCCGGTGGGGATCTTTAGCGAGCGCGATCTGGTCGCGGCCGTTGCGCGCGGTCTGGACACTCGATCGGTGGCCGAGCTCATGACGCGCGCGCCGCTTGCGCTTCCCGCCCATGCGTTCGCCTACGAGGCAGCGCTGACCATGATCGGCAACCGCATCCGGCACGTGCTGGTGACCGACGACGACAAGCTCATCGGGGTGGTGTCCGAGCGCGATCTGTTTTCGCTGCAACGGCTCGGCCTGGGCGAACTCACTACGGAAATCCGGCTGGCCGGCGAGGTCGATACGCTGATAAACATCGCTGTCGAAATTCAAAAGCTTACGCGATTGCTGGTGGAACAAGGGGTCGCGGCCGAGCAACTCACCTTGTACGTCTCGGTGCTGAACGACCGGCTGTGCCAGCGCGTGATCGAAGTCGTGCGCAGGCGCCATCAATGGGAGCAGATCAGCTGGTGCTGGCTCGGGTTTGGCAGCGAGGGGCGGCTGGAGCAGACCTTCAGCACCGACCAGGACAACGGCATCATTTTTGCGGCGCACGACGGCGCCGCACCCGCCGAAGTCCGCTCCCGGCTGCTGCCATTTGCGCGCGAAGTGAACGAGGCGCTGGACGCCTGCGGGTTTCGCTGGTGCAAGGGTAACGTGATGGCGTCCAATCCGGCGCTGTGCCTGTCGGTCGAGGAGTGGCGGGCCAGGATGGGCGGCTGGCTGGAAAACTGGGAGCCGAAGGCGCTGCTCGACGCGACCATTTATTTCGATTTCCGCGCGCTCTACGGCGACGCGACCCTGGCGAGCGGCTTGCGCCAATGGGTGCTGGAGCGGACGCGCGTGCATCCGGCATTTCTGCGCCAGATGGCGGAAAATGCCCTGCAGGCGCGGCCGGCGCTCGGTACCCTGCGCGATTTTGTCACCGAAGACGCGCCGAATGCGCCGCACAGCATCAATTTGAAGCTCTACGGCGTGCGCCCGTTCGTGGACACGGCGCGGATTAACGCTCTTGCGCAGGGGCTGCCGCAAACCAATACCGTCGAGCGATTGCGCGCGGCGGGTCCCGGCGCCAGAATGAACCCGGCGGAAATAGACGCCACCGTCGATGCTTTCCTGTTCATCCAGCGCTTGCGTTTGCGCCATCAGGCGTCACAGGATGCCCTGGCGGAGGACAACGCGAATCGCATCGATCCGGACAAGCTCAATGAGCTGGACCGGCATACCCTGAAGGAATCGTTCCGGCTGGCGCGCAAGCTGCAGCAACGGCTTGCCCTGGATTATCAGTTGTGAGTTCGCTGGCAATGCATCTCCGGCCAAAACGTTCAAGCCCGCGCGCGGATGGAAACGACAGTTTCTTGGCTAAACCCCCATTTGCCCTTATAATTCGCCCTCTTTTCAGCCACCGGCGTTCCCTTGCGCTTGCGGTGGTCGACGCATCACAAATGGCCAAGTAGCTCAGTTGGTAGAGCAGCGGACTGAAAATCCGTGTGTCGGTGGTTCAATTCCGCCCTTGGCCACCATTCATTTTCATGCACTTAGGCTGGCTTTCGGGCTGGCCTTTTGCGTTTTTGGGGGGCGGTATACCGAAAGTCCGCGGGTCGGTATAGGCGATTCCCGGCCGACCCAATTTTCACCGGTAGCCGTTAGTGTGGGCAATGGGGATCACGCTCTGTTTAGACGGGCGAGCCTCAATCGTGGCTCTGATCTCCGGTAAGCGCAGATCGAGGAGCCAAGAAGCTAAAAATAGCGACTCAACCTGACGGGGACAAACTCGTGCTGTCGCCCATCAAAGACCCTGCGAAGGTCCGTTTGTCGGCCTTATGTGGAGCTCCACATAAGGCCGATTATGTAGATGCCTTGATTATGTAGAGCTTCCAGAGAGCCAGTTCGGAGAAGCTCGTGTCTATGGGCTTTGCGGGCAGCTGAGGGGGTTCTGAGCTTTACATAATTTCAGCGTTCTCCTGAAGTGGAGTTTCCACTCCAGGAGACGCTCATGAACCGAACCACACCGCCCCGGAGCGCGAAGCTTTCGCGCTCATCTGCAGAAACCACCGACCCCACCGCCGACGAACTGCGTCGCAATGAAGGAACGGGCGCTGGCCCGGCTTCACGAGCCAGAGGCCAAGCTCCGCGTTATCGGGCGCCCGACTCGCTGATCGACTTCCTGATGACGCTCAAATTATGTGGAGCTCGAAATCGGCGCCTGCCGCTCCAGGCGGGTGGTTGGCGCACGACACCGGCCGTGGCTACACATAATCGGAATCTCTACATAATCGGCCAATGCTGTCGCTGGCTCCACGGTGCACAGACGTCTGGCGTCAATTCCTAACCGGCCATTCGCGCGAGAGGCCTGCCGAACGGCTGCTTCGACATTCGTGCTACGACAGAACTCGATCCTCACGTTCATATGCGTCGTCGCGGGGGCGGATAAGCTAAGGCAACGCGCGATGCGCCGGACCTCCGACGGGAGAGAATCGGCGAGCTTTTACCACCGCGCCAAACACCTTCAGGTTGCGCTGATGGCAATCGGATTGATGATCGGCCTGCTTTGGCCGGCAAGCCAGAAGGATAGCTGCGGTCCTCGAATGGAGACTGGTTGCAGCATAGGTCGAGCCGCCTCGTCGGCGTTGTCGTCGAATTACTGCCCGGGGTTGACGGTGGGTAGGTATAACGTATATATTAAAAGCCTATAAATATACATACAGCAGTTTCCCGTACCAATAATATGGCGACCAAACGTACACTTGCGGCATCGAGTTCACGCGCCGACGCGACCGGCCGCGATAGCCTCGCCACGGCCGTGTGCAGCTATATCGAGGGTGAGATTATTGCGGGTAGGCTCGAGCCCGGGGACCCACTCGACGAAGCAAGTCTGGCGCGCAAGTTCGGCGTATCGCGCACCCCGGTGCGCGAAGCACTGCTTCAACTCGCTGCGATTGACTGGATCCAGTTTCGTCCGCGACGCGGCGCCGTGGTTGCGCCGATCACGCTGCAACGCATGGTGCAGATGTTCGAGGTGATGGCCGAACTTGAAGCATTGTGTGCGCGCCTCGCAGCCGAACGAATGACAGCCGCCGAGCGCAACCTGCTGCGTCAAGCGGCGCAGGCCTGCGCACGTGAAGCCCGCGGCAAGTCCGAGCGCGCATTTAGCCGCTACTTCGACGCAAATTACACATTTCATGAGCTTGTATATTTAGGCGCCCACAACGACCACTTGCTGGAAATGGCGAATGCGCTTCGCAACCGGCTCACGCCCTACCGGCGATTTCGGCTGCGCAGTCCGATGCGCCTTAAGAATTCCAGCCGCGAGCATGACGCGGTGGCAAAAGCAATCGTAGACGGCGACGGCGAGCGCGCGGCGCAGGAAATGCGCTCGCATCTGACTATTCAGTCGGCGCTGCTTGCGGAACTGGCGTCGCAGCTGCCCCCGTCGTATCTGGAGCTGATGAAATGAGCGCTTCGGCAGACGCGCAGCGGCGAGCCCATCCAGACAACCCGCTTCCGCTGGCCGGCATACGAGTGCTTGATCTCACGCGCGCACTGGCAGGCCCATTCTGCACGATGATTCTCGCCGACCTTGGTGCCGACGTGATAAAGGTCGAACCTACACCGCACGGAGATATGATTCGCACGTGGGGGCCGTTCGATCACGGGATCAGCGCCTATTACCTCTCCACCAATCGCAATAAGCGCGGAATGGCATTGGATTTTCGCCACCCGCAGGGGGTGCATCTCCTTGCCACACTTGCTGCCAAGAGCGACGTGCTGGTTGAAAATTTCAAACCTGGAACGATGGAAGGCATGGGTTTAGGATACGAGCAGCTCCGCGCCGAGAATCCACGCCTCGTCTACGCCGGCATCACCGGCTTCGGTCGCACCGGCCCAGCCGGACACTGGCCGGGCTTCGACCAGATTGCGCAGGGATACTCGGGACTGATGAGTCTTACGGGCATGCCTGAGAGCGGGCCGACCCGTGTGGGCGTGGCAATCGGTGATCTCACCTCGGGAATGTGGGCGGCGATCGGTGTTCTCGCCGCAGTTATCGCTCGCGCAGCGAGCGGTCGCGGACAGCGCGTAGAGACGTCATTGCTCGCGAGCCTGGTGGGGCTGCTCAGCGTGCAGGGCCAGCGTTACCTCAGCCTGAGCGAGATCCCGGAACCTACGGGAAATACACATCCGGTGATCGCCCCATATGGTGCATTCGAGACCGAGGACGGTCCGCTTAACCTGGCTCCCGCCACCCCGGATATGTGGCTCAAGCTATGTGGACTGCTGGAACTCGAAGCCCTGACCACGAATCCCCGATTTGTCGACAATGCGGCGCGCATGCAGCATCGCGACGAGCTCAAGGTGATTATCGAGGCGAAACTCAAACTGAGGACACGGCACGAGTGGTCTGAGGCAATGCTCGCGCTCGGCATTCCGGCCGGTCCGATCAACAATCTTGCCGACGTATTTGCCGATCCGCAGGTACAGCACTGCGGACTGGTCGAGGAAGTAACGCACCCACTATTGGGGACGCTGAAACAGCTCGCCAATCCAGTCCGCATGGATTCGCTTGCCGGAGGCTGCGTGCGTAGGCCGCCGCCGCTGTTTGGCGAGCACACCCGAGCAGTTCTGGCAGATTACGGCTTCGCTCCTGGAGAAATCGAAAACTTTCTGGGCGAAGGGATCGTGCTGCAATCTGACGCGACAGGGGCGGAAGTACACCAATAGCATCCCCGAAGACAAGGGTATTGATAGTTCAATTCACCGAAGGAGGATAGACATGAAGCATGGCTTTTGCAGGTGGCTCGCTTTTGCATTCGTACTGACGCTTGCCCTACAAGCCCAGGCGCAGGAATTCAAACTGACGCACCAGTGGAAACAGGGAACGGACGGGCGTGACCTGGCCGCGCGCGAATTCATCAAGGAGGTCAATAAGAAGGACCCGGCAATCAAATTTCGCGTCTATCCCGGGGCATCGCTGATCAGCAATCCGCTGAAGCAAATCGACGCGATTCAGGACGGCACTATCGAGATGTGCATACTTCCTCTGATCTACGGCGCAGGCAAGATACCCGAACTCTCGGTGACCATACTGCCAGGGGCGATCACCAATATCGCCGACGCGATGAAGCTCAAGAATAGCGAATACGCGAAAAAGCTGCAGGAACTCGCCGAGGCCAACGGCTTTCATATCCTGACCTGGTGGTGGACCGAAGGCGGATTTGGCAATCGGGTGCACCCGATCACGGGGCCAGAATCGGTCAAGGGCTTGAAGATGCGTGGTGCCGACAAAACCATCGACAGCGCGATGCAGAATGCCGGTGCGTCGGTGTTTTCGATGCCGTCGACGGAACTCTACAATGCGGTGCAGTCAGGTGTGCTCGACGGGCTGCTGACCTCGTACGAGACCTTCGTAAGCATGCGCCTTTACGAACAGCTGAAATTCGCAACCGTCGGCGGTGACTACACAATATTCATGGTGATGCAGCCGCTGATCATTTCCAAGAAGGCCTGGGACAAGCTCACCCCGGCGCAGCAGAAGATTTTCGAGGAAGCGGCCGCAAAGAGCGAGGTATTCTTCAATGCCGAGCAAGACAAAGTTGAGAAAAAGGTCGTGGAAGTATTCAAGGGCGCCGGCGCGCAGGTGAGGCAGATGAGCAAAGCGGAATTCGAGCAGTGGCTCGCGCTCGCCAAGCGGACTGCCTGGAAGGACTTTGCCAATTCCAGCCAGAAAGCCAAGGAATTGGTCGACGCGCTTCTGCGTTCGCAGGCGAGGTAGGCAAGGTACGCGGCGAGAGGCGATAGCGCCTCTCGCGTCATTGCATATAGGGAGAACAGCGTGCGCTTGCTCAATACATGGATTGAAAGGCTGAGTCTCGCCTGCGCGGCGGTCGCTGGCGCGTTATTGGCTGCGTCCATCCTGGTAATTGTCTGGATGGTGGCGTACCGGACAGCGGGATATCAGAACTCGTGGGAACTGGAAACGAGCATCGACATGATGGTCGCCGCCGTGTTTCTCGGATCGCCCTATACGCTACGAACCCAGGGGCACGTCGGGATGGAATTGCTCGACACAGTCCTGACGGACCGCGGACGGCGCAAGCTCGCTGTTTTCGGCCAGTCGATCGGCTTGCTCGTCTGCCTGTATCTCGCTTGGGCCGGACTTGGCATGACGCTGGAGGTCTATCACTCCGGCGAGCGTTCGCTCGGTGTGTGGCAGGCGCTGTTGTGGCCGAGATACGCCGCCATGCCAGTGGGCATGTTTCTAACCGCGCTGCAATACCTTGTCGAACTCCAGAAAGTATTTGGTTTCGGCTCCGCGCCCTCCAAGAGTGCGAGGTAGCCGATGAGCGAATTGCAAATCGGAGTGCTGCTCCTGGTCATTACTTTTGCAGTGTTGTTTTCCGGAATTCCCATTGCCTTCGGACTCGCCGCCGTGGCGATTGGGTTCCTCGCCACCTTTGGCCAGGCAACCGGACTGTCCGCGGTGGCGAGGACCTTCATTGGAGAGCTTTCGAGCTTCGCACTGCTGACGCTGCCAATGTTCGTCGTGCTTGGGGCGACGATCGGGCTATCGCGCGCTGGCAAAGACGTTTATGAATCGCTGCATCGCTGGTTACATCGCGTTCCCGGCGGGTTGGTGATAGCCAACATCTTCGCCTGCGGCCTGTTTTCTGCAATGTGTGGCTCGAGCCCTGCTACTGCAGCCGCGATCGGGAAAGTCGGGATTCCCGAGATGCTGCGGCGCGGCGTGCCCGCCAGGCTCGCGACCGGTGCGATCGCGGCCGGCGGGAGTCTCGGCATCCTGATCCCGCCTTCGATCACTTTCATCATTTATGGCATCGCGACCGAAACCTCCATCGGACGGCTGTTCCTCGCCGGCGTCGTGCCGGGCATCCTGCTGGTGCTGATATTCTCCGCCTATGCCTGGGGCGTGACGGTGCGTGCGCCCGTCAAGACTGCGACGCAGGAACACTACACGCTGAAACAGAAGTTCTCCGGGCTATTGCGCACGATCCCGTTTCTGGCGATCATTGTCGCGGTGACCGTGTTCATGTACGGCGGCTACGCAACTCCGTCAGAAGTCGCCGCCATCGCCGCGTTTCTGGCCCTGGTCCTCGTCGTCCTGATCTATCGCACCAGCCTGGCGGACCTGTGGGCGATCATGCGCAACGCAACGCGCGAATCCACGATGATATTGATGATCGTCGCCGCCGCGGCACTGTATTCGTACATGATGTCCTATCTGTACATCACCCAGAGCGTCGCCGATTGGATGTTCAGCTGGAGCCTGGAGCGTTGGCAGTTGCTGCTGGTGCTGAACCTATTTCTATTGCTGGCGGGGTTTTTCATGCCCGCTGTTGCCGTCATCCTGATGAGCATGCCCTTCATTCTTCCGGTGCTTGCGCCGAATAGCATTGATTTGGTCTGGTTTGGCGTCGTGCTAACCATCAACCTGGAAATCGGGCTGATCCATCCTCCCGTCGGGTTGAACCTGTTCGTAATCCGCAGTATCGCACCGGAGATTCCGCTACGCGACGTGATGATGGGTTCGCTTCCGTTCGTGGTGATCATGCTGTTGTTCATCGTGCTGCTGACGGTGGTTCCCGAGATCGCCACTTGGCTCCCGGACCACGTGATGGGGACGGGACGGTAGAGGCCTCTTCGCGCTGAAAATAGAATCATGATCGACGATACCGCTCCCAGCTTGAACATCGAGGGCGCGCGCGCGACTATTCGCCTGCGCCGGCCGCTCGAGCATAACCGCATCGATCCGGCGGACCTTGCCGTATTACTCGACCATTTCGAGCAGGCGCGCTCGAATAAGGCCGTTCGCGTTCTTGTTGTGACCGGGACTGGGCCCAAGACATTCAGCTCGGGCTATACCGTCGCAGCGATTCGCGAGCATTTGGATGATCGCCTGGAGAAAGTGCTGGACACGCTTGAATCACTGCCGCTTCCGGTGGTATGCGCGTTGAACGGCAGCGTCTACGGCGGCGCCGTCGACATGGCGCTGTGCTGCGATTTTCGCATCGGGGTGAAGGGCAGCCGCATGTTCATGCCGGCCGCGAAATTCGGACTGCACTATTACCCCGGCGGAATCCGCCGCTACGTCACCAGGCTCGGACTCAGCAGCGCGAAAAAACTCTTCCTCACCGCGCAGGCTATCGACGCCGACGAAATGCTGCGCATTGGTTTTCTAACCGAGTTGGTGGATGCCGGTCAGCTTGAGCTTATGGTCGGACGATACGTCGATGCGATTCTGGAGTGCGAGCCGGGCGTCGTCGCGTCGATGAAGCTTCATCTCAACAGTACTGCTGACGGAACCATCGACCTCGCTGCGCAACGTGCCGCGTACGAACAGTCGCTGCGATCCGATGAGTTGGCGCGACGACTGCAGTCACTTGCAAAAGGCTGACTCTCGGCTGGTTTGATCGGATGGGCACGCGCATATAGCCCGAGCTGAATGTCATTTGACCACTCCCGGTCACGACAAGGACGCGAACCGCCCTGTCCGAGCACGCTTGCACGAGATGATCGAGCAGCACCGCCAGGTCCGACGGATCAATGCGATTGTGCTCCAGGGGACGGCGCAAGCGAATGGTCGCTCGTGCTCCATCGATCTACGGGCTGGGGGCCGTCTCCGAGCTCATGAAGCGACCTTAATCGCGCAAACGCTTCTGGCTGCAGCCCGAGTCCGGAACCCTAACTCCCTACGCCGAGGTACGTCGCCGTGACCTGTGTATTGGCGCGAAGCCCGGCCGGGGTCCCTTCGAAAACTACGGTGCCGTGGTCGACGACGTAGACGCGATCGGCGAGCTGAAGCGCCATTTCGGAGTTTTGCTCGACAAGAAGCATGCTGACGCGCTGGTTCTTGAGTTCGCGGATGGTGTCCATGACGGCGGTGACGACGAGCGGAGCGAGGCCCTGGGAGGGTTCGTCGAGGAGCAGCAGGTCGGGCCCGGTCATGAGGGCGCGCGCGATGGCCAGCATTTCCTGCTCGCCGCCTGACAGCAGGTGGCCTTTGCTGTCGAGGCGCTCGCGCAGCGCCGGGAAGCGTTCGAGCACGGTGTCCATCTGCCAGCGCGAGTTCTTGCGCTTGGCGATGGTGAGGTTCTCGCGCGCGGTGAGGTAGGAGAAGATGCCGCGTGTCTCGGGCACCAGGGCGATGCCCATCTGGCTCACCTTGTGCGCGTCCAGGCCGGCGATGTTGCGGCCCTTGTAGAGAATCTCGCCCTTGCGCGGCGGGGTGAGGCCGGTGACGCTGCGCAGCGTCGTGGTCTTGCCGGCGCCGTTGCGGCCGAGGAGCGCGACGACCTCGCCTTCGGCCACGCTCAGCGACAGCCCGTGAAGGATGTGGCCCAGGCTGTAGTAGGTGTCGATGCTTTTGATTTCGAGGATCAAGTGGGGACTCCGCCCAGATACGCGCGGCGCACCTCGGGGTTCTTCTGGATCTCGTCCGGGGTGCCCTCGGCGATCAGGCTGCCGAAGTACATGACCGAGATGCGGTCCGAGACGCTCATGATGATGTCGATCTTGTGCTCGATCAGCACGATGGTGTAGCGGCCCTTGAGCGCGCGCACCAGCGCGACCATCTTGCGCGTCTCTTCGGGCGAGAGGCCGGCGGCGGGCTCGTCCAGCAACAGCACGCGCGGCGCGGCGGCCAGCGCGACCGCGAGCTCGAGCTGGCGCTGCTCGCCGTGGGAGATCTCGCGCGCCGGCACCAGCGCCTTGTCGGCGAGGCCGACGTCGGCGAGCGCCTTGAGCGCGCGCTCGGTGACCTCGGTATAGCGCTCGGTTTTGCTCCACATCAGGCCTTTCCAGGACTTGCCGGTCGCGAAGGCCGCGACCCAGACGTTGTCGAGGAGCGAGAATGCGGGGAATACGGTCGTGCGCTGATAGGAGCGCGCAAGCCCCAGGTGCGCGATGCGGGCGGCCGGCGTGCCGGTGATGTCGCGCCCGTCGAAGTGGATGCTGCCCGAGCTCGGCGGAAACGTGCCGGTGAGCAGGTTGAACAGCGTCGTTTTGCCCGCGCCGTTGGGGCCGATGATCGAGTGCAGCGTGCCGGCCTCGACGTCGAGGCTCACGCCATTGACGGCCCGCAGCGCGCCGAACGCCTTGGTCAGATTTTCTGTTTTAAGGATCGCCATGACCAGAATCGCGACCAGGCTTCGACCACGCCGCCGCGCAAGAACAGCACCACGATTACGAACGCCAGACCGAGGAGCAGCGGCCAGCGCGCCCAAAGCGTACTCACGGATTCCGACAGCACGATGAAAACGAAGGAGCCGATCACCGGCCCGTAGAGCGAACCCGAGCCGCCGATGAGCGTGGCGAAGAGGACGTTGCCGGAGAAGGCGAAGCCGATCGCCTCCAGCGGCACGATGCCGAAAAGCATGGCGTAGAGCACGCCCGCGAGGCCGGAGAAGGCGCCGCCGATGACGAAGGCGAGCAGCTTGAAGCGCGGCACGTTGTAGCCGACGGCTTCGGCGCGCACCTCGTTCTCGCGAATCGCCTGCAGGATCTTGCCGAGCGGCGACTCGACAATGCGCTTCATGAGCCACAGCGAGACGAGGAAGAGGATCGAGATGAAGGCGTAGTAGGTGAGGGGATCCTGAAAATCGATGCCGAGCAGCGCCGGCCGCGGGACGCCGGGCATGCCGTCTTCACCGCCGGTCACGCTCGTCCACTGGTAGGCGATGAAGTAGAACAGCTGGTTGAGCGCGAAGGTGAGCATGATGAAATACAGGCCCGAGCGCTGCACGCAGAGGTAGCCCACCATCGCGGCGGAGGCGGCGCCCACGCCGACGCCGATCCCGAGCGCGAGGAAGATGTTGATGCCGTAGTATTTGAGGAGCCAGCCCGCGACGTAGGCGGCCGAGCCGAAGAAGGTGGACTGGCCGAAGGACAGCATCCCGGTGTAGCCGAGCAGCAGGTTCAGCCCCAGTCCGAAGATGGCGAAAATCCAGATCTCCGCGGCAATCGCCGGACGCACGACGATCGGAAGCAGCACCAGGGCCAGGAGCAGAAGAACGATGGGTTTTTTCATCGGATGCCGAACAGTCCCTGCGGGCGCACCAGCAGCACCACCGCCATCACCGCGTAGATCACCACGGTCGAGGCCTCGGTCCAGTACGCGGCAACGAGCGCCTGCGCGATGCCGATAATGAGGCCGGCCGCGATCGCGCCGAGCAGGTTCCCCAGCCCGCCGAGCGCCACCACGACGAAGGCGATGCCGAGCATGTCCACGCCCATGCCGGGATTCACGCCCCGGATCGGCACGGTGAGCGCGCCTGCGATGCCGGCGAGATAGGCGCCGAGGGCGAAGGCGACGGTGAACAGCGTCTGGATGTCGATGCCTAGGAGCGACACCATCTCCTTGTTCTCGATGCCGGCGCGCATGATCGCGCCGTAGCGCGTCTTTTCCAGGAACAGCCACGTGGCGAGGACCAAGAGGCCTGCCATCACCATGACGAACAGGCGGTACTTTGGATAGAAGGTGAAGCCGAGGTCGAGGCCGCCGCGCAGGATCTGCGGCGGCAGGTGGCTGTAGCCGACCGGCCCCCAGATGAGGATGATGGATTCGCTCAGGATCAGCGCGAGGCCGAAGGTGAACAGGAGCTGGTAGTCATGCCCCGCGGCGTAGAGCCGGCGGATCCCCACGTATTCGACGGCGAGCCCGAGCAGCGCCACGCCCACGGGCGCCACGACGAGCGCGATCCAGAAATTGCCGATCGCGTTTGCCGCGCTGACGAGGAGGTACGCGCCCACGGCGAACAGCGCGCCATGGGCGAAGTTCGGAATGTTGAGCACCCCCGTGATCAGCGACAGGCCGAGCCCCATCAGGGCGTACAGCATGCCTGTCGCGATCCCGTTGAGGATCTGGGCGAAAACGAAGTTCAGGGCGCAGCTTCCGCGTTATACCTGACCCTTTGCGGGCCGCTCATAACGCGCCGATGTCCTTGCACGCCGAGTATTCCTTCGGCAGCATCGCGCTGCCGGTGGCGATGATGTCGGCGAAGTCCATCGGGTCCTTCATAGCGCCCTTCGGCTTGCAGCGCATGAAGAAGTAAGGCCGGATGTTCTGGTGCGTGGCCGCATCGATCCGCATGGGACCGACGATATCGTTCATCTCGATGCCTTCGAGCGCCTTGACAACATCCGGCACCTCGGCGGACTTCGCCTTGTCGAAGCCGGCGAGGAGCAGCCGGGCCATCGAGTAGGCGGCCGACGGCGCGTAGCCCGGCGGCGAGCCGAACTTCGTGCGGTAGCTCTTGACGAACTCCTTTGCCACGGGGTTATCGGCCGTGTAGTAGAAGTTCGAGCCGACCCAGAGGTTCTCGCGGATTTCCGGGGTAAGCTGGATGATTTCCTCCACGCCCGAGGACCAGGTCATGATGAGCGGGATCTTCGGCGTGAGGCCGAAGTTGAACATCTCGCGCGCGCCGGAGACCGCATCCAGCCCGAAGTTCACCATCGCCACCACGTCGGGCTTGTTGGCCGCCGCCTTCTGCGCGTAGTTGGAGAACTCGCGCTCGCCGAGCGGGTGGCGGTCGGCGCCGACGAACTCGATGCCGTGTTGCTTGCCGACCTCCTTCACGTACTTTTCCAGCGACCAGCCGAAGGCATAATCTGCGACGAGCAGGTGCCAGCGCTTCGCCTTGGGGTTCGCCTTCATGAAGGCATCGACCACGGTCTTCGCCGCGGTGTAGGGGCTCGCCGCCCACTGGAACGAGTAGCGGTGGCAGCGTGCGCCCGAGATGTCCTCGGTGCCGCCGCTGAATATGTGCGCGACCTTCTTTCGCTTCGCGACCTCAGAGACGGCGAGCGCAACGCCCGAAGACCACGGGCCGACCACAAACTTGGCGCCTTCGCCGTCCACCGCCTCCTCCACGCGCCGGGTGGACGTGCCGGCCTGCGTGGCCCCGTCGCGCGTGATGTACTTGATCGGACGGCCGAGCACCTTCATGCCCCGCTCCTCAAGCGCCATCCTCATGCCGCGGTCGTTGAGCGGGCCGACGTCGGCGAAGGCCCCGGTCGCATCCCAGAGGCCGAGGATCACAATCTCCTTCGGCTGCGCGCGGACGATCGCAGGAAAGCCGAGGGTCGCGACGGCACCGGCGCCTATCTTCAGAATGTCTCTACGGCTGAACTTGTTCATGTAGTCTCCTCAGTGAACGGCGCGCCTGCTTTTCTGGGCTTGAGCGCCAAAAATGTCCAGTTACCCTTGTTGACAAAATGCAGAACAATTAATCTTACTCTTTTCGCGTCTCTGCCAGATGGCGCCGGTTCCCCGTGTCCCTGATGTATTGCACATGCTCCGCCTCAGAGCATGCGCCCGGGCGTTGCACGCGGGTCGCGCATCCGGTACTGCCCCGACTCAACCTGGTGGAAAAAACTCCTACACAGCGTGTTGAACAACTCGGGTTCCTCTAGATTGCAAGCGTGCCCGGTCTGCGGCATGAATGCCAGGCCAGCCGAAGGCATGTGGCGCTTGAGCATGAGCGAGGCATCGAGGCAAGGCTCGTCCTCGTCCCCGCTGATGATGAGGGTCGGCACCGTGCACCTTGCCATCGGCTCCTTGAAGTCACCAAGCGACGGGCGCAGCGCCTGATAACCCTTGAGTGTCAGCGCCGAGCCTTTGGCTGAGTGCTGTTTGAGCAGCGCAATGAATTCGGCGAAGCCGCGCGGATCCTTGTTCTGCAGTTGCACCCGCGTCGGCGCGAGGCCGCGAATGAGCGCGCTGTTGTCCCAGCCGTCGGCGAACAGCTTCGCCGCCGCCTCCTCGGATTCATGCTTGAAGCTGGCGCGTGCCTCGGCCATGGAGCCGGAACCGATGCCTACAAGCGTAAGCGACAGCGCGCGCTCGGGCCATTTCATGCCGAAATAGAAGGTGGCGAATGAGCCCATCGAAAGTCCGACGATGTGCGCCTTGTCAATCTTGAGGCCATCGAGTATGGCCAGGATTCCGGCGCGCTGATGCTCGAACCCGTAGTCCTCGGCCGTTTCCGGCACGTCCGATGGCGGGTAACCGCGTGCGTTGTAAGCGATGCAGCGGTAGCGCCGGGAGAAATAGCGCAACTGCGCTTCCCAGCTGCGGTACTCGCCTAGGAATTCATGCACGAACAGAATCGGCGTACCCTGGCCAGCTTCTTCATAGTACAGCCTGACACCGTCGCTTGCGGTGATGTGTGGCACTTTGCCCCCTCTCAACCCAGCCACTGGTCCAACTCAAAGAACCTGCTTCACCAACAATCTGCAACAATCGCCAATCGGCCAATTTGCGCCGAAGTAGCGCTTGTGCGCGCGGCCGGTCTTGCTGCGGGCTTCGCGTGCGTGAAACAAGTGCTCCAGTCGTTCGTTCTGTCGCCCCAGCCAAAATACGGGGGCGATTCTTATGCATATTTATAGGGCTCCAATATATCCATGACCTCTGCGCCCTGTCAAGGTCGAATGGAACTCGGCCTGCGGCGCTGCGGAAATCTTTGGCGCCTGCAGTCCCCGCCCCTGCATATTGCAGCACAACACCTTCGCTCAGCGATAACTCGATCTCCTGCTCAGCCAGGCCGTAGTCGGTCAGTGCCGCGCAGGTGTGCTCGCCGAGCAATGGGGGCGGCGTGCGCACGCCGCTGCGCCGCCACCATGCTCAGTTCACCGGTGCAAGATAGGAAGGAGGCAGTTGCGATGCCATTTCCGCGAGCAGCGCCGCTTGAATACTAAGATGCGAGCGCATTTCCTGCGCCGCGCGTTCGCCGTCGCCGTCGACGATGGCTTTCGCCACCGCGTCATGCTCGCGGCTGGAATTCTTTAGGCGCATTGGATTGCGCAGTCGAAATCGCCGATAGGGCGTAAGCCGGTTGCGCAGCGCGTTGACCATTTCCAGCAAGTGTTCGTTATGCGCGCCAATATAAACAAGCTCATGAAACGCGTAATTTGCGTCGAAGTAGCGGCTCGGCGCGGTCGCGACTTTGCTGCGGGCCTCGCGTGCGCAAGCCTGCGCCGCCTGTTGCAGCAGATTGCGCTCGGCGACCGTCATTCGTTCGGCGGCAAGACGCGCGCACAAGGCTTCGAGCTCGGCCATCACCTCGAACATCTGCACCATGCGCTGCAATGTGATCGGGGCAACCACGGCGCCGCGCCGCGGACGAAACTGAATCCAGTCAATCGCTGCAAGCTGCAGCAGCGCCTCCCGCACCGGGGTGCGTGATACGCCGAACTTACGTGCCAGTTCCGCCTCGTCGAGAGGATCTCCGGGCTCCAGCCTTCCCGCAATGATCTCACCCTCGATATAGCTGCACACGGCAGTGGCGCGGCTATCGCGGCCGCCCGCATCCGCGCGCGAAGGCGGTGCTGTGGATTTACCTTTGGCAGCCATGGCAATGATACGACGAAGATTCCTACGTATATCTATGGGATCTCACTATATGTACACCATCTGACCGCTGTCAATGCCTGAGAGAACTTGGGGTGGCTTCGGGCGTCATCCGCGACGAGTTTGCGCAGGTCGCAACATAGCGCCGACGCTCCATCCACACCGCGCCTGCACCCATAATTGGGTTTTCACGCAACGCGCGCGTACCGCGCGCCTGAAAGGAGGAACCCAACCAGTTCGCCGTCAAGTTATGTTTGAACAACGACTAACTCGGCAGGTGTAACATACTCACGATTTGCCTACTGCGACATTTTCATCGGCGTTTTGTAAAATGCGGCGATTGTCAATGGTGGCTAGTTCGTGTTCTGAATCGGGATCGCCAGCATCTTGCTCACATTCATACGTCGTCCTTGGCTGTCCAATCCCGCGAGCATCGCAAATGTTTAAATCCAAAATTCCAATCGTGGACATCCAAGCATTTTGTCGAAGCCCGCTTCAGTATTGGCTTTCGAACCTTCCTCTTTAGATGAGTCGGACACTACTGATTATGACCACGCAGAGTACCAAATCCGACAGCAATGAAACGACAGCGGCCGTGCAGAGCTATGCAGCCGATTCCGGCCGCGTTGCCACACTCGCCCGGCAGATCGAGAACGGGACGCTTCGCCCGGTGGATCTGGTGCAGCGCTATCTCGACCGGATGCGCGAGGTCGAGCCGGCCGTCCAAGCTTGGAGAGAGGTCGATGCAGAGAACGCCCTAACTGCGGCCGAGAGGCTCGGCGACGAGGCACGCCAAGGCCGCGTCCGCGGGCCTCTGCATGGCATCCCCGTCGGCATCAAGGACATCATCGACGTGGTGGGGCTGCCGACGCGCGGCAACAGCAAAGCGCGGGCAGATATCGCCCCGGCGACCGCGGATGCCGAGGTGGTGGCGCGGCTGCGCCTCGCGGGCGCCATTGTTCTCGGCAAGACGCACACGACGGAATTTGCCTATTTCGACCCGTCGCCCGCACGCAATCCGCACAACATCGAGCATACGCCGGGTGGTTCGAGCAGCGGCTCCGCTGCTGCGGTCGCATCGGGCACCGTGCCGCTCGCGCTCGGCACGCAGACCATGGCTTCGGTCAACCGCCCGGCTGCCTATTGCGGCATCGCTGCGTTCAAGCCCAGCACCCAGTTGCTCAGCACCTTCGGTGTGCTGCCGCTCTCGCCGGCATTCGACACAGTGGGCTGCTTCGGCTCCACGGTGGCGGATGCGGTGGCGCTGTTCGATGCGCTGTGCCACGACTTCACCCGCATGGCGGCACCGAAGGACAGCGGCACGGAGATGGGCGAGGTCGTCGTCCTCGACGATCCGATTCTCGGCGATGCAACGGCAGATATCCTCGCTGCGCGCGATGCCGTGGCCGACCGACTGTCCGAAGCCGGTATCCCATTTCGGCGCGCCGCGTCTCCCGTGTCCTTTGCCGAGCTGTTCAATCACCATCTGTGCGCTATGGAATACGAGATCGGCCGCATCTACGCACCCCTGCTCTTCAAGGCAGGAGAACTCGTCGGAGCGAAGCTGGCTGAGACCATCCGGCGCGGCGGCAGCATCTCCGACGAAGCCTACTATCAATCCCGGCGCGCATTGGCCACAGCGCGCGAGCGCTTCTGGAGCACGATGCCGAGAATGGCCACCATACTGTTCCCGGCGACACCGGCGACCGCGCCGCGCGGAATCGCCTGGACCGGTGATCCGAAATACATCTCGCCATGGACCGCGCTTGGCGGGCCTATCGTGACGCTGCCGGCGGGGATCGCGGAGAACGGACTTCCCGTCGGTGTGCTGCACTGCGGGCGACCTGGCAATGATGCCGTCTTCGCGCGCAAGGCCTGCCGGCTCGCCGCAGCGGCGGGCGAGTTCTGACCGAATTTCCCCGGGGACCCCCACTTTCGCATTTCGTTCTGATTCGCCGGAGACTAAGGTGACTTACTTCACGCCGACTTGCTTATGGCGGGCGCATCACTCGGTCAATTTATTGGCCTTCGTATAGCTGAGGGCGGCGCAATATGAACAAGCGCGCTTAGTGCCGATCATCTACATTCGTCGAGATGAACGCCGCAGGATGCGGGCACGCGAGCGGGGTTTTCGACACCGAACAAGCGGAAGCCATGCTCGCGCGGGCGTCAGCTTTTTAGGTCGCTGCGGACGCCCATTTCGCCTGATTCAGAGGTGAGCTAGTCACCGGACATGGCCGGGAGCGGCGGTTGCGCATACTCGCCGTAAGCTAGCCCTAAAAAAGTGAGGCCATTCGAGTGGCTGGTTACGGCTCAACTGGGAATTCAACTTATCGGCCACGACCCGCCACTGACGAGGTGAATGAACAGCCCCACCGAGAGTCCGGATCTAACTACATTGCCGACGCTCTGGGAATTGGAGCCGGGGACGGCAAAATGTCGAAGCTGCCAATTGAGGTCTGCCGAAAATGTTGGTTCAAGTGAGCGCAGGAACATTTGCTTTTCAAAATTTCGCATCGTCATTCTGACCATAAGGACACGGTCGGTGTTGGAAAAAGCGGGCGTTCAACGGCACCATTTGGCGGCCGGATATTCTTGGCGTGCGAAGCACCAGAGCTATGGTGCTACAATTATCGACATATAAGCGCTAAGTCCCGTCCTGCATGCATAATCGAGCGCCGTCCTGCGAAACGACGCTACTCTGCGTTCGCCTCGCCACTTTGGACGGGCGTTCGTGATTCGATGCGTTACCAAGCAGCGGACTGTCGCTACCCACGGCGCGTAGGAGAGAGTTAATGATCGTTTCGAAGAACGCCGACGTCGCGAGCTTGGTTGTCACTTCTATTGAAGACAAACCGGTGAGCGGTAGTCTCCTCCTCAAGCCACTCATCCGCGGCAGTCAAATGACCTTGCTGGAACTTCACTATCAGCCGGGCACAAATGCTCCGATTCACGTCCACGCGCACGAGTCCTTGGTCTATGTCGTCAAGGGCCTCGTCAAGACGACGGTTGGAAACGAAGTCTACGTTCTCGGCGCCGGCGATGTCGGTTGCCATCCACAGGGTGTATCGCACACCGTCGAAGCCATTGAAGAATCAATTGTCATCGAGATCAAGTCGCCAGCACCAGACCTCGCGCAGTTCCTGGGAACGCATAAGAAATCATAGCCGGACAATTCGCACAAGATGACGCCGCTTAGTCGCGGTTAAGCCGGCGCCGCCCCACGGACATGTGGCTTCGCGCCGTGCGGCTCACAAACAAGGAGATCCGACTCATGGAAGCCAACGCCGGCGCAAAGCTGTTTTCGCCAGGAAAGATCGGACACATGGAATTGCGTAACCGGGTGGTGATGGCGCCCATGGTGGTGCAACTCGCAGCCGAGAACGGGGCAGTGACGTCGCGCAGTATCGATTATTACGCGCGCCGTGCCAAGGGAGGAGCGGGTCTGATCATCGTCGAAGCGACCTGGATCGCGTCCGGGGGCAAGGCTTTTGCCTGCCAACTCGGGCTGGATCGCGATGCGCTCATACCCGGCCATTTCGATTTGGTGGAAGCGATCCACCGCCATGGGGCGAGGGCCGCGTGCCAGATCCATCATGGCGGCGCGCGCGCCGATCCGGCCCTTACTGGTGGAACCCTCGTGGCGCCGTCGGCCGTTGCCGGATTCTACATCGGCAATTCAGCTAACCTGAAAAATGCCGGGGGCACCGCCGTGGCGCCGTCGGCCATCGCCGAATCAGGATCCCCCGCGCTGCCGCGCGAACTGACGCAGCAGGAGATCGCGGCATTGGTGGAGGCTTATGCCAGCGCGGCAGGGCGGGCGCAGCGCGCAGGTTACGACGCGGTGGAGATCCATGGGGCTCACGGTTACCTGATACACGAATTTCTCTCGCCGGCCTCGAATCTGCGTACCGATGAATATGGCGGAAGCGAGGACAAGCGCATGCGCTTTGCGGCGCTGGTTATCCGCCGGGTGCGCGCGGTGGTAGGCGCGCAATTCCCCATACTGTTTCGCATGAGCGTCGAGAGCGGCTACGGCATCGACGAGGCGGTCGAGATCGCGCGCGCCGCGGAGGCCTGCGGTGTGGATGCGATTCATGTTTCCATAGGCGGAATCGATCCAATTACGCTGGTTCCGGCCGATACCAGCCCGATGGCCCGTCCCGAGGGCTGGCTCACGGGATACGCTGAAATCATCAAGAAGCGCGTCGCCGTGCCGGTCATCGTTGTCGGAGAGATTCGACATCCCCGTTTTGCAGAAGACGTGCTGGCGCAGGGGAAGGCGGATTTCATCGCCCTTGCGCGACCGCTGCTCGCCGATCCGGACTGGCCCGCAAAGGCGCTTGCCGGCAGGGACGCCGAGATCCGCCACTGCATCTCCTGCGACCATTGCCGTCTTGCGCTTCTGCACACCCGGCCGATCCGCTGCCTGGTAAATCCAGAGGTGGGGCGGGAGCGCGAGTTCGCAGGCATCGGAGCGGCAGCAAGGGCCAAGCGCGTCGTCGTTATCGGCGGAGGCCCTGCCGGCCTGGAGGCGGCGCGGGCCGCCGCGGCGCGCGGTCACCATGTCCGCCTGTTCGAGGGCGCCGCAGAGCTGGGCGGGCAACTTCGTCTGGCGATACGCCCTCCGCAAAAGGAGAAGATCGAATGGCTGAGACAATGCCTCGTCACCCAAGCGCAGAAGGCCGGGGTCGAGTTGTTCACCTTGACCCCGTTCCAGCCTGAATTATTGGCGCAGGGCGAGGCCGACGCGGTGGTGATCGCTACTGGCGCCCGGCCGCGTGAGGAGAAGGTAGCTGGCGCGCGCGCGGACCAGGTGGTTGCGGCATGGGACGTGCTGGACGATCGTCCAGCCGCGAGGGATCTCGCCGTGCTGGTATTGGGTGGAAGACAAATGGGTTGCGAGACGGCGGAGTTCCTGGCTGGACGTGGCAACAGGGTCACCCTGGTTTCGCGCTCACCGGCTGCGGATTTGGCGGGCGATGTGGTGGCAAGCTACCGTGCGCCGCTACTCGCCCGTCTGCGCAAGCTGGGGGTAGTGATGCACACAGGATGCGATGTGCGCGAATTGAAGGACGGCAAGGCGACCATAGTGAACGCGCACCGGCGCGAAGAGGCAGTGGTCGGTGCCGATCTCGTGGTACTCGCGCGTGGATCACTGTCCCAACCGACCTGGGTGGACGAGTTGCGGGAGAAGGTGGGTGAACTTTACGTTGTCGGGGACTGCGTCGAGCCGCGCGATATCGCCAGTGCGCTCTACGAGGGTGCGTGGGCTGGCAGCCAGATATAGTGCGCGCATTGAGTTTGACCGGGTTCCCGGACGCGGGTACACTTTTGCGCGTGTAATTCGGTTTTCCACGCCTAGCTGCTAAATCACCGAGGCCCGCCTCAAATCGTTGCCGTTGCACATGTCGCCATATCCTGATGCCGATCCCGCGGTCTTCGATGGAGGCATCGGCGCGGTGCAAGCAGACTTATCTTTCTACCTCGATCTAGCCGCAGGAGCCCCAACAAATGCCTTTAGCCGGTAAGGGAATGCTCATTACGTCGATGGATGTCGACGCCGCCGACGAGCAGGAGTTCAACCTCTGGTACGACCGCGAGCATCTCTCGGAGCGTGTCGCGATCGACGGGTTCCTCGAGGCGCGGCGCTGGCTCGCCGCCAAGGCGAGCCCGAAGTATTTCTGCACCTACTCTACCGACACTTTCGAGGTCTTAAGCAGCCCAGCCTACAAACAGGCGCTGGCCAATCAGACCGACTGGTCGAAGAAGAACATCTCCCGCTTCAAGAACATGATCCGGGCGGTCGGGCGCATTACCCTGAGCCGCGGCCAGGGCCGCGGCGGGGCTCTGGGCGTGGTTCGCCTGCGCCCCAAGCCCGAGGGCAGAGACGCCCTGCGGGGCAGGATGCGCGAACTGCTCGATCCTGGCACCCTTGCCGGAATCATCTCGATGCACCTGGTCGAAAGCGACCCGCGACTGTCGACCTCGATTACCGAGCCGGACAAGCCGAACCCGGGCGCCAGCGACTGGTATGTGCTGATCGACGGCACCGCTATTTCCGCCATCGAAGCGCTGATCGACCAGCGCTTTGGCGACACCGGCGCCGAAACCGTCTCGACCGGCAGCTACACGCTGATGTGGGACCTCGCCAAGAGCGATCTGTAGAAATTCCGGCGGGACGGGAATGCCGCCCTGCCTGTGCTTGCCTTTGCGGACCCGACTTCACCTACCACACCGACCCCACCACGGAAGGAGCATCATGAAACCAAGCCTGAAAGCCATCCTCGTCACCGGCGGTGTCGCAGCCGCGCTGCTGGCGAGTGCCGCCGCGTTTGCCGACAAGTGGAATTTGCCCACGCGCTCGAACGAGCGGAATTATCACACCCGCAACATCCTGCAATTCGCCGCAGAGGTCAAACAGTCCACCGACGGCAAGGTCGACATCGTCGTGCATCCCGAGGACTCTTTGACCAAGCAGCCCGAGGTGAAGCGTGCGGTGCAGACCGGTCAAATACAAATCGGCGAGTTTCTGATGTCCTTGCACTCGAACGAGGCCGCACTGTTCGGCGTCGATGCCGTGCCCTTTCTCGCCACTAACAATGCGCAGAGCGCGAAACTGCTTAGAGTCGTACGTCCGTTGCTGGAGGATAGGCTGAAGAAGCAGGGCATGCGACTGCTGTTTGCAGTGCCCTGGCCCGCCAACTCGTTCTATTCGGGCAAGGAGATCAAATCGACCGCCGACTTCAAGGGCGTCAAGTTCCGCGCCTACAACCCGGTAACCGGCCGGCTGGCCGAACTCATGGGAGCGGTGCCGGTCACGGTCCAGCAGTCCGAGGTGCCGCAGGCGTTTTCCACCGGCGTGATCCATGCGATGATCACCTCGCCGGCCACCGGCGTTGACACTCAGGCCTGGGATTTTGTGAAGTACTTCTACGAGGTCAAGGCGATGGCGCCCTGGAATATCACCGTCGTCAACGAGCGCGTTTTCGGCCGCCTAGACCAGAAGTCGCAGGACGCGATCCTCGCCGCCGCCAAGACCGCCGAGTCGCGCGGCTGGGCGCTGCAGGCCGAGGAAACCGGCAAGCTCGTTGATACGCTGAGGTCGAAGGGTATGCAGGTGCGCCAGCCCAGCCCCGAGTTGATGGTCGAGCTGAACAAGATTGGCGAGCAGCTCATCGCCGAGTGGTCGAAGGCGGCGGGCGAGGACGGGCCGAAAATCCTGGATCAATACCGCAAAGCGAACTAGACGGGAGCATGCGCTTTCTCTACGCGGCGGGAGCTGTTCTCGCCGCGGTGTTCATGGTGCTGATCGCGGCGCTTACGCTGTTTCAGGTGATCGGGCGGATGGTCGGTGCCGCTGTGCCGGATGCCGGCGAACTCGCCGGTTATGCGATGGCGGCCTCGATCTTCCTGGCGCTGGCGCATACCTTCCGCAGCGGCGGCCACATTCGTGTCAACCTGTTGCTGGCTCATGTGCGTCCGGGTCTGCGCCGCGCCTTCGAGTACTGGTGCCTGGGCGCCCTGGCGATCGTCGGCGCCTTGTTCGCGGTGTTCGCGGTCAAGCTCGTGGTGGATTCCTACTCCTTTGGCGATATCTCGACCGGTATGATGTCGGTGCCGCTGTGGATCCCGCAGATTTCGATGGCGCTCGGTGCGATCCTGCTCGAGATCGCCGTGATCGAGGAGTTCGTCCATGTCCTGCGCGGTAACGAGCCCCGCTACGAGCGCGCCGAAGACGGCGACGCCTTCAGCGAGTAGAACGAGACATGGATCCGCTGCTCTATAGTCCGATCCTCGCGCTGACGCTGCTGCTGCTGCTCGCCTCCGGACTATGGGTCGCGGTTTCGCTGGTGGTGGTCGCGCTCGTCGGCATGCTGTTGTTCGCCGATGCGCCTATCGATCTGGTAATGCCATCGGCGATGTGGGGCTCGGTCAGCAGCTGGACCCTCACCGCGCTGCCGCTGTTCATATGGATGGGCGAGATCCTGTTCCGCACCAAGCTCGCCGACGACCTGTTCAACGGCCTCGCGCCCTGGACGACGAATCTTCCGGGACGCCTCGTCCATGTGAACGTGATCGGCTGCGGCATTTTCGCCGCGGTCAGCGGCTCCTCCGCCGCCACCGCCGCCACGGTCGGTCAGATGTCCTTGCCGGAACTGAAGCGCCGCGGCTATGACGAGCCGATCAGCATCGGTTCGCTGGCGGCCTCCGGCACGCTGGGGCTGCTCATCCCGCCCTCGATCATCATGATCGTCTACGGCGTGTCGGCCAACGTCTCCATCGCGCGCCTGTTCCTGGCCGGCGTCCTGCCGGGCATCATGATGATGGCGCTGTTCATGAGCTACATCATGATCTGGGCGACGCTGAACAAGGACAAAGTGCCTCCACCCGAACCCGCGCCGCCTTTCATGGAGAAGATGAAGCGCCTGCACCTCCTCCTGCCGACGGTGCTCTTGATCATGGCCGTCATCGGATCGATCTACACCGGCGTCGCGACCGCGACCGAAGCGGCGACCCTCGGCGTGGTGGGATCGCTTCTGGTCGCCTTGTTCTCCGGCAGCCTGACCTGGGCCAATTTCAAGGAGAGCCTCTACGGCGCGACGCGCACCTCGTGCATGATCGGTTTCATCATCGCCTCGGCCTCGTTCCTGTCGGTGGTGATGGGCTATGCCGGCATCCCGCGCGCGCTCGCGAGCTGGATCGGCATCTTCAACCTCTCCGCCTACGGCCTGATCTTCTCGCTGACCATCCTGTATCTGATCCTCGGTTGCTTTCTCGACGGCATATCCATGGTGGTGTTGACCACGGCAGTGATCATGCCGATGGTCGAGGCCGCCCATATCGATCTGATCTGGTTCGGCATTTTCATCGTGCTCGTGGTCGAAATCGCGCAAATCACGCCACCAGTGGGGTTCAACCTGTTCGTCGTGCAGGGCCTTACCGGCCACGACATTTTCTACGTGGCGAAAGCGACGTTGCCGTTCTTCTTTTTGCTCTGCCTCGGCGTCGTGATCATCACCATCTTCCCCGAGATCGTGACCTGGCTGCCGAGAACCATGTTCAGCACCCGCTGAGGGCGGATACGCTATTTTCATTTTCCAACGAGGCCCATTCCATGTCACATCCCGACATCACGCTGCTGCCCGTCCATGCACTTTCGCAGGAGATCATGGCGCGGCGCCTGTCTCCCATCGACCTGACCGAAGCCTACCTCACGCGCATCCAGGCGCTGGACCCAAAGCTAGGGGCCTTCGTCGAGGTCTACGCGGAAGAGGCCCGCCTCGCGGCGCAGGGCGCCGAACAGGCGATCCGCGCGGGCCACGCAGTCGGGCCGCTGCACGGCATCCCGATTGCTTTGAAGGATCTGATCGAGATCGAAGGCAAGACGGTCACCGGTGGCTGCGAAGTGTGGCGCGAGCGCAAGGCGACACGCACCGCGACCCTGGCGCGGCACCTGATCGCGCAAGGCATGATCGTGCTCGGCAAGACGCACACGGTGGAGTTCGCCATGGGCGGCTGGGGCACCAACACGCGCCGCGGGACGCCCTGGAATCCCTGGGACCCGCTGCGCAAGCGCACCCCTGGCGGTTCGAGCAGCGGCTCTGGCGTCGCCGTCGCGGCCGGCCTCGCCCCATGGGCGGTCGGCACCGATACCGGCGGCTCGGTCCGCCTGCCCGCTTCCTGGTGCGGCATCACCGGCCTCAAGACCACCATCGGGCGGATAAGCACCTATGGCGTGCTGCCTTTGAGCCCGACGCTGGACACCCCCGGCCCTATGGCCCGCTCTGTCCACGACGCGGCGCTGCTCTACGCTGCCATGCAGGGCCCGGATCCGCTCGATCCGCGCACCGAACGCCTGCCTTACGCCGATCCCATGCCGCAGTTGAAGCGCGGTGTGCGCGGCCTGCGGCTCGCACGCATGCCCGAAATTGAGCGCCAATACGCCAGCGCCGAGGTGCTCGCCGCCTACGACAAATCGGTGACGGAACTGGAGCGCCTCGGCGCGGAGATTGTCGCTATCGGCCTGCCTTTCGTCTTCGCCGACGTGGCGGCATTCAATCTGCGCATCATGGCGGCGGAGAGCTATGCAATCCTGCACCAACTCATCGACGACGCGGCCGCACCCCTAGACCCGGATGTGCGCCCGCGCATCGCCGCGGGCAAGAGCATTACGGCGCAGGCTTATATCGAGGCGCTGCAGATGCGCGAGGCGATGAAGCTGCAGTTCGCCGCGGCGCTCGCCGGCATTGATGCGCTGCTCACGCCGACCACCATGACCACCGCGCTGCCGCTCGAAGAGGTCGACCAGACCAAGGCGCCGGCCCACTACACCCGCTTCGGCAATTTCCTCGATTTGTGCGCCCTGTCGCTGCCGAACGGCTACGCCGGCAACGGCCTGCCGACTTCGCTGCAGATCATCTGCCGCGGCTACGACGAGGCGATGGCGCTGCGCATAGGCTGGGCCTACCAGGATGTCACCGACTGGCATCTGCGCCGCCCGCCCGAGTAGAATTCGTCTGCCGCGATTGCAATGGACTTCCCATGCTATTGACATTGGATGGTGAACTCACAACAATGCAATGACTCATTTTCGAAACAACGGCTCCCGCAAGGGAAGTGGAAATCCCCGTTAAGGAATCCGCGGCGGAAAAGCCCCGGGGAAGTTTGCGCAACACGGGAATGCAGCATTCGCGGCGTCCCCGCAACCAAAGGAAGGCAAACCATGCATACGGCAATCCTGGCACTCGTCGCTGCTCTGTCCCTGTCCCTTGCCCCCGCAACCGCCTGGACCCAGGCCAAAGTGGATCCGCTCACGATCAAATTCGCCCATGCGGGATCGGCCACCCATCCCTATTCCGTCGGCATGAGCGTGCTCACCCCGATTCTGGAGAAGAACTCCGGCGGGGCGATCAAGCTGCAGGTTTTCTGCTGTGCCCAGCTCGGTTCCGAGCGCGAACTCGCCGAGGGCGTGCGCCTGGGCACTATCCACATGACATCGGTCGCCGCCGAAGGCGCTTTGCCCTCATGGGTTCCGGAGCTCCAGGCGTTCGGTCTTCCTTTCATCATCCGCGACCGGGCACACATCTACAAGGTCCTGGACGGCCAGGTGGGCAAGGAGCTGGAGAGCAAGCTGAACGCGCAGGGGTTCGTGGTTCTCGGCTGGTGGGAACTGGGTTTTCGCAACATGACCACCAAGGACAAGCCGATCCGGACTCCCGACGACCTGAAGGGGCTGAAGATGCGCGTGCAGGAGGCAAAGGTCTGGCTGGGCCTGATGCGCGCTCTGGGGGCCATCCCCACACCCATCCCCTTCGGGGAGTTGTACAGCGCCTTGCAGCAGGGGGTGGTGGACGGCCAGGAGAATCCGATCGTTACCGTCACCTCGATGAAGTTCTACGAGGTGCAGAAGCAGATTGGTCTGACCGAGCATACCTATACCGCGCTGCCGGTGTTGGCGAGCAAGAAATGGTGGGACACGCTGAAGCCCGGCCAGCGGGAGGTAATCGCGGCCTCCGTCAAGGAATCCGTGCCGCTGCAGCGCAAGACGGTCGGCGGGCAGGTTGACGAGGGGATCGCCTTCCTCAAGACCCAGGGGGTCACCATCAACGCAGTGGACAAGGCCAAGTTCATGGAGGCCACCAAGGATGTTCCCAAGCTGACCGCCGACCAGGTGCCCCTGGAATTCGTGCAGCGGATCCGCGACGTCAAATAACGGCGTGTCGCCGGCCGCGGGCGGAGATTCCCCCCGGGGCCGCGCGATCGCAGGGGAAGGAATCGTGCTGGCGATCCTGGATCGTGTCCTCAAGTACGCGCTCACGCTGCTGATCGTCATTCTCACGACCAGCGTGTTTTTGCAGGTGCTGATCCGCTTCGTCTTCAAGTACCCCCTGCCGTGGACGGAAGAGGTTGCGCGCATCGCTTTCGTCTACTGCATTTTCGTCGGTGCCACCATCGCGGTGCGCGAAAAGAGCCACCTCAACGTCGACTTCCTCCTGGTCGTGCTGCCGAAGAAGGTCGCGCGCGCGCTCGTCTTGCTGGGATCGCTTCTGGTGGGAGTGTTCCTGGTTTTCGTGACCTGGCAAGGAATCCTTCTTGTTCGGGCCACCGGTGTGCAGATGACGCCGGTCATGCAGGTGCCGTTCAAGTACCTCTATCTCATCCTGCCGGTCAGCGGGGCCCTCATGCTCCTCTACCTGGTGGCCAATATGCTCGACCTCATCCGCGAAAAAGGCGAGCAATGACGGCCTGGCTGATGCTGGTTCTGCTCTTCGGACTGTTCCTGATAGGGGTTCCCATCACCTTCAGCCTGGGGGTGGCCTCCCTGGTCGGGCTCCTTCTGATGGACGTTCCCCTGGTGGTCATCGCCCAGCGCCTGTGGACGGCAGTGGACACTTTCACCCTGGTGGCTGTTCCCCTGTTCATCCTGGCCGGGGATCTTATGTCGCGCGGGGGCATCTCCCGCCGGCTGGTGGATTTCGCCCAGGCCCTGGTCGGCCATCTGACCTCGGGGCTGGCCATGGTGGCGGTGGTGGCTTGCATGTTCTTCGCCGCCGTTTCCGGCTCGGCAGTGGCCGATGCGGCGGCCATCGGCGGGCTGCTCATCCCCACCATGATCGCCAACCGTTACCATCCCGCCTTCAGCGCGTCGCTCATTTCGGCCGCCGGGACCATCGGGCCGATCATCCCCCCGAGCATCCCCATGGTCCTGTACGGTGCCATGACCAACACTTCCATCGCCATGCTCTTCGCCGGGGGATTCATTCCCGGGATACTGATGGGCGTGAGCCTGATGGCCTACTGCTACTACGTCGGCAAGCAGCGCGGGTACAAAGGGCGCGAGCACAGGGCCCCCGCAGCGGAGGTTTTCCGCGGATTCATGAACGCGCTCCTCGCCATGCTCATGCCCGGCATCATCATCGGCGGCATCATCAGCGGCGTCTTCACCCCTACCGAATCCGGGGTCGTGGCGGTGGTGTACGCGCTCTTCCTCGGGCTCTTCGTGTACCGCGAACTCGCCTGGCGGGATATCCTGCCCATCTTCCACCAGAGCGCGCTGCTCACCGGAAAGATCCTGTTCATCCTCGGCACAGCCTCCATCTTCTCCTGGATCCTCACGGTGCAGGGTATCCCGCAGCAGGTCGCCGATGCGGTCTCCGGCATGAAGCTGGGTTTGGTGGGGACGCTGCTTCTGATCAACATCATCCTCCTGGTGGTGGGCACCTTCATCGACACCATCAGCGCCCTGCTCATATTTACGCCGATCCTGCTGCCCCTGGCCATCGCCGTCGGGGTCGATCCGATTCACTTCGGCATCATCATCGCGGTAAACCTTACCATCGGAATGATTACGCCCCCAGTGGGGGTGGTGCTCTTCGTCACTACGGCCATCGCCAAACTGAGCATCCGGGAGATGATGCGCGACCTCACGCCGATGATTGCGATACTCATCGCGGTTCTGGCCCTCGTCACCTTCTGGCCGGGCCTGGTCATGTTCATCCCCAACCTCCTGAGGTAGCCCTTCCGCCCCCGGTCCGTACGACCCGCGTTGGGGACTTCGGGCAAATCACCAACACAGACGCGAACAAAGCACGATCACACCGAAGAAGTTCTTAACCAGAAAAGGGGCAAAGAAAACATGATCACACCGAAGCAGCTTTTCCTGAAAGTCAACCTCCGCCAGGGCTCGCAGGACCTGGCCTTTACCGCGCATCACCTGGTCTGCAGCGGCTGGGTCGGAAGAGACCCCAAAGCGCTTCAGGCGCACATCGACGAGCTGGCCGAACTGGGAATCCCGGCGCCTACCCGGGTGCCCATCTACATGAACCTTTCGACCTACCTGCTCACCACCGAGGACGAGATTACGGTAGTGAGCGAGCTATCCTCCGGCGAGATCGAATACGTGCTGCTGCGCAAAGGCGGCGAAATGTGGGTGACCGTCGGCAGCGATCACACCGACCGTGACGTGGAGACCAAATCCATCCCTGGATCCAAACAGATGTATGCCAAGGTCCTGGCCCGGGAATGCTGGCCCTTTGCCGACGTGAAAGACCACTGGGACCAGCTGATCCTCCGCTGCTGGGTCTCCAAGGGTGCGGAGCGAGCCCTTTATCAGGAAGCCCCCCTGGCCTCCATACTCGGCCCGCAGGAGGTGTTGGAGAAAATGCCCGCCCTCGGCGAGGGAAAAGACCAAGGGGTGGTCCTTTTTTCCGGGACCGTAGCCACCAAGAGCGGCCTGGTATACGGGGATTCCTTCGAGCTGGAAATCGAGGACCCGGTCCTGAAGAGGTCGATCCGCCACAGTTACCGAGCCCGGATCCTGCCTCAATACGTGTGAACCGATCGGCGGATGGTCAGGAACGTCGTCAGGAAGGTCGTAGGTCGGCTGCGGGTCCAGAGATTGAGTTCGTTTACCTCGGGAGCGGACCCTCGCCCCGGCAGTTTTGATCATCCTGACCGGTAATGATCGAGCGGCAGCAGTGGCCGACGAGCACTCATCCACTACATGAACCTCAGCGGCGGCAGTAGCCCACATAGCTGACCTTCACCGCTTCGTGGTCCGAGTGACGGCAGTGGGTCGAGAGTACGCATTCGCGGCGTTTGAAAGCTGCCCTTCGGCGCGCTTCCTTAATCGGAAATTACCGCAACGGCCTTTATTTCTATCAGTGCTCCAGGTCGGATCAGTCCAGCGATGCGAACTCCGGTAGCGGCAGGGTAGGGCGGACTGCCGAAGACCTTGCGCCGGACCACCGCGGTTTTTTCGTAGTCTTTCAGTTCTACGAAGTAGTCCGTAGTCTCGACCACATGCGAAAAATTCGCGCCCGCCGCTGCCAGTACGGCAGCCATTTTCTCGAAGATGTACTCAGTCTGGCGGACGATATCATTCTCGCCGACCAGCCGCCCTTTCGGGTCGGACGCCGTCATTCCAGATATGAACAGGAGGTTACCGGCTCGAACGGCTGGCGAAAACGTGTATCTGTCGTCCCACCCGGCCGCCGGTATGACTGCCTTGAATGCCTTGGTCATTTTTTACCTCCTGTTCTGCACTTAAGTAGATACGAATGATGCCCGAGCAGCGCCGTTTCTCCGCTCTGGAGAGATACGCGCACAATAAATCGCACCAGGCCCAGGCCAGCCGACTTCGGTTGCACGGATTCGACTTCAAGTTCGGTGTGAACTACGTCGCCAATTAGGACAGGCTTCAGAAACCTGCCGTCCTGCTCGACGAAAGCGACCATTGATTCGGACAGGCGCTCAGACAAAGCTGTTGCGCCAAGCGCGCTCACTGCCATTACGAGGAGCCCATGAGCGACACGCTTTCCGAAGCGGGAGCGGGCCGCGTACTCTGGATCATAATGAATTGGATGTGCGTCGCCGGTGATGGCCGCAAACATCCGGAATTCCTCCTCGCCCAGCGTGCGTGTCTGTCCCTCAAAAACGCGCCCCGGTACGAAATCCTCAAAATACAATTGCGCAGTAACTGTCATAGCTCTTTTCTCATGGATACGTATTTGGGTAATTGATTGCTGATTGACTCCGCTTCCGCGGTGAGAAGCATGACAATCCGATTGCGTCGTGTGCCTTCCAGTCGCTCCTTGATGGCGCCGCAACTGAGGGCCCCCACAGGTTCGCCGGCCGCATTGCGAATCGGCACCCCGATCACGTGCGCTTCCGAAATCAGCCCTGGCCAATACGAGTAGCCATTCTTTTGCGTTTGCCGCAGCAGCTCTCGCACTTTTGTCATCGTTACCCGCGGAAATTCTTTCGCTTCCAGTTTCGCTTGTACCTCGGCGAGCGCGGCGTCGATGTCGCTTTGAGGAAGAAAGGCAAGGACGGCCAGGCCACCGCCCCCAATCCCGAGCGGATAGCGTCCGCCGATGTCCATTACCAGAGACTTGATTGGATATGAGCCGTCTCTGCGGCCAATACAAAGTACGGCACCAGGAATCCTGCGCAGCAGGTAAATAGTGTCGTGGCTCTCGCGCTCTATGCGTTCAATTGCGGGTTCGCCAATCCGTGCCAGATCGAACTGCCGGTTTGCAGCATGACCCAGCATCCAGGCTTCCCCTCCGAGGTGGTAGGAGCGGCTCGCCTTATTGTGTTCGACCAGCCCTTCCTTGCCCAAGTCGGCAAGCAACCGGTGCACGACAACACGATGAAAGCCCGTGGCAGAGGATATCGCTCCGGGGCGTACCCCTTCGGGGCCTGCTGCGGCAATTGCGCGAAGTACCGTCATAGCGCGTGCAAGAGCCACGTTGGGCTACTCCGCTGCCGCGCGCGCCTTCAGCGCGAGCTTGTCAGCCTTGCCGACCGCGGTCTTAGGAAGTTCCGCCAAGCGATGTATTCGGCGTGGTAACTTGTACGCTGCGAGTTCTTTTCCACACCAGTCGATGAGCTCGCTATCCGTGACGCTCCTCCAAAGCGATACATACGCGACGATTTCCTCGCCAAACTCCTGGGATGGCGCACCGACCACCGCGGCGTCGGCCACGTCCGGATGCGCGCGCAGAACACTCTCTATTTCTTCCGGATACACATTGGCACCACCCCGAATGATCATGTCCTTCTCGCGCCCGGTAATCCACACGAAGCCGTCCGTGTCAATTCGACCCAAATCACCCGGTAGAAACCAACCGTCGCGAAATGTGCGTGCAGTCTCCTCTGGGTCGTTATAAAAGCCAGATGCGGTTGCGGCGCTGCGGTAGCAGATACGTCCGATTTTGCCTGGCGCGACGTCCTCAAACGACGCGTCGACGATTCTGACCTGGGTGCCCTGGAGGATCTGGCCTGCGCTCGCAGCTTTGGTCATCGGATGGCTCGGTTCGAGGACGGCAACGCCACCGCCTTCGCTGGAGCCATAGAAGGTGAAAAGATTTGGCGACAGGCATCGTAGCGCCTCTTCTCGCTCCTGAGGATTGAGCACCGCGCCAGTGGAGATGAGGGTACGGAGGCCCGGAAGACAGGGGCCTTTTCTACCGTGCTCGCCGAGTATGCGTCGAATCAGCGTCGGCACGAATGACGCGCTAGTGCAGCCGCTTTCGTTGATCGCATCTATGAGTTCCCGAGCGGGAATCGGAGGCGGCAGCAGCACGATCGTGCCGCCGGCATGCAGTATGCACATGGAGAACCCGCGACTAGCGCTGAAGTAAAGCGGCGTCACGCAAGCAAAGCGGTCCTGTTCGTTCAGTCGGAGGCTGTTCTGGTAAATCAGGAATCGGGAATGGAGGTTGGCATGAGTGAGCAAAGGGCCCTTTGGTCTGCCCGTCGTTCCAGAAGACAGATAAATTGCCAGCGGCAGGCCATTGGCGTCCGCGCGCGGCATCGCAGAGAGTTGCGCTGCCACATTGGCCGGATTCCAGTTATCAGGTACCTCAATAGCCTCGATTCCACCATTCCACGAGTCCCCTGGATTCAGTAGGAGAAGCTTGGCGTGAAAGTACGCGCATACGCGTTCCTTTTCGCCGGACGTCCAGCGGCAGTCGATCGGCACAAACACTACGCCCAGCCGCGCCATGCCGAACAGGAACTCTAGGTGCTCGGGCCGGTCGTTCAACGCGATGCCAACGTGATCGCCGGTACGAATCCCATGCTCTAGCAGAAGGGCAGCGGCGGCGTCTACACGTCGATCGAAGCTTGCATAGTCTATGCAACTGCCACGATACACGAGGGCAGGTTGGGTGGGCCGTCGCCGCGCGTGCTCGCGGATCGCATCAGCGAGATTCAATGTGGCACGTTTTCTTGTCTGCGGCCAAGACCTTCCTGAGCGGGCTTAGGAGAGGCGGCGCACACTGCGTGATCGGCTCTAATGGACAATTCCGCGCGCACTACGAAGGAGACGCGAAGAAGGATAAGACGGCGATCGTGGGCCGAATCATGATTTTCTCGCGATCAGGACCGTCTTCTCGATCTGAAAGACGACCTTGTCGTACTGGTTGAGTACCGTGTCACGAAACACTACAACGCCACGCGATGGGTCGGACGTCGGCTTGCTGCCAATTACCTCAACTTGGGTACGAATGGTGTCGCCTGGGTGCAATGGCGCGAAGAATTGCCCGTTATTGACTGACATCAGGGCGATGACGTTCGTGCGAAACAGACTCTCTGTCATTGCTGTCGAGAACGACATAACGAGCGCGCTCGGACAAATGCGCCGGCCGTACGGCGAACGCTTTGCATACTCCTCATCGATGAACAGCGGCACGTGATAGCCGACCAGCGCGCAGAACAGCGAGTGGTCACCCTCGGTGATGGTACGACCGTAGGTGTCGTACTTCTTGCCAATCTGGAAGTCCTCGAAGAAGTAGCTTTGCATTGCGTTTAATCGAGTTTGAGGTTGCGGTCCCGGACAACTTTTCCCCACATCGGTGCTTCCCTCGCCATCGTTTCCGCAAGCACCGATGGCGGTCCGCCGACGATATCGTTGCCGAGAGCGGCGAGTCTGTTCCGGACTTCCGGGAGAGCAAGTGCCTTATTGATCTCGCTATTGAGTACCGCCACGATCGGGGCTGGTGTTCCTGCCGGGGCGAGAACCGCGAACCAGCTTCCCGACTCCACTTTGTAGCCCTGCTCGGTAAGGGTCGGAGCATCGGGCATAAACTGTGAGCGCTTTCCCGAGGCGATACCTAGCAGCTTCAGCTTGCCGGCCTTCACGTATTGAATAACGGTGGCAGGAAGATCCAACGTTATCTGCACTTCGTTGCCAAGCAATGCGGTGAGCATCGGATTGCCCCCTCTGTATGGAATGTGCTGTGCGTCGAGTCCGCTAACGCTTCGCAGCAATTCGAACGCCAGATGATTCGACGCCCCGTTGCCGTAGGATCCGTAGTTCAACTTCCCGGGGTTTGCTTTGGAGAAGGCGATTAGCTCCGCCAACGAATTCGCCGGCACAGACGGGTGCACAAGAAGCATCCATGGGGCAGAGACGACCATTGAGATCGGGGTGAAGTCCCTGACAGGGTCGTAAGGCAGAATCTTTTGGATTCCCGGATTGACGGCGAAAGTGCTGGACGTGCCCCAGGACAGCGTGTAGCCGTCGGGCGCAGCCTTCGCCGCGTACTCTGTACCGATTGAGCCGCCACCACCTGTGCGTGACTCGATAATAAATGGTACGCCCATCGAGGCTCCGACTTTCTCGAACACGATCCGCGCCACCGTGTCGCCTGAGCCGCCAGTTGGGAAGGGGTTGATCACGCGTACCGGACGGTCCGGGTATTTCTGGGCAGTCGCGGGAAATGCCAGGAGTATGGTTGCCGCGAGTGCGATTCCGATCGCCAGTTTTTTCATTTGAGCCTCCGAGTTCGTTGCATGCATGCCGCGGAAAGTTAGCATGGCGCGCGAGAGGAGGTCAAGAAACGTTACAAGACCAACATATATGTATCATATTGCGTTACATATGATCAGCCGCGGCGATCGACAAAGCGCCGCACCTTGGTCTGGCGACCCGGCTCATAGATATCGGCGCTGTGGGTAAATTCTACGCGCGGCCGTATCCGTGCAGCGTTGTTGATGCGTGCCGTTACCTCCCGTGAAAGCGCGTCGGGATCGGCGCTTGTGCTGGCAATGCGAACTAAAAGTTCATCCTTCGATAGCGGGTCGGTGTCGTTTTCGCGCTGCACGATAACTTGGAACTCCGCTACGCCGGGAAGCGATTCGAGCGCGTCAAGCAATACGGCTGGATTGAGTAGCACTCCCTTAACCTTAACTAAATCGCTGGTTCTAACGATCGGTCCGACGATCCTGTCACCGCTGCGTCCGCAGTCGGGACAAGATCGCCGATCAATTGCGGCGACATCGCCAACTAGGAAACGGATCAGCACCGTGCCGCGTCGATCTAAGTGAGTGACGGCCAAGGCCCCGCGCTCGCCATCCGGCAGTCGGCGCCCGGTCTCGGGATCGACCACCTCGTGGTACTGCGTTTCAGGTGCGGGGTTGTGCCAATCGCCTTCCTCGCGACACTGTGCGAATGCGCCTATCTCGGTCCCACCGTAGCGATTGAAAATCGTCGTGCCGGCTGCGTTGAGCTCGCGCAAACAGCGGCGCAGGTCTTCACGCATAGCAGACGAGGATGCCTCCCCGCTTATTGCACACATCCGAACACTGCGAAAATCTGCCCCTAATTCGATGGCGCGCAGCAGCACCCGGCGCACGAAACTCGGTACACCCCATAGGATCGTGGCGCGGTGGATGGCGATGCTATTAACTGCGTGATCGAGCGGGCGGTGTACGTCGTAGGCACCGAATGCCGCACCTGGAAGGGCGGCGAATATGCTCGCACCGCTCGCGTAGGCATTTGTCGCCGAACGCACAAACGCCCCCATCGGGGCTGGAGTAACCGGAAACAAGTTTGCAATCACGTCCGTATCCTGCATGCCTGAGATATCCGCAAGACGGCGTGACTGAAACATATACATTTGATAATCGTGCGTCGTATTGTAAACCGGCGTCGGATCCGCGGTGCTGCCAGTTGTGTAAAGCACTTCCCATAGCACGCGCTCGTGTAATGGCAGATTTGAGACATTTAACCGGAAGCTGTCCGGTTCGGCCATTAAATCCCCTTTGGGCGTCAGTGGTAGTCGCTCCAGATCGTTGACGTTCGCAATCTGCGCTATATCGATTCCTGCTTCAGCCCAGCGTCGCCGGTAATAGGAATGACCCCGAGCGCATAGCGCCAGCATCGCGCGCAGCTTCTCACTCTGTATGTGCTCGATTTGGTCGAGCGGTTGCCGAAAAAAATCGTCCAAGGCTAAATTCTCCGGCCGCGCATGCGGTGCGCTTCTCGAGTTGGAACGGGACTTTCTGGACGAATTGAGCGCGGAGTGGTCATGTGATGGCAAATCGTACGCCCGCTACGTCCATTGGGGCAAGCGCAAGCGCGCGGTCGTCTATGAATCGGGTGCATACAATATTTGTCCACGAAAACTTTTGAATTGGGAGAAGGTCGGCAATCAGCAGCGCCTTCTACGCTCGATTCAGACCTGCTATCACCGCCACTGGCGGCGAAGGTCGACATGCGGATCCTCGCGCCAATTGCTTTTCTGCCTACTACACGCCGATGTTGGACATTCGTTGTTTGTGAATTGGGCGATAGGGCCGGTACGCTGGCGATATCTGACGAGCTGAAGCGGTTCATTCTGCGTCCGACGGGATCATTTTGCCTCCCCCCGATCGATCGCGCTGATAAGGGCTCCAATGTCTGCCCACCGCCATGCTGTGATTCCCGAGCCGATCTTTATCGGAGCAGGAAAACGTCCCGTTTTAACACCTTGCCACCAGGTTGATTTGCTCACGGGTATGACCGCCGGAATCGGTGGATCCACCTTGCGGTCGTCGATGATGTCGCAGAGCCGGGCATATCCGATTTCTGGCAGTTTGTGTTTGTTCATGGCGGTCGTCCCCCGGTTGAGTTCAATCGTCAGCATCGCGCGCTATCTAAGACCGCTCGAGCGCGCGCGGGCTGCGCCAACCCATAATAGCGCCGAACGCGGCAAATCCAGTTCGATCCCGCCAGAGAGGATCGAACTCCTGACCATCTTGAGCTCTGGTGACGGGGGCGAGGACAGCGCCGATGTGGTCGACCCGCTCGATCATCCGTCAGGAGGCGTAAGAAAGCCGACGCGACCGGACTACAGCCGATACCTTCGCAGGCGGCGGACATTCCCTGTATCGGTCAATCGGAGGCGCGGCACGCGTTTCGCCCACAAAGGGGAACCGGGTGTTGCCGCAAGGAAGTGAAGCTGACGGTGTGATGGTGGAGTGGAGGAGGATCGAACTCCCGACCTCCGCATTGCGAACGCGGCGCTCTCCCAGCTGAGCTACCACCCCAGGAAGACGCACATTTTAGCGCTAAACGGCGCTGGCGACAATGCGCGGTCGTATTCCGTGCAGGGCATCCAAGGGAGCACCAGCGGCGATCCGAATGGGTAGCGGACCGCCAAAACCCAAGGCGCGAAACCATACCCAGGCGGACGGGGCCGTATTGAGACCGGGACCTATTGGACGTTTGGTGCCGTTGATGGCCTAATATTGCGCTATGGAGCTCCACGATCTGTCGAATGCGGAAATTGCCCTGCGGATCGCCAGGGCATTGCGCGCCTGGCGCGTTGATGCCGATGGGGGCGATATGTCGCAACATATGCTCGCGCGCAAAAGCCGCATGGCCCTGACTTCGCTGAAGCGCTTTGAAAGAACCGGCGGGATTACCCTGCGAAACCTCGTTGCTCTGTTTCGCGCACTTGATCTCCTTGAGCGGCTCGAGGGTTTGGTTCCCGAGGCGTCTGGACGGGGGCCTTTGGCGCTGCTCAAGGCGCAGAAGGCGCAGCGGGGGCGTCGCCCCGCGCCGCGCGCCAAAGCGGCGCTGACCAAGGGATCGAACAGCCGCCGGGCGATGCGCGCCTGACTGCGCTTTTCCGACCCTGACCTGCGCGATGACGCGCTACGGCGATTGCGCACGGGCGGGTGCGCGGGTGGATTACATTTGGCTCTGTCGCCAAATTGTTTTTTTCGCAGTGGGTAGCAACTCGCCGGTCAGCGTGCCCCAGCTTTGGCCACGAGCAGACCTTCATCGAGCAACGCTTGCACAATTGCGGCCTGGCGCAAATCCCGCCGGCGCTTCGGTTCGGGGCGCTGAGGTGCCTTTTCGGCCATCCAGCGCTTAAACTCGACAAATGCCTCTGGCGCAATCGTGTGCATTAGGGTCATTCGTCCGGTGACCGCGACGACCACCTGCTCAAAGCGCGGCGCGTTGGTCAGCACGGACGCTCGTACGGCCTGTATGGGCCAGAGGTCGTTCTCATCACCGGAGAATCGGAAGGGATGCGGGTCGCCCCCCTCAGGCTGGCGCCTCAAGAAGTCAACCTCAAATCCTGTTGCATTGATTGCGGTCTCCGATTGCCCTTCTTTGCGCTCGAATGTGGGGTCGGCGGATTGCAGCAATCGCAGCATCGACATGTTCAGCTTGGTGAGGTCTGAAAGGAAACGCACTCGCTTACGGGCATCCCACAGCAGGTCGACATCCTGGGTAGCCAATGCGCCTTGGACAATACGCACGCCAGCGGCCGTTTCGTACGCATACAACGCGTGTGTACCGACCACAGTGAAGTGCTCACCAAGGCCAGCGTCCTCAATAGTTTGGAGTACCGACACGACCATCGACGGCACACGGCCAACTTTCAGCGCTTTGTTCAGGCGCTCAGCGTCCTTAAGGGCCGCCCTGAGGGATTTCAATCGGGCTTGGACCTCTGATTTTCGAGTAGTGAACTCTTCGTAAATGCGTTCGGTCTCAGGCGAGCGCGAACCAATTCGTTCCTGTCGATTGTCAGGCAATGTCTTGACCAAGTATTGGTAGCCCTGCTGCCGTTTCCAGTACATGCCGCCTGCATACGGGCGCGCTTGTGCCTGGATTCGCACGAACTCGTTGAAAACGGTCGTAGAGTCCATGGCTTGCCTGGCGGCGTTGTCAGGGAGGGGAATGTAGTCCATTAGCCGTATAATTATCAAAAACGCATTATATACGGCTAATATCGCTCAATCAATATGTTATTGTATATTTTTCGCAGTAAAGTGCCGTAAACTCGTGGCCCTCAGGCGGCGGGAGGAATGTCACCGCAGCCCCAATCCTCAATCGCACTAACAACACGATTTAGTGACAGAGCCTTATTTCTTGGGAGCGGCCTTTCGTTTTTTCGCCATCGACGCACGGATGCGCATGAGTGTTTGCATGCGTTCGGCCTCGGTGCCCCCTAGCTTCTTTGCAGCACGGTTCAAGTTATCGATCACCCGGCCAGAGAAGAGTAGTTCATCTCCTGGATCCTTGAGCTGGTAGTCCGCCTGAGTCCTGCGGCGATTGGCGAGGTAGGCATCGATGACTTCTCTTGGAAGTCCTGCCGCTTCCGAGAAACTTTTCACGCGCTCTTTGCGCCGCCCGGGCTCGAGCGCTTCGAGTTGGCCGCGGAATCGCACGTTTCGCGCATGCGCGTAAATCTGCATCGAAGTCGGACTATGGTGACCCACGAGCGCCATGATGCGCGAGTCATCGATATCGGAATCTTCCACCAGTTTGGAAATATATTCGTGCCTTCCGCTGTGCGCGCGCACGTGTTTTTTCAGCAGGCCATCTTCTTTCATGTCGCGCACGGTGCCGCTGTATTGAAGCGGAGCGGGCTCGCCGTTCATGCCGATCGTCGGAAAGAGAAACTCGGTATCGCCGAACTCATCGAAGTGCTTCAGCGTGATGTCCTCGAGCTGCGCACTCAATAGCCCGATCGCCGCATTCGTCAGCGGGATCGTGCGCGGCATCGACTTGTATTTGGTGTTCGGAAAGGTGACTTTCCGTGCACCAAGATCGATGTCCTGCCAGCGCGTGACGGCCCACTCGCCGGGACGCGCGCCGGTCTCGCGCACGAGCAAGCAGAGCCGGGCGGCCGAGCGGTAGCGCAACTTCGGGTGATTTAGAATTGCCATCAGACTCCCTTCGTCGCCGGGGGCCATGCGCCGAAGTTTCTTCTCGACGCGGGGCCGCGGGACGCCGATGCAGGGGTTCCTCGGAATGATCTGCCGGTTGACGCAAAAGCGGAGCACGGTGGAGAGCGCGGCGACGGCATTGCGAATCGTGTCTGCCGCTTTCTTTTTCCCGAGCTCGCCGATGATCATCGCTTCGATGTCCATCGGCCCGATCTCTGCGACCGGCCGCTCGCCGAAGCGCCGTAGCGCCTCCTTGATGTGCGTCTGTTCGGAGCGTTGTGTCGCCGGCTTCTTTTGCTTGAATGCGAGCGACTCCTGGTACAGTTCCCAGACGGCGTCAAGCGTGGGGCCGGCCTTGGCCTGGGATTCGTTCTTTTTGAGGTAGTTCTTGTTTGCCTTCTTTGCGGCCGCCTCAGTGGCGTAGATTTTGTCTACGTGCAGGTTCTTGCGGCGGATCTGCACCCGCCAGCGTCCGGTGGGCAGTTCGATGATGGTCATTGGGCGTGTGCAATCCAAAAATGAGGGCGCGGAAAACCCGGTTTTGTGTGCAATTATGTGCAATCATATCGCGCGTAAGTTTTTTATTGCAAGTGAAATCAATAACTAACGAACTTATCATAAGACTGAAAATCCGTGTGTCGGTGGTTCAATTCCGCCCTTGGCCACCACTTATTTTCGGTTAGGATTGTCTAGCTTTTCTCGCGCGGCTTCGCCGTAGGCAAACGCAGAACATTCCCCACGTTCGTCCAACGCCTGCACGCTCGACCGTAGCGCTGGCTATCGACGCGCAGGCGCGACGCTAGCTGATTCTCGTTCGCCGTCCCGCTTCTGCCTGGAATGAGCCGGTCTTGTCAGAGCCCGTAACTCCCGGTTTGCGTCCGGGCCCACGGGACGTTATAGTGCGCCGCATGAGTTTCACGATCTTCCTTCGGGCGAGCTTCGTCGCCTGCGCATTAGTTGCTCACTGTGCGTTTGCCGACGAGTCTCCGACCCAAGCGCCGGAGACTGAATCCGGGATCCTCGGCTATCGCGACGGCGTTCAGCAAATCGTTGATCGCGCCCATGACCTGATCGGCATCCGCTACCGCCGCAGCGGCGACAGACCCCAGACCGGCTTTGACTGCTCGGGCTTCGTCGGCTATGTGTTCCGTGAGGGGGTGGGCCTGATACTGCCTCGCGTTTCCCGCGAAATCAGCAAGACCGGCACGCCGATATCCAAGGATGAGCTCAAGGCGGGCGACTTGGTGTTTTTTAACACCATGCGCCATGCCTTCTCGCACGTCGGTATCTATCTGGGCGATCATTTATTTGTCCATGCACCCCGAACGGGCGCGGCGGTAAGGATCGACGACCTTCAGGAACGGTACTGGGTCAAGCGCTATAGCGGGGCACGGCGAATGTCAGAGAGCGTGGCGTTCTCAACGCAGCGATGATCGCGTCTATTCACGGGCGCTGCGGGGGAAAGCTGAGACTTGGGGTGTTGCTGCGCGATCAGCATTGACCATCGCGCGCGACGTCAGAAAGAAATTTTCAATCCGTGTGCCGGTGGTTTAATTCCGCCCTCGGCCACCATCGATTTTGCCGAGCCTCGCGCCGCAGTATTGACAATACGGGGCCCGTTGGGCCTCTTTCATTTTGGCGTTCCCGCGCTGGTTCTGACCGTCCCGCCGGCCGGGATTCGGCGTTCGGAAATATGCTCGCCACCGCGGCGGTCAGGCAGCGCGTTCCTGCAGCGCGCTAGCGGCGATTCGCCATAAACATTTGAGCACAATCGGAAAAATGTGAAATACCGAGAAACAGTCATTCGGCCAAATAGCCATTCGGCCTATTGACTTCGGTTCCGCAAAGGTGCTCAATGATTCCCAAGGGCAAAGCCACCGAAAGGTGGCCGCGCAAAGCTACCGGCCTAAACGCTCGAAAAGAGCACATGGCGGCGGGGTTGCCGGTCAAAAACCGTCATTCCGCATCAAGCCGTTTCGCAGCGCCGCCCTTGTTGAGTAACCTGCAAGGGGAGATTTCGTCATGCAGCGCGTTGGCCGTCCCGCGGTATCGGACGCAATCTGATTGGGTGCGTCGAGAACATGAAACCATATTCTGCAATCGTTCCCTTCCTCCCGGCTTTCCGCCGCAAGTCTGTTTTACATGGAGCCAGGCATGGTGTCGCCTTCCAGGACGTTTAGGGCTTGGCAATTTCAACTGGCATTTTCGATGGTGAGACTTGTCGAAGAAGGCCGGCGCAGCGAAATGGAGCCGATCGAGCAGTACATGTGCTACTGGGTCAGCTTCAACAACATTTGCGTCACGATTGCGCACGAACAGGGATGCGGCCCGGAGCTGCTGACGGAGGACGGAGAACTCCAGCTGGAGCAGGTCGACGGTTTTGCCATGCCCATTGTGCGCAAACCGAAGGAGCACGACCAGCTGGACGCCGTTTCCAAGGTGCTTTCGCCGCAGGTAAAGGAAAGCCTGGTTCTCCACAAATGCACGCGATTCTTTGTGAACCGGCTCCCGCGCTTTCAGGGGCAGGAATTGACAGTGGACTCCAGAGGCCAGCGATTGAATGGTGTGTTGAGTATCGGCCGCACGGTCGAGGCCGCCAACCCCGTTTGGAGTCCAATCGACCATGTCTTGTACTATGCATATCTCAACGGCGACCGGACCAGCGAAGGCGCAGACAGGTTAGGCAGGGAAATTCTCACCCTGCTCAATACGATTGGAAAAAACCTCTTCCATGGAGGCAAACGTGTTGACGACGCATCGGACATCAATGTCGTGGAACACGCCTTGCCTCTTCTGAAGGAGGTAGTCAATTCGTTTGTCAGCTCACCGGGACGCCGCATGTCCTCGACCAGCCGACCCGCAAATCGGGTGTAGTGGGTCTGCGTCCATCGGCCCGCGCGTTGCCGCGATGGCGCGGCCGGGGACGAACCTGACCGGAGCAATCGGCATGGCCCCGATGGACAAACTTTCCGATAGCCTTGCACCGCTGGCGCAGCTTCGAAGAGCAGGGAGAGCTTTTGCTGCCATAGCCGGCTGCGTTTGCGCGCTGTGGGCGCCTGCGACAGTCCACGCCGCGGATATTACCCTGGGCGTAATCGCCGGGATGTCCGGCCCCGGCGCTACCTATGGCCTTGGCATAGCCCGTGGCGCGGAAATGGCTGTGCGGCAGATCAACGCCGCTGGCGGAATCGGTGGCCGCCAGATCAAGCTGATGATCGTCGATGACGCGAGCAGCCCCGCCCGCTCGGTCATAGCGATGCGGCGCCTGGTGGAGGCGAATGTCGATCTGATCGTCGGCGGCTGGGGAAGCTCCCAGGTCCTCGCCAACATGGGTATCGCCGAGCAGGCGGGCGTCCCGTATATCGTGGCCGGCGCGACCCATCCAGAGATTACCAGCGCGCACAACAGGTGGACGTTTCGCGTCGTTCAGTCGGACGCCACCATGACCGAACAGCTGGCGCGCATCGTTGTCGGGAATCCCGGCATGAAGCGCATTGCCGTGATCAACGATTCCAACGAATATGGCGTTGCCAACCGGCGCGTCTTTGTCGCCGCACTTGCCCGCGCCGGCATAAAACCCGTGGAGGTGCAGTCCTATCAGACCTCCGACATGGACTTCTCCGGTCCGCTCGCCCGCATCCGGGCCGCCAACCCCGACGCCATCGTCCTGTTCGGGACTATCCCCGCCGCGCCGGCGATCATGAACCAGGCACGCGATCTCGGCATCAAAGCGCGCTTCGTGGGCTCCGGGAGGCTTGCCAACGAAGCGCTCATTTCGTCTGCGCCGATAGCTGCAGAGGGCGCCGTCCTGATGACCGATTTCAGCGAGGAAGTGGATGCCGAGGCCCGAGCCTGGGCGGAACTCTACCGAAAGGAATTCGCCGGCCAGCCCGAACCACCCCGTCCCGTGCTCGCCGCCTGGGAGTATCGCGCCATCCGCGGCATCGCCGCCCCCTGCCTGATGCGCGCCGGGCCCGACCGGGCGCGCCTGCGCGATTGCATCGCGAATTGGAAGGGGATGCTATTCGGGGTCAGAGGCGAGGTATACTTCGACAAGACGGGCCAGTTGATCCAGCCGTCGGTGGTCGTCGAGGTTCGCAACGGCGCTTTCCGCCTGCTCAGGAGCGTAAATTGAAGGACAGTGGCACGGGTGGCGCAGGTCTGTCGCGCGGCATCGGCGGGCGCGCAGACTTGCCGACCGGGCGCGGCCGATAGACTCGGGGCAGCCCGTGCGCCGCGCAACACGAACCCCGCTGTTCTGGGTGAGCGCCATCGTTGCGCTGCTCGTGCTTGGACTGGTCGCTTTCGCCGGCCTGGCGAGTCTGGCCATGCGCGACAAGACGCTGGCGGACGAGATGGACAACCTGGCATGGCTCAGCCTGACCCTGGCCGAATCCACGCAGCGGGTCATGTTTCGCGCGGACCTCCTGGTCTCGTCGCTCGAAGAGCAAATTTCCCGCAGCGGGGTGCGTACGCCGGAGGACTTCCGCCGTTATGCCGCGACCAAGGCCATGCATGATGTGCTGCAGGACAGGATCATTCTCGCGTCGGACGCCGATTCATTGCTGCTCATCGACAAGGACGGGGTGCTCATCAATACCTCGCGCACCTGGCCGTCAACGCGGATGGACCTGTCTGACCGCGAATATTTCATCACGCTGCGTGAACATCCGGGCATCGGCTACTTTATCTCCGCGCCGTTGAAAAACAGGCTGACCGGGCAGGAGACAATTTTTTTCGTGCGCCGGGTCAGCGGTCCGGATGCCGCCTTCCTCGGATTGATTTTGGCAAGCATCGCGAAGAGCCGGTTCGAGAAGTCGTTCGACGCAGTCCTGCCCGGCGACGGCACCTCGATTGCGCTTTACCGGCGGGACGGCGTTTTGCTCGCCCGGGAGCCGCAGTCCGAGGGTGAGAGTGAGCCGGGCCAAAGCCCGGCAATTCAGCGCTTCTTCCGCGAGACGATGGCGCGGGCGGAGCAGGGAACGCTGCACACCAGGACCGTCGACACCGGCGCCGCGCCCCAACTCATGGCCATGCACAGCGTTCGCGGCTATCCGCTCATGATCAACGTGAGCAATTCCGAAGCCGTTGTACTGGCTGAATGGTGGAATCTCGCGAAATTGATATTCGCAGTCGCGGCGGCCGCGATCGTTCTGGTAGTGCTGTTGGGTTTCGTTTTTTTCCGCCAGTGGAAAATGCAGGATCAGATTGTCGAAACCGCGCAACAACTCGCACGCGCGAACCAGGAGCTCGCCGCCGCCAACGAGGGGCTCGAATCATTTACCTATTCCGTCGCCCACGACCTGCGCTCCCCGCTGCGCGGCATTGCCGGCTACAGCACCCTGCTCCTGCGCGAGAGCCGGGACCAGCTCGACGAGGAATCGGCGCAGCGCCTTGAGCGGATCAACGCCGGCGCGATGCGCATGGGCATGCTTATCGATGATCTGCTGCAACTGTCGCGAATCGCGCGCATCGGGATGAAACGGCGCGATTTCGATCTGGGCGAACTGGCCCGAGGCGTGGCCGCATCGCTGTCCGAAGCGCATCCGGCCCGCCAGGTTCAGTTTGTGGTGCAGCCGGACATGCGCGCCAACGGCGACCCGAATCTGGTCAAAATCGTACTGGAGAATCTCATTGGAAATGCGTGGAAATTCACCTCGCGCACCGACGCCGCCCGCATCGAAGTGGGAGCCGAAGAAGGCAAGGTCGGAACCAGTTACTTCGTCAGGGACAACGGCGCAGGCTTCGACATGCGCTATTCCGGCAAGCTGTTCAAGGCGTTCCAGCGCCTGCACCGCGCCGACGAATTCGAAGGTACCGGCATCGGCTTGAGCATCGTGCATCGCATTGTCATGCGCCATGGCGGCAAGGTCTGGGCCGAGAGCGAGCCGGGAAAAGAAACGGTTTTCAGGTTCACGCTTTGGACGACGCCATGATTTCGCCGATCCTGTGCTGTTGGTCCGGTCAAAGCGCCATCAGCCGGGTTGCACGGGCCTGGACGACAACTGAAGTGACGTCGCATATGAAAACAATCTTTCTGATCGTATTCTGCATGTCGGCGCTATCCGCAACGGCAATTGCCAAAATGCCGGGCGAGGTCGACGAAGGCGGCGTGCTGCGCGACGCGCCCTTGTACGGGTTTGCCGGCGATTACCGCAAGCTGTCCGAACTGCGCGGCAAACCGCTGATCATCAATGTCTGGGCCAGTTGGTGCGGCCCCTGCCGGGCGGAGATGGGCTCGCTCGAGCGGCTTTCGCGCCGTTTCAACGGCAAGCAATTCAATATCGTCGGCGTTTCGACCGACGACCACGCCAACCTGGCCGCGGCCTTTCTGCGCCAGACCGGGGTCACGTTCGACAATTATCACGACCGCAACCTGCTGCTCGAATCCATGCTCGGCGCCAACACGATTCCCCTGACCGTCCTGGTCGACGCGCACGGCCGCGTGGTCAAAAAAATCAGGGGATCGAAACAATGGGACAGCCCGGAAGCGCTGGAGCTGATCGGCAAAGCCTTTCGCAAGAAGCTCTGAGCCAGGCGCGCGGCGCCCGCTTGCGTGCGCATCGATGCCGGCGGCCGCTGCAGCGCGAAGGCTTATCTGGGCATGGTCATCCTGGTCGCGGCGTAGAGCGCGGCCACCGGCACCACCCGGCCGTGCAGCGGCAGGATGCGCTCGACCGGGAGCTTCAGGCGCTCGATGTTCTCGACCAGGTTCACGTTATTCGCGTTCGGCGTCGCGGGCGGCGGCGCGTTCGGCGGGCCGGGCGTATAGGCGTCCGCCTCGATCAGCAGCTTTTGCGCGGGCAGGTACACCATCAGGAACGCGTCGTGGTGATTGCCCCCGGTGATGCGGTGGATCGCGAGCTTGCGCGTACCGTCGCCCAGTTCCAGCTTGTCGTTCACCGTCCTGAAGCGGGGCTTCTTGCCCGATTTGGCGAGCCGGTCGGGATTGATCCTGTTCGGCACCGCGAACGCGCGCTCGAAGTACGCCCGGTTGCCGGCGTGAACGATGAGGGTCGCGCCCTCGGCTGCTGCCGCACGCAGCCCGCCCGAATGGTCGAAATGGCCGTGGGAGTTGATCACGTAACGGATCGGCTTGCCCGGCGCGAGCTTTCTCACCTGCTCGATGACCGCGCCGCTGCGCCCGTCGTTGAGCGGCGCCTCCACCAGCACCAGATAATCCTTCATCTCGACGGCGACGCTGTTGTGCGAGCCGCCGGCCACGAACCACACGCCCTCGGCCACCTTGTCCGCGGTCACGCGCTCGGTGGCGTTGCGCACCGCATCGGGCACGCGGATGTCGGCCGGCACGTTCGGCTGCACCTCCTTGACGCTGACCTCGAGCACGGCGTGCCCGCCCTGCGACTGCTGGATCCGGGTGGGGAACATCACGCCGCCGAAATCGCGGTAATCCGAGTAGCGGGTGACGGCCCTGGTCTCGCCCAGAACCGGATCGGGCAGCCGCGATTCGATTCGCTCGACCAGGTAGTCTTCGTTGATGAAGGCGGTGGCGGCGAAGTGTCCCGGCTGGGTGAATGAAACGGCGGCCAGCGATCTTCCGTTGTGCGTGCGCCATTTCAGCGTCGCGTTGTTCCTGATCGCCGCCTTGATCACGCCATGCGGCGTGATCCACAGTTGGTGCACCCGGTCGGCGACGAAGCGCGGCCCCGGCGCCGGCGCGCCGGCGGTCTGGTTCCAGGCATGGTCCCCGCTCAGGTACTGGTCGTTGCGCTGCTGGCCCGCAAGCGGGTAGCCGCCGCCGCCCTTTGGCTCGGCGCGGCTCAGCGTGATTTCCTCGCGCATTGAGGCGGTGTCGTAGTTGATGGTGCGGATCTGGCTGTGGACGGTGATCTTCGGCCAGGGCTTGCCCGGCTCGAAGGCCTGGCCGTAGGTGTAGCCGATGCCCTCTGCCGCATAGCGGATCGAATTCAGCTCACTCGTGCCCATCACGCCGGACGCGCGCCGGAGCACACCCGCGGCTTCCACGGCGGATGCCGTGCCCGGAACAAACATCAGGGCAGCGGCCGACAGCGTCAGCCAGGTCAATGCGCTTGGTGCGATCATTTTCTTCTCCGTTTCCTGGGATGCAGGAACGTAAACAACTTGAAATGCCATTTATTCCTGCTATGCGCCGGGCGCAATATCCACACCGGGCACAGGGTCGGCGGCAGTCTTGGGCGGGACGAGGCGCGGGCGAAAAGGGTAGAATCAGCCCTGCATCGCAATCCGAATTTTCCATCTTCACGGGATGACATCGACATGCGCAAATACCTGCACATCAATCTTCAGGATCGCTCGGTCAGGACGGACGAACTGCATGGCGTGGACATAATCCGCGCCGGCCGGCACTTCATCGCCAAGACCCTGCTCGAGCTCGGCACGGCGAAAGTCGATCCGCTGTCGCCGGACAATCCGCTGATCTTCTCCGCCGGCCCGTTCGCGGGCACCAACTTCTCCAACGCCAACCGCCTCTCGGTCGGCTGCAAGAGCCCGTTGACCGGCGGCATCAAGGAGGCCAATTCGGGCGGCACCTTCGGTTTTGCGCTGGGCCAACTCGAAATTGCCGGGTTTACGCTCTACGGCGCGTGCAAGGAGTGGGTCGTGATCCGCATTACCAGGGAAGGCGCCATCACCTATGAGACCGCCGAACCCTACATGGGCAAGGGCACCAACGAAGCCGCGGCGCTCTTGTTCGAGCAATACGGCAAGAAGATCGCGTTCGCCCTGTGCGGCCCGGTGGGCGAGTACCTGGGCCTGATGTCGGGCATTTCCATCACCGACACCGACGGGCGGCCGTCGCGCCTCGCCGCGCGCGGCGGCGTCGGCGCGGTCATGGGCTCGAAGATGGTCAAGGCCATCGTCATCGACGTGCACAAGATGCCGACCTTCCACGACCGCAAGAAAGTCATGGGCGCGATCCGCGAATACGGCGCGCGCCTCGCGAAGGAGCCGGCGATCAACACGTTCAAGACCACCGGTACCGCGATGATGGGCGACATCACCAACCGCATCGGCGGGCTGCCGGTGCGCAACTTCAGCAACGGCCGTCTGGTGGAAGCTGCCGAAGGCCCGCTGATGCTCGGCGGCGACTTCATCCGCGAACTCAACTCGAGCCGCGGCGGGCATATCTCGCACGCCTGCATGCCCGGCTGCACGATCGAATGCAGCAACGTCTACGTCGACGAAAACGGCAAGGAGCTGGTGTCGCCGCTGGAATACGAGACCCTCGGCCTGATGGGCAGCAATTGCGGCCTGACCCACCCGGACCAGGTGGCCAGGGTCAATGCCGTCGCCAACGATCTGGGCATCGACACCATCGAGGCCGGCGCCACGATTGCCGTGCTGATGGAAGCGGGCCTGGGCAGATTCGGCGACGAAGCGTTCATGCTGCAGGTCCTGGACGACATCCGCCGCGGCAACGAGCGCGGCCGCATTTTCGCGCAGGGCGCCGCCCGCGTCGGCGCGCATTACAAGGTCGCCCGCGTCCCCGTGATCAAGAAGCAGAGCATCAGCGCCTACGACCCGCGCGTGATCGAGGTGACCGGCATTTCCATGATGGTCACGGCGCAGGGCGCCGACCATACCGCGGGCAATCTGCCGGTGTTCGACTGCAAGGACAAGACCACCGCGCAACTGGTCGAGGCGAGCCTCGGCATCCAGATCGCGTGCGCCGCGGCCGATTCGCTCGGCCTGTGCATCTTCGGGCGCTCGGTCACCAACGTCAGCGCCGAGCTCATCGTCACCGCGTTGAACGACGCGCACGGCACCAGCCTCGACACCTCGTTCATGCAGACGCTCGGGCGCGACGCGCTGAAGATGGAGTGGGAGTTCAACAAGCAGGCCGGTTTCACCGAAAAAGACGACGAGCTGCCGGAGTTTTTCTACACCGAGCCGCTCGCGCCGAGCAACAAGGCCGCGCGCCACCACACCGCCGAAGTCAACCGCAGCTTCCGCGAGCTGCTTGCCTGAGCCGGCCGGGGGCGGTCACTGGATGCGCCACCTGCCGGATGCCTACGGCGATGGCCCGGCAGCCGCGGAGATGGCCTTCCTCCAGCCGCTGTTCGACCGGTTGGCGGCGCGCGACCACGATGTCGGCGGACTGCCTTTCGTCACCCTGAGTTACGCGCAGAGCGTGGACGGCAGCATCGCCACGCACCCGTCGCGGCCTTTCGCTCTGAGTTCCGAAAAATCCTTCGAAATGACGCATCTGCTGCGCTCCCGCCACGACGCACTGCTGGTGGGCATCAACACCGTGCTGGTGGACGATCCGCGCCTGACGGTGCGTCATTGCGCAGGCGACAATCCCCAGCCGGTGGTGCTGGACAGCCGCCTGCGCTTTCCCGGCGATGCCAGGTTATTGGCCCATCCCGACAAGCATGCGCTGCTGTTCACCACCAGTGCCGCGCGCGCGGATGAAGTCGCCCGCATGAAAGCCAGGGGCGTGTCGGTCCAGGTTCTGCCCAAGGACGCGCTGGGCCGGGTGGATTTGATCGCCGCCGTGCAATGTCTCGCCGATCTGGGCGTGAAAAGACTGATGGTGGAGGGAGGCGCGAGCGTCATCAACAGCTTCTTGCACAGCCGCCTGGTGGACTACTGCGTCATCACCGTGGTACCCAAGCTCATCGGCGGCGTCAAGGCGGTGGACAAGCTTTGCCCGTCCGACGATCTGCCGCCCTTATCCATCGCCGGTTGCCGCTACCAGCCCTTGGGCGGCGACCTCATCATCCACGGCAGTATCGGGAAAGCTTGAGCGGCCATGCGCGCCAACGCCCTGTTCCATGTGGCCGAACGCCGGGTCGAATGCAGGGAAGTGGCCCTGGCTGCGCCCGACACGGGCCAAGTGCTGATAAAGAGCCGCTGCTCCGCCATCAGCTCCGGTACCGAGGCGATGATTTTCAGCGGCGCGTTTCCGCAAGACACGACGTTGGACGCCAGCATCGAAAGCCTGAAACGCGGCTTTGCCTATCCCTTTTCCTACGGTTACGCCTTGGTGGGCGAGGTGTCGGCAACCGGCCCCGGCGTGGACCAGGCTCTGATCGGCAAGACGCTGTTCGCGTTTCATCCGCATCAGGACTGGGCGGTCGTGCCGCTGGACGCCTGCCTCAGGATTCCAGACCACGTGCCCGCCGAGGCGGCGCTGTTCTTGCCGCAGGTGGAGACGGCGCTGAATCTCGTCATGGACGGCGCGCCCTTGATCGGCGAGCGTGTGCTGGTGTTCGGCCAGGGCGTGGTGGGAATGTTGACCGCCGCCTTGCTGGCGGAATTTCCCCTGGCGCGCCTGGTTGCCGTCGAACCATTGGCGTGGCGGCGCGAACTGGCAAGACACTGGGGCATGGCGGAAACGGTTGATCCAGCCGATGCCGGAGAGTGGCAGGCCCTGCTGGCCAGTCTCAATGGCGCGGACCTGGTGTTCGAGTTGTCCGGCGACATGGCCGCGCTCAACCAGGGAATCGAAGCTGCGGGTTTCGATGGCCGCATCGTGGTGGGTTCGTGGTACGGGGCCAAATCGCAGCCGCTGGATCTGGGCGGCCGTTTCCACCGCAACCGCCTGCGCTTGATTTCCAGCCAGGTGAGCACACTCAAGCCCGCCTTGACCGGGCGCTGGGACAAGGCGCGCCGCATCGAACTGGCCTGGCGCATGGTGGAGAAGCTTCAACCCCAGCGCCTGATCAGCCAGTCCTTTCCGCTGGCCCAGTGCGGGCAGGCGTTCGAGTCGGTTTGCGCGCGGCGGGACGGCGTGATGCAGGTGATTTTCAATTATCAAGAGGCCGTTTCGGAATTACCGAAACGGCCCCTGACTTAGGGGAGCATGAGGGGATGTATCCCCTCATATCGTAATTAGCTCTAGGAGTTCGGATTCCCAGCCACAGGAGCAAGCCATGTACCGACTGGCCATTACCCGCGATTTCATCGCCCAGCATTACCTCATCGGCGGCGATTGGGGGGCGGAGAACGCCAAGCATAGCCATCACTACAAAGTGCAGGTGCTGCTCGGCGGCGCGGCGCTCGACCGGCACGGTTACCTGGTGGATATCGTCGAACTGGAAAGCGCAGTGACGGAAATCATCGCGCAGTTCCGCGACCATACGCTCAACGACCTTGCGCCCTTCGCCGACCTCAACCCCAGCCTGGAGCGCTTCGCCAGGGTGTTCTACGACGACCTGTACGCCAGGTTGGCGTTGAAGGATGTGTCCATCGCGGTGAAGCTGTGGGAAAACGAGCGCGACTGGGCCGCCTACGGCCCCGAATGAAGCATCATGCCCGTAGCCTTTGCCGAATATCTCGAGGCCAAGTTCGCGCTGGACGAGCGCAGCCTCAACCGCGAGGTGCGCGGGGCTTTCCTGGACGCATTGCGCAGCCTGCCGCAAATCCAATGCCTGGACGTAGGGGCGGGAACCTGCGCCACTTTGCGGCGCTTGTTGAACAGCGGCTTGACGACTCCGTTGTCGCTGACGGCATTGGAGCGCGATCCGGTTCTGCTGGACATCGCCCGCGTAGAGGCCGCAGGCTGGCTGCGCGCCCTGGGTCTGGAGCCGCACCTCGAAGCGGGCGCAATCCGGACCCAAGGCGATCGGATCACGGCAATCCGGTTTACCGCCGGCGAACTGAAGGACTACCGGCCGGACCGGCCGTACAACCTCATCACCGCCCACGCCTTCCTCGACATCGTGCCGCTGCCGGATTCGTTGCGGCTGTTCACCGCCTGGCTGCAAGCCGGCGGCTATCTCTATGCCAGCATCAACTACGACGGCGACACGGCGCTGCTGCCGCTGTACGACGACGCTGCCTTCGAGGCCAGGCTGCTGGGCCATTACAACGACACGATGGAGCGGCGCCGCGTCGACGCTCAGGCCACGGGCGGGTCGTTTTGTGGCCGGCGCCTGCATCGGCTGCTGCCGGACTACGGTTTTGACATACTCGCCTATGGCAGTTCGGATTGGAATATCACGCCCTTCCTGGGCGAGTACCGCGACGGCGACGCGCTCTGTCTGGCGGCGCTGCTGGAGATGATCGGCCAAGAAGGGCAAAGTTCCGGGCTGTTCCACCGGGATCAACTCGAGCGCTGGCGCGAACACCGCTTGCGTTTGTTACGGCAACGGCGCCTGGGGTTGATCATCCATCAGCTGGATTTACTCGCCCGCTACCAACAGTGAATCTTTCTCCGCGCAAACATACAGCCCGCCGCGCCACCGCGAGGATGCGCAAACCGTGCCAACGCGGTCGAGCCATGCCAACGCGCGCGCCGCCCAGCCCGGCATGTCGCCCCTGGCGACAAAACGCCAGTAGCCCAATTCCTTAACCCGCAATTCAGCGCGTTGCAGCAGCGCGCGCATTTCGGCTGCATTGACAAAGCGATCGCTGCTCAGGTGCCTGACTTCATAGCCCAGCCAGGGCGCGATGCGGCGGTACCAAACATAATCGCCGTTGAGCGTGAGGCAGACGAAACGTCCGCCCGGTTTCAGCACGCGGCGCAGCTCTCGCAGCACGGCGGGCTTGTCCGGCATGTGCTCGAAAGCGCCCACGCAGAGCACGGCGTCGACGGCATTGTCTTCGATCGAAACCAGGCGCTCGGCGGGCTCGACATGCAATTCGATCCGTGCGGCGCAGGGATGCATGCGGCGGACGCGTTCGGCAGCAGCGATCATGCCGGGGGAAAAATCCGCGCCGATGACACGGCTGAATGCGTCGGCCAAGGGAAATAAATGCACACCCGGCCCGCAGCCGATTTCCAGCAGCACCCCACCCAGGCTAGGCGCCAACAGTCGGCGCGCCAGCGCCAGGCGGTAATCCAGCAGCAGGTCGGCGCTGCCGTGGCTTTCGCGATAGCCGCCGGCGATGGCGTCGAAAAAGGCGCGGATGTCGCCGCTGTTTTGCACGGCGCGGGTGCGCAGGCGGGCCATCAGGTTTGCACCCGCCGTCGCGGCCCGCGGTACATCAGGTGCAGGCTCTGCGCGAAGGAATAGGCCAGCATCAGTGTCATCAATCCCGCCAGGGGACGGAAATAGGCGAGGTAGCCGGGGTGGGCGGCGAAAGACCCAAGCAGCGTCAACATCATGCAGACGGAAATCCAGGCGGCCTTCGCGCTGCGTCGTTCCTTCAGCTCCGGCGGCCGGGCGAACCTGACGAACAGCACGAACAGATAGCGCAGCAGGCCCGGCAGCAGTATCCATGGGCCAAATCCGTCCGGCAGGCGGTACAGCAGCAGGCACAACACGAGCATGAAAAAGGCGTCGTTTTCCTTGTCGAAAAATTCGCCGAATTCTCCGCTCACCCCGGTGCGCCGCGCGATCCAGCCGTCCACGCCGTCCATGGCGAGCAAGATCAGGCCCGCGCCGGCGATTTCCCGCGGCGCAAGCCAGGGCAAAGCGAACACACCGAACAGGCGCAACAGGGAGACGGCGTTGGCAGGGCCGAAGCGGCCGGCGGGCGTCCAGCGGCGCCGGCAGCGGTACAACAGCACGGAAAAGGACAGCAGGCCGCAGCCGGACAGCAGCCAAAGCGGCAAGCCGGCTGCCAGCGCCAGCGTGACCGCGCCCATGGCGGCGGCGTTGGCTTCGCTCCAGCGCAGCAAGTCCGGTTGCAGTGGGCGGCTGGCGTTCATAAGGGCTGATATTAGAGCCTATTACAAAATGAGGGGACACGCCCCCGAAGGTCCCGATCCCCCTCGAGTGGAAAGTCTCCTCGCGCGACCTCCCTTCACTTTGATTTCCGGATCATCAGTATCATGCCGTCCATGATCGCCGGGAAAATCGGTCTAGTGCATCCGCCGCTGGAGTCGTTTGCGTCCGGCGGCAATGTGTATGACGAAAAGCTGCTGGAATACGCCGGACGTTGCGGTTTTCCGCTGGTTTCCCTGCCCTTGCGTGGCGATGCCCTGCCTTGCGGAAATTGGGATGCGCTGGTCTGGGACAGCCTGTTCTTGGATCAGGTGGCGCGCATCGCCGGCGAGCGCATTGCCCTGCTGTTGCATTATCTGCCGTCGCTGGACCCGGCGCTGGATTTGCGCGCAAAGGAAGCCGTGCAAGCCGTGGAACACCACGCCGTGGCGCAGGCGGATTTTGTCATCGCCACGGGCAGGACCGTGGCCGCAGCGGTAACGGCGCGCCGGCCGGGCAAGCCGGTGTTCCTGTGCGAACCGGGCGTAGGCGAGCTGTTCGCGCGCAAGCGGTCGGCTCGCGCGGAGCAAGCCGTGCAGATCCTGACCGTCGCCCACGTGCTGCCGGCCAAAGGGCATCGCCAGCTGCTGGAAATCCTCCAGCGATTGCGGCATTTGCACTGGCATTGGCAGGTGGCGGGGGATTGCGCGCGGTCTCCCGGGACGGCCCGGCGCCTGCGTGAGCTTGCGGCGCAGGCGGGACTCGCCGAGCGCATTACGTTTCACGGGGCCCTGCAACAAGAGGCCGTCGCTGCGCTGATGGCGAATAGCGATCTATTGGTTCTGCCGAGCACGTTCGAAGCCTACGGCATGGCGGTGGCGGAAGCCGCCGCCGCCGGCCTGCCGGTGCTGTGCAACCGCGTCGGCGCGGCGGAGCAGTTGATCCAGCATGGGGTGACCGGTCTTCTGGCAAGCGCCGGGGATTGGGACAGCTTTGGCGGACATTTGCGGGTCTTGCTCGAAGACGCCGCGTTGCGCGCTGCCCTCCGGGACAATCTGCGCCACGCCGCCGTGCGCGGCTGGGACCAGACGTTTGCGGATTTCCGCGCGGCTTGCGCGACTATGCTGCGATGAAATGATCCGTGTCCCAGGGGGATTTGTGACTGCGAAACCGCGGGGAAAAGGGCGCGTCGTTATGGGGCCCCCGGCCTGTTTGCAGCGGCAAACAGGGCCTGCCTCACCAGATCGTGGCGACTTCCTTCAGCTTGCGCAGGTTCGTGTCGGACGTAATCAACGGGGCCCGGTGCAGCCGGGCAGTGGCTGCGATCAGCCGGTCTGCCGGATCGCCATGGGAAAACATGTCGGACTGGGACAGAACGGCGATCTGCGCCGTAATCGGCAGTATTCGAACATGCCGCGCCGCGATCATGTCGTCCAGAAACTGCCGCGCATCCATCACGGGATCGAGCCGCTTGCGCGCGATGAGCATTGCGATCTCCCACAGGCTGATGTCGCTGCAGGCGATTTCCCGCTGCGTGAAAGCGAGCGCGATGGCTTTGCGGGCGCGGGGCGACAGGCGGGCGGGTGTGAGCGCGTCGTAGATCAGCGCATGCGTGTCGAGAACGATCAACGCTCCGCGCTCCACTGTGCGCCGGTCGGGCTGAGCACATCGCCGACGCGGCAGTGCTTGCGCATGGCGAGCAGGCGTTCGCGTGCCTCCTGCTGAGGATCGCCGCCGGCGACGATGCGGGCGATCACCCTTCCGCGCGAGGTGACCTCGATCTCCTTGCCCTTTTGCACCTCGACCAGGTAGGCCGGAAGGTTCTGGCGCAGTTCGGTGACGTTGACTTTGCGTGGGCTGGACATGGCGGGATCCAATTATGTACAGATGAAGTGTACATGACCGTGCTGCCCGCGTAAACTGAGGTCTGTTCCAGATCGATGCATCAGGATGCAGTCGCTGCCGGGGCGATGCCCCGATAGCGCAATGGACGGCTTGATAACAGCGGTTTGGACGGGGATACCTGTGCGCGTCGACCCAGCGCACGCCTGACCGGGCGGGCAATGCGCTACCGTCGTCCCGGATCGGGTGCGCCGGTCAATTTTCCCCGAACAGTTCGTTCGACTCCATGCCCACGCGCACGAACGTGGTGCGCTTGGTGAATTCCTTCAGCGTGCGCGCCCCGACGTAGGTGCAGGCGGAGCGCAGGCCGCCGAGGATGTCCTGCACGGCTTCGCCCACCGGGCCGCGATAGGGCACCAGCACTTCCTTGCCCTCGGAGGCGCGGTAGTGCGCCACGCCGCCCGCGTACTTTTCCATCGCGGCGCGCGAACTCATGCCATAAAAGCGCTTGAACCGCCCGCCGTCCTGGTCGACGATCTCGCCCGCGCACTCGTCGTGGCCGGCGAGCATGCCGCCCAGCATGACGAAGTCCGCGCCGCCGCCGAAGGCCTTGGCGACGTCGCCCGGCGAGGTGCAGCCGCCGTCGGCACAGATGCGCCCGCCCAGGCCGTGCGCCGCATCGGCGCATTCGATCACCGCCGACAACTGCGGGTAGCCCACGCCGGTCATGGTGCGCGTGGTGCAGACCGAGCCGGGGCCGATGCCGACCTTGACGATGTCGACGCCGGACAGGATCAGCTCCTCGGTCATCTCGCCGGTGACGACGTTGCCGGCCATCAGCGTGAGCCTGGGGTAGGCGCGGCGGAACTTGGCGACGAACTTGACGAAGGTTTCCGAATAGCCGTTGGCGACGTCGATGCAGACGTAATGGACCGCGTCGCCGGCGCGCTGCATCACGCGCTCGAACTTGTCCAGATCGCTCTTCGTGATGCCGAGCGAATAGAACGCATTCGATTTCAGCTTGAGCGCCTTGAAGAACGCGGCGAGCTCGTCGCTGCCGTAGTGCTTGTGCAGCGCGGTCGCGAGGCCGAACGGCGCGAGCGCGCGCGCCATTTCGAACGTGCCGACCGTATCCATGTTCGCCGCGATGACCGGGACGCCGCGATAGCGCTTGCCCGAGTGCTTGAAGATGAATTCGCGCGTGATGTCGACCTCCGCGCGCGAGGGCAGGGCCGAGCGCTTCGGGCGGATCAGAACGTCCTTGAAATCGAGCTTGATGTCGCGGTCGATGTGCATGGGGAGCCGGGCTTGGGGATCGGGAATCGGGGGTCAAGGCGGAACCATCGGATTGGCATGTCTGCAGGCCTCGCCTGGCGCCCCACAAGCATCCGCCGCGCGCGCGCCGCAGTCAAGCGCACCTTGCCGGTGTCGCTATTGGTTCTCCGGCCTGCTTGCGACCCAGGGGCGGTGGACCGGGCCGGGCTATCGCATAGTCACGCGTTTGGCCCGCAGCAGCGCAATCGCCTTGCGGCCGTCCTTGACCCTCCCGGCGCCAACGTCGACCAGACCTGTTTCCGCCTCGTCCGGAAGCAGCAGGTGCCCGCGCTCGCGCCCGATTCCTTGGTAATACCTTGGACCCCTGTCAGTCTCGCTGCCTGACAGGACACACTCGGCGACAAACCGCTCCTGCGTCGGCGTACGACTCACGTCAGTATCCTCAGGTTCAATCCGCCTACGCGCTTGAATGCACTGTCCCCGCTCAGAAACACGTGATTCGCGCCTAGCTGCAAACAACTAGCCGCTTGCACGGCATCCGGCGTCCTGAGGCCATGCTTGACCCGGATTGCCGCTGCCAGCTCAACGACCTCTCTGGTCAGTTCCACCCATGCCAGATCAGGCCGGGCGAAGAACGCATCGAACGCGGCCAAGCTTGCACTGTCGTTGATCTTCATCGGCCCCACACGGCACTCGAGCCAGCTCAGCCGGCTTACTGCCGCTCCCATATCAGAGTGCTTCTTTGCGACGGCCGTCAGTTCCTTGCGCACTTTGCCGGCGAACGGCTCCTTTGCCTCGATCAGGTAGATCAAGGCGCTCGAGTCGAAGAATGCGATCACCAGTCGCGCTCGGCTTTGAGACCGGCGTCGATCTTCGCCTTGCTGCGTTTGCCGGAAACAGGCCGGGACAGCAGCCACTGCATGGCAGTCAATCCATCTGGCGTCGCCACCTTGCCGTGCGCCAGCCGCTGATAGTCGTCCTCGGATAGCACCACGGCCGCCGGCCGGTTGCGCTTGACGATGTGCACCGGGCCACGGCGCAAACCCTCTTCGATCGCGGCCATGCCACGGCGCTTGAGTTCGGCAACGGTCAGGGTGTTCATGGTTCGATCCAATAAGTACTGGTTACGGTACTAATGATATAGCAATCGGTACGATACCGCCAGGGCAAGGAATGCGTTTTGCCCGCGTTCCCGCGGCGCAGTTGGCGCCGCGCGCCGATCCGGCGTAAGCTCGTCGTACCGCGCTACGCGGCACAAATCAAGATTCGCGTTTTCGGGAGGAGACGAGCATGAGCGACTACCTGGGCAGCCCCGCGCGGCGCAAACTCCTGGCCGCGATGGGCGTCGGCGGCCTGGGCCTGGCCGGCGGCGTATTTTCGAACATCCGCGTCGCCTCGGCGCAGGCGATTACGGGCGCGCTGCCCGTGGTGGACCGCCTGTCGGTGGGCGTGGTGACCGACTCGTATCACCACCTGTTCCTGCCCTCGGGCAAGTTCGGCGAGGTGGGGGTGCAGCGCTTCGCGCGCCCGCCTTCGCCCGACCTGCCGCGCACGCTGCAGAACGAATGGGGCCTGTCGCTGCACCTGGAGTCGGCGCGCGGCGCCGAGACGCGGCAGGTGCTCGTCGATTTCGGTTTCACCGGCGACACGCTCAACAACAACCTCGACCTGATGCGCGTCGATCTTTCGAAACTCGACGCCCTGCTGCTCACGCACGGGCACTACGATCACTTCGGCGGCATGGTGGGGTTCCTCGCCGCGCACAAGCAGAAGCTCAAGCGCGGACTGCCGTTCTACCTCGGCGGCGAGGAGTGCTTCTGCAGCCGCGAGACCGGCGCGGTGGGTGCGCCTTCCAACTTCGGTGCCCTGGACCGCAGGGCGATCGCGGACGCCGGGCTGCAAGTGCTTTTTGCCGAGCGGCCGTCGCTGCTCGCCGACCACGGTTTCACCACCGGCTTCATTCCCTTGGCGTCGTTCGAGAAACCGGCGCAGCCCTCGCGCATGAAAGTCGGCGTGCGGCCGGACGGCCTCGGCTGCGCGCCCGAGGGCCTGCCCGCGGAGAAACGGAATGTGACCATCGTGCCCGACGACTTCCAGCACGAACAGGCCACCTGCTTCAACGTGAAAGGCAAGGGCCTCGTGATCATGACTTCGTGCGGCCACCGCGGCATCGTCAACTCCGTGCGCGGCGCGATCAAGGTATCGGGGATAAGCAAAGTGCACGCGATCATCGGCGGGTTTCATTTGATGCCGATGCCGGAGGACTACGTGCGCAGCACCGTGGCTGCGCTGAAGGAGATCAACCCGGATTACCTGATCCCGATGCATTGCACGGGGACGACGTTCTACGAGGTGGCGAAACAGGAAATGTCGGGGCGGGTGTTGTTGAGTTCGACGGGGACTAGGTTTGTGTTTGGGGGGTGAGGGGGTGGGCGTGCGTGACAATCCTGGCCTCGTCCTACGGTGGTTAGCACGACAATTCTCAATTCTGGGTAGCAGGTTCTAGTATTTGTATGCAACTTAAGTTTCGCTCACAGCGAAAGGACTCTTGACTTTAGCGAATTAATTCTGCAGAATGCGAACTGAGGCTAACAAAGATAACCGTCGTAGTTGTGGTGGGCCGCGCGAGCGGCTTGTGGGGCTGAAAAGCTCTGATTCAAACCCCGCTCACGGTGCCTGGTCGGTGGATGGATGCCGGTCGAGTACGTGGCGCTGGGCGCGAGCGTGTCCGAAACGACACTCGGACACGCGTTAGTGAGGTAAGAGGGTAAAACCCGCCGTTGCTTTGCTTGGTTACGAACGACGGCCGTCAACATGGTGTTGGCGGTGTAACCGAGGAGAACAGCATGCCTGGACTTAAAGCCTCAAAACGGCGGGCGCTGGTTCGAAAGATTCGGTTGTGGCTGCATCGACCGGCAACGTTCAAGGTAGCAGTTCTTGCCTTGCAAGTTGCTAATCTGATTGCTCGGCTCATCAACCTATTCAAATAGATCGGCGCCCTCTTATTTCTTTAAGGAGTTCAGCGATGCTACATCGAGCACTAAAATTATTGCGTACGTACCATCAGATGACGCAACTAGCGCTCGCGAAACGTCTCGATATTTCTAACTCATACTTGAGCGAAATTGAGAAGGGCGACAAGACACCTGGTGTTGAATTACTGAGAAAGTACGCAGAAATATTCAAGATGCCCGTATCGTCGATCATGTTGTTCGCCGAGACGATGGATGGCCCAGATCTTTCGGGCAATAAACTTAGAGTGAAGGCGGCTGAGAAGATCTTACGCCTGCTCGAATGGATTGAAGAAAGTGATGCTGTTGAGCAAGGTACGTAAACGCTACCCGATTCACCAGTCGCCCCTATATAAGGTAGTAGGGATCGGACAGCTCGAGCGGGTGATTGGTGTAGATCTGGTGCACCTTGATCGACTGCTTTCGCGAGAAAATTATCGCGTGTGGCTGAATGACAGCGGTCGCGAGATACAGCAACCAATAAGATGGCTGGGCCAGGTTCACAAGCGCATTGGGAGCTTGCTCTCCCGAATAGAAGTGCCTGACTACGTGTTCTCGCAGAAAGGCCGATCCTACGCAGACAATGCAAGACATCATATCGGGAATGTACCGTTAGGTAAAACGGATGTTTCCAAATTTTACCCGAGCACCACCCGTTATATGGTTTGGCGAATGTTTATCCGCGATTTTCAGTGCGCTGAGGATGTCGCGCACATTCTTGCCGACGTGTGCTGTTATGAGCAGAAGCATCTTCCAACAGGCAGCCCTTTAAGCGGTCGGATTGCGCACTTTGCCGCGAGTCCCATGTTTGAGGAAATTAATGACCTCGCCGCGAAGAGCGCGAGTCGGATGACGGTTTATGTTGATGATGTCACGCTGTCCGGGCCAGCCGTGACCAAACGGCTGATTGGTGAAGTCCGTCGCATAGTGCGTCGGCATGGCCTCAGGACCAAACAGTCTAAGACAATGACCTATTCTGCGAAGGCGTCAAAAATGGTGACCGGTGCGATTGTCGTCGGTGATGCGCTGAAGTTGCCCAACGCACGCCATAAGCGAATTTGGGAAACCCGTGCTGCGCTTCGGCGGGCGACCCCCAGTGAACGGAAAGCTTTGCTGAGCTCGCTGAGAGGGCGTGTACAGGAAGCACGACAAGTTCTGAAATAGTAATCGTTCGGGTCGCAAACGAATTCTTTCGTAAGCAATTTATTGCCGAGCACCCCAGTAGCAGCATCTAGGGTCAGAGACACAATCCCCTACACAGCTAGCTTTTCCCCGCTCCGAACGCGCGCTGCAACTCTCGTCGGGTGGCGCCGGTCGCGAAAAACGCGCGCATGATCAGGTCGAGCGAAACGGAGGGATCGCCCGCCTCGATCTTGGCGATGCGCGACTGGCTGGAGCCCATTTTCCTGGCGAGATCGACTTGCGATAGGCCGCGCTTTTGGCGGGCCACCTTGATCGCGTCCGTCGGCGTGAGCTTGAGTTCGACCAGCATGGCTTCTTCGTCGATCAGTCCAGCCGCGGTCGCGCAATGGCGCGCTTTGCCAATTATCGCGTTTTGCGATAAACTGCCTGCATGCGCCTGATCAGCAACAAGGCTCTGCGCGAGTTCGCGGCCCGGCAGCGCGAGTCCGGCGGACCCCTGCAGGCATGGCGCAAGTTGATCGAGGGAAATAATTTTGAAGGCTACGCCGATCTGAGACGCGTCTTCAATTCGGTCGACAAGGTCGGTGACTATTTCGTGTTCAACATCGCCGGAAATCGCTACAGGCTGATCGCCGCGATCCACTTCAACACGCAGACGCTTTACGTGCGTGCGGTTTTGACCCACGCCGAATACGACCACTGGAGAGCATGATGGGCGCAATTGAGATCGACAAGATCGCCAAACGCTACAAAGCGCTGTGCGAACTGGTGCCGCTCAAACCAATCGCGAAGAAAGCGGAGTACGAAGCGGCTGTCGACCATTTGAATCAGTTGCTCGATGCCGGCGGCGCGAATCAGGCGCACCCGCTCGCCGGGCTGGTCGAAGCGCTCGGCGAACTGATCCAGGCTTACGAAAAGCGGCGAGCGCCCATGCCGGAGGCCGAACCGCGCGAGGTGCTGCGCCACCTGATGGCCGAACACGGCCTCAGGCAGGCCGACCTTGCCGCCATTGCCTCGCAGGGCACGATCAGCGACATCCTTTGCGGGCGCCGCGGAATCAGCAAAGCGCTGGCGAAGAAACTGGCGGCCAGGTTCCATGTATCCGCCGAGGTGTTCGTTTAGGCTACGGCGTCGAAAAATTCCCAGCAGGAGCCGGGGTTCCACAAGTATGCCCGCCGCCTACCCCTGCGGCCGCGCCCGCAGCCTGCTCAACTTGCCCGCGAGCGAACCAGAAGTAAGCAGCCCCACGTGGGTATCGACCAGCCGGCCGTCGGCGCTGTAGAACAGGGTGGTGGGCAGGCCGCCGGAGCCGACTTCGGGGCCCATCCTGGCGCCGCGGTCGAGCAGGACGTTGTCGAGATCCAGCCCGGCGGAGGCGAGGTAGCGCTGCACGGTGCCTGCGTCTTCGCCCTGGTCGGCAAAGACGAAGTACGCCCAGGTCTCGCTTTTCTGCGCGGCGGCGAGCACCGGCAGTTCGCGCCGGCAGGGGGGACACCAGGTTGCCCACAGATTGACCACGACGGGCCTGCCGGCGGCGAGTTTGGCGAGCTCCGCCGGTTCGCCCGCGAGCGTGGTCAATGGCGCAATGGGCAGGGACGTATTGCTCATCAAGTGTATCGCGCCAAACATCGCGCTCCAGAGGAGCGCACCTGACGCCAGCCCCAGGGCCAGCGGCCGGCGCAGCGCGGCATGGCGCCATCCCTGCCACAGCGCCACGAGCAAGGCCGCGGCGAGGCCGGCCCACGGGTTGAAGCCGCCGTCGCGGAGGTCGAGCATGGACCAGGGCGCGCCGCGGTAGGAGTCGAACCAGAGCGCGACGAAGGTGATGCGCGCCGCGAGCAGCGCCGCGATCAGCATGTCGGCGAGGGTATTGCCTATGCCCGTCTTCCGGCCGCGCCCGGCGACGCCGCCCACCGCCGCCGCAACGAGCAGCGCCAGCAGCAGCAGCACCACGTCGACCGACATGGAGAACGGACCCGGATTCACTGTCAGCATGCGATGCCCATGGTTGGATTCTCCCACAAGCGGCGAGCGGAGATTTGCGCGCTTGAAGTGGATGTGGCGCGGCGGCTATGATGGGGCATGCGTCCCCATGTGATCATTCTCGGCTGCGGCTTCGGCGGGCTGTTCGCGGCGCGGGCGCTGCGCGGCGCGCCGCTGGATGTGACGGTGGTGGACCGCGTCAATCACCACTTGTTTCAGCCGCTGCTGTACCAGGTCGCGACCGCCGGCCTCGCCGCGCCCGCGATTGCGGCGCCGATCCGGCATATCCTCGCCGGACAGCGGAACGTGACGGTGCTGCTCGGCGACGTGCAGCGCATCGACGCGCCGCGCCGCGCGGTGGTGCTGGAGGACGGCGCCGAGCTCGTCTACGATTATCTGATCGTCGCCACCGGCGTGACGCACAGCTACTTCGGCAACGACGCGTGGGCGGCACACGCGCCGGGTCTGAAGACGCTGGCCGATGCGATGGAGATCCGCAGCCGCATCCTGCTTGCGTACGAGCATGCCGAGCGCGAAGCGGACCCGGTGCGGCGCGCGGCCTGGCTGACGTTCGTCGTGATCGGCGCGGGCGCGACCGGCGTCGAGCTTGCGGGCATGCTGGCCGAGATCGCGCGGCACACGCTGCGCGGTGAATTCCGGCGCTTCGACTCGAGCAATGCGCGCATCGTGCTGGTGGAAGGCGCCGAGCGCGTGCTGCCCACATTTCCCCCCGATCTGTCGCAGAAGGCGCGCTTGCAGCTCGAGCGGCTCGGCGTCACGGTGTGGCTCGGGCGGCGCGTGACTTTGATCGATGCGGACGGCGTGCAGCTCGGCGGCGACCGCATCGCGGCGAAGACGCTCGTCTGGGCTGCCGGCGTCGCCGCGTCTCCCCTGGGCGTTTCGCTCGGCACGCCGCGGGACGGTGCCGGACGCGTGATCGTGCAAGCCGACCTCGGCATCGCCGGCCATGCGGAAATTTTCGTGATCGGCGATCTTGCCTGCATTCCCAGCCACCAGCCGCCCGTCCCCGGCGTCGCTCCGGCGGCGAAGCAGATGGGCAGGCTGGCGGCAAAAAACATCCTGCGGCGCATGCACGGCAAAGCGACCCTGAGCTTCCGCTATCGCGATTACGGCATGCTCGCGACTATCGGCAGGAATGCGGCCGTGGGTGTAATCGGCCGAATGCGCATTTCGGGCTATCCGGCGTGGCTCATGTGGCTCCTCGCCCACATCTACTTCCTGATCGACTTTCGCAACCGCCTGGTGGTGATGATCGACTGGGCGTGGGCATACTGGACGTTCCAGCGCTCTGCGCGCATCGTGTTCGGTCCGGCGCCGCCGGACCGGTCCGATAAAAAACCCGGGCGCTAGACGGAGTCCGACCGATTCGAGCGCCGCAGCGAGCGGCGGGCGGAGGTGGCGCGGGACATCGCCGCCGCCGAGATGAGGCTGGCCGCCCAGGGATCTCCGATCGCATCTCCGCCGCGCGGGCCGGTTGCAGTCCCGCGGCGTCCATGGTACCAATGAACCCGCTGAATCCGGAGGTGCGTGCCGATGATGGCGGACAACAAACGTGTTGCGGAAACTGTCGGGAGGCTGCGCGCGCTCTCGTTCGAGATAGGAACGTACCGGCCGCCGAGCGAGGGGGGCAGCGCCTCGCTGCTGCTGCGGGTGAGCGAAAATTGTCCGTGGAACCAGTGCACCTTCTGCGAGATGTACAAGGGACATCGCTTCGTCTATCGGCCGGTGGAGGCGATCAGCGCCGACATCGACCGGGTTGCGGCGATGCGCGATGAAATCACCGCGGTATCATCGAAGCTGGGGATGGGCGGCGAAATCACGCGCGAGCTCGGGGCCGCGCTCCTCGCCCAGGGCCGCGATCTTGCCGGGGATGCGAGCTTCGTCACGGTGTTCAACTGGCTCGCTGCAGGCGGCAGAACGGCGTTCCTGCAGGACGCCGACAGCATGAGCATGCGGCCGCGCGAGTACGTGGCGGTGCTGAAGCACCTGCGCCAGACCCTCTCCTCCCTCACCCGGGTGACCAGCTACACCCGCTCGAAAACGCTGTTCAAACGAAAGCCGGAGGATCTGCGCATGATGCGCGCGGCCGGCCTGGACCGCGTGCACATCGGTCTGGAGACGGGGGATGACGAACTGCTGGCCCTTGTGCACAAGGGGGTCACCAGCGCCGAGCAGATCGAAGGCGGGCGCAAGGCCGTCGCCGCGGGGTTCCAGGTGTCGGAGTACTGGATGCCGGATCTGGGCGGCAGGGAGCGCTGGCACCAGCACGCGCAGAATACCGCGCGCGTGCTTTCGGCGATCAATCCCCACTATATTCGCTCGCGGCCCCTGGTGCCCCGGCCGGGAACGCCGCTGTTCGAAGAGGTCGCGCAGGGACGCCTGCACCTGTCCTCGCCGCATGAGCGGCTGCAGGAGCTGGAGTTGATGATAGCCGGCCTCGAGGTGAGCTCGAAGGTCTGCTTCGACCATGCGATGAACGCCTGGGCGGACTGCGGCGGCGGGCTCCTGTTCCGCCAGGATTACGAGGGTTATCAGTTTCCCGAGGAGAAGCCGCTGGTGCTGGAGCGGATCCGGGAGGGGCTGGCGGTCGAAGAATCGATGCACGTTCATGTGCGGCGGTTGATGGCGGTGCAGTCCCTCTGACCCGACCGGTGCGGCGGGGGCGACGCGGGCGGCCGTGGTGCGAGAATCGTCGCTCTGCGTGATTTTCGTCAAGGCGCGATTGCGTGCCGGGGTTAGCTTATCTTTTTTGTTGCCAAAGAAAGGGGGCTCGACATGAAACCGGGTAGCGCAATTCCTCTGCTCCTGGCTGCCGCGCTGGCTTGCGGGTGCGCCGATATGGGTACGCTGGGCGGAACCAAATACGGTGAGACGTCCGGCACGGTCGCGAGCCAGGCGGATCGCCACGGCACGATCACAGGCATCGAAATCATAAAAGTGGACGAAGAGTACAAGCTGGGCGTCGGCACAGCCATCGGCGCGGTGGCCGGTGGCCTGTTGGGCTCGCAGATCGGCAGCGGGCGGGGCTCGACTGCCGCGGCAGTGGCTGGCGCTGCGGCGGGCGCTGCGGCGGGCACCGCGGTAGAAAGCAAAATGAAGAAGAAGGACGCCCAGCGCGTTACCGTACAGATGAGGACCGGCGGACAGGTGACCATCCTGCAGCCCGTGGATAGCCGCCTGCGGAACGGCATGAGCGTGCTGGTCGAGGGCAGCGGCGAGACTGGGCGAGTGGTACCGCGGTAGGGCTGCGGCAACGCCGGCATGGACCGGCGCATGGAGCGGTGCGACGCGCAAGAAAAGGCGGGCGGCGCGGCGATGACGTTGCGGAATCGCCGCGACGGCCCCGGAACCAGGGGAGCATGAGGGGGGAGGAATCCCCTCGTTTTACAGTGAGCTCTAAGCCGGCGCGCTGCTGCGCGTTCCTTCCTGCGCGTAGAACTCCCGGCATTCCGCCTCGCGTCCGCGCACGACGCGCCGCCCCGCGAGCGGGCCGCGTGTCTCGGTGACCACCGTGTGCTGTCCCTCGACATGGCTGTCATCGTAAAAATACACGACGACCCAATCGTGGGTACGTTTGAACTTGTGCGCGGTGGCGGTGTTGGAGTACAGGGCGGTGAAATGCCAATCGCCGCGCTGCGTGTGCAGAACAGCAAGCCACGCCTTGCCTTCGGGATTGAAGCGCTTGGGCGTGATGGTTGGCAATGTGCCGGCCTCGGCGCCGCGGCGATAATCGCGATCCACCTCGAGCAATGCCGCCACCGCGGGCTGGCTTGCCGGCGCCGGCGGCGCGGCGTGATCTCGCGGACGGATCCGATTGAGCATATTGGCGAGCGTCGCGCGCCATGCCGCCGCGCGCCGTGTGCCGACACCGGGCACGCTTTCGAGACGCCCGTCGTGCGCCGCTGCTTCGAGCGCCTCCAGCGTGTCGACGTGCAGCGCTTCATGCATGCGCTGGGCGAGCCGCGGCCCGATGCCCGGCACGCCCTGAAACAGCTGCACCGGGTCCAGCGTCCCGCGCAAGCGTTCGAGCTGGTTCCAGCGGCCGGTAATGAGGAGTTCGGCGATCGCCGCGGCGATGCCTTTGCCGATATGAGGCAGCGCATCGAGCCCCGTGACCCCCTCCGCATCGAAGGTCTCGCGCAGCGGCCGCGTCAGGCGGGCGATCGTATCCGCCGCCTTGCGATAGGCGCCGGCTCGAAACGGGTTCGCTCCCTGGGCTTCGAGCAGAACCGCCGCCTCGCGCAGCTTATCGGCGATCTGTTGATTTTCGCGCATATCGATGATCGTGGTGTTCACGCGCAGCCTCCCGTTGGCGTTCATTCTACTGCCGCAACCGCAGCGGGCGCGCGTGCACGTGAGGCGAAGTTTATGCCCCGGCCTCATTTATATCCGCAGGCTGCACTCGCTCCGGCGCTGGGGTAGACTGAAGCTCGCGCAACGGCGATTCTTACTGAAGGAAGCAGAACATGAGATTCGAATACGGCGGAATTCTGGGCCTGCTGATCCTGGCGGGCGATATCTGGGCCATCCTCAACGTCTTCCAGAGCGGCGCCTCCAACGGCACCAAGGTGGTATGGACGCTGGTCATCCTGCTCCTGCCCGTGCTTGGACTCGTGCTATGGTTCTTTCTCGGGCCGCGCGGCAAGGGCAGTTGACGCCCCGGCGGGCAAACGCGCAGGCGCGTGCCGGCATCGCGGGTTGACAGCCCGGCTGCTGCAAGCATGCGGAAACCAGCGTCCCCGCTCACCAGCAAAGGGGACAGTTCGCTTTTGATTGAATTCCTTAGCCCATTAGCCATTTGATCCCACACGCATCGACCTGACCTTGCCCGTCTGAATCCCGCTGCCCGGACCCCGGCAGCGCTATCGCCCATGTTCAAATATCTGCATTCGCGCATTCGCGCCACGTCGAGCACCGGCCCGGGTGTGCCGCCGCCCGGACTGCTCGCTTTCTACTGGCATTTCGTGCGCCAGACCAAGCGCTGGTACGCGCTCATGTTCGCAACCAGCCTGGCGGTGGCGCTGATCGACACCCTGATCCCGGTATTCATCGGCAGGCTGGTTACGCTGATGCAGGCCGCCGACCGCCATGCGGCCCTGGCGCAGCAAGCGGCGCTGCTGATCGCGATGGTGGTGCTGATACTGGTGGTTCGTCCCCTGGTGATGTTCGCCGACGTCGCCATCCGCCAGAACGTGCTGATTCCGGGCGCCACCAGTCTCATCCGCTGGCAGAGCCATTGGCACCTGATCCGCCAGGACCTGTCGTTCTTCCACAACGATTTCGCCGGGCGCCTGGCCAATCGCGTGATGCAGACCGCCAACGCCCTGCGCGAAAGCGTGATGTCGGCGATACGCGGCGTCTGGTACATCGCGGTCTACGGCATCAGCGCGCTCGCGCTGATGATGGCCGCGGACTGGCGCCTGGGCGTGCCCACGCTGCTATGGTTCGCGGGCTACATCGTGTTCCTGCGCCACTTCGTGCCGCGCATGCGCGATCTGGCGAAGGCGAGTTCGGAAGTGCGCTCGCTGGTGATGGCGCGCATCGTCGACAGCTATACCAACATCCTCACGGTCAAACTGTTCGCGCGGCTGGCTGACGAAGACGCCTATGTGCGCGAGTCGATCGACGCGCATCAGGCCGCGATCGGCGCGCACATGCAGCTGATCTCGAAATTCATGTTCTGGCTGGCGGCGCTGAATGCCGCGCTGCTCACCGCCACCGCGGCGGCGGGCATCTGGCTCTGGGCCGAGGGCGCGGTAGGCGCGGGCGCGGTGGCCATGGTGCTGCCGCTTGCCTGGCAGATCGCCAACGTGGCCGGCTGGGTGAGCTGGGAGGTCGCCGGCATATTCGAGAACATCGGCGTGGTGCAGGAAGGCATGCAGAGCATTGCCGTTGCGCACGCCGGGGTCGACCGGCCCGGCGCGCGCGCGCTGGAGGTGTCGCGCGGCGAGATTTGTTTCGAGAACGTGCGCTTCACCTATGGCAGGCCCGACGCGGCGCCGGTGCTGGACCGCTTGAGTTTCACCATCCGTCCCGGCGAGCGGGTCGGACTGGTGGGGCGTTCCGGCGCGGGCAAATCCACCCTGGTCAATCTGCTGCTGCGCTTCTATGAGTTGGAACAAGGCGGCATCCGCATCGACGGGCAGGACATCGGCGGCGTCACCCAGGAAAGCCTGCGCGCGGCGATCGGCATGGTGACGCAGGACACCTCGCTCCTGCACCGCTCGATCGCCGCCAATATCCGCTATGGCCGCTCCGGCGCGAGCGACGAGCAGGTGCGCGCGGCCGCGCGCAAGGCGCAGGCGCACGATTTTATCGTCGGGCTGCAGGACTGGAAAGGCCGCTCGGGCTATGACGCGCACGTCGGCGAGCGCGGCGTCAAGCTCTCCGGCGGCCAGCGCCAGCGCGTGGCGATCGCGCGCGTGGTGCTCAAGGACGCGCCGATCCTGGTGCTCGACGAAGCCACCTCGGCCCTGGACAGCGAAGTGGAGCTGGCGATCCAGGAACAGCTGATCGGCCTGATGGAAGGCAAGACCGTGATCGCGATCGCGCACCGGCTGTCCACCATCGCGCGCATGGACCGGCTGATCGTGCTCGACCAGGGGCGCATTGTCGAGCAGGGCTCGCACGAAGAATTGCTGCGTCAGGAGGGGCATTACGAGAAGCTGTGGCGGCACCAGTCGGGCGGTTTTCTCGCGCCCGACGTGGTGGCGACCGAAACGGCGACGGAGCCGCCGGAGGAGCCGCCATCCGGCGAGATCCATGTCGCGGCGTTGCCGTGAGAACCCTAGCCGCGAACCGGCCGCTACAGCCGAGCCACCGTCCGGCTCTGCAATCAACAGTCCCAAGGCGGGAATAATCCGGCCACGAGGCGTGTTTGCCATCGCGCTGATCGCAGCGCACGCGGCCCACACCATCGTCCAAAGGAGAAGCCTGTGAAAAGAATGCTCGGATTGTCCATCGCCCTGGCCTTGGCGCCGATCGCGCAGGCCGCCGACGTCGATGCCGGCAGAGCCAAGGTCGCCAGCGTATGCGCGGCCTGCCACGGCGCGAACGGGGTGAGCGTGAGCGACGCCATACCCAATCTCGCCGCGCAGCGCGCGGGCTACATCGAGACGCAACTGAAGGCGCTCAAGGAGGGCACGCGCAAGAACCCGATCATGAATGCGATCGCGGCCCAGCTCAGTGCCGAGGACATGGCCAACGTCGCGGCGTACTTCGCCGCGCAGGCGGGCGCCGCCGCGGGCGTCAAGTCGGCGCTCCTGCCGAACGTGGCGATGACGCAAGTGAGTTTCCCCGACGGCTACAAGGACACGTTCATCAAGTACCACACGATCAACTTTCCGGCGACCAGGCAGGTGCGCTACTACTACGCCAACAAGGCCGCGGTGGCGGCCGCGAAGGCCGGGCAGCCGCTGCCGGACGGTTCGGTGCTGTTCGCCGAAGTGTACGCGGCGAAGCTCGGCAGCGACGGCAAACCGGCGACGGGCGGCGACGGCTATTACGCCGCGGACAAACTGCTGTTCTACACGGCGATGGCGCGAGATGCGGGCTGGGGCAAGGACATTCCCGAAATGTTGCGCAACCGCGACTGGAATTACGCGGTATTCACCACCGACAAGCAGCATCGCGCCGGGGTGAACCAGGCGGAGTGCCTCGCCTGCCACAAGCCGCTCGACAACGTGAGCTACACCTTCACGCTCAAGCAACTCGCCGAAGCGAAGTAGGCGGGGCGACTGGTGCGCCGGCTGGCGCTGGAATATATTCGAGGAACCCGGTGTTTACCGGGGGCAGTTCCCCATCATTCGCAAACAGGAGGATCCCATGAAAACCCGCGCCGTTATGCTGTTCTGTACCCTGCTGCTGGCAAGCGCCAGCGCGTTCGCCTTTCATTGCCCGGCGGACATGAAGAAAATCGATGCTGCCCTGGGCAATAAACCCGCGCTGAGCGAGGCGCAGATGTCCGAGGTGAAGAAACTCCGGGCCGACGGCGAAGCCCTGCACAAAGCCGGCAAGCATCAGGATTCGGTCGACACGCTCGCCAAGGCAATGAAACTCCTGAAAATTTAGAGTTCATCTCAAGATGAAGGGATGTCCCCCGAGGTGGGGACTTTCCCCTCAAAGGCGACGCTGATGATGCGCTTGTTTCGAATTCCGGCGGCGTTTCTTGCGTTGGCAGGCCTGGGTTCGTGCGCCGCCTGGACTCCGCCTCACCCCGGCCAATCCGAAGCGGAAGTCATCGCGCGCCTGGGCCGGCCTACCCACGTGTATCAGGACGGCGCCAGCCGTTTGCTGGAATACATGCACGGGCCCAGGGGACAGACGACCGATATGGCGCGCATCGGGCCTGAAGGCAGGCTGGTTTCCTTCGAGCAGGTCTTGACCATGCAGAAGTTCGGCACGATCGAACCGGGCAAAGCGGACAAGGAGAAGGTCCTGCGGACGATAGGCGCGCCAAGTCAAACGCACTTCTATCCGGCTGCGCAACTGGAAGCGTGGTCATATCCGTTCAAGGAAAACGGGATTTGGGATTCGTTGATGTCGGTGTACTTCGACAAGGCGGGCATCGTGCGCAAGCTGCAGAACGGCCCCGATCCGGACTACACCCCCGGCGGCGATGCGCAAAAGTGAGATTTTGCACGAGGCCTCATCGCGGATAGGCTGCCCTGCGCGCCGCGTCGCCGCGCGCAGGGCGAGCAATTGCTGCTGCCGGGAGGCCTGGTAACGCCGGCGGACGGTTGACAAACACCGGTGGGCGACTGACGAACGTCGGTGGCCGTGCCACGAACTGCGGCGTGCGGCTCACAAACACCGGCGCGCTCGCTGCGACCGGACGCGAGACGATCGGCGGCCGGGGTACGAACTCCGGCCTCGGCCTGGACCGCGGTCGGCGCACGACGGGCTGCGCCGGGACGACGATGACGGTATAGGAAGGCGGCGGAAGAGCGTAGTAGTTTGGGTAATCCGCCGGGTAGTTTGCCGGGCCGTCGCCGCTGAAATAGCTCGGTTCCGGCGGCGGTGGTGGCGGTGGCGCAGGGTAATGATCCGCCGCCGTGTCGCCGGCTTGCGGGTTTTCCTCCGGCTGCTGCGGCGACTGCTGCTCCTGCAACTGGCGTTCGAGTTGTTCGATCCTTGCCTCGAGTTCCCGCTGTTTGCGGCTGGCCGCGGTTTGTGAACCCGCCGCAGGCGCTTGCGCGGCCTGTGTGGTCGTTACCGCCAGCAATTTCATGCCGCTCACCTTGCCCGGGTCAACGGGCCGGACGTCGGATATCACCATGCCGCCTTGCTCATCGATCCAACTGTAGATGTCGGCCCGGGCGGTTGCGGACGCGAGAAGTGCCGCAAGCACAGGCAACAGGGCGAGCAAGCGCATGCGGCCACCGCTGCTCGCGCGCCACGCCGCGGCATTGCGCGAGACTGTTAAGGACGAAGCAGGAGCCATGATGACCGCGCCAAAATGACGATACCAACGGCAATAATTCTAGGCGCTCCTGCTTGAGGAAGCTGTAACGGGTTGTAAGCGCAGGTGGGTGATCGCCATGCGGCGGCGCGATCTGGTGATTTGCGTGCTATCTCGGGGGTGGGAGCGCAGCCTGCAATCTTCCCAATTTGCTCGCCAGCGAACCGGCGGTCAGCAGACCCACATGGGTGTCGATCAACCGTCCGTCGGCGTCGTAGAAAAGCGTGGTCGGCAAGCCCCCCGAGCCGACCTCACGTCCGATTCTGGCGCCGGAGTCGAGCAGAACGTTATCGAGTTCGAGTCCGGCGGAGACGAAATAGCGCTGGACCGTCGTCGCGTTTTCGCCCTGATTGGCAAAGACGAAGCGCACTCCCGGTTCGCGTTGTTGCGCAGCGGCGAGTACCGGCATTTCGCGGCGGCAGGGGGGGCACCAGGTGGCCCACAGGTTGATGACCATGGGCTTGCCCGCAGCCAGTTTGGCGAGATCCGCCGGCTCGCCCGCGAGCGTCGTCAACGACGACTTGGGCAGAGATGTATTGCTCGTCAGGAGTATCGCGCCGAACACGCCTCCCCAGACCAGGGCACCAGCGGCCAGCCCCAGGGTCAGCGGTTTGCGCAGTTCCGCATGGCGCCAGCCCTGCCAGATCGCCACCAGCAATGCCGCCGCCACGCCGGCCCACGGAGTGAAGCCGCCGTCGCGGATATCGAGCATGGACCAGGGCGCGCTGCGGTAAGTGTCGAACCAGGCGGCGACGAAGGCGACGCGCGCCGCCAGCAGCGCGGCGATCAGCATGTCGGTCAGGACATGAGTTATGCCCGCTTTCCGGGCACGCCCGGCCATGCGGCCTACCGCCGCAGCGACAAGCAGGGCCAGGAAAATCAGAAGCAGGCCAATCGGCGCGGCGAGCGGACCCAGATTCACCGTCAGCATGCCCAGCCTCGCCTCGTCCTGTTACAGACCTTAAATCGCGATGCCCAACCCTCTGCAATAGTAGCGGACCACCACGCAGATGATTGGCGCACGGCGTCAACACGAATTGATTTCAAAACAATTCGTCTCAGGCGCCAAACGTTCAGCGCCCGATGCGCCCGGCCACGGCGCGTATCTGGCGCGGCGCCGCGAGCCAGATGCAAGCCGCCGAGGCGAGGCTGCAGCCGATCGCGAGCGAAAATGCGAGCGCATAGCTGCCGCTGGCGTCGTACAGCGCGCCGGTGACCCAGGGGCCCAGCGCGCCGCCGGCGATGCCGATGCCCATCAGCGTCCCGAAAATTCCGCCGTAGTGACGGCCGGCGAAGATCTCCGCCGGAATCGCGCCGACGACCGAGGTGAGGCCGTAGCCGAGCAAGCCCTGCGCCAGCACCATGAACCAGAGCAGCGCGGGGCTGGGCCAGTCGCGCATCGCGAGCAGCGCGACGTAGCACAGTACGAAGCCCGCGTTGCCCACTGTCCACACCCACTCGCGGCCGATGCGGTCCGAGATGTGCCCGAGCGCGATCTGCCCGGGTATCGCGGCGAAACTGACGAAGCCCAGCGCCCAGGCGGCGTACATCGGCGCGAATCCGGACTCGATCAGGTACTTGGTCTGGTGCACCTGCACCGCGTACCAGGAGAACAGGCCGCAAAAATAGCCGGCGGCGATCCACCAGAAGCGCGCCGTGCGTATTGCCCGATCGAGCGTCCAGTCGATCGCGGCCCAGGCATGATCGACTACGTTTGCATGCGGGCGGGCGGCGGCGGAAGCAGGCGCGGCGCGATCGCCGTCCGGCCCGGTGCCCAAGTCTTCCGGCCGGCGCCGGATGAGCAGGTTGAGCGGCGTGAGCAGGCCGAACACCAGGATGGCCATGCCGGTGCAGGCGGCGCGCCAGCCTGCCTGCTCGATCAGCGTCTGCAGCCAGGGCAAGAGGACGATGGAACCGATGCCGACGCCGGAGAAGGCGATGCTCATCGCGAGGCCCCTGCGGCGCACGAACCAGTTAGGCAGGTGCAGCGCCTGGCCGGTAAAGCCCAGGGCCACGCTGCCTGCGCCGACGAGCACGCCCAGCGTGAGATAGAGATGCCACGGCTGGCTCACGTGCGCGGCCGCGAGCAGTCCGACGCCCATGATGCCCACGCCCGCCTCGAGCACGACCAGCGGGCCGTAGCGGTCCATCAGGCGGCCGAGCAGCGGGCTCAGGATCGCCGAGATGAAAAAGCCGAACGAGAACGCCCCGGCCGTCACGCCGCGCTCCCAGCCGAATTCCGCGAGGATGGGCGGGAACAGCAGCGAAAACGCGGTGCGCGCGTTGACCGCGACGCCCATGGTGACGAAGGCCACCGCGACGATGGCCCAGCCGTAGAAAAACGGAAAGCGCGGCGCTTTCAGGCGATTACCCTGTAGTCGAAGCCGGCGGCGCGAAGGCGAACCGGAGGGCAAGCGGCGCGATGCGAATACACGAAACCATGCGCGCAGTGTAATCGAAGTCCGGGCCTTGCCCGCGCCGCCGCCGCAGGCGCAGGCGGATGTTGGTTATTGTCATGAGCCCGGTCCCAATCGGAGTGGTTCAGGATCGAAGACATCTATCGCCGCCCGCCCAGGCGGTTTCTCGGCCGCCGGGTCGCGCCGTCTCTCTGCGCGCGATGCAGGAACAGAAGCGAGACGGGGAGCATGGGGAAATATCGCATCAATGCAATATGCGGCTGATCCAGGCTATGGACCCGCGCACACCGCTCCTGGCTCGATCGAAAACGCGCAATCCGCACCCGGCGTATCGCGCCACCGATGACGATCCAGCTTCGCGGTGCATCCCGCATCCTCGAGCAATGCGATCGTCCCATCTTCGGTACACATCAAAACAACCGCGTGGCGGTCCCGGCGCAAGACCTTGAGCGTGTAGGCCGAAAATGGCGCCAGAAGCTCAGGGTCATGGGAGGCGGCCCACTGCAGGAGCGCGCGGTCCGCCAGATCCGCGGGCGCATCCTTGTAACGGACCGCGGATTCGGCCGCCGTGGAGAGCTTGGTCAGGGCCGACGCCTGGATCAGCATCGTCTCCTCGTTCTGCGTCTGACCGGCTGACGCGCAGCCCAGCATCGCAACGACTACGGTGCATGCCAGCAGCTCCCGCATCGATCTAGCTCCACAAAACGATGCGGCCGGCCGGATCCCGGCCCGTGTCCAGGTTCCAGTCGCCGAACGCCGTCTGGTAGCGGGCGTCGTTGCCGAAGACGGCATTCGCGATCAGGTGCCAGCCCTCGATCACGTGGCTGATGGCCTTGTCGAAAACCTGGTCGTAGCTCAGGCGGCCGCCAGGCACGGCAATGGCGTCGATGTACGCCGCCCGAGCGATGTCGCCCGCGGCCGGATAGCTCAGCCCGCAGTCCACCGCCACGTGGCGGGCGATGGGCAGGAGACGATTGCCTTCCTCCGCCATGTCGTCGACGACCGCGCGAAAGCCGCGGTGCCAGCGATTGATGTCCGGCGCCGCAACTGCGTAGTGCGCCGGGTAGCAACTGCGCAGCATTGCATGCCAGGTGCCAGCCACATCGGGGTCGATCGCGGCGGGGTCTGCGGCGGCGCTGCAGGCGCAAATCCCGCTGTCCAGATGCTCGGACAAGCCGACCTCGCCCAGATCGAGACGCTGGAAGATGTATGCGTCCTGGTGCATTTCGCACTGCCGGTGGGCGCGCTGGTTCTGCGCATATGGTCCGACCTTGAGTTCCACCACCGGGTGGATGGTCGCATCGCTAATGACGTGGGCCGCATAGCCCAGCATCCAGGCGAAGGTCTTGCGCTTCGCCTCTCCCTGCAGGGACCGTAGCGCCTGCACGCCTGTCTTCACCATGTCGCCGCTGTGCTCGCAATGCATCCGATCGGCCCAGACGGCCTGATTGCCGCCGATGGAGAGGTAAGGGTAGTCGGGGCTGACACAACCGAGTTCACAGTGTTTGAACCAGTCGAGCAAGGCCGCGATGGCCACCGCCGGCATGCCGGGACCGGCCTCGAGCCGGGCCGGTTCCTTGGCAATATTGACCAGCGTGATGTGGGCGAAGGCGCCGGCCATCTGGTTTCTCGCAAAGCGGCAGTTTGAGTCGGGTGATCATAGTCCACAATGCGGTGACATCACAATGTGTTGCAATGCCGCGGTCCCGGCCATTTCGCTTTCCACATCAGGCTGGGCAATAATTCATAGTTCGGAAGGCCTGGCTTGACCGATAATCGGGGTGGACAGGCCGGCGCCCGGATTTCCAGCTTCTTTGCTTCGATGTCCGGGCGCCTGCAGGCGGGATTCTCCGATCGATTCCCGCTTCGATGCGCCTGGGCGCGCGCTGAATGCCCGAGGATGGAAGCGATGGTGATGGAAGCAAGTCAGTGGGAACATGCAGACCGACGGGACGCACCGCGCGCTCGTCTGCAACTCAGGCTGGCCATCGTCTATCCGGAGCATGAAGGCCGTCCGGTACAGCCGATCTACCATGCGAAAACCCACGACGTATGCATGTCCGGGCTATCGATGATCATCGACGACAATGTTTTTCATGAAGGCGTAGTGACCGTCATCCTGACTCTGCCGCCCGAGCACGGTTGGGCCGCGCAGAAAACCATAACGGCAACCGCCCGGATGACCTACGCCATACACTCGTCCAAGCTCAACGGGTTCAAGATCGGCATGACGTTTCTGCAGTTCAAGGAAGACGCAAAGGAACTGCTGCAGGCGGCCATACTGCGCGAGGCGGGCAAGGCCGATGTCCCTGGAATCGAAAATCCGGGCGCGGGTTCCAGCCCTTAGTCGCCGCCGGCCAGCCGCGGGGCGGCGGGTTGGCCGGGCAATAGGCTGTACCTCAATCCCCGGAGGGCGGCTTGAGGCGTTGCTTCAACTCCGCCACTTCGTTTTCGAGCTCGCTTACCCTGCGTTCCAACTCGTCCATGCGTCCGCCCCCGGCGCCTGCGCCCTCCGCATGGCCGGCTGCGCCCTCCCGGGTTTCGCGTTCACCGGCGGCGGCGATCGCGCCGCTGAAGAGATGGGCGTAGCGCGATTCGCGCTTTCCCGGTTCACGCGCCAGGCGCATCACGTAGGGGCCGTCTGCGCGCGAGGCGAGGCCGTCGAGGACCGCTTCGACTTCCGTCACATCCTCAAACCGGCACAGCCGGCTCGCGCGGCTGCGCAATTCTCCCGGCGTTTGCGCGCCGCGCAGGAACAGTTCGCACACTATGCCCAGTTCCTGCGGCGAAAATTTCAACGTGCCAAATGTGGTGTTGCAGAACAGATGCTGAAACTTGGGCACGCGGTTGCCGTAGCCGCTTTGTTCGCTCACCAGGCGCTTCTTCGCCAGCTGATCGACGAGTTGCTGCACCGTGGCCTCGTCCAGGTCCAGCACCGGGTCGCGATTGCTTTTCTGATTGCAGGCGTTGGTGAGGGCGTTCAGGGACAGGGGATACTGCTCCGGGGTGGTGATTTCCTTCTCGATCAGACAGCCGATTACGCGGGTTTCGTGCAGGGTGAGCTCCAGGTTCATGTCGGTGACCTCGGTGGCGGGGATGAGGGAATGTTACCCCGCATTGTGCCGGCGGGCTCTCAGCCGCCGCCGCGGCGGAAATATCTTTCGAAGCGCGCCATGAAGTCCTCGATCTCTTTTTCAGAGTAGCCGGCGAACTCGAAATCGACTCGATGGCGCTCCAGCCGGATCAAGCCGATCTCCAACTGCGGCAAGTCCGAGAGATCGATGCGCCAGCCGCGCTCGCCGTCGCGGTGCACGAATGCCCTCTCGTGCTCGACGAAGGGAACATGATTGACCGCGGCGGGCAGCAGACGGCGAAAGTCCGAGCGCGTCGTGGTCATGTCGAAGCGCAGCGGCAGCTTCATCGCCTGCGCGCGGCGCTTAGCCGCCGGCTATCGGCGGCCAGATCGCCAGGGTTTCGCCATCGGTGAGTGCGCGCCTCGCGCGTTCCGCCGGCGGCACGAAGATCCCGTCGATCAGCACCAGATGGCACAGCTTCAGCGGCAGGTTGTGCTTCTCTATCACCTGCGCCGGCGTGGTGCCCTCGTCGAGTTCGAGTTCGAGCGCGTTGCTCTTGCGCGCTGCGTCGGGCAGATGATCCGTTAGTGTGGCGTAGAGCTTGAGCGTGACCTTCATGCGGCTTTCTGGGCTGCTCCCAGATAAGCCGTCATGAACTGCGTCGGATCGGCGAGCAGCCTTGGCTTCCAGTCGCCCAGGCGCACGCGGCCCTGGATCAGCCCGCGCAGCGCGCCCACATGGTCGGTCCAGCCGATGCTGGTGGCGCCGATCAGCACATCATCCTTGAACTGCAGCGACAGATAGCGGAAGTTGGCCTCGTCCGCGAGTTCCACGCCTTCGCCGCCCGCGGCGCCCTGCCACTCACCGAACGAGGTCGAGACCAGCCCGAGCGTATCGAGCACGTTGATCGCCAGGCTGCCTTGCATGGCCGTCTGCGCGCCCGCCATGTTGGCGGCGGCGACCCGCGCCTGGTCGGCCGCGTTGGGCTGGATCGCGTTGAGTTGCGGCCGGCCGGAATGGAAACCGGCGGCCTCGGTGACATCGCCGGCGGCGTAGATCCCCGCCACGCTGGTCTGCATGCGTTCGTCGACCAGGATGCCGTCGCCCACCTTGACGCCGCTGCCTTCGAGGAAAGCGATATTGGGGCGCACGCCGGCTGCCGAGATGAGCAGGTCGCATTCGATGGACTGGCCGTTGGAAAGCTTGACCTGCATTGCCCCGGAGCTTGTTTTCGTGATGGCTTCGGCGCGGGCGTTGACATGAACGCGCACGCCTTTTTTCTCCACCCATAGCCGGATCAGGTTGCCGGCTTTCTCGGTCATCATGCGCGGCACCATGCGATCGCCCATTTCCACCACGCTCAACTTGACACCGCGCTCGGCCAGCGCCTGCAGGATGATGCTGCCGATGAAACCTGCGCCGAGCTGCACCACGCGTGCGCCGGGCTTCGCCTTGGCCGCGATCTCGCGCGCGTCGGCCAGGGTCCAGCAGGCATGCACGTTGGGCAGGTCGATTCCGGGTATCGCAGGCCGCAGCGGATGCGAGCCGGTCGCGATCAGCACGCGGTCATAGGCGAGTTTTTCTCCGTTCGAAAGCGTCACGCTGTGCGCCTTGCCGTCGATCTTTTCGGCGCGGGCAACGATCAGGCGGATGTTCAGGCGCTCGTAGTGTCCCGCATCCTTGCGCAGGTAGGTTCCCTGCTCGCCGATATTGCCGGTCAGCAGGTAGGGAATCGCCATGCGCGAATAAGGCGGTTCGTTTTCGTCGCCGACGAGAACGACGTCGGCGGCGGGATCGGCGCGGCGCAAGGCTTCCGCGGCCACGACTCCGGCCGGACCATTGCCTATGATTACGTGTTTCATGAGATGCCCTTCAAGAGACGCAAGAGACGCAAGGGGCGCAGAGCAGATCTGCGCCCCTTGCGATGCGGTTGCCCTACAGCCCGAGCCGTTGCAGCGTTTCCTTGGTGGGCACGCCTTTGTCATCCCAGCCGCGCGCCTTGTAGTACTCCGGCCGCATGATGTCGATGCCGTTGACCTTGCCCTTGGCCGGGCCGGTCTTGGCCGGTTCGGTTTTCAGGCGCGGCGGCAGGTCGTCGTCCTTGGCGGTAAAGCCGGCTGCATTGTTGAACAGGCGCTCCATGTTCCAGATGCGCTCGCCCACAGCGGTCAGTTTTTCCATCGACCAGCCGCCTTCGCAGGCCGCGTCCAGTTGCGGCTGCAGATCGGCCAGGGTCCAGGCGAAGGTGGTGAATACGCACACGCCGGCGGAATCGAACACCGAGGTGGCGTCCTGGAACGCCTTGACCAGATCGGCCTTGCCCTCGGTCACCAGCGGGTCGGTCTTCACCGGAATGCCCAGCACCTCGGAGGCGACGGTGTAGCCGCGCAGATGGCAGGCGCCGCGGTTGGAGGTGGCGTACGCCAGACCCATGCCCTGGATGCCGCGCGAATCGTATGCGGGAAACTCCTGCTTCTTCACACCCATGGAGAGCTCGGGCTTGCCGTACTTGGCGCACAGCCGCGCCGAGCCCAGGCCCAGTTCCTTGCCGAAGCCCTCGCCTTTGGCTGTCATCTGTGCCAGTTGCACCAGCGCCTGCGCGGAGCCGAAGGGCGCCTCCATGCCGATCTGCTCCTTCTTCAGGATGCCGAGCTCGTACAGTTCCATCGCCGCGCCCACGGTGGCGCCGAAGCTGATCGGGTCGTAGCCGTCCTCGTTGCAGATCATGTTGGCGAAAGTCAGCGCCTCCAGGTCGCCCACGCCGTTGGCCGCGCCCAGGGCCCAGGCGGCCTCGTATTCGAGCCCGCCGGTAGCACCCCAGTATTCCGGCTTGTTGACCACGCTGAAGTGGGTCTCGTCCATCTTGGAAATGCGGCCGCAGGCGATGGTGCAGCCGAAGCAGGCGGCATTGGTGACGAGATTGGCCTTGCCGTCGGTCGGCCGCTTTTCATGCATCGCCTCGGCGGAAATCTTGCGCGCGTCCTCGAACTGCACGTCGCGGTGATTGCGCGTGGGCAGGGCGCCCATTTCGTTGATCACGTTCATCAGCACCTGGGTGCCGTAGGTGGGCAGGCCCTGGCCGGTGACGGCGTTGTCGGCGAGCACCTTCTTCGCTGCCGCGGCAGCTTTCATGAAAGCCTTGCCGTCCTTGATCGCGCCCGCGCCCTTGGTGCCGCGAATGGCAACCGCCTTCAGGTTCTTCGAGCCCATCACCGTGCCGACGCCGGAGCGGCCGGCGGCGCGGTGCAGATCGTTGACGACGCAGGCGTAGAGCACGCCGTTCTCGCCGGCGCGGCCGATGCTCGCCACGCGCACCTGCGGATCCTGGTGCGTCTTCTTGATGATCTCCTCGGTTTTCCACACGGTCTGGCCCCACAGATGCGCCGCGTCGCGCAGTTCGGCCCTGTCATCTTCGATCGAGAGGTAGACGGGCTTGGGCGACTTGCCCTCGAAGATCACCATGTCCCAGCCGGCGAACTTCATTTCCGCGCCGAAATAGCCGCCGGAGTTGGAGCAGGCGATGGCGCCGGTCAGCGCGCCCTTGGTGATGACCGAATAGCGCCCGCCGGTCGAGGCCATCGTGCCGGTCAGCGGCCCGGTGGCCATGATCAGCTTGTTCGCGGGCGCGAGCGGATCGACTTTCGGATCCACTTCCTCGACGAAGTACTTGGTCGCGAGACCGCGCTGGCCCAGGTATTCCTGCGCCCACTGCATATTGAGCGGCTCGGACTTGCACGTGCCTTTGCTCAGATCAACGCGCAGAATTTTTCGTGTCCATCCCATGGCTGTCTCCTAATTAGGCGTTGGCGCGCGGTTGAGTATCGGTCTTGCCGGCCCACTGCTGCATCTTGTCCAGGCCGGTCCAGTTCGCATCGACATAGGTGATGGCGCCGGTCGGGCAGGCGCTGGCGCAGGCCGGGTCGCCGCCGCAGAGGTCGCACTTCTGCACTTTGCCGGTCTCGGCGACGTAGTTCACCGTGCCGAACGGGCAGGCGATGGTGCACACCTTGCAGCCGACGCAGGTGGCGTCGTTGACGACCTTGGCGCCGGTCAGCGCATCGAGCGTGATCGCATCCACCGGGCAGGCATGCAGGCACCAGGCCTCGGCGCACTGGGTGCAGGTGTAAGGCACCTTGCGTCCGGCGTGCTCGAAGTTGAATACCTTGATGCGCGACTTGGAAATATTGAAGACGCCGTAATTCTCGTAGGAACACGCCATCTCGCATTGCAGGCAGCCTGTGCACTTGTTGGCGTCGATATACAGCGATTTCTGCATGGCCTGGTCTCCTTTCTGATTGGTCTTGTTACTGGCTGGGTCGAACCGGGTGATTTGCCGAATTTCCTCGAATTCTGCAAAACTCAGTCTAGCCCGCGTCGGGGCGCCTGTAAATGGGGTTCTGCCGGAACTTTGACCATCCGCCCCCCGGGTGCCGGATTCTGCGCTAGCATTTGCGTCATCCCGCTCGTCTCGCACTCGCTGCGGCGCAAAACTGCCAAAGGAAGTCATCATGACCGACCTGTCCGATCTCGGTTCCTCCGCGTTCTGGCGCGTCAATCCCAAGGACTCCGATCCGCTCGAGACGCGCGAATGGCTGGAGGCGTTCGACACCCTGATCGAGGCCGAAGGCCGCGAGCGCGCGACTTATCTGCTGCGCCGGCTGCTCGATCATGCGCGTAAGCGCCGTGTGCAGTTGCCGCCGGTGCTGAACACGCCGTATCACAACAGCGTCGGCCTCGCCGACCAGCCGCAGTTTCCCGGCAACCTCGAGGTCGAGCAGCGCCTGTCATCGATCGTGCGCTGGAATGCGCTGGCGATGGTGGTGCGCGCCAACCGCGCCCATCCCGAACTGGGCGGACACATCGCCAGCTACGCCTCGGCGGCGGATTTGTTCGAGGTCGGCTTCAACCATTTCTTCCGCGCCGGGCCGGCTGGGGAGAAGAAAGGCGCAGAGGGCGGCGACCTGGTCTATTTCCAGCCGCACTCGGCGACCGGCGTCTACTCGCGTGCGTTCTTGGAGGGGCGCCTGAGCGAAGCGCAGCTCGCGCACTATCGGCGCGAAACCGGCGCCGCCACGGACGCAGGACTGCCGGCGGGCGGCGCGGCGCCGGGCCACAGGGGCCAGGGCCTGTCGTCCTATCCCCACCCCTGGCTGATGCCCGATTTCTGGCAGTTTCCCACCGGCTCCATGGGCCTGGGGCCGATCCAGGCGATCTACCAGGCGCGCTTCATGAAATACCTGGCCGGCCGCGGCATTCTCGATACTGCCGGGCGCAAGGTCTGGGCCTTTGTCGGCGATGGCGAAATGGACGAGCCCGAGTCGCTGGCGGGGCTGTCGCTGGCGGCGCGCGAGGGACTGGACAATCTGATCGTCGTGGTCAACTGCAACCTGCAACGGCTCGATGGTCCGGTGCGCGGCAACGGCTCGGTGATTCAGGAGCTCGAGGGCCTGTACGCGGGCGCCGGCTGGAATGTGGTGAAACTTCTGTGGGGCTCGGACTGGGATGCCCTGTTTGCGCGCGACGACGACGGCATGCTGCTGCAGCGCCTGCACGAGACGGTGGACGGCGAATTCCAGACCTACGCCGCCACCGACGGCCGCTTCAACCGCGAGCATTTTTTCAACAAATATCCGGAATTGCAGGCGCTGGTCGCGCACATGTCCGACGACGACATCGACCGCCTGCGCCGCGGCGGCCACGACCCGGTGAAGATTTACGCCGCGTACCACACGGCTCTGCACCACCGCGGCCAGCCCACGGTGATCCTGGCCCAGACCAAGAAGGGCTACGGCATGGGCCACTGGGGTCAGGGCAAGATGAGCACGCACCAGCAGAAAAAGCTTGATCTCGAGGCGCTGCGCGCGTTTCGCGAGCGCTTTTCCCTGCCGCTCTCGGACGCGGACATCGAGCAGGTGCGTTTCTTCAAGCCGGCGGCCGACGCGCCGGAGATGAAGTACCTGCATGCGCGCCGCCAGGCGCTGGGCGGCTACCTGCCGGCGCGCTCCGGCGTCGCGCCGAAACTCGAGGTGCCGGCGCTCCCGCAGTTCGCCAGGATCCTCGAGGGATCGAACGCTCGCGAGCAGTCCACCACCATGGCGTTTGTGCAGATGCTGGCGCAACTGCTGAAGGATGCGGTGCTGGGCAAGCGCATCGTCCCCATCGTCGCCGACGAGGCGCGCACCTTCGGCATGCAGACGCTGTTCCGCCAGATCGGCATCTATTCCGCGTTCGGCCAGCTGTACGAACCGGAGGACCACGACGAGCTGCTCTTTTACAAGGAAGCGAAGGACGGCCAGATTCTGGAAGAAGGCATCAACGAGGCCGGGGCGCTGTCTTCGTGGATCGCGGCGGCCACCAGCTACAGCACGCACGGCACGCCGATGCTGCCGTTCTATGCCTTCTACTCGATGTTCGGGTTCCAGCGCGTCGGCGACCTGATCTGGGCGGCGGCCGATTCGCGCTCGCGCGGATTCCTGATCGGGGCCACCGCCGGTCGCACCACGCTCGCCGGCGAAGGCCTGCAGCATCAGGACGGCACCAGCCACCTGCTCGCTTCCACCATTCAGAACTGTGTCGCCTACGATCCCTGTTTCGGCTATGAGCTCGCGGTGATCCTGCAGGACGGCATGCGGCGCATGCTGGCCGCGCAGGAGGACGTGTTCTACTACGTCACCGTGATGAACGAGAACTACGTGCAGCCGCCGCTGCCGGCGGGGGCGGAGGAAGGGATCAGGCGCGGCATGTACCGGTTGCGCGAATCGCCGCTGGGTGAGATCAATGCCGGGAACTCGGGCGCGAACAAACGTGCGCGCGTGCAGCTCCTCGGTTCAGGCACCATCCTGCGCGAAGCGCTCGCGGCCGCCGAGATCCTGGAGCAGGAATACGATATCGCCGCCGATGTCTGGAGCGTCACCAGTTTTACCGAACTGCGCCGCGACGGCCTCGAATGCGAGCGCTGGAACCGGGAGCATCCCGGGCAAGCGCGCCGGAGCTGGGTGGAGCAATGTCTGACCGGCGCCCACAGCCCGGTCGTCGCGGCGAGCGATTATGTGCGCGCGCTGCCCGACCTGATCCGCGCGTGGGTGCCGGGCAAGTATCTGACCCTGGGCACCGATGGCTTCGGTCGGAGCGACACGCGCTCCGCGCTGAGGCGTTTTTTCGGCGTCGATGCGCAGGGCATCGCGCAGGCGGCCGTTCGTGCCGCCGCTTCCCGGCCCGGATGAGGGGCGATAGCGCCCGTACGGGGAAACCGGGGCTTGATCCAGATCAAACCGCCTATCAAACTGCGGCTAGGACTAAGCCCTTGACTTGGCTTATAATTACGCAATCCGGAAGTGGGGGGCGCTGCTATGCTGGCGCCCCTCGATTCCGCTGCCTGGACTTATGGAAACTGAATGCAGCTCTATGCGCTCGGCCTGAACCACAACACCGCTCCGCTCGCGATCCGCGAGCAGATGGTGTTTCACGCCGAAAAGCTGCAGGCGGCGCTGCGCGAGCTGACCCAGACCAAGCCGGTGGGGGAGGCAGCCATCCTGTCCACCTGCAACCGCACCGAACTGTATTGTTCCGCGGCCGAGCCGCACGAGGCGCTCCACTGGCTGGCCGAGTATCAGCGGGTGAAGCCGCAGGAGCTGAAGCCCTACCTCTACACCCTGCCCAAGGAGCAGGCGGTGCGCCATGCGTTTCGCGTCGCTTCGGGCCTGGAATCCATGGTGTTGGGCGAGCCGCAGATCCTGGGCCAGATGAAGGAGGCGGTGCGCCAGGCCGAATCGGCCGGCACGCTGGGAACGCTGTTGCACAAATTGTTCCAGCGTTCGTTCGCGGTGGCGAAGGAGGTGCGCACCAACACCCAGATCGGCGCCAACGTCGTGTCCATGGCGGCGGCGTCGGTGAAGCTTGCAGCGCGCATTTTCCCGAGCCTGAAGGAGCAGAACATCCTGTTCATCGGCGCGGGCGAAATGATCGAGCTGTGCGCCACCCATTTTGCCGCGCAGCAACCGCGCGCCGTCAGTGTGGCCAGCCGCACGCTGGAGCGGGCGCGCCTGCTGGCGCACCGTTTCAACGGCCATGCGATCGAGTTGCGCGACCTGTCGGAACGGCTGCACGAGTTCGACATCGTGGTGTCCTGCACCGCAAGTTCGCTCCCCATCCTCGGCAAGGGGACAGTGGAACGGGCGATCAAGGCGCGCCGCCACCGGCCCATGTTCATGGTGGACCTGGCCGTGCCGCGCGACATCGAGCCCGAGGTCGCGGACATGGACGACGTGTTCCTCTATACGGTGGACGATCTGGGCGAGATGGTGAAGACCGGCGCCGATGCGCGCCAGTCGGCGGTGGCGCAGGCCGAGGCCATCATCGAAACCAGCGTCGGCAGCTTTCTGCACTGGCTGTCATCGCGCGACCTGGTGCCCACGATACGCGCGCTCCGCAGCCATGCGGAGGATGCGCGCGGCGAGGAAGTGCAGCGCGCGCTGAAGCTGCTCGCGCGCGGCGACGATCCGAAGCAGGTGCTGGAGGCGCTGTCGCACGGACTCACCAACAAGCTGATGCATGCGCCTACCCAGGCGCTCAACGAAGCTTCCGCTGAAGAGCGCGCCCGGCTCGTCGAGCTGGTGTCCCGCCTGTACCAGATCCGCAGCCCGCGCTAGCGCGGCGCGCACCTGGCATCGTCGCCATGAAGCCCTCTATCGCCTCGAAGCTGGAGCAGCTTGCGCTGCGCCTGGGCGAGCTCACCCGTCTGTTATCGAGCGAAGATGTGGCGCGCGACATGGACAATTACCGCAAGCTCACGCGCGAGCACGCCGAGCTCACGCCGGTGGTGGAACTGTACCAGTCGTTCAAGCTGGCAGAGGCGGACGCGCATACGGCGCAGGACATGCTCGCCGATGCGCAGATGAAAGCGTTCGCCGAGACCGAGCTGCGCGAGGCGAGGGAGCGCATGGCGGCGATCGAGGTCGAATTGCAGAAGCTGCTGTTGCCGCGCGACCCGGACGACGAGCGCAATACCTTCCTCGAGATCCGCGCCGGCACCGGCGGCGACGAGTCGGCGCTGTTCGCGGGCGACCTGTTCCGCATGTACGCGCGCTTCGCGGAGCGCAATCGCTGGCAGGTGGAGGTGATCTCGGAGAGCCCGGCGGAGATCGGCGGTTTCAAGGAAGTGATCGCCAAGATCATCGGCCAGGGTGTTTTCTCCAAGCTCAAGTTCGAGTCCGGCGGCCACCGCGTGCAGCGCGTGCCCGCGACCGAGACCCAGGGGCGCATCCATACCTCGGCCTGCACCGTCGCGGTGATGCCGGAAGCCGACGAAATCAGCGACGTGATCATCAATCCGGCGGAGATCCGCATCGACACCTTCCGTGCTTCCGGCGCCGGCGGGCAGCACATCAACAAGACCGATTCCGCCGTGCGCGTGACGCACTTGCCCACCGGCATCGTGGTGGAGTGCCAGGACGGGCGCTCGCAGCACAAGAACAAGGCGCAGGCGCTGTCGGTGCTGGCGGCGCGCATCAAGGACAAGCAGTTGCGCGAGCAGGCGGCCGAGCAGGCGGCGACGCGCAAGAGCCTGGTCGGCTCAGGCGACCGTTCCGAGCGCATCCGCACCTACAACTTCCCGCAGGGGCGCGTCACCGACCACCGCATCAATCTGACGCTGTACAAGATCCAGAGCATCATGGACGGCGACCTCGCCGAATTGACCGGGGCGCTTGTCGCCGAGCACCAGGCCGAGCAGCTCGCCGCTCTGGGCGAGGAAGCCGCGGCTGCGGGCCAGACGTGACCCGGACCTGACCCGGACGCGACGCGGACGTGACCATAGCGCAACTCCTGGCCGATAGCGGCCTGCCGCTGCTGGAAGCGCGCATGCTGCTCGAACGGGTGCTCGGAAAGACGCGGGCCTGGGTGATCGCGCACGCGGACGAAGTGCCGGGTGCCGAGGCCGTTCAGGCATTTGCGGCCATGGCCGGGCGGCGGCGCCAGGGCGAGCCCATTGCCTACATACTCGGCGAGCGCGAATTCCACGGTCTCGATTTCGTGGTCACGCGCGCCGTGCTGATTCCGCGCCCCGAAACGGAACTGCTGGTGGAACTCGCACTGGCGCGCATGCCCGCGAACGCAGATCTGCGCGTGCTCGACCTGGGCACGGGCAGTGGCGCGATCGCCGTCGCGCTGGCAAAACAGCGGCCGCAGGCGCGGCTGACCGCGGTGGATGTGGACTACGCGGCGCTCGCGGTTGCGCGCGTGAACGCGAAACGTCACCGCGTCAGCGTGCGATTTTTTTGCGGCGACTGGTTCGGCGCGCTGTCGGGAGAAACCTTCGACCTGATCGTCTCCAATCCGCCCTATGTCGCCAGCGCGGATCCACACTTGGCTATGGGTGATGTGCGCTTCGAGCCGCAACGCGCGCTGGTCGGTGGCGCCGACGGCCTGGATTGCATCCGCGCCATCGTCGCCAAGGCGGGGGCGCATCTCAATCCGGGAGCATGGCTCCTGTTCGAGCACGGCTATGACCAGGCCGCAGCCGGCCGCGCGCTGCTCGAGGCCGGGGGATATACAGAGGTACAATCCTGGCCCGACCTGGCCGGGATTGCGCGCGTGAGCGGCGGGCGCGCCGCGCCGGCCGCTCACGGCAACGATCTGGAATAATGCGCAGCTACCATCTATTTTCATGAGGCAAGGCCGGCGATGACCATCCCAGGCAGCGCGCCGAAAAAGCGCAACACACTACCCCACGGCGTGACGCCGCTCGACCAGGTGAAGCACTTGAGCGGCCTGGAATTCATACAGGGCATGCTCGAGGGCAGGTTTCCGCGGGCGCCGATCATGGCCGCGCTCAAGTTCGAGCTGGTCGAGGCCGAGAACGGCCGCGCCGTGTTCGAAGGCGTGCCTGAATTCGCCTTTTACAATCCGATCAGCAGCGTGCACGGCGGCTATGCCGCCACGCTGCTCGATTCCTGCATGGGCTGCGCGGTGCATACCACGCTGCCCGCGGGGCAGGCCTACACCACGCTGGAATTCAAGATCAATTTCGTGCGCGCCATGACCGACCAGACCGGGCGCGTGCGCGCCGAGGGGCGGGTGATACATCCGGGCAATCGCGCGGCCACCGCCGAAGGCAATCTCTACGACGCCCGCGGCAAGCTGCTCGCCCACGCGACCACGACCTGCATGATCTTTCCGCTTTGAAATGGGCCGCCGATCGGGTTGACCGGAGCGCGTCGGACCGGTAAAATCCAAACCCGAGGAATTTACTCAAGTATTCGTCAAGGAGCTGTTAATGGACACGCAAGAACTGATCAAAGAGCAGGTTACCGGCCATCCGGTGGTGCTTTACATGAAGGGCACGCCGCAGGCGCCGCAGTGCGGTTTCTCCGCCAACGCCATCGCCATGCTCAATGCCTGCGGGGCAAAGGAAGTATTCACGGTGGACGTGTTGTCGAACCCGGAAATCCGCCAGGGGATCAAGACCTACGCCAACTGGCCGACCATCCCGCAGCTCTACGTCAAGGGCGAGTTCGTCGGCGGCTCCGACATCATGGGCGAGATGTACCAGTCGGGCGAGCTGCAGAAGCTGTTGGGCGCGTAACGCGCAAGCCGCACGTGGCCCCGTCAACGGGCTGCGCTGACAATCGTAACCCTGTCTACCGAGACCTCGCTTAAGGGTGCTTTCCCTTTGAATGGGAGCAAGACCCCTGGGTGCCGCCCGAACCGGCGACAGGCTGTGGTATGGTCAGGGCGAAACCCATGCCCACAAAAATCTCCGACCTCCACATCGCGCGCGAAGACCTGTTGCCGACGCCGCGGGAACTCCACCTCGATCTCCCGGTGGGCGAGGCGGAAGCCGCCCACATCGTCCGGGCGCGCGCTACGGTGCAGGCGATTTTGCGCGGTGAGGATGACCGCCTGCTGGTGATCACAGGTCCCTGCTCCATCCACGAGCCCGAGTCCGCGATCGAATACGCGCGACGGCTGCGCGATTTCTCAGCCGGCGTGGCCGATGCGCTCTACCTGGTGATGCGGGTCTATTTCGAGAAGCCGAGGACGCGCATGGGATGGAAGGGTCTGATCTACGACCCGGACCTGGACGGACGCGGCGACATCGGCGCGGGCCTGCGCCGCGCGCGCCGTATCCTGCTCGACTGCGCGCGCATGGGCGTCCCGGCAGCGTCCGAGATCCTGGACCTGGTGACGCCGCAGTATTATGCCGAATTGCTGACCTGGGGCGCGATCGGTGCGCGCACGGTGGAGAGTCCGCTGCACCGGCAGATGGCGTCGGCGCTGTCGGCGCCGGTGGGATTCAAGAACGCGACCGACGGCAGCGCGCAGACCGCAGTGGACGCGATACTCGTCGCGGCGCAGCCGCACACGTTTCCGTCGATCTCGTTCGACGGCAGGGCGATCATCGTGACGAGCACCGGCAATCCCCACGGGCACCTCATTTTGCGCGGCTCGGAGCAGGGGCCCAACTACGACGCCGCCAGCGTGCGCGCCGCCGCAGACGCCTTGATCCGTGCCGGGCTGCCGCCGCGCCTGATCGTCGATTGCAGCCATGGCAACAGCGGCAAGGACTACCGCAGACAGCCCGAAGTGGCTGCCTGCGTCGCGGACCAGATCACGGGCGGCGCGCGCGCGATCTGCGGCGTGATGCTGGAAAGCCATCTGGTCGAAGGCAAGCAGGCGATCACAGACGACCTGGAAAACCTTCGCTACGGGCAGAGCGTCACCGACGGCTGCATCGGCTGGGAGCAGACGACGAGCGTGCTCGATGGCCTGGCCGCCGCGGTCAGGCAGCGGCGGCAGCGGACCGGCTAGCGGGTCAGGCCGCGGCCGCGAGCAGCGGACTGTGCATCGGCCGACTCAGACGCCGATGAGGCGCGTGTTGGCGAGCGACAGGCGCTCGACCAGGATCGCCATGAAGGCGCGGTCGAATTTGTGGCGGCAGATGTCCGAGGCGTGATCGAGGTCTTCATTGCGTATGGTGATCACGCGCGACTCGCTCAATGCAACGACATCGGCGCTGCGCACGCTGCCGGTTTCCCTGGAAATATAGGCCATCTCGCCGAAACTTTCGCCGGTGTTGAGGATATTGAGCAGCTTGCCCTGCTTGATCACCTTGACTTCACCCGAGGCGAGCAGGCAGAAGAAATCGCCCGTCTGCCCCTCGAACATCAGCGCCTTGCCCGGCTTGCAGTATTCCCAGCTGCTGATGCGCATCACTTCCCACAGCTCGGCGTCGCTGAAATCGGCGAAGAATGACAGGCCGCGCAGGATATTGAATTTCTCGCTGTCGGCAAACGCGTCCGTGTTCTGCGCCGCCTGTTCCCGGCTGATGACCGCCGCCAGGTCGTGGGAGAATTCATCCCAGTTCTGGTAGCGCTCCTCCAGTTCCTTTTGCATCGCCTTGCGCACGATCGAGTCGACCGCGGGCGGGATTTCCGGGCGCAGGCTGGCCGGCGGCTGCGGCTCGACGTTGGTGATCTGGTACAGCATGCTGAAGTTGTTGGTAGCCTGGTACGGGAGCTGTCCGGTCAGCAGCTGAAACATCACCACGCCGAGCGAGTAGATATCGGTCTGCAGCGTGAGCGGATGCTCCTTGATCTGCTGCGGCGACATGTACGCGGGCGAACCGATGCCGCTCACCTGGGTAACCATGCTGGTGGTGATCAGCGCCGAGCCGAAGTCCGAAATCTTGATGTCGGTCTCGCCGTGCAGCAGGATGTTGGCCGGCTTGATGTCGCGGTGGATGACTCCGGCGCGATTGGCGAAATCCAGCGCCCGCGTGCACTTGAAGATGATCTCGACGACTCTGTCCACCGGCAGCAGCGCGTCCGGCTTGCAGTGCGGCTCGAGTGTGCCGCCGTCCACGTAATCCATCACCACGTAGCTGATGCCCTCGTCCACCACCGCATCATGGATCTGCACGATATGCGGATGCGCGAGCTTGCCCGCGAGCGAGGCTTCGGTGATGAACAGTTTCCTGAACAGGTTGCGGTTCTCGGCGTCGGTGAACGAGTCCGGGAACACCACCTTGATCGCGACCTCGCGGTTGGCGAAAGGATCGTGGCACAGATACACCTCGCTGGTGGCGCCTTCGCCCAGTTTCTTGATGACCTGGTACTTGCCGATTTTCTCCATCGCCGCGTTTAAGCCGTTTCGGCATGAGGGGAACCCTCCCCTCATGCTCCCCTGGATCGGATCGCTGCAAAATTCATTTTGCAACGGCTCATTGGCCCAAACCCTTGCGCGCCCGCTTCACCGCGGCGCGCACGCGCCTGGGCGCGGTGCCGCCGGCGTGATCGCGGCTGGCGAGCGAACCCTCGAGGGTCAGCACCTTGAACACGTCGGCGCCCACCAGCGGCGAGAATTGCCGCAATTCGGCCAGGCCGAGCGCGGCGAGATCGCAGCCGCGCGCATCCGCCGCGCGCACCGCGCGCGCCACCGCTTCGTGCGCATCGCGAAACGGCAGGCCTTTTTTCACCAGATAGTCGGCAAGGTCGGTCGCGGTCGCATGGCCTTCGAGCGCCGCCGCGCGCATCGCGCCCGCGTCGACTTCGATGCCGGCCACCAGGTCGGTGAAAAGCGCGAGCGTGTCGGCGAGCGTGTCGACGCTGTCGAACAGCGGCTCCTTGTCCTCCTGGTTGTCCTTGTTGTAGGCGAGCGGCTGCGCTTTCATCAGCATCAGCAGCGCCATCAGGTGGCCGGCGACGCGGCCGCTCTTGCCGCGCGCGAGCTCGGGCACGTCCGGGTTTTTCTTCTGCGGCATGATCGAGGAGCCGGTGCAGAAGCGGTCGGGCAGGCGGATGAAGCCGTAGCGCGGGCTCATCCACAGCACCAGTTCCTCCGACAGGCGCGAGATGTGGGTCATGATGAGCGCGGCCGCGGCGCAGAACTCGATGGCGAAATCGCGGTCCGACACCGCGTCGAGCGAATTCGCGCAGACGCCGTCGAAACCCAGCGCTTTCGCCACCATCTCGCGGTCGATCGGATAGGAGGTGCCGGCGAGCGCGGCCGCGCCCAGCGGCAGGCGGTTCACGCGCTTGCGGCAGTCGGCGAGCCGTTCGCGGTCGCGCGCGAACATCTCGAAATAGGCCATCAGGTGGTGGCCGAAGGTCACCGGCTGCGCCACCTGCAGATGGGTGAAGCCGGGCATCACCGTGCCGGCGTGGCGCTCGGCCAGGTCGAGCAGGCTCCTCTGCAGCTCGACCAACTGGGCGCCGATCGCGTCGATCGCGTCGCGCAGCCACAGGCGCACGTCGGTCGCCACCTGGTCGTTGCGCGAGCGCGCCGTATGCAGGCGCTTGCCGGCGTCGCCCACGAGCGCGGTCAGGCGCCGTTCGATGTTGAGGTGCACGTCCTCGGCAGCGAGCGACCACTTGAACTTGCCGCTGCGCACTTCCGCCAGGATGGTGCGCATGCCGGATTCGATCGCCGCGAGATCGCGCCTGGAGATCACCGCGCACGCGGCGAGCATGCGCGCGTGCGCGAGCGAGCCGCGGATGTCGTATTCGGCCAGGCGCTGGTCGAACGAAATCGAGGCGGTATAGCGCTGCACCCGCTCGGCGACCGGTTCGGCGAAGCGTCCCGACCAGGCGATACCGGCTTTTGTTTTCTCGGCTGCGTTCTTGCTCATAGTTGCGATTGCGGTCAGAATCCGGAAACAGGCGGCGCGCACGCGCCGTTTAACTTTCGCATTCAATATGTTATCCGTGCCAAGTATAGATCAAAACACGCGCACTGACTCCCTGCCCGATTTTCGCAGTCTGGGGGTCGTGGTGCGCGTCCTGATGTTCGCCAATATTGCCGGCTTTGCCGCAGCGCTGCTGCAGTCAGGGGATCCGATGCAATTTGCGCAGCGCTTCGCGGAAATCGCGGCGGTGCTCGAGCCGGTAGCGCTGTTCTCGTTGGCAGCGTTGTACGCGATGACACCGTGGCTGGCGCGACTGCGTTACGCCTGGGGTATTACCGTGGTCATGCTGCTGGCAGCCGGATGGACGGCGCTGGTGCTCCAAATCGTCGTGGTGCCGGGAGGAGAACTGACGCCTTACAGCCTGGCGCGAGCGTGGATTCTTTGCAGCATGCTCAGCGCTTTCCTGATCGCCTATTTCTTCTGGCGCAGTCGCGCGTACTCGCCTGCGCTGACCGAGGCGAGGCTGCAGGCCCTGCAGGCGCGCATCCGGCCGCATTTCCTGTTCAACAGCATCAACGCCGTGCTCTCTCTCATCCGCAGCGAGCCCAAGCGCGCGGAAGAAGCGCTGGAGGATCTGGCGGAACTGTATCGCGCGCTGATGCAGGATAACCGGCGCTTGAATACCCTCGCTGACGAAGTGACGCTGTGCCGCCAATATCTCAGTCTGGAGCAACTGCGCCTGGGCGAGCGGCTGCGCGTCGACTGGGACATAGCGACCATGCCGGCGGATGCGCTGGTGCCGCAGCTGCTGCTGCAGCCGCTGGTCGAGAATGCGATCTATCATGGCATCGAGCCGGGTATGGAGCCGGGCACAGTGCGTATCCACATCGCTCGCGACAAGACCCAGGTGCGACTGCTGCTCACCAATCCCTATCACCCGGATTACCAGCACCGCGTCGGCAACCGCATGGCACTCGCCAACATCCGCGAGCGCCTGGCTCTGCAATTCGACGTCGAGGCGAGCCTCGCCACCGAAGTGGCGGGGGACAGGTTCGAGATTCGCATCGTGTTGCCTTACCGGAGGCAGGGTGAGTGACGCGCTGAGAGTCGTGCTGGTCGACGACGAGGCGCCGGCGCGCGCGCGCCTGAAGGAGTTGATCTCCGATTGCGCGGCGGTGGTGCCGGCGAAGGTGGTGGGAGAGGCCGGCAACGGCAAGGAGGCGCTCGATCTGCTCGCCTCCGTCAGCGCGGATCTGGTGCTGGTGGACATCCGCATGCCGCAGATGAGCGGCATCGAGTTCGCACGCCACGCGCTCGCGCTGGAGCCGCCGCCTGCGATCGTTTTCGTCACCGCCTACGACGAGTACGCGATCAAGGCGTTCGAGCTGCGCGCGCTCGACTATCTGTTGAAGCCGGTGCGAAGGGCGCGCCTGCTGGCTGCGCTTTCGCGCGCGCGCGATATGGGCGCCCCCGGGCGCGACGCACTGCGCGGACTGGATCATGCGCCGCGCCGCCATCTTTCCGTGTCCGAGCGCGGGCGCATCACCCTGGTGCCGATGGCCGACATTATTTATCTCAAGGCGGAGTTGAAATACGTCACTGCCCGCACCGCGGCGCGCGAGTACCTGCTGGAGGAATCGCTCACCCACCTGGAGGAGGAATTCGCCGAGGCTTTCGTGCGTATCCACCGCAACTGCCTGGCGGCGAAGTCGCGCATCCGCGGTTTCGAGAAAGCCGAAATGCAGGAGGGCGAGCAGGGCTGGGCGGTGCTGCTCGAGGGCTGCGCGGAGAAGCTTGCCGTGAGCCGGCGCCAGTGGCCCGTGGTCAAGGAGCTTGCGGCAGGTTGACCACATCCCCCGGCGCGGCAACGGGGCAACGGCGCCAAAGCCGGTGGTCGCCAGGGCGGCCGCGGCGTTCGCGTAGCGGGCCGCGTCCCATGCCGAATCGCCGGCGGCGAGGCGCGCCAGCGCCGCGCCGCAAATCGCGCGCGAGCCGCCGGATCAGTTCGATCGCGCCGGGTAGCGTCAGCTGATTTCGACGCCCATGAATCCGGTAGCGGCAATGCAGCGCGCCGCGCGCTCGGTCAGCTCGGCGCTCGCCAGCCGCAGCACGGGGACGACGCGTGGCGCAAGAAGCTGTTCGCGGATCTCGGCGGACATTGCGCTGGAGTTCATTGCAATATAAGGGGAGTTTGAGGGAACGTGTCCCTTCATTTTGAATGAACGCTAAGTCGGATTCATCGGGTGCTGCGCATTTGGGCGAGCGCGGCATCGATGCGCTGATCGAGGAAATAGCCGTAGTAATCGGCGCCGCGAAAGCCCACCAGCGGCTCGGCCAGTGTTTCTCCGCGCGGACCCAGCAGCATCACCGTCGGCATCATGGTCACGCGCTGCCGGCGCGCGAATTCCGCCTGGGTCGTCCGGTTGCCGGCGAAATCGACGAGCACGGCCGGACTGTCGATCACGACTTCGCGCATCATCACCTTGGCCTGGTATTCCGGATTGCGCTGCATCGGCAGCAGGAATTCCTGCCGCGTGCGCTCGCACCAGGGGCAACCGGTTTCCGAGAACAGCAGCAGCAGCGGGATTTTTCGCGCGGCCGCGAGGCGCGCATCCGCCGCGAGATCGCGCGCCTCGACCATTTGCGCGATTTGCGCGCAAGCCGGCGCGGCAACGAACAGCGCGGCGAGGCATGCTAGAATCCAACGCGTGGGCACCAAACGTGCGGCCTTAGTCTTAGTAAAGGGCTGTTTCAGAATCGCTGAAACAGCCTCTGAATTAGGGGAGTATGAGGGGCCGAAGGAAGGCGTGGGGCCCTTCCGTTCCCACCCCGGTCCCCTCATTTTGTAACAGCTTCCAAGAATCCAGTCTTGAATCATCCTGATCGTATCGTAATCGCCACGCGCCAGAGCCGCCTTGCGCTGTGGCAGGCCGAGCATGTGCGCGACCGGCTGCGCGGATTATATCCGCAATGCCAGGTGGAACTGCTCGCGCTGTCCACGCGCGGGGACGAAATCCTGGACACTTCGCTCGCCAAAATCGGCGGCAAGGGCCTGTTCGTGAAAGAGCTGGAACTGGCGCTGGCCGAAGGCCGCGCCGATCTGGCCGTGCACTCGGCCAAGGACGTGCCGATGGAATTGCCCTCCGGCTTCGCGCTGGGCGCGATCCTGGAGCGCGAAGACCCGCGCGACGCCTTCGTTTCCAACAAGTTCGACACCCTGGATGCCTTACCCGCGGGCGCCGTGGTCGGCACCTCCAGCCTGCGGCGCGAGGCGCAATTGCGCAGCCGTTATCCGCAGCTACTGGTGGCGAGCTTGCGCGGCAATCTCGACACGCGCCTGGCCAAGCTCGACCGCGGCGAGCACGATGCGATCATCCTCGCCGCCGCCGGCTTGAAACGGCTGGGGCTGGGCACGCGCATCCGCTCGGTGCTGACGGTCGAGCAAAGCCTGCCTGCCGCGGGGCAGGGCGCGCTCGCGATCGAATATCGCACCGAGCGCGGCGACATCGCCGAGCGCCTCGCCGCGCTCAACCACCGCGCCACCGAGCTCGCGGTGCGCGCCGAGCGCGCGGTGAGCCGGGCGCTCGGCGGCAGTTGCCAGTTGCCGCTCGCCGCCTACGCCAGCGTAAACGGGGCGACCCTGGAGCTGCGCGGACTGGTGGCGGATCCGGACGGCAAGAGCACGGTGAAGGCGGAGGTTTCCGGACCATCCGGATCGCCCGAGGAACTGGGTGCACGCCTGGCCGCGCAATTGCGCGCACAAGGTGCCGACCGCATCCTCGCCGCGCTCCTATGAGTTCGACGGCGCTGGCCGGACGCCGTGTGGTGGTGACGCGGCCCGCCGGGCAGACGGCGCACCTGGCCGCGCTCATCCGCGCCGCCGGTGGCGAGCCGCTGCTGTTCCCGGCGCTGGAGATTTTCGATGTCGCTGACCTGCAGCCGGTGCTCGCGCTGATCGACCGGCTGGAAACCTTCGATCTGGCCATTTTCGTCAGCGCCAATGCGGTGGAAAGGGCGCTGGCGCTGGTGCGCGCCCGGCGCGCCTGGCCGCAGCACTTGCGCGTCGCCACGGTCGGTCGCGGCAGCGAGCGCGAACTGCAGCGCCATGGCTTTGCCGCGGTGATCGCACCCGCGGAGCGCTTCGACAGCGAAGGCTTGCTCGATCTGCCCGAGCTGAAGCGGGTAGCGGGCAAGCGCGTGCTGATTTTCCGCGGCGAAGGCGGGCGCGAGCTGCTGGGCGACACGCTCGCCGCACGCGGCGCCACGATCGAGTACGCGCAATGCTACCGTCGCGGCCGGCCGAATGCCGATCCCGCGCCGCTGCTCGCTTTGTGCGCGCGGCGCGAGCTGGCTGCGTTCACCGTGACCTCGAGCGAGGGCCTGGCCAACCTGCAGGCCATGCTGGGCGAAGCCGGCCGGCAGTGCTTCAACCACACGCCCTTGTTTGCGCCGCATGAGCGCATCGCCGCCGCGGCGCGCGCGCTGGGCGCGCACACCGTGGTGCTGACCGCTCCGGGCGACGAAGGCCTGGTCGCGGCCATGGCGGCTTTTTTTGCTAAAGTGTGAACCTCGCATTTCCACCAGACGTCCATGAACGAACGCGAAACCGAACCCGCACAGCCGGCTGCAGGGCCGATAGCCCCGGCAGAGCCGGTATCCGCGGCGCCGCCGGAGGAGCCCAGCGGCCGCAGCGAACGCGAGCCGTCAGCGGGCGCCTGGCGCCTGCCGGTGTTGCTGGTGCTGCTGGCCGCGATTGCCGCGGTCGGCTGGCAGTGGTACGACACCCGCAACCGCATCGACGCCATTCGCGAGGAGCTGGGCCAGCGCCTGCGCGCGAGCGAGAGCAGCGCCGGCGAGAGCCGGACGCTGGTGAAGCAGGCGCTCGAGGGTGTACGCGAGGCACAGGGCAAGCTCAGCGTGCTCGAGAACAAGATCGCCGAATCGCAGAGCCAGCAACTGGCGCTGGAGGCTTTGTACCAGGAGCTCTCGCGCAACCGCGACGAATGGGCGCTGGCCGAGATCGAGCAGATGCTCACCCTGGCCTCGCAGCAGTTGCAGCTTACCGGGAATGTGCAGGCGGCGTTGCTGGCGCTGCGCACGGCCGAGGGGCGTCTGGCGCGTTCGGACCGGCCGCAGTTCGCCACACTGCGGCGCGTGCTCAATCGCGACATCGAGCGCTTGAAAGCGGCCCCCAATGTGGATATCACGGGCATGGCATTGCGCCTGGACCATCTGATTGGCGGCGTCGACACCTTGCCGCTGCATTTCGACGAGCGCCTGGAATCGACGCTTAAGCCGGCCGGTCCGGCGGGCGCGGGCGCCGGTTGGGAGCGCGTGCTGGCCGAGGTGTGGAACGAAATGAAACAATTGGTGCGCATCCGTATCGTAGACCAGCCGGATGCGGCGCTGCTGTCGCCGCAACAGTCCTACTTCCTGCGCCAGAATCTGCAGCAGCGCCTGCTCGATGCGCGGCAGGCGCTGCTGGCGCGCGACCCGGCGCGATTCCGCGCCGACCTGGAGACGGCGCAAGCCTGGATCAAGCGCTATTACGATACGGACGCCAAGAGGACCGCCGCGGCGCTGGCGGGCCTGAAGCAGCTGGAGGCGAGCAGCATCGACGTCGAGCTGCCGAACATCGACGACAGTCTGGCGGCGGTGCGCAAGTTCAAGGTATCGCGCGAAAAGGCGCAGCGGTGAGCGCGGCGGGCGGGGCCTGAAGGTGCGCGGCCTGATGTGGGTATTGGCGGTGTTTGCCCTGGCGGTGGGTTTGTCGCTCGCGGCGCGTCTGAATGACGGCTATGCCATTCTCGTCTTCCCGCCTTACCGCGCCGAGCTTTCGCTCAATTTGGCGATTCTGCTCGGGCTCGCCGGCTTCACGCTGGGCTACCTGCTGCTGCGCCTGGTCGCGCACACGCTGCGACTGCCGCTGTATGTGCGCGCGTTCCGTGCGCGCCGCCGCGGCGAAAAAGGGCAGGCGGCGATGCTTGCCGCGCTGCAGGCCTTGTTCGAGGGGCGCTACGCCCGCGCCGAGAAGTCGGCCGGCAAGGCGTACAAACTGGGGCAGGCGCAGGCCTTGAACGCCCTGATTGCGGCGCGCGCCGCGGGCGAAATGGGCGAGATCGAGCGCCGCGACCAATGGCTCGTGCGCGCTGACAGCCAGGACTCGAAGGCGCGCGGGGCCCGGCTCGCGGTGCAGGCGAGCCTGCTGCTCGACGACCGCCGCTACGACGACGCGCTCGCCGTATTGCGCGAGCTGTCCGCGAGCGAGCCCAAGCGCATTTCCACCCAGCGCATGCTGATGAAGGCGCACCGGCGCCTGGGCCATTGGGACGAGGTGCGGCGCCTGGCCGCGGCCCTGGGCAAGCGCGGCGCATTGCCCGAGGTGGCGGCGACGCAGTTGCGCATTACCGCCCAGATCGAGGCGCTGCGCCAGCAGGCGGGAGATGCGGCGGGGCTGGCGGAATGCTGGCAGCATACGGACGACAAGTACGAAGCGCGCGTCGCGCGTACCGCGGCGCAATCGTTCATCGCCAGCGGCGACTGCCGCCGCGCGCACGCGATTCTGGCGGCGGCGCTGGAAGCGGAATGGAACGAAGACCTGATCCTGCTCTACGCCGAGTGCCTGGGCGCCGATGTGCTGGCGCAGATCGAGCGCGCCGAGCAGTGGCTCAAGTCGCGGCCGCGCGACCGTGCGCTGCTGCTGACGCTCGGGCGCCTGTGCCTCGCGCAGGAGCTGTGGGGCAAGGCGCAGAGCTATCTCGAGGCGAGCCTGTCCGAGGAACCCAGCCGCAGCGCGCACGTCGCGCTGGCGCAGCTCTACGACCGCATCGGCAAGCCCGAGGACGCGAACCGGCATTACCGCGCCAGCGCCGATGCGAAGCTGCGGCAATAACGCCGCCGCCGGCGCGCACACAAGGAGATCCGCATGATCGCCATTATTTTCGAAGTGACCCCGGCGCCCGGGCGCAAGCAGGAATACCTGGACTTGGCCGCGGCGCTGCGGCCGGAGCTGGCGCAGCAGGACGGCTTCATTTCGATCGAGCGTTTTGCCAGCCTCAGCAATGAAGGCAAGGTGCTGTCGCTATCCTACTGGCGCGACGAGGAGGCGGTGAAACGCTGGCGCAGCCACGAAGCCCACCGCCTGGCGCAGGCGCGCGGCCGCAACGGCGTGTTTGCCGATTATCGCCTGCGCGTCGCCAGTGTCCTGCGCGACTACGGCATGAGCGAGCGCGCCGAGGCGCCGGCCGACAGCCGCGAAGCGCACGAAGGATAGGAGCTCAACCCCGGCACGATGGCGCAGCCCGAGTTTCCTCCACTGGCAGAAGTGCTCGCCGCCACGCTGGCCGCGGTGGAAGCCGAAGGCAAGCGACTGCTGGCGGAATTCCATTTGCCCGGCGGTCCGCGCGGCGCGGGTTCGACGGCGCCCATCGACGCGGAAATCGAAGTGCGCCTGCGCGCGGCGCTGCAGCGCGCGCTGCCCTGCGCTTTCATCGGCGAAGAAACCGGCCAGACTCGATACGAAGGCGCAGACGCCATGGAAGGCTGGTGCTGGATCGTGGATCCGCACGATGCCACCAGCGACTTCCTCAAGGGCATGCGCGGCTCGTCCATCTCGGTGGGACTGGTGCGTGGCGCGCTGCCGGTGCTGGGTGTGGTGCACGTGCCTGCCTCGCCCGACCGGGGTCGCGAAACCTTCGCCTGGGCCGAAGGCGCGGGACCGCTGCGCCGCAACGGCCGGCCGGTTAATTGCGACCTGCGCGGCGGCACGCTTGCGCCAGGTGCAATCGTGTATGCCACTACCCGTTCGGCGCTGCGCCCGGTGAGTTTTTCGCGTGCCGTCGCACCGGCGCGCTACGTGGCGCTCGCGAGCGTGGCGCATCGCATGGCGCGCGTGGCGGCGGGCGACGGCGTCGCCACCTTGTCGATACACCAGGTGAACGAATACGACATCGCCGCGGGCGCGGCGCTGCTGCGCGCATGCGGCGGCGCGGTGCTCGACTCGAGCGGCAAGGAAGTCGTGTTTACCGGCCGGCCCGGCGCCATCGTCAACGGCTGCTTCGCCGGCGCGCCGCAGGCGGCGGCCCGGCTTGCGCGCTATGACTGGAGCGTCGTGCAGAACGAGGAACGCCGTCCCCGGCGCACGCGCACCGGCTATCCGAAAATCGCGGACGCGCATCGCCTGGCGCGCGCGCAGGGCTGCCTGCTCGGCCAGGCGATCGGCGACAGCCTGGGCTCGCTGGTGGAATTCGACAGCGCCGCGACCATCGCGCGCACCTACCCGCAGGGCGTGCGCGCGCTCGCCGACCACGGCGGGCACGGCACCATCGCCGGCCAGCCCACCGACGACACCGAGATGGCGCTAGCGCTCGCGCGCAGCATGCTCGCCGCCGGGGGCTACGATGCACAGGCCGCGCTCGCCGCCTACCGCGCCTGGCTCGCCACGGCGCCGATAGACATCGGCCGCACCACGCGGGCCGCGCTGCAAGGCGCCGCGGACGCGGCGAGCGCATCCAACGGCTCGCTCATGCGTGTTGCGCCCATCGGCGTCTGGGCCGCGGGCAACCCGGGGCGCGCGGCCGCCGCGGCACGCGAGGATTCCGCGCTCACCCACCCCAACCCCGCATGCGCAGATGCCTGCGCCGCCTACGTTGCCGCCATCGCCACCGGCATCGCGGGCGGCAGTCGCGAAGCGATGCTCGCTGCAGCGCTCGCGCATGCCGCTGCAGGTACGACCACGACCACGACACCTGCGGCCAGCCCCGCGCGCAGCGCCATCGAGCGCGCCGCGCGGGGAGAGGCGACGCGCGATTTCGCCAGCGACCCGGGCGCACTGCTGATCGCGTTGCAGAATGCGTTCTTCCAACTTTTGCATGCGCGCGATTTCGAGGAGGCGCTGGTCGCGACCGTGGGCTCGGGCGGGGACACCGACACCAATGCCGCCGTTGCCGGCGCGCTGCTCGGCGCGGCGCTGGGCATCGAAGCGATTCCGCCGCGCTGGGTCGCGCCGATACTCGCCTGCAGGCCGCTCGCCGAAGCCGGCGCCGCGCGGCCGCGCCCGATGCACTACTGGCCCGACGACCTGCTCGAGATCGCCGAAGCCCTGCTCTGCCTCGCCTGATCCGGCAGCTTGCGGCAAGGCACTTTTTCTCCACCGGCGCGCGAATTCGAAACGGCATCACTTGAGGCTGAGTGCATAGAGGACATCCACGGCGCGCGATCGAGAATGAAGCGCTGTGCATCCGGCCGTTCAACGCCGCCCGCGGAAGCACGCGGAGCGCGCCGTCGGCTACGCCCAAAGTCGTATACTCTTCCTCCGACAGCCGATTTCGCAGAACTCACACGTCCACCGAATGAACGAATCCGACGCCCGCTGCGCTGTTCTGGTACGCGCCTATGAAACGGCGCCGCCGGCGCAAACGGACGGCCGCTGGAGCGAAGACGACCGCGCCTGGGCGACGCAGGCGGCGCTGCAGCGCGAAGGAGAGCAGGCGAGCGCCGCTGCCTTCATTGCGCGCAGGGCGCGCCTCGCCGCCGGGCGCCTCGGTTCGCGCGACCACGGCGCCCGCCGCGCGTTGCGCGCGCTGACCTGGCGGCCGTGGATCGGCTGGGCGCTTGCGCTCGCTGCGTTCGTCGCCGGGGTCGCCACCGACGCGATCGGGCCGGCGCGGAGAATCAATGTGCTCGCGCCGCCGCTGCTCGCGCTGCTGGCCTGGAACCTCCTTGTGTACGTGGCGCTGCTGGCACGCGCGAGCGCGCGTCTCGCCCGCGCCGGCGCGCCCGGCCCGGGGCCGCTCGCGCGGCAGATCGCGCGCGCCGCGGGCGCACTCGCACCCGGTCGCAGGATCGAGCGGTTGACGCCGTTGCTTGCCGGCTTCGCGCGCGACTGGACTGTCGCCGGCGCCGCGCTGACCGCGGCGCGCGTCGCGCGCATGCTGCATGCGGCCGCGGCGGCCCTGGCGGCCGGCGCACTGTCCGGCATGTACGTGCGCGGACTCGCGCTCGAATACCGCGCCGGATGGGAGAGCACCTTTCTCGATGCCGCTGCCGTGCATGCGATCCTGTCTGTCGTGCTCGGTCCGGCCGCGGCGATCAGCGGCATCGGCCTGCCGGACGCAGCAGGCCTGGCGGCGATCCGTTCGAGCGTGTCGCCGGGCGAGAATGCGGCGCGCTGGATCCACTTGTACGCGCTGACGGTCACGCTGTTCGTACTGGCGCCGCGCGCGCTCTTGGCGCTGGGCCATTTCCTCCGCGAGCGCCGCCTGGCGAGGCGCTTTCCGCTGGCGCTCGACGATGGATACTTCCAGGCGCTTGCGCGCGCGCAGCACGGTGTGGCGGCCGCGATCCGCATCCTGCCCTATAGCTATCGGCCGGGCGCGCGCGCCGCGCTGGGCCTGAACGCGCTGATGCTGCGGGTGTTCGGCCCGAAGAGCGAAGTCAGCGTTGCGCCCACGGTCGCATTCGGCGAGGAAGACGCGCTCGATCCGGCATTGATCCCCGGCGCGACTGTGGCGCTCGTCGCGGCCTTGTTTCCGCTGACCGCGACGCCGGAACGCGAAAACCACGGCGTGTTTATCGACGCGGTCGCGGCGCGGCTGCCGCCGGCGACGCCGTTCGCGCTGCTGATCGACGAATCCGCATTCAGGCAGCGCTTCGGCCAGCCCGGCGGCGCCGGCGCGGCGCGGCGCGACGAGCGCCGCGCCGCCTGGCAGCGCATGCTGGCCGCGAGCGGGCGTGTAGCCGTGTTCGTCGACCTCGAGGCGCAGGACTACACCGACGCGGCGCGCGCATTGCGCGCGGCGATCGACAAGGCGCCGGCAGGCGCGGCGCAGGATTGATCCGATGGCGCAGACGATCGCACTGAGTCTGGTATCGCACACCAACGTCGGCAAGACGACGCTGGCGCGCACGCTGCTCGGCCGCGACGTCGGCGAGGTGCGCGACGAACCGCATGTGACGCAGAGCGCGGACATGCACGAAATGGTGGAGACCTCGGCAGGCGACCGCCTCGTGCTGTGGGACACGCCCGGTTTCGGCGACAGCGTGCGGCTGGCCAAGCGTCTGGCGCAGTCGCACAACCCGCTAGGCTGGTTCCTCGCCCAGGTCTGGGACCGCTATCGCGATCGCGCGTTCTGGGCTAGCCAGCAGGCGGCGCGCAATGTGCGCGACCACGCCGACGTCGTGCTTTATCTGGTCAATGCGTCGGAACATCCGCAGGACGCGGGCTACGTCGATCCGGAGATGCGGGTGCTCGAGTGGGTGGGCAAGCCCGTAGTCGTGCTGCTCAACCAGCTCGGCCGGCCGCGCCCCGCGGATGCGGAGCAGGCCGATCTGCAGCGCTGGCGCGTACATCTTGGCCAGGTGCGCTGCGTGCACGCGGTGCTGGCGTTCGACGCGTTCGCGCGCTGCTGGGTGCAGGAAGCGGTGTTGTTCGACGCACTCGCGCAAGTGGTTGCTATGGACAAGCGCGATGCGTTCTCCGCACTGAGCGCGCAATGGCTGCGCCGGCGGCGCGCGATTTTCGACGCCTCGCTCGGCCTGCTGTGCGCGCGGCTCGCGCGCGCGGCGCTCGATCGCGAGCCGGTGACCGAAGGCGGCTGGACCGACCGGCTGCGCGGGCTGGGGATCGCGCTCGGACTCCGCCGCGAGGCCGGGGACAGCCCGCGGCAGCTCGCGATGCGCGCACTCGCCGAGCGGCTCGACACCGACATCCGCGCGAGCTCGGACCGCATGATCGCGCTGCACGGGCTGGGCGGACATGCGAGCGCCGAAATCCTGACCAGGCTGGCCAAGCACTATGCGTTGCGCGAGCGCCTGAGCGAGGGCAAGGCGGCCGCGCTCGGTGGCATGGTCAGCGGCGCTCTGGCCGGTCTGAAAGCCGACCTGGCGAGCGGCGGCCTGACCTTTGGCGCCGGCTTGCTCGTCGGCGGCGTGCTCGGCGCGCTCGGTACTGCCGGCCTGGCGCGCGCTTACAACCTGGTGCGCGGCGCCGAAGCCACGACGGTGGCCTGGACCGACGCAGTCCTGGACGAGCTCGCGGTGTCCGCTTTGCTCGGTTATCTGGCCGTGGCGCACTACGGCCGCGGCCGCGGCGATTGGGCGGCGTCGGAGTACCCGGCGCACTGGCAGGACACGGTCGCGGCAGCGTTTGCGCAGCGGCAGGAGGCGTTCCGGCACGCCTGGTCGCTGCGCGCCGACGCCGACACGTTCGGCGCGATCGAACCCGCGCTGCGCGAGGCGCTGGCAGCGGCGGCCGGCGATGTGCTGCAGCGGCTGTATCCGGATGCCCGCATCGACTACGGTCTAGCGGCCGAAGCCGCGGACTGAGCTGCGCGCGCGACGGCGATTCGAGGTTGGCGCAGCGCTTTGATCATGCTATTGTGAAAACATATATTCAATCTTTGCGACGCTGCGCGCCCGATGCCGGACGCGGCGCAGCGCAAGCTTCAAGCAGTTCTTCGCCCGCTTCGCCAAGCATCTGGCCGGGCCCCGGATTCCCGCAGCTTCCTGCTCCAATGCGGTCGCGGCGCGGTGGCGCGAACGGCAACCCGACAGGAGAACCACCTTGTTGACCGACCACGACATCTATTTGTTCAAGGAAGGCACCCACGCACGGTTGTACGAGAAGTTCGGCTGCCACCTGGGCGAGCGCGACGGCGTCGCCGGCGCGTATTTCTCCGTTTGGGCGCCGAACGCGCAGCGCGTTGCGGCGATCGGCGACTGGAACGGCTGGAACCAGAACGCGCACCCGCTCGCCGCGCGCGCAGACGGTTCGGGCATCTGGGAAGCGTTCGTGCCGGGTGTGGCGCACGGGCAGGCATACAAGTATCACATCGAATCGCGTTTGGGCGGCTATCAGGTGGAAAAGGCCGACCCGTTCGCCTTCTTCGCCGAAGCACCGCCGCGAACCGGTTCGCGCGCATGGCGTCTCGAATACGAGTGGGGCGACGCGGCGTGGATGGCGGCGCGGCGCGGCGCCAACGCGCTGGATGCGCCGATGTCGATCTACGAAATGCACCTGGGCTCGTGGCGGCGCGTGCCCGAGGACGCCAATCGTTTCCTCGGCTACCGCGAAATCGCGCAGCCGCTGGCCGAGTACCTGCGCGAGATGGGTTTCACGCACGTCGAATTGATGCCCGTGACCGAGCATCCGTTCTACGGCTCCTGGGGCTACCAGACCACGGGCTATTTTGCGCCGACCGCGCGCTATGGCAGCCCGGAAGATTTCATGCACCTCGTCGACACCCTGCATCGGCACGGTATCGGCGTCATCCTCGATTGGGTGCCGTCGCATTTCCCCAGCGACCAGCACGGGCTGGTGTACTTCGACGGCACCGCTCTGTATGAGCATGCCGACCCGAGGCAGGGATTTCACCCGGAATGGACCAGCCAGATTTTCAACTACGGCCGCAACGAAGTGCGCGGCTTCCTCGCTTCCAGCGCGCTGTACTGGCTCGACCGCTACCACGTGGACGGACTGCGCGTGGACGGTGTCGCCTCCATGCTCTATCTGGACTACGCGCGCAAGGAAGGCGAGTGGGTGCCGAACCGCTACGGCGGCAGGGAGAACATCGAGGCGGTGGAATTCCTGCGCCTGCTGAACCAGGCGGTGTATCGCGATCATCCGGACGTGCAGATGATGGCCGAGGAGTCGACCTCCTGGCCGATGGTGTCGCGGCCGGTGTATCTCGGCGGCCTCGGCTTCGGCATCAAGTGGAACATGGGCTGGATGCACGACACGCTCAAGTACATGAGCCAGGATCCGGTGCATCGCAAGTTTCACCATGACCAGCTCACGTTTTCGATCTGGTACGCGTTCTTCGAGAACTTCGTGCTGCCGCTGTCGCACGACGAGGTGGTGCACGGCAAGGGCGCGCTGATCGGCAAGATGCCGGGCGACAGCTGGCAGCAATTCGCCAACCTGCGCCTGCTCTACGGCTACATGTGGGGGCACCCGGGCAAGAAACTCCTGTTCATGGGCGGCGAATTCGGCCAGCGGCGCGAATGGGCGCACGAGGATAGCCTGGAGTGGCACGTGCTGCAGTATCCCGAGCACGAAGGGCTGCGGCGCTGGGTGGCCGACCTCAACCGGCTCTACCGCGCCGAGCCCGCACTGCACCAGGTCGATTTCGACCAGGCCGGTTTCGAATGGGTGGACTGCAATGACAGCGAACAGAGCGTGCTTAGCTTTCTGCGCCGGCCGCGCGCTGGCGGCGCGCCCGTGCTCGTGGTGTGCAATTTCACGCCGGTGCCGCGCACGCATTACATCGTCGGCGTGCCGCAGGGCGGTTATTGGCGCGAGGTCGCCAACAGCGATGCGACGCTCTACGGCGGCAGCGGTATCGGCAACCTCGGCGGCATTGAGTCGGCGCCGGTCGCGGCGCACGGGCGCTCCCACTCGCTCGCGCTGACGCTGCCACCGCTTTCCGTCCTCATGTTCAAGAGCGAGGCGGCGGCATGAGCAGGGAGCAGGGGCCCCGCGCAGCGGGGATGCGACCGCCCGCGATTGCCGCCGGACGCCGACGCTGTGATGTATGCGCTAGAGGCTGCGGAAAGGAGGCGGCGGCATGAGCAGGGAGCAGGGGCCGCCGAAGGGCGGAGGAGGGGCCCCGGCGCGAGCCGGGGATCTGACCCCGGAGGCGGCCGTGGGCGGCCGGCGGCCCCATGCGTCCGAATTCGGGTCGCATCCCGATCTTGCAGATCGGGCCCCTGCTCCACCTCATCGGCCGCCCCGCGCAGCGGGGATGCGACCGCCCGCGATTGCCGCCGGACGCCGACGCTGTGATCTATGCGCTCGGGACTGCGGAATGGAGGCGGCGGCGTATGGCTGAAACGGAAACGGACCTGAGCGACGGGCGCAAGGTGCGCACCGAACGCCATTTCGACTATTTCCTGTAATAGACCCGCAACGCCCCGTGGACAAGCCGGTCAAGCCCCATTCCAGGGAAGCGCAGCTGCACGACGCACCGGCCGCGGATGCCCAGGGAGACGCCCTCTGGTACAAGGATGCCGTCATCTACCAGCTGCACGTCAAGGCGTTTTTCGATTCCAACGGCGACGGCGTGGGCGATTTTCCCGGACTGATCGAAAAGCTCGATTACGTGCGCGACCTGGGCGTGAACACGATCTGGCTGCTGCCCTTTTATCCCTCGCCGATGAAGGACGACGGCTACGACGTGGCCGACTATCACAATGTGCACCCGCAGTACGGCACGCGCAACGACGTGCGCACGCTGGTGCGCGAAGCGCACCGGCGGGGGCTGCGCGTGATCACGGAGCTCGTGGTGAATCACACCTCGGATGAGCACCCGTGGTTCCAGGCCGCGCGGCGCGCGCCGCCGGGATCAAGCAAGCGCGATTTCTACGTCTGGAGCGACAGCGACCAGAAATACGACCAGACGCGCATCATCTTTACCGACACCGAGACGTCCAACTGGACCTGGGACCCGCTCGCCAAGGCGTTCTACTGGCACCGCTTCTTCAGCCACCAGCCGGATCTCAATTTCGACAACCCGAAGGTGCTGAAGGCGGTGATCCGCGTGATGCGCTTCTGGTTCGACATGGGGGTGGACGGGTTCCGGCTGGATGCGATTCCGTACCTGATCGAGCGCGACGGCAGCAGCAACGAGAACCTGCCCGAGACGCACGCCGTCATCCGCCAGATCCGCGCGCAGGTCGACGCGCATTACCAGGACCGGCTGCTGCTCGCGGAAGCGAACCAGTGGCCCGAGGACGTGCGCGAGTACTTCGGCGACGGCGACGAGTGCCACATGGCCTACCACTTCCCGTTGATGCCGCGCATCTACATGGCGATCGCGCAGGAGGACCGCCACCCCGTGGTCGAGATCATGCAGCAGACGCCGGAGATCCCCGACAACGCCCAGTGGGCGATCTTCCTCCGCAACCACGACGAGCTCACGCTGGAGATGGTGACGAGCAAGGAGCGCGACTACATGTACCGCATGTACGCGGCCGACCCGCGCGCGCGCATCAACCTCGGCATCCGCCGCCGGCTCGCGCCGCTGATGGAAAACGACCGCGACCGCATCAAGCTGATGAACAGCCTGTTGCTGTCGATGCCGGGCTCGCCGATCATCTATTACGGCGACGAGATCGGGATGGGCGACAACATTTTTCTCGGCGACCGCAACGGCGTGCGCACGCCGATGCAATGGAGCCCGGACCGCAATGCCGGCTTTTCGCACGCCGACCCGCAGCGGCTGTACCTGCCGCCGATCATGGACCCGATCTACGGTTACGAGGCCGTCAACGTGGAGGCACAGGCACGCGACCCGTCTTCGCTGCTCAACTGGATGCGGCGCATGCTGGCGGTGCGCAAAAGCAGCAAGGCGTTCGGGCGCGGGCGGCTCACGTTCCTCAATCCCGGCAACCGCAAGATCCTCGCCTACCTGCGCCAGTACGGCGACGAGACGATCCTGTGCGTCGCCAACCTCGGCCGCTCGGCGCAGCCGGTCGAGCTGGACCTGGCGCGCTATCGCGGCCGCGTGCCGCTGGAGATGATGGGCCGCACCGCGTTCCCGCCCATAGGCGAGCGTTTCTACCTGCTGACCCTGCCTGCCTGCGGCTTTTATTGGTTCCGTCTCGCCGCCGACGTCGAGGTGCCGCATTGGCACGAGGAGCGTCTGGCGCCGGAAGAGCGGCCGGTGCTGGTGCTGTTCGACGGCTGGACCAGTTTCTTCCGCGACCGCGTCGTGCCCTGGCGCATCCGCATGGCGGAGAAGCTGCGCGCGCAGTTCGAGGCCGAAACGCTGCCGCGTTATATCGCTACGCAGCGCTGGTACGCGGCCAAGGGCGAGCCGATCAAGCGCGCGGCCCTGAGCGACTGGGTGCTGTGGGGACCGGACCAGTCTGCATGGCTGATAGCGCTGTTGCACGTCGAAGCGGCGTCGCGCCAAAGCGCGTATTTCCTGCCGCTGGCCCTGGCCTGGGGGGAGAGCGATGATGAGCATGTGCGCGCGCTCGCCGCCGCGACACTGGCGCGGGTGCGCCAGCAGTCGCAAGTCGGCGTGCTCGCAGACGCATTCGCAGACGATGCGTTCTGCCGCGCGCTGGTGGTGGCGATCGGCGCCGGGGGTGAAGCGGCCTGCGCGCACGGCAAGCTGCGCTTCACCCCGACCACGGCTTTCGCCGGCCTCGCCGGCGATGCAGTCGGCAAGCTGTCGCTGGCCCGCCCGAAGCTGCAGAGCAGCAATACCGTGGTGATGCTGGGCGGGCGACTGTTCCTCAAGGGCTACCGCCAGCTGAGGGCCGGCGTGAACCCCGAATTCGAAGTGGGGCGCTTCCTCACCGAAGTCGCGCGCTTCGCCAACTGCGTTCCGGTGGCCGGAGCGATGGAATACATCGCCGCCGACGGTACGCCTACGAGCCTGGCGCTGCTGCAGGGCCAGGTGGAGAACCAGGGCGACGGTTGGTCGTACACGCTCGACTATCTCGAGCGCAGCTTCGAGAGCCAGCTCGCCGCATCGGCCGAGCCGCCCGCGGATGTGCACGGCGCCTATCTGTCGCTGGTGCAGACGCTGGGCATGCGCACCGCGCAGTTGCACCAGGCGCTGGCGCTGCGTACCGGTGACCCGGCCTTCGACCCCGAGCCGCTGGCGCCCGCCGACCTCGCCGGCTGGAAGCAGCGCGTGCACGACGATGCGCTCGCCACGCTCGCGCTGCTGGAGCAGCACCTGGTCCAGTTCCCTGCGCCCGCATTGGCGAACGCGCGCGCGCTGCTCGATGCGCGGCAACGGCTGCTCGCGCGCATCGAGGCCTGCGCCATGCCTGCGGGCGCCTGCCTCAAGACCCGCTACCACGGCGACTACCACCTGGGCCAGGTGCTGGTGAGCAACAACGATTTCGTGATCATCGACTTCGGCGGCGAACCGGCGCGGTCCCTGGCCGAGCGCCGCATGAAGCACTCGTCGCTGCGCGACGTGGCCGGGATGCTGCGCTCTTTCGACTACGCGCGCTGCAGCGCCGTGCTTGGCGACGCCTGCACCGGTGCCGACCGGGCCAGGCTTGCGCCGCTCGCGCGGGCCTGGGAACGCGAGGCGCGCGCGATGTTCCTGCGTGCCTACGACGAAACGACGCGCGCGAGCGGTCTGTACGGGTCCTTCGCCGACGTGCAGGGCCTGATCGAACTGTTCGAGCTGGAGAGGGTGCTGTACGAGCTGCGCTACGAGGTCGGCAACCGCCCGGCCTGGATCAACGTCCCGTTGCAGGGCGCGCTCGCGCTGTGCGGACTCGAGCCGGACGCCTGAGCGGACAACGCGATGCACTCAACCGGAGGCTGATATGGAAAAAGTCGACATCATGCTCGAACCCGTGCGGGCGTTCCTGCTCCAGCTCGCCGGGTTCCTGCCCAAGCTCGCGCTGGCGCTAGCCGTGCTGATCGCAGGCTGGCTGCTGGCCAAGTTCGCGATGTTCGCGATGGTCAAGGGGCTGCGTGCGATCAACTTCAATGTCCTCACCGAGCGCGCCGGCCTGGACGCTTTCCTGCGTCAGGGCGGCATCGAAACCGACACCAGCGGAATCCTGGGTCTGCTCATCTACTGGCTGGTCATCCTGGCCGCCCTGATCATCGCCTTCAACAGCATGGGGCTGACCTACATCACCGGGCTGCTGGGGCAGGTCGTGCTGTTCGTGCCCAAGGTCATCGTCGCCCTGCTGATACTCGCCTTCGGCGCCTATTTCGCGCGCTTCGTCGGCAACGCGGTGATCACTTATTGCAGGAACATCAGTATTCAGGACGCCGACGTGCTGGGCAAGCTGGCGCAATACGGCATCATGACGTTCGTCGTGCTGATCGCGCTCGATCAGGTCAACGTCGGCGGGGATATCGTGCGGCAGAGTTTCCTCATCATCCTGGCCGGGGTCGTGTTCGCGCTGGCGCTCGCGTTCGGGCTGGGCGGCAAGGACGCGGCGGCGGAGGCGATCGATCGCTGGTGGCCGCGGGAGAAGAAGAACGGCGGGGATTAGGGGGCCCTTCGGCCAAAAACGAGGCCCGCGTTCATGGGGCTGCAAGGATGGGCTGGCTGCGCTTGCGCCAGGTATGGTTGGCCGCGGCGGCGCCGGGGCTCGCCGTCGGCGACATCGTAGCGATATTCGAACTCAAGCTGTGTCAGCGCGATCCGGATAGCCGCTGTTCCAGGAATTGACGGCCGAAGCCGATCCTGAGCGGAAGTAGCGTTCAAAAGTGGACGTTTAACAAGCGGTTCAGATCGTGGCTCGCTTTGCTCGCACGATCCAACCTTATTCGTTAGGCCCCGATCTTTCGCAGCGACCTGGGTGGAATATGGTCGAGCTCATTCAGGATCCCGGGTACCATCGGTACGAGGTGTTCCATCCGGTTGCTTACCGCCTCCACCACGAGCACGGCAATCGGCAGAGCGGCAAGGTTCTGCTGGAACTCAAGGTTACGGTCCATCGTAAGGAACACATCGAACTCGGCGGCAGCTAGTCCTAGGAGTTTCCCATTCTTGATGCCTGTCCATCCGCTGCGCTGAACTGTGGACACATTGTGTCCAACTAGCAACGATGCGAGACGACGCGGAAGGTCCTCGTCAAGCAGGATGCGCATCGGGGATAAGTGCGGCGCGCGCCTCTTCAAGCACTGCTACTGCCAGTTCGCGGCTGACCGACGGAAAATCATCCAGAAAAATCTCCAGCGAGTCTCCAGCCTCCAAGTGATCAAAGAGCGTCTTGACCGGGACGCGCGTGCCAGCGAAAACGGGCGTTCCGCTGTGGATCTCGGGATCGATGGTGATCAGCTGGGTCTTCATGGCGGACTCCGCGCACGGGCTATCTGCTCAGTATACGCCACCGCCTGTTCATCGGCGCCTAGCGTCCGAATTGTGCGGCGCCGACAGACGTCCGCACCAATGAATAGTTGGGCGTTAAGCATTTCAAAATTTACCCCACTTATACCGCCAGCCTAAATAGCGTGAGAGGCCATCTAGATCAGGAAACAAGGAGCTTTCATTTATAGCGCACGCATCCAGAACTTGCTTGATCTCAAGACATGCCGATGGTGCAATGAACCATTCACAGAGGCCCGTAGGGTTAAAGTCGATGGTCGGATCGGGGTGTAGCGTGAATACGCTCCGCTGTGCGGGGATGCGCGGTGTGATGTGAGGTGGGCGATAGATACCTGGCTGTCTCGCCACAAATGGCCTTTTTTCACTCGTGTTCGGAAGAGTGCGGAGATTCTGCAGACCATAGATCAGCCCAACTGCAGTGTTAACTTTTGTGGTGGCGAAATATGCGGCCACCAACAGACTTTCGGTCCAGTCCAGCAAGCGCGTCGACATTCCGTGATGCTGTGCAATTGCCAGCCACTCCAGTGGAGAATTAGGCGTGTGTCCAAGATGTGGGCGTGCTTGGCGCATGAAGTCATCCAATGCGCGCTCCTCGTGTTTTACGCTGTGCGGCGTCTTGCGAGCAGCTCCTTTTTCAGGACCGACGCGACCAGCTTTGGGTCGAAGTGGATTGCGGATGATGCCGCCGCCCACTAGCCTCACGGACTCGCCGCGAAAGATCCATTTCCCGTTAGCGCACTTTGCGGCGAGATCTGCCAGCTCCAACCACGATTTGATCCGCAGATTACGAGGAATCGTTGATGTCATGACGCCCAACGAGGCTGTAGAAAAAGTGCCAAAACGGGCCATTTTGAACGCGCGCGAAAATGCCCACCATTTACCTCATCACCACGAACATGGTCGCTGTCGTGCATGGGAACTCGGTCCACGACGAGATTGTGGCCCGATTGACCATCGACGCCCAATTCAATCGAAGAAGCGCTCATATCGCATCGTAGAGTGTCGATTATCATGGTGGGACTTTTTCTACAGCCTCAACGTTCCCGTTAAGGCGCGCCATGAGGCGCAGCGCGCCGAATCGCGTCGCTCTCGAACGGGTGGTTAGTTGGCATGTGTCTCAAAAATCAACGCGACCCGTTTTCTTGTTGATCGGTGACGGTCCATCCACATCACTCGAAAGGCCGCCCACGGTGCGATAGATGCTTTCGGTCTTGTCATGGCCATCAGAGTTTCTCTGGAATAAGCGGTTGTATTTTTTGAGGACGCCGGCAGCGTCGGCCTCCTCTCTCGAAAACCTAAAGCCATGATTCCTTGCCAGGGCGACGTAGTGCTCGAGAAAGCGCTCTCGATCTATCACTCGCCACAATTGCTCTGCAAGCTTTCGATCCGTGTGAAGCTTTTGTTCGAATCGGTCAATGTGCTGCTGCGACATTTGCGGTGTCCTCTGCGCCAACTAAGAAGTCGGCCCCTAAATGGGGACTTATAAGACCCCAAAAAACGGGGCCTAGCACGGTCAGACTACGCTCAAGCCTTTTATTACTCAACCAGGGTGAACAGGATAGGCGCATGCACATTCACAGGAGATAGGCACCACTTGGCTTGTAGTGCGGTCATCTGGGGAAGCCTTGAGCGATTGCTTTTGAGGAAATTCGCGATGGTCCGGTCAATGGCCGCGAGCGGCCGTTACCCCTAACCGCCATAAGTCGACCTTGGAAAGGGTCGAAACAGGGACCGGAGACGAATAATATTCAAGGCCAAGGTCGAGAGTACAGCGCAAAGGCGCCTGCAAAATCGTTTCCGCCCCCGCATCGATCACCTTGTTTCCCGGCTAATATAGTGTATGTGCGGCCGCTACGTCTCCCCCGAACAAGCCGCGATCGAGCGCCAATGGCACATCGGCCGCGACAATCAGCCGAAGCTCGGGGAGCCCTTTGCCGCGCGCTATAACGTCGCGCCGCAGCAGGGCAATCCCGCAAATTATGTCCCGGCGATCCGCCAGGCCGAAGACGGCGGGCTGGAGCTCGTGCGTTTGCAGTGGTGGCTCCTGCCGTTCTGGTCGAAGGAGGCGCGCATCAAGTACGCCACGTTCAACGCGCGGGTGGAGACGGTGGCCAAGGCCGCGAGTTTCAGGGAGCCGTTTAAGCGGCGGCGCTGCATCATCCCCGCGTTGGGGTGGTACGAGTGGCAGGAAATGCCCTCGGGGAAGTTGCCCTGGTACCTGCACGGCGCCGACGGCGAGCTTCTGGCGTTTGCGGGGCTGTGGGACAGGTGGGAGGGCGGAAGCGCCGCAATCGAGTCTTGCTCGATCATTGTCGGACCGGCCAACGCGGCGTTCGGGAAAATCTATGATCGTATGCCGTTCGTGTTGTCACCGGAACGAACAGACCGGTGGCTGGAGCGGAAACTGACCGACGCGGGAAGCGCTATGGAACTTCTTCAGCCGAACCCCGAGGACGCGATCGCTTTTCACCGCGTAAGCGCGCGCGTGAGCAACGCGCGAAATCAGGGAGCGGATTTGGTCGAGGCTGTCTAGGTTTGTTGTGAGAGCGGCAGTACGCGGACGCGATACACCGGCGGCATGCTTCATTGCGCTTAAGCGGAACACCGGCAAACGAAATTGCCGGCCTTGCACCTTGTCGCAGACGGACAGGCACTGTTGCAGGCGGTGCACCACGGTGCACTATACTGTGCCGACCTGGCGTCAGTGGTGAACGCCTTGCCGCATCTGCCAGCCCGTCGGATCGGCGGGACCGGCGCCATGCTGGATGCCGCTCGCGATGTGCTTGAACCGCCCACTGCCTTGGACGACGCCCAATGAAGCTTGCGCTCCCCTGTTTCGGTTTGCTGCTGGCCACCGTATTGCCCTGGAGCGCCGCCTCGGCAGGTGAGGTCGCGCCAGCCACGTCGGCTTGCCCGGTGGCCAGCGACGGATTGTATCCGGCGCTGCCTGCGCCGGCGCAGGATATCCCGTGGAACCGTTGGCTGCTCGACTGCGTGCCGCCGCTCCGGCATCAGCGCGGCGGGCGCTGGCCGCTGGTGTTTTGGCACGGCCCCCAATGGGAGGGTGTCTGCGACGCAGACCTCAAAGCGTACGCGGCGCGTGGCATGGTTCCGACGGTGCGCTTGGTCACCGAGGATATCCCGCGCGCACAGCGTCTGCAGCGCCTGGGCCTGCCGGTGATCGCACTCGAGGGAAAAGGGCGCGGCTGGCCCTATGACCAGGCTGGCGACGCCAAACTCTGGACACTGGATTTACCCCCCGGGGCCGAGATCCCCGACTGGTGGCGGCGCGAGCCCGACCCGCTGCGATTGGACCTGTGGACAAAGGCGGCCGATCATATCCGCGGCGTATTGCGTGCCTATCAGGCCGCCGGGGTCACCCTGGACGCCGCCTGGCTCGACTACGAGGGCCAGCCGAGCGTACAGGTCTACGAAGCCCTGCTCGCCGCGCCGAAGGCACGCGCAAAGGTACCGCCTGCGGCGCTGGCGACCCCGCAGGCCTTCTACGCCTATCGCCGCCAACTGTGGATCCAATTGATGTCCGCCTACGTCGCCGCACCCATCCGCGAGTTCTACCCTTCGGCCTCGGTCGCTAACTGGATCCACCTGCTATCCTCGCCCGAGCACCCCGCCCAATCTTGGGACAACTGGCGCCATCCCGACCTGTCAGCCACCCTGTTCACAGCCACCAACCCGGTAGCCTACGGCGTCGACACCGCATTTCAGAACGCGTGGCCGCCCGGGCGGGAGCCGGACCAGGCGAGCGTGGATCGCGCCTATATGCACATCCTGCTGCGCCAGCCCTCGGTGGATGCCCAGAACCGCGCGCTCAAGGCGCCCTACCTGCACGCAGTGCCCTGGGTCGCGCGCTGGGTGCGTGACCTGGACGATCGGCGCACCCCGGTGATGAGCCGCACCGCCTATCGTGAGGCCCTGCGCCACCTGTGGTTGCGCGGTACTGCGGCCATGCAAGTATTCAACCCGCTGCGCAACTCCCATCCGGCGGAGAGCCTGGCAGAGGTCCAGGACGCGGTGGCGGTGTACGACGAACTGCTCGCCTGGCGAGACCTGCTTGATCATGGCGAAGTGATGAATTACCAAGTGCCGGGGCCGGACGAACAGGGTCTGTTGTGGTCCGGTGTGCGCACTGCGGACACCGCGCTGTTGCGGCTATATCCGCTGGGGGAGCAAGCGCCCAAATGGCTGGACTTGGCGATCTGGGCAGGCCAGCGGGTTGTTCTCCAGGTGTCTCCGGGCGGGACTAGCTACCGTATCGAGCGAGCTTCGGCTAGCGCGCAGGCAAGGATATTGCAATTGCCGGTCCCGACAACGCTTGCGGTGCATCGACCGTAACGCGGTCCGCTCAGAGCCGCCGGTTAACCAGCATCACCCAAACCCCCGAAGCCTTCCCGCAACGGCGCCGCCGAATTCTGTTGATTCTTCCAAGCAGGCTCAGCGATCCCATGCTTAACGAACTTCGGCCTCGCAACGTTGATGCATGCGCCTTTGTCGCGTTTATTCGCGCGCGAGTGATTCGGCGGGTTCTTTTGCTGCGATAATTCACGCAAACGCAGCTGATTCCAGGGAGGGCAACGTGAGAAAGTCATCCGCGCGTTGGTCGGGCCGTTCGCTCCTTCACCCGACTCTCTTTGTCCTTGCGCTGGCTTCGAGCTCGGTCCCGGCTGCATCGATAGCCGATGCAGAAGCCGACATGCGCACGGGCCGCTACGAGAATGCCTTGGCGACAGTCATCCCGGCCGCAAAGTCTGGAGATCGGGCTGCCCAATATCTTCTCGCCGCCGCCTATATGAATGGCACTGGCGTTAGGCGCGATGTGAACGAAGGAGTGAAATGGATGGAGCGGTCTGCTGCCCTGGGCTACGGCCCCGCGCTGGCCGATCTCGGCGCGTTTTACCTGACTGGCCGATACGTTCCCCGCGATATACCGAAGGCGGTAGAGCTGCTTTCCAAGGCTGCGGCGCAAAAGGACCCGGCCGGGCATTACAACCTTGGCGTGGTGTACCGCGATGGCCTTAACGGTCTGCCGGACCCGAAAAAAGCTGAGTATCACTTCCGGGAATCAGCCGAGAACGGGTATGTGCTGGCGCAGTACGGCCTCGCGCGCATCGCCTACGATCGTCAGGACTACCAACTCGCCGCGAAGTGGTACGAGAAGGCAGGCGAACAGGGAGACTTCGAGGCTCTCTACAACCTTGGCTACATGTATCACGAGGGCCAAGGCGTGACCCGCGACTACAGGAAAGCAAGAGAACTCTTCTATAAGTCCGCCGACCTGTCGCGATATGACAGGGAGCGGCGCGGGACGAAGCCGATGGATATGCTCGGCACCATATATCGGGATGGGAAAGGTGTCCCGAAAAACCTTGTCGAGGCCTACAAGTGGTACCTGCTGGCGGCATCTCAAGGACATCCCACTGCCGCCGCTCACGCCAAAGAGGTCGGTCAGTTCCTGACGCCTCAGCAGGTCGACGAAGCTAGGCAGCGTGCCTCGGCATTCGCCAAGCGACAATAGTTCACGCGACGTTTCAGGGAGGGGCCGTGTGCTTCGAGCAAGCCGCTCGCGTATCGAGGTTTCTGGCGGTTGGCGTTGCCCTGACCGGCGCGCTGATAGCGCTGGACCTGCGCGCCGCGCCCGGCTCCATTCAGGATGCCGAGCGCCAGCTCGAGCAGTTGCAGGCGCGCGAACTCATCGAGCTCAAATTGCCCGGGCCGAACTGGCCTGCTCCGAATCCCGACGAGGAAAAACGGATGGCCGAGGAGTATGTCCGGTCGATGGTCCGGGCCTGGAACCTGAGCGCGGTGGAAGAATCGCAGCTGCGGGCACGGGTCATGGCACGCCTACAGGCGTCCCTGCTGGTTCGTCCGCCGACGCGCTACGAGAACCCGGTAACGTACCGCTTGGTGAGGAGGTGGGTCGGAATAATCGAGGAAACCGCGAAATCCAATTTCGACGCTGAACAATTGCGCCAGATTAACCGCATCGTGTTTGGGACGCTCCAGTCCGCCGAGGTAAACGCCGCACACATCCCGACCCCTGCTGGCGACAGCCTAATCGTGTTTAACGCCGGGTGGTTTCCGTTCGCCGAATTGATGAGCCGCGCGGTCGCAATGGCGATGCCGCTTTATCTGGCACAGGACGAGCGCCTGCCCGGTGGCAGATGGCAGGCGCTTTCCACCGAGGAAGGCGAGGTGCGAAGGCATCTGGCCCAGAACGAGCAAATCCTGAACCGCTTCTTCCAGCCCCTCTTCAGCTACCTGACCACGGGACGCCTGGACAGCGGAATTGCGCCTCATTTCTTCGATCCCGTGGATGAGCCGCGCGAGGGCGTAGCCAACATGTATTACGACGCGATGGGCCTGTTCGTTGTTGCCCATGAATTCGGGCACGCCGTGCAGAACTCGGCGCTGAAGATTCCGACCGTATCGAAATCCGGGGGGCGGGGCTGGGACGAGATAAGATACAATTGGGAACAGGAGTTTCAGGCAGACAACCTGGGCGTGGTCCTCAGCTACCTCGCGCTTGAACGAAGGCCGCAGAATCTTGCTGCGATTCTTGCCTCGGTGTCGTTTTTCCTGAAGAGCATCGATCTCGTGCGGCGCGGCGCGTCTCTCATCGCAACCGGTCGGGAAAACGTCGTGAACATCAGCACCCATCCGCCCCCGACGGCGCGGCTCCAATCGATCCGGCTCAAACTGCGCGAGTTTCTCCGCGAGCGTCAGGGTGTAGGCTATTCCGAGAACGCCTGGGAGCAGGCCGTTACGGATGCCGCTCGCCTCGAGCGCGTCATGGATATCCTCTGGGAACGCACAAGCCCATGGCTCCTCGACGCGCGCAAGCGCGGTGCAACGGTCGCACCGGCTTTCAACCAGAAGGATTGATGAAAGGAACGCATATGGACAGACTGACCAAATGGCTCCTCGTGTTGTCGCTACCGCTTCTGGTCTTGCCGGGTTGCGCCCAGGAACCGTCGAAAATCGATCCGAACCGCTCGATTCCCGAGGGAACCCGCGTCCTCGCGCAGGTGAAGTCCGAGGCCGAGCAATGGACGCGAAAGCTGCAAAAGGATTACCAGCGCGGGACTCCCGAGTACAACAAGGCCGAGGCGCTCTACATACCGGCGAAAGCAGCAATCGACGGATGGATCACCTCGCTCAAGACAGATGTCCTGCTGGGCGGCGCGGGCGCGCAGCCCGGGCCGGAGTTCCAGGCATCGCTGAAGCAGGCCGCCGCCAGGGGCAACGACTATGTCGTCTACGTCAACCAGCTATACGTAAAGGGCGCCGCGGCTCAGACCCTTCCGCTCATTGGTGACCTGCTCAAATTGTTGCCGGACCTGGGATTTAAGATCTGGAAGGAGTATCGCGACGCCGGGGCCAAGCGTGACGATGCGATCAGGAAAGCGATCATGGAGCAGATCGACACGCTGAAGTGGGAGCCGTTCGATAAGCTCTGATCGATCAGGATAGCCGGATGTAACTCCAAACTCTAAACGACGGTTTAGTTCGATTCAGGTGCATTTCTGCTTCGCGAATGATCGCAAGAATTGATGTCGTCCGGGTGGACGCCATCGTCGAGGAAACGCACGGTGGCGAAAGGCGCTGGGAGCTCGACAGCGGCGCGACGCTCTACGATGTCACGCACCTCGCCTGCCGCTCCGCGCGCTATACACCGGTGACCGATGGCGGCTCGTGTTCGCCGGCGAAAGCGCAAAAGACTGCGTTTCCAGTTGCTCCGGGGGGAGCCATGCCTCCAGTCGAGGGCTGCAGGAAGCAGGACTATTCGGTACTCATCGTGACCGGTGTGGGCGCGGAAGACTGAACACCGGCGGCGCCGGCCGGACTGCTTTGCCTAAAATCGCCGCTCAATGAAACAGCGTCAGCACGCCGGTGTAGCCATAGAGCCGGTCGTTGGAAATCTCGCCGTTGCAGAAGAATCCCACCAGCGCCAGTTCGCCCAAAGCCTCTTTCACGAGGGCGAGCTCGGCGCCGCGGCTGCCGAACATGTGCTCGCCGCGACCGACGCAGGAGAAGTACAGCGCCCCGCGCGCCCGGGCTGGCGCCTCCTCGCGCAGCTCGGCGAGGATGCGGCGCAGGTCCCGGCGCGCGCTGTCGGCGTCGCGCTTGCAGAACATGAGCTCGGCGCCCGGCTCGACCATGTCGCCGATCGCGATCAGGCCGTTACCCGGGTCGAAGCCGACCAGGTTGCGAACCAGGTAGTCGCCGCGGTCGGACCCCGCCACCGGCAGGCCGACGTGGATGAAGTGCGCGGCCCGGTGCAGGTCGCGGGCGAGCACCTCGCCGATCGCTTCGTTCATGACCGCCAGCGCCGGCCGGCCGTCGAGGGTGCTGATGACGTTCGCATCGCATCCGGTCACGCGATATCTCCCCGGCAGCGGGGCGCAACCCTGAGTCAGGCGCGTGCTCACGCCGACCGAGGCGGCGAGCACGGCGCCGGAAAGCCCGCCCGAAATCACCTCGTTGGCGACCTGCACCGCGCGCGCGCGCGAACTGGAAATCCCGCCGACCAGGAATCCGCTCGCCACCTTGGAGGACATGTCCGCGATCAGCTCGGCGACGTCCGGCGTGCCCGGGTCGGCGTGGATCACGCCGAAATGGGCCGGCGCGTCGCCGGCGAGCCGCGCGCGTCCGGAGAAAACCCGGTACTGGTCCGCGGACAGTTCGGCCACCATCGCGGCGAGCGCCGGCTCGTCCAGATATTCGGTCCCGCTGGCGATGATCCCGATGCCGACCGTGCCGACCCAGTCGGAGACGCCGGTCTGCTCGCGCAGCGATTCGACGATGGGGGCGGCGTAAGGGACCAGCGCGTCGGTGAAATACACGAACCCCAGCCCGCCGCCGGGGCGCCCGAGGCGCGCGGCGCATTGCGCGACGCACTCGCGCCAGGTGTTGCCGCCCGCATGGGCGGCGCGAAACGGACTCATGGAACCTTCTTCGGCACGCCTGCCGCCGGCGTCTGCTGTATCGCAGTCGGGGTGGCTTGCTGCATCCCCAGCCCCTGAATCGCGATGCGCAGCATGTTTGGATTCACCCCCGTGTCCTTGCCGGAAATCATTGCCATCGAGTCCCTGTACATCCGTTGCATTACACGCGGCATTCCAGGCCTGTCGAATAAGCGGACCCCCTAAACGACGCCAGTCACAAGGCCCAAAAAAGCGCGGCCGAGCAAGCTCAGAGTACCGTTAATCCGTTGACTGCTCAACAGGGTAAAACGGACGCTGGCTGAATTCCCGGTAGCCTGCCGCTGTCAGGGGCAACAACCGGCCGGAACCGGGTTGTCGAGAATTTCCTCTGTTCTGCTGAAGAACCCGGTTTCGGCGGATGATTGCGGCGGTACGCGCCCGGCGGCGGCAGAGTACGCCGTGCCCGGCACGCGCGGAGTGGGGCTGCTGCTCGAGCTGCCGGCTGAGATCGCGGCCGAAGCGAAGCGCGCAGGCGCAGCGCAAGCACGACGCGAGGCGCAAGCGCAAAGCAGGCGATGAGCGACTAAACTACGTCTGCGAAGGCTGCAACAGATCATCGCAAAATGAGGGGATGCCTCCCCTCATGCCGGCGCAACCAGAACCAGCGAAAGGATCAGCATGAAAATGGATTCCGATGATTTCCGCGTGCCGGCAGGAGAAAAGATCAGGCTGAAGAAGTGGCCGACGCTGGTGCAGCCCCTGTACAAGTCGAAGGAGCAGTATCAACAGCTCCTCGCACGGCAGGTCGAGCAGCTGAGCGCCCTGCAACGCCTGCACTACGCCTCCAACCGCTACGCCCTGCTGCTGATTTTTCAGGCGATGGACGCCGCCGGGAAGGACGGCGCGATCCGCCACGTGATGTCAGGGGTCAACCCGCAGGGCTGCCAGGTGTTCAGCTTCACGCATCCGAGCGCGACGGAACTGGACCACGACTTTCTCTGGCGTACCACGCAGTCGCTGCCGGAGCGCGGCCGCATCGGCATTTTCAACCGCTCCTATTACGAAGAGGTGCTGATCGTGCGCGTGCATCCGGAGATCCTGCACAGCCAGGGCCTGCCGCCCGAGTTGCTCGACGAGAAAACCATCTGGCGCGAGCGCTATCGCTCTATTGTGGACCTGGAAAACCATTTGTACCGCAACGGCACGCGCATCATCAAGTTCTTCCTGCACCTTTCCGAGGAAGAGCAGCGCAAGCGCCTGCTCGAGCGCATCGACGACCCGGACAAGAACTGGAAATTCAACCTCGCGGATATCAAGGCGAGGAAGTTCTGGAAGCAGTACATGCAGGCCTACGAGGAATGCATGAGCGCAACCAGCACGCGCCGCGCGCCCTGGTATGCCGTCCCCGCGGACGACAAGGAGAACGCGCGCCTGATCATCGCCAAAATCGTGGTCGACTCGCTCAAGCGCCTGCGTATGGTCTACCCCAAGCCCAGCGCCGCGCGCCGGCGCGAATTGCTGGAGATTCGCAAACAGCTGGTGAAGTGACGGCCAGTGCGGGGTGATTGCAGGAGGCGCGGCTATCGCCTCGGCCATGGCCGCCGATGCCGGCTGCATGCCGGGCCGGCGCGCGAGCGCGTGCGTCTACGCCGCGGCCTTGCTGCCCTTATAATACGCCCTGGGAATTCCGAAAAAGCCGGCGCGCGCGACAGCGGCGCACCCGCCCCGTCGCGCGCCAGTTGCAACAGCACATTCTCCAGAAGGCATCGCGCATGAACCCGATTACCGCTGTCTGGCCCGGTCGTTCGCATCCGCGCGGCGCGATCTGGGACGGCGAGGGCGTCAATTTCGCGCTGTTCTCCGAGCACGCGGAGAAAGTCGAGCTGTGCATATTCGACGACGAAGGCCGGCGCGAGCTGCAGCGCATCGAGCTGCGCGAGCACACCGATCTGGTCTGGCATTGCTATCTGCCGGAGGCGCGCCCGGGCATGCTTTACGGCTATCGCGTGCACGGCCCGTACAAGCCCGAGGAAGGGCACCGCTTCAACCCGTACAAGCTGCTGCTCGATCCCTATGCCAGGAACATAGACGGCAACGTGCGCTGGAGCGACGCGCTGTTCGGCTACACCATCGGCAGCAAGCGCGAAGACCTGTCGCTGGACCGCCGCGACAGCGCCCGCGGCATGCCCAAATGCAAGGTGATCGACCCGGCGTTCACCTGGGGCGGGGACCGGCGCCCGAGCGTGCCCTGGAACGACATGATCATCTACGAGACACACGTGCGTGGATTCACCATGCGCCATCCGGACATCCCGCCGCCGATGCGCGGCACTTACGCGGGGCTCTCCAGCGCCCCCTCGATCGACTACCTCAAGCGGCTGGGCGTCACCACGGTCGAGCTGATGCCGGTGCACGCGTACGTCGACGACCGCTATCTGGTCGAGCGCGGCCTGACCAACTACTGGGGCTACAACACCATCGGCTATTTCGCGCCGGAGCGGCACTATTCAGCCTCGGGCAAGGTGGCCGAATTCAAGACCATGGTCAAGACCCTGCATTCGGCCGGGCTGGAAGTGATCCTCGATGTGGTCTACAACCACACCGCCGAAGGCAACCAACTGGGCCCGACGCTTTCGTTTCGCGGCGTCGACAACGCGTCTTACTACCGCCTGACGCCGGAGAACCGGCGCTATTACGCGGACTACACCGGCTGCGGCAACACGCTCAACATGGTGCATCCGCGCGTGCTGCAGATGATCATGGATTCGCTGCGCTACTGGGTGACCGAGATGCACGTCGACGGTTTCCGCTTCGACCTCGCCTCGGCGCTCGCGCGCGAGCTGCACGAAGTGGACCGGCTGGGCGCGTTTTTCGACATCCTGCGCCAGGACCCGGTGCTGAGCGAGGTGAAGCTCATTGCCGAGCCCTGGGATCTCGGCGAAGGCGGATACCAGGTGGGCAACTTCCCGGTCGGCTGGTCGGAGTGGAACGACAAGTACCGCGACACCATGCGCGCCTACTGGAAGGGCGACGGCGGCCTCATCGGCGAATTCGCCCAGCGCATCACCGGCTCGAGCGACCTGTACGGACGCGGCGGCCGCCGCCCGCACGCGAGCATCAACTTCGTCAGCGCCCACGACGGGTTCACGCTCGCCGACGTCGTTTCCTACAACGACAAGCACAACGACGCGAACCAGGAGGGCAACCGCGACGGCCACGACAACAACCTGTCGTGGAACTGCGGCGTGGAAGGTCCCGCGCACGATCCCGCGGTGCGCGCGCTGCGCGCGCGCCAGCGGCGCAATCTGCTGGCGACGCTGCTGCTGTCGCAGGGCGTGCCGATGCTGCTCGCCGGGGACGAGATCAGCCGCAGCCAGCACGGCAACAATAACGCTTATTGCCAGGACAGCGAGCTTTCCTGGATCGACTGGACGCCGGACGACGAAAAACGCAAGCTGCTCGCGTTCACGCAGCGCGTCATCGCGATTCGCCGCGCGCACCCGGTGTTCCGCCGGCGCGACTTCTACAGGGGGCATCCGCTACGCGGCCTGGGCGTCAAGGACATCGTCTGGCTGCGGCCCGAGGGCGGTGAGATGACCGACGACGAGTGGAGCCGCCACTACGCCCGCTGCCTCGGCGTGTACCTGGCGGGCGAGGCGCTTACCGAAACCGACGCGCGCGGCCATCCGCTGCGCGACCGCAATTTCCTGGTGCTGTTCAACGCGCATCACGAAGCGATTCCGTTCAAGTTGCCGGATTACGCCGGCAGCGGCTGGCGCGCGCTGCTGGACACCGCGTTCGAAGACGGTCTCGCGGTCGACGGGACGTTCGATGCCGGCGCGCAATACGACCTCAACGGCCGCTCTCTCGCATTGCTGCGGCAGCTGGACGATTTTGCGCCGGAGGGGGCATGAACGAGCGCGAAGCCCTCGAACGGCTCGGCGGTATCCACGGCATCGCTCCTGACTACTACGATATCTGGGGCCAGCGCCATCAAGTCTCCGACGCGAGCCTGCGCGCCCTGCTCGCCGCGCTGGGCGTGCGCGCGGGCACGCCGGCGGAAGTCGCAGCGGCGATCAACGCAGCCGAGTTCGAGCGCTTGCGCGGTGCGCTCGCGCCCGTGATCGTGGTGCGCGAGGAGACTGCGCCGTGGACCCTGCGCCTGAATCTCTCCGCCGACGCGGCGAATGCGGCGCTCGCCTGGCGCCTCACCGAGGAGAACGGCGCGCGCCATGAAGGCGCATTTGACAGCGCTTTCCGGAACAGCGTCGAAACCGCAAACCGGGACGACGGGCACTTCGTCGCGCGCGACGTCGCGCTGCAGGTCGCCGCGCCCTGCGGCTACCATCGGCTCGCGCTCCTGCGCGATGGCGCGACGCTGGGCGAAACGACGTTCGTCGTCGTCCCGGCCCGCTGCTACCGCCCGCCTGCGCTGGAGCAAGACGGCCGTGTTTGGGGCGCGGCGGTGCAGCTTTACGCGGTACGCTCCGAGCGTAACTGGGGCATGGGCGATTTCACCGATCTTGCGACCCTGCTCGCGCAATGGGGCGCGCGCGGCGCAAGCGTAGTCGGGGTCAATCCCGTGCACGCCCTGTTTCCCCACAACCCGGAACACGCGAGCCCCTACAGCCCGTCCTCGCGCTGTTTCGTCAACGTGCTCTACCTGGACGTCGAGGCGATCCCGGACTACGCCGAGTGCGCCGAGGCGCACACGCAAGTACGCACGCCCGCGTTCCAGTCGCGCCTGCAAGCGCTGCGCGGCGCCGATCTGGTGGACTACGCCGGCGTCGCGCAAATCAAGCTGCCGCTGCTCGAGCTCTGTTTCGCGCATTTACGCAACCAGCACCTCGCGTTCAAGACCCCGCGCGCGCAGGCATTCCGCGCCTACCAGGCCGCGCACGCGCCGGCGCTCAGGCGGCACGCCCTGTTCGAAGCGCTGCAGGAGCATTTCCACCGCGAGGATGCGCAGGTGTGGGGCTGGCCGGCCTGGCCCGAAGCCTACCGCGATCCGGCCGCGCCCGCGGTCGCGCGTTTCGCCGAATCCCACGCCGAGCGCGTCGAATTCTACGAGTACCTGCAATGGCAGGCCGAGCTGCAGCTCGAAGCCGTCGGGCGGCGCTCGGTGGAACTGGGCCTCGGCGTGGGGCTGTACCAGGACCTCGCGGTCTCCGTCGACCGCGGCGGCGCGGAGGCGTGGGCGAACCAGGACCTGTACGCCATTGGCGCGAGCGTCGGCGCGCCGCCCGACGATTTCAACCAGCGCGGCCAGGACTGGGGACTGCCGCCGCTCACGCCGGAGCGGCTGCGCGCGGCGGCCTACGCGCCGTTCGTCGCAACGCTGCGCGCCAACATGCGCCATGCGGGGGCGCTGCGCATCGATCACGTGATGGCGCTCGCGCGCCTCTACTGGGTGCCGCAGGGCGGCGCGCCGCGCGACGGCGCCTATGTGCGCTATCCGTTCGAGGACCTGGTGGGCATCGTCGCGCTGGAGAGCCATCGCAACCGCTGCATGGTCATCGGTGAAGACCTGGGCACGGTGCCGGACGAAGTCCGCGCGACGCTCGCGCGCGTCGGCATTCTGTCCTACCGGGTGCTGTTTTTCGAACGCCAGCATTCGGGCGAGTTCAAGCCCCCGGCCGAATACCCCGCCGACGCGCTGGTCACGGCGACGACGCACGACCTGCCCACGCTCGCCGGCTACTGGGAGGGTCGCGACATTGCGCTGCGCCAGGAGCTCGGCCTGTTCCCGACCGGGGAAGCGCACCGGGCGCAGGTGTTCGCGCGCGCGCAGGATCGCGCGCGGCTGCTGCTCGCGCTCGAACGCGCGGGGCTGCCGCCCGAGGGCGCCGGCGCGGATCCGCGGTCGCTGCCGCAGATGACGAGCGCGCTGCTGCGCCGGCTGCAGGCCTTTCTCGCGCGCAGCCCCGCGCGCGTGCTGGTGGTGCAACTGGAGGACGTGCTCGGCGTGCGCGAGCAGGTCAACCTCCCCGGCACTACCGGCGAGTACCCGAACTGGCGCCGCAAGCTGCCGCTGCCACTCGAGCAATGGCCCGACGACGAGCGCTTTACCGGGCTCGCGCGCGCGCTCGCGGCGCTGCGGCCGCGCTTGTGCACGAGCGCGGGTGCGTGATGCGACCCGTCCCGCCCGCGGCCGGCGCCGATGCGGATGCGCTCATCGAAGCCTGCCGGCAGAAGTCGGTGGAGCTGCTGCGAACCAATCTTTCGCCGCAGGGCATCCTCGCCGCGACTCCGGGCGCGCGCGCCGAGTCGCGCGGCTATGCGGCGATATTCGGGCGCGACGCCGCGGTGTGCGCGATCGGCATGGCGCTCTCGGGCGACCCGATACTCGAACGCGAGGCCGCGACCGGCCTCATCACGCTCGCCGGCCAGCAGGCGGCAAACGGCCAGATCCCGAAATTCGTCGGCCTGCGCGGGCAGGAGGCGGACTTCTGGTACCTCGGGTGCATCGACGCCACGCTGTGGTGGCTGATCGCGCTTCATTTTCTCGATAGCCGCGACCCGGCCGCCGGCCTGCGCCAGCGGCTCGCGGCGGGAATCGCGAAAGCGATCCAGTGGCTGGAAGCGCAGGAGCACCAGCGTTTCTTCCTGCTGCAGCAGAACGAGGCGAGCGACTGGGCCGACATCATGCCGCGCTCCGGCTTCGTGCTGTATACCAATGCGCTCTGGTACCGCGTCAAGCAGCTCTACGGGCTTGCGCGCAGCGAGGAGACGCGCGCGAATTTCAACCAGCTATTCCATCCGTTCAGTGCGGTGCTGGCCGAATACCGCCGCGCGCGGCTGCTGACGCACTACGCGAAGCGCAAGGCGAAGAACCGCGGCCTCTACCTCTCCTTCGTCAACTTCTCCTTTTTCGGCGAGGAAGGCGACGTGTTCGGCAACCTGCTCGCGCTGCTGTGCGGCCTCGCCGACCGCGAGGCCGCGCGGCGCACGCTGCGCGCGCTGGATCGCGCCGGCGTCGCCGAACCCTGGCCCGTGCGTGTGGTGTGCGCGCCGATTCCGGCGGGGGATTCGCTGTGGCGGGCATACATGTCGCGCCACCTGCAGAACCTGGAGTGGCAATACCACAACGGCGGCATCTGGCCGTTCGTCGGCGGATTCTGGGTCGCCGCGCTGGTGCTGGCGGGCGAGCCGGACCGGGCGCGGGCGGAACTGGCGCAACTCGCGCGCGTCAATGCGCTTGACGGCTGGGCGTTCAACGAGTGGCTGCACGGCCTGACCCTCGCGCCCGGCGGCATGCGCGGCCAGTCGTGGAATGCCGCGGCATTTCTTATCGCCCTGGACGCGGTGTGCGGGGGCAACACGGCTTTCGCGTTGCAGCCCAGTCCCGGCGGCGACGCCGACGCGAGGCAGCGGCAACGGCCTGCATGATCCCGTTTCGGCAACTTCTTTCCCACCAGCGCGCGCTGGCAGTTTCCCGGCATCCGCCCCGGGCGCGATTCCCAAGTCCGGATCCAGTCAATGCCGGCATCACCTTTGAGGCGCCGGGCCGATCGACGCGCCGGGGCGATGTTATCTGTTGGGGCCGGGCGATTGCTTGCGCGTTGATCTGAATCAACGGCAGGGCGCCTCACCGCGTCACAATTGATCGGACAAAACGGGTGGCGGCAGCCGGTCGCCGCGGTTCGTGCCGCCAGGCGGCGCCTGGCGCCAGCATCCGGCCGTTTCGTCGCATTGTGCTTGGCCGCGACGCGGCGGCTGTATAGGATGTCGCCATGTCTATCCAAGTACCCGGGGCCACCATGAACGTCGTCAGCCTGAATCAGATCGGCAAGACCTATCACCTTGATGCGGTCGACGTCCCGGCGCTGATCGACATCGACCTGGAAATCCGCCCCAACTGCTTCACCGTGATTTCGGGCCCCTCGGGCAGCGGCAAGACCACGCTGCTCAATCTGATCGGCTGCATCGACCAACCCAATCGCGGCGAAGTCATCGTTGCCGGCGAGGCGGTGCAAAAGCTGTCCGATGACGCGCTGTCGGATTTTCGTGCGCGCCACATCGGGTTCATTTTCCAGAACTTCAATCTGCTGCCGGTGCTGACGGTCGAGGAGAACGTGGAATACCCGCTGCTGCTCGCGCGCGTGGCCGCGGCCGAGCGCAAACGGCGCGTCGGGGCGCTGCTCGAAGCGGTAGGAATCGCGGACAAGGCACGCAATTTGCCGGGGCAGCTTTCCGGGGGGCAGCGGCAGCGCGTCGCCATCGCGCGCGCGCTCGCGCCCTCGCCGAATCTGGTGCTCGCCGACGAACCGACCGCGAACCTGGACAGTCACACCGGCGCGGCGATTATTGCGCTGATGCGCGAGATGCAGCGCGAGCTGCACGTGTCGTTCGTGTTTTCCTCGCACGATCCCAGGGTGCTGGCCGAGGCGGACGACGCGGTGATGATCCGCGACGGCCGCATCGAGAACATCGAGCGGCGCGAACAGCGCGCGGGGGAGGCGGCGTCATGAGCAGGAAGCAGGGGCCCCGCGCAGCGGGGATGCGACCGGCCGCGATTGCCGCCTGCCGCCGACTGTGGCTGTCTATGAGCGACGGCGAGGGAACGGAGGCGGCGTCATGAGGACCATTGCGCTCGCCCTGCGCAATCTGCTGCGCAACCGCCGCCGCTCGCTCACCACGCTGCTCGCCATGGTCATCGGGGCGGTCACGATCCTGGTGTTCGGCGGCTACAGCCGCAACATCACGCTCAGCCTGCAGACCAGTTACGTCATGCGCGGCGGCCACCTGCAAATCCAGCGCAAGGACTATTTCCTCTATGGCAGCGGCAACCCGGCCGCTTACGGCATCGCCGATTATCAGCGCGTGATCGACGCGGTCGCACGCGACCCGGTGCTCGCGCCGATGCTCGCCGTCGTTACGCCGACGATTTCGCTGGGCGGCATTGCCGGCAACTTCGCCGCGGGCGTGTCGCGCACCATTATCGGCGCGGGATTGGTCATCGCGGACCGTAATCGCATGCGCCGCTGGAACGAGTACGGCCTGCCGATAAGTTTGCCGCCGTCCGGGCTCACTGGAACCGCGGAGGACGCGGTGGTCATCGGCAACGGCGTGGCGCGCGTGCTGGAATTGTGCGCGCCGCTCAAGGTGGCAAACTGTCCGGGGCACACGAAGACCGAGGCCGCGGCGGGTGCCGCCGCGCCGGACGACGTCACCGCGCTGGCGGCCCTCGAATCGCGGCCGGCCACGTCGCCGGATGAAGCACGCATCGAGCTGCTCGCCGCCAATGTGCACGGCGCGCCCAACGTCGCCTCGCTACGCGCGGTCAAGGCCGAAAGGCAGGGTTTCAAGGAATTCGACGACATGTACGTCGGCATGCACCTGGCGCAGGCGCAGCGCCTGCTCTATGGCAGCGAAAAGCCGCAGGCCACGGCGGTGGTGCTGCAGCTCGTCCACACCAGCCAGATCCCGGCGGCGAAAGCGCGCCTCGCCGAGTTGCTCGCGACGACGCTGAAGAGTGAGCCGCTGGAGGTGCAGGATTTCGAGGCGCTCAATCCGTTCTATGGCCAGGCCGTCGGCATGTTCGCCGCGATCTTCGGCTTCATGGCGGTGCTGATCGGCGCAATCGTGCTGTTCACGGTAGGCAATACCATGAGCATGGCGGTGATGGAGCGCACCGCGGAGATCGGCACCCTGCGCGCGATGGGCCTGCGCCGTTCGGGCATCCGCCGGCTGTTCATGAGCGAGGCGCTGCTGCTCGGCCTGATCGGCGCGGCGGCCGGCGTTGCGGCGGCCCTGTTGGTGGCATGGCTGGTGAACCACGCCGGCCTGACCTGGTTGCCGCCCGGGCAGGTCGATCCGGTGCCGCTGACCGTACGCGTATGGGGCGAGACGTCGATGATGCTCGGCACTGCCATCGGACTCACGCTGGTCGCTGTGGTCTCGGCATGGTGGCCGGCGCGGCGCGCGGCGCGCATGCTCATCGTCGACGCGCTCAGGCATGTCTAGGAAGGAGGGGTATCGCATGAAATCAATTCGACTTGTCGCGTGGGCAGCGCTGATCGCTTCGGCGGGCGCGGCCGCCGCGGCCCCGAGCGCGCAGGCCATCCTCGCCGCAAGCGATGCGATCCGCAACCCGGGCAAGCCGTTTGCGCTGACTACGACGCTGGTGGAATACCGCAACGCGAAACAGGTCGACGGCAATACGCTCACCGTCTACTCCAAGGCCGATGCCAACAGCGGGCAGTTCCGCAGCCTGATCCGCTTTGTCGCCCCGGCGCGCGACGCGAACAAGCTGATGCTCAAGAGCGGCAACGACCTGTGGTTCTTCGACCCGTCCTCCAAGGCGAGCATCCGCCTGTCGCCGCAGCAACGCCTGCTCGGCCAGGCCGCCAACGGCGACGTGGTCACGGTCAATCTGGCCAAGGACTACCAGGCGCAGATCGCGGCCGAAGAAAGCATCCTCGATGGCGACCGCCAGAACCGGCGCTGCTACAAGCTGGCGCTGGCGGCGGTGTCCGCGGATGTGACCTACCACCATATCGAAATGTGGCTGGACGCGTCCAACAGCCGGCCGGTGAAGGCGCGCTTCTACACCGAGAGCGGGCAACTGCTGAAGACCGCCTACTATCGGCGCTACCAGCCGCAACTGGGCGTGGAGCGGCCGACCGAAACCGTGATTATCGACGGGCTCGACCCGAATTGGGTAACGGTGATGCGCTTCGCCGACTACGCCTGGCGCGAGGTGCCGGAGGCGTGGCTGCAGCGCGATTACCTGCCGCGCTTCAAACCCGAGTAGCGCGTGCGCGTCCTGGCCCTGCTGCTGGCGGTTGCGGCGTCACCGGCGCTGGCCGACGACGATGCGGCGGCGCTGCTGCTTGCCGACCAGACCACCATGACGGCCGAGAAAAGCAGCGACTGGCGCGTGTATATGGAAACAGCCGTGCGCGCGTCGCGATCGCAGGGTTCCGGCGCGGCGTTGCACGGCACGCGCCTGTCGCTCGATGCCCGCTTCGACAAGACCTTCGCCCCGGGCTGGCGCGCCGTATTCGCCGACCGCCTGGACATGAACCGGATGGACGGGGTCTCCGGCAATCGGGATATCAACACCCTTAAAGAAGCCTATGTGAGCTGGCAGGTGCGGCCGGACCGCATCGCCGACCTCGGCCGCATCAATGTGCGCAACGGCGTCGCTGTCGGGTACAACCCGACCGATTATCTACGCGCCGGGGCGCTGCGCTCCATCGTGTCGCTCGACCCGGCGAGCCTGCGCGAAAACCGCCTCGGAGCCGCAATGCTGCGCGGCCAGGCGCTGTGGACCGGCGGATCGCTCGCCGCGCTATATTCGCCGAAGCTCGCCGATCAGCGCAACGACGCGGTGTTCAGTGCGGACCTGGGCGCGACCAACCAGCGCGAGCGCTGGCAGCTCGCACTCAGCGAAAAGCTGTCGGATGCGCTCAATCCGCAATGGCTGCTGTCGGGCGGCGACGGACAGTCGACGCAACTGGGCCTGAACCTGACTGGCTTGCCCAACGATGCCACAGTGGTGTATTTCGAATGGTCGGGCGGGCGCGCGCCATCGCTCGCGGCGCAGGCGCAGATGAGCCCGGACAATACCGCGTTTCGTTCGCGCTTGTCCACCGGACTGACCTACACGACGCCGAACAATGTCTCGCTCACGGCGGAGTACCAGTACAACGGCGCCGCGCCGGACAAGGCCGGCTGGGATGCGCTGCGGCGCGGCCCACCGGCGGCCTATGGGCAGTATCGCGGTTTCGTCGCGAACATCCAGGATCCACCGACCAGGCACAACGTGTTTCTTTACGCTCTCTGGCAGGACGCGCTGGTGAAGCATCTCGATGTCACCGCCATGGTTCGCTACGATGCCACCGACCACAGCCGGTTGCAGTGGCTGGAAGCGCGCTACCACTGGACCCGCGTCGATCTCGCGCTGCAAACGCAGCTCAATACCGGTCAGCCAGGCAGCAACTACGGCGCATTACCGGACCGGCGTTTGTGGCAGGCGTCGGTAAGGTACTTTTTCTGAGGCAGCGGATTTCCTGCATCGGTCCGCGATCGGGACGCGGACGCGCGATGGCCACCGGGCGCAGGCGTTCGAATGGCCGGATTCACCATCCACCTATGCGCGGCCAGGTGGCACTGATTGCGTCTGCCTCGCCGCGTACGACCTGATAGGCCTGGTGCTGCGCGCCGGTGGCGCAGGCGTGATTCGGCAGGATGCGCAACATGCTGCCGATGGGCAATTCGGGCAAAGCCCCGCGCGCGCCCGGGCGCAATGCAAGAATGCCATGCTCCTGGTTGGCGTCGGCCATGATGAGGTCCGGAAAAGGTTTGCCATGAACATCGCATGCCACGCCGTAACCGTGATCGAGTTCTTGTTTGGCGGTGCCGCGGTCGCGCGACATCGCCATCCAGCCCGCATCGACGATGATCCAGCCCTTGTCGCGCTGGTGGCCGATGACGCTCGCGAGCACCGAGATGGCGATGTCGTCGACCGTGCACACCTGCAATCCGGCCATCACCAGGTCGAAGAACATGTACACGCCGGCGCGCACCTCGGTCACGCCGGCGAGGTCCTCCGCATAGGTGGCGGTCGGCGTGGAGCCGACGCTCGCCACCGGGCAGGGCATACCCGCGGCGCGCAGCGCGTTCGCCGCGGCCACGACGGCGTCGCGTTCCTGCACCGCCATGGCTTTGATCGCCGCCACCGAGCTGCAATTGTAGGAGGCGCCCGCATGGGTCATAACGCCGCGCAGCTCGCAACCTCCTTCGATCAGCGTCCGGCCGACTTCCAGCAGGGCAGGGTCGCCTGGGACGATGCCGGAGCGGTGGCCGTCGCAATCGATTTCGATCAGCGCCGGGATGCGGTCGGCGCTGGCGCGCGCCTGGGCCGCCGCCGCGCGCGCCGCCTCGAGGTTGTCGAGGACGATGCACAGCTCCGCGCCGCGCGAGCGCAGTTGCGCCACGTGCCCGAGCTTGGCCGGCGCCGCGCCCACCGCGTAGAGGATGTCGCGCACGCCGTGCCCGAAAAAATACTCCGCTTCCTTCAGCGTGGACACGGTGATCGGCCCCTGCGGCGAGCGCAGCACCCGGCGCACGACGTCGATCGATTTGGCGGTCTTGACGTGCGCGCGCAGGTTCACGCCGAGCGCATCCAGGCGCGAGCGCATGCGCGCGACGTTGCGCGCGAACTTGGCCTCGTCCAGCACCAGGCAGGGGGTTTCGAGTTGGCTGAGTTTCATCGGCTGCATCAGTCCAGGTGGGCTTGTTACGCCCAGTCCCTGGCAACGAGAAAATCGCTATACAACCTGGCCTCGGCGCTGCCCGGCTCGGGCTTCCAGTCGTAGCGCCATTTCACCAGCGGCGGCAGCGACATCAGGATCGCCTCGGTGCGCCCGCCCGATTGCAGGCCGAACAAGGTGCCGCGGTCGTACACCAGGTTGAATTCGACGTAGCGCCCGCGGCGGTAGGCCTGGAAGTCGCGCTCGCGCTCGCCGTAGGGCGTGTCCTTGCGCCGGCCGATGATGGGCGCGTAGGCCGGGAGGAAATGATCGCCCACGCTTTGCGTCAGCGCGAAGCAGGTGTGGAAGTCCGGCTGGTTGAAGTCGTCGAAGAAAATGCCACCGACGCCGCGCGGCTCGTTCCTGTGCTTGAGAAAAAAGTAGCGGTCGCACCAGGCCTTGAATTGCGGGTGATGCCCGGTGCCGAAAGGATCGAGCGCGAGCTTGCAGGTTCGATGGAAATGCTGCGCGTCCTCGGCGTAGCCGTAATAGGGCGTCAGATCCATGCCGCCGCCGAACCACCAGGCGGGCGCGGCGCCGTCCTTGGTCGCGACGAAAAAGCGCACGTTCATGTGCACGGTGGGGCAATGGGGATTGCGTGGATGCAGCACCAGCGACACGCCCATCGCCTCCCACGCGCGGCCGGCCAGTTCGGGGCGCGAAGCGCTCGCCGAGGGCGGCAGGCCCGTGCCCTGCACGTGCGAGAAATTCACGCCGCCGCGCTCGAACAGCTTGCCTTCCTCGATCACGCGGCTGATGCCGCCGCCGCCCTGCGGACGGTCCCAGCGGTCCTCGCGGAACGGCATGCCGTCGAGCTTCTCCAGCGCCGCGACGATGCGCTGTTGCAGGACTAGCAGGTAATCTTTGACTGCGGCAGGATTCATTGCTTACCGATATGCGCAAGGAAATGCGAATTCTAGCAGCAGGGTGCGAAGCCGAGCCACCCTCATTCGCGCAAGCTCAACGCTGTAGGTTGCGATCCAAATCGCACCATCCGCCAGTGCAGGGTTCGGAAATTGCGCGGACGAGAGGCCGTCCGCGCGGATCGTCGCTTGCGCGCGGATGAAAAGCACATCCGCGCGCAAGCGACGATCTTGTATTAAACCCCCACGCGCTGTTTGGTGTTAACAGGAACCGTGATTTCCGTACGGATGTGCTTTTCATCCGTACGGAAATCACGGCTGGCGCGCGCAGCGCGCAAGGTTTTCGATCACATACGATTCGAGACCACGTCTGGATCGACGCGGGATAAGCGCCTATTTCTTCTGCACCGGTATCGCCCGATAACCGATGTCGCGGCGCAGCTGCATGCCGTCGAAACGGATGGCTTCGGCCGCCTGATAGGCGCGGCGCTGCGCCATCTTGACGCTGTCGCCGAGCGCGGTGACGCACAACACGCGCCCCCCGTTCACCACCACCTGGTCGCCTTGCAGGGCCGTGCCGGCGTGAAACACCATACAGTCCTCGGTACGCTCGGTGTGCTTGGTGAGCCCGGTGATGACGGCGCCCTTTTTCGGCGTGTCGGGATAATTGGCGGCGGCGAGCACCACGCCCAGGGCGGTGCGCCGGTCCCATTCGATCTCGGCCCGGGCGAGCGTGCCGGCGCCGGCAAGTTCGAACAGCTCGAATAGATCGGATTTAAGGCGCAGCATGATCGGCTGGGTTTCCGGATCGCCCATGCGGCAGTTGAACTCCACCGTCTTCGCATTGCCGTCTGCGCCTATCATCAGGCCGGCGTAGAGAAAGCCGCTGTAGGGGATGCCGTCTTTGGCCATGCCCTGGATGGTGGGCATGATGATCTCGTGCATCACCTGCGCGTGCAGGCGCGGCGTCACCACCGGTGCGGGCGAGTAGGCGCCCATGCCGCCGGTGTTGGGGCCGGCATCACCATCGCGCAGGCGCTTGTGGTCCTGGCTGGTGGCGAGCGCGAGTGCATGCTCGCCATCGCTCATGACGATGAAGCTCGCTTCCTCGCCGGCGAGATACTCCTCGATCACCACGCGTGCGCCGGCAGCGCCCAGCTTGTTGTCCACCAGCATCAGGTCGACGGCCGCGTGCGCCTCTTGCGCCGTCATCGCCACCACCACGCCCTTGCCCGCGGCAAGCCCGTCGGCCTTGATCACGATGGGGGCGCCTTGGGCATCGATATAGGCATGCGCCTGCGCGGCGTCGCTGAAACTGGCGTAAGCGGCGCTGGGAATGTGATGCCGCTGCATGAAGCGCTTGGCGAAATCCTTGGAGCTTTCCAGTTGCGCCGCGGCGCGGGTGGGGCCGAAGATCTTCAGCCCGCGCGCGCGGAACAGGTCGACCACGCCGGCGGCTAACGGCGCCTCGGGGCCGACCACGGTGAGATGGACCGAATTTTCCTGCGCGAACGCGGCCAGTTGCGCGATGTCGCTGATCGGAACATTTTCCAGGCCCGGCTCCAGCGCCGTGCCGGCGTTGCCCGGGGCGACATAGACCTTCTGCACGCGCGCGCCCTGCGCCAGCTTCCACGCCAGGGCGTGCTCGCGCCCGCCCGCGCCGATTACGAGTAGCTTCACGATACTGGTCTCTTATAAGTCAAGACTAGCCAGAAGTGGCGAAGACTTGAATAGACTGCGAATGCGCATTCGCGGGGGGATATACGCCCCGAAGGTCTCGATCCCCCTTGAGGGGAAAGTCCCCTTGGGGGACAAGGGGGGGCGCGCCCCTCCTTGTCCGTGCGATAAGGCATTTTCCTCAGCCGGAGGCACTTTGTTTGCTTTCGGCTTGTCCGGTTTAATGGCGGAAGTGGCGAAAGCCCGTATACACCATGACCAGGCCGAGCTCGTCCGCCGCGGCGACGACCTCATCGTCGCGCATGCTGCCGCCGGGCTGGATGACAGCCTTGGCGCCGGCCTCGGCCACCACGTCGACGCCGTCGCGGAAGGGGAAGAAGGCGTCCGAAGCCACGACCGAGCCCGCCAGCGACAGGCCGGCATTCTTCGCCTTGATTGCGGCGATGCGCGCGCTGTCGACGCGGCTCATCTGGCCCGCGCCCACTCCGAGCGTGTGGCCGCTGCCGCAAAACACGATCGCGTTGGACTTGACGAACTTGGCCACGCGCCATGCGAACAGGAGGTCGCGCAGTTCGTCGTCAGTGGGTTTTTTCCTGCTGACCACGCGCAGCCCGGCGGCTTCGACGTTCTTCGCATCGGGTGTCTGCACCAGCAGGCCGCCGCCGACGCGTTTCATGTCGTAGCGGTTGCCGCCCGCGGCCAGCGGCACGGCGAGCACGCGCACGTTGGCCTTGGATGCCAGCGTCTTGCGCGCTGCTTCATCGTAGCCGGGAGCGATCAGCACTTCGACGAACTGTTTGCTCACGGCTTCGGCGCAGGGCGCATCGACCGGCCGGTTGAACGCGATGATGCCGCCGAAGGCCGAGGTGGGATCGGTCTGGAACGCGCGCTGGTAGGCTTCGAGCACGGTGCCGCCGATGGCGACGCCGCAGGGATTGGCATGCTTGACGATGACGCAGGCGGGCTCGGAGAAAGTCTTCACGCATTCCCACGCCGCGTCGGCGTCGCCGACGTTGTTGTAGGAGAGTTCCTTGCCCTGCAGCTGGGTGTAGCTGGCAAGGCTGCCCGGGGCCGGCTGCATATCGCGATAGAAAGCCGCGCTCTGGTGCGGGTTCTCGCCGTAGCGCATATCCTGCACCTTGGCGAATTGCAGCGTCAGCTGCTGCGGGTAGTCCTGGCTGTTCAGCCCGGCGTCCAGACCGGTCAGATAATTGCTGATCGCGCCGTCATAGGCGGCGGTGTGGGTGAACACCTTTTTCGCCAGCGCAAAGCGCGTGGCGGCGCTGACCCTGCCGCCGTTGGCGCGCAGCTCATCCAGCAGCGGCTGGTAATCCGCCGGATCGACCAGCACGGCGACGCCCGTATGGTTCTTCGCCGCCGAGCGCAGCATGGTGGGGCCGCCGATGTCGATATTCTCGATCGCCTCCGCCAGCGTGCAGCCGGGTCTGGCTATGGTCTGGGTGAAGGGGTAGAGATTGACCACCGCCAGATCGATCGGTTCGATGCCCGCATCCTTGATCGCCTCCATGTGCGCGGCTACATCGCGCCTTGCCAGCAGCCCGCCGTGGATCATCGGGTGCAGGGTCTTCAAGCGCCCGTCGAGCATTTCCGGATAGCCGGTGTACTCGGCCACCTCGGTCACGGCGATGCCGTTCTGTGCGAGCAGCTTGGCCGTGCCGCCGGTGGAGAGTATCGAGACTTGCATCTGCGCCAGCGCGCGTGCGAGCTCGACCACGCCGGTTTTGTCGGAAACGCTGATGAGGGCCTGCTTGACGAGGATGCTCATGTCTGAACCCAAACGTTGAGTGATGGGTGATGAGTGATATGCGGCTGAAGCGGGCGCCTGGTTTTATCTGTTGCCCGCCGCCTGTGTGGATCACATCTTTATTTTCAGGTGCTCGATCTTCTTGCGCAAGGTGTTGCGGTTGATGCCGAGCCACTTGGCTGCCACCGTCTGGTTGCCCTCGGCGTAGTGAAGCACCACTTCGATCATCGGCTTTTCGACGTTCTTCAACACCATCTCGTGGACGGCGCGCGGCCGCTCCCCGTCCAGATCCTTGAAATATTTCTCCAGGGCCTTGCGTACGCATTCGGTAATTTCACTGGCGCGCGGTGTCATGCTGCCAACTCCTCCTCATAGCGCAGATGTTCGTATTGTTGCGCCTGTTGATCGAAAAACCGGTTCACCGCGGCGAGTTGCTCTACCAGGCTCGGCAATTGATTCATCGCGTGACGGAAACTGGCCGATCCGGCCAGTCCCTTGGTGTACCAGGAAATGTGCTTGCGCGCGATCTTGACGCCGGTGTCGGTGCCGTAGAACGCGTACAAATCGTGCAGGTGCGCGATCAGCACCTGGTGAATCTCGGTGACCAGCGGCGGCGGCAGGTGTGCCCCGGTCTCGAGGTAGTACTCGATCTCGCGGAAGATCCACGGCCGCCCCTGCGCCGCGCGGCCGATCATGATGCCGTCGGCGCGGGTGTAGTCGAGCACATATTTCGCCTTCTGCGGCGTGGTGATGTCGCCGTTGGCGACCACCGGCAGACGCGTGGCGCTCTTGACTTCGGCAATGGTGTCGTATTCGGCGTGACCGGTGTAGCCGCAGGCGCGCGTGCGCCCGTGGATCGAGAGCAGCTGGATGCCGCTCTCGGCGGCGATGCGCGCGACCGTCAGTGCGTTCTTGTTGTGCTGGTCCCAGCCGGTGCGGAACTTGAGCGTCACCGGCACGTCCACCGCCTCGACTACGGCTTCCAGAATACGTCCGACCAGCAGCTCATCCTTCAGCAGCGCCGAGCCGGCCATTACGTTGCAGATCTTCTTTGCTGGACACCCCATGTTGATGTCGATGATCTGTGCGCCCTCACCGACGTTGTAGCTTGCGGCTTCGGCCATCATGCGCGGATCCGCGCCGGCGATCTGCACTGAAATCGGATCGGGCTCGCCCTCGTGATTGGCGCGGCGCCGCGTCTTTTCGCTGCCCCACAGCAGAGAATTGGACGCCACCATTTCGGACACCGCCATGCCGGCGCCGAATTTCTTGCACAGCTGCCGGAACGGCCGATCCGTGACCCCGGCCATCGGCGCAACGAACAGATTGTTGCGCAACAGGTGAGGTCCGATTCTCATTTCGTTCTGGAGGGTGATTGCGGGAAGGGAGCCAATTCTATACCCAATCGCCGCCGAAGATAAATCCAAATATGCACGCTTCGAGCGCAAATGTTTTGCTTGCATTAGGGCAATGCGCGTGCGCCATAAATCATGCGCCGCGCAGCGAAGCGGCGTGCGAACGGCAGCAGATCGAGGGCAAGCAGCCCTGCGCCGCGGCCGAGCTTGAGCAGTGGATCGGAATTGGAAAACAAGCCGACCAGGGTGTCGGTGAATTGGATGCCGGCGCGGCGGTCGAGCGCGCGCGCGCGGCGATAAGCGTCGATGAAACCGTCGCTGCCGGGATCGCGCGCATCGCGCGCAAGTCGGGCGAGTTCCCAGGCGTCGCGCAGGCCCAGGTTGAACCCCTGGCCGGCGACGGGGTGCAGGGTTTGTGCGGCGTTGCCCACGGCGAGACTGTGCGGCAGCGATTCCTCGCGACGGTAGCGCAGCGCCAGCGGGAACGCGGCGCGCTTGCCCGCTTCGATGAAGGCGCCGAGACGGCCGCCGAAAGACGCTTGCAGCTCGGCGAGGAAGGCAGGCGTGTCGAGTGCGCACAGGCGCGCGCCGCGATCCGGGCTGGTGGTCCATACCAGCGCATAGCCCGCCGCATGCGGCAGCAGCGCGAGCGGCCCTTCGGCGGTGAACCGCTCCCACGCCCTGCCCTGGTGCGCCTGCTCGGTCTTCACCCAGGCGACCAGCGCGGTCTGCCGATAGTCCTTGCTGTATGCCGGCGCGCCGCGGCCGTCCGCAATGCGCGCGCCATCGGCGAACACCGTCAGGCGCGGCGCGAACGCAAGCGCCCCTTGTTGCGTCTGCACCGTGGCCGTGCTGCCGTCGAACCCGGTCAGCCTGGCGCCGAACAAGCGTGTGGCCGAGCAGGGCACGGCAAGCAGGCTTTGCTGCAAGTCGTCGTAGTTGGCGACATAGCCCAGTGCGGGCAGGCCGCAATCGTCGGCGCGAATCAGGGTGCGGCCGAAACCGCCTTGTTGGGAAATGTGGATGGTCTCGATCGGCGTGACCGGTAGTTCTTGCCATGCGTGCAGGCGCTCGAGGATCAGACGGCTGCCATGGGACAGGGCGATCGCGCGCGCATCGCCCGCAGCGGCACGAGTGCCGCTCGTATCGGTGGTGCGAGCAGCGCCGGAATCGGCATTGCGCGCAGCGTCGGGATCGGCACTGCGCGCTTCGGCCAGCACCACCGCATGGCCGCTGCCCTCCAGCGCCAGCGCCAGCGCCGCGCCCACCGGGCCGCCGCCCGCGATCAGTATGTCTACGGCGTCAGAGGCCATGACAAAACCAGGACATGCATCCGCTCAATCCTTGCCCACCAGGGCTTCGATGTCGGCGATGCTCTTCGGCGTTGCAGCGGTAATCAGCTCGCAGCCGTTTTCGGTCACCAGCGCATCGTCCTCGATGCGCACGCCGATGTTCCAGTACGCCTCGGGCACGCCTGCCGCCGCACGGATGTAGCAGCCCGGCTCCACCGTGAGCGTCATGCCCGCGGCGAGCGGCCGCCACTTGCCTTCGAGCTTGTATTCGCCGGCATCGTGCACGTCCAATCCCAGCCAGTGGCCGGTGCGGTGCATGTAGAAGCGCTTGTAATCGCCGCTCTCGAGCACCTGGTCCAGGCTGCCCTGGCACAGGCCGAAATCGATCATGCCCTGCGCCAGCACGCGCACCGCCGCCTCGTGCGGCGCATCCCAGGCGGCGCCCGGCCTGGTCGCGGCTATGGCGGCGGTTTGCGCGGCAAGCACCAATTCATAAATGTCTTTCTGCGCGCCGCTGAACTTGCCGTTCACCGGAAACGTACGGGTGATGTCGGAGGCGTAGCCGTCGAGCTCGCAGCCGGCATCGATCAACAGCAGCTCGCCGTCCTCCAGCCGCGCCTTGTTGTCGCTGTAGTGCAGCACGCAGGCGTTGGCGCCGCCGGCGACGATGGGCCAGTAGGCGGGGAACTGCGCGCCGCTGCGGCGGAACTCGTACAGCAGCTCGGCCTCGATTTCGTATTCCATCCTGCCCGGCCTGGTGGCGCGCATGGCGCGCTCGTGCGCCTTGGCCGAGATGCCCGCGGCGCGGCGCATCAGCGCGAGTTCCTGCGCGTCCTTGACGAGGCGCATCTCGTCCAGTGCGGCGCGCACGTCGTGGATGCGCTGCGGCGCACTGACGCCGGTGCGGCTTTGCGCGCGCACCTGGTTCAGCCAGCGCATGATGCGCGCGTCCCAGTCCGCGTCCATGCCCGGCGCGTAGTAGAGCGCCGCCTGGTTGGCCATCAGCGCCGGCAGCTTTTCGTCGAGCTGGCCGATGGGGTAGGCGGCGTCGACGCCGAACGCTTCCCTGGCCGCGTCCGGGCCGAAGCGGAATCCGTCCCAGGTTTCGCGCTCCAGGTTTTTCTCGCGGCAGAAAAGCAGGCTTTGCGGCTGCGCCCCGGCGATGAGCACCAGCACCGCCTGCGGCTCCTGGAAACCGCAGAGGTAATAGAAATAGCTGTCGAAGCGATACAGGTACTCGCTGTCGCGGTTGCGCACGCGTTCGGGCGCGGTGGGTACGATGGCGATGCCGCTTTGCATCTCGGCGAGCAGCGCGGCGCGGCGCCTGGCGTATACGTTGATGTCGGTCATGAAAGGCGGTTGGAGTATGGTCCCGGTTTTTGGCGCACTAGACCCGCGCTAAACCTATTGTACAGTCTCGATCGCGGCTCTGTTCCCACTGCCAAAGAAGCCACGCCTCAAGCGCTGCCGCGCAGCTGCGCATCCAAAGCCTGCAGGCGCTCGGCGGTGCCGATGTCGTGCCAGCGGCCGCGATAATGCTCGCCCGACACCCGCTCGGCCGCCATCGCCTTGCGCAGCAGCGGCGCCAGCGGGACCTTGGCCCCGGGTGGAATGCCGCCGAACAATCGCGGCGCATACACCCCGATGCCGCTGTAGGTGAGCAGGCGCGCGCCGGTTTCGTGCACGCTGCCCGCCTCGAGGGCGAAGTCCCCGCGCGGATGCTGCGGCGGATTGTCCACCAGCACCAGATGCGCGAGCCTGTCGTGCAGTTCCAGGCCGGCGAGCGCGGCGAAATCGTAATCGCTGTAGATGTCGGCGTTGATTACAAGGAACGGCGCCGTTCCGAGTAAAGGCAGGGCGAGGGCGATGCCTCCGGCGGTCTCGAGCGCTTCGGCTTCGGGCGAGTAGCGGATTGAAAGGCCGAAGCGCGAGCCGTCGCCGAGTTCGGCTTCCAGCATGTGCCCGAGGTGGGCATGATTGATCACGGCTTCGCTAAAACCGGCGCGTGCCAGTTTCTCCAGCTGCCAGACGATCAGCGGCTTGCCGCCGACGGCGAGCAGCGACTTGGGCCGCGCGTCGGTGAGCGGGCGCATTCTCACGCCGCGCCCGGCGGCGAGGATCATTGCCTTCATGGAAAGATATTTCCCTGCGCTGCCTGTTGCTTCTCGATCTGGTCGAACAGGTGCGCGAGCGGCGCGAGCGCATTGTAGCGCGCGGCGACGGTGCGCACGTAGCCGACGAAGCGCGGCGCATCTTCGATATAGCCGGGTTTGCCGTCGCGGTGCCGGATGCGCGCGAAGATGCCCAGCACTTTCAGGTGGCGCTGCAGGCCCATCCACTCGAGGTCGCGGTAGAAGTCGCCGAAGTCGGCGCCGACCGGGAGTCCGGCGCGGCGCGCCTTTTCCCAGTAGCGCACAATCCAGTCGAGCGCGCGCTCCTCTTCCCAGCTGATGAAGGCGTCGCGCAGCAGAGACGCCATGTCGTAGCTGACCGGGCCGTACACCGCGTCCTGGAAATCGAGGATGCCGGGGTTGGGCGCGGACAGCATCAGGTTGCGCGGCATGTAATCGCGATGCACGTACACCGCGGGCTGCGCCAGATTGCTTGCCATGATCAGGGCGAACATGCGCTCCAGCTGCTGACGTTGCTGCGGCGCCAGCGCAAGGCCGAGGTGCCGCTGCAGATACCAATCGGGAAACAGATCGAGTTCGCGCCGCAGCAAAGCCGCGTCATACGGCGGCAGCACGCCCGGCCGGCTGGCGAGCTGCCAGGTCACGAGCGCGTCGACGGCGTCGCGAAACAGTGCGTCCGCGCGGGCGTCGTCCTGCTGCAGCGCCGCCAGATAGGTGGTGGCGCCGAGGTCGGTGAGCAACAGAAAACCCTGCTCCAGGTCCTGCGCCAGCACCTGCGGCGCATTGAGTCCGGCCCGGCGCAGCAGGTCTGCGACCGCGATGAAAGGCCGGCAGTCCTCCTGCTGCGGCGGCGCATCCATGACGATGCGGCTCTCGCCGCGCTCGGCAAGGCTGACGCGGAAATAGCGGCGGAAGCTGGCATCGGCCGAAGCCGGTTCGATGTGCCACTTTTCCGCGGGGAAAAGGCCGCTGATCCACGTTTGTAACGCCAGCGTCCGCTCCAAAGATGTCCGTTCCAAAGAGTTCACTGTAAAACGAGGGGATACCTCCCCTCGTGCTCCCCTAGACTGGACCGCAACAAAAAAAGCTTTGTTGCGGACCCCAAGCTCATTCCGATTGCCATTCATGCGAAAGTGTGCGATTTTACCATTCAAAAAAACCTATCCTCCCCTATATCCACCGTGAAGCCGCCGATGCGCCCAGCAGCGCCCATTCTGGTCTTGCTTTTCTGTGCAGCGGCAGCGCAGGCGCAGGAGCCGCGGCTGCGGCCGCCTCCCGGCAAGCCGGGCCTTTCGGGTGAGCCGGTCACGATCTCCGCCGACCGGATCGAGGGCTACGCGAATCAGGAGACCAGCGCGACCGGCAGCGTCGAGCTGCGCCAGGACAACGTCCGCATCAATGCCGACCGCCTGCGCTACGTCTACGCCAGCGACGAGGTAGAGGCGAGCGGCGGAGTGCGCCTGTCGCGCGATGGCGACCGCCTGAGCGGCACCGGGCTGCGCCTGCGTGTACGCGACAACGTCGGCCGGTTCGACCATGCCGACTATGAGTTCGCACGGACGGGCCGCGGCGGGTTCGCCCCCGTGACCATGCGCGGCGAGGCCGATCTGATCAAGTTCGAAGGCAAGGACAAGTATCGCCTGGAAAACGCGACCTTGACCACCTGCAAGCCGGGCAATAATGACTGGTATCTGCAGGTGGGCGAGCTCGACCTCGACATGACGCGCGACGTGGGCGTGGCGCGCAGGGGCAAGCTGGTGTTCAAGGGCGTGCCCATCGCTTACCTGCCCTGGGTGGATTTTCCGCTGCAAAACAAGCGCAAGACCGGTTTCCTGCCGCCCACCATCGGCAGCAGCGGCAAGAGCGGGATGGAAATCAGCACGCCGTTCTACGTCAACCTCGCGCCCAATCGGGATCTCACCATCGCGCCGCGCGCACTTTCCAAGCGCGGGCTGCAGCTGAACTCGGAGTTCCGCTATCTTGATCGCAGCTACGAAGGCGACGCCCGGGTCGAGTACCTGTCCAACGACCGCGTGGCAAATATCGACCGCTATGCGCTTGCGTTCCAGCACAAGCACAAATTCACCAGCAAGCTCGCCGGCTACCTCAACATCAACACGGTTTCCGACGACAATTATTTCCGCGACCTGTCGAGCCGCATCAACATCACTTCGCAGACCACGCTGCCGCGCGACGGGGGGTTGACTTACGACGGCGGCTGGTGGACCGCGACCGCGCGCGCGCAGAGCTTCCAGACGCTGCAGGACCCGTCCAATCCGCTGATCCCGCCTTACGACCGGCTGCCGCAGTTAACGCTGAATGCGATGCGCCAGTACATCGGCGGAGTGGATCTTGGCCTGGCGAGCGAGTTCGTCAAGTTCGATCACCCCAGCGCAGTCACCGGCAGCCGCCTCAGGTTCTATCCCAGCGTGAGCCTGCCGCTGATCCGGCCGGGCGCCTATCTCACGCCGAAGCTGGGCCTTCACACCAGCGCTTACAGCCTGGAGCGCAACGCGGCCGGCACTCCGGACACGATCCGCGTGGCGCTGCCGATTGCCAGTCTGGACAGCGGGCTGACGTTCGAGCGTGACGCGAGTTTTGTCGGACGGAAGTTCCGCCAGACGCTGGAACCGCGCGTGTATTATTTGTATGTACCTTACCGCGACCAGAGCAAGATTCCGCTGTTCGATACCGGCTTGGCCGACTTCAACTATGCGCAGATTTTTTCGGAAAATATTTTCAACGGCGGCGACCGCATCGCCGACGCCAACCAGCTGACCGTGGCTGCGACCACACGCATACTGTCGCCGGCCAGCGGCCAGGAGATGCTCAAGGCCACGATCGGTCAGCGCCACTATTTCCAGAACCAGCAGGTGGCCCTGAACGACGCGACGCCTATGCGCACCGATAAGACCTCGGATTTCCTGGCCGCGCTGAGCGGGCGCGTTTCGCGCCACTGGACGCTGGACAGTGCGCTGCAGTACAACCCGCACCGGAGTTTTTTCCAGCGCCTGGGCGTGGGCGTGCGTTACCAGCCCGAGACGGCCAAGGTGCTCAACCTGGGCTATCGCTTCACCCGCGATGCCTTGAATCAGGTCGATGTCTCGGCGCAGTGGCCGCTGGGCGGCGGATGGCATGGCGTAGGCCGTTACAATTATTCCACGCGCGACAACCGCTTGGTCGAAGCCTTGGGCGGTTTCGAATATAATGCAGGCTGCTGGATTGGCCGCGTTGTGGTGCAACGCTTTGCCGCGGCCGCCGGGACCTCGACCAGCGCGTTTTTCGTGCAGCTGGAATTGAACGGGTTCTCGCGCATCGGGTCCAATCCGCTGGAGACGCTGAAGCGCAACATCCCCGGCTACGGCAGTCTCAACCAGACCCGTCCCGACTCACTACCGTTCGATTTTTACGAGTAACTTCTAGTGTCCCGAATCGCTAATTCGCTGAAGAAAAGACGCCGAGAATCGACGCCATACGGCGTTGCAAATGCTCGCAAGGTGTCCAACCTTGCTGCGCTTTGCGCCTTGTCTGGCGCCGATTTCGCCGCTTTTCTGTTTCAACCGGTATTGCCTTGCCAGATATTCGTTCAACGAACTAACGATTCGGGACACTAGATGCAATTCTCCATTTCGGCGGCGCTCGCGTGGCTCGCGACCGCAGCGCTGGCTTTCGGCGCCGGCGGCGCTTTGGCGCAGAAAACTGCGTCCAGCCCCGTGGTGCTGGTGGACCGCATCGTTGCCGTGGTCAATAGCGAGGTGATCACCAGCGGCGAGGTTGCGGAGCGGGTGAGGACGGTGACGCAGCAGCTGCGCCAGCAAGGGACGCCGCTGCCTCCGGCCGATTTGCTGCAAAAGCAGGTGCTGGAGCGCATGATCATGGACCGGCTGCAAATCCAGCTGGCCAAGGAGACGGCGCTGCGCGTGGACGATCTGCAACTGGACCGTACCGTTGCGCGCGTCGCAGAGAGCAACAAGATGTCGCTGACCCAGTTCCGCCAGACGCTGGAGCGCGACGGGATTCAGTTCGAAAAGTTTCGCGAGGAAATCCGCAACGAGATACTGCTGTCGCGTCTGCGCGAACGCGAGGTGGGCAACCGCATCGTGGTCACCGACAACGAGATCGACTATTTCCTCAGCCAGCAGGCCGCGTCACCGGGCGCGGCGACCGAATACAACCTGAGCCACATTGTGCTGCCGCTGCCCGAACAGGCAAGCCCGGAGGAGGTAAGCCGGCAGCGCGCCCGCGCCGAGCAGGTGCTCAAGCAATTGCGCGAGGGCGCTGATTTTTCCGAGCTGGCCGTCGGCTTTTCCAGCGCGCCGGACGCGTTGCAGGGTGGCGTCATGGGTTGGCGCGCGCGCGACCGGCTGCCGGATCTGTACGCCCAGGCGCTGGACGATTTGAAGCCGGGCGAGGTGAGCGGCATCATACGCAGTCCGGCCGGATACCATTTGATCAAGCTGATCGAGCGCCGCGGCGGCGGCGCGCCGGTCATAGTCGAGCAGACCCATGCACGGCACATACTGGTGAAAACGAACGAGATCGTGTCGGCGGCTGACGCCAAGCGCAAGCTCGATAACTTGCGCGAACGCATAGTCAATGGCGTCGATTTCGCCGAGCTGGCCAAGCTCAATTCCGACGACTCTTCCTCGGTCAAGGGCGGCGATCTCGGCTGGATCCATTCCGGCGACACCGTGCCCGAGTTCGAGCGCGTGATGAACAGCCTCAAGGTGGACCAGTTGAGCGAGCCTTTCGCATCGCCTTTCGGCTGGCATCTGGTGCAGGTGCTGGAGCGGCGCCAGACCGACGTGTCCGGCGAACGCGAGCGGCAGGAGGCGCGCCTGATCCTGCGCGAGCGCAAGGCCGACGAGGCCTACCAGGAGTGGCTGCGCCAGCTGCGCGACCGCGCCTTCGTGGAATACCGCTCGGACGAGGGCTGATGGCTGTTGTCGGTGGTTTGTGCGGCGGCGCCGCGCACAGCCAGTGGAGGAGCAAGGAGTGAGGAACGAGGAGGGAAAAGCGGCGCCCTTGCCCGTCATCGCGGTCACCTCCGGCGAGCCTGCCGGAATCGGACCGGATATTTGTCTTGCGCTTGCGGCGCAGCGCCCGGCTTGCCGCGCCGTAATCCTTGCCGATCGCGAGCTGCTCGCGGCGCGCGCCGCCCGGCTCGGCCTGGCCCCGCGCTTGTGCGCATTCGACCCGGGGCGGGCGCCTGCGGCCGATGCGCTCGAAGTGCTGCATCTGCCGCTCGCCGCGCGCGTGTCCGCGGGCAGGCTGGATCCGGCCAATAGCCCCTACGTGCTCGCCTTGCTCGATCGCGCCGTTGCCGGCTGCACCGACGGCAGCTTCGCCGCAATGGTAACTGCGCCGGTGCACAAGGGCGCGATCAACGACGCCGGGGTTCCTTTTACCGGACATACCGAATATCTTGCCGCACTGACTTCCACGCCGCGGGTGGTGATGATGCTTGCCGGCGGCGGATTGCGCGTGGCGCTTGCCACCACGCACCTGGCGCTGGCGCAAGTGGCCGGCGCGATCACGCGCGAAAGCCTGGAAGCGACACTGCGAATTCTGCACCGGGCGCTGCGCCAACGCTTCGGCATCGCCGAGCCGCGTATCCTGGTTGCCGGGCTCAATCCGCACGGCGGCGAGGGCGGTCACCTTGGCCGCGAGGAAATCGAGATCATCTCCCCGGTGCTGGACCAATTGCGCCAGGCGGGCATGCGCCTGGACGGACCGTTGCCGGCCGATACCCTGTTCACGCCGCAAGTGCTTGCGCGCGGCGATTGCGTGCTGGCGATGTACCACGATCAGGGACTGCCGGTGCTCAAATATGCGAGCTTCGGCAAAGGCGTCAACGTCACGCTTGGATTGCCGATCGTGCGCACTTCGGTAGATCATGGCACCGCGCTGGAACTGGCCGGCAGCGGCCAGGCCGATCCGGGCAGCCTGATCGCGGCGATTGAAATGGCGCTGGAGATGGTGCGTGCCCCCGTGCTTCGATGAAGCAGATCACACGCAATCGGTTCACATACGACGCCTTGGATGCCGTCGCACGCGGCGAATGGACTTGCGCGCTGCGCGCGCCAACCGGGTTTTCCGTACGGATAAAAAACATCCGTACGGAAAACCCGGATATGGAGAAAAACAAGGACAGTGCGGGGGTTTTATACAAGATCATCGATCGCGCACGGACGGCTTTTCGTCCGTGCGCAATCGGTGATCCGCGCGGACGGTTTTTCGTCCGCGCCAAATAGCCTGTCGTTACATGAAACATATTCCTCGGCGTCGTTTCGGGCAGCACTTCCTGACCGATCAAACGGTGATTGCGGACATAGTCGCCGCGATCCGGCCGCAGGCGCAGGATGTCATGGTCGAAATCGGTCCCGGACTGGGGGCCCTCACCACGCCGCTGCTCGCGCTGCTCCCCCACCTGCACGCAATCGAGATCGACCGCGATATCATCGCGCGCCTGCGGCTTGCCTACCCGCCGGCCCGCTTGACCGTGCACGCGGGCGACGTGCTCGAATTCGATTTCTCCGCGCTGCCGGACGGGCTGCGCGTGGTCGGCAACCTGCCCTACAATATTTCCACGCCGCTGCTTTTCCATCTGGCGCACTATGCCGAGCGCATACGCGACATGCATTTCATGCTGCAGAAAGAGGTGGTCGAGCGCATGGTGGCGCCCCCGGGCGGCGGCGACTACGGCCGCCTGTCGGTGATGCTGCAATACCGTTTCGACATGGAGTTGCTGCTTGCGGTCGCGCCCGACGCCTTCTCGCCGCCGCCGCAAGTCTATTCGGCCGTGGTGCGCCTATGGCCGCGGCCGCGGGCGCAGCTGACGGCTGCGAGCGAAACGGGTCTGGCACAAGTGGTGCGGCGCGCTTTCGCGCAAAGGCGCAAGACCTTGCGCAATTCGCTCGCCGGGCTGCTCGATGCCGGCGACTACCTTGCGCTGGGGATCGCGCCCGGCCTGCGCGCAGAGAACCTCGCGGTGGCGGATTTTGTCGCGATCAGCAACTACCTGGAAAAAAAGGACGAATTGGCGGCAGGTTGATATTCACAAATGCGCCTGCGGCTGGCACAATAAGCCGCTTTTTCCGCATTGGCACGCTTGCGCACCGGAGACGATATGGGCCTGCTCGACGATCTGAAAAAACAGGCTGACCTGGTGAAAAGCCAGCAGCTTTCCCGACAGTCGATCCTGGAGGAAAGCATCAAGCTGGTCGAGGCCAGGATGCAGCAGACTTTCCTCTACCTGAACGATCTGCTGAAGCAGTTGGCGGTGCTCAGGCCGACCAACCCGACGGTGTATTCGATACCGGGCGTAGGCGATTTGCAGAACCTGGAGTTCGCCGATTCGTTCATCGATTACCGCAAGAAGAAGATCGGCGACAGGGACTACTACGACTACGTCACGCTGTTCATCAAGTGGGCTTCGCCAGCGAGCCTCACCGCCGAGCGCGACATGCCCGCCGCGATTCAGAAGCTGAACGATGTGCTGTGGGGTTTCGGCCTCAAATTCACCGAGGAAAAAATCAAGAGACCGGGCGGCGGCTTCGAAAAAATGAAATTTACCGTGGCCGGCAAGGTCACCTGCGACATTATCATCACGGCCGATCACGAAAACGCACGGCTGGTGGTGAAGGGCAGGCACTTCTTCCGCCTCGGCGAGGACGAACTGCGTATTCCGGCGGGCGATATCAACGAAACATTGCTGGAAGAGTTCGCCAAGATGCTGATCGGCCAGCCCAGCGCACTACGCAAGTATCGCGGCGCCGCACTGTAGCAGGGGCCCCGCTTGCGGGGATGCGACCGCGCAGGCGCGCGTCAGCACGGTTCAGGAGCCGTGCTGGATCAACTCGATCTTGTAGCCATCCGGGTCTTGGACGAAGGCAATGACCGTGCTGCCGCCTTTGACCGGTCCGGCTTCGCGGGTGACCGTGCCGCCCTTCGCCTTGACGGTTTCGCAGGCTTTGTAGGCGTCGGGCACCGCGATCGCCAGATGCCCGAACGCGTTGCCCATGTCATAGCTGTCCACGCCGTAGTTGTAGGTCAACTCGATCACGGCATGCGCATCCTCGGCGCCGTAGCCGACGAAGGCGAGCGTGTATTTCTGGTCCGGCCGGTCGGTGGTGCGCAACAGCTTCATGCCCATCACCTCGGTATAGAACTTCACCGAACGTTCCATGTTTCCCACGCGCAGCATCGTATGCAGTATTCTCATCTCTTCTCTCCTATAAGATCGGCAGCCGGTGGTTGCAGTGGCGCAATTCGCTGCGCGCCTCCTGGTAATCGGGATAGAGGCCGCCGACCACTGCCCAGAAGCGCGCCGAATGATTCATTTCGCGCAGATGCGCCAGCTCGTGCGCGACCACGTAATCGATCAGGTGCAGAGGCAGATGTATCAGTCGCCAGTTGAGACGCACGCGCCCGTCCTCCCGGCACAAACCCCACTGCGTGCGCGCACTGGACAGCGCCAGCGCCGGGGTCGGCACGCCCAAGGTGGCGGCGTACAGCGCCAGGCGCTCGCCGAAAAGCGCTCGCGCCCGCTCCTTTATCCAGGCAATGCCGCGCTTTCGCAATGCCGAAGGCTCGCCGCGAGGCTCAAGGCCGATGCCGAGGCGTCCATTTTCCAGGCTGATTCCGCGCCGGCCGGGCAGGAGCTCGATCGTCACCGCCACACCCACGAGTGCGATGGTCGCGCCATCGCTCCAGTTCACCACCGGCGGCTTGGGCGCGGCGCGCCACTCGGACAGCTTTTGCAGCACCCAGCGCGCCTTTTCGCGGATGAAGGCCTCGACCTCGGCGATCGGCGTGTGGCCCGGTGCGGCCACGCGCAGGCCGTCGTCGTCGACCACGATGCCGATGGAGCGGCGGCGGGCGCGGCGGAAGCGGTAGCCGACGATCTCGCTGCCCAGCTGGATGTAACGCAGCGTGCCCGTGGGCACCGCCACGGGCGCGATCGCGAGCGGCAGCTCAAGCTGCATGTGTACGCTCGGTGCGCACCAGGATCTCCACCTGGCTCTCGATCCAGTCTTCGACCTTGCGCATCAGTTCTTCCGGCGTGCGACCGGCGCTGGCTATGGGTTCGCCGATCACCACCGTCACCTTGCCCGGGTACTTGAGAAAGGAGTTGCGCGGCCACAGCAGCCCCGCGTTGTGCGCGACCGGCAGCACGCGCGCGCCGGTCTGCGCCGCGATGTGTGCACCGCCGAGCTTGTACTTGACGCGTTTTCCCACGGCGATGCGGGTGCCCTCCGGATAGACCATGATGCAAAAACCCTGGGCGAGGCGCTCCTTGCCGATTTCGACGGTGCGACGCAGGGCGCTCTTGCGGTCGGCGCGGTTGATGAAAATCGGGCTGAACAGGGCCAGTCCCCAGCCGAGGAACGGCAGCCACATGAGCTCGCGCTTCATCACATAGACGTGAGGCGGGAATATCCCGGAGTAGGCGAGCGTCTCCCACGCCGACGAATGCTTGGACAGGATCACCACCGGCTCGGCCGGAATGTTCTCGCGCCCGCGCACCTCGTAGCGGATGCCGAGCACATGGATCGCCAGCCAGGCGGCGAGGCGCGGCCAGCCGGCGATGATCTTCCAGCGCGGGATGCGCGGCAGCGGCGCGACGCACATCACCAGCACCCAATAGGGCACGACGATGACGACCAGGAGGAGGTAGTAGATGAGCGCGCGCAGGAACATCATGCAGTGAGCGCCATGGCGGCGGCAGCGAGATCCGCATGGATTTCGCTGCCCTCGGGCAGGCCGCCCGCCTTGACGGTTTGTCTCCCCTTCCCGGTGAGAACCAGTATCGGCCGGGCGCCGGCTGCGCTCGCCGCCTGCAGGTCGCGCAGGGAGTCGCCGATCGCCGGCACCCCCGCGAGCGCGAGGTTGAAGCGCTCGGCAATCTCCAGCAGCATACCCGGCTGCGGCTTGCGGCATGAACAGCCTGCGTCCTGCGCATGCGGACAGAAGAACACCGCATCGATGCGCCCGCCCAGCTGGTTCACCGCCTTGTGCATCTTGTTGTGTATGGCGTTGAGCGTGGCCATGTCGAACAAGCCCCGCCCCAGGCCGGACTGGTTGGTGGCGACCACCACGCGAAAGCCCGCCTGTGTGAGTCGCGCGATCGCCTCCAGGCTGCCCGGAATCGGCTTCCATTCCTCCGGGCTCTTGATGAATTGGTCGCTGTCGGCGTTGATCACGCCGTCGCGGTCGAGCACGACGAGCTTCATAAAGCGAGTTGTCCTTGGGCGAGTTTCATGTCGCGGGTTGTCCCTGGCCGGGTTTCACGTGAACGACTGTCATGCGGCGAGTTTGGAGATGTCGGCGACACGGTTCATCTCGTCGCGCAAATCTCTGAGAAGCGCAAGGCGGTTCCTGCGCACTTCCTGATCATCCACCATCACCATGACCGATTCGAAAAAGGCGTCGACGGGAGATCTTAATACGGCAAATGCCTTCAGATAGCCGGTATAGTCGCCGGCCTGAAATAGAGGCGTCGCCTTCTGCGATGCCTTGTTGAGAGCGTCGAACAAGTCGCGCTCCGCCGGCTCCTGCAAGCCTTGCGCTTCCACCTGGGCGAACGATTCGCCTTTCGCCGCAGCCTGTTTCAGGATGTTGGCGACGCGCTTGTTCGCGGCGGCAAGGCTCGCCGCTTCGGGCAGGGCCGCAAACGTGCGCACGGCAGCGAGCTGGCTGGGTATCAGATCAAGCGATGCCGGATTCATACAGAGCACCGATTCGATCTCGTTTGCACTATAGCCAGCCTCGCGCAGATGGCTGCGCAAACGTTCCAGGACGAACGTTCCGAGATCCGTATGGGCAGCGCCGAGGATGCCGTGTGCAAACACCGAGAATGCCTCATTGACTAGATCAACGAGCGGTAGCTTCAGCTTCGCTTCAACCAGTATCCGGATCACGCCGAGGGCGTGGCGTCTGAGCGCGAACGGATCCTTGTCGCCGCTCGGCTGCTGGCCAATGCCGAACATGCCCGCCAGCGTCTCCAGTTTATCGGCCAGCGCGACGGCGAGCGCAATCTCGTTTTCAGGCAGCGCATCGCCGGCAAAACGCGGACGGTAGTGTTGTTCTATGGCAATGGCCACGAGGGGAGGCTCGCCGTCGGCAAGCGCGTAGTAGCGTCCCATGATGCCCTGCAGTTCCGGAAACTCGCCGACCATGCTGGTGACGAGGTCGGCCTTGGCCAGCCAGGCGGCGCGTTCGGCCAGCACCGGATCGGCGCCGATGGCGCGGGCGATTTTTCCGGCGAGTAATTGCACGCGTTCCGCTCGCTCGAGCAGGCTGCCGAGTTTGTTGTGATAGACCATAGTTCCTAGCCGGGGCACGCGCGCTTCCAGCCGGGTCTTCTTGTCGGTCTCGAAAAAGAAGCGCGCATCAGCGAGGCGCGGCCGCACCACGCGATTGTTGCCCTCGACGACGTTCTTCGGGTCGGCCAGCCGCATATTGCTGACAATGAGGAACCGGTTGGCCAGTTTCCCGGCAGCGTCGAACAGCGGGAAATATTTCTGGTTGGTGCGCATGGTGAGGACCAGGCATTCCTGCGGCACTGCAAGAAACTCGGGCTCGAACTCCCCAACGTAAACAGACGGAAATTCGACCAGCGCGGTGACTTCGTCGAGCAAGGGCGCGACGTCTTCCTGCGGACCCAGCGTAGCGCTCAATGCGGCGGCCCGGGCGCGCAGCTGCCGCTCGGTTTCGGCGCGGCGCGCATCGAACGCGGCGATGACCTGCCCGTGCGCCGCGAGCGCCTCTTCGTAGGCATCGGCGGCATCGACCGTAATGTCCTTCACGCCCTGAAAGCGATGGCCGTGGGTGATGCGGCCGGCATCGAGGCCGAGGATCGATACCGGTACCACGTCGGCGCCGTGCACGGCGAGGAGTCCGTGAACGGGGCGTACGAACTGCACCGTCGTCGCTCCGTCCGCGAGTTGATAGCTCATCATTTTCGGAATCGGCAGCCGGGTGATCGCCCCCTCGAGGGCCGATTGCAGGGCGACCGCCAGCTTCATGCCCGGCACGATCTGATGCAGGAATACGTACTCCGCGCCGCCTTCGGCGCGACGCTCGATCAGCCCAGTCATATCGGCGTCCGCGGCGTATCCCTCTTTTTGCAGCCGCTTCAGCAGAGCCGGCGCGGGATTTCCGGCGGAATCGAAAGCGACTTTCGCAGGCATCAGTTTCTTGGTCTGCTCCCGGTCGAGCGAGCTCGCAAGCACTGCCGATATATGAACGGCCAGCCGGCGCGGCGTGCAATAGGCCCTGCTCCGATGGTCTTGGCCGAGCAGGCCGCGCTCGGCGAGGCCGGAGGCGATTTCCCGGGCGAAGGCCTCGCCCAAGGCATTCAACGCCTTTGGCGGCAGCTCCTCGGTGAACAGTTCCACCAGCAGGCTCGCGCTCATGCCGCCTCGCGCTCCTTCAGTGCCGCTTTCAATGCAGGAAGGTCGATACCCAGGCGCGCCAGTTGTTCAGGCGGGCACATCGGGAAACCCTGGCGCAGGCGGGAATCGAAATACGACTGCGACACGCTGCGCGCAAGGTTGCGGATGCGGCCGATATAAGCGGCGCGCTCGGTGACGGAAATTGCGCCGCGCGCATCGAGCAGATTGAAGGTATGCGCCGCCTTGAGCACTTTTTCATAGGCGGGTAGGGCGAGTTTCTCCTGCATCAATCGCTTGGCATCGGCCTCATGGTCGGCGAAATGCCGGAACAGCATCGCAATATCCGATTGCTCGAAGTTGTAGGTCGATTGCTCTACCTCGTTCTGATGGTAGACGTCGCGGTAAGTTACGCCCGGCGTCCATACCAGGTCAAACACGTTTTTCACGTCCTGCAGGTACATGGCGAGGCGTTCGATGCCGTAGGTGATTTCCCCCGTGATCGGCTTGCAGTTGATGCCTCCGACCTGCTGGAAGTAGGTGAACTGCGTCACCTCCATGCCGTTCAGCCACACCTCCCACCCCAGGCCCCAGGCGCCCAGCGTCGGATTCTCCCAGTCGTCCTCGACGAAGCGGATGTCGTGTGCCTTGGGATCGATTCCCAATGCGTCGAGTGAGCCGATGTAGAGCTCGAGTATCTCCGGCGGCGAGGGCTTGAGCACCACCTGGTATTGATAATAGTGCTGCAGCCGGTTGGGATTGTCGCCGTAACGGCCGTCCTTGGGGCGGCGCGAGGGCTGGACGTAGGCGGCGCGCCAGGGCTCGGGCCCGAGCGCGCGCAGGAACGTGGCGGTATGCGAAGTGCCCGCGCCGACTTCCATGTCGTAGGGTTGCAATAGCGCGCAGCCCTGCCGGTCCCAATAGGACTGCAGCTTGAGGATGAGTTCCTGGAAGGTGGGCACTGTTTGCCGATACTGGGAAAGCCGCAATTTTACAGGCTTTCCGTAGCCCGAGAAACCGAAAACGGCGGCGCCAGATCGGGCAGTGGCGCGCCCGTGCGCAGGCGGCGCGGCGAGCCGTCGGGATTTGTACCTGCGCCGGGCATGATATAAATGCGGCATGCAGTTCAGTCATCTGATCCAGATCAACGATCCGTTCAATCCGCTGATCGATCCTCTGTCGCGCGGGCAGTTGTGGCGCGGTCTGGTGCTGCGCGCCGAGAACCCCTTGTTGTTTGTGATGGCGCTGGACCGGTTCGAAATCGTCGAGCGCGGGGAAAACACGCTGGCGCGCGTGCTTCATTTCGGAAGCCTGCAGCTGCGCGATCGCGTCAGCTTCAGTCCGATGAAGCAGGTGTGCTACGAGATCGAAGCCGCGGGGGATGCGCCTGCCGCCACCCTGGCGATGACCATCGAGGAACCCGAGCCCGGTCAGCTGTTCGTGCGTTTCGACTATGAAACTTTTCCCCGAGGCGCGACGGCGCCGCTGGACGAGTTCTACAGCAGTTTTGCCAAACAGGCCTACGTCGAGGCCGATATCGATACCGTCAGCACTATCCGCAGGCTGGCGGAGGCAGCGGGTGCGCTGGGCTGAAGCGCGCCGCGCGCGCGTGCTTGCAGGAGGCGGGCGTATCCTGCGCCGGGCGGCGCTCAGGCGGTGAATCTCACAGCTCGATTTCGGCCCTGTTCCTTGGCGCGGTACATGGCGCGATCGGCCCGTGCCTGAATGGCGTCGATGTTGCGGCCGTCATCAGGGTAACTCGCGAGGCCGACGCTGACACTGGTGCCGATCTGCTTGCCTTCGAACTCCAGCGGAGTGGTGGCCACCGCCTTGATAATCCGCTGCGCCACCTCCAGCGCCCTGGTCGCGCTCGCTTCCGGCAACAACGCCACAAATTCGTCCCCGCCATAGCGCGCCAGCACGTCGGTGTGGCGCAATTCGGTCCCGATGCACTTCGCCACCAGTTTGAGCAGACGGTTCCCGGCCTCATGGCCGTAATTGTCGTTGACCGCTTTGAGATTGTCCGAGTCTATCATCAGCAGGCTGATGGGACGGTTGTAGCGCATCGCCTGGTCGAACAAGCGGGCGACGACAGTGGTGAAGCCGCGCATGTTGTAGAGGCCGGTGAGATCATCGGTTTCGGACAGAAGGCGGGCGCGGTTCAGGCCGGAGCGGATGTCTGCGGAAAACATGGTGGTGATGTAGCCGACCAGGAGCATCGGCGCAAGCTGCGCCACCACGCCGCCGACGTAGGCGAGCGAAAACAGCCCGTAGGGATGGGATTCGTCCCCGAGCAGCACGAAGCAGGCGGCGATCAGCGCCATTTCGAACATGGTAGTGAGCTTGCCCAGTGTGAGCGCGCTGGTGATGATGACGAGCAGGTAGGTGTTGACCAGCGGGCTTGCGAGCTTGCCCGTGTACCACAGCACCCAGGTGATGAACAGCACCATGGCAAAGGTTTCGATGGCAATCTTCCAGCGTGATTCGGACTTGTAGAAATTGGTGTAGCGAAAGCCCAGGATGAACGCTGCGTACAAGAGCAGTCCGGTGGAAATCTGCGCCTGATCCTCGGCCACAGGCCCCACGAACACCTGGTACAGCAGCACCAGGATCAGCAGCAGCCACTCGATTTCGGCGACCGTGCGCGAAATACCGCGCAGCTCCTCCTGCTCGATGCTCGGTATTTCAATGGGTTTTGCGTACACGCATTTCCCTTTGTCGCAAGCGGACTGCGTCTGCGTCTGGCTGTTTCAAAAGGAGCGGATGCCTCCCCATCATGCTCCCCCGGATTGGCCTGCTGCAAAATTCATTTTGCAGCAGGCTTCTGTTGTCGTGTCATCATGATTATAGCGCGGCAAGCTATCGCTTCCCGGCCGGGGCTGCGGCCGAGGCCTGCGCCTTGTCCTCCCGCCAGAAGTCCAGCTTTTCCTGCACCACCCGGTCCGAGTAGATAAAAATGACCGCGTCGCTCGATGCCGCGTGCTCGTGCGCGACCCAGCTCGGCGCAACGAAAATGTCGTGCGGCCCCCAGTCGAAGGTCTCCCCGCCGATCGTGCTCGAGCCGGTGCCCTCGACCACGGTGAACACCGCGCTGTCGGTGGAGCGGTAGGCAGCGGTGTTGAATCCGCCGGGGATGAGCTGCATCCAGGTGGACATCGTCGGCATGGCCCAGCCGCCGTTGACCGGGTTGATGTATTTCATCTTGTATGCGTGCCAGGCGTCGGCGGCGCGAAAGCGCGCCAGCTGATCCAGCGCCTCGCGCGTGTGCCGATAGGGGTAGTTGAATATCGGCGAAGTCTGTGACGCGTATTTCTCATCGACCGGCAGCAGGTTGTGGCCGGCTTCGGCCATGGCCGCGCCTTCCGGGCGGTCCCGCGGGTGGATCTTGCCCGGATAGCCTTCGCGAAAGCTGGCGCACATCAAATTGACGATGTGCATGTCCAGGCCGTCGAGCCAGACCATGGGTGCGTCGCTCTCGTTGCCGTGGTCGTGCCAGGCCATGGACGGGGTGATCACGAAATCGCCGGGCTCCATCATGGTGCGCTCGCCCGCGACCGCGGTGTAGGCCTTGTGCCCTTCGATGATGAAGCGCAGCGCCGAGGCGGTGTGCTTGTGCGCGGGCGCGATTTCGCCCGGCAGGATGATCTGCAATCCGGCAAACAGGCTCTGCGTGATGCGCGACTCGCCCGGCAGTCCCGGGTTCTCCAGCACCATGACGCGGCGCTCGGCTTCTTCCGCGCTGATCAGTTTGCATGCCTCCATCAGGTACGGCCGTATCTCGGCATAGCGCCACAGGGCGGGCACGCAGCGCGGCGCCGGCCGGTCCGTGACCAGCCCGTGCAGCACGCGCCACAGCGGCGCAAGATTGCGGCTGCGCGCGCGCTCGTAGAAATCCATGCGGCCGGGCTCGGCGGCGAGATTGACGCTGGGAACGATGCCCGCGAGGACTCCGGCTTCTTGGTGGACGCTGCTGTCGGGTTTCATCCCCGCCTCCTGTGGCTCGGCCGCTCAGTGCCTTGTCGTTGCAACGGGCATGATAGCGTAGCTGCGCGGCGATGGCGACGCGACGCCGAAATGCGTCATATTGGGCTATGATGGAAACAACTGGTTTGTCCCGGGAAACTCATGGAATCGTATCTGGTCTGGCTCGCCGCGGGATTCGTGCTGGTCATCGCCGAACTCGTCACCGGCACGTTTTTCCTGCTGGTACTGGGCATCGCGGCGTTCGCGGGTTCGGCCACCGCCTGGTTCGGCCTGGGGTTCTGGCTGGAGGCATTGTGCGCTGCGGCGGTGGCGGTCGCCGGGGTGCTCTGGGTGCGGCAGAATCGCAAGCGCATGCAGCAGCCCGACATGCCCTCGCTCGACGTCGGTCAGACGGTCACGTTCGATGCCTGGATAAGCCGCGAGCAGGGCGCGGCGCGGGTGACGTATCGCAACACGCAATGGGATGCCGAGGTCGTCGGCGAGCGCGAGTTCGGTCAAGGGCAGGTGCTGTTCATCCGTGCAGTCGAGGGCAACACGCTCAAGGTAGCGAAGGCCAAAGCCTGAGGCGGCGATGCAGGAAAGCGCGCGCCCGCCCCGGATTCTGCCATTCACGAACGAATTGCTAGGGAGAATACCCATGTTTCCGAAGTTCATCGCCGTCCTGATCGCCACCATCGCCATCTCGCAGTTCGAGCAGACGCGCGGCTACACTATCCCGTTTTTCATACTCGCAGTGGCGATCGTATTCGTGATCGAGGGCGTGCGCGTGGTGCCGCAACAAAGCGCCTGGGTGGTCGAGCGCCTGGGAAAATTTCACGCCGTTCTGCAGCCCGGGCTGAACGTGATCGTGCCTTTCGTCGACCGCGTCGCCTACACCCACTCGCTGAAGGAGGTGCCGCTGGATGTGCCCGAGCAGGTTTGCATCAGCCGCGACAACACCCAGCTCTCTGTCGACGGCGTCATCTATTTCCAGGTGACCGACCCGCGGCTTGCGTCTTATGGCTCCTCCAACTACATCGCCGCCATCACCCAGCTCGCGCAGACCGCGCTCCGCAGCGAGATCGGCAAGATGGAGCTGGACAAGACCTTCGAGAGCCGCGACGAGATGAACCGGCAGGTGGTATCGGTGCTGGACGAGGCCGGCCGCTCCTGGGGCGTGAAGGTGCTGCGCTACGAGATCAAGAACATCACCCCGCCGGAAACCATCCTGCGCGCGATGCAGGCGCAGATCACGGCCGAGCGCGAGAAGCGCGCGCTGATCGCCAAGTCCGAAGGCCAGAAGCAGCAGGAGATCAATATCGCCGAGGGCGAAAAGCAGGCCGCCATCCTCAAGTCCGAGGGCGCCAAGGCCGCGGTGATCAACAAGGCGCAGGGCGATGCCACCTCGATCCGGCTGATTGCGGAAGCGACCGCCGCTGCGGTGACTGCGGTGGCGGAATCGCTCGCCAAGGAAGGCGGGCAGCAGGCGGCCAACCTGAAAGTCGCCGAGCAGTACGTCAACGCCTTCGCTCACCTCGCCAAGACCAACAACACCCTCATCGTTCCCGCCAACCTGGGCGACCTGGCCACGCTGATCACCTCGGCCATGACCATGCTCGATCGGACCAAATTGGCCCAGGCCAAGCCCGCCTGAGCCGCGCTAATCAGCACCAAAGCAGCGGCCAGCCAGCGCAGTTCGGCCCGGACAAATCGCACGTCAGTGGCGCGGCGCCAGGAGTTTGCGGTACTTGAATGCCGCGGACGCCGTCTGGTAGTACGCGATGGCCTCATCGCGCAGCGTTTCGTTGACCGGCATGGGCGTGGCTTCCAGCGTTTTCGGATCGATTTTATAACTCTCGATTCTGCGCTTGGGCTTGAGCACGATGAGGATGTCGCTCTTGTAGTAACCGAGCGATTGGTAATTGCTGATGAACGCGCGCTCGCCCGGACCTGCCTGCTCGTTGATCGCGTTGCCGAAGAAATGGTCGTCACCCTCCACGCCCAGAACATCGAACAGGGTCGGCGGCACGTCGATCTGCGAGATCAGGCGCGTGACGTGGCCGGGTTTCACTATCGCGGGCCCGTAGAAAATCAGCGGGATGCGGTATTTCGCCACCGGCAGTTCGGTCTTGCCGGCAACCGCGGCGCAGTGGTCGGCCACGATGACGAACAGCGTGTCGTCGAACCAGGGATGGCGCCGCGCCTGCTCGATGAACTGGCCGATGGCAAAATCCGTGTACTTGACCGCCCCCTCGCGCCCGCCGGGCGAAGGAATGTCGATGCGCCCGTCCGGGTAGGTATAGGGGCGGTGATTGGAGGTGGTCATGACGTGCATGAAGAAACGTTTGTCGTTGTTTCTCTCCTTGTCGAGCAGGGCCAGGGCGTTGCTGAACAACACCTCGTCGGCCACGCCCCAGACGTTTTCGAAGATCACCGATTCTTTCGGGAAATCCGTGCGGTCGTGGGTGACGTAATCATTCCCGGCGAAATAGGCGTTCATGTTGTCGAAGTAGCCGTATCCGCCATAAGCGAAATAGGTGGCGAAGCCCAGACGCTTGAGCAATTCGCCGATCGTGGACAGATGCTCGTTGCCGGGCCGGCGCACGATCGCCTGTCCCGGCACCGGCGGCGTGCCTAGCGACAGCGCCTCCAGTCCGCGCACGGTGCGCGTGCCGGTGGCCAGCACCCGGTCGAACTGCACGCCGTGGCGCGCCAGATCGTCGAGCCGCGGCGTCAGGCCCTGGCGTGAACCGTAACTCCCGAGAAATTCCGCGGACAGGCTCTCGACTGTGATCAGCACCACGTGGCGCGGGCGGCGGCGCAGGAAATCGGGCCGGGGTTCCGCGTATTCGCGTTCCTGCCTGCCCTTGGCGAGCACCACCGACAGCGGCTCGCGCTCGACACCAAGGTCGAGCAGGATGCGGTCCGCGCGCTCCTGCGGGATCGTGGCGTACCAGCGCTCGTAGTCCAGTTCGTTGCGCCGGAACGCCGCGGCGAAGCTGAACAGGCCGTTCCCGGACAGCTCTTCGACGTAGACATTGCCGTGCCGGTACATCTGGTCGACGTTGGCGAGCAGGCCGCTGGCGAGCGGCAGGAGCACGGCGGCGACAAGCAGGTTGCGGCGCGCCCGGCGCGCCAGCGGTACACCGACCGTGCGCGCCAGCAAGCCGCGCAGCAACCAGGTCAACACGGCCGCCGCCACGCCGATGGCGAGCAGCAACGGCGCAACAGGATAAGACTCGCGGATATTGCCGATCACCTCGCGCGTGTACACGAGATAGTCGACCGCGATGAAATTGAAGCGGGTCTCGAACTCGACCCAGAACAGCAATTCCGACAGGGCGTTGAACAACAGTGCCGCCGCCACCAACCAGAACACCGCATAGCGCGCCCAGCGCTGCCAGGCCGCCGCGCGCCAGCGATTGCCGAACGCGGCTTCGTACAACAGGAATGGCAGCAGCAGGAAACACAGGGCGGCCAGGTCGAACCACAAGCCCACGGCGAGAAAACGCGGCCAACCGCTCAACGGCACACCGTCCGTGCCGGTGTACAGCGCAAGAGCGATCCGGGTACTCGCAAAAATACCGAGCGCGACCAGCAGCAGCAGCGCGATGAACAACTGCCCCCTTTCAGCCAGCCATGCGGGGAATCCCCGGGCACTTCCTTGCATGGTCATATTGTATCCCGTGGCCGCGACTGTCCGACGGTAACCGGTAGAAAAACGGTATCGGTGAGCCGGAAAAACCGGGCAGGGATAGCGGGCAATGGCGCCAGCGGGTCAGGCCGGCGTGGCGCATCGGCAGTCGTTCCGGCAAGCGGTTGACGTGATTCACCTCTGCGCACTTTGGCAGCCAACACAGGTTCGTTGAGCATGCATCGGACCGCCAACCAGGAGATGCCCGGCGGATTCATTTTCCTAGCGCTCGGAACGCAGCGCCTGCTCGGAGCGCAGCGCCAGCTGGCCCAGCACCGTGCCGCAGGCTGCGGCGGCGAGCAGCACCCACAGTGCAGCTTCCCAATTGCCCGCTGCGGATACCACGGCCGCGACCAGGGGCGGGCCGGCGAAAGGGCCGATTTGCGCGACCTGCACGATCAATCCCTGAATGCTGCTGATCTGGCCGGCCTCGCGCGCATAAATGTGACCGCCCGAAAGTATCGAAGCCGGTATCATTCCTCCGGCCAGCATAAAGAGCACGCACAGGAAAAAGCGCAGCGCGTCAGGCAAGGCCGAACTGAAGATGCCACCGCTGCACGCCGCCATGACCAGGAAGGTGAGGCTGATTACGTGACCGCGCGGTGCGGCGCGATGCATCAGCCAGCTGCCCGCCAGGTTGCCGCCGGCGTTGCAGCCGATCAGCAAGGCGGTGAGCAGCGCCGCCTGGGTAATCGAAGCGCCCCGCTCCTGCATCAGGAAAGTGGGCAGCCACACGGCCACCGCGTAATACATCAGCGAATAGCAGGCGAAGCCCGTTGCAAGCCACCAGGGACCGGGCTGGCGCAGCGCCTGCAGAGTCCCCGACAGCGTCGGAGCGGCTGCGGCGGCGGCGTAATAGCTGCTGCGGGAGCGCCATAAAGCGGCGGCGCACGCGAGCGTAAGCAGCGCGATGGCGAGCCACAGGCCGCGCCAGCCGATCGAGCCGAGCAGGAACGGGCTCACCAGAATGGTCAGGCCGGAACCGAACGGCAGGTAGCTCGCCCACAGTCCCAGGGCCAGACTGCGCTCGCGCGGCGCGCAGGCGGCGATGATCAAGGCCGGCGCTGAAACGGCGATGGCGATGAAGCCGCCGCCTTCGAGGATGCGCGAGGCAAACAGCGCTCCTTCTCCTTGTGCTGCCGCGCCCAGCGCCCCGCCCAGCATCATGGTGCCGAGCCCGGCGACGCAAAAGCGCAGCGCGCCATAGCGGCCGGCGAGCACGCCGACGAAGGCTGCGGTGCATACCGACAGCGTGTTGAAAATCGAATTGACCCAGCCGGCCGCGACCAGCGACAACTGGAATTCCTCGCGCAGCAGGGGTATCGCCGGCGGCAGCTTGCCGACATAGGCGGCGGCAATGATGCCGGCGGCGATGGCGGCCCACACTGCGGGCCAGTGGGTGGTGGGAGTTCGTGTCAGCAAGGGATTGCGGGCCCAGCCATCAGCTCAGGCCGAAGCGCCTGATCAGCCAGGTTTTCATCAGTTGCGTCAGCGTGAGGTAAGCGAGAAGAATCGGCGCCAGCGCGAGCCAGTAGCCGTGCGGTAGCGGCGTGAAACCCAGCGCCGGCGCGAAGTGCGAGAACGGCAGCCACATGCCGACCACGCAGATCGAAATGCTGGTGACCATCAGCGGCAGGCTCGCCTGGCTCTGGAAAAAAGGGATCTTGCCGGTGCGGATGACATGCACGATCAGCGTCTGCGACAACAGCGACTCGACGAACCACCCGGTCTGGAACAGGCTGGCGTCGTCCCAGGCGTCGAACAGGTAGAGCATGGTGAAGTAAGTCAGGTAGTCGAATACCGAACTGATGGGGCCGATGAACAGCATGAAGTGCCCGATGTTGCCGATATCCCATTTGCGTGGCTGCTCCAGGTACTCGGGGTCGATGTTGTCCGTCGCGACCGAGGTTTGCGAAAAATCGTAGAGCAGGTTGTTGAGCAGGATCTGCACCGGCGCCATCGGCAGGAACGGCAGGAACGCCGAGGCCCCGATCACACTGAACACGTTGCCGAAGCTGGAACTCGCGCCCATTTTGATGTATTTCACGATGTTGCCGAACACCTTGCGGCCTTCGATCACGCCTTCCTTCAGCACCAGCAGGTTCTTTTCCAGCAGGATGATGTCGGCCGACTCCTTGGCGATGTCGACCGCGGTGTCGACGGAAATGCCGACGTCGGCGGCTTTGAGTGCCGGGCCGTCGTTGATGCCGTCGCCAAGGAATCCGACCACGTGGCCTCTGCGGTGGAGCGCACGAATGATCTTGGCTTTCTGCCCCGGCGAAAGCTTGGCGAACACAGTTGCCCTCTCGGCCACGCTGGCGAGCGCAGCGTCCTTCATGCCCTCGACTTCGCTGCCCAGCACCACCTGCCCGATCTTCAGCCCGACGTCGCGGCACACTTTGCGCGTGACGATCTCGTTGTCGCCGGTCAGCACTTTGACCTGCACGCCATGGCGGCCGAGCACGCGGATGGCTTCCGCCGCGGACTCCTTCGGCGGGTCGAGGAAGGCGATGTAGCCGGTGAGCACGAGCTCCGATTCGTCCGCCACCCCGAACGGTGCCGAGCGCACCGGCACCTCCTTGTGCGCCACCGCGATGACGCGGAAACCGTCCTCGTTCAGTTCCCGGATGACGCCCTGCAGGTCCTCGAAATGTCCCGGCTCGAACGCCACCGTTTCGCCACGCCGCTCAGCCCCGGTGCAGACGCTGAAAATTTCCTCGACTGCCCCTTTGCAGATCAGGATGTGGGTCGCGCGGTCCTTCTCCACCACCACCGACATGCGCCGGCGCTGGAAATCGAACGGAATCTCATCGACCTTGGTGAAATGTTCGGGCACGGCGAGCGCTTCGTGCACCTCGGCATGCTTCAACACCGCCACGTCGAGCAGGTTCCTCAGTCCCGACTGGTAGTAGCTGTTGAGGTAGGCATACTGCAGGACGAGTTCGCTCTCCTCGCCGGAAATGTCGACGTGCTTCTCCAGTATCACCCGGTCCTGCGTGAGCGTGCCGGTCTTGTCGGTGCACAGGATGTCCATGGCGCCGAAGTTCTGAATCGAATTGAGGCGCTTGACGATGACCTTCTTGCGCGACATCGCCAGCGCGCCCTTGCCGAGGTTGATGGTCACGATCATCGGCAGCATTTCCGGCGTGAGTCCGACGGCGACCGCCAGTGCGAACAGGAACGCCTCCATCCAGTTGCCTTTGGTGAGCCCGTTGATGACGAACACCAGCGGCACCATCACCAGCATGAAGCGCACGATAAGCCAGATGAAGCGGTTTACCCCGAGGTCGAAACTGGTGAGCTGGCGCTGCCCGGCAATGGTCGAGGCGATCGAGCCGAAATAGGTGCGGCCGCCGGTCGCGACGACCGCCGCGGTCGCCGTCCCGCTGATGACGTTACTCCCCATGACGCAGATGTTGGGCAGTTCGATCGCGGATTTGCCCCCGGTTGCAACGGTCGAAACGGGCGCCGAAAACTTCTCCATCGGGAGCGACTCGCCGGTGAGCGCGGCCTGGTTGACGAACAGGTCCTTGGCGCTGAGCAGGCGCACATCGGCCGGGATCATGTCGCCGGCGGAAAGATGCACGATGTCCCCGGGCACGACGCGGGGCAGCGGGATTTCCACGGACGAAGAGCCGCCAAAGTGAAGCTGCGCCTGGAATGTGCGGTCGGCCTCCTGCGGCACACCGGGTCGCGGGTCCTTGCGGCGCACGCTCGCCGTCGTGTGCACCATCGCGCGCAGCTTCTCCGCCGCCTTGCTCGAACGATATTCCTGCAGGAACGACAGCAGCACCGACAGCACCACCATCAGGGTGATGACGATGGCGCCGCGGACCTCGCCCGTCAGCTCCGCCAATATGGCAAGCGTCAGCAGGAGCAAGGACAGCGGCGTGGCGAACAGTTCGAGCAGGCGGCGCAGCGGTCCTTTCGGGGTCTCGAGCGCGACCGCGTTGGCGCCATAGCGCGCAAGCCTTGCTGCGGCCTCGCGTTCGAGCAGGCCGTCCGGCGAGGTATCGAGGTACGCAAGGACGGCGTCTGGCTCCATCTGCGCGACCTTGAGCAGTTCGGCCGCCGCCGGCTTTGTCGCCGCTGCTGGCAGGCCTGCGGCTTGAGGGCCGGATGGCGAACGCAAAGGCGAAAACGCATCGGGTTTCAGTTCCACATGCTATTCCCTTGAATCGGCGGAATATATAACGATCAGGTCCAGGAAAATGCGCCGCTTTCCTTGCGTGCCCGGCTCATGGCGCGGACCATTGTCGCAGGTCAAATTGCCCGCGGTCACCAAAGCGTACACTAGCCTCCAGGATCCACTCTGCGCTTAATCATATCAACAGTTCTTTGCTGGAGAGATAAGCATGGCCATGATGAACGCACAGCAATACCGCGACAGCCTCGCCAAGCGCAAGCCGCTGAAGGTCTACCTGGACGGCAAGCTGCTCGCCGACCCGCTGGCGCATCCGTACATCAAGACTTCCATGAACACGGTGGCCCTCACCTACGAATTGGCGCAGGATGCCGAGCACCAGCAGCTTATGACCGCAAAATCCGCGCTCACCGGCGAGACCATCAACCGCTTCTGCCATCTGCATCAGAGCACCGATGATCTGATAGCCAAGGTGCGCATGCAGCGCCTGCTCGGGCAGCGCTGCGGCACCTGCTTCCAGCGCTGCGTCGGCCTGGATGCGCTGAACGCGGTATTCGCCACCACCTTCGACATGGACAGGAAACTCGGCACCCGCTACCACGCGCGCTTCAGGAAATTCGCCATCGCCATGGAGCACAACGACTGGATCGTCGACGGCGCCATGACCGACGTCAAGGGCGACCGCGCGAAGCGCCCGGCCGAGCAGCAGGACAAGGACATGTACCTGCGCGTGGTCGAGCGGCGGCCGGACGGCGTCGTTATCCGCGGCGCCAAGGCGCATCAGACCGGATCGGTCAACTCGCACATGGTTCTGGTGATGCCTACGGTGTCGCTGAAGCCGGACGAGGAGGACTATGCGATCACCTGCGCGCTTGCCGCGGACGCGCAAGGCATTACCTATATTTACGGCCGCCAATCCTGCGACGAGCGCAAGCTCGGCGGCGGCGAAGCTTCCGACATCGATTCGGGCAGCCCGACTTACGGCGGGCAGGAAGCGCTGATGATTTTCGACGACGTGTTCGTACCCAACGACATGATTTTCATGAACGGCGAAACCGAGTTCGCCGGCCTGCTGGTCGATCGGTTCGCGAGCTATCACCGCCAGAGCTACGGCGGCTGCAAGGTCGGCAACGGCGACGTCGCCATCGGCGCCGCCGCTTCCATCGCCGAATACAACGGCGTCGCCAAGGCCTCGCACATCAAGGACAAGATCGTCGAGATGAACCATCTCAACGAAACCCTGTTTGCCTGCGGCATCGCCTGCTCCGCCAACGGCAGGAAGCTGCCCGCCGGCAATTTTTTCGTCGACGCGCTGCTTGCCAACGTGTGCAAGCAGAACGTGACGCGCCTGCTCTACGAGATTGCGCGCATTCTGCAGGACATCGCCGGCGGCCTGATGGTCACCCTCCCGTCGGCCAAGGACTGGCTCAATCCGGAAACGAGCGGCCTGCTGAAGAAATACCTCGCCGGCGCCGACGGCATGAGCACTTACGAGCGCGTGCGCATGCTGCGCCTGATCGAAAACCTCACCATGGGGCGCGGCGCGGTGGCCTATCTCACCGAGTCCATGCACGGCGCGGGCTCGCCGCAGGCGCAGCGCGTTCTGATCAGTCGCCTTGCCAATGTCGAGGAGAAAAAGGTGTACGCGAAGAGTCTCGCCCTCAACAACAGTGTCGAGACGGTGGAGGCGGCGATACGCGCGGGTTTGCACAAAGTTCGCGCGCCCGCCAAGGACAAATCGGCTGCACCTGCAGGCGAGCTATCTAGCGCGACTTGACTGAAGTCGCATGCGACGAGCGGACTTGCGCGCTGCGCGCGCCAACCGTGTTTTCCGCGCGGATGAAAAGCGCATCCGCACAGAAAACACGGTTATTGTAAACACCAAACCCGGCGTGGGGGTTTTATCCAAGATCGGCGATCCGCGCGGACGGGACGCCGTCCGCGCAAGCCGGATGGAACAGATCGAAGTATGCTCCAACGTCGGCCAAGGCCGCGACCGGTGCGCGCCGCCTAGCGCTGCTGCTTCAGATAGGCGAGCAATTCGCTGAGTTTGCGCCCGGCTTCGGCCTTCACCCGGTCGGGGTCCTTGCCGCTCCAGTCGTAGAAGCCCTTGCCGGTCTTGATGCCCAGGTGCCCGGCCTCGTACAGGTCCTGCAGCGCGCGGCCAGGCTTGTCGCCGTGGTGCAGCACCGGCACCAGCGCGCGCTGCGCCAGCGCATGGGTGTCGAGGCCGCTGATGTCTTTTTGCTCGATCAGCCCGGTGATGCACATGCGCGGCGCCAGCATCTCGCGCGCGCAGCGGTCGATCTCCTCCGCGCTCGCCACGCCCTGGTCGATCAGGTAATAGGCCTCGTGCAGGATGGCGTGCTGCAGCCGGTTGATCAGCAGTCCGGGAACGGCGCGTTTCAGGCGCACCAGGTTCCTGCCGGCGGCTTCGAGCAGGCGCACCGCCGTGTCCAGGGCGGCCGGATCGGTCGCCTTCACCGGCGCAACCTCGACCATGGTGTTCACGTCCGCCGGCATGAAGTAATGCATGCCGATAAAGCGCTGGGGATACTTGAGCGGCTGCGCCAGCGCCTCCAGGTCGATGCCGGAAGTGTTGGAGGCGAGCACTGGCGCGCCCGCGTAGGCCGATTCGATCGCGGCGTAGCAGGCGAACTTCAGCTCCTTTTCCTCGGGCACCGACTCTATGACCAGCGCAGGCGCCTCGCGCGGCAGCTTATCGAGCAGGGCGACGCGCGGATCGACGCCGGTGACCTTGGCCGCGTTGCGCGAATAGATGGCGCTGGAAATGCCGGCCGCGGCAAAGCTCTTGGCGATGCCGCGGCCCATGACGCCGGAACCGATGACCAGGACCTCAGGCCGGTTCATGCTTTGCGTCTTTGGTTTTGACGAAAACCTGGCTGGCGAGCACTACCGCCAGCAGCGCGAGGCCGATGAGGTCGGTGATCCAGCCCGGTTTGACCAGCAGCAGGGCCGCGACCACGAGCACTACGCGTTCCCACAACAGGGCCGTTCGCAGCAGATAGCCGAACAGGCCGGCCGCGAGCAGAGTGCAGCCGATGGTGGCGGTGACGAACGAGGCGAGGATAGTCTGCCAGTCGCCGATCATCAGCAGCGAGGGCTCGTAGATGAACATGAAGGGCACGATGAAACCGGCGGAGCCGATGCGCACCGCTTCCCAGCCGGCTTTCCACAGGTCGGTCTTGGCCAGGCTCGCCGCGGCGAACACGGCGAGTGCCACCGGCGGCGTGATCGCCGACAGGATGGCGAAATAAAACGCGAACATGTGCGCGGCCGGGCCGATCGCGCCGAGCTTGATCAGCGCCGGCACCAGCAGTGCGACCATGACGATGTAGGCCGGCGTGGTCGGCATGCCCATGCCGAGCACGATGCCCGCGATCGCGGTGAGCAACAGCGCCAGCAGCAGCATGTTCTGCGCCAGCGCCAGCACCATCTGGGTGAAGCTGATGCCCATGCCGGTGATGGTGACGCAGCCGATGACGATGCCGGCGCAGGCGCAGGCCATGGCCACGGACAGCGTGTTCTTCGCCCCTTCCTCGAGCGCTTCGAGGATCGACTTCCAGCTGATGCCTGCGCGCGTGGTCTTTCGCAACAGGGCCATGGGCAGGCAGGTCAGCGTGCCGGCCAGCGCGCACAGCGGTGCGCTGTAGCCGGCGATCAGACCGACGAAAACCATCACGATCGGCACGAACAGGTGCCCGCGCGCGCGCATCACCGCGCCGAGGCGCGGCAACTCCGACTTGGGCACGCCCAGCAGGCCCACGCGCTTGGCCTCGAAATGCACCGCGAAGAACACCGCGACGTAATACAGGAATGCCGGAATGGCGGCCCAGAGCGTGACCTGGAAGTAGCTCACCCCCTGAAATTCGGCCATCACGAACGCGGCCGCGCCCATCACCGGCGGCATGATCTGCCCGCCGGTGGAGGCGACCGCCTCGACCGCCGCCGCGAACGGCGGCCGGAAGCCGGTTCTTTTCATCAGCGGAATGGTCATCGGCCCGTCCACCATCACGTTGGCCACCGCGCTGCCCGATACCGTGCCGAACAGGCTCGAACTCACCACCGAGACCTTGCCCGGCCCGCCGGCGGTGTGGCCGGTGATGGCGAGCGCGAAGTCCATGAACAGCTTGCCGGTGCCGCTCTTTTCCATGAACGCGCCGAACAGCACGAACAGCATCACGTAGGAAGCGGACACGCCCAGGGTCGAGCCGAAAATGCCCTCGGTGGAGAGATACAGCTGCTCCATCAGCACTTGCGGCTTCACGTTGGTCAGGAACCCCGCGTAGACGAGGAACACCAGCGCGGTGATCGGCAGCGCCCAGCCGAGCACGCGCCGCGTCGCCTCGAGCACGATCAGTACCGCGAACACGGCGTACACCTTGTCCAGGGTGGTCAGGTCGTCGATATAGATGATGCGGTTGATGGTGTATTCGTAGTTGAGGAAGATGTGCAGGATGAACGCCCACGAGCCGACCAGCATGGCGGCATCGAGCGCGCGCCACCCCGGGCCGCCGCCGGGCTTGAGCGGATACAGCAGGAACACCAGTGTGAGCGCGAACAGCAGGTGGGTGCCGCGGAAAATCAACTCTTCGGGCGGGCCGAAGCCGGCGACGTACATGTGATACAGCGACATCACCACGGCGATGGCCGACACGGTCCACTTCAGCCACCTGGTCTCGGGCGGGGTTGCGGGGACTTCGTCGGAGATGACTGGCAGGACTTCAGACATCAGTGGCTCCTCTAGGCGCTGCCGACAGCGGATGCAAAAACGGGGCGGCCGAGGCCGCCCCGCGACTACTCTGCGGAATACGCAGTGCGCGCGCTTAGATCGCTCCCGCTTCCTTGTAGAACTTGGCCGCGCCCTTGTGCAAAGGTATGCCTACGTCCTCGGCCATGATTTTCGGCGTCAGGCCGGAGATGGCCTTGTTCGAGGCCGACATGTCGGCCACGTTGGCCGCCATCGCCTTGACCATTTTGTAGACCATGTCCTCGGGCAGATCGCAGGCGGCGATGATGTGCGTGGCGTAGCCGATGACGTCGACGTCCTTGTCCTGTTTCGGATAGGTCCCCGCCTTGATCGTGAGCTTGGAATAGCCGGGGTTGATCTTCTTCATCTCGGCCAGGATCTTGGCGTCGATCCCGAGCAGTTTGATGTCGCGCGCGCTGGCCAAATCCATCACCGATGAAGCGGGCACCGTCGTTCCCAGGGTGAATATCTGGGCGTGGCCGTCCTTCACCATCGACACGGCATCGGTGTAGGAGGCGATGAAATTCACTTTCGCGAGCGACTGGTAGTTCATGCCGTGGACCTGCAGCATGTGCACGTTGATGATCTCCGAGGAATTGCCCTTCGGCTGGGTCACCAGCGTCTTGCCTTTGAGGTCGGCGACGCTGTTGATTTTCGCATCGACCGGCACCACCATCTGGTAATACTGCGGGTAAAGGTTGGCGACCTGGCACACCTTGGTCACTTGCTTCGGATAAGGCGGGCGCCCGGCCAGCCCGTCCACGGTCGTGATGGTATTGGCGAAGCCGATATGCGCCTTGCCCTCATCGACGCCGCGCACGTTGGCGATGCCGGCGCCGGGCTGCATCTGCACCTGCAGTCCGGGAATCGCCTTCTCCCACATGCCTTTGAGGGAGCCGCCCAGCGGCACCCACACCCCGCCCTGGGGTCCGGTCATCAGGGTTACCTGCTGCGCCGAAGCGGCCACGGGAACGATCAAGGTGGCCGCGAGCATCGCCGCCATCAGGGTTGGTTTGAATTGCATGTTTGGCTCCTTCGATAAAAATTCGATTGGGACCGGTCTGACGCCGGCTAAGTCGGGGAATATTACTACAACCATGGTGCGATGAATTCGTTTATTGCCAGTCTGCAGTTCTCAGCCTACCGGCGTCAGCACCGGTCTGCCGGCGAAGTGTGCGCGCAGGTTGTCTGCGGTGAGAACGCCCATCGCCAGACGCGTTTCGTGCGTGGCGCTGGCCACGTGCGGCTGCAGCACCACTTGGTCCATGCCGAACAGCGCTTCCGGTACTTGAGGCTCGGACTCGAACACGTCCAGACCTGCGGCGCCCAGCGTGCCGTCGGCGAGCGCCTTGACCAGCGCCTCCTCGTCCACCACCGAGCCGCGCGCGACGTTGATCAGCGTGCCCTCGGGCCCGAGAGCCTTGAGCACTTCGGCGTTGACGATGTGGTGCGTCGCGGGGCCGCCGGGGCAAATCACCATCAGTACGTCGCAGTCGCGCGCCATCTCCGTCAGGCTGGCATAGTACTTGTGCGCAACGTCGGCCTGCGGCTTGCGCCCGTGGTAGACGATGTGCATGCCGAAGGCTTCGGCGCGCTTGGCAATGGCCTTGCCGATGCGGCCGTAGCCGAGTATGCCCATAATCTTGCCGCCGACTTTGCGTGTGAACGGTATCGGGCCTTTGAGCCAGCTGCCGGCGCGCACGAACCGGTCGCCCAGGCTGATGCGGCGTATGGTTGCCACCGTCAGGCCCATGGCGAGGTCGGCGACGCATTCATTCAGCACCTCCGGCGTATTGGTGACGATCACGCCGCGCTTCCTGGCCGCTTCCAGATCGACGCCATCGACGCCGACGCCAAAGCAGGCAACGATTTCGAGCTTTGGCAGAACGTCCATTAGTTTGACACCTGTCTTGTTGAGGTGCATGGCTTGGATGCCGCGGATGCGGCCGCCGACTTCGGCGATGAGCGCATCAGGATCCTTGGCCTGCCACAGCTTGTGCACGGTGAATTCGCGCTCCATTAATTCAAAAGCCGGCGCGTAAAACGGTCCCAAAGAGAGGATTTCGATGTCTTTCATGATTTGAACTTGGCGCAGAGTTTTTCGGATTCGCGCGCGAGCAGGCCGACGTCGGCGCCGACGGCGACGAACAGGCAGCCCAGCTCGAGGTAACGGCGCGCGTCGGCTTCCACCGGAGCGAGGATGCCGGGGGCCTTGCCCGCCTTGCGGATGCGTTTTATCGCGTCGTCGATCGCGTGCTGCACTTCGGGGTGCGGGATATTGCCCAGATGACCCAGCCCGGCGGACAGGTCGGCGGGGCCGATAAACACGCCGTCCACGCCGTCGGTGTTGGCGATCGCATCGAGGTTGTCAAGACCGAGCCGCGTCTCCACCTGCACCAGCACGCACAGCTCTTCTTCGGCGCGCTTGAAGTAATCCTTGACCCGGCCGAAGCGCGTGGCGCGCGTGGTGCCGGCCACGCCGCGCACGCCGCGCAGCGGATAGCGCGTGTAGGCGACGGCGTTGGCGGCTTCCTCGGGTGTCTGCACGTAGGGGATCAACAGGGTCTGTACGCCGACGTCAAGAAAGCGCTTGATCAGCACCATGTCGTTCCACGCCGGGCGCACGATGGGCGTTGTCGGGTAGGCCGAGGCCGCTTGCAGTTGCGTGACCACGTTCTCCAGGTCGTTGGGCGAGTGTTCGGTGTCGAGCAGCAGCCAGTCGAAACCGGAGCCGGCGATGACCTCCACGCTGTAGTGGGACGACAGGCTGGACCACAGCCCGATCTGCGGCTTGCCTGCTTGCATGCCGCGTTTGAATTGGTTGATTGGCAGTTCCATGTTTTCTCCGGGGTCTAAGAGGTGTTCAGAAATCGCAGCCGCGCTGCTTGAGCAGTTCATCCACCCAGCGGCGGTCGGCCTTGCCGCTGGCGATGGATTTGAGGATCGCGGTTTCCTTGACGAGCTGCGCCTTGGCCAGCGCCAGAACTTCCTCGGCATGCGCCAGCGGCACCGCGACCACGCCGTCGGCGTCGCCGACGATGATGTCGCCGGGGTGCACCACCATTCCGTCCAGGGCGATCGGCGCGTTGATTTCGCCCGGCCCGTTCTTGTACGGGCCGCGGTGGGTGACGCCGCAGGCGTATACCGGAAAACGCCTGGCGCGGATCTCGGCCGCGTCGCGGATCGCGCCGTAGATGACCATGCCGGCTACGCCGCGCTTTTGGGCGAGGCTGGACATGATGTCGCCGATGATGGCGTAGGTGACCAGGCCGCCGGCATCGACCACGATGACGTCGCCCGGCGCGGCGATGTCGATTGCCTTGTGCACCATGAGGTTGTCGCCGGGGGCGACCTTGACCGTCAGCGCCGGGCCGCACAGCTTGCCGCCGTTGTGCATCGGGCGCAGCGCCGCGCCGCCGGCGACCATGCGGTTCATGTTGTCTGACAGGTGCGCAGTCACCATCGCTCCCAGGGTCTTGACCAGGCGCCTGGGCGGACGCGCCGGCATGGGCAGGATGCGAAAACCGATATTGGGCATTAAACGACTCCGATAGAAGATGGCTCGGTTGAGGGGGGGCGCAAAGCTCGCGGCGAGCTTTACCGCTCCGGTTAAAGAGGCGAGAACGAGGTCGAGCGCAGGATGCGGTTTTCCATGTGCTCCATGTAGCCTGCTTCGGTGTTCATCTTGAGGTACGCCTGCCATTCAGGGTCCTGCTGCATCGCATTGCGCTTCTTCTCGCGCTCGGCCATGTCGGCGTAGGCCCAAAGATGTACCACCTGATTGAGCGGCCCGACTTCGGTGGTGGTGAATACCACCGGCTTGCCGACGTAGCGCAACTGGATCGGATAGGCGTGCTTCTCGTACATCGCGAGCCAGGCGGTTTGCATGCCGGGTTTGAACGTGTAGATGCGCAGGTCGAAAATCATGATGGCTCCATCGGAGGGATGTCAGGAATAGTGGCGTAATGCGTGCGCTGGTCGTGCGGGAAGGAACCGGGGGTATGAGACTGCCCGGCATGATACCAGCCATTAAGCGGAGCGGGTTTCGCCTTGGCGGGCAGGGCCGGCGGTTTGCCCCGGCACGCGCCGGTTCATCAGCGCGAACCACAGCGGCGGCACGAGCGCGAGCGGCACCATGCCGGCATAGCCGGTCGGAAGCTTGGGGCTGTCGTCGTGGTGCAGCAGCGCCTGGTAGGGGCGCGCCGGGTGGGTATGGTGGTCCGCGTGGCGCTGCAGATGCACCAGAAAGCAGTTGCTGAGAAAGTTGTCGGCGTCCCAGGAATGGCGGTGGCCGACGCGCTCGTAGCGTCCATCGGCCAGGCGCGCCCGCACCAGGCCGTAGTGCTCGACGTAGTTCACGGCTTCGAGCAGGGTCACCGCCATCGCGCTTTGCACGGCGAACGCGAGCGCCGCGCCCGCGCCCCATGCGAGCGCCAGCGCGCCGGCGAGCGCCAACGGGATCGCGGTGAACCAGATCATCTCGTTGCGCCAGCTCGCCGGCTGCAGTTGCAACCTTTTCAGCCGTTCGATCTCGATTCTCCAGGCGGAGAGATAGCTGCCGACGAGCGTGCGCGGCAGGAAGCGCCAGAAGGATTCGCCGTAGCGCGCGGTGGCCGGATCCGCGGGCGTGGCGACGCGCACGTGGTGGCCGCGGTTGTGCTCGATGGTGAAATGGCCGTAGCTGACGCTGGTGAGCAGCGCCCGCGCCAGCCAGCGGTCGAGCTTCGAGCGCGCGTGGCCGAGCTCGTGCGCGATGGTGATGCCCTGCGCGCCGGTGACGATCCCGACCGACAGCGCCAGGCCCAGGCTCTGCGCCTGCGGCAACTCACCGCGCGCTATTACCCAGGCGCACCACACGATCAGTCCGAAGTGGATCGGCACATAGGCATAGAGGATGCCCCTGAACACCGGATCTTCCTCGATCCGCCCCATTTCGCCTGCGGCGGGGTTGGACGGGTCCTTGCCGAGCAGCCAGTCGAGCAGCGGAATGATGACGAATGCGACGAGGAAAGCGTGATAGTTGTCGCCGAGGAGATAGCCGGCGACCGGCATCATCGTGCCGAGGAGGGCGAAGAGGAAGCGCCAGCGTTTCAGTTTGGCAAGCATGATTTCCATCATACGCCGGACCTGTGGCCGCATCGCGGCGGTATCAAAGCAACGGCCGACTGCGGACACTCAGTCACCACGCTGGCAGTGCGGCATCGGGTCAGGAATCCTTCTCTTTCTTGCGTTACATGGGCACGATTGAACATGGCGCAGCGCTTGGCAATGCGCGGTGACGGCGTGACATACCCCAGTGGTGCCCATATCGTGTGAGCGTGCAGGTGCCTATCCCGTTCACCCTGGTTGAGGAAACAATTGCTTGAGCGTAACCTGACCGTGCTCGACCCCGCATTTGGTGTCTTATAAGGCTTCACTGATGGGGTCGACTTCTTGTTGGGCGCATTCGTTTGAGGTCTCCGATGAATCCAAACAATTCAGGCTACGTATTTGGTGAATATCGCCCACCAACCTTGATACTCTCCGCGTATGCCTTTGTTGATGGTGGATACTTCAGAGCAGAAGGAAAATCGCTAGGGATTGATTTTCCCAATCCACACTCGACGATCGAATATGTGATGTCGGCCGTTCGTGAGATGGGCGGCTATAGCCCAACTATGAACTCAGTCTTCACTCGTCGAATGTATTTTTACGATGCCACAGATCCGGCATCTGGCACTACAGGCCTGGATGTTGAACGTTATTGGAACGCAATCGAACGCCTCCACGACACAGAGGTCAGATTCGGCACAATTCGGGGTAAACCACGACGACAAAAGGGAGTCGATATTTTACTTGCGGTTGACATGCTTGTTGGATCGTTCAACAAGCTTTTCGATGTAGCAGTCCTTGTTGCAGGCGATGAAGACTTCGTGCCACTTGTTATTGAAGTGCAGAGGAGAGGCGTATCAGTTGTCGTAGCCGCAGTCTCGCGCACAACTTCATCCGAACTCATTCGGGTGGCGGATCGCTACATCGATTTGTCAGAGCGAGGGTGTTGGGCATTCACTAAGAACCCAATAACAATCGCAGCAACAGGATCTGAAACGCTCTAAGGACCATGGCCTAACTAAGCAAATCTACGCGGACGCTCCGCGCCGGTTATTTGCTACGTTGGGCACGAAGGGGAGCACGGTGGTAAATTGACCAATGCCCATGGAGGTGACCGCGATGGACTGGAAACCATACATCACTACCGATCCTCAGATCATGCATGGTGCCGTGTGCTTCCGAGGCACGCGGATCCCTGTATCGGTTGTTCTCGACAATCTCGCGGCGGGCGAGACATCCGAACACATTCTTGACCAGTATCCCTCCCTGAATCCTGAGCACATCCCTGCCGCACTTGGCTACGCTGCCGATCTGGCCCGGGAGCGGATCGTTCCCATCCCTGCCTAAGCGCCGCAGATGGCTGTCCGGTTCAAACTGGACGAGAACTTTCCTCGGGACGCTGAGGCCTGGAACGAGTACTTCAGCCATTGAGATGGAAGTGCCTCTTGCCGAAGACGTAATTGTTTCGGGCGAGACGCATTGCATGGACCTGAGCGACGGCCAAAGCATTTCGGTTCCACGCGCTTGGTACCCACGGTTATTGCGCGCCAACCCGGCAGAACGCAAGCGCTGGCGGCTGATCGGCCGCGGTTTGGGTATTCACTGGGTGAGCAAAGTGCTCGACCTTGAGGTAAGCGCTCGGGCCGCAGCGCGAATCGAGACGGCGGCGGTTTGGTGGGCGGAGTACAGACCGGGTACACTGCGGTCATGAGCATGTACGACCTCCTTGCCACCTTGTCCGAGGCCGAGATCGACTACGTTCTGGTCGGGGGCCTGGCGGTGGCCTTGCACGGCTATCAGCGCGTCACCATGGACGTGGATGTGGTCCTGGCGTTGAACGATGCGAACCTGGCGAAGTTCGTTGACTGCGCCAAGAGCGCCAAGCTCAAGCCGGTGCTGCCGATTCCGATCGACTCCCTGCGCGACGCCGCCCTTATCGACCTGTGGCACCGCGAGAAGGGCATGCTGGCTTTCGGCTTGCGCGGCCCGGACATGATGGCGACCGTCATCGACGTGCTGATGCGTCCGCTGGTTTCGTTCGACGAACTCAAGCGCAATGCGGTCACCAAGCACGTCGGGCCGCTGTCGATTCCGGTGGCGAGCATTGACGATCTGATACGCTTGAAAACCGGAACGGGTCGGAGCAAGGACGTGCTGGATATCGACGAATTGCGCAAGATCAGGCGGCAACTGGCGGAGGGGCAAAATGGCCAGGGTTGAATTGACACCTGAAGAGAACCTGTTGCTGCTGCAGGAGATCGAGGCGAATCGCGCCTTCATCCTGCTCGCGTATCAGTCCGATCCGGCGCTGTTGAAGTTGGCTGACCCGGAGATCAGGCGCTTGTTCGATAATGTTCGTGAAGCAACGTCGGCAACCGATGACCGATAACAATTATTTTGTTATTGTCACGCACCTGACCGCCTGACCGGAGGAACCAAAGACCATGCTTTCCCAAGCCGACCGCAGCAAAGCCGCCGAGATCCTGCTCGCAGCCGAAAAGGAGCGCAAGCCCGCGCTCCAGCTCTCCAAGACCTTCCCCGATATCACCATCGAGGACGCGTATGCGATCCAGAGCGAGGTGACCAGGCTTAAAGTCGCCGCCGGCCACCGGGTGCGCGGCCACAAGGTGGGCCTTACGTCCAAGGCGATGCAGCAGTCCTCGCAGATCGACGAGCCGGACTACGGCCATCTGATGGACTACATGTTCATCGCCGACGGCGCCAAGATTGCGTTCGAGCGCTTCATCGTGCCGCGCGTCGAAATCGAACTCGCGTTTGTGCTGGGCAAGCCGCTCAAGGGCCCGGGCGTCGAGCTGGTGGACGTGCTGCGCGCGACCGAATACGTGGTCCCGGCGATCGAAATCATCGATGCGCGGGTGCAGAATCCGCGCAAGATCTTCGATACCGTTTCCGACAACGGCGCCGCCGCCGGCATAGTCATGGGCGGGCGCCCGGTGGGGCCGATGGACGTGGACCTGCGCTGGGTCAGCGGCCTCTTGTGCCGGAACTCCGAGATCGAGGAAACCGGCGTGGCCGCCGGGGTGCTCGGCCATCCGGCGATGGGCATCGCCTGGCTCGCCAACAAAGTGGGCACGTTCGGCGCCACGCTCGAGCCGGGGCACGTGGTGCTCGCCGGCTCCTTCACCCGCCCGGTGTGGGCGGCCAAGGGGGACACCCTGCGCGCCGACTTCGGCCCCCTGGGCGCGATCTCGGTCCAGTTCGTCTGAGTGCCCGCGCATTTTTATCGCGGACGCAGGGCGCAAACCTTGCACGCGGGTGCCCGCGCACTTGCGCTCTGAAGCCGCTGCCTCAGCCGGGCTTGCCGTCCAGCCGCGGCCGCGACAGGATGGCCCAGTAGCTGACGGTGAATACGCCGAACGCGGCCGACCACAGCAAGCTTGATCCGATGATCGCCTGCAGGTAGAGCGCGGGAAAGGCGAGCGGCAGGAACACCCGCGTCAGGGCCGCCAACTGGATCGTGATATAGCAGAACACATCTGCGCGTCCCGCCTGCAGCGGCCGTCCGGTATGGCCGAGCGAGGTGCGCGTCATCATGCCCAGGGTAAGGCCGCCGATCGCGCCCACGGTGAGCGCGTGGGCGGCAAGGCTGGCCGGCACCAGTTCGAAAGCGGCGAGCGCGCGCAGCGCCAGCGCGAGCGCGATCCAGGCGTAGGCGAAGTGCAGGATCCATACTAGAGGCGTCTTCAGCGTGCGCCACGGCCGCCACAGCGCGAGGCGCGCCGCGTGGGCCGCCGCGGCCACCGCGGCGATCGGCCCGATGACCATATCCGGCGCGCCGAGGACATCGGCCGCAAGCAGCGCGAGGATGCTGCCGGGCGCCAGGCGCTCGATCCAGGGAAGCCGGGCGCAGAACACGCCGGGGATGCCGTTCATGGTGAACATCGGGATCACGCGCCCGGCCATCACCACCATGATGAACAGCACCAGGTCCAGGTCAACCTGCAGGCCGCGCTGCAGCGGCAGATCGAGCAAGCCCGCCATGCCCAGATGGAAGGCCAGGTTCGCCAGACCCATGCCCAGCAGCAGGGCGACGAAAAAATAATTGCGGCGGTTGCCGCTGCGCAGGAACGGCACGGCAATGCCGGCGGCAGCAGCGAGGGCGAAGGCGGCGTCGAAGGCCGCGGCCGCAAGCGCGTAAGGCGTGAACACCAGTACCCTGGCCGCGATCCAGAGCGCGGCTATCGCGGCGAGCAACCCGCCCACAGGTGTGGGCTGATTGGCCCAGTTGCGGCCGGCGGTGAACAGGAAGCCGACGATCACGGCGAAGGCGTAGCCGAACAGCATTTCGTGTGCGTGCCACAGCGGCCCCGCGATAAGCGCATGCGTGCCGAGCCAGCCGGCGTACTGCGCCATCCACAGTGGAACGCTGAGCGTCGCGAACAGGCCGGCGAGCAGATAGAAGGGGCGAAAGCCGAGGTTCAACAAGGCGAAGCCGGCGGCTTTGGAGCCGGTATCCGCGGAGGGCGACTCGAGAGGAGAAGGCGTAGCCATGGGGCGCATCGATCCAAAAAATGTATATAACATACATCTTACCTCATCTGATGAACTGTGCGGCTCCTATCAGAACAATCCCGGAATGAATCGATGCACCCGTCTGGCATATTCGGCATAGCCTGCGTGCCGCTCGCGCAGGCCGCGCTCTTCCAGCAGCGCCTTGGCCAGCAGCACCAGGGCCAGGATCAACCAGCAGCCAATTTTCCATGGATCGGCATAGGCGACGACCTCCGCGGCCGCGAACAGCAGCACCGCGGAATACATGGGATTGCGCATATACCGGTAGGGGCCGCCGGTCACCAGCCGCCCCGAGGCCTTGGGTTCCGGGCGGATGTTGAAATTGCCGGGCCGGTTATAGGCGAGCGTCCACACGCCGAGCGCCGCCGCGCACGCCAGCAGCGCGAGCGCCGGCAGCGACCAGACCTGCGGCGTCAACGGCCAGATCAGCCAGGCGAGCAGCGCGAACTGCGCGGCGACCAGCAATCGTCCGATCGCACCTGTGCGGGTCACGGTGTCTCCCGGGTATGCGTCGGCGCCGGGCCGGTCACCTGCTTTTCCAGACCTTGGTTCGCGCGAGCAATTGCACCAGCTCGGCATCGCACAGCAGGCGTATTTCCCTTTGCGCGGCAAACTGCCGTGCGTTCTGAGTTATGTCGCCTGCCGCTACATAGATGCATTCCTGCGCGCCTGCCGTCTCTGTTGCCAGCAACAGTTCGCGCAGCGGCTCTATCCCCGTTTGCGCCACCTTCCAGCGTTTGCAACTCGCCAGCGCGAAGCGGCCGCTCTTGCGCAGGTCGAAATCGGCGCCGCCGCGGGTCAGAACGGCGACCGTATATCCGTCGCTGCGGAATGCCGACTCCATGATGGCTGCAAATTCCTGCCAGGACATGGCGCGCAGTTCTGCCAGCGCCGCGGCTGCATGTTCCGGGCTCAACATGCGCGATTGGCGCCACCCGGCATAGCCGGCTATGCCGAGAAAAGGCAGGGTTGCGGCCACCGCAGCGTAGTCGGGCATGAATTGCCGCACCGTCATGAACAGCGCGGCGGCGATAAGCACGCTCAACCACCACGGCGAGCGTGAGAGGCGGGCGAACAGGCTGCGCTCTCCGAACAGGCCGTGTTTTGCCGCTATCGCCATGTCGGCATGCCGCAATTCAATTTGCGTGCCGGGCGCGCGTTTGGGTGCGCCGATGGCCGTGGCCGGGTTCGTCGGCGGTCGGGGTCGCATGGGGCATGGCGCATAAGCTCGGACGTGACGAAGTGAAGCACGTAGAATACCGGACTCGGAGCGGTCGTTCCACACCATCGCCCACCATTTTTGCATCGAAAGTACTCATGGCCCAATACGTCTACACCATGCGCCGGGTCGGCAAGGTCGTGCCGCCCAAGCGTTTCATCCTCAAGAACATCTCGCTCAATTTTTTCGCCGGCGCCAAGATCGGCGTGCTCGGCCTGAACGGCTCGGGCAAGTCCACCTTGCTCAATATCATGGCGGGCGTGGACAAGGACTACGACGGCGAGGTGGTCGCCAAGCCCAATATGCGCATCGGTTATTTGCCGCAGGAGCCGCAGCTCGATGCGGAAAAGAGCGTGCGCGAGGCGGTGGAGGAAGGCCTGGGCGAGGTGTTCGGCGCGAAAAAGCGTCTTGACGAAGTCTATGCCGCGTATGCCGAGCCCGACGCCGATTTCGACAAACTTGCCACCGAGCAGGCGGAACTCGAAGCGGTGATCGCGGCTTCCGCCGGCGACAACGTCGAGCACCAGCTGGAGATCGCCGCGGACGCGTTGCGCCTGCCGCCGTGGGACGCGAAAATCGGCCCGCTCTCGGGCGGCGAGAAGCGGCGCGTGTCGCTGTGCCGGCTGTTGCTGTCCAAACCCGATTTGCTGCTGCTCGACGAGCCGACCAACCACCTCGACGCCGAGAGCGTCGAATGGCTGGAGCAATTCCTGCAGAAATTCCCCGGCACCGTGGTGGCGGTGACCCACGACCGCTACTTCCTCGACAATGCGGCGCAGTGGATCCTCGAGCTCGACCGCGGCTACGGCATCCCCTGGGAGGGCAATTACAGTTCCTGGCTGGCGCAGAAGGAAGCGCGCCTCGAGCAGGAGGAAGCGACCGAATCGGCGCGGCAGAAGACCATCAAGAGAGAGCTGGAATGGGTGCGCCAGAACCCGAAGGCGCGCCAGGCGAAAAGCAAGGCGCGCCTGGCGCGCTTCGATGAACTCTCCTCCTACGATTACCAGAAGCGCAACGAGACGCAGGAGATTTTCATCCCGGTGGCCGAGCGCCTGGGCGACGCCGTGATCGAGTTCAAGAACGTGAGCAAGGGTTACGGCGACCGTCTCCTCATCGACGACCTGTCGTTCCAGGTCCCGGCCGGCGCAATCGTCGGCATCATCGGCCCCAACGGCGCGGGCAAGTCCACGCTGTTCCGCATGATCACGGGCAAGGAGCAGCCGGGCAAGGGCGAAGTGGTGATCGGCCCGACGGTGAAAACGGCCTACGTGGACCAGTCGCGCGACGCGCTGGAGGGCGACAAGACCGTGTTCGACTACGTCGCCGCCGGCGCCGACATGCTCAACGTCGGCAAGTTCGAGATGCCTTCACGCGCCTATCTCGGCCGCTTCAATTTCAAGGGTACCGACCAGGGGAAAAAAGTCGGCAACCTCTCCGGCGGCGAGCGTGGGCGGCTGCACCTGGCCAAGACGCTGATCGCCGGCGGCAACGTGCTGCTGCTGGACGAACCTTCCAACGATCTCGATGTGGAAACGCTGCGCGCGCTGGAAGACGCGCTGCTGGAATTCGCCGGCAGCGTGCTCGTCATTACCCACGATCGCTGGTTCCTCGACCGCATCGCCACCCACATCCTCGCCTTCGAGGGCGACTCCAAGGTGAGCTTCTTCGACGGCAATTACCACGAGTACGAGGCGGACAAGGTGAAGCGCCTGGGCGAGGAAGCGGCCAAGCCGAAGCGCATACGCTATAAACCGCTGAAGTAGTCAAACATGGCGATTCGAGTCGCACCTGCTGTCGTTACGGATTCCATATCTTGCGCGGACGGCGTCCCGTCCGCGCGGATCGCCGCTTGTACGCGGAGGTAAAGCGTGTCCGCGCACAAGCGGCGATCTTGTGGAAAAGCGAGCCCGGGCCGTTGTTGTTTTTATACATAACCGTGTTTTCCGCGCGGACACGCTTTACCTCCGCGTGGAAAACACGGTTGGCGCGCGCAGCGCGCAATGGCTGCCGGCGGCATGCGACAGTACTCGAAACGCCGCAAGTAGAATTGAACTGCCTTGGGCGATTTAGATCGAGGCCAGATGCACCGAGAATTCGATGATCCCCGCAGGGTCTTCGGAGAATGGCCGCCCGAGCAGGATTGCGCCGGAGCCGCGCAGCAACGTCTCCTCGCCTACGATATGCACCGTGTCGCCACCGCTGAACTGGACGTAGGTGCCTGTGCTGCTGCGGTCGGAGATGAAAAACTTGCCCAGCTGATATTCCACGGTTGCATGCCGGTCCGAGGCGAAATCGTCGCGGATCACGATCGCGCAGGTCTCGCCGCGGCCGAGGCTGGCGCTCATGTTCCGATCGCTGAGCGTGAGTTGCTGATCGAAATAGCGCAGGACCAGTTGCTCCTGCAGGCCCTCGGGTTTGCGATGGGCGGGGTTGCCGACGCGGACCTGGTCGCCGTCGTCGGTCCTCCATGCGATCTGGAACAGATCGAGCTGCGCTTGCCTGCCCTTGATGCTGGCGCGCCGGATATGGCGCGCTTTGTGGCGCAGATCCGGCGGCAGCGTGTCGACCGCGGCATGGGTCGCGAGAATCTGGCGCGCGCGCGCCACCTCGGTGATGCGCGCGGCCACGTTGACCACGTCGCCGTGCACGTCGTTCGCCTCACGCAGCACTTCGCCGTAATTGAAGCCGATACGGACGTACATCGGCGTGTCGCCTCCCGGCTTTCCATTTTCCACCGCGTCCTGCATGTCGCAGGCAGCGCGCAACGCCGCTTCCGCGCCGGGAAAGGTGCACATGATTTCGTCGCCTATGGTCTTGATCAGCGTGCCGCCATGCGCCGCCAGCTTGGCGGTCATCATGCCGAGGCAGCGCACCACCATCTGGCGCGCCACGGCGTTTCCGAGCGTTTCGTAAAGCGTGGTGCTGCCGCTGATATCGGCGAACAGGATTGCGAGTTCCTCGGTGTATTGTGGCACGGTTGGCATGCTGCCTCGGGCGAGAGTTCGTTGTGTGGTGCAAAATCGGTGCAACGGCGGCGCTAATGACTAGTGCTACTATGGCCCCGCCGCGGCGGTCCGGTTTGCACGGCGCAGCGGGAGAATATACGAGAATAAGCCGGGCACGTCCACGCCTGCCGCCATGCCGGTCCGGGCCGGCGATGCCCGGAACGCGTTCCAGACGGAGGAGAGGACATGCAGCAGATTATCTTGATGGCCGTGCTGGCGACCATGGTCTACGCCGTGTCGCTGGATCTGCGGGTGGAGGATTTCCGCTACGTGGCGCGCCATCCGCTGGCGGTGGGCGCGGGCCTCGCGGCGCAGTTCGTGCTGCTGCCGGCCGCCACCCTGGGGGTCACGCTGCTGCTGGATTTGCCGGCGGCGACCATGGCGGCGATGATGCTGGTGGCGGCCTGTCCTGGTGGCGCGCTGTCGAATGTGGTCACCTATTTCGGGCGCGGCAACCTGGCGCTGTCGCTTTCCATTTCGGCGGTTTCGAACGTGCTCGCGCTCGTGTTCACGCCGCTCAACTTCAGCCTGATGATCGCAGCCAACCCGCGCACCGCGGCCTGGGCGCGCGCCATCGCGGTGGACCCGCGCGACCTCGTCCTCAGCCTGGTGCTGCTGCTGGCGCTGCCGATGAGCGCGGCGCTGCTGACCTCGCGCCACGCGCCGCGGCTGGCGCTGCGCCTGCGCCTGCCCCTGGGACGGTTCGCCGTGGCGGCGCTGCTGCTGTTCATCGTCGGCGCGGTCGCGGCGCAGTGGAAGCTGTTCCTGATCGAGATTACGCGCACGCTGCCCGTCGTGATCGGGCACAATGCGCTCGGACTGGGCCTGGGCTACGGCGCCTCGGTGCTTGCGCGCCTGAAAGTCGCCGACCGGCGCGCGGTGGTGATCGAGGGCGGAATGCAGAATTCCGGGCTCGCGCTCGGCATCATCGCCGCGCAGTTCAATTCCGACCTGGCGATGGTCGCGGTGGCGGGGCTGTGGGGCATCTGGCACATCGTCTCCGGCGGCTCGCTCGCGCTCGCCTGGCGCTATCTGGACCGGCGCTCCCGCCGCGCCGCACACCGGTCGAGCGGCCGCTGAGCGCCAATCCCGGCGCACCTATCCGCGCCCGACGAACGGCATTTTCGTCGCCATGATGGTCATGAACTGCACGTTCGCATCCAGCGGCAGCCTGGCCATGTAGAGCACGGCGCTGCCCACGTGGGCCACGTCCATGCGCGGCTCGACCGCGATCGAACCGTTCGCCTGCGCCACGCCGTTCTTCATGCGTTCCGTCATCTCGGTCGCGGCGTTGCCGATATCGATCTGGCCGCAGGCGATGTCGTATTTCCGGCAATCGAGCGAGATGCACTTGGTGAGGCCGGTGACCGCATGCTTGGTGGCGGTGTAGGGCGCGGAATTGGGCCGCGGCGCGTGCGCCGAAATCGAGCCGTTGTTGATGATGCGTCCGCCGCGGGGATCCTGGCTTTTCATGATTCTGATCGCCTCCTGCGAGCACAGGAACATGCCGCCGAGATTGACGTCGACCACCGCTTTCCATTGCTCGAAGCTCAAATCCTCCATCGGTATCGCCGGCGCGCCCATGCCCGCGTTGTTGAACAGCACGTCCAGCCTGCCCCAGGCCTGCCGCACTTGCGCGAACAGGGCTTTGACCGATTCCGGGTTGCCCACGTCGGCGGGCAGGACCAGCGTGTTCGCCGCCGCCGGCCCCGCGTCCTGCACCGTCTTGTCGAGCAGCTCCTTGCGCCGTCCGACCAGCCCGACGCGATACCCGTCCCCGAGCAGCGCCAACGCGGCGCTCTTGCCGATGCCGGTGCCGGCGCCGGTGACGATGGCTACTTTGTCTTGTGAACTCATGTTTCAGTCTCCGTTTATCTGATGCTTGGGTCCGATGGTTCGGTCTGGCTACGAAATGAGGGGATATCCGCCAAGGGGACTTTCTCCGCAAGGGGGATCGAGACCTTCGGGGCGCCTCCTCTCATGCTCCTCTAAGTCAGAGACCGTTTCGGTAAATCTGAAACGGTCTCTTGGAATATCCTCATGCCGAAGCGGCGACGGGCGCGAGCGCAGGTCACGACTTCAGGCCGAACAACTCCTCGATTCGCGCTGACTCTTCGGCCGAAAGATCGACGAAGCGGCAGCCGGAGTTTTGCACCTGCGTGCCGTCGGCCAGGGTCACCAGCCGCGAATAGCGCACTTCCATGTCGACGACGATCGAGTCTCCGTCGGGGCTATTGATGCGGCAGCCTTTGAGCACCGTGCCCGGCTCCAGGCTGATCGTCGGATCATACTGCAGGAAACCGATCCCGCCCTTGCTCACATTTGCCATGGTGCCGTCGAAGGGTATCACGCCCGCCGCGTCGACGAGGCAGCGCAGCTCCTGTCGCGGCGGCGCCTCGGCGCGTTCGCTTTCCCGCCGCCTGTGCCCGGCGACGATCTCGGGAAAGCGCAAGCGGATTCCCGCGGCGCCTTCGTGCGCGCTGGTCGGCTTTGGGTCTGCCGCGGCAAATTCGACGTGCCAGCCCCCGGGCTCTGCATGAAAAGTGGCGCGCGGCCGGGCCAACAGGGCCTTGTTCGCCGCTTCATCCGCGCTAAGTTCGATGATGATGTATGCGCGCGCCGGATCGATAAAACGCAGCCTTGAGCGGAACAGCAGCCTGCCCCCATCCTGATCGGAGACTATGGGCTCGCCGCGCATCACCAGCGCGTTGAGCACCCGCGCGATTTCTTCCGGCGTGCGCAGCATCTGCCCCACGAGAGAGGAAGTCGGTTGCGATTCGGGGGGCATATAACAACTTGCAGATGGGAAACAAATGTGAGCTCTTCGGCACCTTGATCGGCAGTATAAACGCAAGCGCGGATCGGCGAGCGGTCGAATCGGCCGCGCCGTCGTGATCGCGGGGGCGGCCATCTACCGGTGTTGCGCTCATACCGAAAACAGGCGCGCTCCCTCCAGCAGCAGGCGCACTGCACCGCTCACCAGCAGCGCCACGCCCACCGACAGCGATACCGAGATCAGCGCCTCTTTGCGGCCGATGGTCTTCAGCATCACGGCAAAGGTCGAGATGCAGGGAATGTAGAAGGTCAGGAACAGCAGGAAGGTCGTGATCTGCACCCAGTCGAGGCGGCTGCCGACCTCGAACGTCCCGAGTGCCTGGTAGATCATCAGCAGCGACAGCTCCTTCCTCAGGACGCCGAACAGGATGGGCACGCCCAGTACCGCCGGCAGGCCGAGCCACCACGCGGTCACCGGCGTGAACACGGTATTGATCGCGCTATCGGCGCCGACGTGGTGGAGCAGGGCCAGCAGCACGCTGCCTCCGACCAGGAGCGGGGTGACGATGGTGAGGATGTCCTTGGTCCGCGCCCAGGTTTCGGACAGCATCGAGCCCCAGTGCGGCAGCGCGTAGGGCGGGATTTCCTGCACCTGCCCCGGACCGAATTCCCGCCGGTCGCGCGCGAGCAGGCGGCCCATCAGCGCGACCACCACGATGGTCAGCGCGAATATGGCGAACACGCCGGTGCCGCCGAGGTACTTGCCGGCCAGAGCGAGGATGATGGCCGAGCGCGCCGAGCAGGGGACGAACGTGATCAGCACCGAGGCGATCACCCGCTCGCGGCCGCTGGTGACCTTGGCCGCAGCCGATATCGCCGGGACATTGCAGCCCAGGCCGGTGAGAAAGGGCACGGCGACGCCGCCGTGCAGACCGATCTGGTGAAAGCCGCGGTCGACGACGAAGGCGATGCGCTGCATCACGCCCGCTTCTTCCAGCGCCACCAGCAGCAGCACCAGCGGCAGCATATAGGGAACGACGATGCCGACCAATCCGATCAATCCGTCGGTGACGGCGCGGCCGACGACGCCGCCGGTCGAAGTTGGCTGCCAGCCGGCCAGGGCATCGACCAGGCGCGCCGCGGTCATGGAATCGAGCCAGGCGCTGACCTCGAATACCACGAACAGCACGGTCGCGAATACCGCCAGGCTGCCGATCAGGCCCCACTGCGGATGCAGGAACAGTTCATCCAGCCAGTAGCGCCAGCCGCGGCCCTCGTGCGGGGCGCCCATGCGCGTGCTCGCTTCGAACAGGGTGGCGGCGCGGTGATGGCGGTCGGCATGCAGTTCCTCCTCCAGCGGCCGCGGCAGTCTGCCTGCGGCCTCGCTGCGAAATTGCCGCAGTTGCGGCAGCAGCTGCGGGAAATGCTGGCCCAGCTCGCCGTGAAAATAAGGATCGCCCGCCGCGACCTGCATCAGCAGCAGCGCGTGCGGCACGCGGAATGCGGCATGTATCTCCGGGCGGTTGAGCGCCTGGCCCAAGGGTTTGAGGCTGTCGCAGATGTGCTTGCTTGCGGGCTGCGGCAGCGGGCAGGCGGCCGCGCGCACCGCGGCCACGGCGGTAGTGAACAGTTCCGAAATGCCCTGCCCCATCAGCGCCACGGTCGGCACCACCGGCATGCCCAGGAGCTTCTCCAGGGCCTTGAAGTTGATGTGCAGGCCCTTGTCCCAGGCCTCGTCCATCATGTTCAGCGCGATGACCATGGGCCGGCCGAGCTGGGACAGCTCCAGCGTGAGTTCCAGATGACTCGCGAGAGCCGTGGCATCGACCACCTGCACGATCAGGTCGGGCGGCGCGAACGGCGCGGGCGGGCCGCCGGGCTCATGCATGGATATGGGGGGGCGCTCGTCTCCCCACAGAAGAAACTTCAATGCCGGCAGATCGTCCTCGCCCAGGTGGTGCAGGGAGGCTATGCTCGGCAGCTCGATCACGCTGGCTTCGTCGAAGCCGATCTGAACCGTGCATTCGCCGTAGGCGCGCTCGCTGCCGGCCAGCCGGCCGGTGCGCGGCGCGGTGCTGGACACGGCGTTGAACAGGGTGCTCTTGCCCGCGTTCGGCATGCCGACCAGGGCGATGCGCAAACGCCGCTCGCCGCGGTAGAGGGGTGTGCGCAGCGCGACGGTGGCTTCGTTGCCGCCGCGCCTGCCGCCGATGTTACCTGATCTGGTCATGAATCATTATAATGGCATCCCGACCTCAGGCATCCGGCGGCAAGATCGGAACGGGTTCACAACCATAGCCACCAAAGGAGACAACTTCATGATCAAAGGACATTCGCGCAGCATCGCCCGGCGCCATGCACTGGCCGCCTCGCTGACCGCTGCACTGGCGCTGGCCGCGGGAGCGGCGCTCGCGCAGGACAAGCCGGTCGAGCTGAAGTTTGCGCATTGGCTGCCGGCAACGCATCCGCTGGCGAAGCTCGGTTTCGAACCCTGGGCGAAGTCGGTCGAGGCGGCATCCAAAGGCTCGATCAAGGTCACCATCTATCCCGCCCAGCAGCTGGGCAAGGCGCCTAACCATTACGACATGGCACGCGACGGCATCGCCGACGTCACCTGGGCCAACCCGGGTTATCAGGCGGAACGTTTCCCGATATTCGGGGTGAGCGAGCTGCCGTTCCTGTTCTCGAATCCGGCGGGCGGGTCGAAGTCCCTCGACGCCTGGTACCGCAGCGGCTATGCGGCGAAGGAAATGAAAGACGTCCACTTCTGCTTCGCGCATATACACATCGGCGCGCTGCACTCGAAGAAGCCGATCACGGACCCGGCGCAGATCAAGGGCATGAAAATACGGCCGGCCCATGGCACCATGGCGCAGTACGTCACCCTGCTTGGCGGCACCAGCGTGCAGGTGTCCGCGCCCGAATCGCGCGACGCGCTGGAAAAAGGCGTCGCCGACGCGATCACCTTCCCCTGGCATTCGATCCTCACCTTCGGCATCGACAAGGTGGTCAAGTACCACACCGATATGAGGCTGTATGCGGCCACTTTCGCCTGGACCATGAATCCTGGCACCTACGCGAAGCTCTCCGCGTCGCAGAAGAAAGTGATCGATGAGCACTGCAGCAACGAATGGGCGGCGCGGGTCGGCCGCGACTGGGGCAACGACGAGGATAGCGGTCAGGACAAGCTCGCGAAAACGCCGGGGCATACCATTGTCAAGGTAACCGATGGCCAGCTCAATGCCTGGCGCAAGGCAGCCGAGCCGTTGACGGAGGCATGGCTGAAGAAACCGAACAATTCCGGGATCGATGCCAAGGAGGCGCTGGAGTCTTTCCGCAAGACCCTCAAGGCCAATAACGCCGCTTACTAGTCCCGCCGTCCGTCTTGCTCCTGCGCGCGCCCGCCGCGCGCAGGAGGGCCGGCAACGCGCCAGATCCCGACGCGCACAGCCACCGGAATTCCGCCATGCTCGACAAGATCCTCGCCTTCACCGAATCGGTCGCGGCGTTCTTTCTGCTGCTGGTTGCGGTGCTGACGTTCTCCAACGTGTGCATCCGCTATCTGTTCCAAACGCAGATCCCGGACTGGTTCGATTTGTCCAAGCAGTTCCAGGCGATCGCGATCCTGTGGGGTATCGCCGTCACCACTTATCGCGGCAGCCATATCTGCGTCGACATCGTCTGGGAGCACTGCGGCGGCGCCTGGCGGCGCCGCATCGACCTCATCGCCACCGCCGCTACGCTCGCGCTGCTGGCGCCCATGGCCTGGATGATCTGGGTCATGGTCGGCAACATGGGCACCGAAGCCACCAGCGACCTGCGCCTGCCGCTGCGCTATTTCTATGCCGTCGCCGCGCTCGGAGCTGTCGCGGCTGCGATCCTTGCGGCCAAGCGCATCCTGCGGCTGTTCGCGGCCAGCGTAGCGCCGGCCGACGACGCGGCCGGGACCAGCAATGGATAGGGACCTGGTCGCGCTGCTCGGCTTTGTCCTGATGTTCGTGTTCATGGCGCTGCGCGTCCCGATCGGTGTCGCCATGGGGCTTACGGGTATCCTCGGTTTTGCCGCGCTCTCGGGCATCGGGCCGGCGCTGAAGCTGCTCGGACAGGTGCCGCTGTCAGTGTTGAGCGACTACAACCTGTCGATCATTCCGATGTTCGTGCTGATGGGTGCATTCTCGGCCAGCGCCGGCATGAGCCGCGAGCTGTTCGCGGCGGGTATCGCCTGGCTCGGCCACAGGCGCGGCGGTCTGGCGCTCGCGACGATTGCCGCCTGCGGCGGCTTTGCCGCGATCAACGGTTCGTCTGTGGCAACGGCGGCCACCATGTCGCAGGTCGCGCTGCCGGAAATGCGCAAGGCCGGCTACGACCCCGGGCTGTCGGCGGGCCTGATCGCCGCCGGCGGCACGCTCGGCATCATGATTCCGCCGTCGGTCATTTTCGTACTGTACGGCATCATGACCGAGACGGATATCACGCAACTGTTCATCGCCGGGGTGGTGCCCGGCATCATGGCGATGCTTTTTTATTCGCTGGTGATCGCGTTGCTCGGCTGGTGGCGCCCGGCGACCATGCCGCGCGGGCCGCTGCACAACTGGCGCGAGCGCTTGCTCTCGCTGAAGAACCTCTGGGCCACGCTGTCGCTGTTCCTGGTGGTGCTTGGAGGCATGTATCTCGGCGTGTTCACCGCGACCGAGGCGGCCGGGGTCGGCGCGGTGGGCGCGCTCGCGATCGGCCTGGCGCGCGGGCAGCTCGAAGTGCGGCAGATCAGGGAAACCCTGATCGGGTCGCTGCGCATTTCGGCCGCGATCATGACGGTCGTGCTCGGGGCTTACCTGTTCGGTTACTTCCTCACCATCACCCAGTTCACGCAGAAAGCGATCGAGTTCCTGGTGCATCTGCCGGTCGGCGCCTACGGCGTGCTCGCGATCGTGATGCTGGGCTACCTGATCCTCGGCGCGGTGATGGACGAGCTGGCGATGATCCTGCTCACCGTGCCGATCGTGTTTCCGGCGATGATGCAGCTCGGCTTCGATCCGGTCTGGTTCGGCGTCATCATCGTGATGGCCGTCACTTTCGGCATGATCTGCCCGCCGGTGGGGATGAATGTGTTCGTGATCAACTCGATCGCGACCGACATCCCGCTGACGCGCATCTACCGCGGCACCTTTCCGTTCATCGCGGTGGATCTGGTGCGCCTGGTCCTGCTATGCGCCTTTCCGGCACTGTCGCTGTGGCTGCCGAAGACGATGGGCGGCTGACACCAGCCTTATATACGGCGTCGCAGATGTAGTCGCATGCGACGGGCGGACTTGCGCGCTGCGCGCGCCAACTGCGTTTTCGGTACGGATGAAAAGCGCATCCGTACCGAAAACGCGGTTACGTATAAAAACAACAACGGCCCGGGTTTGCTTTTCCACAAGATCATCGCTGGTGCGCGGACACGCTTTACCTCCGCGCACCAGCGATGATCCGCGCGGACGGATTGTCGTCCGCGCAAGCCTGGCGCCGACTTGCGAGTCACCCGCGTGCATCTGCGCCTCGCCGACCTTAACTTCTTGCGCGCTGCGCGCGCCAACCGTGTTTTCCGCGCGGAGGTAAAGCGTGTCCGCGCGGAAAGCACGGTTATTGTTAAAAGCGACTGCTGCTGGGGTTCTTATTCAAGATCAACGATCCGCGCGGACGGTTTCTCGTCCGCGCAAAATCGAAACTCCGCAACAACACCTTATTGAGCCCCGTATAAATGACTGTCAACGCGATGAAACCCGGAAACGTTAATATGCTTATGTCCATTTCGAGGTGCGACGATGAAGCACAAGCGGGATTTCAAAGCATTGGAGAAGCGCC